>Ga0272448_1000002_pt1 | contig 759558 bp, 785 predicted proteins | sample YNPCB0191_FD_202220 | JGI IMG/M metagenome (GOLD analysis project Ga0272448, IMG submission 202220) | Hot spring sediment microbial communities from Yellowstone National Park, WY, United States - YNP-CB-019-1 | ecosystem: Environmental > Aquatic > Thermal springs > Hot (42-90C) > Sediment... | reverse complement strand
CCATTTGAAGTCCAAGTATCTAAAGTGAACCCGTGTGGTTGTCCATGATTATTATATCCAGAATAATCCTTTACAGCCCCAGCCTCATTTGTTGTATTATTGATATCAAAAGTCATAATTAAATTAGCATAAGGAGTATTATTTACAACCCAATTTACAACATTTGTAACACTATCTCCATCTGCATCAGTTGAAGAGAAGTAACAAGTAAGATTATCATTTGTTGTATTAAGTACAGAAGTAGCATTTAATTTTATACTTGTAATTTCTGGCGCAGTATTATACACTAATGTAGTATTTTGAAGTATATCAGAATAATCATATCCATCATAAGCTTTACAAGAAACATTTATAGTATCATGAGCTTGTGAATTGGTTAATGTATAACTATTATCTGTACTCCAATCTTTTAATACACTACTATCAGTAATATCATAGAATCTGTAATAATAGGTTATTGTATCCCCATCTGCATCAGAACTTCCTGAGCATATGGCAGTTAAATTTTCTCCAACTTTAGGAGAATTTAATATTAAAGATGTTGGTGTTGTTGGAATACGGTTATAATAAACTTTCAATTTGGGTTTGCTTTCTTGACAATTTGAACTACAGTCACATTTTGAAATTGAATTATATCCAAGAGATTCAGCAGAGCAGAAACGTCCTGCTGTAAGGCCACCTAAATCGCTATCAACATAAACAACTGGTCTGAAAATTCCCCAAGTAACATTTCCTCCTTCAAAAGATATATTTTGCCATTGTCCAGCGCCAAGTAATGAACCCTCGATATAAGTTTGATTTATAAATACGCAACTCCCATTTAAATTACCATCAGTGCCACAAGGTTGATTATTCCAAGTCATAGTACTAACATCAAAATTAATTGTACAATTATATAGCATTAAATTATGGGCTGTAGAAACCGCATCCGCTCTTAGCAAGGATATTGTCCCATTAAATATTTTTCCTGCATTTGATGGCTTATTTGCTCCAAGGTCAAAGTATAAATAGCTTCTTGCTTTATTTGCATCAAGGGTACCATTAGATGCTCTTAAAAAGGTTACTGAAGCGTAATTATTATTAGGAGTCGAAGCTTCAACTCTTGTATCATTAGTAGCATTCATATAATAATAAGTATAAGTAGGATCAATTTCAATAGGATATTGAGCATTAAGCATCCATTCTAATGGAAATATTATAAAAACTTCATAGGTTTGATTATACTTTAGAGATAAAGTATAATTACCATTTACCTTATCTCCTTTTTGATCTACAGCAAAAGGAGATTCAAAATATCCTATCTTTTGTCCATCTTTTAATACATAAATTACATCTTTTTTGTCATTAAGTTCAGCATCACCATCTTGTGGAAGATTTATTTCAAATGAGGGCACATACACCTCTTCTTCATTTTTAGGTGCATTTTTAACAGTTATAATTTCTTTTAATTTATCATCTTCTAATATATAATTAAAAGATAAATTGTTATTATCATACTCTAAATTATTCACACTTTTTTTAACAGGTATGATACCATCATTTATTTTAGGTCTAAATGAAATTATATTACCATCTTTATCATTTATCTCAATCCCTTCATTTAATCTACCAAAAGAAGCATTCATTTTTTTGAATTCATGCATTATTTTTTTGCCATCTACTTTTTTAATTCCATCTGCTTTATTTACCTTAGAATAAGGAACGCAAATTTTTCCTGCTTCAATCACTAAAGCACCATCATCTTCCTGGTAAGAATCATAACATATTTCTTCATTTTCAAGTTTTTCAAGCACCTTCATTTTTTTACTTTCAGAAGGAACTTCATTAGAAAGATTTAAAGGAACATTTTTTTCACTAATATTTGTTTTTTCACTTATATTTTTAACTTCTTCATTTTCAGTTACTTTAATTAATTTAATATGTCTTATAGGTCCAGTAAAATAACTTTCATTATCTATTTTTGAGAGAACATAAAAGTAATAATCCCCTTCAGATAAATCTGTTAAATTTATATAGAAATTATTTCCATTTCCTTCCATAGAATAATTTTTACCATTGAAATTAAGAAGTACAGCTTCACTTTCTTTAACAAGTGAAACATTTACAAATATCCAATCTTGATTATAAAGTTCTCCTTCTGGAGTTGGTGCTTCAAATATAACACCTTGCTGTGAAACAGGCTTTTTACCATAGTAAATAAAGTAAGTTGCTTCTCTCGTAAATTCGCTTATAATTCTACCAGTCACTCCTCCAGAACGAATAATTTCTTCTTCATTTTCTTGAGCTATTTCTTCTGTTGGTTTTTCAGAAAGATTTTCTTTTTTTATTTCTGATGATGATTTACTTTGATAAATAACATTTTTAAAAGTTATATAAGCTTCAACACACTTTCCATTTTCATAAGTCCCATTTATAATTTTAAAAGGAATTTCAACATTTTCAAGAGTAACAAGAATTCCTTCTTCACAAGAATCTGGTTGAAATTCATTAAACTGAATATAGACTATAACATCTTCAACAGAGTCATTTACTACTACTTTTTGTCTTCCTTCCCAATATTTATGCCATTCTTCACCAACAAATATACCAGAAAAGGTAGCGAATGCAAATATTGAAAGCACAGCTAAGGCAATTAGTAAAAATCTTATGATTTCAACTAAAAGAGGTCGTCCCCATTCTCTTTTCATTGCGTTTTTCCACCTTAGCTTTAATAATCAATAAGTGATTATTTATTTAAATACTTTTTTTGTAGAAATTAAAGGAAATAAAACCTAAAATAAGCTTAATTAATCTTTTGAATACTTAAGATAAACTGCAAAAACAACTATAAGTAAAATTATATTTAGAAAAATCCATATAGCATTTACTTTGGGTAAGGAACTGCGAGTTTTTATAGTCTCATTTATAGACGGAATATTATTCTCCACCTTTTTTTCAATACAAGTTTCATTAAGAATGATGTTTAATTTACTATAAATACAATATTTTATTCCTACACTATTACTCCCATTATTTTCTGGAACATTACAATAATTTATTAGGGTAGAATAGTTTCCGTATGTTTGTTCTTTATCTGGTTTTACTTCAATTTCAAGTGTTTCATATGACGTATTTCTAACTAAAATTTCACCTTCATGTCCAAGATTATTAGGAAGAGTAACCCACTCAGGTCCAGATAAATTCAAATAGAACCATCTATCTTTTTCTGAGCCTTGATAAACTGAGTAATTCACTATTTTATTTTCTCCTGGAGTTATACATATTTCTTTTTCATAAGGGCTTATACTAATTGGATATGAAAAAGAGATTCCAAAAGTTATCAAGATTAAAAAAGTAAAAATTATTTTTCTCAAGAAACATCACTTTTTTCTTTTTATTAAGTATATTACTACTATCCCAGCGGCTATAGCTGCACAAAGAGCACCTATTAAGTAAACATTATAACTAGTTTCTACCAAAACATTAGTTTCAATAGTATTAGTTCTCTTTTTAAGTTCACCATAAATAACATAGGATTTAAGATTATAAGTACCTTTATCATTAAAACGATAAAATACATCCAAATTTTCAGTTTTATCTTTGAGAACAGTTATTTCTTCGCTTTCAACAAAATCTACCAAATCATTATCTTTGTAAATTTCAGTTTTTAATTTGGCCTTTTCAGTAACTTCTCCTGTATTTTTGAATTCACCAGTTATTTTGAGAAGTCCTCCTTTTGAAGTAATGTTTTTATGACTTATATTTAAAAGTTCTCCATTTTCACTAACTGTTCCTTTTTCAAAAATTTCAAATTTTATAGAAGTATTATAATTTATACCAGGTTCTATGTTATAAGCTAAGAAATTTAAAGTGTATTTACCTTTAGGTATGCACTTGTATTGTTCCAATTCATAAGGAATTTCTATAATATCTGTTCTTTTTACGGTTGGTTTAAGTTCTTCTCCTTTATATTCTTGAGATTTTATTACATTGCCCCTTTCATCTATAATATCTAATTTAAAATTAGGTATTTGCCTTACATTACCTGTATTTTGCATACTTACTATAACTTTAATAGGCATGCATTCTTCAAGTTTTTCTACATTTACAGAAGTTATTTCATAACTTGATATTTGTTTATCACTAATCTCAATAAATACAGTTCCTGTTGCAGCAACAGCTATTGCTGCATAGGATCCTCCTGTTGATTTTACTTCAAGAGGTTTTACACTTGCTTGAATTGACCCTGTATAAACACCACTTGGCAAATATATTGGAGGATTAAGAACCATTTTGACAAGAGCTGCAGATCTTGGCTGTATAAGTATTTTTCCTGTCTCAGGAATAGTATATGAATTCCAATTAGTTATATCCCCACCTAATTTTAAATCAACTGTAGCTGGAAAATCATTTCCATTACTTACATAAAATTCTATTTCTGCATACCCCCCTCTTAATACATTTTTAATAGTAAATGTCGCAGGACTTATTCCTACCGCAAGAGCATTTACAGAATTGAATAAGAAGAAAACTAAAAGCAAAGTCAAACATAATTTCAATATACATTTCATATTCATTTTAAAACTCTAAATTATTAAAAAGATTTCTAATCAAAAATTATTTATAATATCACTGCTTAAGAATAAAATATGGGTGCTTATCTTGATGAACTATTTGAAAGGACAGCTCATTATTTTGCTAAGCAATCTAAGCTTGAAAATTGTTTAACTAATAATCAACAAAATTTTGTTATTAGTGAGACACAAATTCCTTCTTCTGTTGGGAGAGAAAAATCCACTTTGGAAACTATAACTGAACTTATAAAGAATATTAATCCTAAACAAGTTGTTGCTTTAGGAGCCCCCCTTGCCTTTGTAATCTCTTCAGCTAGTGCTTATGCAATTGCTAAAAATTATAATCAAGATAAAGTATCAAAAACTTATAATTTACCTGATGGAGTAAATGGCTTAAGACAGGATGATAATTCATCACAAGATAACAATTCTTCTATTGTTTCTAATTTTCCATATGTTGGGTATGATTTTAAATTGGATGAAAATACATACGAGAAAATTACAGGCTTTGAACCACATTTTTTTAGTCAGAGGTTTCATCTTGATTTTTATATAACTGATGAAGGTAAAGTTGTTCGTCCTCTTTATGATATTGATTCTGTATATGAACATCATATAGATCTTTTTGATCCTATTTCAAATAGTTCTTGTAACCTTACAAACTTTAATTTATCAAATAGGAGAATATCAAATATTGTTGAACATGAAAATAAAGTTTATGTTGCTGTTTGTGAAGGAGATAATTCAAATTATACTAAAGTTTTAAAGATAATTGATATTGATAGTAAATTGGAAAGAAAAATTAATTTAAGTGATGATGCAGAAGTCCTACTTATAACTTTAACTCCAGATAATCAACTATCTTTATGCTATAGTTGGTTTAATAATTTTACAAAAAGAGTAGAGCTTAGAGATCTCGATGGAAATTTAATATCTTCATATAATATAACCTTTGGTGAAGATGAATATTATATGAATGGATATTGCTCTTCTGCAAATAAGATAGAAAATTATCTTTTTATTCAGCCCATTTATTTAATTAATTTAACTAACGGAGAAAGGACAAGTATTAAAGATTTTAGTTATGATCTTCGTGTTCCTTCTCCAGACTATTCAGATAAAATAGTTATTATAAATAGGTCAAGTAAGATTTTAACAGTGTTTGATCCAATTAATAATGCATCTACTAATTATAATTTGACAGCTTTAGGAATTGAAGAAAAATTTGGTAATGAAAATTATGGTCTATATAACGCGCGTTTGATAGATAAATATGTGTATTTTAATGTTTGTAAAATTACAAATTATACAGGCATAGGTAAACATGATGAAAAAGTTTATCGTTTTAATGTCGATAATGGAAATTTAGAATTGTTAATAACTTTTAAGAATTATCCCTTAACTGTTAAAACTGTTTCATTTTTTGAAAAAGATAATAAAATTTTGATTGAGCGAGACGATACATTTTTTAAACCAGATTATTACAAATTATACCTTCTTGATAAGGGATGGAAAGAAGGAGAAATAGAAGTAAATATTACTGGAGAAAATTTAGATGTTAATAATACTTTAATTGATATTTTAAATGATACTTATCTTATAGATGGTAAAAGACATCTTTCTCCTGATGAAAAAACTCTCTCTTTTAAACCCAAATATAATTTTTGGATTAAAGATATAGAAGTAGACTTGAAAGATAAAGCTGGAAATATTAGAACTATTAAATTTAATAATAGCGAAGATGGTTATTATAACCTTACAGAAAATATGAGTAATTTTCCTATTTCTAAAGAAGAACTTAAAAACAAATCCCTTCATCAATTGATTTCCGAAAAAATTAAAGATGATTTTTATGTATCTGAATTAAGAATAACTCAGAAAATACCTGCCTTTACTAATGTATACAACTTCGATAACGTAGCTTTAAAATCTAAATATGACAAAGAAAAACTTGAAAAAGAAATCAAAGGATCTAAAGTAGCAACTCTTGCTTGTCCAGTGAGACTTGAAGTTTTGACTTCTCAAGGTAGGGTAGGTTACAACGTCTCATCAAATCAGTCTAATTGTGAAGTAGAAGGTGCCTTTTATTCTGGAAGAGATGAGCCAGAGCTTGTTTTAGTTCCAGAAGGAGTAGACTTAAAAGAAATTAAAGTTAGTCCTTTAAATAATATATCTAATTCTTCAAATGAAACTTATAAATTAATTTTTGAAACCAATGGACAAAGTCAAACTTTAGAAAGAAAAGTTGAGCCAGAAAGAATTGAAACTTTTATACTTAATGAAAGTGTTAATCCTGGAAATAATTCGGCCCCTATTATTGAATTTAAAGAATTTACCCCCTTGAATAATCCACCAGTTAATGATACTATCCCAGGAAATAATACTAATAATACAGGAAATAATTCAAATCCAGAAGACAATTCAACTATTCCAGAAGATAATAATCCTAATGATAATACAACTCTTCCCCAAAATGACACTATAGTTATTACTTCTTCTCAAGATAAGAAGAGAAATTATCTAATTGGAGGGGGAATAGTAGCAGGAATAGCATCAGCTTTAGTGGCAGCTGGAGCTTATTTTAGACGTGCTATATTTAATTCTAAAACAGAAGAATCTAAAATAGAAGAGCTAAAACCAAAGGTAGTTAAAAAGAAGAAAGTTATCAAGAAGAGAAAAATTTTAAAGAATTAAAAATAAAAAAGAAAAAATTTATATGGCTTTAGTCTAATACTGCTCCAAAGGTTACAGTACCTGTGTATACTCCTCTTGTTCCATGAGGTGCATAAAGCCACCAATATGTATTATTTGAATTACCAGCATCACTAGTTGCTTTATTTAAGTTGAAATTGTTAATTCTTGCTTCACTAGTTGTTAGAGCAGTAGCTGTAGCATTATTATTTACATTATTATAAGTTATATTTCCAACACCTATAGTAGTTATAGTACCACATCCACTACTACATGTCATATCTGTTCCTGTAAGATTTATGTCCATTTGATAATTTCCACAGTTCTGTACACCAATAGTCTGAACAGATGATTGTGTATCAACTGGCACTTGTCCAAATTCTATAACACTACTAAGTACATCAAGAGCTGTGTATGCATTAAGAGTATCTGTATCAGTATTACTTGCTTGTTGATTACTTGTATCGTTTACATAGAATTTGCAAGTCCATGTTCCATTTTTTGCATAATATCTTAAAACATTTGCTGTACAAGTTACATTTCTATAGTCACCTGCAGCTGCTGTATCAGTACATTCTGTCGTAAAGATGTAACAATCATTATAGTTTGGGCTACAGCTCTCAGATGTACTACTGTGATATATTACTGCTTTATATGTTGCATTATTAATATCTGTGTACCCATTCTGATCATGTATATTTGCTTTACATTCTAATGTATTTGTTGTTGAACATGCAGTCGGAGTTCCCATTGTTAAAGTTACTGAATCAACAACAGGTGCTGCATTTTGAATTGTTGCATTACTTGGTATTTGTTCACTAACAGCCATACCTGTTACAATATTTCCTACTTGTAAAAACAAAACTACAGACAGAATTCCTACCAAAGCCAATAAAATCGGTTTAGTTAAACTCATATTTATCTACCTTCCTCCTTTTATCCTACTATCTCTACTGTTGCACTAACAGTAGGGTTATATATATAAGCTGTTGCCTGCAATCCTCCATTTATGCTCACTGGCCTATAAACGGCTTTAGGAGCAGGTGGAGTTGCATGACTAACGCTCGTTGTTGCTGATGGCACTGGAATTGCGCTTACAATTACATTTGAAACCAACAGCAATCCAACCAAAAGTACCAATACTAATTCTTGGTTGTCCATCTTTTCTCCTCCTTAACTTATATAATTCTCTTTTATACGAAAGGAAATCTTTGTATATAAACATTTCCTAAAGTTAAATTTGTTTCATTTTAAATTAAAAAATTATTAATTTGGTTTCCTTTTTGTAATAACCTTTTCACTTCAAAAGTACTTTCTTTATATTTCTTTGCAGTCATCAAGAAAAAGTAAAAAGAGATAGATATTTAGATTTTAAAAGATACATTGAATTAAAATCTGAATTTAGTAAGCGCATGCCAATCATAGCCCCCTTAATAGCAAGTTATCGACTCTACTCATCTATATCACTAATCCCACTTTCAGTAACTTTAAATACTGCTTCTCCTTCTGGTAAAGATGGTGAATCTATTAATCTAGCTATTCTCTTTTCTCCTTTAGAATGTCTAAGATAAACTCTATAAGTAGAAGCATGTCCAACAACATTACCTCCAATAGCTTGAGTTGGATCACCAAAAAATACATCAGGTTTAGCCATTACTTGATTAGTAATATAAACTGCTAAATTAAATCTGTCAGCAAGTCTTTGTAAATCATGAATATGTTTGTTAAGTTTTTGTTGTCTTTCTGCTAAAGTTCCCCTTCCTATAAATTCTGCTCTAAAAATTGAAGTTAAAGAATCTATAACTATAAGTTTGATTTGTTGATCATTTTTTACAATTTCTGGAATTTTTTCTACCAAGAGAATTTGATGATCAGCAGAATATGCTCTAGCTACTTTTATATTTTCTAAGACTTTATCAGGATTCAAGCCCTTTGCTTCTGCTAATTGTTTTATTCTTGATGGTCTAAAAGTAGCCTCAGTATCTATCCAAACACAATGGCCATTAACCCCGCCCTTTTCTTCTGGTAATTGTACATTAACAGCTAATTGAAAAGCTAATTGAGATTTACCCGAACCATAAGCCCCAAAGCATTCAGTTATAGCTTGAGTTTCTATTCCTCCTCCTAAAAGAGTATCAAAAGCTTTGGACCCTGTTGTGATTTTCTTTATATCTTTCATTTTTTCCATAAATTCTATGCCTGTTACAAAATTCATTTTTAACTTGCTTCTTACAGCATCTATTACTTTTTGAGCTGTTTGTTCGGTCATTCCACATACTTCAGCCATAGTTGCTGGATTAGAAGTTGCTATACCCAATCCATCAAAATACCCAGCATCCTTTAATTTTTTCATAGTTGCAGAAGTAATTCCAGGAATATCCTCTATTCTGAAATTTTCAGATGATTCCATTTTACTAAGTTCTTCTTCATTTATTTCAACATTCTCTTCTTGAATATCTTCTTCATCTTTTTTAATAGAATCTTTTGCCATGTTTTCACCTTTATTTTAATAAATGAAAATTTTGAATATATTTTTATTGAGGTGTTGTCAAGTATGTCTTATATTAAAAGATTAAATTTTCAAATTTAGGATCAATAATCATCATTTTTCTTATATAATTTTTCATATTTCCTTTGATATTATTAGGAGAAAGACTTTCTCTCTTCATATAATCTACTCTTACAAATTCAGAGAAATTATTTCTAAGTTCATATAGAGCATAAGCTTTCCAATCTTTGTACCAATAAGTTACTATATCTTCAATTTTATTAGTATAATGTTTAATTCTATTGAAGCTACAAATAGTTTCTTGACTTTGAGGTAAGAAACAAGTAGCATGTCCAGATTCGTCATTCCAAGTAGTTAAAAGTTTTCCTTCAATACCATTAGATAAAGCACAAGCAAGAATTAAACTAGATATATCTTCACAATCTCCCATAAATTTTCCTTTTGAATTTCTTCTATCAAAGGTTTCTTTGGGCTTTTGCCAATATTCACCTTTGTCACTAGTATAATCAAATCTCCAAAGAGTTATAGCTCCCATTTTTGAAGGAGTATTTACTTCTTTTAGAAATTCATTAAAGTCATTGGTGTTTAACTCTTTTCTATTTTTAAGATATGTAATAGAATCAACTATCATTAAGCTCCATCTAACTATTTCTCTTTTCATAGCAGAAATTAATTATAAGACCTTCTTAAACTCTTCGGTGATTTAAAAGGATATTTTATAAATGTATAATTAATTCTTACTTAAATGAATGTTATTTCAGTTTCAAATCTTTGTAAGACTTTCAAAGTAAGACAAAAACAACCAGGTTTAATAAATAGTATAAAATCTCTTTTCAGGTCAGAATATAAGGAAATAAAAGCTGTGGATGATATCTCTTTTGATGTAAAGAAGGGAGAAGTCTTAGGCTTAATAGGTCCTAATGGAGCAGGAAAATCAACTACTATTAAAATGCTTACTGGTCTTTTATACCCTACTTCAGGAGAAGTTCATGTATTAGGGTATAATCCTTGGAAGGAAAGAAAAAAGCTTCTTTACAAATTAGGTGTTATTTTCGGCCAGCGTTCTCAATTATGGTATCATCTTCCCCCTTCAGATACTTTTAATTTAATTAGAAATATTTATGATATACCTAAAGAAACTTTTGAGGAAAGATTAGCTTACCTTTCAGAATTTTTTGATATTAAAAATTTAATGAATAATCCTGTTAGAAAACTTTCTTTGGGACAAAGAATGAGAGTGGAATTTATGGCTTCTTTATTACATAACCCAGAAGTTCTTTTTCTTGATGAACCTACTATAGGTATGGATATTGTTGTAAAACAAAATGTAAGAAATTTAATTAAGCAAATTAATCAAAAAGAAGGTAAAACTATTTTTTTGACATCTCACGATATAGGAGATATAGAGAAACTTTGTAAACGGGTAATTATAATAAATTATGGTAAAATTGTCTTTGATGGAAAGCTTGCAACTTTAATTAAGAATTATGTACATTCAAAATATATTCAAGTTAAGTTAGCCTCTCCTCTAAAAGCTTTGAAATATGATGGAGCTACTATTATTGAACAACCATCTAAATATAGTGTTTCTTTTGAACTTAATCTTAAAAGAGCTAAATTGTCAGACTTTATAGATTTTTTAACTGATAATTTAGATATAGTTGATTTAAATGTTGAAGATGCTCCTTTAGAGGAAATTATAGCAAGAATTTACAAAGAGAAGATGTAAAATGTATGTTAAAAAATATATATCTATAGCTAAAGTGAATCTTATTAATTTATTAGCTTATAAATTTGATTTTATTTTTAGAGAGATATTTCTTTTCTTTTTAATTTTAGTAATGGTAAACATTTGGTCCGTTATTTTTTCAACTAAACAAGTAGTGGGTTATACTCTTAACACTATGATATATTATTTTATGTTTTCAGAATGCATTATTAATTCTCGTTATAATTTTATTTCAAAACTTGAAGAGGAAGTTAAATCAGGAGATGTAGTAAAATATCTTATTAAGCCTTATAATATTGTATTTTATTATTTGTTTCTTTTTCTTTCAGAATTTTTATTTAAATTTTTTACTTTTTTCTTTTTAAGTATGTTCATTACTATTCTATTTGTAGGCTTTCCAGATTTTAATATACTTACTTTACCTTTTACTTTAATTTCTGTGTTTTTATCAGCTATCTTTTTGTTTTTAATGGATTTTATTATCGGACTTTTTGCTTTTTGGTTAGAAGATATTAAGGGTTTGCAATATATCTTCTCTAAAGCTATACTTGTTGCAGGAGGAACCATCTTTCCTTTAGATATCTTTCCTCCATTTTTTAAGACTTTATTTGAAGCATTACCTTTTGCATCTGCATGCTATTTACCTGCCAAATTATTTGTTTCATTTAGTTGGTTTTCCTTTATACGAGTTATATATACCCAATTAAAATGGATTCTTATTTTTGGTTTTATTCTTGCTTTTATTTATTCAATAGCTATTAAGAAGGTAGAGATTAATGGAGGGTAAATTTTTAAAATTCATTTTTCAATATATTGCTTTAGGTCTTAAATCAGCTATGGAATATCGTTTTTCTTTTATATCTCAAACTATGGGTATGTTTTTGAATGATTTTGCCTTTCTTTCCCTTTGGTGGCTTTTGTTTTCAAGTTTTAATTCTATAAAAAATTGGATTTTTGAGGATATACTTTTGCTTTTTATTTTGATGGGCTTTATTTGGTTCTTTTTAGGTTTTTTAACTAATTTAAGAGAAATAGGTGAAATTATTGTTAGTGGCAATCTCGATTATTATTTATTATATCCTAAACCTATTTTGTTACATTTAGCTATATCAAATTTTGATTACACAGCTTTAGGAGAATTACTTTTTTCTTTAGTTCTTTTGCCCTTTATTCATTTAACTTTATTTAAATTGGGATTAATTATTTTATTTTCAATTACAGGCGTTATCATTTTATCAGCTGTTATTATTCTTTTAAATTCATCTGTTTTTTTCTTTGGAAGCACAGGAAATTTTAAAAGTTTATTGGATAGCTTATATACCTTTGTTGTATACCCTTCAAATGTTTACAAAGGCCTTATAAAATTTATCATCCTTTTTATTATTCCTGTTGGTTTTGTAACCGGCGTTCCTGTCGATCTCATAAAGAATTTTGACCCTCCTTTTTTCACTTTAACTTTAATAATATCTCTCTCATTTTTAACTTTAAGTATAATTGTATTTTATGTAGGTCTTAGAAGATATGAATCAGGCAATTTATTAACAGTGAGAGTTTGAAGTCATTTAAAGAATAACCAATTTTTCTCTCCACTTCGAGTGAATTTTATTAGATTATACTTTCCTTTTAATTTTTTACCATGTAAAATAATTACTATTTTATTAGGTGTTTTTTCAATTAATTCATATGTTCCTGAATCCCAAATCTCTACTTTACCCGCCCCATACATTCCTTCTGGAATGATGCCTTCAAAAGTTGCATAATTAAGGGGGTGATCATCAACTTGGACAGCAAGTCTTTTAACTCCTTCTTCTGTTGGTGGTTCTTTTGGAATAGTCCAAGATTTAAGTACACCCTCCATTTCTAAACGTAAATCATAATGTAAGTGAGAAGCTGAATGTTTATGTATAACAAAAATAGCCATGATCTTTAAAGTTCTTTATTAAATTAATTTTTTGCTTTATCCCCCAGCGCTTACATACTTTCTAATAGTAAGATTATATATTAAAATAGAAATTGATGCAAAAGTGAGAGTTACCCCTGATAAGGGTAAGATATAAAACCAAGTTATTTTTCCTAACAAAACAGAAGATGGATAAAAAGCCATAAGGCCTATTGGAAAAAGAAAAGTAAATGTGAAAATAATTGATTTAGGATAAATTGTTAAAGGATAATAACTCAAATTTTCTAAGAGGTGTATTAAAGCACCTATTATATAAGACCGAGTCATTAAAATGGTAATAGCACATAAAATTATACATATGCTATAATAAAATGCAAAAGCTAATATTATGAAAGTTAAATAAGTTACTGTATTTATGATTTTAAAGCCATTATTTATTTGCATTAAGCCATATATCAAAATTACTAAATTCGGAATCAAAGAAAATATGTGTTCTACATCAAAACTTTTAGCCATTAATTGTAATAAACTATTTATCGGCTTTGAAAGTATATTATCAAAGTTACCTTCTTCTATAATGCCTTCTAATTCAAAGGGCATTTTTGTAAATATTATATCAGATAGAGTCATTATAGAATAAAGAGTTCCTATAAAAACAAGATATTCTGAAAAAGTCCATCCAGGTATTCCAGGACTGACAGCATAAATAAATTTCATAAAGATAATACTAAGTGTTAAATTAGTTAAATCTGATAAAAATTTTAAAATAAATTGAGAGCGATAAGTAGTCATACCGCTAATTAATTTTTTAATAGACTCAAGGTAAAAAAGGAAGGAATTTACTACATTCATATGCCTTCACCTATAAATTTTCTTTGTGCAAAATGAAATATTATTTTATAAAACAAATAAAAAATTATAATCCACATTATTTGTTTAACCATGATAAATAATGAAGAATAAAAGTCAACTTTTCCCATAAAAATCATTATAAAATCGTAAGATAAACTTGGAAAGAAAGTAAAATTTAATATCTTTTGTGCCCAAATTGGAAAGAAACTAAGAGGAATAAATTTTCCAGAGAATATACTTATTAATATATCTTTTAAATTTCTAATTCCATAATAACTTTTAGTCCATGTAGTTATAAATGCTAATCCTAAACATAGGAAAAAATTCATTGTTAATGCAAGTATATAAGATATTATCCCTAAAAAAGCATTAATTGGATTAAGCATATTTATATAACCAAAGAAAATTTGAGCAACTATTAACATAGCGAATGAAACTGATATAAAATCTACAATAAATTTCCCTATATCAAAAGATGCAGCGTATTTTGTAATATTCCAAGGCTTTGTTAACTTAGTTATTATTTCTCCATACTTAATCATATGACTTATATGCCATTCAGAAGAACTATAAACTAAAAATACCATAGCAGTTATATAGTAAAAAACTATACTTTTGAAATCAAAGTCTCCTATTTGATTAACACTTGAAAAAACAACTTTCCAGAATAAAATTAAAATGATAGTTGATATTATTGAACAAATAAACCAAGCAATTATATTAGCTCTATAAGTACTTTCTTCTTTAACCTTTAATTTTATCCTTTCTGTGAAAGTAAGAAAGTTCATTTTTCGCCTCTATATATTTTCTTAATTACATCTTCTACTTTAGGTTCTTCAACATCAATATCTACAACATCATAGCATTTCATTAATTGATTAATTACTTTAGTTATTTTAGCTTTATTTAAATCAACAACAACTCTTATATGTTCTTCTCCTCTTTCTTCAATTTTGGTGCCCTTTAACTTGAATTTAGTCTTTTCTTTGCTAAATTTTACATATATTCTTTTATTATTCATGAAACTCTTTCTTAATTTCCATAGATTGCCATCATAAACTATTTTACCTTTGTTAATAATTACTACTCTTTTACATAATTTTTCTATATCACTCATATCATGAGTTGTTAAAATGACTGTTATTTTTTCTTTTTGATTCAATTCTTTTATAAAATTGTGTATTTTTTCTTTAGCTAAAATATCTATTCCAATAGTTGGTTCATCCAAAATCCATATCTTAGGATGGTGTAAAACTGAAGAGATTAATTCACATTTCATTCTTTCTCCAAGAGATAAATCTCTCACTGGTCTTTTAATTACAGATTCTACTTTAAGAAATTTAACCATTTTGTTTAATCTTTTTAAGAAAACTTCAGTTGGAATTTTATAAGTATATTTAGAAAGCCAAAAACTATCTAAAGCTGGAATATCCCAAAAGAGATTACTTTTTTGTCCAAAAACAACACCAATATTTTCAACATACTTTTCTCTTTGTTTATAAGGAATATACCCCATAACTTTAGCTTCACCACTTGTGGGATAAAGAATCCCTGAAAGAATTTTAATAGTAGTTGATTTTCCTACTCCATTAGGACCTATTAAGCCTACTATTTCTCCTTCATTAACTTTAAAATTTATACCTTTCAAAGCTTTATTATAAACATATTTTCTCTTGAAAATAGATTTAATAGCATCCCAAAAAGTATGTCCTCTTTTAAAAGTTCTATAGACCTTCTTAAGATCTTTAACTTCAATAATAGTCATAATTAATCAAATTTTTAAATTAATATAAGCTTTTTTAAAGCAAAATGAAAGCTAAACATTTAATTTATGCTTTAGATACTTTTGATTTTTTAATCGGCCTTTTAATTTTGATTAATTATAAAAATAGTATAATTGGTCTTTTAGAATTTTTAAAAGGTGTGTGGACTTTAGGAATTTTAAACTTTAAGTTCAATTTAGATATACTTGGCTTAATAGATATCATAGGAGGTTTGACTCTTTTGTTTTTATCACAAAATATCTTTTTTAATTTTTTCTATTTTATAGGAATTATTATGGTTACCAAAGCTCTTTTATTAGTTCTTATTACAGCAAGTAGTTAATATCTTTTCTTTCTATTCACTTGTCCAAACAAAGAAGTATCTTCTTGTTGCGTATATTGTTGTTGTGGATATTGCGGATATTGTTGCTGATATTGTGAATATTGTTGTGGGTATTGCGGATATTGTTGTTGTGGATATTGAGGATAAGTTTGCTGAGGATATTGCTGTTGGGGTGTTTGAGGTAAAATTGGTTCTTCTGGAAGTTTTGTTTCCGTAACAGAAGGCAACTCTTTCATTTTCTCTTCTTCCATTTCCTCCTCTTCACCAAAAGGATTAGGTAATAAATTAAGAATAATTTCAAAAGTAAAATAAAATATGGGAAAAAAGATTATAATTGCAAAAAAAGTATCCCAGTCTATAGGTACTATTTGGTAAAATATAGGGGTTGCGCAAATAATAAAATATGTTACTTCTCTTAATCTTCCTATATAATGAGTTATTTTTCTATGTCTTATACCTTCCCAAAGAATAATGAAGCCATATATAATACCAGTTAAAGTAACTAGACCTTGTATTAAAATAGTATAACTTAATCCTGATTCACTTACAATTCTCGTTAATTCTCTTCCCCAATCAAGACCAACCCACATTATAACAAAGCCATTAGCTATAGCATTTCCATAATCTGTACCTTTTTTTTCTTGATAATAATCTCCAAGAATCCAGCTTATATAAACAGGAATAAGTATCCAAAGCATTTCAAAATTCTTCATGGGGGCTATAATTATTTCAAGAAATCTATAAGCAATAGCTCCGAAATCAAAGGTAACCATAATAGATTAAACAAATATAAAATAATAATTCTTTCGTTATTACATTTTTCTAAAAAAAACTAAAAAAGCAGTATGAAGACTTTTACTTAAAGGTCTAAAAGCACCTTCTTCTGTTTTCCATCTAACTTCTTCCGTAGTCATTACTTCGAGAAGTTCAAGCTCATAATAATTTTCTTCTTCAATTAATTTAATTACTTGATTAATTGTAGGTAAATAACAAACAAGTCTCCCTCCAGGCTTAAGTCTTTTTTCACATTTATCAATTACACTCCAAGGATTAGGTAAATCAAGAATAATCACATCTACATCCTTTTCTTTCATATCTTTAACATCTTTATTTCTAAATTCTACATAATCTATTAAACCCATATTCATTACATTCTTTTTAGCTATATCCATAAATTCGTCTCTAATTTCATAACTATACACCTTTCCTGTCGGTTTAACAATGTTAGCTAAAAAACAAGTTAAAGCTCCTGAACCAGAACCAGCTTCAACAACTTTACTTCCAGAACCAATTCCTGTATAAGCTACAATAGTTCCAGCATCTTTAAGAGTTATAATTTGTGGTCCTCTTTTAATATGCCTAAACATATCTACAAAATCAGCATCAAATACTTTGAAACGAGTACCTTTATGTGATTTTATACATTGTCCAGCTTTAGCTTTTTTAATATCTTCTATTTTTATTATACCGGTATATGTGTTTAAATCTTCATTTTTATCTAAAGGCACATAAAATTTTTTTCTTTCTTTCTCATCATAAATGATTTTCATACTTAATACTATATTAAGAAAAACTATTAAATCTTTTCAGTAAGTTAAAATTATATGAAATTGGAAATAATTAAAGATGCTTGGGAATCTACCATAAGAGATTTTACTTCTTTAGGTAATCCTTTAATTTTATTTGTAATTACTTTGTCTGCTTTAGGTCTTTCTTTAAAATCTATTGTCATTTTTATTTTTTCAGTAGGAGTTATGCTTTTGAGCGGAAGTATTAAATTAATATTGTATAAAGATAGGCCTTTTAAAGAAGAAAGAACTTCTTTTTTAAGAGGTATGAATACTGGAAGTTTTCCAAGTATGCATACAGCTAATGCTACTTTTGTTTTTTTAGCTTTAATCTCTATTTTCCCCTTCCCTAAAAATTTACTTTATATGATTTTATTAGTTATTGTTGGATTAACAAGATTAGTTTTAAAGAAACATTTTATAATTGATGTAATAGCTGGTTATTTTATAGGCATGCTTATCTTTGTTTTTTGGTTCTTGGTCTCCGGCTAAAATCTTTTAAACTTTCTCTTTTTTGAATGATTATGGAAGTCCTTTATATTCCTTTGAAATATAAACTTAAACTTAATGAAGCTTTTATGTATAAAATTCTAAATGAAGTAAAAGATAACTCTTTATGTCTTTTTTCTACTATTCAATTTCTTGAGCAAACAAAACAGCTTTATAAATTTTTGAAAGCTAAAGGAAAAAAAGTTTATTTCCCTAAACCTCTTTTTAGAGCTGTTGAACAAGGTCAAGTTTTAGGTTGTGATGTAACAGGTCCTATTTCAGTTAAAGATAAAGTAGATACTTTTATTTTTCTTGGTAATGGGCGTTTTCATCCTTTAGCTGTTGCTTATCAAACTCAAAAACCAGTTTATATAGCTGATCCTGTGACTTCCTCTTTGACTTTAATAGATAAAGAAGATGTGGAGAATTATCAAAAGCAAATTAAAGGTAAATTAATGAAATTTGCTATGGCTCAAAAAGTAGGTATTCTTATATCAACTAAATTAGGGCAATATAATCTTAAATTGGCAAGAATTTTAAAGAAAAAGCTTTTATCTAAAGGAAAAGAAGTTATTCTTTTTATGTTTGAAACTCTTATTCCAGAATTTCTTTCAGACTTTAAAGATATAGATTTTTGGATTAATACAGCTTGTCCGAGAATTGCAATAGATGATTATGAAAGATTTGAAAAGCCTATTTTAAATGCAGATGAAGTTTTACCTCTTTTATGATACTTTATAAAGAAATCAATTATTCATTAACAATAGAAAAGTTTATAAATTAGTAGATTGCCTATTCTATAGTAATTAAAAAGTAGTAAATATATAAGGAGGGTATTTTATGATTGAAGATATACTTTCCGAAAAGCGAATAAATGTTTATAAAATTAGGAATAATATTTATGCATCTATTAATGGAGATTCTGGAAATTATATTACAAAACCTGGAGCTTATAGTATAAAATTGTCAAAAGATGATAATGAGATTTATAATCTTTTAAAACATGGTGTTAGACCTGAAAGTTTATGTGAAAAGTTATTTGATGATAAAGAGGTAGTGATAACTGCCAAGGATAAAAAATTAACACTTGAATGTGTCAAAGAAGGTAAAATTGATGAAAATAATTTTGAACCAAGTGTATATAGAGTTACTATGCATGAAAAAATTGCTTATCCTAATGGTAAGAAGATTTGGGAGGAGACGGGTAGTAAGGATATCTTTATAGGCTCAATTTATGAATCTGAGCTTTCAGAAGAGTTTAAAAAGGGATTAGGAGATTTTAAGAAAGGAATTATGCATAGTAATGGTCTCTTCATATATGAAGAAGCTCCAATGTTTATATTAGGTAAGAAATTTTATCTTTGTGATAAAAAATTCGAAGATTATTTTAGAAAAAATCTAAACATTTCAAAAGAAGATAATATCAGCATAAATTCTTATAAAATATATGGTTCAGATATTGATAAATTTTATTTGGTATTAGAGGCAAAAGAAAAAATAAATAATGACTTCAAAAAGAAGTATGCAATTATTAAATGTGCTGTTGATAATGGAGATATAAGAGTTAAGAAGTTAAGATATATTCCAGTTTCAGAAGATAAGCAAAAATTTGTTGATTTGCTTCTAAACACAGAAAGTTCAGTATATTTTGAAAATCAATTTAGAGATATTTTTGATAAGTCATATTATAAGGGCAGGACAAAATGGACAGATGGAAAAAATGAAGCAGTTCTTTTACATGAGAAAGGGGATATTGACACCTTAACACCAAGTTCTTACAAAGTGAAAATAGGAGAAGTTCCTTCTGAACATAGTAAAAGAAGAATAAGAAGAAGAGTAAGCACATTTGAAATACCTTATGAATCAGCTGTTTACATTATGAATCACAACAATGAATTAAATTTCAATGATATTAAAACATTAGCTCTTGAAGGTTATGATACATATCTTGAAAAAAAGATTAAATGGACCTAATAACAGTTAAATCTAAAGTTAATTCTTAATTTTTAATAAACTATTTATTTTTAATTATTTTTAAACCTTTATGAGTGTTAAATTTGGGCAGCATTTTTTGAAAAGTGAAACTTTACTTAAAGAAATAGCTGACTTCGCTCAAATTGATAATGAAGATATAGTATTAGAAATAGGCTCCGCTTATGGTAATTTAACTTCTTATCTTACTAAAGCTAAAAAAGTTTATGCTGTTGAAATAGACTCTCAACTTTTTTCTAAATTAGTTGAAAATATGAAAAAATTTCCTAATGTTGAATGCATAAATGTGGATATATTAAAATATGACTTTCCTAAAGATGTTAATAAAATTGTGGGAAATTTGCCTTATGAAATCTCTTCCCCTATAACCGAAAAAATACTTGAATTTCTTAATGAACAAAAATTGTCAGGTGTAAAAAATGTTTTAGCTATTCTTATGTATCAGAAAGAATTTGCTGAAAGAATGACTTCCTTTCCTGGTTTACCTTCTTATTCTCGTCTCTCAGTCCTAATTAATTATTATGCTGAAGTTGAAATTCTTAAGAATGTTCCTCGCACTTTATTTCGTCCTGCTCCTAAAGTTGATTCAAATATAGTTAAGCTTATTCCTTTAGGAGTAAAGCGTAATGATGCTTTGTTTAAACTTACTAAAATACTTTTTATGCATAAAAACAAAAAAGTTTTTAATGCTCTTATAGATTCGAGAGACCATTTGAAAATAAAAGATAAAGATAAATTGAAAGAAATTTTACTTTCTAGATTAGGAGAATTTTCAGAAAAGAAAGTCTTCTATTTAGAAATAGAAGAACTCGAAGAAATAACTAAAAAATTATTTGATTTACTTTAATTTTTAAAACAATTCGCTAACACGCTTTTTAATCTTTCCTAAAAGGCTTTTATCTTCTTTAATGATTTTTGCTTTTTCAGCCAATAGCTTTTTTCTTTCTCCTTCAAAAATCTTTAAGTAATCTTTATTAGATACTTTTTCTTGAATAGCCTTTTTAAGTTCATTTTCAAAACATCTTATAATGTAAACTTCAACATCTAATAATATATAATCAACTCTTAAAAAAGATTGCATTACTGCATTAAAATTTCCATATTTGCCTGAGTTTATAGCGTTTTCAAAATTAGTTACAGCAGTGTTGAAATTATTTAATGCTCCTTTAACTCTGTTAGAATAATCTACATTTCTAGCCATTACATTTTTAGCAACATTAATTATATGTTCTCTTGCATCTGGAAAATAGTTAGTAAGCTCCTTTAAATTAGAATAAACTGCTTTATTAGCAGTAGTGACAGCATTTCCGATTAAACCAAACAGTTTATTAGAAAGAGTTTTGATTTGTTCAAGCGACCCCTTTAATAAATTTATATTTCCATCTTTAATTGCTCTTTCTATGGAGTTAAAATTGTCATAAATTTGATCACGTGTATTTTTAATAGGGCTATGTATTATTTTGCCTAATTCTTCTTTATAGTAAAATAAATTATTATATGTATCAATTATATTCTTAACTGCTCTTTTAACTATTTCAGAATTATCAGCCATATTCTTTCAAGACAAAATAAATTTATAAATCTTTAACTTCCTTTAATATCTTTGAATAGCCTTCTCTAATCTTCTCTAGTCCATCTAATTTCTCAAGAAGTTCTTCATCTTTGGATTTTTGAAGCATTTCTTTCATTTTTTTAAGATACCCTTCATATTCTTTTTTAAATAAAATTCCCCATGCAGCAATAATGGGTGCTCCATAAGTTAAAATACCTACAAGAGGATCTCTTACTATACTTTTTTCATGTACAGGTATAACTGGTAACTCAGAATACTTTTTAAATAATTCTACACATTTAGTTTCTTTAATTAATCCTTCAAAAATTCTTTTATAGCTTTCATTTCCAGTTGATGCAAATTTTTGATAAATTATTAAATCTTTAGCTAAATGTTCTACCGGATTTTCTTCGGTAAAAGGAACATTCAATTTTTTAAAATCTGAAATTACTGGTTTAATTTTAAGACTTTCCATTTTATCATCAGAATTTACTTCTGGTTCTTTTTTTCTTTTTAGAAAATCAAAGATTGCCATAAATTGCCTCCTACCTTCTTTATACTAATTTATACTTTAAAATTTTATTGTATTTGTAATTTTGAAGCAAATTTTTAAATTATTTAATCATCATAAAAGACTTTACAAATATAATTTTTAAGAGCTCTCATAAACTCATTTTTATATTCCTCTCTAGTTAACATTTTTCTGACTTTCTTTAAAGCTCCTGATTTTTCTAACAATCTATGTATTTCCTTAGAAGTTTTTTGTTCATATTCACTTTCCTTTTGTCGATAATATTCTTTTTTCCTTTCTATTTTCTCAGTCCTTTTTATTTTCGTGTTTCTTTGTATTTCTTTACCTTTACGTGTTACATCCCAGTATGGGAGATATCTACGTATGAAGATATAGTAATTTCTCATTAATCTTTTATAATTATCTATCAATTTTTTAGCTTGAAGGAAATATCCTTTTTTATCAGAAAGTTCATAAAGTATTTTTCCTATATCTCTTATAGCTTTAGATTGACGCTTGTGTTCTTCTTTATGAAGTTTTTTTGGCAAAATAAAAAGATCTATCATTTGGTATCCACCAAAAGAACGACGCATAGACCAAATTAATTTTTCTCTTAGATTTAATTCACTTTCATTTAATCTTGCTTCTACTCTTTTAAGTGCTCTTTCTTCTTTCTTAGTTTCTTTTTCTGCCCTTTCTATTTCTTCTTTTCTTTTTTTCCTTTGTTCTGGTGTCATTTTAGCCCATTCTAATCTTTCATAAAAATAATTATATTTAGGATCTAATTCATCTAATTGATCATATAGTTTTTTTCTTAACAAAAATAACTTTATTACTCTTTTTGAAGGCTTCTTTAATTTTTTAAGTCCTTCGGGACCAAGTTTACCATATATTTTGTATAATTTATTTTCATACTTTTTAATTCCAGGAAGTTTGTTCAATGGATATTTTCTTTCCATATTTTACGCTCTTCTTCATCAACCTTTGATAATTCGTCTTCCCACTCTTTTATTTTTTCATTAAGAATGCCTTCTTTTTCATATTTTTTAATTTCCTTTAAAATATTACGTTCTTCCTTATTCATTTATTTCACCATATCAATTATTTTTAAATAAGTTTTATGTAAGTCATTTACTTCTTTTAATTTTCCTTTTATAATATTATCATCAATATTATCACTAATCTTCTCAATAATTTTTTTAGCATCTTTATCTACAATTGCTTTTTTAGAAACTATTTTAAACAACAAAATATTTTCTAAATAATATGAAATCACAAGGTTTGCCTATAACTACTATTGTTTTAATTGTTTTAGGGATATCAGTTCTTGCAGCTGTTTTAATATTCTTTTTAGGTGGCTTTGGTCAAGGTTCATCCAGTGTTAATACCTTTCAATGCCAACAATGGTGCACAACTATTAACACCCAAATTGAAGCTGGGATGTTAGATCGTTATGGATTTAGCGCTTATAAAGTTGTAAATGATTATTGTGACAATAAATGTGATAAGGTTATGATATGTAATATACCTCAAAAAAGTGGGTCCTGGAGTATCGGACAACTTGGACAAAAATGTTTTATTGATTGTTCGAGCACTGCAAAATATATCTGCAACTCGTAATAATAGGTTTTTATATCTATTACATATTAGGTTTCTCTATATAAAATTCTCCTACTGTTTCTTGATTAAGGTTATCCCAAATGTGATATCTAACGATAAACGCAGAATGGTCCCACCATTGTGTAACGACACTGATATCTGCATCTTTTTCCCCATTCAAATCAACTCCTCCTTCACCAAATTCCTCATATGTAGTAGCATTTAATAATTTTATTAGTGCATAATATAATCCGCCATCATCAGATGCATTTATATGAATACCCACGGAATTTCCGTTTGAATTATATCCAGTATCTCTGACCCATGGAGCACCGTCAGGTATATTTATAATTTGTTCGAGATGAGAAGATTCATTCCCTTCTACATCGATAGCATAAGTTATTAATTTCACCGGACCGATATATCTTGATAAATTGAAACTACCATTGACAATACCTTGTAAATCATCAGTTTGAATGACCTTTCTTTCAATTAGAGTTTTATTATCTGGTTGATCTGCATAAAGTTCTAAGACAACATTTTTTACTTTGCTATCATTATCTTTGTAAGCCGCAGTAATGTTTAACAATTTCCATTCTAAAGAACTAGTTATATTTTCAATTAAAGGAGGTTGGTCAATATGCTTGGGAGGTATAGTAATCATAATAGATTTTTCACTTGTAATTGCATCATCAAGGGTATCATATGCTTTTACAAGTATCTTATATGTCCCAGGATTAAGCTCTCCAAGAGGAGGCATATCTGAAATTTTAAGATATGTTCCCGAAGCTACAACTTCATTAGTTTCATTATTAATTATGTATCTTTCTACCTTACTATAAGGATTAAGAGAAGTATCTTTATCACTAATATTTAACTTTAGAATATAGGTCCAATTGTCAATTTTTTCAGCTCCAAGATCAATTTCAGGAGGGTGATTAGGCATAAAGACAGAAGCAGCTGAAAAATTACTATTTCCTGCTTTATCTCCTACATGTAACTCAATAGTTAGTTTCCCAGGTAAATAAGCTGCATCGGACAAATCAATCGTTATTGGCTGCTTAAATTCATTACCATTAGGAGTTAAGCTTACATTTTTAATTTCATGTCCACTTTGATAGACTGAAAGACCTATATTTCCAAGCTCTCTATCATCTGTTACATGCAAATTACAATCAATTGCTTTTTTATTAGTTTCATTCAGTATAGCTTCGAAATTTTTAATTTGTGGTTTTTCTGTATCAGGTGTATGTTCTGTATGATCATTAAAACAGCCAGCTAAACCGACGGCTCCTAATATAGTTGCGCCCACAAATGTAATAGCTTTTTTAAACGTACCAGTCCAATAAGAAATTTTATTTTCAGGAGAACAAGGAGGTAAATGCTTTATTTCCATTATGCCATTTTTTTCTTTAGCTATTCCGCTTTCAATTTGTTTTCTTTTAATTTCTTTTAAAGCCCTTTCATTCTTTTTATCTTGCATTGCGTAATATTTATAAGTAGAATGCCCATTATTTTTATTTGCCATAAATGTACCCTCCCATTAATTTGTTCCCCAAAGGCAATAGGGCAATTAGTGAGGTAGGGTTTTACCTATCCTCACAAAATTTTGGTGTATATAGGAAATTTCGCTTTAAAATTCTTTTGTTACTATATACGGGTAATCATTAGTTATTGATACTAAAATTGTCTATTTTTGAAATTAGTGACTACTTTTCAGTAAAGTTTATAAAAAGAGAAAAACTACAATATATAGGGGGCAATTTATGAAAAGGATTATTTTTATCTTTACAATTTTGTTCCTTTTGGATATATCTTTTGCTCTCGACTGTGGTTATAACTTTAATGAGAGCAGAACTTATCTTATGAATTCAAATCTTAATTGTTCTAATTCAACTTTTGTCTTTTCAGAAGATAACATTACATTAGATTGTAGCGGCCATTCTATAGTGGCTGATAGCTTAATTTTTAATTTGACTAATCGTAATAATATCACTATTAAAAATTGTAATTTATCAAGTTTTAAAATAGCAGAAATTGATAACTCACATAATATTGTTATTGAAAATTCAACTATTTATAGTGCCTTCCCCATAACTATTTTAAATTATTCGGGAAACATTTCTATTAATCAAAATAACTTTACTTATTTTGAAAACATAAGTTCATTATGGCGCGAAGTTAATGATTCCGAATGTTACAGTGATTCTTCTTGTTGGAAAGCAGTAAGCTCTAATTCAATGGAGTATATATATTTAAACTTCAAACCAAAGTACTTTTTCTGGGACATTACCAATTTATCTTTTAAGTTTAAAACTAATGCAACAGATAATAGTTCGATCTATATAATAATGAGTGGTTATAATGTCAGTAATAAATCATTTAGTGATATTGAAGAGAATTTATCAAATAATAATAGTTGGAATGAATATAATTATAATTTTGCTGATTTTGTAGTAAATAGTTTTGTTATAATTATAAATGATTCTAATCTTGGCGATGAATATTATTTAGATGATATAGTTATTACCAGATCTTTACCTTCTTATGTAGTCAGTGGAGGCAGTGGTGGGGGTGGTGGAGGTCCAAGTGATGAAAGTTCGATTAATAATGATTCATATGAAGAGAATAATGGTTTATATGAAGAAGATAATCTTTCAAATTGGTTTATAATTACATACTTTGGAAGTGAAAATGAATTAATAGGAGGTATAAATTTAGTAGATGTTGAAAATATTAATATTTCGAACAATAATATTAATGGCTTTTTTGTGGGAATACTTTTAAATAACTATTCTGATAAAATATTTATATTTAATAATAATATAAATTGTCATGATTTTTCAAATCCAAGATGCGGTTTTGGTATTTCAGGTGAAAGTCTTTCAATTTTAATTGAGAATAATACTTTTGAAGATCAACTTATCAATAGTATTAAACTTAGTGATGTTGATAATGTTTCTATAAGATATAATACTATTTTGAATTCAGAAGGCATTTCTTTATATGAACTTTCAGAATTAGAAATTGCTTTTAATCATATTAAAAATGCTTCTGAAGGTTTAATTGTCTCCTCTTTGAGAAATTTAATTGTTGAAAATAATTTATTTGAGGATATTAAATATAAAAACATTGATATAGATGATGTTTCAAATCAATCGATATTAGATAATAATTCTTTTTCGGGTGGTGCAGTTTTATTATCTTTAATAGATAATTCCACAATAATGAATAATAATTTTAAGGATTTATTTTGGTTTGAATGTGAATATTTGAAAAATGTATCTATTCTTGAAAATAATTTTACAAATGTCAATAATCTTTATTGTGAATATCTAAAGAATTCTGTTTTTTCTCAGAATATTTTTAACAAAGTTCCTATCAACATAGATCATGTTTTTAATTTATCCATATTAAATAATACTTTTAATGAGAGAAATCTCGCTTATCCTAACTTCGGAGCTATAAATATATTTAATTCTAAAAATTATGAAATAGTCAATAATTCTATCTTAGGAAATAATTTAAGTAGAGGTATCTTTGTTAAAGATAAAAAATTATTAACTGCTTTAGATAATTATTCAGCATATTCTAATGAAACTAATCCTTATTTTAGTTATAATTCAATTGACTTAACTTCAGCTGAATCAGCTGAACTTTCATTTTATGTTTTTAGTGCTGATTCTTATTTAGTATGTACAGAAATAAATTCAAGTGCGTATTGTGATTATAATACTTTAGATGAAGATGGCTGGGACTTAATAACTTTTAATTTAACCAAGTATATAGGTCAAATCATTGATTTAAATGTAACCTTTTCCCCAGATTGTATTTTTGGCTGTGTTACTTTCATAGATAATATTACTCTTAAAATAAATGACGCTATTGTTTGGGTAGAAGATTTTGAAAATAAGAGCTTTAATGCTAATAGTTCTAATTGGGAAATTTTAAATCAAACTCAAATGCAACAAAAACTTTCTAATAATTACTCTAAAATTTCTGGAAATAATATTTCAGGTTTTGGTATTAATGTTTTTTCTGAAAATGTAAATTCTTTAATTTTAGAAAATAATATTATTTCTGATGGAAAAGTTGGTCTTTTAGTAAATAATACTAATTTATTTGCTTCAAATAATATTTTTTATAATAATATTGGTTCTTTTGATTTAATTTCAAATGCTTTTTATATAGAAAATTCAATAGTAAATATAACTAATGGTATTTTCAAGAATAATTCAAATGTCTTATTTAATAACTATGAAAATGTTTCTCTTTTCATAGATAATTATTTAGAATTATCTAATAATGATATATATGTTAATAGTTTAAGTACTTCTTCTAATTATACTATTATTCTTTCTAATGCTACTCTTTATTTAGGAAATAATAGTTTATATTCATCTAATAATTCAAGTGAACTTATCTTCAAAAATGTCAACATTCCTAAAGATTCGCCTTTTGAAATAAATTCTTCATCTTTCAATTTAATTTTATTAACTCAAGATGATTATATAGGCAATATAACTATTGTTCAATATAAGACTCTTCCTTTCAACTTTACAAGTTCAAGTGTAGATTTGAAGAATTGGATAGATATTTCAGCTCCAGAAATAAATTTAAGTCAAGCAACTTTGACTATAAAATATAATGAAACTTATTTAAATGAAAATAGAATAAATGTGAATTCTTTGAAAATAGCATACTTTAACGATTCAAATGGTTCTCTTCAATTTTTGAATAGTAGTATAAATCAAAGTGGAAAGTATGTTCAAGCTAACATAACTCATTTTTCATGGTATGGTCTTTTTGGTGATAAGATTATTGAACAAACTCAATCACCAAATAGTAATGATGGAGGAGAAAATGGGGGAGGAGGTAGCACTAATAACCCTAATAAAATTAATGAAACTAAAAAAGAAGAAACTAATTTAATAAATGAAACTAATAGTACTAATGAAAGCATAAATCCAATTGTTACTGAAATTGAAAAGGAAGAAGTAAAAAATGAAAGTAAGGTTAATACTCCAACAGGTATGTTTTTTAATAATATAAATGTAAAGAATATTTTAATAACTCTTTTAGGTTTATCAGTTACGGCTTTTATTTTTGTAAGTATATATTTTGGCTTTTTCAAAAAGAGTAAATTAAATTATATTAAGAATTATGATTTTGATACAAGTATTAAAAATTTAGAGAATAGTTTTGATAAGATAGATAAAATAATAAAAAAGAAAAAATAACTAATTGTTATGGTGTTAATTAATAGTATAAGAGGAGAATGTTTTTGTCATGAAAGTGAGGATATTGAAAAAGTTAGTAAAGCTTTTCAATTATTTTTTCCTGAGAAAAAAATTTCAATTCAAGTTAACCAAGGCTTTTTTGGTACTAAGATAAAAGTTCTTAAAGCTGAACTTAAAGGTAAAGAAGCCCAAGGTCTTTTGGAAAAAATAATTTCTTCCCTTTCTAAAGAAGAAAAGAATGAAATTTTAAATCATTTAGAAAATTACTCTTGGGAAGCTTATAAATTAATTTTAACTTTTGATAAACAAAAAGCTTTTTTCCAACAGAAAATTAGCTTATCTCAAGGAAGTGATGTGATTAAGCTTATTATTTCTTTTCAACAACTTTCAAATAAGAACTTTAATACCTTTCTTAAAGAAATTTTAGGATAGAATAAGCTTAAAAGTTTAAAAAAATTTACATATAAAAGGTGTAAACTATGTTTTTCAAAAGAAAATCTCTTGTAGAAGAAGTTGAACAACAATTTAAAATGGAAGTAATGAGAGATAGACATATTTTTTATGATTTATTTGCAAGAGTTGGTGACCCAGAAGAATTAAGAGCTTTTATTAATGAACTTCTTACGGATATGGGTTGGAAAACTACTTTAAATGAATTAACTAAATTTGAAGAAATGGAAGTTGAAGGTATTTTCACTGGTGGCAGATTAAAGCCTTTCAAAAATGTTATTAAAAGTCATTCTCATGTAGAAAAAGGTTCTAAATTCCCTCTTTTATGGAAATTGTTCCTTTTTGTCGGTTTTATTTTACTTGGTTTTTATGTTTATTCCCTTTTTGATACAACTCATTCATGGAATTCAAATATATTCTTATGGGGAGCACCTGTTGCCTTTATTCTTGCTATAAGTTTATATTTGATAAAAGAAATAGTTAGAGTAGCAATATGGATAAAAATTGCTGGAGTTTATGATGTTTCAAGTGAAGAAGCGGATCTTAGAATTATTATTGCAGCTGATGCCGAAAAAGTTGATAATGAAGCATATAAGAAATTAGAAGAAGAAGTTTCAGAACTTTATAATGTTATAACCCGCAAATATGTTAAAAGAATAAAAAGAGAAGTCCATCAAAATGAAGTAATAAAAGAATTTGAAAAAACTGAAGAAGAGCCTCAAGTTAAATTGTTCAAACAAATTAAAGATATTGATTCACAAATAGCTGCTTTGGAGAAATCTTTCATAAATGGAAAAATGAATGAAGAAACTTATAAACAAATTAAAAGTGACCTTGAAAAACGTAGAAGTAAGCTTGATACTATTATGGATCTTATAAATGTAACTTAAATTTTCTTTACTTTATTAGGCCAATAATTATGAGCGAATTGGTTATAAAATTTTTTTAGAGCCAATTTGTCTTTTTTAGACCACATTTCTATAAATTCACTTTCATATAATTTATCTATTAAATCTTTTTGAGCAGGTCCTGAATCTAATTTTCTTCCAATCATTATTAAAGCTGGTTTATATCCAGGTAGAATATAAGGATAAGGATCCTTATAATTAACATCATAAGTTAATTCTAAAGCTGCTTCTAATCTTTGAGCACGTGTAGGTTTTTCTGGGTCTATATTTAAATTATATTTTTCCTTTGCATATTTTAATAAACTTTTTATATAATCATCAATAGGCTGAATATCATTTAATCCATCCATTTTATCTACCCCTATTAATCTTAATTAAAAAATAGAATACTTAAAAATTTAACCCACAAATAATTTGTATTTGTCCTTTTCTTCTAATTCTTCAAAAATTCTTTTTATTATGGATTGTTTAGGGTCAGGTATTAAAGCTATTCTCTTTTTGATATCTTCAAAAGATTCAAAGGGTTTAACTTTTCTTTCATTAATTATATCCCACATATGTTTTTTTCCTATGCCTGGTAAGATTTCAAGAGTATGTAAGCGAGTTGAAATTGGACCACATTTATTGAAAAAATTGACAAATTCTTTCTCTCTCTCTTTAACAATATTTTCAATTAATCTTTCAAGTTCCATTTTAGCAGTTTGAGTTAAATCAGAATATTTTATTCTACCTAATATATGGTGGATTTTATCTCTTTTATCTGCTCCTATATATACTTTTTCTCCGGGTTGAAGAGTTACATCCTTTTTAGGAGTTACTTCTAAAAGCATAAGATATTTTTCTCCTAAAACTTGTGCAATTGGATTTCTATTTTGGGAAGTTGAGCGCCCATGCTGAAGAAAATCTAAGACAATTCCATACTCTTCTCTTGGTGTTGGTTTATTTATAGGAGGCATCATCCTTTTTCACTTTGTATATTTTAAAATTATATCAAGTACTTGTTTCATTTCTTCATCAGTTAATTGGGCTTGACTATATGAAAAAAGAGTTTTAATTTCATTTTCAGTTTTAGGTAAAATATCAATAAGTTTTACTATAATATCTTCTTTTAATTTTCTATTTTCAAGTTTGTTAAGTTCTTCCTTTAACATTTTTACTTTTTCAAGTTTTAATTTACCGAATTTCTTAGCATGCTCAAAGGCTAATTTTTGTTCAACTGTTTTTTCTTCTATTGAATTTAAAATTTCTTTTGCTTCTGCTATTGAAATAGATTCTTCTTTTATAGCTTCATAATCTAAATCTACCATTCTTTACACCTAAATTTTCTTTATATGAACAGGGTTACATATCACTTTCTTTAATCTATTACCTTCTTTAATTTGTACTAAATAAGCTGAACCTCTTTTATCAACAACTTTTCCTTCCTTGTTGAAAAATCTACTAAAAGGAAGTCCTTTGTGAACAGCAGGTTCAGGTTTTATTACAACTTTATCCCCTATTTCTAATTTTTGAAACATATTTCTAAGACTAATTTTACCCCTATCTCTTGGGTGTTTGCTTAATTTTCTTCTTGTCCCTACCCTAAATCCATGTGATCGTTTTACCATACTTTATTCAAATTATAGTGTATTTTTAAAGGTTATTATATTAATGAAATTAAATAAGAGCGTAAGATTTAAAAAAGCATAATATATCGATTTAATAGATGGAAACTAATACAATGAATGCAATTGAAAGTAATAGTGACCTTGATTCTTTATTTAAAAGATTGAATGAAATAAAAGAGAAAAGAGAAAAATATCTTTCTTATATTAATGAAAATATAAATAAAATTAAAGCTTTCCGTGAAGAAAAAGCCAAATATATCAAGGAACTTAAAGAAAATAAATCAAAAAGAGATGCTTTAGTTGGAGATATTAAAAATCTTATTAAATCTATGAAATCCCTCAAAAATGAGGTTCAATTTAAAGATGCAGGGTTTAAGAATCCTAGAAGATTAAAGTCTTTAATTGATAAAATTGAATGGAAGATACAAACAGAGGTAATGTCCTTTAAAAAAGAACAAGAACTTACAAAGGAAAAGAAACTTCTCGAAGCTGAACTTAATAAAAATACTGAATTTCTTCAAAAATATAATAATTTTAAGAAAAATCAAGATAATCTTAGAAATGAATTATCTCAAAAATTAAATGCTAAAAATCAATATCATGATGTTGTTGTAAACTCTGCTAAAAAAGCTGATGAATTAAGGAATGAAATTCAAAAACTTTCAGATGAAATAGAAAAAAAGAAAAAATTACTTGATGAATTAAGAGAAGAAAGTGATAAAATAAAAGAACGCATCGCTGTTCTCAAAGGAGAAATAAAGGAAAAACAAGAGGAAGATAAGAAAATCAAAACAGAAGTTAATAATGCTTCTTTTAATACTAAGTTAGCAGAAATTAAAGAAAAATTGAAAACTAAAAAGAAACTTACTACTGAAGATTTGTTAATTATAAGTCAAGCTTCAGATGAAGATATATCTTTTAATTAAATAGGTGTTTTTATGTCTGTTGTAGAAGAAAGAGTTTTTTTCAGCAAAAGTAAAGCTTTATCAGAAAATGAAACTTTAAAAATGCAAGGTTTTGATTATTACAACGCAGCTAATCTTGGTTCTAATAGGGAAGGCTTCTTTTTCATTTTTAAAGCAGATCCTCAATGGTTTAAACAAAAAGAAGTAATTGATGCTTTGAAAGATACAGAAGAAATAAAAGGAGAAGAAAAGGAGAAAATAATAAAAGCTGTTAGAGAAATAGAAAGTACTCTTTCTTTAGGTGCTTCTTTATTCGATTAATTTAAAAATAAAAAGAGATTTTAAGAATTAAAGCGCTCGTGGTATATCGGTAGTATGCAAGCTTCCCAATTTTTTAATCTTGAAAGATTATTTGGAAAGAGCTTGAGAGCCGGGTTCAATTCCCGGCGGGCGCATTATAAAAAGTGAGGTGAAAATATGTTAAGTTCTTTTTTAGCAACGATTATAATAATTGCTATATGGGATGCTATTTGGAAATTAATTGGTATGTGGCATGCTGCTAGGAATGATAGTAAAGTTTGGTTTGTCGTTCTTTCTATATTTAACACAGTTGGCATTTTACCCATGCTTTACCTTGTTTTTAAAACCGATTTTTTCAGTAATTCTGTTAAAGTTAAGAAGAAAAACCATAAAAAGAAATAAGACTTTATTTTTTTGTTAATAGGAGGTAATACCATGCACGAGTATAGTGAGTTTAAAGGAAATAAAATAATAATTTTAAAAAGAGACGCAAATGATAAATTTCCTTTCCAATTTGGAAAAGCAAAGGCTAAATTAATTGTTGAAAATTATGAAGCTATAAAAAAATTTGCTGAAGAAAACGATTAATCTTTATTCTCCTATTAAAGTAATGCCTATTATAATTATTATAGTAGCTATTACTTTTTGGAATAAAGTTTGCCAATCTATTTTTTGAACTAAAAATCCAGGTATAATAAAACCTAAAGTCGAAGCAATTATAAAAGTAAACATAGCTTCTGTGTTAGCAATTACCGAAATTAAACCTACGGGTCCTGTTTTCATAGCAAGGAAAATAAAAATAGTTCCTAAAATAGTTATAGTCTCACTCAAAATCATGTTTTTAAAAACATGGTGTTTTTTTTGATTTACTAAACGTTGTATTTCTTTTTTAGCTAAAAGAATAAAAAGAATAGAAGGTATAGCTACTCCAATTCTGGAATATCCAAAAACTACATCAGTTGGTATTCCTATATTTATTAAGTATTTTTGTGAAACTGCTGATATCCCCGAGAATAATCCACCTATAGTCATAAGAAGAAAAGCTTTACTTAATTTGATCCCTCCTTTAATCTTTTTTTCATAGGGTTTGTAAGCTATTAATAAAGAGCCAGCTATTATTATCAATGAGCCTAAATAAGTAACAGTTTGAAAAATTTCACCTAAAAGCACAGCTGCTAATATTATAGTAAAAATAGATGAAAGAGAAGTCAAAGGAACTACCCTAGTTACTTCATCTTCTTTTAAAGCAAAGAAATAAGCCCCAATAGTTATAACATAAGTTACTCCTGAAAAAATTGCAATTATAAAATTTGTAGTTGAAATAGGATAAGAACCTCTATATATGAAAAAACCAACTCCTACGATAAGACCTATTAAACTATAAAAGAGACTATTAACGAAGGGATTTTTAATATAAGTATCTATAGTTCTTTCATCTATAATTGTTGCTATAGCCCAAAGTATAGTTGCAAGAAAGGTTAAATATATCCACATAAAAGGTATTATTCTTATATCTTTTTTAAACTTTGCTAAGAATCTACCAAATGTTTATATTTCTTTTAGTATTTTAAAGATTATGGATGATTTGTTTGTCCTTTTAGGCGTAGGTGTAGCTTTAATAATTGGTTTAATTGCAGAAAATATTTTCAAAAAAACTAAAATTCCTGATGTCCCCTTCCTTTTAATTTTTGGTGCTCTTTTATCTTTTTTAGGTTTGACTGAAGGATTAAAAAAATCTAATGCTACTATTAATCTTTTACTCACCTTTTCTCTTATTTATGTAATTTTTTATGGTAGCTGGCCTATTAGAATTAAAGAAGTCTTTAAAACAGCTCCTTGGGTTTTAGTTATGTCTTTTTTAAATTTTATCTTTGTTTCTCTATTTGTATGTTTAATATCTTTAATTTTTCACTTCCCATTGGAGCTAGCTATAGCTATTGGTTTATTTTTAAGTACTATTGATGGCACTATTATTAATCATCTTTTAGCTAATTTGAAAATATCTAAACGTGCAGAAGCTTTTATACAAATGGAATCAGCTATAACTGATATTTTAGTTATTATTGTTACTCTTTCAATAGTTAGTTTTTCTTCTGTAACTTTATCTACTCTACTTCAAAAATTAACAAGCTTTGTTTTAATTTCAACAGCTTTAGGTTTTTCCATAGGTATTCTTTGGAGTTTTGTTCTTAGAAAACTTTCTTCTTTATCTCATGTACCTATAACTACTATGGCTGTTTTAGTTGTTTTATTTTTTCTTGCCGAATATTTAAATTCTAATGGTGCTATTGCTGTTATGGTTTTTGCTATAGTTCTCGGTAATATGGATTTACTTAAAACTTTCCTTCACGAAAACTATGCTGAAAAAATAGGTCTTCTAGATAAAGAGCAAAAATTTTTCTTTGAAAATCTTACCTTTCTTATGAGGACTCTTCTTTTAGTTTATATAGGTGCTTTAATGGATTTTATGAAAATACCTTATATTTTCTTAGGTCTTTTATTAGTTTCTTTTGCTTTAATTATTCGTTCCTTTATTTATAAATTTGTTAAATTAAAGGATATGTCCACTAAAGAAATTTATATAATGGAAGTTCTTTCAAGTAAAGGTATAACTCCTATAGTCCTTATACCCTTTTTAAACACTTCTTCAAAATTTACTAATACTATTTTAGGAGCTATATTTTTTAGTGTAATCATTTCTTCTTTTATGCTTTACTTAATTGAGAAAAGAAATTTTAAACCATTAAGTTATTATATTCTTTTAACTCCTAAAATGATTAAGGCTTTATTTAAGAAAAAGGATATAACCTCATTCCAAGAAACTGAAGTAATACATCATGATAATACTAAACGCAAAAATTAAGAAGTTAATCATTATTTTTTTGAAATTCTTCTCTTTTTGAATTTCAGGTATTAAATCACAAGCAGCAATGTAAATAAAGCCACCAGAAGCTATAGCTAAAAGTATGAATTGAATTGCTTTAATATTTGAAAATAAAAAATAGCCTAATATACCTCCACCTATAGAAGTTAGAGCTACTAAAAAATTGAAAAGTAAAGCTTTACTTTTCTTAAAGCCACCATATAAAAGCACTCCAAAATCTCCCATTTCTTGAGGTAATTCATGAGCAGCAATAGTAAGAGTAGTAATCCAACCAAGGGAAGCATTAATTGAAAAACTTGCTGCTATAATTAAGCCGTCAATCATATTATGTACGGCGTCACCTATTAAATTCATATAAGCAAAAGTATGAACTTCGCAATGTAATTTATGACAATGTTGCCAATGTAGAATTTTTTCTATTAGAAAAAATAATACAAAGCCCAATACTACAAATGCCATTGCTAATTTGAAATTAATTTCCAAAGCTTCTGGTAAAAGGTGAAAGAAAGCCCCTCCTATGAGAGTTCCAGCTGAAAGAGAAACTAAAAATAAAATTATTTTCTGTAAAAGTTCTTCTTTAAGTGTAAAAGATAAAATACCTACAAAGGATATTAAGCTCACGCTTAAAGTAGCAATAATAACAGATAATAAACTATTCATAATTTTAATTAATTCTTTTTTCTTTAAAAAGATAATCTAAGTTTAAATAATACTATTGTTTAACCTTTGATATGGCTAAATCTCATAAACCTTATTGGTCGCAAGTTAAAAAAGTAATAAGAGAATGTGATATAATTTTAGAAGTAATTGATGCAAGATTTCCAAAGGAATCAAGAAATTTAAGTCTTGAAAAGATGGTTAAATCTCAAAATAAGAAGCTAATAATTGTCCTTAATAAAGCTGATTTAGTTCCAGAAAATTTTGTTAAAGAAGCAATTAAAGAATTAAGTTCTATTGCACCTTGTGTTTATATTTCTGTTACTAAACATCATGGTTCTAAAAATCTTTTTTCAATTATTAATAAAGTAAGAGAAGGTAAAGCTGTAAAAGTAGGTGTAGTTGGTTATCCTAATGTCGGAAAATCATCAATTATAAATCTTCTTAGAGGCCATCATTCTGCGCCCACTTCTTCTAAACCAGGTTATACTAAAAGTATTCAATGGATAAGAATTTCAAAAGGTGTTTTGTTAATTGATACGCCAGGAGTTGTTCCTTTTAAGGGTAAGAGAAATCTTTTTCTAAAAGGAGCTATGAATATAGAAAAAGCTGAAGATCCTATAAAAGTTATTTATGAATTTTTTGATGACCTTAAAAAAAGAAATATTTTTGATAAATTAAAAGCCCATTATGAAATAAATGTTGATGATAATGAAGCCTTTCTTACTGAGTTAGCTAAAAAACAATATATGCTCTTAAAAGGAGGAGTTCTTGATTTAAATCGTGCAGCAAGAAAAATTTATAATGATTGGCTTAAAGGAAGGTTGAAATTATATTGGAGTTAAACAAAAATGCTATAAATTTATTTATTCTTTCTAAAAGTAGATGAACTTGGAAGATCTTAATTCAGAAATAAAACTTTGTAAGAAATGTTCTTTATATAAAACTAGAACTAATGTTGTTCCAGGATCAGGGCCCTCTAATGCTAAAATAGTTTTAATAGGTGAAGCACCAGGTCAATTTGAAGATATTAAAGGAGAGCCCTTTGTAGGTAGAGCAGGAGCTTTACTTACTGAAATTTTAAATTCTGTTGGAATAAAAAGAAATGAAATTTTTATAACTAATATTGTAAAATGTAGGCCTCCAGGAAATAGAGATCCTTTACTTGAAGAAATTAAAGTATGCTCACCTTATCTTGATAAACAATTAGAAATTATTAAACCTAAACTTATAATTTCTTTGGGAAGATTTTCTATGTATTATTTAATGGAAAAATTTAACCTTCCTAAAGAAAGTATAACTAAAGCCCATGGTAAGCTTTTTACTATAAACACTTTGTTTGGCCCTTTAAAATTCATACCCACTTACCACCCTGCTGCTGCTTTATATAATCCTAATTTGAAAAGTTTTATTTTTGAGGATTTTAAAAAGATTCCACAAGCTTTATAAATAACTATCATTAAGTAATAACTATGAGGGGTGCTAAAAATTTCTTAATCATGGGCGACTATCACGGTACTAATATTAGATTAAGAGAGATTATTAAATATGAAGAAATTGATGGTATTATTAGCTTGGGAGATTTTGACACACCCGAAGTTCTTCTTAAATTAAAAAGGGTTGAAAGTAAAGCTAAGCCATGGGACCTTATTTATAATCTTGTTAGCGATGATAAAAAAATGATAGTTCATTATGTTCCAGGTGATACTGATTATTCAATTTATAAAAATGAAAAGGATATTTATAATTCTAAATTAGGTGATTCAGTCCTTTCTGGTAGAAAAGCACATTTGGATAAAACAGGAAAGAAAATAAGAATTAAAATAGGAAAGTTAAGTAGAGAAAGATCAGCTTCTCTTTTTGATCTTGAATTAAAGCTTAGAGATTTAAGAAATGAAAAAATTAAATGTGAAGAAAGTTTGAATAATTTGAAATTACAGAAAAGAACTAATGATAAAGCTTTTGTTGATTTGGTCCAAAAGTATAATGAACTTAATTCTGAATTTAGTACGACTTACTTATCTTATCTTATATTAAGATATGAACTTGCACATTCTTTTCTTAGAGCCCATTTTGAAAAAAATGAGGTAGCCTTTTCAAAACTTGAAAATATAATTAATAATTCTTTTACAATGGTTGGAGATAAAGAAGCTTATTACAGCAAACTTTACTTCAAAGGAGTACCAGCTTATCTTATTCATGGTGCTTTTGCAGGTATGCAAAAGCTTGAAAATCTAAAAACTCCTCCATCTAAATATAATCCTACTCTTAGCGCTACTTTAGCAATTGGAGATTATAAGAATAAAGATATAGTTGATCCAAAGACTCGTTATCTTTCTTTAATATATGTATTGGAGAATTTCAAAGTTATGAAAGAAGATAATATCCTTCTTATGTTTAAAGGCCATGACCATTTCCAAGGATATTTTAGTATACCTTCTGATTATTTTGAAAAGAAAGGTGAAGCTTTTGAACTTTTGAAAAGAAAAATATCCGCTAATGCGCCCATTTCTTCAAATGAACTTGATTATGTTACTTCAGATGTTGAATGTCAAATTAATGTAGGTGTAAAATCTGTCCAATTCGAACCTGGTAGAATGTATATCATAGAACCCGGAGCTATGTATAAAGGAGAATATGCTGTTTTCGATACTAATGAAATGAAAGTTTATTTTAGAAATTCTTATGAATTTGCTTTAGAACATAAAAAAAATACAACTTATCAAAAATTAGTAAATACTAAATATAATCTTCAACAAAGTATAAATAAGACATGGGAAGGTATTAAGCTTTTTAATAATAAGGTATTAAGATTTCTAAAATTTAGATAAGTATTTAATATTTTTTAGTTTATTTATATGATATAATTTAATATAATCTCTCGGAGGTATTTACATGGAAAAGAATAATTTGGTATATATAGCAGGTTTTGTTATTTTAACTTTATTTTTAGTGGGTATAGTAAGATTAATGACCCCTTCTACATATACTTTGAACCAAGCTAGTGATTTAACTTTATCTGCATCAGGAAAAAGTCAAATGGTTGTAACTCCAGACCAAGCAGTAATTTATATAGGTTATAAAGTAACTTTACCTACTGCTAAAGAAGCTCAAGAAGCTTTAAGTCCCGTAATGTCTAAAATTTCTTCTTATTTGAAAGAAAGTGGAATTTCAAAAGAACAAATTAAAACTTACATTTATTCAGTTTATCCTGAATATGTTTGGACTAACGATACTTATATTATTAAAGGATATACAGCTGACCATGTTCTTGAAGTTAAAATTTATGATTTAGATAAAGTTGGGACTATAATAGATGAAGTTTCAAAGTTAGGAGCTAATAAAATTGAGGGACTTAGTTTTGGTTTAAAAGATGAAACAAGAGAAAAATATAGTAAACAACTTTTAGAAATGGCTTCCAAGGATGCTAAAGAAAAAGCAGAAGCTATAGCTAAGGGATTAAATATTCAAATAAAAGGAATTAAATCAGTTTCACCAGTAAGCACATATACTCCTTATTATGACTATAATTTAAGATATGTAAGTGAATCGTTAAATACTATGGAAACTACTAATATTGAAGCAGGGACCTTAACTTTAAATGAAGAAGTTAATGTTGTATTTTTAATTTAATTTTTTCTTTATTTGTTTTTCTCGGCCAAAGCATATAAATAAACATCAATAAACAAGTTAAAATGAATAGTATATTCCATATATCTTTATCATTTAATTTTATTATTAAAGTTGGTAAACTTGAAGTACATTTATTTTCTACACAAAATTTACCTACTGGACACCCACAATCATAACAACAAGAAGCTTGACTTTCATCAGAATTACATAGTCCGTCTCCACAGACGCTTATTTTTTTAATTTGTCCATAAATTATAAAGTCAGAGAAATTATTAGTAAAAGCTATATAATAAATGTAATTGTTATCTTCTTTTATTTTCTCAACTTTTAAATTTTCTATTTTTTCATTATCGACTTTTAAAACACTTATAGTGTTAGCATCTATATTCTCTCTTTCAATCCAATTCTTTTCAATTTTGAATTTTAAACTAGCATTAGATATTTCTTCTATTTTAACATTTATTCTATTAATGCTTAAACATTTATAAAATATGCCTGAAACATTTATTGAAGGACATTTCACTTCTGAAACTTCTATAGATGGATTTATTAAAGGTTTATTAAAATTAATTAAAATTTCTGAAAAGGTATCATTAGAATAAAAATTGGAGAGAATTATTTGCTTTACTTCTTTAGAAGTAATCGGAAAAACTGAAACTTCAGAGGTTTTCCCTTCACTTGGAGTTTCAGAAGGGGGAGTTACTGTAAATAAAATTAATTTGTAAAAATAAGTTCCAAAAGAGTCATTACAATATATTTCTAATTTGTTACTTCCTGTTTGAGTATAAAGAGTTGTATTGCCTTGAAGAGTAATATTATTAGCTCCATTTAATGAATAACCGCACCATTCAACAGGACTTGTATTATAATAAATTAAAGGTATAATATTAGATGTATAAGTTGCATTATTAGGTGATATAATTACTAAATTAAAGCCCACTATTAAGTTAACATAACCAACTACGCTTAAAGCTGAAGAAAAAGTTAAAAAAGTTAATGCTAAAATTAATAAAATTTTTTTCATTTTAAGCACTCCTTAAAATTATTTTAAGTTCTCCTGTATATTCTTTCTTTTCAGCATTAGCAGGTATTTTTATTTTGATAGGTAAAACTTTACTTTCATTGGGGTTAAGTATAAACTGCTTTTCATCTATATTTATCCAATCTTTTATAGGCCCTTCTACTTTAATTATAACTTCTTTAACTGCTTTACCATTTGTTATAGTAATATTTCTTAATCCTTCTCCTCCAGGTTTTATAGTTCCAAAATTAACAGTTGTATTATCTATATTAAAACCTACATAATCCCCAACTTTAACTATTATTTTAAAACTAATAGTTTCTGTTTGGCTTATTCCTAAATAGAAAATTATTATTAAAGCTAAGGTAAGAAAGCCTATTATTATATAATTAATTTCTTCTTTCATTTTAACATCCTTATTATTTTATAAGTTAAAATTATAATTATTGTTAAAAGCAATAAAGAACCTATGATATAATAAATATTAAAATTATTTTTAATTTCTATTTCAAATTGTTTAGTTATACTCTTATCTCCGAAATAAATAGTAAGTAAAGCCTTATATTTTCCATTTTCAAAATCAACAGGATCCCAATAAACTGTTAATTTTTGTTTACTCCAAGCAGGTATATTTACTTTTTCAGAATGTATAATCTTATTTGAAATATTTATTTGAGCATAAACATTTTCAATTTCTCCTCCCCAAAGACTTTCAACTTCAATATCAAATTTTCCTATGGATCCTTTTTTAAGATTACTTACAGTAACATTATTAATATTTAATGAATATTCGCCTACTTTGAATTTATAATTAGTTTCAGTAAAAGCTCCGTCATAAGTTATTAAAGCTTTAGCAGTATATTCTCCTGCTTTGTCAGGTTTATCCCATTTTGCATTTAAAGTTTTACTTTCTCCCGCTTTAAGTTCAAAGTTTTGAAGTTGTAAAGTATTAATTTTTTCATTTGCAACATTATAAATATCTATAATAGTAGAAATAGAATCAATATCTACCTCTCCTTTATGCGTAACTGTAACATTTATATTTACAGGTTCATTTACAACTCCGTCTTTAACTTTTATTTCTGCTTCAAGATATTTTCCCGGATACTTTTGAAAAATCAAAATTTGAGATTCTACTCCTACTCTTCCTCCAACCATACTACTTGGTTTAGTTGCTTCTATTACACCTACTTTAAGTATATGTAACCCCGGAGAAATTTCATTAGGATATTTTATAATAGCCTTTATTTCCTTATTTTCATAAGGTTTTAATTCATCTTCATTTTTTTCAAGAGAAATATAATCAGTTAAATCTCCAGAGACATAATAATTTACTTTTATAGTCTTATCTTCCCCATTAATTATTGTAAAAGTAAATTCTTTAGTAGTCGAAGCTTCAAAATTTTCATAAATTCTACCGGGACTTATACCTAAGCTAAAAGCTGTATTAATAGATATTATTAAAACTAAAGCTATTAGGAAAATACTCCTTGCTCCATTTTTGAAGAATAACATAATAAAACAAAAGTTAAAAAAATTAATAAAGTTTTATGCTTGACTTCCAGTAAAAGTTACTGTTGATGACTTAGTACCAGCTGGTTCTTCAGATGGTACAACAATACCTATCTCAACTTTAGCAGTATCACAGCTGTTAGTGAAATTGAGACGAGCTATAGCTAAAGTTGGTGTTGCATCATTAGGCATATTTGTATAAGTAGTTACTGAATTAGCTCCATCATAGCATATTCCTTCTGTAGTGCCATTGACTGCAAACATATAATAGCTAGACGGATTTGATACTGTTGTCCACAAATCTGTTGCTTTTATAGTTACATTTACTCTTACATTACCATCATTTTGTATGTAAAATCCCTTAGATGAATTACCTGTTGTATTAACCACATCATTATTATTTACAGTTCCAAAATCAACAGTATCTGTTGTTAAGGTAATTTGGACAGTTGATTGTACATTTGCCTGAGCTGTTCCTGTTACTGCCCCAGTTATCCAACCATTTTCAATTACAGCTATAATAGCAAGCAAAGTTAAAATTCCTAAAAATACTAAAGATATTGTCTTCATTTTTCATTCCCTCCAACTTTTAATATTACATTTCCTGTCCCTGCTGAATTTACAGGACTTTCAGAAACATAGACCTTTACCTTTCCTTCATTAGATATTTGGTTAGGTGCTCTTATTTCTGCTGTAGCTATAAATACTAAACTAGCTATTAGCAAAAGAGAAACCAAAATTACAGTTATAGGAACCTTTTCCATTTTTTTCACCTATTATTTTAAAATTAATGCTATTATTTAAATATTTTCAAAATTAAAAAAAGAATTATCATTGTAGATGTTGCAATTCCGAGAATCATTAACAAAATTAAAATTATTGAATTATTCTCTTCAGAATTTACAGATATATTCTCTATAGGACTATTAGTATTATAATCTATAGATAAAACAGCCAAATATTCTTTTTCTGGTAAGTCAGAAGCATTCCAAACAGCACTTAGATTAGCACTTCCACCGGAAGCAATTTCAAATCTTCCAGTTTCAAGAGAACTTATACTTTTTTCTTCATCATATATATTTATTTTAGCTACCCCTGAAGTTGTTTTTGGATTAGGATTATAAATTTCAGCTTCAAAAATCACTATTTGTTCAGGCATAACTTCTGATTCAAAACTTTTTACTTCCGTGCTTTCATTAGAAAGATTGAACATAGTTTTAACTGAAAATTTAGGTTCAGAAGAAAGTGAAGTATATTTAGTGTTAGTTGAACTTAAATTTATTTTAGCATTGATTGAATAAACTACCTCTATTTTAGCATTAATTTTTCCATAATTAACAGGAATTTCTTCTGATAAAATTATTTTAGTTTTGCTATTTTCAAAATATAAATTATCAGGTAAAGCTATAGTATAATTTAATTTTAAATTCTCTCTCGGTTTTAAATGTATATTTGGGGGTAATTCACTTATATAAGAAGACAAATCTCCCTCAGTAAATATTGAAATATTTGCTTCAGAATCTTTATTATTTATAATTAAAAAATTGCCTTTGTAAATGGAATTAGGATTAAGTTCTAAATAAATATTGCCGGGGGATATAGCTAAACACCAAAAACTAGGTAAAATACATAAAATTACTAATATTAAAGTTAATATTTTTACTTTCATGCTTGTTCCACCACAAAGGTAAGAGTTGTATTCTTAAGCCCAGCAGATTCTTCTTCTGGTACTTTTATGGCTAAATGAACATTTGCTGAATCTCTTGAATCTATAAAATCTAAAAGAGCGACTATTAATTTTTGAATAGAAGATATATTAGTCCATTCTACTTGAGAAGCTAACCAATCAAAAGCATTAATTTCACTTGTGTTTCCAACCTTTGATTGAAAAGCTTCATTGTCTAAACTTACACTTTGGAAAATTGAATTATCTGCTTTAATGCTTATATTTGCTTTAACATTTCCATCATTTTGAAGAGTAAAGGGATATGGAGGAGGATTAGTTGTATTATAAGATAAGGAAGGTAATACATTTCCAAAATCAACTGTATCATTTATTAATGAAACTGAAAGAGTAGGTTGAACTATAAAACTCATTTCATCAGTTACATTCCAATTATTTGAAGTATCATTTACATAAACTTTCCAACTTACTACTGTTCCCCCTTTAATAGTTTCATTATGCCAAGTGAAATTAGTCCAAGAAGAATTACCATTTAAAGTAAGGGGAGAACCATAAATAGTATAATTTATCCAGTTTCCAGTTTCATTAGTCGATAAGATAGCATGAGATAAATTAACATTATCTGACCAATAAACAGATAATTCAACATAATCATACATTGTAGGTTCTGAATTATTTTGACTTAAATTATCCCATTTGGGAGGAGTAATATCTGTCCAATTTATCTCTAATTTCGGCCTTTGACTATCCGTTCCACTATTGCTTGTAACATAAGTCTTACGGGAATTTGAAACACCTTCTACGCTATCTTTTATTAACCATCCTTGATTCTTATCAGGGTTATTTACAAAGAATTGCACATCATCAGTCAAATTAAAAGAATAATATCCTGTTGTATTTATAGTAGCACTACTTGAAATAGTACTATTGTAATCTCCACCTGGATTAGTCCAACTATTTCCATTTGAATAAACATTCCAAGTTGCTTGCATTTCGACCCAAGGTCTATTATCATTTATTTTATGTATATTATGAATTCTATTGTTGTTACTAGCTACACTACTAACATAAAGAGTTAAAATAGCATTATCAATTCTTACATCATGAGGTATGTCTGATAAATTAAATTTGATTAAACTTCTATAATTTCTACCAGCTGTTGCAGGTGTCCCTACTAACATAGTTGTTGAAGATCCATAATTACTATTAGGACTATAACTATAAATATAAGTATCATTAGTGAGAGAAGTTCCATTTAAAATTGCAAAACCAGGATCACCAGGACTTATAGTTATGTTGTAAAGAGTCCCTGGTGTTAAATCATAAGCTAAAGTTTCCCAATTATCTTCTTCACAAGATTGATTAGTAAAATTATAATTTACACATTTTACAATAGATGTCCCTGTCAAATTAACTGTAATTTTTCCTGTGTTAAAATTTCCTAAAGGATTTACAGCAAAAATATCATTAGCCCCATCTAAAGTAATATTAGGGAAATCTAAACTTGGAAGTGTGAAATTATTATCAACTGTATAATTGTAGTAAGTAATTGTTTTTAATACAGAGGAGTTAACAGGTTCAATTTTTATAGTATAATTACCTTGAAATAAATCAAAGGTATAAGAGTTATTAGTTTGTATATATACAATATCTCCCGTTTCATTTATTATAGTTAAAGTAGCATTAACGGGTGTTCCATTACTACTTATTATACTTTGATTTTGTTGTTGAGACACAGCTAAAGTTTGAGCATCGTCACTTACCCAAGTTAAATTAATATTTCCAAAAATATCTACAGTTCTTATTTGAATTTGATAATAAGTTGAAGCATTAAGTCCAGTAGCATTATAATAATTGTTAGATGTATTAGTTCTAAAGGTCCCATTTAACCATACTTCAACATGATTAAAATCAGAATCAGAAGGGTTAGTCCAGTTCCAATATATCCAATCAATACTTTGATTTATAGCTCTTAAATTTGTTATAGTTGAAGGCGGTATTTGATCCGTATAATTAATAATTAAAGTATAATTTGAAGAAGCATAAGCGCAATTACTCGCATTATCACATGCTTTACAGTTCCAAATAATTACTTTATTATTAAGTTCTTTCCTTTCAAAAGTAACATTGCTATAATTTCCATTTATATCTTTAGTTTCATTTGCTTCCCATAAGCCTGAATAATTCCAATAAAAAGTGACATTTGAAAGAGAATTATCATCAGTAGCATTACAAGTGAAATTTATATCTCTTGAATTTTCAATAATCTTCCCATTTTCCGGATAGATTAAATTTACAATAGGAGCATAATCCATTTTAATTGTAAAAGTCACTGATGTATAATTTAGATTACCATATGTATCATTTGCCCAAAATTCTAATGTAAAGGTTCCTTCATTAAAAGTTATATTCAAAGGTTCAATATAAGTATAATTAGTTCCATTCCAATTATACCATATTTTATCTAAATAATCATCAATTATTGAAAGATTAACAAGTATAGTTTTTTCATTATAAGTTATATTTTGAGGGGATATTATATTTATTATAGGAGCTTCTGTATCATTAAAGTAAGTTATTCTAAGAAAACCTTGGCCCCCACTTCCTCCAATAGCACTTCTTCTTGCACCACCGCCACCTCCTCCATAGTCATTACCATTATATCCATTTCCAGTTGTTGTTCTCCCTGCTCCCCCACTTCCACCTAATTCAACAGTTCCAGTTCCAGCAGTTAACCCTGAAGCATTACCTCCAGGTCCGGTACTTCCAGCCCCCCCTCCTCCAGCACCACTATAACTAGTTAGGCTTCTTGTAGCTCCATTTCCTCCTGCATAAACTACATCACCTATCCCTCCAGAAGTACTTCCATTTCCGCCTATTCCATTATTTGTCCCACTAAGTCCTGGAGCTCCACCCACTGCAAGTACATATGTACCTGTAGCATTAAAGAAAGAAGTATTAAAACCTGGTAAACCATCTGTATCTGCTGTTCCAGGGTGAGACCTTCTTGAGCAACACTTATATTAAAAACTTGTTCAGGAATTACAGATATATTAGTTCTCGCATATTGTCCTCCAGCCCCTCCACCAGCCCCGATATTTACACTAGTTTTTGTACTTCCTCCTGTTCCCCCTCCTCCCCAAGCTTCAACTAATATCCATCTTACACCCTTAGGTACGGTCCAACTTCCATCTGTAGTAAAATTAATTACAACATTAGGATCTATTATATGATTTATTTTAATCGAACCATTTATAATTTTTAAATCAAATTTATCTTGTTGTCCAATTAAATTTGTTAAATAAATTTTGTTATACTTATTATCTTGAAGTTTTTCAATCTTAGCTATTAAATTATTACTATAAGCTTCATAAATTTCTATTTGTGGAGAACCTTCTATTATTTGAGGATAAATTGAAATATCATTTCTTGATGTTAGTGCTCTTTCAAAAGTAATTTGTACATATTCATTTTCATTAATATTTTCAGACCAAATGTCATCCAATTCTTTAACAGCATTATAAATATCAGAAAGCCATTCTCTATTTTCATTCAAATGGCTTGCTTTAGTTATTAAAATAATTTCCATATAAGCAGAAGATTCTGATGAAAGTTCTATTTCATATTCTTGATTAGGTACTATTCTTCTAATGAATTGCCATTTACCATTGCAAGTTTTTTCTTCAAAACTCCAATTTTCACATTTGTAAAGTTCATTTCCTTTAGCAGTTATTGTCAAATTTGCTTTAGAAAACTTAATTTCTGAAGAATTAATTGCAAAAGCTTGAACTGAATTATGTATAGTGATATCTTTATCAAGGATTAAATTAATTTCATCTTTATCAATAATAACATCTTTTAATTTTACCTTTTTAATTGGTGAATCTTCATTGAAAGATATTTCAAAATTATATTTTTCTTGGGGAGTAACTTCTAAAGTTGAAAGAGAATTATAAGATATGTCTTGTACATTATATTTCTCAATTTTCTTTTCTTTATCTTCAAGAGATATTTTCTTAGGAGGGATTTCATTTCCAAGGCTATCTTTAACTTTTAATTTTAAAGTAATATCTGGGAGAGTTATTTCTTCAAGAGAGTATTTAATTTCAGATATATAAAGCTCTCCATTTTGAACTTCTATTTCTAAATTATACTCAGTAGCATTTAAAATCTCAGAAAAACTACAAGTTTCATAACATTCTTCCGTGAATGTTTTTTGCTTATAACTTTCTGTTTTTTCAGAAATATCTGAATTAATTACTTCTGTTGGTGTATTTTCCTTTGTTTCTTCGATTAAAGTATTTGAATTTCTTATAAACATACCAGTTAAAGTTTGTTTAGGCTTAGAAGTATCATAAATAAGATATCTTTTACCTTCATAGTTTAAGAAAACTTTTGCCGTACCTTCTCCTTTAAAATTTCCAGATATTTTTAAATTTAAGAGCTTAAAATTTGGTAAATCTCTTATATTAAATGTAAGACTAGTATTCTCAGTAAAAGTAATATCGACTTTTTGAGAAAAATCATTAGAGATTTTTATTAAGTTTCCTGTTATTTTGAATTGAGAAGAGCTTATTATTGCTAAAGCTAATAAAATTATAGAACTAATTAAAATTAAAACTTGTTTTTGACATTTATTTCTACTTTTTTTGCCCATTTTCTATACAATTTAGAAATTAATTCAAATTTATTAAGCTTTCAATCACAAAAAGGAAAAAAAGAAATAGAAAAGAAATTACTTTTAAAGATCATTTTCTCTAACTGTTTTTCTACCATTAGCTTTAGCTCTTTCTATAGCTCTTTTAACCTCTCCTTCTACCTTTTTACTTAAAGCATCTAAGAATTCTCCAGACATATTCATGTCTCCTTTCTTAATAACTTCTCTTACTTTAGATCCGACAACTAAAAGTTCTGCCATTTTTAATTCCTCCTTTATTTGCGTTTAAACGCTTAAAATACCTTATTTTTTAAAGCTTTATATATCTTTGTGTAAAATGCCTTTAAAGGTCTGTTTTAACCCCTTTTAGAAATATTTATATATTTTTTCTTAGATTTTGGGAAGTTTTGATAAGCCCATTCTTTTAGCCATTTTTTCTATATCTTTCCCCTTTAGATTCTTAACTATTTTTCTAATTTGCATAAATTGTTTTAATAGTTCTTTAATATCACTTATATCAGTTCCACTTCCTTTAGCAATTCTTTCCATACGAGAATGATTAATTTTATCTGGATTTTCTCTTTCAAAAGGTGTCATAGATTGAATAATGACTTTAAATTTCTTCATTTTATCTTCTTGCATATTAATTATTTCTTTAGGTATATTGGCTAAACCCATCCCTGGAATCATATTTAGTATTTTAGAAAGAGAACCCATTTTTGAAACCATTTCTATTTGTTGTATATAATCATTGAGATTAAAATTACCAGATAATAATCTTTTTTCTATATCTTTTTCTGGCATTTTTTCTTTCATAAGCTCCTGAGCTTTTTCAAGTAGAGTATCTAAATCACCCATTCCAAGAAGGCGAGAAACAAAGCGTTTTGGATCAAAAACTTCTATATCCTCAATTTTTTCTCCAGTACCTATAAATTTAATTGGAGCTCCTGAAACAGCACAAGCAGTTATAGCTCCTCCTCCTTTTGCAGTTCCATCAAGTTTTGTAACTATAACTCCTGTTATATTCAAAGCTTTTTTGAAAGCTTCAACTTGTTCTTTTGCACTTTGACCTACATCAGCCCCTTGTACTAAAAGAATTTCATTAGGTTTTAGTTCTTCTTTTACAGCTGTTATCTCTTTAATCATATCTTCTTCAAGAGCATTTCTTCCTGAGCTATCTACAATAATTATATCATATTTTGAAAATTCATCTTTGAATTTTTTAATTATATTAGAAGATATTTTTTCATTAGGATTTCCAACTACAGGTATTTTATTTTGTTCTCCTAATTGTAAAAGTTGTTCATAAGCAGCAGGTCTGAAAGTATCAGCAGCTACCATTAAGACTTTATTTCCTCTATTTTTGAAAAATCTAGCTATTTTTGCTGCACTAGTAGTTTTTCCATTTCCAAAAAGGCCAATTAATAAAATTTTGTAGGGCTTTTGAGAAATTTCAATTTTGTGTCCTTCTCCACCTAAAATTTTAACAAGTTCTTCATAAACTATCTTTATAATGAACTCTTTAGCAATTTGCCCTTTGCCAATTTCTTCTTTAGCCCTCTTTTTTATGTTTTCTGATATTTCAAAAACTAATTTAATATTTACATCTGATTGTATTAAAGCTCTTTGTATTTCATTGACAAATTGATTAAGGGTTTTCTCATCTATGAAAATGGAAGATACTAATTTTTTTATACTATTTTTAAGAGCATCAGATAACTTGTCAAGCATACTAAACTTACTTATTACTTTATTTTAAACTTTAAGTATCTGATTTTTAAGGGAGGAAGAAAGTTCAGCTAACAAATAAAAAACTTTATAAGTATCTTTCAAATCTCTTTTAAAAGGTGTTATTATGTCTAAATATTCAGAAGAATTTGGTAAAGAATTAAATGGTATGTACGACGATGCAGTAAATAACGGATTAGTAAAGCCAGTTAAGGAAATAAACTTAAGGGGGAAGGCAGAAATTTTTTATGTTACTGATGAATATAGAAAAAAATTAGAGGAAGAAATGCCCCAAAATTCTCTTTTAATTGAAGAAAATGTTATATATATTAGATTAGATGAAAAACCTTTTGGATTAGGAATTGGTGATCAATATAAGCCTGAAAGCATTGTAAAATATCTCCAAAATGATTTAAAACTTAAATCTTCCACTAAAGAAGGGTTAGAAGGAACTCTTTTTAAATTAGGGAATTATGAGATAAGCTTAGATGATATAATTTCAGTTTTAGAAGGTTCAAAAAAATATAACCCTCCTATTAAATATAACCCCTCTAATAAAAAAGTAGATATCTCAAAATATTTTGATACCATAAAATATGAAGGACCTATGGATATAGAATCTCTAAAAAGAGAAGAAGATGACAATAAAACAAAGCCTCGCCGTACTATATATGGAATAGACGTGATAAGTAGGGATTAAGAAATGTTTATGAATTCTAATAGAATTTTTGAAATATTATTGGATGAAGATGAAGGTAGAATTTTCTTTAATGGTGAAAACTTAAATGATATTGTTAAAATAGATTATTACCAAATTAAAATTATGAAACATCTTATAAAATATTATAATAATCAAAAAGTAAATTCAGAAAATCAATCTAACACTATTTTAGAAAATCTACTTTTAAATTTGCCCTTTGATAACTTCTTTTATTTGGATAAATCTAAATTATTTGTAATCTCATCAAAATATGAAAATAACTATTTTTCATCTAAAACTATTTCTTCTTTCGAAGTTTATGATAAAATATTAAATAAATTGAAAAATTGTAATCTTTTAGAAATTTATTTAAATAATGAAAAAGAATTAGAACTCTATATACCTAATAAAAATATTAATTTAGAAGAAATAAAAAATCTACTTGCTAAATCATCAAGGAATTAAGCTATTATTTTTTCAATTATTTCCTCCTTTTTGAAAACCTTTAAATTTTCATATTCTTGTCCAAAACCTAAGAACCCAATAGGTTTTCCACTAATGTAAGATACAGAAAGAATAGCCCCTCCTTTTTGATCTACATCTGTTTTAGTTAAAATTGAAAAATCAAAACCTATTTTTTCTTCAAATTCTCTTGCCTGTTCTACAGCATCATTACCTGTTAAAGCATCAGCCACAAATATTGTAAAATCCGGCTTGGAAATCCTTTTGACTTTTTTTAGTTCATCCATTAAATTAGTATTAGTATGTTGTCTCCCTGCTGTATCAATTAATACACAGTTAATATGATTAGCTTTAGCATATTGAATAGCATCAAAAGCTACAGCTGCTGCATCAGCTCCATATTGATGTTTAATTAATTTAACTTTAAGTTTAGAAGCATGTTTTTCTAATTGTTCTATTGAAGCTGCTCTAAAAGTATCACTAGCGGCGATTACACAAGTTAAACCCATATTTTGAAGCATTTTACAAAATTTAGCTAAACTTGTAGTTTTTCCTACGCCATTTACTCCTAAAAATAAAAATATTACAGGTTCTGGTGCCTTTTCATTTACCTTTTTAATAATTTTATCAACATCAAATTCTTGCATTACTTCTCTCATAGTTTCTTTAATGCTATTTATTATAGTTTCTTCAACTTTTCCTCTTTTAACTTGACTTTTTACTAATTCTTTTTTCAAATTTTCTTTTATTAATTGTATAACTTCGTATGCAATATTTGCTTCTAAAAGAGAGATTTCAAGATTTTTGAAAATTTTGTCAAACTCTTCATCACTTAATTTCTTTTCAAAAATAGCAGATGTAACTGATTGTAAAAATGACTTTTTTTCTTCTTTGGGTTTTTTCTTAACTTTTGCTTTCTTTGAAGAAGGAATTTCTTCTTTAGAAAATTCTTCTATTTCTTCTTTTAATTCTTTAGCTTCCTCTTTAAGTTTAACTTCTGCTTCTTTAATTTCCTTTTCTTCTTTATCTTCAACTTCTTCTAAAATTTCTTCTTCAACTCGTAATTCTTCAGGTGATATTTTTCCAACTTCAGGTTTTTCGACTTCTTCTTTAACTTTATCAACAATAGCTTTTTCTTCTAACTTTTTTTCGATGTTCTCTTTAATTTCTTCTTTTTTAGTAAAAACCCCCTTTATGTTTTCTATGGATTCTTTTATTTTCTTTTTTAAGAAGTCAAACATAATCTCATCAAAAATTTATGAGTTTTTAACATTTTTTATTAGAGAATTATTAATGTTCATGCTGACATTCTGGATTTTCACAAGAGGTATGCAATAATTCATGCTTTAATTGTTCTTGAAAGCTAATCAAATCTACTATTTGTTTATTAATTAAAGTGAGAGCTTCATCATATGTTTTATAAATTAAAATATTTGCTCCGACATTCACTAAAAGTTTTTTTTCATCTGATAAATTTGTTTTTATTAGAACTCCTCCACCAAGAGGGACTAACATTTCATTTTCTTTTAAATTTTTAAGTTCATTTATACTATTTCTAAGAATTTCAAGATCAACTATTTTTTCCTCTAAAATTGCAATTTGATTTTCAATTTCGTTTATTTCAGAAAATGAATCGTACATTTATTTCACAACTTTAATTTCTTTTATTTTAATCATATGTCCTAAAATTTTATAATCAGAAGCCATTTTTGATTTTACTTTGTGAATTGCCATTCTTTCACTTGGAGCTTCGACTTCTTTTTTAAAATTTTCATAGTTAAATCCTTTCTTAAATGAGCCAGTTATAATAAACTTACTCATTTGTCTCTACCTCTTTATTTATCTTTTCTTCTTTTGATTTTTTAGTTACTCTCTTTTTAACAGATTTAGTTTCATTTTCTTCTTCTTTCTTTTCAGGTTCTTTAACTTCTAATTTTACTTCTTCAGTTTTCTCTTCTTTCTTAGTTTCCTTTTTTACTTCTTCTTCCTTTTCAGTTTTCTCTTCTTTCTTTTCTTTTTTAAGAGGTTTACCTACGAGATTAACATAAACTTTTTCATCTTCTTTTAAAGCAGTTAATGTAACTTTACTAGGAATAGTTTGTCCTCCTCTTGACCAAACTAATTCATTTAATTCCATTCCAAGCTTTATGTCATCAGATTTCATATGTCTTTTCATAAATTCTCTAATTATTCTCATAGCCTTTTTAGCTCTAAGGTACCTACAAGTTTTAACGCAAGCTCGTCTTAAAGGTACAACATATTGTCTTTCAATTTTTTCTGTCATAAAAAATCACCATTAATTATATTTTTAATGCTTAAGCCTTATACTTTTAATTTAGTCCTACGCCAATTTCTTCTTTCTTGAGGGTTAAGTCTCCATCTATAAACTCTTCTTTTTCCAAAAACCTTAAGTATTGCCCAATAAGGAGCAGCTACTGCTCTTTTTGCGCATTTAATTAATCTCAATTTCCTTGAAATATGTTTATTCCTTGCCATTGGTTGCACCTATTTTCTAATTATTTTAAATTCTACCTTTTTATCTCCTTCAATTAATTTTAAAATATTTATTATTTCTTCTTCAGATATTTCCTTATTAATCTGCCCTGAATTAACTGATTGTACAATTGCCATTTCCAATTTTTCAGCCAATTCAGGTTTGACAATTTTTATTCGATTAATTCTTTCCCTTGCATTTTTTGATAGGTATTTAAGCAGAATTGCCTTTTTCAAAGCCTCTGCTTGATATTTTTTAATTTGTTCTTCATAAATTTCTTTTAAATCTCTCTCCATGATTATAATTTTGAATTTTTAAATATCTCCGCTGCTTTTTTATCAATTAAACTTTTACCTTTAGGTGTTAAAACTCTCCCCTTAACACCATTTATTTCTTTCTTTTCAATGAGACCTTCTTTTTCAAGTTGTTGTAATATTTTTCTTATAATGGATCCACTTCCTTTTCTAAAATAATTAGTTCTTTGTCCATGTTTAACTTTTCCACCATATTTAGTCCTTAATCTTTGAGTACCTATGGGTCTTCCCATGATATAAATTTGCCTAAGTATACTTGCAGCTCTAACAAACCAAAAATCATCATTTTCTGGAGGTCTCTTTCTTGAAGACCCACTCTTAGCAAATTTAGACCATTCTGGAGGTTTAATCTCACTCATTTTTCTTAATTCTTGTGAAAGGTTCTTAATTAATTCATCAGCTCTAACATCGAATACATTTACCATCAGTTATCACTTATTTTTCTAAATCTACAATATTTTTAAAGGTTATGCCTTTTATGATTAACTTTTTCTTTAATATAAGGATATCTCTTAACATTGCCACATAGTAAACAAGTATAATTTATTCTACTTTCTCCTTTTTTAATTCTTACTCTTAAAGTTTTTTCAGGAATAAAATATATATGGCATTTTTCGCAGAATTTTCTTCTTAATTCTTTTGGAATTCTAACTTTAGCCTTCATTCCTATTTTTAGAGCTAAAGTTATATATCTCTTAGCTTTAGAAATTTTATTTTCTTCGAGAGATTTTTTAGCTTCATTAAATAGAATTTCTATTCTTTCTTTTGCGATTTTAGCTATGTTATTTTCTCTTTGCATAATTGCCCAAAAATTAATAGAAATTTAAAGTTTTCTTAGAAGCGTCCGCAGCTATGCGTACTTTCCTATCTCGAGGAGATAAGTACTATACGCACCGCGCCTACGATTATTTTCCGAGTTCGGAATGAGATCGGAATTTGCCATAGGCCTATGACCGCGGACAATTTTATAATTATATTTAACAATTTATAAGCTTTGCGGTTATTGTACCTAAAAATTCAATTATCTTTTATAGCATCAAAAATGTTTTAATATTCAATCTCCTTTATTTACAAAGTGATGTAAAAATGGATCATAAATTTGAAATAGTTTTATATCAAAAAATACCTAAAAATTGTATAATGATTACTGGCTTTCAAGGGGTTGGATTAGTTGGAACTTTAGCAGCTCAATATATAGCTGATAAAACTAAAGCTAAACTTATCGGTCATATAAACTCAACAGCCCTTCCACCTATGGCTATAATTGTAGATGGGGAGATTAAACATCCTATTAGAATTTATTTATTTAAAAGCAAGGCTATTAATTTTTTAATTTTTGAATCAGAAATTCCAATTTCCAATCAATTGGTTCACCCTTTAGCTGCATCTCTAATTGAATTTGCATATAAAAGTGATATAAAAGAAATAGTTAGCTTAGAAGGAATGGCTACTCAAGATCTTTCAAAAGAGCCATCTATTTATGGAGTTACCAATCAAATAAAAATTGAAAGCAAAATCTCTAAATATATGAATATTCTAAAAAATGGGATTATTGTTGGACTTTCAGCAGCTTTATTAATTGAAGCTAAAGTAAGAGATATTAATGCTTTATGTTTTATATCTGAAGCACATGTAAATTTTCCAGATGGAATTGCAGCTTCCAACTTAATAGATAAATTAAATGAGGTATATCATCTCAAAATAGATACCTCTGAATTAAGGAGAGAATCTCATAAGTTTGAACAACAAATGAAATCTATAATATCTAAAGTAAAAGAATTAAAAGAAGAAAATGTACCAAGTAAACATTATATAGGATAAGGTGATTAAAATGACTTTATCTAAAAAACCGACTAAAAAATTGAAAGTTAAAAAACAAGTTAAAAGTAAGAAAACTTCCAAAACATCTAAAAAAGATGTAAAAAAGAAAGCAATTAAAGAAAAAATTTCAGAAGTTAAATCTAAAATTAATTGGGAAATCTTTCCTGATGAAGAACCAACTGAAAAAGAATATCTTGATGAAGAATACCCTGAAGATGAAGGCTTTGGAAAAGATGAAACTGATATAATGGATGATTATGAAAAAGTTCCAAGGGAGGAAGAAGATTTAGAAATTCAGTAAAATTCAAATTCCTTTCCTTTTTCAAGATGTTCTAAATGTTCCATGAAACTTTTGCTCATAAAATTAGTTAAATACTTTGTTATTTGAGTTGGTTTTATCCAAGTCATATCTTTCATAGATTTAGATGTATTAGAGAATCCACCTTTGTATTTAACTAAATAAATATATTGGGTAAGTTTTGGATTTTCAGAAGGCACATATTTATCCATAAGCTTATCGACTTCTACATCCAAATTAAAATCTTCTTCGAAAATTCTTTTAATGGCCTTTCTTGGAGATTCATTTTCTTTTAATTCTGTAAAAGGAAAATACCAAGTCATATTAGGCATGGTCATTGTTCTTTCTTTCAATTGACCTATTAAGATATGATCTTCTTTTTTTAATATAGCAACAGCCCATTTTACCATATTTAATTACAAGCAAAGCAAATTAATATTTGTTGTTATATTTTATTATATATGATAAAAGCAATACTCTTTGACTTAGACCAGACTTTAATAGATAGTAAGAAAGCTCATTATATGGCTTTAAAAGCTAGTCTTGAAAGAAAAGGTTATCCTGATGTAAGAATAAAATGGACTTATGGTTTAACTAGTGAAGAAATAATTGCTCAAAGTTCACCAGAATTAGATGAAGAAACTATTGGACTTATAGCTAAAGAAAAGAAAAAGTTGTTAAGAGATTATCTTTCTTTAATTAAAGTTTTACCTTACACTTATGAAATTTTAGATTTCATTAAAGGATTAAAATTAAAAATAGGTTTAATTACAAGTAATTCTAAAAGTGAAATAGAAGAAATATTGGATTTACTAAAAATGAAGCAATATTTTGATATAATAATTGGTAAAGAAGATTCAGAGCCTAAACCAAGCCCTCATCCTTTAATTAAAGCTTTGAAATTGCTTAAATTATCAAATGATGAAATAATCTATGTTGGAGATAGTGATGTAGATATTGAAGCTGCTAATGCTGCTCGGATAAAAGTAGCTATATCTCAAGAAGTGCATGCAACTCAAAATTTTATAGAAAGAGCTACATGGGTTTTAAAAGATTTAAGAGATCTTAAAGAAATAATAAAAAATCTTTTGAATGAAAAGAGATAAGATGTATACCGCTAAGCAGTATACATCTTATCCACCCCTATTGCCTTAGGTAATTAGAATATATATTCTGTAGTATATAAATCTTTCTATTATTGTCATTTTAATGTAGTAAATTTAATTACTTATAAAGAAGCAGCATAAAGTAAAGGCAAAATAATAGTTACCTCTCCAGGAATAGTTATATGTTTAGCTTCTTCTTTGATTTTTCCCCAACTTATAGCTTCTCTAGTTTGAGCTCCTGATAGAGAACCGTCCCATTCGGGTGCTGTTGTTATTTGTATAGCATAATCAAGACCTTCTCTGAATTGATTCCACCAAATAACATGATGCTTTGAAATTCCTCCTCCAAGCATAAGAGCTCCAGTTTTTTTAGCTTCATATATAATATCACTTAAATCTTGTTCATCTTTTAATAAATTGAATCTAAAATCTCTGTTATTTTGATAAAACATCCAAATTTGAGCCCCAAAACTTCCATCTGTTGGGCCTGGAATAAAAATAGGTACTTTATTTTTCCAAGCCCAATAAATAATAGAATCTTCAGCATTTTTTTCTTGACTAATAGCTTCACCTATAGCCCAAAGCAAATCTCTAGTACTCCAATCTTTCTTATCTTTGCATATTTTTTCAATTATAGGTAATAGTTTCTTTTCAAGAATGATACCATAATCATCATTGGGTACGAATACATTTCCTAAACGATTTATTCCTTTTTTATGAAGTTCTTTATCATCTACATCAAATCTTCCTTGATAATAATTACCCCAAAGTCTAGCTAAATCATGATCAACCATTCCACAAGTAGTTATTATTACATCTAATTTTCTGTTTTTAACCATATCTTTAATAATACCTCTAACGCCAGTAGCACATATACATGCAGGAAAAGAGAGAAATTTAACACAATCTTTTTCATTTAGCATTTTTTTGTAAATATTTACTCCATCATAAAACATTTTTGAAGTAAATCCGCCCATTTCGCCAAATTGAGCTACAAGTTCTTTTACAGAAGTATTTTCATTTATCTTTAAATCTTTAACAATTTCCATGATTTTTCTTCAAATTAAGAATTTATTAATTTTTTCTATTTTTAATAACTTGATACAAAGGTCTTAAAAATTACAATTATTATACTTATTATGGAGAATTCAGAAAAAGAATTTAAAATAAATGCCTTTTTTGAAGCTTTTCAAATTATAAATTCAGCTATTCAGAAAAATATTTCTTCAATTAATGGTGAGGATATAAAGAAGTTTATTTCTTATATTTTAAAAGCCAAACACATATTTGTAGTTGCTGTTGGGCGTTCAGGTTTAGTCTCTAAAGCTTTTGCTATGAGGTTAATACATCTTGGAAAACAAGTATCCATAGTTGGCGATATTACTACTCCTGCTATAACTAAAGAAAATTTATTAATAGCCATCTCTGGTTCAGGTCAAACAGAATATGTAACAATGGTTGTTAAAAAAGCTAAATCTTTAGGAGCTACTGTTATTTCCATAACTTCTTTTTTGGATTCGCCAGTTGCCAAAAATTCTGATTTTGCTCTCAAAATAGAAGGTAAAGAAAAAAGAGAGGATAGAGTAGATTATTTTGCTGGGCAATTAGAAGGCAAATATGAAAGTCTTGCTCCTATGGGGACTTTATTTGAAATTTCAACCCTTGTATTTTTAGATTGCGTTATAGCTCAATTAGCAAGTTATTTGGGTAAATCAGAAAAAGATATGAAAAATATACATTCTAATCTTGAGTGAATTGCCCCTACCTTTCGGCAGTCCTGTTTGTCGCAGATTGGATATAAATATATCAATGTAGGGAAACATCAAGTGTTACTTGCCCAGTAGTGGCTAAAAAATTTTTTGAGATAGTCTATTATCATCTTATTATCATATGCGATTAACAGAAGTTCGCCGAAGGCGAATTTGGGGAACGCAGGAATTTACCTGTTAATTGCTGTTAGGCGTCCTGAAAGAAGGGAAAGCCCGCAGGGCGTGGCAAAATTTCTGCAAGAAATTTTGAGTTCAGAATTCGGCAGTGGCGGGACGCCACGATTTTTTATAAAATAAAGGGGTTGCGTAAGGGCAGGGGCTTTTGTTTTTGCTTCTTTTTCTGAAAAAGAAGATGGGGGAGTTTCACTTAAATTCTATCTCTTAATAATTCAGTTAGAGTTTTGTAAATAGTTTTTTCTGAGGATTTGGCTTTGAAATATTCCAAAAGCATTTTTAATGTTTTCTTTTCTGGGAATATTGTTAAAACAATTTCGTTAAAAATTTCATTATTCTCAAGTATGCTTCTAAACCAAGCAGGGTTTAAGTTTTTAATTTCTTCAAAACTGCTTTGAGCATTTAAATCAAAGTTAGTCTCTGGCAATTCGGGAATTTCTTTTTTCCAATCAGCCAAATATTTCAAAATCTCTTTCCAAATTTCTGCATGTCCTAAAAATGCAAAGAGTTCTTCTCCGTAAAACAAATGCAAGGTAACACCATACGCTTTTGCCATTCTTTTTAGTTCGGCATCATAATAATTCTTATTCTTTTTTAGTTCAGGATCAATAAAGTAAAAAACACCTATGAGATTTTTCTCACCATGTTTGCTAATCATCTCATTAAGTTTCTTCTCAAAATTTTGTATTTGCCCTCTTTTCTTTGTTGAATCATGGTCATCTCTTACTTTTTGCTCTACAAAGTATATTTTTCCGTCTTTTTTAAAACATTGGTCTATATTTAACTCGTCTCCATCACTGGTTGAAAATGTCTTTTCAAGAATTGTAAAACTGAATTTCTTCAAATACTCCTCTATCAAAATCTCAAAAGCATCACCAAAACGAATTTCATGAGATTGTAAAAGATTTTGTAAAATTTTGGCTTTTGGTTTTGTTGGTCTAAAAAGCCCAATATATCTACTTGGCGATTTTGCGATATTTTCGATTAGTTTTGCTTTTGATTCTTCAAAAATCTCTTTGTTGAGAATATTTTTGAATTGTTTAAAATCCATAATCATATTAACACCTCATAAAGTAATATATTTCTTAGCATACTCTTTTCTTAATTCATCTATACTTTTTAAATTAGTGTCTTTTTCAACAAACCAAAAAGTCCAGCCATTATTAGATGTTTTACCTAATAATTTGGCACTTACGCTATGAATTGAACCAGAAACATCTCCTGAAACTATTGTTGCATTTGCTAAAACTTCAGCTGTGTATTTCTTATCTTTTGATATAAGTTTTTCTCCAGGTTTTATTAAACCAACCTCTATTAAATTTCCAAAAGGGATTTTTGGTTTTTTGGCTTCAAAAGGATAAGTTAGAGTCTGATGGATATAAGGTTTAGAGTTTGCTATTCTTTCATTTGCTATTTTAATATAAAATTCTTCTTTTTCGATACCTATAAAATTTCGTCCTAATTTTTTAGCTACTGCTCCCGTTGTTCCGCTTCCCATAAAAGGGTCAAGAATTATATCCCCGGGGTTTGAAGTTGAAATGATAATTCTGTAAAGCAATGCTTCGGGTTTTTGGGTCGAGTGTGCTTTTTTCCCATTAATTCTTATTCTTTCTCTACCATTACAAATAGGAATATACCAATCGCTTCTTAATTGTAAATCATCATTAAAAGCTTTCATTGTTTTATAGTGGAATGTATATCTTGAATCTTTATTTTTTGATGCCCAAATTAGAGTTTCGTGGGCATTATTAAATCGTGTTCCCTTGAAATTAGGCATCGGGTTAGTTTTAATCCAAAGAATATCATTTAAAATCCAAAAACCTACATCTTGCATAATTTTGCCAATTCTAAAAATATTATGATAACTACCGATAACCCAAATTGTGCCATTTTCTTTTAAGATACGCCTGCACTCTTTAAGCCACTCTTGGCAAAATTTATCATATTCTTCAAAACTAGTAAATTTATCCCAATCATCATTTACAGCATCTACTTTAGTTTGATTTGGTCGCCAAAGTTCTCCTTGAAGCTGTAAATTGTAAGGGGGATCTGCGAAAATTAAATCCACTGAATTATCGGGCAATTCTTTTAATACTTGTATACAATCGCCCATTATAATTCTATTCATAAATTTGTCAAGCATATTATACCTCTACAATAAGAGTATTTATTATGTCATATAAAGTATTGGATTTTATATTTTTTGTTATTGTGAAACTCCCATCATTATAATACCAGAAAAATTTGGGTGTAGCGACAGCGAAACCGCTTAACCAATGTTAGGCTATGTTTGCGAAGCAAATTGAGTTTTCGTTTTTCGTGTAAGGTTAAGCGAAGGATTTTTCCGTTTAAGCAACCCCTTTCAATCTTGGGGAGGGTAGTCGGGGGCCTGCCGAATTCTGAATTACGCCTAACAAAAGTTATAAGTATAATGCATCAACTATAATACTTATTGGCTTCTTCCCCTTATGGAAGGAGACTTCCTACCGATAAGGTTAAATAATCCATCCTCCACCTAAAACTACATTTCTTTTAAGGAATACAGCAATTTGTCCTGGAGATACTCCCCAAATAGGTTCTTTAGGTACAACTCTTATTTTATTATTTTCTAAAGGATAAACTATAACTTCTTGAGGTACAGCTTTATTTCTTATAAGTACTTTAGCTTTGAAAGGTTCCTTAGGTTCTATTATAGAAACCCAATTCATAGCTTCAACTAAAAATTCTTTACTATAACCATCTTCTCTTTCACCTACTACTATTTGATTTTTTTCAGGATTAATGTTAATTACAAAAAGGCGTTTGTGTAAATCTATTCCTAATCCATGTCTTTGTCCTATAGAATAATGAATAATACCTCTATGTCTTCCTAGTACCTTTCCATATTTATCAACTATCTCTCCCGGTTTTGCCTTTTCTTTATTCCACTCTTCTATAAATTCACCTTTACCTTTGTCTAAGAAACACAAATCTTGATTTCCAGGACGTGAATACATTTTTAATCCTCCTTCTTTAGCTATCTCCCTAACTTCTTCTTTAGTTAAATCTCCTAAAGGAAAAATTAATTTCTTAAATATTTCTCTTGGAAGCATAGAAAGAACATAAGATTGATCTTTTCTAACATCTTTAGGTCTTTTAAGTTTTATTTCGTCTTTTTTTACTTTAAGTTTAGCATAATGTCCTGTTGCAAAAAATTCAGCACCTTTAGCTTCCGCTTCTTTTAAAAGTTCTCCAAATTTTATTAATTGATTACAAATAACACAAGGATTAGGATTTCTACCTTTTTTGTGTTCATTTACAAAATAACTTACAACTTCATTTTCAAATTTTTCTCTCACATCTACTAAATAATGAGGGATATCTAATTGTGAAGCAACTTGTCTTGCAGAATCAATATCTTCTAAAGTACAACATTTAGAATTAGGCATATGCACCATTGTAATACCTAATACATTAGCACCTGCTTTTTTTAGTAAATAAGCACAAACCGAAGAATCTACACCACCACTCATAGCTACAGCTACTGTTTTTCCTTTATATTTTTTTAATTTGTTTAAAATTTTATCTAAATTCATAATTTTTAGAAATAGTTCTCTTACTTTAAAATTTATTCTATTTTACTTTTCAAATTGTTGTCTTTGCTATTTAATTTATATTCTAATCCTTTTTCTACCATCATACTTCCCAAAACCATACCTACTTTTGGTATGTGAGATAAATAAGTAGAAAGTGAATTATTTGAAGATTCATAATTTAAGTAATTGCTTATTTGATACATAGCTATCGAGCTAACTACGCTTGTTGTTACAACTACTGAACCTAATTTTATTGAATTACAATTTATAATTTTAAGAATATTTTAAATGAATTTTTTATTTCACTTCTTCATCTCTTCTGTTTAATCTTTTATAAATAAATGTAACTAACCCAGCAAACCCCATGGTAGAAAATAACAAACAACAAAATTCAATAATTCTGAAAAGAAAAATAAAAAAATCAAAGTTATACTTATGCTATCTGCAATCACACTAAAAATAGACTTAATTAATTCATAATATTCATTTGTAATCAATATTTTTCTATAACTTTTTGCATTATCTTGAGTAGCTATTGAATAAATAGCTTTTAATTCTTTGATTTTAATATATCCTACAATTAATTTTACTAAAATTTCAGTTCCGATTAAGATTGCGATAATCTCATTTGAAATCTTAAAAAATGTGATAAAAACTAATCCAAGAATTATCAGAAAAATGATCTCTTTTATCATAGTTATAAAACTTAATCCTTCTTTGATTAATTCTACTTTTTTGCTAAATCTGAAAGATTCGAATTTCTATCAAAAGGAGTTAGAATTATTTTCGAAATAGACATACTATAAACTTTAATAGATTATAATAATAAATATTCTTATTTGCGAATTTGAGACGCTCAAAGAAAAATTTTTCATTTTTATATCTGCCACTCTTCATCTTTGCGTAGTATTAAAGGTACAAAAGCATATTGCTCTTCTGTGTACTCGATTTTAAATTTACCTTCCTCATTTTTAATAATCATTAAAGGACCAGATTGATACGGACAAACTAATACCCCATTATCTTTCAAATGTTTCTTAGCAAAATCTATTATTATCTTTTCTTCTTCTTTGGCGATACCTGCTGTAAAGATTATTTTGTCAAATTTTGTTTTTATTTTCCTAAAATTTTCTTTCTTACATATAATATTCTTTATTTTCAATTTCTCGAATTTTTCTTTAGCACTCTCTATAAGATTTTCATATATTTCTAAAGTTCTTATCTTTCCACTTTTCCCCACTAAATAAGCTATTAAAGCAGCATTCCACCCGCTTCCAGTCCCAACTTCTAAAACTTTATCTCCTTTTTTCAAATTTAATAAAGAAAGCATTCTAGCTACAGTACTTGGCTGACTAATAGTTTGTCCAGATTCAATTGGTAAAGCTTTATCTTCATAAGTTTGATTAATTAAAGTTTTAGGTACAAAATGACGCCTATCTACTGAGAAAATAGCTTGGATTACTCTTTTATCAATTTCCCCAAATTGAGATAAATAATTTTTAACGCTTCTTATCATTTCTCTTTTGTCCATTTTATATTTAAGAATTATATCCATTATAATTTTATCTTAAGAACAAAGAAATGCGCCGACCGGGACTTTCTCCACCTGCCCATTTATCTTTCTTTGGGCAACTTGCACTTTCTTTCTTTGAAAGAAAGGGCAGTGCGATTTGAACCCGAGTCAGGAGCTTGGAAGGCTCCCATCCTAACCGTTGTCCATCCTTTCTTAGAGCCTTTCTTCTTAAGAAAGGCTCTTAAAAGGGCTCCTAGACTATCGGCGCATCTAATTGCTTTATAAACCAAATATTAATAAATTTTTCTTTAGAAATGTTTTTAAGCAATCTTTTGATTTTTAAAAACATGGACAATTGTATATTTTGCAAAATAATCAAAGGAGAGATTCCTGCTTTTAAAATTTATGAAGATAATAAAGTAGTTGCCTTTTTAGATATTAATGAACTTACTAAAGGACATACTCTTGTTGTGCCTAAGAAACACAAACGTTGGTTATGGGACCATGAAGACGATGAATATTTGTATTTATTAAAGATCACTAAAGGATTAGTTAATCTCATAAGAAAACATTATAAAATTGAATGGGTAGAAATGATAGTCATGGGGATGGGTGTTCCTCACACTCATATTCATATTATACCTCGTTTTGAAAATGATGGTCATGGAGAAATACCAACTGAAAAAACCAGAGCTCATATTTATAGTAAAGAAGAATTAGAATCAATTGCTAAAGACTTACGATCAATAATAGAAAATCAAATAAAGGATTTATAATTTTATATTTTCATCGTAACCGTAGCTCTTTTAGAAGGGAGGTATCGGAACCGTAGCTCTTTTAGAAGGGAGGTATCGGAACCGTAGCTCTTTTAGAAGGGAGGTATCGGAACCGTAGCTCTTTTAGAAGGGAGGTATCGGAACCGTAGCTCTTTTAGAAGGGAGGTATCGGAACCGTAGGTTCTGATGTCGGAGTAGTTTAGTGGCTAGAACGCTACGCTCATGAGTTAGCTCTTTTAAAGAATCAATTGAAAGAGGAAAAAATCTGTGAAACGTAGAGATCGGGAGTTCAAATCTCCCCTCCGACATTAAATTCTAAATTCTTTGAAAAATAATATAAACCTAAATATTTTAAATGAAATATGTGACTAAAGATGGATAAAAAAATATTAGATGAGGTTGATAATTATACTGAATTTCTTTATGTAGATGAACTGAATGAAAGACTTTTTTCTATGCTTGGAAAAGAAAATGTTATTGAGTTAGGTAAAAGTGAAAATGGATATCCTATTTATTGTGGTAAAATAGGCAATAGTCCTAAAAATGCTTTAGTCTTTGGTTTTCCTCATCCTAATGAACCTGTAGGGTCTTTGACATGTTTAAGTCTAATTAAAACTTTACTTAATTATGAAAAACTAAGAAATCTTTATACTTGGTATATAATTCCTTGTGCTGATCCTGATGGAGCTAAACTTAATGAAGGTTGGTTCAAAGGTGATTTAAGTAGCAGAAAATTAATTTTCCATTATTATAGAAGTAAAGAATCTATACAAACAGATTGGGCTTTTCCAATTGAGTATAAGAATTACAAATTTGATAAAGTGCCTAAAAATGTAATGGCTTTAAAGAATTTGATTGATCAAATTAAGCCAGATTTAATTTATCCAGTTCATAGTACTGTTATGGGTGGAACTTTCTTTTTTCTTTCTGATCCTTTAAGCGAAAATTACTATGATAAAATTATTGCTTTATGTAGAGAGTATAATTTACCTATAAATTTTGGAGAACCTGATAGTCAATTTACTAAGACTTTAAAAGGACCTATTTTACTTAATTATGGATTAGAAGCTATATATGACTATTACGAAAAAACTGGAAAAAATCCTAAATTAATTATAACTTATGGTTCAGATAGTATAAGTTATGCTAAAAAACTTAATCCAAAGGCATTTGGTATTATATGTGAAGTTCCTCTTATGTATGATAAAAAAGTAGAGAACAGAACACCTATTCAAAGGACTAAAAGAGAAGTTTATATGGAAAATCTAAAATATGTTTTAGATGTTGTGGATTTTGTAAGGAAAGTAATAAATCATCCTGAAATAAATAAATCTTCCATTTTTTATGATCTTTTAGTTGATACTATTTTAAGAGAAAAACGTGATGCTGGTGCAGATGTATTACATATTGAGCACGATAAAGAATATGATGAACCTTCAACTGTAGCTGATGAATTTGATGAAATTGTCTTAAATCGTTTTTGTGTTTATGCACCTATTTTAGGAGAAACAAGGCGTTTACTTATGGAAACCAAAAAAAGTGAAGAAAGAGATAAACTCCTTAAAGAAGTAGAAGATAGACTTGATAAAGATTTAGATTTTTGTTATAAGAGATCCAATTATAGAATAGTTTCTGAAAGAAATCTTGTCCAAGTCCAATTAGGCTTTCTTCTTTTAACCATTGAAGAATTAAATCCAGAAGTGAAATTATGATAAAAACTTTTATAGATTTTATTTTACATATAGATAAATATCTTATAGACTTAATTAATTTGTTTGGTTTATGGATTTATATAATTCTTTTTTTAATAATCTTTTGTGAAACTGGATTTGTAGTTACTCCTTTTTTACCAGGTGATTCTTTACTATTCGCAGCAGGCACTTTAGCAGGTATAGGTTCTATGAATCTTTATTTTCTTTTTATAATGTTTACAACAGCAGCTATTTTAGGTGATTCAACTAATTATTTTATAGGATATAAGATAGGCCCTAAAGTCTTTAATCAAGAAAAGTCTATATTTTTCAATAAAGAATATCTTAACAAAGCTGAAAAATTCTATGAAAAACATGGTGATAAAGCTATTTTTCTTTCTAGATTTGTACCTATAATAAGGACTTTTGCACCTTTTGTGGCAGGCATCGGCAAAATGAATTATTTTAAATTTTTATTATACAATGTACTTGGGGGATTAACATGGGTAAGTTTATTTCTTTTTGGAGGATATTTCTTTGGAAATATTCCCTTTGTCAAAGAAAATTTCAGCTTTTTTATTATAGGCATAATAGTAATATCTTTTATACCTATTATTATTGAAATAATTAAATCTAAGTAAATCCGTTAAATTTTTATATTGGTTTCTTCACTCTTACTTAAAGGTGGCAATATGAACTTTAATTATGAAACTCTTAAAAATCTTGAAGAAAAACTTAATGAAATTAATTCAAAAGTAAGTTACTCTTTGATTTTAAATTATCAACCTAATGAAATTATGATAAATAAATATTCAAAAGAAGATATATTCCCTCACTTAACTAATTATGGCGATAATATTACTTCTGATGAAGAATTTGAAAATTTAGATTTTTATTTAGCATTTAATAAAAATAAGGATTTTAAGAAAGAAATAAAAATACCTGAATTACCTCTAGAGTTATCTTTAAGAAAAATTGATGTTATACGTGAAGTTTTTGATGAATATTCTGAAGGTACACCTATTCTTAATTTGGGTTGTCTTATAGCAACAATTTATCCAGAAAGAATGGATATTACAAAAAATGAGAGTGACGATGAATTTAATATTTTGATGGATTATTTTTGCGAATAAACTTTGCGTTAAATTTATATTCACTTATATACTATAATATATATGTTTGATAAAATAGTTTATTTAACGACAGGCTTAATTTCTATGATAGTTATTTCAAATGTAGCTATCGCTGGCTTAAAATTTAGCTTCATGATTCCAACATTAATTATATTAGGGTGTATGTTATATCTTCTTTGGAGAGAATGAAAATCATTTTTCCCGATTTAGAATCATTAAATAAAATAAGATCATCTAGTTCTTATTCTGGACTTATAATTGCTAATGATGTAAAATTAGAGTATATAAGTGCAAGAAATATAGGTTTCTCTTGTTATGATAAAAGATATGGAACAACTCATTCTATCATTTATTATAGCTATAAGAAATTTCCTCTTTCGTGGAGTTGTGATTGTAAATGGGCATCTTTAAAAAATAGTTTTTGTAAGCATATTTACGCTGTTTTTTATAGATTGAATAAAGATCCTAACTTTTTACCTTTAATTGAAAAAGTTAAAGTAAATTTAAGAGAATTTATTTGAAAGATAATGATAAAGATGGATCTTATTCCTAAAGGATGGTTTGAGTTAAATGGCTATAAAGCTTATATTACACATTTTGGATACGGACATTTTCCTGGTGAAAAAGGAGAAGCAATCATAGAAGAAATTGAAAAAGTAATGCCTACTTATGTTTTAATAGAGTATCATCCTGAAGATGATAAGAATCTAAATCTTGATTACAATTATTTTTATTCTTTTGCTTTTAAAAAACCACCAGAAAAGAGGACAGACTCTATGTGGGCTATATTAGCAGGTTATAAAGTTGGTGATAAATTAATTGCCTTTGATGTGCCTAGGAAAAAGTTTCATGAAAATATGCAAAAGTTTTTTAAAATATAGTAAAAGATTTGCAATTACTTCAACTATTGCCACCACAATGATTTATGAATTTCGAAATAGATTAAAGATAGGGGATAATCCTATTAATTATAATGAAGCTTTTAAAATAAGAGAGAAGGAATTTCTAAATTTTGCTCCAGAACCTATAAAAAGAGCTATTAAAAGGTAAGGAGTTAAAAATTTGTTCAAAGAATGGATGCAATTTGAAGGTTTTTCTTCTTTGGAAGAATTTATATTTTTTTTACTTCAATATGGCAATAATTTGGGCTATTTTATGTTGTACCCTTCAAGTAAAGCTAGAGAAAAATATATATAATATATATTTAAAGTAGTAAGCAAATTTGCTAAAAAGGGAAAACAGCAGTAGTAATTGGTTCAGGTCATATTGAAACTTGGCTTAAAAATAATTGGATTAAACTTTGTGATAATAAATGAAAGTCTTTGTTGGTACAAGTGGATGGCTTTATTCTTGGAATAAAGAAGGAAATTTAGATTGGTTTTTAAAAAATTCTAAATTAAATGCTGTAGAATTAAATACTTCTTTCTATAGATTTCCTTTTCCAAATCAAATAAAAGCTTGGGCAGAAAAAGGCAAGAAAATTAAATGGGCTATAAAAGTTAATCGATTAATTACCCATCAATATAAATTTAATAATAAAGCTTTTAGAAGCTGGAAGAAATTTTACAAGCTTTTTGAAGCTTTAGATAAATACATTGACTTTTATCTTTTTCAATTACCTCCTAACTTTGCAAATATAAAGCAAATACTTAATTTTGCAAAGAAAACTAAACTCAAAAAGAGATTTGCTCTTGAATTAAGAAATAAAAATTTAATTGAAAATTTAAAAGTAGAAGAAGTTAAGAAAATAAATAAAGTTCTTACCCTTGTTTCTTTAGATTCTCCGGACTTTCAAATTATTTTTCCTGGTAAAATTATCTATTTAAGAATGCATGGTAGACTTTCTTGGTATAATTATAATTATAGCTTGAAAGAATTAAAAGAAATTTGTGAAAAAATCAAAGAAATAAAACCTCAAAAAGTTTATGTTTTCTTTAATAACAATCACAATATGTTAAACAATGCAAGAAAAATGTTTAAGCTTCTAAAAATCAAATAATAGAAAGCTTTTTAAATTCTATAAGATCTAAAGGAAGGTAATATGGTCTTTATAATAAGAAGTGATATTGAAGCATTAATTGATTTTGATATGCATATGAATAACAAAAGGGCAAGTAAAAATACTCTAAGAAAAGATGTACTTTTACTTGAAAAAATGTTGGAAGGCTCTTTTACTTTGTTTGGTTTAAGTGATGAAAATTTAATAGTAAGTTATGATCAAAATTTAAAAATAGACATGGTTAAAAAGAATACAAAACTTATAACTATTAAATGTCCTAATTTTGAAGATGTTTTAAAAACTTACGAGGGTAAATATTATTCTTTGGAAAATTATATATCAGAAAAAAAACTTTTGGAAAAAGAAATTAAATTTAATTATTATAATTTTTATGTTTGTAAATCAAGTGATTACGAAAAAGAAATAAAAGAAAATACCTTATATAAACAAAAAAGTTTAGTAATGCCTGCCATCAACATTTCTTTTGAGATAACATCTTAAAAGCTTTTATAGTTTTAACAAATTCTCCATTAAGTTCTAAAGCTTGATTTCTGTGTCCACTACCATTATGCTTAGATGCATACCAAGGTGTAAATATATCAGCTTTACAACCTATATATTCTTTTAAAGCCCATAAAAAATGTGTAACAAGGTAAGCTTCTTCCTCATTTTTAGGTTTGTCTATTCTAATTGAACTTCCATCTTTCATTACAACTGATGGAGAAGTGTAAGCACTATTTTCATTAAGTGATTTGAATGAAATTGAAGTTATACTTTTGTAGTTTTGTACAAAGTCTTGTACAGCCCCAACTAAACTTTCAAGAGAGCCCTTATAAATTTTTGATGACCAATCAATAGTTTTAGCAGGAATATTTTTTATTTCACTACGCTCTCGATCTACCTTCTCATAGTTAAATTTAATTTCACTAATTATTGTTTCTAAGATAGGTACTTTTTTAAAAGCAATTTCAGATTTAACTTTGACTTCTTTATCTTCATGCCAAAATTTTATTTCTTTTGTTTCAATATCATAATTAAGATATATAGAATTACCGTTCCAATTCCCACTAATTAAATATGTATTTTCTGAAGGAGTAGCAGTAAGACTACCTTTTTCTGAATTAATTTGGACTATATCACCATAACGATTAATTCTATAAGATAAATTCATAAACCTCACCTAATATGTAATTACTATATAGTAGTTATATATAAACTTTTCTCTTAGCTTAAAAGTTCTTACTTTTGCATAATTTGAAAGTAAAAAACAAGAAACTTCAAAAGAGCGATTTTATCTTATAAGTAATATACGCTATAAGAAGTTTTCTAAGACAAACAAGGAAAGCAAATTAATATTGTTGCACCGCCAATAGCATCAACAAGAAAGTAACCATTTGCCAAAATATTAATTGAGTCAGATGCCTCTCAAAACCTATTTTGATTATTTATTCTCTCCCAATGAACTTTCTTTTAATCCATTTAAGAACTATAAAACTATAACTACCCAAAAAATAAAACTAATCATTCCAAAAATTTCTCAGAGTTTCTGCTTCATTATAACTCTCAACATTTTCTTTCAGTCAACACTGCTGTTAATTGCATTGTAGACAATACTCACCCAATCTGCCCATTAAAAAGCTTTATAAAAACTTTAAAACTCATTTTTATTGCACGAAAACATAAATCGGAGGGAAAATATGGTTGATTACAAAGCTTCACATGAAGAAGTTGAAGAATGGTGTTTTCAAAATGGAGTTTATATAACACAAAAGGTAAGAAGCAATTGGAATTCATATCTTAAAATAATAAATACTGAACCAGCTGAAGATCCTTTAAAAGCTAAAGCTAATGCCTTTTTAGATTATATGAAAAATAAAGGCATAATTGTTGCAAATACTCGAAACAAAGGCAATCAAGTATTTTTAACTTATACTCTTAAAGGAGAAATTATAGGAAAACGAGATTTACCTCTTGGAAAATCTGAGGAAACTATAAAATTATTAGAAGAAATAATAAGTAAAAATAACTCCTTTTTTACAAATGATGAAGAAAATAGTGAAAAATTTAAGTTAAATTTATCAAAACTTTATTCAGAGTTAAGTTCTAAGTTGATATAAACTTTTTATATTTTTTTCATTATTTTTCATACGTTGCATTAAATTTAATCTAAATTCTGTTATATATATCTCTGCACTTAGAAAATTTTTATTAGCCTTTTTTAAAAGTTCATTTACCCCTTCATTATCTATAGCACATAAAATCTTTTCAAGATTATAATCTACCTTAATTTTTCCAGGCACAATAATATAATCTATACCTTCTTTCATATTTTCTCTTTTGAACATACTTTGATTTACAAATTTAAATCTGAGAAAGTTTATTCGTCCGTTGTCATATAAAATAATTCCAGGACCTTCTTTAAATTCAAATTTCTTTTTGATTTGATCATAAACATAAGTAGCAGAAGAATTATATGATAAGAAAAAAACAGATTTAAATTTATTATCTTCGATTACCCATTTTATTCTTTCACAAAATCTTTTAAAATTGGTCAAATCTTTAGCAGAAGTTTTTTCATAATATACAGATACTTGATAAGGCTTATTCTCATAAAATTTTTCATAAAATATTATATTACCTACATTATTCTTAGGATCTGAAATAATGTAAGGCCCCATTTCAGTTATTATTTTATTACTTAGGTAAAACATTAGTTATTTTAGAAATATAATTAATTTATTAATTTTTCTGAAGTTGTCTTTTCTTATAATCCTCTATAGCTGCTTTAAGAGCTTGTTCAGCTAAAACAGAACAATGAAACTTTGAAGGAGGAATATCTCCTTTAAGTAATTTTAAAAGGTCTTTATTTTGTATTTTTTCAGCTTCTTCTATAGTCTTACCTTTAGCAACTTGGGTTAAAATTGATGAAAGAGCTATAGCCACAGCACATCCTAAAGTTTTAAATTTAATTTGTGAGATTTTATTATTTTTAACTTTAATAAATATCTCCATTACATCCCCACAGCTAGGATTTCCAACTTTACCATAACCATCTGGATTTTTAATTTCACCCATATTTTTAGGTTTTAAAAAATGTTTCATCACTTCATTTGGATAAGCTAAAGCCATTTTTATTTCCTCCAAGTAACTGACATACTTCTTAACTTTTCGACAGAAGCTTTAACTATTTTAGCTATAAATTTAACATCTTTTAAAGTGGTTGAACGTCCTAAAGTTAATCTTAAAGAACCATGTGAATGTTCTGGACTAATGCCTATAGCTGTTAAAACATGACTTGGTTTGAGAGAAGAAGTAGAACAAGCTGAACCTGTGGAAGCACATATGCCTCCCTCATTTAAAAGCATAATAAGTCCTTCTCCTTCTATTCCTTCAAACCAAAAATTAAGATTTCCTGGAACTCTTAAAATAGGATGTCCATTAAGATGGGCCCCTTCTATACTTAAAATTTCCTTTTTGAGATAATCAGTTAATTGTTTAAGTTTTTCATTTTCTTTATTCATATTTTTGTGAGCAATTTCCAAAGCTTTAGCAAAGCCTACAATACCTGGAACATTTTCAGTACCACTACGCATTTTTCTTTCTTGCCCTCCTCCATGAATTAAAGGAGTTATTTTTATATCTTTTCTAACATATAGCATACCTACTCCTTTAGGGCCGTATATCTTATGAGAAGAAGCAGAAAGCAAATCAATGTTCATTTTTTTAATATCAATAGGTAACTTACCTAAAGTTTGTACTGCATCTGTATGAAAGATTACATTTTTTTCTCTACATATTCTTCCTATTTCTTCTATAGGTTCTATAGTTCCAATTTCATTATTAGCATGCATTATAGATACCATTAAAGTGTCTTTTCTAATAGCTTTTTCAACATCTTTAGAGTTAATCAATCCTTGAGCGTCAACTTTAAGATAAGTTATTTCATAACCTTTTGCTTCTAACCACTCAATAGGATTAAGAACTGCATGATGTTCAATATTAGAAGTTATGATATGCTTTTTTTCTGGATAAGCTTCAGCTATACCTTTTATAGCCCAATTATCCGATTCTGTGCCTCCAGATGTAAAGAAAATTTCATCAGGTGATGCATTAATTAATTCAGCTATTTTATTTCTACTTTTTTCAATAGCTTTTTTAGCTTCTACACCTAAATCATAAATAACGGAGGGGTTACCAAATTTTTCTTTAAAAAAAGGTAACATAGCTTTAATTACTCTCTCATCTACAGGAGTAGTAGCAGCATGATCAACATAAATTATTTTTTTCATTTTTTACACCTCTTTAAATTAGAACATAAATTACAAAAAGAATTTATTAATTGATCTTTTTTATCTCGTTTTTCAATTTGATCTGCCATTTGTTTTATACTATTTTTAAAGTTGCCTTTATATTTTATACCTCTAATATTTTTGATATATTGATTAACAGCACTTTTAGTTAAGCCTAAAAGATTAGCAATAGTAACTTGATTATATCCCCTTTTATGAAGTTCTAATACTAACTCTCTTCTTATAGAAGGAAGAATTTCTTTAACTACAATTTCACAGGGAGGTTTCATTTATTATATAAGTAAACACTGTTAACTTTTAAAACTTTCTATAAAAAGCTTCGGGTGGGGATCGCACCCACGACCTACAGCTCTCTCATGTTCTTTTGGATTAAATTCCCCAAAAGTTCATTACAAGGCTGTCGCTCTGCTCTTCAGGTTGCCTATCTGAGCTACCGAAGCACATTTCTCAAAATTAAGTTTAAATTTATAAATTTTCTGTGTTATTCTTCCTTTTAACAGCTATAAAAGCAGCATAAATTCCTTCTTTACTTACTTTTTCTACATTTCCGAAGATTTCTTCTATTTTCTTTAATAAGCGTTTTCCACCTATTTTAGGTCTTAAAACAACTTGTAAAGTGCCACCTTCTTTAAGATGTTCAAAAGCTTCAGCGAATAATCTATAACAGACTTTTAAACCAGCATGAATAGGAGGATTAAAAATTATAGTATCAAAATCTTTATCAGGTATATTTTCAAAACCATCCCCTTGATGAATTACTGCATTAACTTTATTTCTTTTCAAATTTTCTTTCAAACATTCTATAGCTCTTTGATTTATATCTGTCATGTGTAAATTAATATCTTTATATATTTTTGCTAATAAAATTCCGACTGTTCCATAACCACACCCTAAATCAAGGACTTTATCTTTAGGTTTAATTTTGATAACTTTAATATGAAAAAGACTTCCCTTATCTAATTGAAGAGGTGAATAAACACCTTTAGCAGTAATTAAATCAAGGTCTATATTATTTACTCTCTTACGTATGTTAAAAAATTTCTTTTCACATTGAGGATTTTCAGAATAATAATGTTCTGTCATAAGAATTTAAAATAATTTGTTTAATATAAACTTTCAATTAGTTAATTATATATTTATCTAATGTCTTAATACTATAGCATGACAGAAGAAAACCAAGAAAAATATATTGTGTTTTATAACAAAAAAGCGGGTGCTCTTTATCTTTCAAAAGATGCAGTAAGTTTTGCTTGGGGTTATACAAATAACACCATTGATTGGGAAGTGCATTTTACACCTCAAAGAGATATAAGCATTTTTGACAACAAAAATAACATAAAAAAGGAAGGAAGCTTAGAAGAATTATTGAACAGCGACCTCCCTTCTAAAGTTAAAGAATTTTTACCTTACTGGATAAAATGCTTAGAGCAAAAGGAAATTACTCATGTACCTATAGAAAAAGCACAATAAAACTATCAATTACTTTGTTTCCAAAGTTCCTTTCTCTTAGCTTCAAGAAGCTTTGGTTCTTCATTCATAAATTCGGCAGCACACAAAATTTTAGTATTTTCAGCTTCACTTAAAAGAGGGTTAATTCTCTCTCTCCATTTTATATCTCTTGTTAAATGATGATCAAGAATAATTATTTCAGGTTTGCAATTCAAAATTATTTGTTTTAAGTTATTTATACTCTTTTCTAAATTAGTACCAGAAAATTTATAACCAAGCATATAAGTCATAGGCCCATCCCCTAAAAGTATGTTAGGGCAATTATCTAATACAAATTTAGTTTGCTCTTCAAGTACAGGCCCTTCTACATCTGACATAAATATGAACTTTTTTTCATCATCTTTAATCAAAACTTCGATTACATATCCTAATTTATTATCTGCCCCATGTGGAACAGCTTCAGAAAATTTAATTAAAGTATTTCCTATATTAAACTCCTTACCATCAGCATAAATTACCTCTTTAGCTATATCTTTAATTTTATCTATAAAATATTTTGCCCTCTGTTTTTGAGAATTATTAACTTTTTGAGTAGGATGCTTAAGATATACTATTTTATCTTTGAATATTTCTAAATGTTCATCAGGGTTATGATGATCAAAGTGATAATGCGTTATAATAATTATACTACAACTTTTAGCTTCTTCTACTATTTTTTTCCAACTATTTTCAAGAGCTTCTATTTCGATTTTATGTGGTGGTAAATTATATCTTGAAGGTCCTAAAGCTGCAGCCGGATCAATAATTAATTTCACATCTTTAGTTTCAATAGATGTAGCTAAACTGCGAACACCTAAAGAGTCAGCTGATACAATGTTAATTCTCATAAAAAATTAAATAGACATTTTATTGTACAAAGTAGCAAAAAGAAGTCCACATATATAAGCTAAAATAGCCACTTGAATTACACCAGCTGCAATACCTGTATAAGTTAAATCAAAGAATACTAAGACTCTTTGTAATATATCTACTACATAGGTTAAATGACCTGTTCTTCCTATTAAACCTATTGCTAAAATTGTAAGAGCTCCTACTATAGCCTTTGATGAAGCGAAAGCTTTTGCATCTAATTCAGCAAAAACTTTTCTAAAACTTACATTTCTTCTACTTGTATGATATCTTCTTGATTTTGCCATTTAATTTCACCTCACCGTATTATATAAATTAAAATCAGTTAAGTTTTAAAAGAGTTACTAAATTTATTTAATTTGATGTGGGAAAAAGAAAAAGCCTTTGCTATTCAAAGACTTAAAAGAGAAATAGAAGCAGGTAAAGTAGATATAGAAATTCTTGACATTATTGAATTAATAAATGCTCATAAAAATTATTATACTACTAGTACTTGTTCGGGTAGAATTCAAGTAATTGATATTGATAATCTTTCAAGTATGAGAGGAAAAAGAATAATTAACAAACATTCTGAGATATCAACTCAAGAAATCCTTCCTTTATCTTTCAATAATTTTCTTTTTTTGATGGCTGAACCACCTATTTTTCATATTGTAGCCAAAGATTTAGAAGCTGCTAAAAAACTACTTGAAATTAGTCACAATATAGGCTTTAAAAGAACTGGAATTAGAGATGTAAAAAACGAACGCTTTGTAGTTGAAGTTTTAAGTACCGAATTTTTAAAAATTCCTTTGGGAAAAAATGGGAAATTGTGGTTCTCAAATGAAAATTTAAATGAGGTAGTAAAAATTTCTAATGCCCTTTTAAAGAGAGGAAAAAACAAATTAGAAAAAATGAGATCTGAATTAAAAAAGTTGTAAATTGGATTTTTGCATTTGTATATTTTGAGAAGTTTTTCAAGCAATGTAGTTAGCCAATATTAGTATATTGTTTGTTGGTGATAAGTAAATCTTGTGTACTTCAAAGCTCAATTTGTTCATATAATTCTGGAATGTAACATAAATAATTTAAACTTTCTAATTTACTCTTAAATGCCTTTTGAGACTCATATTCTCCATGTACTATTATAACTTTTTTAGGTTTCTTTTTCATTCCAGATAGCCATTCTATAAGACCCTTATAATCTGCATGTCCGGAAAAACTATCTATTGAAAGAATTTCAGCTTTAACAGGTATATTTTCTCCTAAAATATTTACTTCACTCGCTCCTTCTTTTAATATTTTGCCCAAAGTTCCATCAGCTTGATAACCTACAAAAAGAAGAGTATTTTTATCATTATTTAAACTATGTCTAAGATGGTGAATAATTCTCCCAGAAGAACACATTCCACTACCAGCTATAACTACTAAAGGACCAAACATATCATTAATTTTTTTAGACTCTTGAACACTAGAAACTATGTTTAATTCTTTAAAAGTAAAGGGTTTTTTATGTTTTAATATTTCTTCATCAAAAACTTCTCTATGTTTATTAAAAATTTCAGTTGATTTTACAGCAAGAGGACTATCTAAAAAAACAGGCTCCTTAGGAAAAAGTCCAGAAATTGAAAATCTTCTAAATCTAAAAAGAAGATCTTGTGTTCTTTGAACAGCAAAAGAAGGTATTAGTAACTTTCCACCTTTTTTGTAAGCTTTGTTAATTGTTTCAAGTAAAGCTTCATCTCTATGTTCAATATCTTTATGTAACTTATTACCATAAGTTGATTCTATTAAAACATAACTTGCATCAGAAGGATATTCTGGGTCTTTTACTATAGTCATATCTCTTTGTCCAATATCACCAGAAAAAATTATTTTCTTATTTTTACCCATTTCATTAATGTTAATTTCAATGAAAGCTGCCCCTAAAATATGTCCAGCATCTCTAAAAGTAGCTGTGATTTTAGGAGATAAAACAATTTTTTCCCCATAATCTACTTTTTTAAATTTTTTAAGTGCTTTTTTAACATCATTTTTATCATATAAAATTTGATGACCCGTCTCTTCTACTTCAAGTCTTATATTTAAATCTCTCGCTTCGCTTGCTTGTATTTCAGCTGCATCTTCAAGCATTATTTTACATAAATCTAAAGTTGCATGAGTGCAAAATATTTTACCAGAAAAGCCTTCTTTAACTAATTTGGGAATTCTACCTATATGATCCATATGTGCATGAGTTACAAGAACAAAATCTATATCTTTAGGATTAAATCTAAAATCTTCGTAATTTAATTTGACAATGTCTTCAGAACCTTGAAAAATCCCACAATCAATTAATATTTTTAAATTATCTGCTTCAAGGAGATAACAAGAACCAGTAACTGTTTTAGCAGCACCATAAAAACTAAGTCTCATAATTGAATAATAACCGCAAATTTTAAAAAGCTTTTTTAAGTTTATTAGAACGATGACTGAAGAAAAAGAGAGTACTATTAAAGATCAAAATAATAATCCCGAAATAGAAATTCTCAAAGAAAGATTGAAAAGAGCTCAAGCAGATATAGATAATTATAGAAAAATGATAGCTTCAAAAATACAAGAAATTCAAACTCACGCTAATGAAGATTTAATTAAAAAATTATTACCTATAATTGACGATTTGGAAAGAGCTATACCTAAAATGCAAAATGAAGAAGATAAAAAGGGAATAAAAATGATCTTAGATAATTTTTTAAAAATACTCAAAGAAGAAGGTCTTAAAGAAATACCAACTAAAGATACTAATTTTGATCCCTTTCTTCACGAAGCTTTAATTCAAGAAGAAGGAAGTTATCCTGAAGGTAAAATTTTGGAAGAAATTCAAAAAGGATACACTTTCAAAAATCATGTTATAAGATATGCTAAAGTTAAAGTTTCAAAGCCTAAGGAGGTAGTTGAAAATGGCAACTGAAAAAATAATAGGTATTGATTTAGGTACTTCAAATTCACAAGCTGCAATTTTATTAGGAGGAAAACCAACTATAATTCCAAGTGCCGAAGGAGCAACTATTGCAGGAAAAATGTTTCCTTCAGTAGTAGCCTTTACTAAAGATGGACAACTCTTAGTAGGAGAACCTGCTAAAAGACAAGCTGTTTCTAATCCCAAAGGAACTATAATGGCTGCTAAACGCAAGATGGGTACTGATTTCAAATATAATATTTATGGTAAAGAATATACCCCTCAACAAATATCTGCCTTCATCCTTCAAAAAATAAAAAGAGATGCCGAAGCTTTCATAGGAGAACCTATTAAAAAAGCAGTTATTACTGTTCCTGCTTATTTTAATGATAACCAAAGACAAGCAACTAAAGATGCTGGAACTATTGCTGGTTTAGAAGTTGTAAGAATTATTAATGAACCTACAGCAGCAGCTCTAGCTTATGGTTTAGATAAGGAAGAAGAACAAAAAATTATGGTTTTTGATTTAGGTGGAGGAACTTTAGATGTAACTATTCTCGAATTTGGCGGTGGTGTCTTTGAAGTAAAAGCAACTAATGGAGATACACAGCTCGGCGGAACAGATATGGATTTAAAAATTATGAACTGGATTATTGAAGAATTCAAGAAAAGTACAGGCATAGATCTTGGAAAAGATGATGTTGCTATTCAAAGAATAAGAGAAGCTGCAGAAAAAGCTAAAATTGAACTTTCTAATGTATTATCTACTGAAATAAATTTACCTTATATAACCGCTGATTCTACTGGACCTAAACATCTTAATCTTACTCTTACAAGAGCTAAATTTGAAAGTTTAATTTCAGACTTAATAGAAAGATGTAAAAAGCCCATGCTTAATGCTTTAGAAGATGCTAAACTTTCAAAAGATGATATTAAAAGAGTAATTCTTGTTGGTGGCCCAACTAGAATACCAGCTATTCAAAAGATGGTAGAAGAAACTATGGGCGTAAAAGTAGAAAAAAGTGTCGATCCTATGGAATGTGTAGCTATAGGAGCGGCTATTCAAGGAGGAGTTTTAGCTGGAGAAATTACCGATATCTTACTTTTAGATGTAACCCCTCTTACTTTAGGAATTGAAACTCTCGGAGGTGTATTCACTCCTTTAATACCACGAAATACAACCATTCCTACTAAAAAGAGTCAAATTTTCTCAACAGCAGCTGATTATCAAACAGCTGTTACCGTTCATGTTCTCCAAGGAGAACGCCCCATGGCAAAAGATAATACTTCTTTAGGACAATTTAATCTAGAAGGAATTCCTCCAGCTCCAAGAGGTGTTCCTCAGATTGAAGTAACATTTGATATTGATGCTAATGGTATAATCAATGTTTCAGCAAAAGATTTAGGAACTAATAAAGAACAAAAAATAACTATAACAGCTACAACTAAACTTCCCAAAGAAGAAATTGACAAGATGATTAAAGAAGCAGAAGCTCATGCTGAAGAAGATAGAAAGATTAAACAACAAATAGAAATTAAAAATGATGCCGATGCTTTAGTTTATACTACTGAAAAGACCTTAGGAGAATATGGTGATAAAATAGACAAAAATCTTAAAGATAGAATAGAAAACAAATTAAAAGAACTTAAAGAAGCCATTGCTAAAGAAGATTATACTCAAATGAAAACTAAATCTGAAGAGCTTTCAAAGGAAATTCAAGAAATAGGAAAAGAAATTTATAGCAAAGTTCAAAAGCAAGAAAATAAGAAAAACGAAAAAAAGGTTGAAACAGAATTCAAAGATGAAAAGAAAGATTAATTTTTAAACAAGTGATAAAATGTCTAAAAAAGACTATTACGAAGTTTTAGGCGTGCCTAAAAATGCAAGTATTGACGAAATTAAAAAAGCATATAGAAAATTAGCTATGCAATATCACCCAGATAGAAACAAAAGCAAAGAAGCTGAAGAAAAATTCAAGGAAATTTCAGAAGCTTATGCTGTTCTTTCAGACCCAGAAAAAAGAACGCAATATGATATGTATGGTCATGATGCTTTCTCCAATAGATACACTCAAGAAGATATTTTTAGAGGGGCAGATTTTTCAGATATTTTTGAAGAATTTGGAAATTTAGGAGATATTTTTGATTATTTCTTTGGAGGAAGTTTTGGTAGTAGAAGACAACACAGAAAAAGGAGAGATGTAGGAGATGACCTTTATTTAAACTTAAAAATTTCTCTCAAAGAAGCATACACAGGCACTGAAAAAGAAGTGCATTTTTCAAGAGAGATTTTATGTCCTACTTGTAAAGGTTCAGGAGGAGATAGTAAAACTTGCGAAAAATGTGGAGGAACAGGGAACATAAGAAAAATAACAAGAACACCTTTCGGAAGTATGACTTATATAGGAACTTGTGACTCATGTAAAGGCAGTGGTCAAATTCTTTCTAAAAAATGTTCTCAATGTAATGGACATGGTAAAATTAAAGAGAGTATTAAAAAAGTTGTAGAAGTACCAGCAGGAATAGAAGATGATATGCAATTAATTATTAGAAATGAAGGTAATCAAGGTAAAGATGGTAATGGAGATTTAATTATCAATATAAATGTTAATCCAGATAAAGAATTTTCAAGAGAGGAGGATAATTTAGTAAAGCATCAAGTTATAAGTGTTGCAGAAGCTATTTTAGGTGCTGAAATAAAAGTAAAATTAATAGATGGGACAGAAAAGACATTAACTATACCTTCTGGAACACAACCCAATACTATTTTTAGAATACCTCAAAAAGGCTTCAAAAATATAAATACAGGTAAAGTTGGTGACTTTATAATAATTATAGATATAGAAATACCTAAAAATCTCAATTCAAAACAAAAAGAACTTATTGAAGAATTTGCAGGTATAACTCATAAGAAAAAAGGTTTTTTTAGAATATAAAAAAAACAAAAACAAAAATTAAAATTAATAATCTTCTGAATCTTCTTCGCTAGATTCTTCATCAAATTCTTCGTTAGATTCTTCTTCATCTGATGGAAGTTCTTCAGAAGATGTTTCATCAGAATCTTCAGAAATATCTTCATCCTTAACTTCAGCTTGCTCAGATCTTTCTTCTCTTGGTGTTATACCTTTTTTCTTCATATAACACTCTTTGCAGTAAACAGGCAAACCCTCTTTAGGTTTAAAAGGAACTTCCGTTTCTTTTCCACATTCACTGCATACTACTTTATGCATTTCTCTTGGCCCTCTTGGCCTATTTCCAAATCTTCTAAATCCGCCACCGCGGTTATCTCTTTTTCTAAAATTGTCATACGACATCTCTAAACCACCTATATTCTATATACAAATGTATGAGAACTAGTAGACTCTCGCTAGCCAATTCTCACAATAGTATAGATTAAAATGAGAGTATATAAAATTTGTTATTTCAAATATCAACAAAAATTGCTTCTAATAGTAGACAAACAAGACAATAACTCTCAAATAATATAAGTTTTAGAATACTTTTTATTAAAAGGTGAGAAGATGGATGTTTTTAAAATACTTAAAAAGAACAAATTTTGCGTTTTAGCAACATGTAAGAATAACAAACCCGAAGCTGCCACTATGTTTTATTTCTTCAGAGATAACTATTTATTTTTCGCTACTTCAAAACTTTCAAGAAAATATAAAAACTTAAAAGTTAATAAACAAGTTGCTATTGTAATTGGTTTCTCAGAAAAAAGACCAAGCCTCCAAATTGATGGTATAGCTGACTTTGTAAGCACTAAATTAGAAAAAGAATTTATACTTTCTGAAATAAAGAAAATTAACCCAAAATATGTTAGTTATTACGAAAGCCCTGAAACAATCTTTTTCAAAGTTAAACCTTTAGAATATTGGCATAATGGAGAAAAAATAGTTTAATTTATCTTCTCCTTACTGCTTTGTAAATAATTAAAGCGAGATAACCAAACATAGCAATGGTATACCCCTCTCTAAAGCGATCTTCACTATAAAGCAAAACTTTAAAAGCAAAAGCTACAAAACTAACTATAAAAAGAAGCCACAATGGAAAAAGATCTATCCTCTCTGGAAAAGAAGGCTTTAATTCCATAAAATATCTTACAAGAGAATTAAGATTATTTCTCTTAATTTCTTTGTTTGAAAGACCTATTTTATATTGTTTAGCAAGTTCAACAGCTTTTCCAGGAAAACCTAAAGATTTGGAGAATATTATATCTAAAGTATTTTTATCCTTTATTTTAAATGAATTAAGCATTTCAAGAATTTCTTCACGAGTCATACTTTCTAAATTTATAACTTCATAAAATAAGCTTTGAAATACGGGTTTTTCAGAAGTTCCAATTATTACAGCACCATCTAAAATCATTTTTTCTAATATATTCATTAAGGGGCGTCTAGCTGTATGTAAATCATCGATTAGTATAGTAAGTTTATCTAATTTTTTTCTGCAAATTTTATAAAGAGGAGGAATAGACATGTATTTAAGAGAAGTTTTAGTTTTCAAATGAAGATTAAATACTATTTGTTCTAATATATAATGCATCAGGGGAAATTCTATGTAAATACCTTCTAATTGTTTTAATAACCAAGTTTTACCAGCTCCTTTTCTTCCAACTATTAAAGTAGACCTCCTTCTTTTGATATTTTTTCTAATTTTCTCTAAAATTTCTTTTCTTAACATAATAAAATCACTCCTAATGAAAGTAAGATTACTGTTATTTCCATCCAAAGTTTGAAGCTTAATTTTCCACCTAAAAGGACAAAATGCGAGTTAAAAGGCCAGAACAAAGGAACACCTACATAAGTTAAAGCATCTGTTAAAATGTGAGATAAAATTCCTAAAACTGCTAAATTACCTGCTTTTAAAGGTAGAACTAAACCAGAAGTTAAAACAGCAAATAAAAGTGAATGTGTAAAATTTCTGTGTCCAAATTTTATATAAATTCTTTCTGACAAAGATCTAAAAATTGTACCCAATATTGAAGATGGAATATCTATATCAGGTAAAGCTGAATAAAGAGCTAAAATTAAAATATCCTGAAAAGCTAATACTCCGAAAGCAAAACCTCCCTAAAGCTATACCTAAAAAGATATGAGTTATGGATCTCATTAATTTTTAAAGAAAAATTTAGTATTAAAATAAGTACGATTTTATAATAACCTATTTAAATAATATAATAAACATTTATATATTGAATAATACTAACTTAATTATGCTTCCCAAAGGCATGCTTAAAACTAATTTAGAAAAAAGAATGAATCCTTTTTATTCTGAAGTACAAAAATTCAGACTTCCTCCTTTTGTTGAAAGAGAGGTTTTAAGATTAGCCAAGAAAGCTGTTGAAATGAAGTTAACTATGAGCTACAGCAAAATAGAAATTACTGCAGGTCTAATTTACTTAGTTCTTAAAGAATTTAATCTTTCACCTTTGATTAAAGACATAACTAAAGTTTATAGTATAACCAAAAACAAACTACTAAGAGTATCTAAATTTTTATCTCAAAATTTAAATCTTAAAATAAAACCCACAGAAGATATTGAAAATTACTTAATTAGAATTGTAAATGATCTTTTACTACCTTCTCATTTAGTTAAAAAAGCTCTTCAAAAAAGCAAAAAATTAGATATTATTTCTCCTCTTGTAAAAACAGGAACTTCTCTTTGGCTTGTCGCTAATGAAGATGGGATTAAAGTAGCTAAATCTCAAATAGCAAGAGCTTTAGGCATAAGTGAAACTGCTCTAAAAAAGAATATTAAAAAATTTACTTGACATACTTGACATTTGTCTAATATATTCAAAAAGTTTAATTGATTTATTCTCAAAATGCAAACAGGTATCGCAAACTTACCTCTCCATTCTGGAAAATGTCCTCCATGGCTATTTAGTCGTATGAAAAATTTAGGAAGAGAAATTTCAAAAATAATAATCTATGAATATGGAACCTTAGAACTTATTAGAAGATTAAGTGATCCTTTCTTTTTCCAAAGTTTAGGTTGTATTTTAGGCTTTGACTGGCATAGTTCAGGTATAACTACAACAGTTTGTGGAGCTTTAAAAGAAGGACTTAATGAAGAAAATTTAGGTCTTCAAATTTGTGGTGGAAAAGGAAAAACTTCATTAAAAACTCCAGAAGAAATAGCTAATACTAAATTATCTCTATCTAATAAACAAATAAATAACTTAATCGATGCTTCAAAAACTTCAGCTAAAGTTGACAATGCTCTTATACAAGATGGTTTCCAACTTTATCATCATTGTTTTTTCTTTGATGAAAGAGGAAATTGGGCTGTAATTCAACAGGGAATGAGAGAAGATAATGGCCTTAAGGATAGATTTGGCTGCAATGAGGGTTTAGCAAGAAGATATCATTGGCTTAGTGAAAATTTACAATCTATGATTATAGAACCTCACACTGCTATTTGTTGTAATCTTTCAAATTCAAAAGTACTTAATATGACAGCTAAAGAAAGCGTTGAAACTCAAAAAGTTAGTGTAGACATAGTTAAAGAAGGGTCAATTAAAATAAAGAATTATTTAAAAGAAATTAAAAAGTTGGATATGCCTACGCATCACGAAATTTTCAATTGTAATTTATCAGAAAGAGGCCTTAAAATGATTGATATCGCCAAAGATTATAATCCTAATAATTATGAAGAGTTAATTAAAATTAAAGGTATTGGTCCAAAAACGATAAGGTCTTTAGCTTTAATTTCTGATATAATTTATGGTACTCAAACAAGTTGGAAAGACCCAGTAAAATATTCCTTTGCTCATGGAGGAAAAGATGGAATACCTTATCCAGTTAATCGTAAATTAATGGATGAGAACACTGAACTTTTGAAAAATGCTATTGAAAATGCTAAATTAGGCGACAAAGAAAAACTTTCGGCTATTAAAAAACTAAATGAATTTTATAATTCTGAAATTACTTTATGAAAAGTTTAATAGTTATTATTTTGTTAATTCTTATATGGAAATAATAACTGGCTTATTAGGTTTCGTTTTAGGTTCGTTAACAACCCTTTTAATATCCAAAAAATTGAATAAAAATAAAACTAAAGAATGGAATAAAGGCTATAAAATTATTAGAAAAGACCTTTTTCCTAAAAAAGAACCTTCTAAAGAAATACCTATATATGCTTCAAATCAGAACTCAAATGAGAATAACTCTTCAAATACAATAAATTCTAATACTCCAGATAATAAAGAAGATCCAAAAATGCCTAATTGGTTTTAATTTTTAAAATATATTGGACCCGCCGGGACTTTCCTACCTTCTCTCTTTTCTAAAAGAGCAAATTTCCCCTTTATCTTTCTTTGGGCAGGTAGTTTGAACCCGGAGCCTCCCGCATTAAGGAAATTTTTCAAATTCTGTGAAAAAAATTTCGCCAAGCGGACGCGATACCGTTTCGCCACAGGCCCAATATATAATAAAGAACAAAGTTATACTTTTATAAAAGTTTTTACTTTTTTTCACCTTCAATCATATGATTATAAGCATCAACCCAACATCTTCCTAATTCTTTTTCCATTTTACTAATTATTTTATTAAAATATTTATCACCAATAGAGCCTTTAAGATAAATTATATCATTACGATGATTAGCTCCATAGGATTTTTCAGGATCACTTTTTCTCTGCCTCCAAGCTGCAATTTTAAAAGCTATCCACATGTATGGTTTTACTGCTCTTATCTTATCGTATTCAATCCCTTTACTTTTCTCATCAGTTATACTTACCGTTTCAGTTGTTTCATCTAAAGACTTCCATAATTTATTTTCAAGAGTTTCAGAAAAGTTTATACCTTCTTCACAATAATCTTTATTTTTAGTATCTATTTCACTTAATACACCTTGAGGAAAAATTTCTATAAAAGTATTTGAATCAAAATGATCATCTTCTAAAGATAAAACATACACTGGATCTCTAAAAGAAACATTACTTTCCAAGTCTAAAAGATTAGTTGTACCTGAAGGTATTAAAATATCAACGTCAAGAGTTTTTCTACCAATCCCTCCTCCATCAAGATTAATAGGTTTTGGACAATATTTTTCTTTACTCAAATAATAAGGCAAAACCCAACTTCCAAAAATAATAGCAAAATGGTTTTTCCTTTCTTCTTTTGGAGCTTTCTTAATTAGCTCATCAAAAAATTTGTTTAAATAGTTTACAATAATTTTGAAATTATTAGTGGTAATATAATTTCCCCGCTCGTATTGATCTATATTGCTTGTAATATAATTTTCTCGCTCGTATTGATCTGCATAATTCATAAAAATAACTACTATATAGTAATTTAAATATTTAACGATAACTTCTTAAAAGAATATAGAAATGGGCCCGGGGGGATTTGAACCCTCGACCTACAGATAACCCCTTTAATGAGATTATCAAAGATCTTTTAAGAGTCTGCCGCTCTACCTGGCTGAGCTACGAGCCCAATATTACTTTTCATATTACTATTTCTTTTAAATTTTACTATAAAATAAAAATTCATCAACTTAACTCAATTGAAAGATTTCCAACTGTACTAAACTTCAAAGCTTTATCTAATCTACCTTGAAGATACCATCTTAAAGGTACCTCCCCTCCTGTAGCTTTATCTACTAAATTTTGTAAAGGCCCATAAGCATTAGTTTTCCATTCATCAAGATTCTCAGGAATTTTAATACTAAATTTATACTCTGTTTTGCCAGCAGGATATTCTTTCTTACCATCTAATTGATTCTTAAACCAATAATAACGAGTTGTCTGACTTTTTGTCTCAAACCCTCTATTTTCCTTCTCATGCCAATGTGCATAATATTCTCCTACTACATCAATTCTAAGCCACAAAGCTTTAACTGGTTTTTTAAGATTTAAAATTAAAGTTCCTTTAATTGTATCTCCTTTCTTATAAGAAGTTTTATCTGTCTGTATTTCAATATTTCCATCTCCAATCCCAAACATAATATCACCTTCAATTTACTCCATAAAATTAAGTCTTTTGAAATTTTAATAGGCTTTTGTTAAATAAACTTATTTTTGACTTTATTTTCCATTACTATAAGAAACCTTTTTCAATTTGTTATTTTATTTATATTAATTATATTAAACCATACTTTTGAAGTCGAAAAGTATCTTTAAAAGCTTATATTCTTATCAAATCAAAACATGCCTCTGTTCCAATTCAACTATATTGGATCAGAAGGATTTACTTTACTATCTTCGATATCTAAATCAGAAAGATTTTCTAAATTCTCAACAGGACTTATATCACTTATTTGTTCGAAGATAAAATTTAAATAAACTACATGTCTATTTGCTACAATTATTTTTTTATATATTAAAAGAATGTATCAAAATCTACCTTTGGTTTAATCTACTCATAAATCTCTTTTAAAGCTTCATATTCTCTTATAGGAATCCCCCTCTCTTTGATATGTAACTCCTCCGCACTTTCTTTCTTTTTTAAAATCATAACTATTAATAGAATAAAATAATTAATACCATAAATGTTGTATTTCTTAAGCCATAATGTTGGTAACAATTTTAAGAAGATTTATATTTTAAATCACAATAATTAGTATATGGATAAAAAAATACTGCAAAAATTAAATCATTTTCTCGGAAAGGCTGCAATTAATACTTATGCTGGTGGTGGTCCTGAAGTTGATCCAGAAGAACCTGGGTTTAAAGAATTAGAATTTGAAGAAGGTGACTGGTATTACAAGGATAGTTATGCAGGATTTTTTCAATCATGGGGAAGAGAAATTGTTTGGTATAAACAAAAGCCTTTTTGGACACAAATTTACGGCGGTGGAATGACTCAAAAATTTCGGAATGACATTAAATTTGCTCATAAAACCTTTGATTTTCTCAAAAAGGCTTTATCAGTAGGTGAAAAACAAGAAAAATTCCAACCTCGTGGCCCTCAAAAATTTGTTGATGGTGATTGGAAATATTTATGTAAATGGCATGGAGATATTACAAGATTTGAAGGACATGAAAAGATTTTATTCAATAAAGAAATTGTCTTTACTCATAATTTCTTAGGTGGATTAATTATAACCCCTAAAAAGAAAAGTAGTTTATTGGAAATTCAAAAACTTTTAAAGGAAAAGTCAAATGAAAAGGTTAAAGCAAGTTTTCAGAAATTTATTCCAAGTTCACAAAAAGTTTATGGTATAAAAGTCCCAGAGCTAAACAAACTTGCTATGAGACATAAAGGTAGTGGATTTGAAATTGTCAAAGAGTTATGGGAATCGAGATCTTTTGAAGAGAAACTTTTGGCATCAAAAATATTAGGAAAAATTTGTAAAAAAGATCCAGAAAAAGCTTTACAACTTATCAAAATATTCTCAAAAGACATTTGTGATTGGGCTGTTTGCGACACTTTAGCAACTCAAGGAATTAGAAGCATAACCCAAATAAAACAGAGAGAAATCTTTGAAATTAGCAAAAATTTAATTCAATCAAAAAATTTTTGGGAAAGAAGATTTGCTATTATTTTGTTAATTAATTTCGCTAAAGATAAAAATCTTAAAAAAGAAATTAATGAGATTATAAAGAATGCTGAAAATGATAAAGAATACTATGTTAAAAAAGCAGTTGAATGGATAAAAAGAAAGTTAAGATGAAACTTAATTCATAGCTTACCTTCACTACTTCAACCATGATCTTCTATTCATTTTCTAAATATCTTTTGTGCTCCTTAATGTAGCTTTTGAAAAACCATCGTAAGGAAATGTCCTCTATTTTTTTAATTGTGCTCTTTCTAAAGCATTATAATACCATCTCTCTTACAAAAATTTATCATCAATCTACTTATCCTTCCATTAGTAAATGTATATAGTTACAAATTTCAAATGAACTAATCTGCTAACTCTAAAAGATGCAGCCAGTACAGAACAATTTGCAAGTATACGTCTTTCTTATAGTTATCTTATGAAAAATCTTGTATTACTTATACATATTCATAAATTTTTATATTCTTTACAAAAAGTAGAGGTAAGCAAAAAGCTTTTAACACTCTATTTTTAATTAACACTTATAAATTTCAAAGAAAAGTTAATTTTAAATATTACACCGTCATTTAAGAAAATTAATATGGGGAGCTCAGATAAATTTTCTTACTTTAACGAAGAAGAATTTAAATGGTCTGTCAAAAATTACTTTCAAACTAGAGAACAAAAGGTACTTTTCGAAGTAGCAAATACTACAAGTAAAACTATTCTTTTAGTCTTTGACTTTGATAAGACCTTATCTAAAATATATATGCAAGATCCTTTATTCGAAATGAATGGTATTAAAGCTAAAGAATTTTGGGAGGATACTAAATATATTAGAGAAGAAAGAAGAAAAAAAGGACATTTATCAGATGGAGAATTAGAATACATAAACTTAATTTTAGAATATGCAAATTTAGGAATAATAAAAGATTTTTCTTTAAAAACTTTAAGAGATATTGGAAGTAAGGTGGTCTTTTTCCCAGGTATACCAGAATTTTTTCAAAAGTTAAGAGAAGATATAGAACAAGATGAAATTTATAAAAAGTATGGCATAAAAATAGCTTACTTTGTAATTTCTAATGGTTTTGCAGAAGTAATTAGAGGTACAAGTATATACCCTTTTCTTGGTGACTCAGAAACAAATGATGAAGGGATTTATGCTAATGAATTCGATGAAATTAATGGAAAACTTATTTTAAGATATATTATGACTAAAAATAAAAAAACAGAAGCTCTAGCGAAAATTATTAAAAAACCTTACGGAGAAGATGATAAGATAATCCTTGAACAAAAAAAGCATATTTTTCCTAATATGATTTACTTTGGAGATGGAAAAAGTGATACACCTGCTTTTACAATGGTAAGAGATAAGTTAGGAATTCCCTTTGCAGTATTTAATCCTAATGATGAAAAAAGTATTTATGAAGCTAGAGGCTTACTTAAGAGAAATACGGTCAAATATATTTCTGTAGCAGATTTTTCACCAGAATCTGGAACTTATGTCTTAACAAAATCTATAGTTAAAGAAATAGCAGATAGGATAATTTATTATATTGAAAAGAAAAATAAACCTGCTATGCAAGGTTTATCTCATTAAAATTACTTTTTGGAAGGAATTCTTGTTTGCCAACTATAACGTCTTATTTTAGCAGTTTTTCCATAACCACAACTAGAACATACTTTGCGAGTAGCATGATAGGATCTTCTACCACATCTTCTACATACTATATGCACTTTACCTTTACTTTTCTTACCTTGAGAAGGAGTTCCTTTTGTCATTAAATTCACCTTTATGCTGGAGAAAGAAGAATAATTGTATCTCCTCTAAGGAAAACTTTTCCTAATTTTCTTTTAGTTGTTCCATTTTCTAATTCCTCAGTATCATCAAGAACTACATTAACGTGTATATCAAAGGCACTAAGTTTTCCTACAAATTGCTTTCCATTCTTTAATTCTATCATAACTCTATTTCCTTTAGCTAAATTCAATAAATCCAATGGTCTAGATACATCCATCTTTAAACACCTATAAATATCAGAGTTTTATTAACTTTTAAAGTTTATTGTAGATACATTTTTATGATTTAATTGCTCTTTTACTATTATGATAAAGACTATTGCGATAGATTTAGGGGGAGTTTATTTTACTAAAGGAACTGAAATATTTGTAGAAAAAATACATAAAAGCTTAAAATTACCCAAACAAAAAATTGCTGAAATCTTTGAAGGAAGTCAAATGAAAGAAGGGTATCTTTATAGAAAAGGAAAACTAACTAAAAATCAATTTTGGAAATTAGCTATTAAAAAATTAAATTTAAGTCAAAAAGATATACCTAAGCTACAAAAATTATGGCATTCTTCATATAAATTAAATAAGAGTATATCAAATCTAACAAATAAATTAAGAAAGCGTTATTTAGTTGTCGCCTTTTCAAATACCATAAAAGAACGTGTTGATTATCTAGAAAAGAAGTATCACTTTAAAGAAAATTTTGACGCTTTATTTTTTTCATATATCTATAAATTAACTAAGTTTGAAAAGAAATTTTATAAAATTTTATTGAAAAAAACTCATTCAAAACCTGGAGAATGCCTTTATATAGATGATAAGCTTTACAACTTAAAATTAGCTAAATCTCTGGGAATTAATACTATTTGGTTCAAAAACTTAGCTCAATTAATCAAAGATTTAAAAAAGCGAAATATAATTAAAGCGCAAGACTTATAAACGACTCACTTTTTGGATACTTTATGGTATTGTGGCAAAAACCTAAAAAACGAAAAGCTTCGGGTGGACTCACGAGAAAATTAAGAGATAAAAGAAAATGTGAAATGGGAAGAACTCCTGCTATGACTAAAAATTCTTCCAAAGAAAAAGTTAATGAAATTAGAACAAGAGGAAGCAATAAGAAACTAAGGGCTTTGGCTCTTCATCATATTAATGTTTTTGATGCTAAAAAAGGAACTCATCAAGTAGCAACTATTAAAAAAGTTATAGAAAGTTCAGCTTCAAGACACTTTGTTAGAATGGGTGTTATAACTAAAGGGACAATTTTAGAAACATCAGTAGGAAAAGTAAAAGTTACAAATAGGCCTGGACAAGAAGGACATTTAAACGGAATTCTTTTAGAATAATTTTTTATCCAAACATTATATTTTCTGAGATATTCTTTTTACCAACAATTTTAGTTTTACATTCTTCCTTTATTTTAGATGTATACTCATCTAAAAATTTAGAAAATGATTCATATTCTTTAAAAAAACCACCATATTGTTTTTGACTTACACTCCTTCTAATACTATCCCTGAGCATATACCCCATAGCATTTGCTCCAGATAAAATAAGTTCTTTATAAGTATTTATGATATCTTCATAATCTCCTAAGATTTCACCATCTGACTGATTTAAACCAACAATAATTCTAAGGAATTTATCTTCACCCTTAGAAGATTTTTCATCAATAAGCTCCTCAATGTTCTTTTTATAAGCAGGCCATATCTCAAAGGATTTTTCTGCTATCTTTTCAGCTTGTTTAACAATTTCATGAAAATGTTCAAAATTAGGATTATTCAAAATTTTATTCAAAGGAGTAATTGTTTCGTCGCAAGAATAATAATTATTGTTAACTTCATTGATAACTGTCTGAGAAGAAGAAATTACATCTTTTGAAATTTTATCATAATCTTTAAGCAAATTTAAAATTTTTGTGACATCTGAATAAAGCTTTTCATTAATTTCAATAATATTTTCATCGCTATTTAATTTTTCACAGGATTTGATTAATCTTAAAAATTTTAATAAAGGTGAACGAAAGGGAAATAAGTTAGTATTATAATCTCTCTCTTCAGTATTTTTTTCAATTGGTGCATAAAGATTTTCGTACATTCCTTTCGGAGAATAAGATCCACAAAATACTCCACTGCCATAAGATTTTAATTCACTTGATTTTGACTCACTCATAAAATCTATAAAAAGTTAAGTTTATATAATTCTTTCTATTTGCTTTTTATAAAGGTGGTTATATGAATAATATGAATTATCAAAATGAATACAAGAATGCTATTAAAAATCTTAAAGGCAGAGTTATAAATAAAGAAATAACTTGGGATAATTTCAACGAAGAATTAAGGAAAATACTAACAACATACAATAAAGAATACGATAATGAATTTGCTAACGAAGGTGTATATAATGAGTTCGATTCAACAGCGTCAGACAATAGTAATCCACATAAAACTAACGTAAGGGGCATCAGCAGTAACCCATATATAAATCAATTAAATGAAGATGCAAAATCAAATCTTGAAAAGATGATATCTCGAGGAGATAAAAATGTAGAGATCACACTCGAATTAATAAATTTCGCTTATGAAACTTCACCAAGGGGTACTTATATAAATACACCTCAAAAATAAATTTATTTCTAAATTTTTTATTCTTTTTAACAACTTTTATTTATTTTAAATTTTGAATAAAAGTTTAAAGTGTAATTATCGATAAAATCTAATGATTTTTTATTTTATGTGGAAATACAAAATAAAATCCACTGATTATAATCCCATAAGAGATACCGACATAATGCACCAAAAAGTCCACAAAGACTTCTTCACTAAATATTTTAGTTAGAGAAGGAAAAATTTCTAAAGGTACAATTATAAAAATTAAAAATGAAACTATTAATAAAAGAGCTCTTAATAAATTAAACTCAATTTCTTTTCTTATTTCAAGTAAGATATACTTGAAACTTGTTCGCAGTGAGTATAAAAACGATAAAAGAAAAATAACAGTTAAAAGTAAATAAAAGAAGTTTAAACTATATTTATAAGCAAAAATTAAGAAAATATAAATAAGTAAAATCAAAGGCATTCTAATATCAAAATTAATTTTTTCATTTTTCTTACTAAGATAAATTAATCCAAAAATCGGCATAAAACTTGCTAATGAAGAGATTATACCAGAACTTCCTAGAGCATATTTAATCAAAGGTAAACGTAAGAAAACATGAACGGTTGAACTTATTATCGGAAGAGTTAAAATCACAAAAAAAAGTAATTTTAAAAAACTCTTTTTCTCTTTACTTTGATTAGCTAACAATAACCCTATAAAAGAATATAAAAAATAACATAATAAATTACCCTGAAAATGTTTCCATCCATCATGAACAAATGCTTGAGTTATATACTGCCACCATGATGGATTTTCTATATTTAGCTCTAAAGGTTCTCTTATCCATAAAGGAAGCAACATAACAAGAAATATTATTAAAGGAAAAATAGCAATTAGCAATATATCTTTTTTATCTATACCACTTATTAAATTTCTAACTTGATTTTTAAGAGAATATAGCCTTAATCCTACCTTTGCTTTTTCGATTCTTTCTTTTAATGACATTTTAATCATTTAAAGACAAAAAATAAGACCTTATTAAGATTGTGATTTACAACTTAAAACTTTATTTACAATTAAATTCTTCTGCATATGTTCCAATAACAACAATCTGTACACCGTTTTTTGAACGTTGTTGGTTCAGGTACTAATTCTTTTTCTAAAATATTATTTATTTCTTTAATAGTTTCTTTAACTTCTTCCAAATCTTTTTCAGAAATAACTATTTTAGTTATATCATTAGATTTTTCAAATTTTATGAAAGCAAAAGGCGTTTTATATTTTAATTGACTTTCTACAAGTAAACTTTCAGCTAAGACTTGTATTTTAAGAGTTCTATATAATTTTTCAGGTTTTTTCATATTTTTATATTCTATAGGATATGCTTTATTCTCAACATTATTAACAACCAAACAATCAAGAACAGTTCTAAAGTTAAATTCTCTAGATTTCAAATTAAGATGAAATATTTTTCTAAATTTTTGAAATCCTTTTATTAATTTATTTCTTTTAGCCTTTCTCTCAAATAAATTATGCAATTCACGACCCTTGAATTCTTTTATTGTCGTAGCTTGTGGGACTCTTAATACATTCTCAAAATAAATTAATCTTTTACAATAATGAAAATTCATTAAATCTTTTATTGTTAAAAAATACTCTTTATCCAATTTAATTCACAACCACAAAATTCATTTTTTTAACTTTCTCTTCATCAAAGTCTCCAATTATTATTTTATTTGAAAAGCAGTTATTACAAGTAGCTATAATAAAAACACAATCATCTCTATCAACTAGTTCTTTACATTTAATTGCAAGCATTTCAGCTTGGTTTTTTGTTATTATACCTATAAAAACACTTTTTTGAACTCTTTCCATACCAAAATTCTTACATTCTTCAGAAACTTTTAATCTGCGACTATTATTTTTTATATCATAAATTACCCAATAAATCATACTACCACTTATAAACAAAAGGTTCAAATTCTTTACTTTCATCTAAAAAACTATTAGCTATATCTCTTGCTTGTGATAGTAAAATATCTTTAAAAGATAACCTCTTATTCTTAAAATGTACTTTATTATCTAATCTATCTATTATGACAGAAATTATTTTATCTCTCCCTTTCTTAGTTAAAATTAATTGTTTTGTTTCTTGATCTATTTCGAAGAAATCCTCTTTAATCTGTTTTTGCACAAAAAGTGTAATTATTACTTTATCAACTAAAACTGGTCTAAATTCTTCTATCAAATCTAAAACCATTGAAGGTTTATTATATCTATCTTTATGTAAAAATCCAAAATAAGGATCTAAACCTGCTAAAATACATACCTTCTCAATTTCATTATATAAAATTCCATAACTATAATTTAATAAAATATTCACTTGATCATTTGACTTTTTATCCCTATTATCAAAAGGTAAAATTTTTGATAAGCAACTAAAATATTTACTAGCTGCTAAGCCTTCTAATCCTAATATATTTTCTCTTATTGTTTCAATATCCCCCTTTATATTACACATTACTTTCTTACTTAATATTATCAGTTCATTAGCAACAGGTTTAAAATCAATATCCCTTGTTTTACTTAAAGATCTTAAAAGATAACCTTGATTTGCAATCTTAGCACCAATAAGCTTTTTTGCGATATCTACACCTTTATTAGTATAATATGCTTCTAATTGCTTTTTTCTAGTTAAAGTGGTACCACCTAACTTACAAGGAAAAATTCTACCTAAAGGTTTTCCATAATTAGATAAAAACACAATATCAATGTTTTTCTGTAGAGCATATTTAATAGCACTTATAGAAATACTAGAACCAGCAGCAATAACAATTTGATCTACTTTATCCATAACAAATTCTTTTTTAGTACCCTTATTTTTTATTATAAATCTATTACCTTTTTTACCAAGAAACAACCCAAAATCATTTAATACAATTTGCATGCTAAAATTACATAAGAAGTACTATAAAAACTTTATCATTTTTCATGTTCTGATTAGTCATATGTGATTGTTCTGCAAGAACTTTGCCAAATATTTGAATAAGCTATATAAGAATTAGTTGCAGTCTGATTAGTCATATGTGATTGTTCTGCAAGCATCATACAACGCTACAAACAAAATGATTGACGCAATAAGTTGCAGTCTGATTAGTCATATGTGATTGTTCTGCAAGAGCAGAAATTTAATTTACATTTTGCCAAAATTCACAGATTTACAATTAAATCTTAAAGTAAGTTTAAAATCTGCAGAACTATTTATAAAGACTTTCCTTACATTTTCACTGACTTTCTCAGTTGGGCCGTTACATACCACGACGGTATCTTATGAACCCCTAAATATGGCTTGCAACGAGCCATTCTTAGTAATTGACCATATAGATCAAATTACTGAATAGAGTTTTTACGTCTGTAATACGCTTTTCTCTATATGACTATAATTTTTACTTCATTATGCAACTTTAAGTTACATAACACACTTAAAATTTTGAAACATAACTTACTAATTAAATAAATTTTAAATTTAATAACTTTTCTATTTAAGGTGATAATATACCAGGTTCATTCAGATTTTTAAAATAACATAAGGCTATGACTCTTGCAGCATTTAAATCTGCATCTATTTGGCCGTGAATATTACACCTTCCTATTTTCGGATTTTTACTATCTCTATTATATTCATTTTTTAACTCAGATTGATTAACTTCAAGTAAACATTTTGCACAAGTTTTACTTGTATACCTTGGATTTATATTAGACACAGGTACGCCCTCTTTTTTAGCCTTATAAGAGATTAAGGATTCTATTTTCTTATAATCGAAATTGCTTAATACATAGTTTAATTTTTTATATCTTTTTCCTTTACTTCGTCCATGTTGCTTCAAATTCTCTAAACGTTCTAAAACAATAGTTGATTCATATTTCTTTGCGAGATCTACTATATTCTTAGAAACATTGTGATATAACACATTTATTTTGTTTTTCATACTTTTAAGTTTCTTAATAAGCTGATTTTCATGAATGTGCGCTCCTGTAAGTGCTCTTATTCTTCTTTCACGATTTCTTATAGATCTTTTCAAATTACGATATCTTTTTTTCCATTTAAAAACAGGGTTTTCAATAAGCTTATTATAAACAAATCTATTTTGTAATGGATCAAAAACAGAAACGGCTAAAAGGTGATTCACACCCCTATCAATTCCAAGTATGGTTTTAGTTGCTATTAACTGCTTAGGAAAGAGTTCATAACTCAATTGAAGATAATATTTATAATCTGTAGGTTTTAAATTATATAACTTTTTTGATTTAAATTTACTTAGTGGTTTCCTAATCAAAATAAGATACTTGTATGGCTTAAAATCTATATTCGAATTATAAATTTCTTCAGATATGTCTTTCAGTAACTTTAAACATTCCTCACTTGGAATGTGTTTATTATCTGATTTAATTATTTCAAAAAACTTCTTACTTTCGTCATTCAAAATTTTTGATTCATTGTCTGACAATTTTCTACCTATCATTTTTTCAAATTCTTTAATAGTTTCATTAAAAGAAGACATCTTTTTCTTCAATTTTTCTTCTAATTTTAATTTATTTTCATCTTTATTAGATTTCTTAAGCGCTTTAATAGATCTAGGTATACCAAACAATTTAGCATATAGACTATACATTAAAAAATTTATTATATTATTCCTAAGGAATTCAGCACTTCTTTTACTTGAACCCCTAATTGGTTGAAGTGGAGAAAATATTATCTTTAAGCCATTTTGAAATTCATTAAATTTATTTTCTAATTGATCCATTAAATTTATTCCAGATTTTTTGTTGTATTTATAAAAAAAATTCAACAAAAGCTTACTCGAGCCAAAGTTAATAGAATATTCATCTTTGTGTAAAGAAATTTTTGTTGGGCTAAAGACAATATTCCCTTTCTTTAATTTTTCTATAGTGCTCTCAATTTTTTTGACACGCTTTTCATCTTCTTGTAAAAACTTTTGCCATTTCTTCAAAGTATAAAACTTTGACGAATTTAAATTTCCCTCTTTAATCCAAGCTTTAATTCTAAATTTAGAAGAGTCATTTGGATCAATGTCCCTTTTGCTTTCATCATCTATAGCTTCCTTTATATCTTTAACTTTATTCTTTAATTTATCCAATACCGATTCTTGTCGCTTTTCAAAATTTTTTAAGGCTTTTTTATGATTTTCAACATTATCTTTTGCCTGCCATAACTGAGTTTTACTAAACCAAATATCAGAGTTTGAAGGAGTCTTTCTACTTAATTCTTCTCTAATTTCTTTTATAGACATCATTTTCTTCATTTTAGCCATTCTCGAACAAATTGAGGCCCATTTCCAAAACATAGCATCTAAAATTTCGGCTTGTTTTTCTGTAGGAATTATCTTTAATTTTAGAGCTAACATAATGCCCTCTTCTGAGACCATATCATTTGAATAATATCCTGATATTTTAAGTTTTCCATATCAATTAAAATAGTTTCTTTTTATAAAAAAAATAATGATTTAAGTACAACAAGAACGAAAAAAGTTAGCAAAAGAGAAATTTGAAGCGCAGGCACCATAAGTTCAGTGTTGTAACTTTTAAGTAGTTGAAAAACGAAAGATTTAAATACTTGTTGTATTTACTATATTCAAGGGGTGGTATATATGGAAGAAAAATTATATATCGATGCGATTGCAACAGATGTAGAATCTGGTTATAAAACACTAACAGTAATGCGATTGTCCGCTGAAGAAGCATACAAAAAGGCAGATTTAGCAACACGCATTGAAAAAGAATCAAAGGAATTGAAAAAGGAATCGAAACAAAAGTTTCAAACACCAGAAGACCCTAAATCTTACTTAAAAAGAAGATTAGATGATGATACAGATTATAAAAAAAGAATTAATCCTTTGCTTGACCAGTATAATGATATTGAAGGACTATATGAAGCATATGTTGTTAAAGGTGGAGAGTACAAAGTAGGTCAAGTCTTGGATAAAGTACCAGAAAATGCAGTTTCTGCAGATGAATACTTTAAAAATAAATAAAGCCTTTTCTTTTTATTTTTTAAATTTTTAATTTGATTTATCTTAAAATTCAAATTGCAACTAACAATTACTTTACATTCCAAAGAACAGAAACCTTTATAAACTAAATTTAACTTTCTCTTATAAAGCTTTCGGAGCTTTAAAAGGAGGAATATTTGATGGCTGAACAAAAAAGTCAAGCTAAATGTCCTGAATGTGGTTCTACAAATTTATATTGGAATAGAGCAAAAGGAGAAGTTACTTGTAGAAAATGTGGTGTTGTTATCGAAGAAAGTATGATAGATTTCTCTCAAGAATGGCGTGAATTTGACACAGATCAAGGTGAATCTAAAAGAAGAACTGGAAGTCCTTTAACTTATACTAAACACGATATGGGTACATCAACTCGAATAGGAAAAAGTACAGATTTAAATATATTAGCCCCAAGTCAAAAAAGAAAGTACAACAGAATTAAAAAATGGCAAACAAGAATTTCAACTCCTATTGAAAGAAATCTTAAATTTGCCTTATCTGAACTTAAAAGGATATCTTCATTTCTAGAAGTACCTAAAATAGCTGAAGAAGATTCAGCAATGATTTATAGAATGGCTGCAGAGAAAGGTTTAGTAAGAGGAAGAAGTATGGAATCGGTTGTAGCCGGAGCTTTGTATGCAGCTTGTAGAAGACACGGAGTTCCAAGAACTTTAGATGAAATTTCCCAAGCTTTCCCTTTAGATAAAAAGGAAATTGGAAAGACTTATAGATTTATATGTAGAGAATTAAGAATAAGAATCTTACCAACTTCTCCTCAAGATTACATTCATCGTTTTGCATCAGAGCTTAAGTTGTCCCCTAAAACTGTTTCAAAGTCTATAGAAATTATGAAAAAAGCTAATGAATTGGAAATTACATCAGGTAAGGGTCCTATGGGTATAGCAGCCGCTTCTCTTTATGTAGCAGCTTTACTAATGAATGAGAAAAAAACCCAAAGAGAAGTGGCAGATATAGCTGGCGTAACAGAAGTTACTATAAGAAATAGATATAAAGAACTTTTAGAAAAATTAAAATTAGAAGATGCTATAAGAAAAATAAAAGAAAAAGAGGGCATAAAAGAAGAATAAAATTTTCTTTTTAATTTACTTTTTTCTTTTGAAATATTTGGCAGAAACAAATTTTAATTCAGGCATTTCATAAGTTTCTTTAACTCTTTTAATTCTCATTTTTATATCAAAAGATTTAAATCTTTCAAGGTTTAAAGTCCATTTAAGCAATTCTATATTTTCAGTATATCCTGCTCTTTCCGGCACTGGTGAAGCTCCAGTAATAAATATTTCTTTAAATCTATAATCCATATTTAGTATGATATCATATAGATTAAAAGGTACATTATTTTTAACTTTAAATTCTATATAATAATTGTTTTCATCAATTTTTTCAACAATTCTTTTAATAGATATTGGATGTAAAATCTTGTAAATAACAAAGCTTACTAATACTAAAAGAAGTAGTAAAATTAACCATATCCATAAATTTGACATGCTTGCCGCAGATATTTTACATAACACTTCAAAATTGATAGATTCTTGGGCTAATTCTTCTGAATTTCTAACAACTTTAATATCTGTTTTAAACTTACCACAATCTTCTATAACTTTGCTAAAATTCAAAGGAAGCTTACTTTGGTATAGTAATTCATAAGGACCTAATTTATCTTCAGAAATGCTTTTATCAAAAATAAGTCCGTCTTTATTTATTTTAATAAATACAAATAAATCAGTTAAATTAATATTTCCCAAGTTTTCAACTTCAAAGCTGATATTTTGAGTTTCATTTTGAGCAATTTTTTCATTTGCAAGAGTAAGATTATTTATTTGGACTATAACACATTCAGGCATAGAAAAAGTTTTATTTTGAATTAAAAGAACTTTACCTGTATCCATATCTTTATAGATTAAATTTATGATATAATTACCAGGAAGGGTAGTTGAATTTATAGGCAAAGTAATATTTCTTGAAAGAATAGTTTTTAAAGGTGAAAAGAAAGAATCTTTTAAGTGTACATATAAAATATTATCTCGAACAATAGCTCCTTCTACTAAAAAATTCATATCCTTATATGTATTTAAGACATCTAAAATCATTAAGTTATTTTCATTACAATTTATTGAAGGAATAGTGACATTTACATAAATTGCTTTACTTTCTCCTCCACCAGCTCCGCCTCCTCCACCACCTCCACCGCCGCCCCCTCCGCCTCCTCCACCACTTTCTCCACTTGGTGGTAAAGGTGGCAAAGTAGTATTAATTCCATTAATTAAGATATCATAATAACCATTGTATCCTTTTTTATCTAAAGAAATAGCAACACTAGGATAAGTTACACCTGAAGAAATTACAGAACCATTAAAAAGTTCAACAACTAAAGCACCTCTTTCAATAGTTATATCTTCATTTTTATCATTCTTAACAAGAGTTACATTAATAGTCACATGAGTACTATTTTCAATCTTGCTATAAACAAAACTTCCTTTTAACCAACCAACATTTTCATTTAGCTTAACAAAATTATCATCAGAAGAAATTTCTCTATCATTAGATATTACTATGGTAGGTATAGCTGGATAAACTGCTTTAAAAGAAGAGATATCAATATCAATTTTAGAACAATTGGAAGCATTTATATCTTTAATTCTTTGCAAACTTCCCAAAGGATAAAAAGATGTTGTAATTTGAATAATATTCTCTGCTCTATCATATAATAATCCAACATATTTTCCATTTAAATCATCATAATTATCAGCACATAATAATAAGTAAATATTTGGATTAATTAAAGAAGCATCAGCATAAGATTTTGAAGCATTATCGTATTTGAGAATAGTAATATCTCCATTTTCATCAATAAGTCCAGCAAAAGTTATAGAAGCATTAGCACTATTTAAAATTGTTATTAAAATGAAAAGCCAAATAATTTCTTTTTTCATTTTAGCTCAACCAATTTAAAATACTTGCATAGCTTTGATAAATAGCATTTATTATAGTTTCAACTAAATTTTGATGATTTACAACTTTAATATATGAAGCTTCAATAGTAGTATGATTTAACACTTTAAAAGGCAAATTAGTTGATCTTGCTGTTCCATTGTGAACATATTGTCTAACTCCGTTTATATAAAGTTCAGCATATAAACTGTAATTACCTACATAATCAGCTAATTCCGGTTCTTGCTCCACAAGAGGTTTATTCCCAGTTGGAATTAAAGTAAAATTAACCCACCCAGTTCCATTAGTTTTTACTTCTCCAATTGATTCCGAAATCATTCCTCTCTTCATATTAGAATGATTCCATATTTGTAAAGGCGCAAACATAGAAAGACCATTATGTTCTACTAAATGAATAGTTGCATTAGGTATATAATTTCCATCAGAATTATTTACATAAATTGTGATATTATAAGGAACACCTGCACGGGGAAATTCATTTGTAGCTTCTCCATCAATCCATACATTTATGAAATATATAGGTTCGATAGATATAGAAGCTGTAGCATTGTTATTTAATTCATTACATTCTCCTATAGCTCCTTCTTGATCTACTTTAACTATAACACTATGTGAACCAGAACTACCAAAGCTAGCTGTGTTTAAAGTTATGTTTCGGGTAGTTGAACTACCTTTACTTAAGCTACTTACTGATTGTTTATCAATTAAATTTCCATTTTCATAATAAAAACTAACATTGAAAGGAATAGAAATATCTACATTATTAATATTTGATATAGTCGCTGTAAAATTAATTATTTCGCCACTGTAAGGGTAAGGATTACTCGGAACGAGAGATACTGATATATCAGGACCTATACAAAAGGAAGTTCCTATGCCATTTATAACATAATATCTTATAATAGCAGGATTAGAATTTGAAGGATTAACTACTCCTGTATATAAAGATACAGCGGAGTCACTCGGTTTAACAACTCTTGAAGATGTGCATTCATAATGCACTATATTTGAAGCATTAATAGAACAAATACCCACAATAATATAATTTACATCTTTAGCAGCACCTCCTGGATAAATAGGTTCTGTTTCTGAAGCACTTTTATAACCAGTTACAGCTGAAATATCTAAAGAAACATTTCCAGAATTTTGATTATAAGTTGATTGCACATTATTTGTTGTATAATAACCCCTTAACCATCCATTTGAAGGTGGAACATAAATAAAAGTATCTGAATTATCAAGTACTGAATCAGAAGATACTCCTACAAAGATTTCAGCAGGATAAACAGCCATGATATCCCTAAAGCCAAATCTTGAATATGTAGTACAACACTTACTATCACAAGAATTAAATAAAGTCATACTTCCATATGTAGAATCCCAAGCTACATCTACAAAATCAGATGTATTTCCTATTTTGTAAGCAGCTGTTGCATATTTCCCTGTTAATTCACTACTTGATTCAGCGCAAACTTTTAAAGCAAAATCAGGATTACCTACTTCATTATCAGAATCTATATAAGCATCAGCGCTTGGCCCATAAAAAGGAGAAAAAATTTGACCATTCGCAGCATTAACAATACTTGCATTTATAAGTGAAGCTGAAGCTTTTTCAATCACTAATGAAAATATCAAAATTACTATCAGCCAAATAAATTTTTTCATTTATTTTTCCCTCCTAATATATAAGCCATCCTTTAGTTAAAGCATAAATTCTATAAAGTTCTAAATTGAAAGATTCTATATTCTCTTTATTGAAAATCCCATAAGCTTGACCCGATGGAGCAGGTAATGAATTATCCACATCTATATTTGTACTATTAATTAAAAGCGAATCATTATTATATATGTATATAGTAACTCTATAAGGACCTATTGAATTACTTTGAATATATCTACCTCCTGTGGGTATAATTGTAAATTTAGCTGTGCCATCTATCCCTGTTTTAACTAAACCAACAGCAAAATTAGAAACATTGGTTGTCATATATTGAGGAAGTATAAAAGGAGGATAACCATTTCTCTCTTCAACCATTATAGTAGCATTAACCACAGGTTCAAAATTAGTATGATTTATTACACTTACATTTAATGCAGTTGGTTTACCAGATATGAATTGATTTGGAAGACCTATTATAGTACCATTAGTAAATACTTTAACAGTATAATTTACCCCTCCTCCAAGTAAAAGCCACCCTTTTGCAATAGCATATATTCTATAAACTTCAAGATTAAAAGATTCTATATTATTACGATTAGGTATATTTATACTATTACTAGGTGTTTTGAAATCAGTATATGTAACTGTCATTTCTTTTACAAAATTATTATAACCTTCTTTAGAAACATTAACTGTAATATTATAAGGGCCTACTTTACTTTTATCTACATATCTTCCTCCTGTAGGAATAGCTGTCATCATTGCAACTCCAGAAGAAGATGTATTTATAAGACCATATACATAATTACTGACATTAGCCACATTATATTGAGGTTGAGTAAAGGGAGTATAACCATTAATTTCAGTTACTTTAATTTGAGCATTTTGGATAGGTACTTCATTTGCTTTATCTTTAACTATAACTGTTAAGTTATAAGGCTCACCTGCATTTTCAAAAATATTAGTTTCTATTCCATTAACAAAGATAGTAACATTAAGATCAGCTGATGATATAGTAGTTACATTGGTGATATTATTAGAATAAGAAATACCATCATAAGCTTTACAAGTAACTTCTATAACATCATTTGCATCTGAAATATTCACAGAGTAATTATTCAAAGTACTCCAATCTTGCACTATAGAACTATCATTAGTATTATAAAATTGATAATAATAAGTTATTGTATCTCCATCTGCATCAGAACTTCCTGAGCATATGGCAGTTAAATTTTCTCCAACTTTAGGAGAATTTAATATTAAAGATGTTGGTGTTGTTGGAATTGAATTTTGTATAATTGCATGATTACTCGAATTTTGCCATCCATTAGATGCATTAACTTCTCCATCATTAGCAAGAACTGAACAAGTAATATTATCTCCTTTATCTAACCCTGATAAAGATAAATCCAATGTATTTGAAGTTTGTCCACTTATTAGAAATCCATTTTCATACCACTTATAATACCATATAGCTGTATCAGAATCATTATCTTCAAAAGTACCATTAATACATGTAATAATATCATTAGTTAAAGGCGTTTCATTATTTATAGTAGGTTGTCCTATTATAGGAGCTGAATTCAAAATAGTTACATTACTAGAATTTTTCATAATGCCATATTCATAATTATCATAAGGTATAACTGAACAACTCCAATTTTCACCTTTAGTTGTATATATATTTGAAAGAGTTGTAATTATTGAATTAGTGTTATTAGGAATATTTTCTGTCTGTCCTGTTAATATAGAAATTCCATTTCTAAACCATGTCCAATTAGCTTTAAGTGTAGATTCTTCATTATCAATCAAAGTAGCATTACAAGTTAAATCATTAATTGTAGTTGGCAAAGATGGTGTAATAACAGGTGTTGAAGTTAATGGAAGAGTATTCACATAGAAATTTCTCAATCCAGAAATTGCAACATTATCTACTGAATCGTTCGCATAAACTTTGTAAGTATAAGTTTTACCACGAGTTAAACTATTATTAACATATGTACAATTTACAACATTACCAGATCCATATTTAGTCATAGTGTAATTAAAACCATCAAATTCAATGATACATTGATCTATGGGAAGATTATTAGAAACATTTACTTTTATTTCAACACTTGTACCTAAATGTTTACTTCCATCAAGGGGGGTTGGTGGTTCAATAAATTCTATAGAAGGTGCAATATCATCTTCTACAAAAGAATTATTAACTATGTTTGAATATGCTGAATCGTCATAAGTCCTACATCTAACATATATCTCCTGATAACCTATATTAGGGACTATATAAGAACAATTCATATTAGAATAAGGATAACTAAATTTACCTGTATAATCACATATATTATTTGATGATGAAGGTATACAAGAATTAGATGTATCATTACAACAATAGAAATTTAATTCATCTTGATCATCATCATTGGGATTGACTGCTGAAATAGTTTGGGTTGAACCTCCTTTTATAGGATTAGTAGATATAGATATTCCTTCTAAAGTTGGAATAGAATTTAAAATAGTTACATTTGTAGAATTTGAAGTACCATTTACAAAAGTATCTGTTGGGGTAACTGTACAAGTCCAAGTTTGCCCTTTGGAAGTATTTCCTGCTGATAAATTAAATGAAGTTTGAGCTATTCTTCCAGATAATACTTCATGAGTTCCATTTGACCAATTGAAATAATAATAAATTGTATCCTCAGGATCTAAATCAGTAGAACCTGAAACAGTACAATTAAGATTATCATTATTATAAGCAATTGAAGGTACAATAGTTACAACTGGTTTACTTGGAGCATTATTAGGGTAGCCATTTGAACCTGTAACAGAAGCATAAGCACCAACTGAATCATAAATAGTAATTTCAATAGGAAGAACTTTTACTGAAGTAGTATTAGTACATTTGAAAGTAGTTATATTAGTGGTTGAATTATACATAACAGAATTAAGAAGAACACATTCTGTACTATTTACAGTAAAATAAGAAAGATCTTCATAGCCATCTAAATCTGTAACATTAACTGTTGCATTAAAAGAGTGCCCTATTGTGTAATTAGTAAAAATAATATTAGATATAGTAGGTGCATGATTTGTACTTCCCATAGGAGCATAAATTGATGAAAAATTAGTTATATTAGCATAAATATATTTGTTAAAAGTATTAATTCCAGCTTGAGTTATATCACCTACAAAAGATTCATTCCACCACTTTCCATTTGAATATTTCCATATGCGAATAGTATTATTATCATAAATTTTAGGTGAAATATCTGAATCTTTATATGAAAGATTTAAGAAAATCCAAGAAGTTGGATTTCCTTCTATTTTAACATAATGAGAAAGATTTGAATAGCCAGGCAAATCAGTTTTATCTGTACCATCTGAATCAACTAAATGGATTATACCTTCATATATAAAATTACAATTTGTATCATTTAAAGTTAAATTAATTATTCTATTATTAAAAGAATTTTCATCAGAAATAAAATCCCAAGTATTGTTAAACATTAAAATATTTGTAAAATTATTATTTGAACTACTTTCTAAGTTTATACCTCTAAGAGAGCTGTGATTAATATTAAGATTAGTTAAGATATTTTCATTAGATAAAGAAGTTAAATGAAGACCATAAGAATTATTATAAATTAAATTGTCACTAATTAAATTATTTGAACTATTACTAAGACCAATTCCATAATTTGAACTATTAAAAATTTTATTTTCACTAATATTATTATAATTCGAAGAACCTAAACATATCAAACAATTTGTTCCTCCAACTAAATTGATAAAACTATTATTTTTAATTGTATTATTCTGTGAAAGATACAAATTTAATCCTCTATAAGTAACATTAAAGAAATTATTATTCATAAAATTGCTATTACTAAAATTATTAGTTTGTATTCCAAGAGATACATTTGATAAACTATTTCTATCAAAAGTTAAATTTTCTACATTAAAACTTATTATTCCATTATGTCCATTCCCATAAAATGAATTATTAGTAATATTTACATTTCTCACTGAATCAATATACATCCCAGTTTGAGAAATATTAAATATATTATTTAAAATATTAATATCATTTGCTGGTGAAATAAATAAATTATATACTCCAAAATCAAAATAATTATTAGTTATGTTAATTTGACTACCTGACGAAATATAAAGATTGATACTGTTATTAATAAATTTATTATTAGAAATAATATCATTATTTGAATATACAATCTTACATCCTTCATTAGAATTATTTTTAGCTGTATTATTTATGATAGCAATATTATTAGAATAATATATATCTATTCCATATCTATTATTATCATTAAGAGTATTATTTATTACACTTACATTTTCAGAATTAGTTAAATACAAACCTTCTCCTAAATTATTTCCAGAATTATCATTACAAGTATTATTTATAAAATTACTATTGTATACATTAGAACCATATATCCCATATGTGCTTTGACTGCAATTATTATCTGTTATGTTTGAATTTACAATATTATATAAATATAAATTTCTATCGGTGTTTTCAACAACTATATTTCTAGAAAAAATAGTATCATTTACTTGAATTAATTGTGCACCTATAACACTATTATTTTTAATTATGTTATTAGTAATATTATGTTGAATTCCTCCAAAATATAAACCATATTGATTATTATTTAATACATTATTTATAATAGTATTATTAAGATTAGCAAGAGGATAATAACTTACTAAACCATATTGATTATAGTTAGCTGTATTGTTAAGTAATAGATTATGAGAAGAAAGCTGTAAGTTTATACCTTCATAAGTACTATCGCTCACATTATTATTAAAAATATAGTTATAATCTGAATAAGACATAAGTTTTATACCCTTTGAATTTAAGATTACTTTGTTATTAGTAATATTATTATTTAAAGACCCTTCAAGGAAAATTCCATAATCTGAGGAATTTTTAATATCATTATTAACAATCTTATTATCAGATGTTAAATTAAGATAAATACCCCTATTAGAAGTATATTCAATAGTGCTGTTAATAAGAGTGTTATTTGAACCTTCATCTATTTGAAATCCTTTGTAAGTAGAACCTATTATATTAGAATTAAAAATATTATTTGAAGATGCATAAGTATAAATCCCACTTTCAGTACTATTATAAATAGTATTATTTACAACAGTGCTATTATTTGTAGTATATAAAGATATTCCATAAAAATAAGAACCAATTATATTACAATTCTTAATTGTAACAAAATCTTGACTATCTACAACTATTCCATCACAACCACTTTCTCTAGAACAATTTAGTATAGAATTATTACAATCGAGAAAAATATTAGGAGATGTCATGCCCACTCCTGCATTTTCATATGTCCCAGTACAAACTGTTAAATTATGATCTATAGGTATAACTGTATTATTTACTAAAGGATGAATTTCATTATTATTATCATCACAATCAACATAAAAAGCGCGTGGGCAGCCAGATGTATCTCCTACACCAAAGCCATCTCCATCGTTATCTATACACATTGCTCCTAAAGGTGCAAATATTGAAGAAAAATTAGATATGTTAGCATAAACATAATTTGCTTCAGTATCTACTCCCATTTGCCATTGATTTCCGATAGTATATGCATCATACCAATTTCCATCACTTTCAGAGTATTTCCATGTAAGTATTGTACTTTCATCATAAATAAAAGGCGAAACATCTGAATCATTATAAAAAATAGTAAGAAATATCCATGGGCTAAAAGTTATATTAGTTATACGCAATTCATGATTTATATTTATACGGCCAGATGGATCGAGAGGATATTCATTTGGATTAAGATGTTTAATAGCAATAGACCCACCATGAGAAAAGTTAATTGTTGTTTTGTTTAAAGAAATATTTGAAAACAAGTTATTTGATGAAGCTAAGGGACTCATATATATTTCTTCAGCTGAAGTGTTATCTATTTTAATATTTTTAAAGAAATTGTTATTAGACTTATTTAAATAAATGCCATAAAGAAGATTTGTAATAATATTAGTATCATTTATTTTATTAGAATAAGATGTAGATAAATAAATCCCTGCTTGAGAATTCAAATTAAGATCATTATTTTTAATAGAAGTATTATTAGTATTCATTAAATAAATACCATAACTATTATTATACAAATAATTATTAGAAATAAAATTAAATTTAGATGCTGTGATTTTAATTCCTTCATTAGAACTATTAAAAATGTTATTATAAGTTAAATTGTTATAATCTGAATTACTAACTAAAATACCTTTAGAAATATTTATTAAAGTATTATTTGAAATTAAATTTTGATCCGCGTAAGAAAGAAATATGGCTTGTTGGTTAGTATTTAAAATGGTGTCATTTATTAAAGTATTATTTGAACCTCTTAAATATATATTTGTATCTCTTCCATAATTTATAGTATTATTATATATGAGCGAGTTATAAAGTCCACCAAGATTCATAGCTTTAGTATTATTATTAAATAGATTATTTTTAATAGAAAAATTGCCAAAAGCATAATCTCCTGGTGATAAACTTATACCTTCACCTTGACTGCTTATATTGTTATTAATTATTTGAATATTAGTACTATCTTCAAAAAGTCCACTTCCCAAATTTATACTATTACCACCAATTGAAGAAGCAAAATTATTTTTTTCTATTATAATATTACTTGCTGATGAAAAGGAAAGAGCAGAATCTAAGCTATTAAAAGAATTATTTGTATAGTTAACATAAACAACATCGCTATGATATAATTTATTTCCTTTTTCAAATATATTGTTTGTCAAATTAACATTAGTGCTATTTACTAAAATTATAGGATAAAGAGTTGTATTATTAACTACATTATTAAAAATAGTAAAGTTCTCACCGCTATCTATATCAATACTATAAATAGTCGTATCTACAGTTGAATCTTGAATTATACTATTATTATTCTCATAAGGTAAATTTATTCCTTTCCAATAATTATAAATAGTACAATTTTTGATAGTAGCTCTTACAACTGAATTATCTAAACTAATACCAATAGTATAACCTGAATTTATATCTATATTACCATTTAAAGCAAAGCCATTACAATCAAAAGTTACATCATTAGCCTTAATTTCTATACATATACCATCTGACTGATTTCCAGTAAGATTCTGATAAAGAGTATAAACACCTGGATAGTTTATATCTACACATTCTTTTATCAAAGTCTCTCCAAGAGGAGCATAAACTGATGAAAAATTAGTTACATTAGCATAAACATATCCTCTACCTCCCAAATCAACAATTCCTGCTTGAGAAGGATCACCTACAAAAGATTCATTCCACCACTTTCCATCTGAAAATTTCCATATGCGGATATTCTCTCTCTTTAATATTTTAGTAGGAACTTCTTCATTTTTATAAGATATATTCAAAAATATCCAACCAACACCACCATTAGATAAATTTAGATAGTGTGAAATATTTGTATATCCTACTGGGTCGGGAGGGCTGTTTTCAACACTTACATCTTTTAAAAGAATTCTTCCTTCATGATTTATATCTACTTTAGTATTCCCAAAAGTCATATTTAATAAAGTTGAATTACTATCACTATTAATTTGTAAATCCCAAACATTACTATTATTTACTTTATTATCCACAAAAACAGAATTATTTACATCATCCATGTAAATGCCTAAATATGAACTATTATAGATTGAATTATTTAAAAATGTGTTATTATCAGAACTAGAAAGGTCAATTCCTTCATAATTGTCATATAATATATTATCATAAAAATTATTATTGTGTGCATACGATGTTATTACACTCGCATTTAAAAATCCATGAATAATATTGCCTGTAAAATTATTTCCTTCTGTATAAGAACCTAAATTAAAACCGCTCCCACCACCATAAGATAATATATTATTAATAAAGGTGCTATTAAAAGTTGAACTGATTGAAAAAGCATTACCACTTGTTACATTATTGACAATATTATTATTAAAATAGCTATTACTAGTACCTGAAGTAACAACAAAACCTGCTGAAAAGGTATCATTTACTACATTGTTTGCAACAGTTGAATTTATTGCATAATCAGCTCTAATTCCAACATTTCCACCACGAACAGTATTATTTAATATATTTACATCAATAAGACTGCTACTTTCACCAGTAGTTATACCTTCGCCTAATCCTATGGTAAGAATATTATTATTTGTTATATTTGAAAAAAACAATCTCATTATACTTAATCCAATTGATGAATTAGAAAATTCATTATCTTTAATTAAACTATTATTTACATAATCAAGATATACTCCTGTTGAACAATTAGAAAAATTATTATTTAGCGCATTTAAAAATTGTATATAATTACTAAAAGAACCTTCAGCATCTAAACAAGTTCCAGTAATTGAATTAAAAGTATTATTATTATAATTAATATAGTTACCATATATCTGAAAAACGGCATCATAACCATTACTTAGATTATTATTCTCAATAGAACCATTTAAAATATGGTCGAGATATATTCCCTTTCCCAAATAAAAATTATAAATTGTATTATTGGTTATATTAACATTATTTGTATCAACTAAATATATAGCCTTTGACGAAATTTCATATATTGTATTATTAAAAATAGTAGCATTTTCTCCACCATTAGCATTAATAAATATACCTTCTGAGTAATTGCTTATATTACAATTTTTGATTTTAGTATTATTAGCATTATAAACATAAACACCATAAGTTGAACCTGGTATATTTCCGGTTATGCTATAACCTGCACAATCAAGAGTAACATTATTCGCAAGAATTTCTATACATTTACTATCTGATTGATTTCCAACTATATTATTTTTAAGAATATAAACTTCATTAGGTGTATTTAGATCTATACAACTTGATACATCAACATCTAAAGGACTAAATCCTGAGTTACCTAAAACTTTTGTAGAACTAGTACTTTCAATAAAAACAGGCTCAGATACATTCAAAGAAGAACTTTCACTTGAAGAAGTATTATTAGTACTTTGCTCTTGAGAGAGATTTTCATCTTCTATTATAGTTACAGGTCCTCTAATAAAATAACCTGAGTAAGAATAAGTTAAAATCAAACTAACTACAACTATTGAAAGAACAATGATACTAATTAAATCACTTGATGCTCTTTCACTCCTTAAAAATTTTATTTTTACCATAATTTATTTAACTGAAACAACATATATTTTAGGTACTTTCTTATTAGTCGGCACATAAAGTCTTACTTTTATTTGATTATGTGCCCACTTTCTTAAAGAGAATGTCCACTTAATTAATTTACCTTCAGCTAAACTACTTTCTTCCGAAGGTGAAGGATCAGAACTTCTAAGAGCATATTCAGATGTAGGTAATTTAACTCCGATAGTTACTTGACCAAAATCAAAAGGTACATTATTCTTAGCATCAACAATTATTTCATATAAGTTCTCACTAATAAGAGTTATTTTACTCTTCAAAGAAATAGGTCTTATCATTCTATAAAGCACATAAATAATACCACTTATAATTACACCTAATAATACCCAAACAATTATGAATTGAGCACTAAAGACTCCCAAAAAGATAGGCGGGTATTTAACTGAAAAATCAACTTGCTTTGAATCAAGAAGTTTATCTCCTAAATAAAGCTTAGCATAATATTTATAATTTCCTTCATCAAAATCACTGAAATTAATATTAAATTCAATTTTGTAATCTTTCAATCTATCTAAATTAAAGGGACCAAATTCCTTAGAATAAATTGTACTTTCCCCTAAAATACTAGTGCGATTTATTATAGCAACTAAACGCCAATTTTCAAGGACAACATTTCCAATATTTTGAACCACAGCTGAAAAAGTACCACTTTCATTAGTTAAAAATTCTGATTTTGAAACTGAAACAGATGATATTTTGCCACCTACATAAATTCCAAGATAAGATGAAGCTGTAAGATTAGTTATTATCTTACCATTTTTAGCATCTTTATAAGTTACAACAAAAGTATAATCTCCAGGAAGAGATGTCGTAGCCATAGGAGGAACATTTACTATTTTATCTGAAGAAGTTCCGGCTATAGAAAGTACACTATCCTTAATTTGATTAACAAGTTCATTATTATAGTAAATACTTACTTCTATGATAATAGTTAAATTTTCATTCTTAGAATTACTAATGTGAGATTTTAATTGATTATTATTTTCAAATGAAAGATTAGCTGGTAAATCTATAGATATTTCAATCTTTCCTTCACTTGGAGCTCCACCACCTCCTCCACCGCCACCTCCACCGCCTCCTCCACCACCTCCACCTCCACCACCTCCGCCTCCTCCACCTTCTCCACTTGGAGGTACACATGCAGCAGGATTTTGGTCAGGATTATAAACATTAGGACAATTATCGCAAACATCCCCTACCCCATCTACATCTTTATCACTTTGATTAGGATTATAGATATTAGGACAATTATCACAGAATTTACCAGAGAAGTATTTGCTAACTACCCCGTCTGAATATCCATCTTTATCAAAATCAGCTTTTCTACAATCAAAATCTTCTCCAAAAGAACTTAAATTATTACATACATAAAAGGGCATTTTAACAGAGCTAATATTTCCATAATTAGGAAGGTAAGCATAAATAACAACATAGTAAATACCATCAACAGATGTTATTTTAGAATCAAGATTTATAGCTCCACTACAATTAGCTACATTATTTGAACTAACTTGACTAATATTACCTTTTTGAATTATTTCTAAAGAACTATTAAATATTTCATAAGAACAATTTTCTTCAAAGGTATTACCTAACCCAGCATAAAAGGAGCTTTCTAAATAAATTTGATTATTACTCCCTGCTTTGTAAAAAACATCAGAAAAGTTCTTGAAATCTCCTCTTACAGGAAGCACATTTATGTTAAAGGCTGGATAAGTATAATCGGGACCTATATTTCCTGCTCCATCAATAGCTTTAGCAGAAACAATTATACCATTTTGACTTGAAATTATATTATCAATTCTCCTTGTACAATTTGAACTATCAGAAATAAAACCAGAATAATTAATTCTACAACCGCAAATACCAGATGCATCTGCATTAGGTATAACATTTATATTTATACTGTCTCCATAACTTACATTCAAAGTATTACCAGAAGGACTAATTTCTATTTTAGAAATAGTAGGTGCTACATTTTCATAAATAGTGAAATAAGTATTACCATTTCCCTGTCCTCCCTTAGTTTGAGTAAGAATAGGGAAAGAATAAGATCCTGTAGAAAGAGAATTAGCAATTTTAATAGTTAAATTCATAGAAGAAACTGCAGTTATATTTCTTATAGTTAAAACTCTATCACTTAATTCTTTTGAAAAAGCGGAAGCTGATGGTCCTTCAAGATATACTTGATCTAAAGTTACATCAAAAGGTAAAGGTGCTTGAGGATTCTGACCAAGAACTATCATTACTATACTCCCAGAAAGATCATTATTATTAGTAAATTTAATGGTAAAATTATCATTTTGTCTAACTTTATTACTATATTGAGCAGAAATATCATTAGAAGGACCAAGAGTAATAGTTGCATATGAAGGTACACTTATACAAGAAGCTGTTGCCCAATTATGAGAAGCACAATTACCTATTCCCCAACATCCTTGATCAGCGCAATCAATTAAGTTATCTCCGTCATTATCTAAATTATCACTGCATTTGTCTATTGTATTTTCTGCTCCGCAAATTTGGCCTTTAGAACCAACTTTACCATAACAATCACCATCTGAACAATCTATTAATCCATCTTTATCATTATCAAAACTATCAGAACAATTCATTTCTAAATTATATTCACAGCGATAAGCTCCTTTCCAAGACCCAAAGGAATTGTTACATACTTCTTCACGACAATCTATTATTCCATTATAATCATCATCTAAGTTATTAAAACAAGAATCCCAAGTTACATTTTCAACTTCGGGACAAGGTCCACAATTACCAAACATAGCTTTACAATCAGAATCACGACAATCAGTATTACTATCTACATCATTATCAAAATTATCACTACAGAAATGAGTTAAAGCATGTGAAAGATAAAGTGTTTCATTAAATTCAAAAGGTACACATTGTTGAAGGGGATTTAAAGGATTAACTACAAAAAGACAATCAGGATTTTTACAATCTATTTCTCTCCCAGTTGATAAGTATTTCAAAGCAGAATTATTCCACTCCCATTTAATTAAAGCATTATCTATTCCATCAAAACAAGCAGACGGATTTAAGTTACCAGAGGCATCACGATTTTCAAATTTAGGACAAGATGAACTTCCCTTACAAGAATAATCATCACAATCTTTTCCAGTACCATAACCGGCTTTGGGAAGTATTGTATTAACATTAAAGATTTCTCCGGTATAAAGAGTGATATTTTGATTTATAGCATTTAAATCAGCATCAAAATTATCATCTATATTATTAGAACAACCTCCTAAAATTGAACTTTCAAAAAATACACAAGGGTATAAAGGATTATTCCAAGCTCTTCCAAAACAACCAGAATGACTTCCATTACCTAAGTCTCTACAATCAATTAAACCATTAGCATTATTATCAAAGCTATCATTACAAGAACTTACTATATTACTTTGTTCAAAATAGTAAGCTTTACCTTCAGGAGACATACAATAAGTTGCTTTACCATTAGTTAAATATTTAACAATACTTTGTCCTAATTGATAACCTCCTATTTTCATATCACAATTTGAATCTTCACAATCTGTTTTTCCATTTCTATTATTATCAAAGCCATCCCAACAAGTTATCTCAGGACTTTCACAAGAAACATTATTTCCCCCTGCTGTTACCCCTATAACTCTTCCCATACATTCACTTTCAGAACAATCTACAACATAATCTAAATCATTATCAATTCCATCATTACAAGATTGATTATTATTAGTTGATTGACCAAAGACAAAATTATTTTTCACATCTAATAATTTAGAATCACTTTCATTCCAATTACGGGGCGCATTATTATCAACATAAATGGTAAAGTTTTTTGAACCTTTAGCACTTCCCACATAAACATCTATGGAGAAATTATAAACACCTTCTGAAACATCTGCTAAACTAACATTAAAAACCATATCTATATTACCTGAAAATACTCCTGTATCAGAAGCATTAGCTTTAGAAGATGCTTGTAAAATAGTATAAGGCGGATTTCCACTTGGAAGAAGGATTTTATAAGGTAATTTATTGGGCCCATCTATGGAAGAAGTTTGATTAGTAAAGCCCCAACCTGGAACAACACTTTCATTTGAAAGGGTTATAAAGACAATTTCAGGACTTGGCACATTTCTTATTACTCTAAATTTAAGCATTCCATTAGGAGCAACTTCTTGCGTATAATAAATTGTAGCTCCACCTACACTATCTTGACAAATATTCCCAGTACAAGGATTAGAAGGTAAATTTAAAGTACCTATTAAATTTTTCAAAAGATTTAAACTTTTAATTGAAAATTCTCCAATTCCTCCCCTTTTGATAGGATGGCCACATTCTTCAAAGAAAATAGTTTGACAATCTGGATCGGAACAATTGACTGTTTTACCATCAAAACAAGTAAATTCATGAGAACCGCTATATTTATAAACAGCGAAGGCAATATCTCTATCCGAAGCATCATTATGACTAAAATACCATCTTGCCCCAAAATTTTTAGAACTATAAGCATTAGCTGCATCATTTGATTTAAGAACTCCACTTGTATTAAAATACCATTTATCAGTTTTCACATAAACTGGTTGATCTGTTCTATTTATGAAAAGAATTCTACCATTTTCATTTCTATATCTACAATAATCAATATACCAACTTTTATCATAAGCCCCGCTTGGATCACTTTCATTTATATAATAAGTTAAAGTTATATTTTGCTCTGTTTGATTATCTGGAGAAGTATAATTAACAAATGTAACACTTCCATCAGCTTTAACTATAGCACAATCAACAGTATGACTTTCATTAATTGAAACATTTAAGAAGGTTATGTTAAAGTGATTCAAAGTAATATTTTTAGGATAAACTCCTGGTGCTTCATAAAGTCCTTTAGGGTAAGATAAATTAATATGCATTTGAACAGTAGCATTATTAGAAGAAACTACCCAATTAGTACTATTATTATATCCATCAGAAGCTAACATATAAACAACATAAACTTCTCCTATAGATGCATCAATCTCAGTAAGATTTATGCTTGATCTATTAGAAATCCAAATAGGATTTAAAGGATCAGAAATGTTATACCATTGCCAATAATAAGTTATAGTATCATTATTATAATCAAAAACTTCACCAGGTACTCCAGTTATATTATCATCAAGGAAAGGATATTCGTTATCAACTAAAGGAGCTCCAGTAATTACAGGAGGAGTATTAGTAGTTACAAAAGATTGTTCTGGAGAACGAACTAAACGCCCATAATAATCTTTTACCCAAATGTACCATACAATAGTAGCATTATTTTGTGAATTAGTAACGAAAGAAAAATTACACCATCCTTCTGTACCATATAAAGGTTGATATGTAGAATTAACAAAAACACCTGTATTATTTGATTCTAAGAAACAACCATCAAGACCATCTGTATCATTCACATAAGCCCAAACTTTTACAAGAACATTGTGATTAGTATCATTAGGTCCGCCTATTTCTTTAAATTCAGTTACTTCATCAAATTTAGTATTTAAAGTGATATTTACACAATCAGATGAAGCACCTTTAAGAGGTAAGCATTCAACACCATTTCCCCCTTTTAAGAAAGTACCTTCTACTTTACCATAATGAGAAGTATTAGATGCTATAATTGTAAAATTATCTCCTGTTCTAAAACAAGGATTATCTTGAGTATTATAACAATTTGAACACCAATTAGGGCCAAAATCATCTATAACGCCAGAGTCATTAACAGATAAATTATATATAGTTACTCCATTATTTAACCCGGAAGTTATGTTAATGGTAATAGAAACATCTCCACTAGCAGGACTACCATCTGAATTAAGCACATAACCAGCTATGAAATTTGGATCTAAATCTGAAATACATAAACCACTTGCTTCAGCTCTTAATACTTTAAATTTATCCAAAAGAACAATTGCAGCATTAGTTGGCTTCTCAAAAGCAAGCCATAAAGATTTTTGAGTTAGAGAGCTATTTAGAAATATTCCTAAACAAATCAAAGAAATTACAATTCCATAAATTATTAATTTTCTCATTTTGACTTCTTACTTTTTCTTAATTTTATTAAAATAGCTATTAATATCAAACTTATTAATAAAATAAGCAAATAAAATATTTTAACTTCACTTTTTTTCTTTAGATAGTTATCGCTAACTTCAACATAATTTAAAGACTCCTTTTCAAAATCAAAAATAGTTTTAGAAGCATTACCTCTCAAGACAGGAATATTATAACTATAATTGAAATCAAAACCAGATTTAATTTCTTGATTGGAAAGATTCTTAGTTTGATTTATAATAATTAAAACTTCATTAGTACTAAAACCGCCATTACCACCAAGTCTAAAAATTCCAGAATAAAGACCATAATGAGTGCCGTTATCAGCTATAACAGCGAAGGCATCTCCTGTGTTAAAATGAAAATCATCTCCTGTTTCAAAGTAACCTTTGTTTTTCATAAATGGATCGACAAGTTCTCCACCAACTTTTGTTTCTAAAACATAATCTTTATTTTCACCAGATAAAACTAAAATTGCAATTGGAAATCCATCTTCCACAGGAGAACCATCACTATTTTTAACAAAACCAGCTACATAATTAGGTTCAAAATCAGATACAGCCCAAGTTAAATTCAAAGTAATTATTACAGCTAAAAATAAAAATAATCTTTTCAATTTAAGACCCCCATGTAAGATTATTGGCTAAATAAAGCCATGTCATATTTTCACGAGTTTTCATCCAATAACCATATCCTGGTTCAAAATGAGTAAACTTTCCAGAAGCATTAGTCCATCTATCTTCTTCTGGAATATAATGTATTATATCATAAGTTAAACTAGAAGCATTATAACGATATATTTCTGTAATATTATAGTTAGTACCACTTTGAATAATTGCTTCTTTTATAGGTGTTCTCTTAATTGAAGACCAACCCACTAAATTCATTCCTTCATTATCAGATGTATTATATAATTGGATAGATACATTTCTAAGACAGAAATCTCCTCCAAAAGGATAAGTTATATTATCTTTTATTTTTACCCAATAACTATATCCTGGTTCAAAAGATACAAATTGTCCATTAGCAGTTGTCCAGCCTCCAAGACTAGGTATATAAAAAAGGACATCATACTTTCTTTCAAGAGAATTATAACGATATAAAGTAGAAATTTTATAATTAGATTCATTTTGTATAATAACTTCTTTAATAGACGAATTCAAAGGCTGAACAGGTATAGAAATTAAATTCATACCTTTATTTTCTTCAGTATTAATAAAATTGATATCATACTTGCCCCAAACAGCAGTATTATTATCACTTCCATATTCATTTTCAGCTCTAACTACATAAAAACGCTTAGAAGTTTGATTAGCAGTAATATCCGTATAGTTATTAGCATATCTAGGCAAAGATACATTAAAATTACTAAAATTAAAACCAACTTCTTCGTTATCTGTCATATATATCTTATAAGAAGTAATATTATCCGAAGGATCTAAAGACCAATTAAGCCAAAAGTTACCTAAAGTATATCCACCTTCATCTATTATTTTTCCAGTTGTATTTGGAAAGTAAGGTGGAGCGATAATTAAAACAGAAGTTGTTAAATATTGAGGCACAAAAGGATACATACTTTTAGGAGATACATAATTTAAAACTCCACTATGATTAAAATTAAAATTTAGCAGGATTATAAATAAAACCGCTAAAATTGAAGATATTAATATACTTTTCTTCATGAATATATTAAGATTATTACATATTAAATGCCTTTCTAAGCTTCTTTTTCTAAGAAAAGTTTATATTTAAGCTTCATCTTACTTTGAATATGAAGTTATTTCAAATATTTATCTACTCTATAATAGTCATAATTCTTTTATCATTAAGTTTCTTATTATTATCTAATAATTCCAACCATCCTTATATAAACTTAGAAAAAACAGGAGGCATCATACTTAACATAACCGGAAATAGTATGTATCCTACTTTAAAAAATTCAGAAACCTTTCTATGTAAACCAGGAGATTATAAAGAAGGAGACATAGTAGCTTTTTATTATAAAGATAAAAAGTTAACTCACAGAATTATTAAAATTATAAATGGAAATATTCTCACCAAAGGAGATAATAATTTATTACCTGATCCTTTTATTATTTCTAAAGATGACATAATATGTAAAGTAATTATTTCTTGAAAATTTCTTCCATTTGTTTAAAAGAAGCATCAGTCTTAATGCCTTTTCCAGAAAAATGAGTTCTTGAAGCCTTAAATCCAGCTTTTTTTAACTTATTCAATAAAATTTCCAAAGGTGATGACTCTTTAAATTCATCAACTTCATAAAAATAAGGTATATTTACTTTAGCTTCATCATAAACTCTTTCTAAAAATTTAATAAGTGTCTTAGAAGTTTCATTTTCTTTTATAAGCTTTTCAACAAGATTTAAATCCCAAAGATTTCCTCCATAAAGAAGACCAGCACTTTCTAATTTATTTCCGCAGGAGCATAAATCATGAAAAGTACTAGAAAAGAATCTATTTTTACATTTAGGACAATAATAAATCCAACCTAATTGTTTTAAAAGTTCATTAACATAAGATCTTTTAGTTTTAAAATAAATTCTGTAATAATGCATAGTAGCATGAGCAAAAATAGGAATTAAACTTATATTTCGTTTAGCACCTATTTCTATAACTGCTTTAGCAAGAATTCTTAACCCTATTTCATGACTAAATTTAGTTTTGATAGGATAAGAACCATACTTTCTAAAACAAGTCATTTTATAAACTCCATAAAGGGGGGCTGTATCTGTAGCAGTTACAGCTAAAATACCGTCTTTATCAAGTCTACAAAGAGCATTAAAAATAAAATTAATAGGACTCCCAAAAGGGTCTATATCTATAAAATCATAATAATCTTTATCATTGACACAAAGTTTATTAGCTTCTTCTTGAGATATTTTAACTTTTTCTTGAGAGATTTTATTCAACAAAATATTCTGCTTTATTAATTTGACAGCTTCAGGATTAACATCATTAAAATGAATAAATTTAATAGAAGGCACTTCTATTGCAATTCTTATACCTCTGGCTCCACTTGCTGAAAGTAAATCAAGAACTCTTTGTGGTTTAATAAGTTTAAGAATTTCAATTGAAAGAGTTCTATCAAATTCTTTTTTAGGATTATAAAAAACAGGCATATGTTTAGTTACTATATCTGCTTTACCAGCTATAAATTCAGTCTTACCTTCTTTGACTTTAGCTAATTCACTTTCAAGTTTCTTTGAAATCATAGTTCACTTAATACAAAAATTATATAAATAACTTCTTAAAAATAAACTTTATGACACTCAATGATTTATTGGATAGAAGGGATATACCTGAAGATGTTAAAGCTGAATTAAATGAAATTAATAGAGATACATCTGAAAAAAGACACACTATAAAAAATTATATCCAAAAGATAAACTCATTATTTAATACCTTATCTAATAAAAAGCTATCTGAAGAAGAAAAACATAAAATAGAAAAGTCTATTAAATATTTTTTAAGCTTATCTAACGCCTCCCTTCCTGATTTAAATAAAACAAAAACTTCAAATATAATTGATTTTAATAAAGAAATTGCTGAATTTACGAAATTTTACTTCATAGGGAATCCTAATATTAAAGTTAATGAAAGTTATTGTAAAGGTTTACATGCTGTCAAAATGAATAAACCTGATTTTAATAGTATACTATTAAATCTTTATGCAAATGCAGAAGATGCCTTACAATACAAAATAAAAAGAAATGAAGAAAGTATTATAGACATAGTAACTTTAAGTGAAGATTTAAAATCTTTTGAAGATATTATTGATGGAAAATATATGACTCTAAGTGTAAAAGATAATGGTTATGGGATTAAAAAAGAAAATCTCGAAAAACTTTTCAAAGAATCTTTTACAACTAAAATTTATGGAAATGGTATTGGACTTCCATCTATATATTTCATTTTAGAAAAAAATAAAGCTTACATAAAATATTCAAGCGAAGATGGAAAAGGAACAACTTTTAAGATTTTTATACCTGAAATTGATTTAAATATATCAAAATAATTTTTAAAGTTCATATATTTTATATATTTACTTAGCTTAAATCTTATTATATGAATAAAAGAAATAAATGGCTTCTTATTTCAGTAATGCTTTTATTATTAGTAATAACTATTTTCTTTGGAGTTAAAATTCTTTTATTAATAAATGTCCTTTTAGGAAATGATATAATCGTACATCTTAATTCCGATGTTAAATATTTAGAACTTTTACATGGAGAAAGTCAAAATGTATCTTTTGAAGTTAAAGTTACAACTAATCCTTTTTGCTCTGCTCTGTGTAATTATAAATTAGAAGATTTAAGTTTAAATTTAACTTTAGATCAAGGAACTTCAGAATTAAAATCTCTAACACCTATAAAAAGAACTTATACTCTCGAAGCTGAAAAATTAGGCAGTGGAATAAAATTATATCGCTTTAAAGCTGAATGTAAAAGCATAAAAAATATTATATGTCATACAACTGAAGAACCTATGTCTCGCACAATTATAATTCCTATCATATATAATCTCTCAGAACAAGAAAAGATAAACAAAGAAGAAATAAAGCAAAGTTTAATAATTTTAACAGAAAATTTAAATCAAATTTATAAAAATGAATTAATACACTTAAATACAGCAGAAAAATTGCAAAATTTAATTTCAGATTATCTTTATATTAATGAAACTTTAGCCCTTCAAAGTAGAACTATTGAAGCTTCTGAAGATTTTGATCAAATAATAAAAACTTGGTTAAAACAAGATTATTCTAATCTTCCAAATAAAATAGAAAATTTAAATTCAGAAATTTCTTTTGAGAATGAAGAATTTTTCAAAAGTTATATTTTATTTTCAGACAAACTTGAAAGATATAATAATTTAACTTCAAAACTTCAAAAAACTAAAGAGTGTCTTTATAATATATCTACTCTTAAAACAGAAAATAATACTTTGTATAATCGAGTTAATCAAACTATCATAGCATTTAACACCTTACTTCAAAATTTCAAAAATATGTCTTCTTTATCAGAAAAAGAAAAACTTGATGAAAACATATCTAATCTTTACCAAGATTGTATAACTATCGAAAACTTACTTTCAAAAGAAGCTTTTCAAAAATATGTTACTCTTTATGTAGAAAAAAATGCTTTATGTACTTTAAATCGAGATTGTACTAATGAAAGTAAAATTATTCCAAGAGACTTTTCATTACAAAAAACTTGCAATGAAATTGAACAAATTAGATACCAATATATAATTCTTAACTTAACTATAAGAGATTCATTTAATGCTCAAAATTACCCTTCCGATTCTTCTTTTTGGAATAATATATCAGCTAAAATTATTAATTTAAAACAAAATCTTACTCAAGAAATTTTACCTTCCTTTAATGTAACTTTAATTCCAACTGAAGATTATTCTTCATATGATTTAAAATGGGCCTTACTTCAAGAATTAATTAATAATGCACCTAACAAATGTAATTTATCAGAAAAAGAATTAACCTCTCTTTCTTTTGATAAAATAGAAATAGTTGAATTAACTCCAATTAATGAAACTTTAAGAAATGAAACTGTTCAAGATCCAGAAGATATATGCTGTATTTTAGGAAAATGTCAAGCTTGTAACAGAGAAAACTCTTCTTCCAATTATCCTATCATTTTTATTCATGGGCATGCTATTTATCAAAAAAGCTCAGCAGAATTCAGTTTAGAAGCTTTTAATCAAATTCAGAAAAAATTAGAAGAAGATAAAGAATACATAGATGGAGGAATTATAACCCTTCAAAATACTAAAGAATACCCCTTTGATTTATTAGGAAAATTCAATGCTTCTTTTTCTTTTAGAGCAAGTTATTACTTTGATGTTTTCCGTTCTCCTCAAGAATTTATAGTAGTACAAACTAAAAGTGAAACTTTAGATACTTATGCTATTCGTTTAAAAGATTTAATAGATGAAGTAAAATATAGAACGGGAAAGGAAAAAGTAAATCTTATTACTTTTAGTATGGGGGGTTTAGTAGCAAGGAGATATGTTCAAATTTTCGGAGACAATGATTTAAATAAAATGATACTTATTGCAGCACCTAATCATGGCATAGAAGGAGATGTAGCTAAATATTGTCCAGTTATAGGTAATGAATTAGAATGTAGAGATATGAAATATAATAGTCTCTTTATAAACAAATTAACTTATGGTAAAAACCCATCAGTTCCTGTTTATACTATTATAGGTACTGGGTGTAATATGAATGAAAAACAAGGAGATGGTATAGTTACTCAAGAAAGTTCTTGGTTAGACTTTGCAAATAACTCTTTAATTCATGGCTATTGTAGAAGCCCCACTAATCCCTTACATTTAGATATAATAGATTTAAATTTATATCCACAAACTTATGAAATTTTAGTAGAAAAATTAAAAGAATAACTAAGAAACTATTTCAACTTCGGTGTATAAAGCTTCTCCCGGTACTCCTTTTGAAAATCTAGCTCTAACAACTCCTTTTTTACCATGAATAGCAACTACCTTGCCTTGCATCAACTTTCCAGACTTAGTTTTTAATCTAACAATTTTACCAAGCAACTTATGAGCTTCTACATCATTATCTACTTTTTCAGGCTTAAGTAAAACAGTATTCATATGTTGAACATGTCTTGATCTTCTATAACTAGTTATTATAGCTTTCATAATCTAACTTCAAAATTCTATTATTTTTAAAGGTTTCTCTAATGAAAACCAAAAATTTATATATAGATAATACTACTACAAAGAAATAAAGGGTGCTTAGGATGAATAATTTGGAAGAGATAATTTATTACAAAAATGATGAAGAATTAAATATTCTAGCAGAGCATCTGCAAAACAAAATTAAGAGTTCTAAAGATAATGAAGTTTTACGCTTAAATATAGTCTCGGAAGATTATATTACATACACACCAAGAAGCAAAGGAGTATTCAAATCCCATTCCAACTATTTCCATATATATCTAAATAAAGAAAACTTAAGCAAAGGGACTTATTCAACAAATGAACATAAGATAGATATCGACCCAAAAACTCTTGATGATTTATATAATTTTACAACTTTTAGCCCTCATCATTTTAATTTTAATTGGAAGGGCATACCTCTTCCAACAGAAGAAAGCATTCATAAAGTAGAGTTTCCAGAAAATACTGATATTTTTGATGAAGAAATTGAACAAATTTTAAAAGAAAAATTAAATGTAAAAGGTGTAAGTATAAAAAGAAAATTTGGTATAGAACAAAATATAATTGTAAATTCTCAAGGGGGTAAAGCTATTCAAACTATACCTTATTTTCAGATAGAATATTATTCTCTTTTAGGTGGAGTTACAACTCAAAGAGATATAAGTGCTATTTGTTTTAGTGATAATAATCTAAAAAAAATACCTAAATTAATTAAATACTTACCAGATCCTACTCCAAGTAAAGATATAAAAAATTCTAAAAATTTCAGTGAAGCTTTTGAAAACATATACAAAACATCAAAATTAGTTTATAAAAGTGCAGATCATGCTAATTTACCTAATAAAGGCATGTACAATGTTTTACTACTTAATGGAGTTGCTATTCATGAAATTTTCGGGCATCATTTTGAAGAAATTATACACAAATTAAGTTCTACCCAACACAATATATTTACTAAAGGTGAAAATATAGGAAATAAAGATATAAAAATATATGATGATCCTTCTACAGAAGCAGAAGGACTAAAATTACCAGGTTATACAAATTTTGATGCTTATGGTAGAAAAAGACCTGAGCGTACACATATTAAAGATGGAGAAGTTGAAGAATTCTTAAGTGGAGAATATATTGATTCAGCAAACATGAAAAGATATTATAATACAGATGAAAAGAAAGCTGGAAATTCTACACAAAAATTAAATAACTTTCCAATGCCAAGAATGTCTATCACTCGTTTAGATGGCAAAATAAAAAAGTTAGATGAAGATCCTGAAATAATAGCCATTGGAACTGAAGGAGAAACTTTTAAAGGACATCCATATTTCGAAATCGGTGCTGAAGCGTACATAATTAAAGATGGAGAAGCTAAAAGAATACCAGGAATTATAATCTCTGGAGGTATTTATCAAGCTTTAAAATCAATCAAACTTATAGACAACCAATCAATTTATACAGGTATATGTAGTAAACCAGACCCTATAAATGAAAAAAACGAATCAAGAGTACCAGCATCCCAACTTACTAATGATCAGCTTTGGAAAGAAGTACAAGTTAGAATATCAGAATATCCTGATTGGGCTGTTTATAAAAATTAAAAAAAATTATCTTTGACCCATTGTTTGTTTTATTTCTTCTTCATTATGTATTTCGTTTTTATTTAAATCAATATCTGTTTCTCTTTTAACTTTAACTTCTTCACGTTTTTCATCTTTTAATTCTGAAAGCCTACTTTTAAAATCTTCTCCTCTTTGAGTTCTTAACTTTTTAATTATCTTTATCATTTCACTGACAAATTCTTTAACTTCTTTTAAATGTTTATCATATTCTTCTCCAGTAAAAGTAGTTCTTTCATTATGTTCTACATCTTTGTAAAGTTTGACTGCATCATCCGCAATTTTAACAAATTTAGGATCTACTAACTTAAGTTCTTTAACTAAAATTTCATCTACAAATTTACTTACTTCATTAGGCACTGGTGGTCTATATCCCAATTCCATTAAAACTGCTTGAGCTGAAGAAATAACTGCATGAGCAAAATCATAAGTTATTTTAGTTAACATTGTATTTTCAGCTAACTTTAAAATATCCTCAGCTAACTCTATATGTTTATTAACTGCTTCTGTAGAAGCTTTAACATGACCTGATTTAAGAAGCATTTGGAAAGGCATAAAGAAACCTGTATCATAAATTATAACTCCTGAACGAACTAAAGTATAAATTACTGGATTAGCTTCTAATAAAAATTCCCAAAATTCACTTAATAAATAAGGTTGGGGGTGTATTTTTTTAGATATAGGCATCGCCATTTCAACTAATCTAGCAAATAATTTTTCTTTAACTTCTGCCCTAGTCATTCTTCTAACATCCGTATCATCAACTAAAATTGCAACATCAATATCTGATGTTTTTCTTTTCTTAACCCCGTGTCCTCTTGAACCAAACATAACTATAGCTTTAATATAATCTCCAAATTTATCAAGAATAGCTGACGCATAAACAGTTATATCCTTAGCATCCTTTTCATCTAAGTATTCTTTCAAAACTTCCATGATGAAGGGTTTGTCTTCCATAGGAACTAAAGTAGGAAGCCCAGCTAAGGCTTTAGGAAAGGTTAAAGCTGCCTGTTGTACAGCCGCTGTTTGTCGAGGAGTATTAGCTTCAACTTTAATTTCTTTATTAGAACCTTCTTTTTTAACTTTATACTTAGACATTTAATATCACCCTTTAATCTTATAAATAAAAATAAAAATAGATGATTTATAAACTTGTTTAAAAAATCTCTGTCGTAAATTTTAGCTTCTTCCTAATTCTATATTTGCTATTTGAGAAAATATTGCTCTATTCCGAGCTCCTAAAAGAGTTATTCTTTGCTGTGCTGTTTCATCCGTAAAGCCTTCTCTTATTTTGTCAAATTCTCTAAGCTCATTATAATAACATTCTATTATTCAAAATCTCTTAAGCAATTCCATCCAGAAATAAACTCTTTTCTAAAAGGTTGCTAGTTTTCAATAAGCCTTATCTATTAGTAATATATCATCTAAATCTTTCGATTAGTATAGTAATATTTATATTTAAAGTTGATATGTTGACTAATAATGGTAAAAATTAAACTAGAAAATTATGTTTACCGGATTCCTCGGAAAAAACTACTGACGATCCAAAAGTTTGTCTCAAATGTAAAAGTTTTTATTGGAGTGCCAAGGATAGAGGTAAGAAAATGATATCTAATGGAGCGAATTTAGGTTTTGAACAGAAGCTTTGGCAAGCGGCAGATAAACTCAGAAGCAACATGGATGCTGCAGAATATAAGCATGTTGTCCTTGGTCTTATTTTCTTGAAGTATATTTCTGATGCATTCAAAGAAGTTTATGAAGAGTTAAAGAAAGACCCGGAAGCTGACCCAGAAGATGTTGACGAGTACATAGCGAGAAGAGTTTTTTGGGTGCCAAAGGAAGCAAGATGGGAATATCTACAAAAAAACGCGAAAAAACCAGAAATTGGAGGACTAATAGATAAAGCAATGGATGCCATTGAAAGAGATAATCCTTCACTTAAAGGAGTTCTTCCAAAAATATATGCAAGACCTGCATTAAACAAACAGCGTTTAGGAGAATTAATAGATCTAATCGGAACAATTGGTTTGGGAGATAAAGAAAACAAAAGCAAGGATATTTTAGGTAGAGTATATGAATATTTTCTCGGCCAATTTGCTGATGCTGAAGGAAAGAAAGGCGGGCAGTTCTACACTCCAAGAAGTATTGTTAAATTATTGGTCGAAATGTTAGAGCCTTATAAAGGAAGAATATTTGACCCTTGCTGCGGCTCTGGTGGAATGTTTATCCAGAGTGAGAAATTCATAGAAGCACATGGTGGAAAGATAAAAGATATTTCTATTTACGGCCAGGAGAGTAACCAGACAACTTGGCGTTTGTGTAAAATGAATCTTGCAATTAGAAGGATAGATGCAAATATTAAATGGGGAGATTCTTTCCATGATGACCAGTTTAAAGATTTGAAAGCAGATTTTATTCTTGCTAACCCTCCTTTCAATGATTCTGACTGGGGCGGAGAGCGTTTACAAGATGATGTTCGCTGGAAATTCGGAGTTCCTCCTAAAGGAAATGCAAACTTCGCATGGGTGCAACATTTCATTCATCACTTATCACCAACAGGAACAGCAGGCTTTGTTCTTGCCAATGGTTCTTTAAGTTCAATGACTTCTAATGAAGGAGAAATAAGAAAAAACATTGTTGAAGCTGATTTAGTTGATTGCATTGTTGCCCTACCTTCTCAACTATTTTATAATACAATGATTCCTGCCTGCCTATGGTTCATTTCCCGCGATAAAAAAGACAACAAGTTCAAAGATAGAAGAGGTAAGATTCTTTTTATTGATGCTCGCAAGATGGGTATAATGGTTGATAGAAGGCACAGAGAATTAACAGATGAGGAGATAAAGAAGATTGCAGATGCTTATCATGCTTGGAGGGGAGAAAACAATTTGGAATATAAAGACATTCCAGGTTTCTGTAAGTCTGCAACAATAGAGGAAGTAAAAAAGCATGATTATATCCTCACACCTGGAAGATATGTTGGTTTTGAAGAGCAGGAAGAAGACGATGAAGTTTTTGAGGAAAAAATGAAAAAGCTCACATCAGACCTAGCAAAACAAATGGAAGAAAGCAAAAGACTTGATGACAAAATTAAAAGAAATTTGGAGAGGATTGGGTGGGGGGTGTAGAATGAGCGAAGAAAAATATTACCTTTCAGAATTGATAAATCATAGACTAATAAGGTTTATTATAAAATTGGCTCCATTATTAAGTTTAATAATAACTAATTTTATCGCATCACTTATTTTTTCATATTTTTTCAAAGTTACAATAAAAGATTTTTATTTTTGGATACTTTTTACAGTTAGTTTTTTATTTTCACTAATAATTATTAAAACAAACTACATATTACATTTTAAAAAAGAAGATAAAAAACTGAAAAAAGAAAACAAAAAAACTGAAAGTTTTAAAACACCTAATCTTGGTTTGTTCAACAGTACTGTTATTTTGATTAAGAATTTGTTCTTCAATATGCTCAATGATCTATTTATTTTAACTGTTATCTGGACAGCAATAATTTTTGTTTTATACTCATTTGGGCTAGTTAGTGCACCAAATAATTTCACTAATCTGGCAACAGTTTTAACATTAATAGGTGTATTATCAGGTTTTTTTCAGCTTTATATAAAAAATTACAAAGAACAGGTTTTTTTGAATATGACTGATTCGCTTACTCAGTATCTTATAAATTCTATTAAAAAAATTTCCTTAGCTGATTTTTTAGATAATATCAAAGAAAAAGATAAAAAAGATAAAATAAAAAGGATTCTCTCTGATAAAGTTGAATTAAAATCGAGAATTCCAGGATTTAGACCGAGTCCGACCACAGTAGTATGTATGCCTTTTATTATAAAAGATATAAGTGTATTTGATAATATAGACTATCTCATAAAAGAAGGTGAAATAAGAGATAAAGATATTAATTGGGAAAATTTAAATAAATTATATAAAGAATACTTTGATAAAAAACTTGAGGATTTTAAGAATGAGGTCAAAACTAAAAATTTAGTAGAAATACGGAAATTGATTTTTTCACATTTAATCTTTTTTGATGAAGTTGTTGCCAATTTAGAAAAGACAAACTTAGAATTTTCAAATGAAGATAAAGATAAACTAGAAGGATTTAATGAGCATTATCAAAAATTTACTTATGATTGTATTTTTTATGTTCTTGATGTTTTATTAAATTTTAAAGAGAATGAGGAAAATGACCAAACAACAAACAAAAACCAAATTCAAACAAACTGAAATCGGAATGATTCCTGAAGAGTGGGAAGTTAAAGAACTTCAAAGTATTTTACAATTGTTAAAAGATGGAACTCACAACCCGCCTAAGAGAGTCAATAAAGGGGTAAGATTTATTGCTGGTGCTTCAGATATAAAATATAAAAATATCGATTTTTCAAATTGTACCTACATAACAGAAGAGGAATATAAAAAAATACACAAATATTATACAATTAATGAAGGAGATATTTTATTAACAATAGTGGGAACTGTTGGAAATGTTGCTCTTGTTAAAAAGGAAGATTTGCCTTTTTCATTGCAAAGAAGTATCGCAGTTTTACGACCAAAAGAAGAATTAGATAATTATTATCTATTTTATTTTTTAACATCAGATATTTTCAGAAATCAAATGTTCTCAAAAATTAATCCTACTGCTCAACCAGGAATTTATCTCGGAGAATTAGGAAAAATAATTGTTGTTTATCCTCAAAATATTACCGAGCAGCGTGCCATCGCAAAAATCCTTTCAGACCTTGACGCTAAAATTGAACTCAACCAGCAGATGAATAAAACTCTTGAAGCAATCGGGCAGGCGATCTTCAAGCATTGGTTTATTGACTTTGAGTTTCCGAACGAGGAAGGCAAACCATACAAAAGTTCAGGCGGAGAAATGGTTTATAATGAGGAATTGGGAAAGGAGATACCGAAGGAGTGGGGGGTTGGGAAATTAGGGGAGTTAGGAATTTTTAAAAATGGTGTAAATTATTTAAGAGATGAAATTGGAGATACAGAATTTTTTATTGTTAATGTTAGAGACATTGCTAATAACAAATTTTTATTAAAAAGTTCTCTAGATAAAATAAAACTTGACTATAACAAAGCCAAAGAGTATTTACTAATGGAAAAAGACATTATAATTGCAAGAAGTGCCTGCCCAGGTGAAGTTTCTTTAATTTTTGATAGTTCAGATAATGTAATTTACTCTGGTTTCAGTATAAGGTATAGACTAAATAATCCTGAAAATTGGTTGTATATGTTTTTGATTTTACAAAATTTAAAAAATAGTCTTTCTCGCTTTTCTATTGGAACAACACTTACGAGTGTCAATCAAGAAACTTTAAGGAACATGGCTTGCATAATACCAGAAACTAATATTCTAAGAAGTTTTAATTCTCTGGTGGATTATTTATACAAAAAAGTAAAAGAGAATTTATTAGAATCTCAAACCCTCTCCTCCATCCGTGATGCTCTCTTGCCTAAACTTATGTCTGGGAAAATAAGGGTGCCTGTTGAGGCTTGGGCGTAAACACCAAAACATTTGAATATTAACTATGGTAAATATATCTAAACCTGAGTTAACAAATTTGCAGCAAAGAATCTTAGAGCTTTTGTTTAAGAGAGCAGGAACTAACCTAAATCAGAATCAAATAGCAAAGTGCTTAAAAGTATCTCAGCCCCTGTTATGAAAGCACTGCCCTTACTGGAAAAACTTGATTTCATTAAAATATAAAAAGATAAAGAAACAAAAAGGGGTCTATAAGTTTAAACACAGATAATCGTAAGATTGTGCAGTTAAAAAGAGTTAACAATTATGAAACAGGACTTGCTGATTTCTTAGAAAAAGAATTCGCAGGAGCAACAATAATATTGTTTGGCAGTTATTCAAGAGGAGAGGATATTTTCAATTCTGACATTGATATAGCAATAATTGGAAGAAAAGAAAAAAACATAGATTTAAAAAAATTTGAGGATTTGCTCGAAAGAAAAATAAATATTAACTTCTATTCTTCTTTCAAAGACATTCATAAAAACCTCAAAGAGAACCTTGCTAATGGGATTATTTTAGCAGGGGGATTTGAATTATGAACAAAAGATTTGAAGAATTCATTAAAGAAGGGATTGTTAAGAAACAAACGCCTGATAAATTAAGAGCAGAATTTTTAATAAAAGAATCTGAAAATGCTTATAAAATATTGCTATTGAAAATAGAAAAATTAGAGGTTAACAACGATACTGCAAATGACTTAATAAAGTCGTGTTATAACATTTGATGGAATTAATAAGGGCGAAAATGTTACTGGAGGGTTATAATGCTTCTGGTGCTGGAGCTCATGAAGCAGAAATTGCTTATCTTAAAATTCTAAATTATGACGAAAAAGATATTCAATTTTTAAATCAATTAAGATATTTCAGAAATGGAATGCTTTATTATGGAACAATACTTGATTCAGAATACGCTGAAAAAGTTATTGATTTTACAAAAAGAAATTATAAAAAATTAGTGAACAACCAATAACTTTAAATATCAATTGATACTATTAATTATCAGATGAAAAGAAAAGATATCAAACAAACTATTAAGGAGTATTTCTTAGTTAATCCTACTTCTAAGATGAGGTTAAGAGGAATTGAGAGAGCTCTTAAAATTCCTCTGCCTTCTGTAATCAGGTATTGTAAAGAGTTAAAAGATGAAGGTATATTAACAACAATAAAAACAGGGAATGTTGTTTTTTACACTGCAGATAGAACAAATGAGAACTTCTTGCTTGAAAAGAAACTTTACAATATAAAATCTCTTTACAGCTCAGGATTGATAAATTTCTTAAAAACAGAATTAAGCAATCCTACTATTATTGTTTTTGGTTCTTATTCAAGAGGCGAAGACATAGAGAATAGTGATATTGATTTATACATAGAAACTCATTCAAAAAAAGAATTAAATCTTGAAAAGTTTGAGAAAACTCTAAAAAGAAAAATACAAATTTTCCGTCATGCTAGCTTGAACGAAATAAAAAATATTAATCTGGCAAACAATATCATTAATGGTATAATATTAAACAATTATGTTGAGGTTTTCAAATGAAAGAATCCAATTGGCAGGACTGCTTAAATAATCAATCAGCAAGAACTGTAAAACCAGACATAAAAAGGGCAAAATCCTTAATAGAAACAGCAGATGAAAGAATAAACTTAATTAAAGAAATAAACGAAAAGAACTGCAATTTTGTTTTTGAAGATTATTATACTTCTATTTTAGAATTGTTACAGGCATTAGCTTTTATTAAGGGTTTTAATATTTCGAATCATATTTGTTTGGGTTTCTATTTGAGAGAAATTTTGAAAAGAGAAGATTTATATTTTATATTTGATGATTTAAGATACAAAAGAAATTCGCTTACTTATTATGGTAATAAAATGGATTTTGAAACAGCAAAACAAGCAATAGAGAAATCAAAAAAATTAATTAACGAAATCAAAAGATTGGTTAAAACATGAAAAAAGCCATCTCAGAATCAGATGTTGAAGAATTCGTGCTTTCTCTATTTGAAAATCTCGGTTATGAAATAGCAAGAGGTAAAAAAGAAGAATATTTGCCGGGCGGGAGTCTTGCCCTAAGAAATGACTATAAAGAAGTTGTGCTTGTTGAGAGATTAAAAAATGCGCTGAGAAGAATAAATCCTTCTGCTTCTAATGAAGCAATAGAGCAGGCAATAAATCAATTGCTGAGAATAGGAAGCCAAAAATTGCTTGTAGATAATGAAACTTTTCATAAAATGCTTGCTGATGGGGTCGATGTTGCAGTAAGAAAGGGCAGCGAAGAAAGGTATGAGAAAATCTGGTTATTTGATTTTAAAAAACCAGAAAACAATGAGTTCTTGGCAACTAATCAGTTTACTGTAATTGAAAATAATATTGAAAGAAGGCCCGATGTTGTACTTTTTGTGAATGGAATTCCGCTTGTTGTTATAGAATTAAAAAATCCTGCAGATGAAAATGCAACAATTTGGACGGCTTACGAGCAATTCCAGACATACAAAGAACAAATTCCTTCTTTATTCAAGTATAATGAAATTCTGGTAATAAGCGATGGCATACAGGCAAGAGCTGGCACAGTAACATCAGAGCCAGAAAGGTTCATGCAATGGAAAACAATAGATGGAGAAAAGCAAAAAGAAGGATTAACAGAAATAGAAATTCTCTTGCGTGGGATGTTTGACAAAAACAGAATTCTTGATATTACGAGAAACTTTATTGTTTTTGAAAAAGACAGGGAAACAAAAAAGAAGCTTGCAGCTCATCATCAATATTGGGCAACAAATAAAGCTCTAGAATCAACATTGCAAGCAAGAAAGAGCAATAAAAAAGCAGGCATTGTGTGGCACACTCAAGGTTCTGGAAAAAGTTTAACTATGATATTTTATTCTGGCAAGATCATAAGAGAGCTTGATAATCCTACAATAGTTGTTTTAACAGATAGAAATGATCTTGACGACCAATTATTCGGAACATTCAGCAAATGCCAAGACATTCTAAGGCAAAAGCCAGTTCAAGCAAATACGAGAAAAGAATTACAAGAATTGTTGAAAGTTTCTTCTGGTGGTATTGTTTTTACAACAATTCAAAAGTTCTTTCCAGAAGAAAATAGAGAAAAATATCCTACACTTTCAGAAAGAGATAACATAATAGTTATAGCAGACGAGGCGCATAGAAGTCAGTATGGTTTTCCGGCAAAGATCCTGAAAAAAGAGGACAAGGCACTAATAACTTATGGATATGCAAAGTACTTGAGAGATGCTTTGCCAAATGCTTCTTTTATTGGTTTTACAGGAACACCTATAGAAAAAGAAGATAGATCAACACCAGCAGTTTTTGGTAAATATATTGATGTTTATGATATTAAGCAGGCAGTAAACGATGGTGCAACTGTAAAGATATTTTATGAAAGTAGATTGGCAAAGCTTGAATTAAAGCCAGAGGAAAGGCCAAAAATAGATCCTAAATTTGAAGAAGTAACAGAAGGTGAAGAAGTAGAAAGAAAAGAAATACTGAAAAGCAAATGGGCACGGCTTGAGAAAGTTGCAGGAGCACCAAAGAGGATTGGCCAGATTGCAAAAGATATTGTAAACCACTTTGAACAAAGATTATCTGTTCTCGAAGGAAAAGGAATGATTGTATGCATGTCAAGAAGAATTTGTATTGATTTATACAACGAAATAATAAAACTAAGGCCAGAATGGCACAATGAAAACGATGATAAGGGTTTCATTAAAGTAGTTATAACTGGTTCTGCTTCTGACCCAAAAGAATGGCAGCAGCATATAAGAAACAAGCAAAGAAGAAAACATATTGGAGATAATTTTAAAGATCCAAAACATGAGCTAAAGTTGCTTATTGTGAGGGATATGTTTTTGACAGGATTTGACGCTCCAAGCCTGCACACAATGTATTTAGATAAACCTCTTAAAGGGCATACACTGATGCAAGCAATTGCAAGAGTAAACAGAGTTTATCCTGGAAAAGAAGGCGGATTAATTGTGGATTATATAGGCGTTGGAGTTGAACTGAAAAAAGCATTGATGGATTATACAGAAAGTGGAGGTAAAGGAAAACCCACTCTAGACCAAGAACAAGCTGTAAAATTAATGATGGAAAAATATGAAGTTGTAAGAGATATGTTTCATGGTTTTAATTATAAGAAATTCTTTGAACTTGATCGTAATCAAAGAATTACATTTATTCCTAACATGCTGGAGCATATATTGAAAGAAAAAGGTAAAAAAGAGAGATTTGAGAGAGAGACAACAGCATTAGTGAAAGCGTTCTCTTTGGCTGTTCCTCATGAAAAGGCAATGAAAATCAAGGAAGAAGTAGGGCTTTTCCAATTTGTAAAATCAACTATAACAAAAACTATTGAAATTAAAAAAGAGCCCGGTGAACAATTTGAGACAGCAATTAAACAGATCTTGTCAGAAGCAGTAATATCAGACAGGATAATAGATATCTTTGAAGCTGCAGGAATACAAAAACCAGAATTGTCTATTTTATCAGAAGGATTTCTAGCAGAAGTCAAAGAACTGCCGCAGAAAAACTTGGCTTTTGAGGCTCTAAAGAAATTGTTGAATGATGAAATAAAAATAATATTAAAAAGAAATCTTGTGCAAGGCAAATCTTTTATGGAAATGCTAGATAAGACAATCAAGAAATATACTAATAGAAGCGTCGAGGCTGCGCAAGTTATTGAAGAACTAATAGAATTGGCGAGGAGAGTTAGGGATGAAAATAAAAGGAGCAAAGAACTCAATCTAAGCGAAGACGAGCTGGCTTTTTATGATGCTCTTGGTGTTAATGATAGCGCCGTAAAAGTTTTGGGCGATGAAACATTAAGAAAGATCGCCTTAGAATTAACAGAAATGATAAGAAAAAGCATTACAATAGATTGGACTCAGAGAGAAAGCGTACAGGCTGAACTACGCCTAAAGGTTAAAAAAATACTTAAAAGGTATGGTTATCCACCAGATAAACAAAAGTCTGCAACAGAAACTGTGCTAGAACAGGCAGAACTTATTGCTAAAAATTGGATTAACGCTTAAACCATTAACATAACCCTAATATTCAACTTATAAAATAATAAGAGTATTGTAAAAACCAAAACATTTGAATACTAACTATGGTAAATATATCTAAACCTGAGTTAACAAATTTGCAGCAAAGAATCTTAGAGCTTTTGTTTAAGAGAGCAGGAACTAGCTTAAATCAGAATCAAATAGCAAAGTGCTTAAAAGTATCTCAGCCCCTGTTATGAAAGCACTGCCCTTACTGGAAAAACTTGATTTCATTAAAATATAAAAAGATAAAGAAACAAAAAGTGGTCTATAAGCTTAAACACAGATGATCATAAGATTGTGCAGTTAAAAAGAGTTAACAATTATGAAACAGGACTTGCTGATTTCTTAGAAAAAGAATTCGCAAGAGGAAAACGCCTGATAAATCGAGAGCAGAATTTTTAATAAAAGAATCTGAAAATGCTTATAAAATATTGCTATTGAAAATAGAAAAATTAGGCATTAGCAAGATCTTTTAAATTTTCAATAGGACTCGTATCTTTTACTGACGTAAAGCCGATGCGTCACCCATTATTTTGATAGGAAATTATTTTAAATTCAATCATAAAGTTTATAAATAACCACTTATTAGTAGTCAATATGAACTATAACAATATTTTAGACCCAATAAAAACAATTTATGAGAAGCTTAAAAATGGCTCTGAAAATGAACAAGAACTCATAAATTTAGGTAAGTTATCCGCTCGATTATTAGGATATACTATAGAAAATGAAAATCAAATTAAGGATGGAGAAAGTCATACTTATGATTTAACAGGTATTAAAAATAATGCTAAAGATTGGGCTAAATCCGTACTTGAAAAAAATTATAAGCCTATAGAAAGCGGGCTTATAAATTCAATTTTAGATATTAGTAAAAAGCCCATTGAAGCTATTTTATCATCAACTTCTTCTCTTAAAGAACTTTATAGTACTCCTCCAGATTATATATCTAAAGCTTTATCCTACAAAGAAAAGTTAGAAGGTATATTAAAAGGAGATGAAAAAACAATTGAAAACACGGTTAATGAATTTTCTGAGTATATAACTAAGTTAGCTACTAAAAATCTTGAAAATAAGTATAAAGATGTCAAAAATGGAAGTAAACAAAAGATAAAAGAAGACACTGCTGAGTATGAAAAGTTAAAAACGAAACTTTCTGAATTCATAAAAAAACATTCATTTGAATTAAAAAATGCTTTAACAAGTTATATACCTATCAAAGCAACAACTGACTGTGATAAAAAGAAGATAACTGATTACACATGTAATACTATTAAAACAAAACTTCAAGATACAAAAGACATTTTAGATAAATACAACTTTATATTTAAAATTGCTGAAAAGTTAGGAAATAACCCCAATCTTACAACAATAGAAGAAGATTAAATTAATTTTTTGCTTTCCAACAATTTTTTCATTTGATTGTAAAAATCTTCAGCCATTCTTCTGTAGTTTTCAACATCAACGCCAGAAATTCTTACTAATTCGCCATGTATTATTGACTTTGAAATTTTCCAAATTTCTTTAAAGTAATTAGCATATTTTTTATCTAATAACTTCTTGTCAACAAAAGTTTCTATTAAGTATTTCTCAACATGTTCTGGAGAAGGAGGTACTTGACCGTAAGCCATTAAAGCAGCATGAGCTGCATCAATAACAACCCAATAATAATCAATAACACAACTAATCATTTTAGCATTAGCCCTTATGAAATGTGCTGGTGATCTCATCCAAGCATTAAAAATAGCTTCTTGAGATGGTCTAATTTTACCTGCTTTTAAAAGTAACTGAATAGGTTCAAAAAAGCCTGTATCAATCAAAGGGATGCCGCTTCTAAGAACATTTATTACTACAGGTTCTCCTACTCTAACATTATCCCAAAAGGTTGTAAGAGTAACAGTATTAACATGAATTTTGCTACTATGTCTTTTCATAATTAACATTAGCTCGAGGTTATACCAATCTATAAATTCCTTTGTAGGTTTCATTAAAGTATCATCAACAAGAATTAAAATATCAACATCACTTTGTCTGGTAACATTTTCCTTACTAACTGAACCATAAAGAACAATAGATTTTACTAAACCAGGAAATTTTTTAAAAACATCTTTAGCAAAATTATGGGCAATATTATATGCATCGCCTATAATTTTTTTCTTTTCTTCTTCTGAAACTTTCTCCATTTTACCTCACCTTTTATTTAAGACATAGGAGCTCCAGAAAAACCGCCACCTTTACTTTGAGGCTTAGCTCCTGTAGTATAAGGTAGACCAGAAAAGCCCACATTGTACTCCCCAACATCAGGCCAATATTCCCCTCCGGGTATAGCTCCCATTGTAAAACCATAACTTGACTTTAAAAAATTCTCAGATGACATAGACCATAAGTCCATATTAGTTCCATAAACAGGTGATTTCAAATTGTAAAGAGATTCTTGTATTCCAAAAGTTTGTCCTCCATAATACATAGCTCCAAAAGTTTCAAAAACCATCTTGCCTTTAAATCCGCCTTCTCCAGCTTGCTTATTAGCTGCTTCTACTAATTCAGCTATAGGGGCATCTCCCCATCCTACAGGCAAATGAGCATCTACATCTCCTAAGTTATCAGTAATATGAATATGTTTAGCATAAGGAAGCAAAGCTTCTGCCATTTTCTGTATTTCTTTTTTAGAACAATATTTAGGTTGTCCTTTTTCATCTTTTATAAGATTACCTTTTTCATCATACATAGGGAATTTTTTCCATAGATTAAAATGCCCTATATCAATATTTGCTCCTACAATTTCTTCAGCTTCTTTTTTAGCTTCCTCAGGAGATAAACCTTTCTTAATTAAATTTTCAGATAATTCTTTTCTAGTTTCTTTAATTAATTCTTTAAAGGTCTCTGGCTTTGAAAAAGCTAATTCAGGAGCATAATTTTCTACACATATGACAGGTTTAGTAGGCTTACTCCAAGCATATTCTCCTAACTCAGCAATAGTCTTGGCTGCTTTTTTTAAAGCAAATTTTTCAACATCATCCAAAAGTTTAAAACTTCCATTTTCTGTATATTTTTTCTTAAAATTTTCAATCATTTGTCTTTGACGTTCATTATTTTCTTTAAGAAGTTCATATGCTTTTAAATCTTGGATTATAGCTTCTGCTCTTGGTCCTCCAATTCGTCTTAACTCTTCTTCAACTCTTTGAGGATTATTCTGAAATTGCTGTAAAATCTCGTTTGCTCTTACTCCTTCTCCTACATCTCTGACTAAAGATTGTATACTATTAATTAAATTGCTTTCATGAATTCTTAAATTATGCCAAGCACTTGCTTCACTTTGTTTAATATTATCAAACATGTTTTGATTTTCCATTTTAACTGCTGCTTGAGGTGTAAGTTTAAAAACTCCTTCTTTATCTGATTTAAAAAAATCTTTATTTTCTACAAATTTATAATGTTCTTCTAAATATTTTTTATCAAAGGCAACTTCTTCCGCAACTAATCTATCTACCTTTCCACTTTCACGATTCACAACATAAACAAATTCATTAGGATTAGGATTACCAGGTGCGCCTTCAGAAGCATGGAAAATAATAGGAATTCTTTTTTGACCAGAAATTTTACCTATATCATCAGCAAAATCAATACTTTTTTTAACTTCTTCAATTGCAGCTTTCCTAGCAGGTTCAGAAAAACTATCTCTTATAAAGCCACTAGCATCAAAATGAGGAGCATGAATTGAAAGATCAACAGCATTTAATTTCGAAAGTTGAGCTAATTGTTCTCTTTCACTTTTTCCTAATTGACCTGAATACCCTCCTTTTTCTCTATCCAGTGACTCACTTACTTGTAATTCAAGATGTTTTAACCCCCAATTCATAGCAGTATTAGTATTCATAAGTTGATTTCCAGGAGCTATGCTAGCTCCCATACCATAAGCTCCAAAACTCATAGGATTAATATGGTCTGTTTCAAATCTAAGATTATTTGAATAATCCCTTACAAACTTTACTTTATCATCAACCATTAATAAATAAGAAAAGATAGAAGCTTTTTAATTTTATGGTAATCTTATGGTTTTGCCATTAATCCTGTTTTTTTCTTTAATAAGTCGTAAACTTCATCAAATAACTTTTTAATTTCTGGTTTGACTAATTTTTTAAGGTATTCCAATTGTTTCTTAGCATCATTTTCTTTAATTGCATCCCAAAAACTCTTTACTTCGGATATAGGTTTACTTTTATTTTCTTCCTTTTTTTCTTTAGGTAAAATTTTTTCAGCAGAAGTTCCTTCTTTAACTTTATTCTCTTTATCAAATTCGTCTAAATATTTAGCAATATCTTTTCTTAAAGCTGTAAGAGATTCAGAAGTTAACCCTTCCACATATTTAAGAACATCAATCTTTTCAGTTTTTTCGAGAGCATTAACTTCATCTTGAGTAAGCATATAAGAACTCAATTCAATTTTTACACTACCTATATTTATAGGGCTTCTCCTTTGTTCCACAACTATAAAAGTAGGCGTAACTGCATATGTGAGTTTAGCTTCAAAAACACCATACACAGGTTGACCTTTTTCAGCTTCAATTTGTGCTTTAGCTTCTGGAATTTCTTCAGGAAGCTTATGTTCATATTCAATGCCACCTTTACCTCTTTTAAAATTAGTTATATACCATGCTTTCTTAGCTCTAACATTTATAGTATAAAAAGCTTGATCAAAGGCATTTATCACATCAGGTCTACTTAAATCACTAGTAGAAACATCTTTAAATTGGAGCATTTGAGCAGCTTTGAGATAAGGCGTTGCCCATTGAGAATAAATATCTAAAGATTCAACTTGAGCTTTAAGATAGGCAAGTTCAATTTTTCTCCTATTTTTCATTTCTTCAGCACTCTCTTTAACCCAATTTATATATTCTTCGTATCTACCTAATAAAATTCTTTTAACTCTTTCATTTAACCCCATTTTATTTATATGTTCAATAGATTGGGCAGCCATAAAAGCATCTCTAAGTTGGAAAAAACCATATTTAGGAGATGAAGAAAGACTGTTTATGCTAGCATTACCTTTTTTAACATCAACCTCGTCCATAAAAACTCTTTTAAGAGCTGAATCAGCTGCCTTCTTTTTTTCCGGATCTTTACTTTCATAATCTTTATAAACATTAACTCTTCTATCAAGTTCTCTTAATTCATAAAGAAGAGTTATAATAGATTTAACAACAGTATTAATAGATGCTAAATAAGTTCTAGCATATTCTTCTATTTTACTTCTTCTAGCTATAATATCTCCAAAAAATCCAGAAACCACAGTAGCTCCCATTTCTTCCCCTATTTTACTCATCTTTTTATCTCCAATTTTAACATTAAATACTGTAAGTAAATCCCAATAATAGCTTTCCATGCTTTCCGTAAATTTAGTTACTTCAAGTTTATAATTGCCTATTTTTCTTTTTTCCATCCATTTAGCTTTATCTTTTTTAATTTCTTCAACAATTTGATCAACAGGATTCTTAACTTCTTGAACCATAACTTATGAAAAGAAACCTAAATATATAAAAGTTCACAACACTCATAAAAAGATTAATTTTTAAAGATTAAATAACTTAAATATTATATGTTAGCTATATTTGTCATTGCCCCCCAAAATTTTAGAGATGAAGAATATCTTAAACCTAAAGAAATTCTCGAAAAAAATGGAATTAAAGTATTAACTGCAAGTACTGAAAAAAAAGTATGTAAAGGTATGTTAGGTTTAGAGGTTATACCCGATATAACTATTGACGAAATAAAGGATGGAGATGCTTTAATTCTCATAGGAGGAAGTGGTTCTCCTCTTCTATTTTCAAATAAAACTCTTATTAATAAAATAAATTATTTTATGAAACAAGGAAAAATAATTGGAGCTATATGTTTAGCACCTATAATTTTAATAAATTCTGAACTTATTAAAGATAAAAAAATAACTGGATGGGCACCAGAATGTAAAATAGCTGCTGAAAAGTCAGGTGTCACATATACAGGTGAAGATGTAACTATAGATGGAAAACTCATAACTGCTTCTGGACCAAAAGCAGCAGTTAAATTTGGAGAAGTTATACTTAAAAAATTAAAGGAGATGAAATAATGGGCCTTTTTGATATATTTAAGAAAAAGAAAGAAGAGGGAGAATTACCAGAAATGGATTTATCTTTACCAGATTTGGGTCCTGAATTAGGAGGTATACCTCCTGGACAACCTATGAAACCACCTCAAGGTATGCCTCCTTTAAATCCACCTTCTTTTCCTCCCATGGGTGGACCAGCACCTATGCAAAGTTATCCTCCACAAAGACAGCCTATTCAACCCGGCTTTCCAGGAAGTCCATCTGAAAGCTTTGCAAGTAATCCTTTTCAAGGACCTATTGGAATGCCTCAACGCGAAGAATCTTCTATAACAAGATCTTCTGAAATTAATGCTATGAAAGATATGATTAAAAGTCAAATAGATTTAGTTTCAACCAAAATAGATTCTATAAAAGCTAATATAGACAAAATAAATGAAAGATTAGATTATATAGAAAGATATCTAATTGGAAGAAGATAAATGGAAACTTTTTTAGAAATATTTATTTTAATTATTTTTTTCTCTACTTTTTCTTATTTATTTTATTTAACTTTGAAAAAATTAAAAATTGAAATTGATGAAAAATTATTTTATGCTTTAACACCTTGGGTTTTAGCGGCTGCTTTCATAAGAGTATTTGAAGATGCTAATATTTATCCTAAAAGTTTCTTCACTCAAACTCCAGGGATACTCATTTCTCTTTTTATTTTAGTAATTCCTTTCATAATTTTATCTAAAAACTTAGAAAAGAAAATTCCTTTTTGGAAGAGTTTTGCATTTTTTGGTTTATTTATAGCACTTCTGCATGCTATATTTTTTAAAATTAACAATTGGTTGGGTGGATTAATTACTATATCAATATTCCTTCCAATATTTATTTTTTTATTAATAATTAAGAAAAAATTAGGTGTGCCATCCTTTTTAGCTATAGCTGGACAAATGTTAGATGCTTCTGCTACCTTTGTTTCAATACAATTTTTTAGCTATTATGAAAAGCATCTTCTTCCAAATTTTCTAATTGAAATTTTAGGACCTTGGATTATGTTTCCTTTAAAGTTTATAATCGTATTAATCGCTATTAGTTTAATTAACAATTATTTAAAAGATAACAAAGACCTAAGAAATTTTATGTTGCTCTTTGTTTATGTTATGGGTATAGCTCCTGGTTTAAGAGATTTATTGCGTCTTATTATGAATGTTTAATTGATAAAAATAAAAGTAGACTTTCCTTTAAAACCTGCCCTAGTTTCTTCTGTCCTTAATATGTTTAATCTTTCAAGATTATCTATATATCTCTTAAAAGAACGATAAGAAAGCTTACCTCCTTTAGATTTATAAATTTCATATATTTCTCCAGAAATACCTCCATTCTTTTCTTTAACACTTTCAACTATTCTTTCTTCTTCAGAATTAAGTTGTCCTTCTTCAATTATGGAACCTTTAATTTCTTCTAAAATTAAATCTAAATCTTCAACTTTAACTTTTTCAAGACCTTCTTCTTCTGCTGATTTAACTAATTCTCTAATTATAAAAAGACCTATTCTTAAATCTCCATTTCTATTATATACTTCAAAAGCTATGCGTTTAATTAAATCAAGAGGAATAACTCCTGATTTAATAGCTAATTTAACTCTTTCATTTAAAATACCTAAAATTTCATTTTGATTATATGGCTTAAATTCAAGATTTCTAACCATTAATCTTGAACGAATTCTCGAATCCATTTTAGCTACATAATCAAAAGCATTACTAACCAATAAAATACTGCTTTTAGGAAAAAGAGAAACAATTTGATAAAGAAAATCAGAATTTTCAGCTTTATCAACTTCATCAAAGACAAAAACAGAATTTTTATCTTTTAACTTATTTTCTATGATCTGCAAAATATGTTCAGCACTTTTTCCTTGAGTAAAGACAAGTTTAAGTTGTTTAGCCATTTCAGAAAAAATAAAATATTTAGTTTTTAAATTCCAACAATTAACATAAAGAGGGATAATTTCATCGGTTACATCTTCTAATTCACGCAAAACCCATTTAATAGATGCTGTTTTTCCTATGCCAGGTGCTCCGTATATAAACAAATTATTTCCTTTTAATCCATTTAACATAGGCTTAATAGAATTGGCTATTTCCTGTATTTGTCCTTCACGATAAGGTAAAAGTTTAGGCACATAATCATAATTTAAAATATCTTCATTTTTAATAAGAGACATATTATCTTTAGAAATTTTGAAAATGTTATTCATAATTCATCTCTCCATTATTTGACAAGAGGTTGTGCATTTATAAGTATTTAGTTCTTTATAATACACGACATACTTGACAATGCCCCGACAAATATTAGTAGGATGCTTGACCTATATATAATATCAACAGGAAAGGCATCCCATTAGCCAAATGGGACATACCTTAACCTTTTATTAAATTAAATTTTAAGGGGGGATTAAAATGAAAAATGATATTGTTCCTATAGATGAATGGTTTAATATAATTGAAAATAAACAAAAGGAAAAATTATCTGAAGGCGCTCTGTGGTGGCTTAAAAGACTTGAAGCCAAAAAGAGAGGAGAATAATGCAAGGAGATTATCATATTCTTCATTTTGGATTAAATGAGGATTTCAAACCAGAACTTAAAATTAGAAATATAAATAATTCTAATGTTGAAAGTAGAATTCTTCAAGGTGTAATTGATGTAGTAGTAAAGCCTAATAAATATTGTATAGGGACTTATGATGGAACTTCTCTCAAGATTTGTCTTAGAAAAATAGATAAGTATAATCAATGTTATTCTTGTTTTAAACAAAGTCCCAAAAATTTATGTGCTAAGTGTAATGGTGAAAAATGCCTTTTAGATCAAAAAATATGTCCAAGTCACAAAATTTATTTAGCTTCTTTTGGAAATGAAATTAAAATTGGTGTAACTTCTTCTAAAAGATTTCCTTTGAGAGTTATTGAACAAGGAGCGGATTTTGCATCTGCCATAGCTGAAACAGAAGATGGCTTAACAGCAAGAAAGATAGAGAAAGCTATTAAAGAAAAATTCGGAATAAAAGATAAAATCACTACTTATCAAAAATACGAATTAATAAATAATGACAAAGCTAAAGAGCTTGGAAAAGAATTGATAAGAACTACATATTATAATATAATTGATCAAATTAATGCAGAAAATAAATTAGATTTAGATATAATTGACTTATCTTACAATTATATGGAAGTTAAAAATAGTATATATTTACTTGTAGAAGAAAATACAAGAATTTATGGAAAAATTATAGGAAATAAAGGTCATCTTATTTTTATTAAAAATAAAGAAGGTCTTTATACTTTTAACGCTTCTTCTCTTATTTCAAGAATATTGTCTTTCTCTTTTTAAAAGAAAATTAATTTTGTCCCAAAGTAAAAAGGTTATAAATGAAAGTAAAATTACTCCTAAAATTACTAAAAGTAAAGTCCAACTTCCAATTCCAAGAGCAAAACCTATAGATACAAGCAAAAGTTTATTTAAGAATATGCCAAGAGCAGTTGCTATCATAAAATATTTAATATCTACTTTTGTAAAGCCCATACAATAACTTAAAAGTCCAAGAGAAGAAAAAGGTAAAAAAGCAAGAATAAAAACCCATATCATATTTTTATGTTTCAAAAAAATTGAATCAAATTTTCCAAATTCTTTTTTATTAAAAATAAATTCTAAAGTACGTCTCCCAACTAAGCGTGATATATTAAAACTAATAAAAGTGCCTATAATCGCTCCTAAAGTAGAGAAAAGAGTTCCTAAAAATAAACCCCATAAAAGACCTCCAGCAATGGTAAAAATGTAACTTGGCACAAAAAATAGTACCACATCAAGAGCTTCTAATAAAATAAAAATTAAAGGCCCTATTATTCCAAAAGATAAAACATAAGTTTTAACTTTTTCAACATTTAATTCTGATATAAATTTAATTAAAGCCTCAAAATTCCAATTAACTCTATAAAAAAGAAAAATTAAATTTAAAATTACTAAAAATAAAAGTATTCCAAATAAAATATTATCAGCATTAGATTTTTTTATTCTGAGTAATTCTTTCATTAATATAACTATTATTTTTAGTTATATTAATATACCCATTTAACAAACTTATAAAGCTGTATACCTCTTTTATAAGTTCATCTCTTTGGTTAATTTTACTTAAAAAATCATAAGTACTTTTAACCAAATAAGAGCTATATTTTGAATAAAGTAAGCTATAATATTTTTTCATAAATTCATTTGAAAATTTTTCAGTTAATATTTTAGAAAAAATACTTTTAATAGTTTCCTCTAAAGGTTTATTTTCTGTATTAGAAAGATTCTCTAAAATTTTTACTAAATCACAAGTATTTAAGAATTCATTAGAAAAATAATCAGAAAGAGACTCCTCGAGACAAGAGATTTTAATTTCATATATTTTAGAGTCAAACATATTATAATTAATTGAAATAAAAATATAAACTTTTTCTGATTTCTATTAAAGGTGGCATTAAAAAGAAGTCTTACTTTAGGTATATTAATTTTAATAGGAATTAATACTTTAATAGGTAGTGGGATTTTCTTTGATTCTGCCATCGCTGCTAAAATAGCAGGACCTTATGCTATTTTTGCATGGATTATAACTGCAATTTTATCCATAATTATTTCTTCATTTTTTGCTGAACTTTCAGAAATGTTTCCAAACTCTGGAGGAGTTTATATTTATGCTAAAAAGGCTTTTGGAGAAATTATAGGTTTTTGTGTAGGTTGGTCTTCATGGTTAATCTCAAACATATATATTGCTATGTTTCTTACAGGCAGTCTTCAGTTCATAAGTATTCTCTTTCCTCTATCTTCATTAACTAAATTAATAATAGCTTCAATTTTCATTCTTTTTATGAATTTTATTAGTTTTAAAGGCATAGAAACTAGTACAAAATTTCTCATCTTCTTTGCTATAGCAACCATAAGCACTTTACTTACGATTATCTTTGTAGGGGCACCTCACATAAATTTTTCTAACTTAAATTCTTTTGATTTATATCCTAAAACAGGAATTATTTTAGCTATATTTTTCGTTTTAGAAACTTTTGCTGGTTGGGAATCTCTTTCTTTTCTTTCAGAAGAAACTAAAGATGCCAAAAAAACTTTGCCTAAAGTAATGCTTTTTAGTACTTTAATTGTTTCTATTTTAGTTATAGCAACTATTTTTATAAGTATGACAGCTATGCCTTGGTATTTAACAGCTTATTCAAAGGTTAATTCTATCTCAGATTTTAAAGAAAAATTAAATTCTGGAAATTTAGATGAACAAAAGATACCTTTAATACATATAACCTCTTATTTCGCTGGAGAAAATTTCCAGAAAATTCTAATAATAATAGCTTTTTTGAATATTATTGGCAGTGCAAGTATGCTAATTGTTTCTACCCCTCGTTTAATCTATGCTATGGCAAGAGATAAAGTTTTGCCAGAAGGATTAAGTAGACTTCATCCAAAAAATAAAACACCTTACAATGCCATAATTTTCCAAACTATTATATCTCTCTTTGTAATTCTTTCTAACTCATATGAATTTTTACTCAAAATAGCAACACCTTTATCTATTTTTATGTATGGAACTGTAATTTTAGCAGTCCCTAAATTAAGAAAAAATTCATCTTTAAAAGAACATAATTTTAAAGTACCTCTTCCTCATTTAACTTCTTCTTTAGTTTTATCTATTCTTACCTTATCTATGCTTTTAACCTTTGCTATTAAAGAAATAATAATTGCTTTACTATTCATTTCTTTAGGAGTACTTCTTTACTTTATAGCACGTTTAGGATATAATAAAAAAATTATAAGATTTTTTAGTGAAATTTCAGCAAAATTAAATTACATAACTTATGATTTTTTAGTTAAAAGAAAGATAATACCTCATTTGAATAATTTTCTAAGTGATATAACTATTTCTAAAGTAGTTGACTTGGGGTGTGGTATAGGAGTAATAACTAATGCTTTAGCAGAAGAATGTATTCCTCTCGATGGAAAAATTTACGGACTTGATTTTTCGAGAAATTCTCTTAAAATAGCTCATCAAATAGCAAAAGAAAGAAATATACCTAATGTAAAATTTATTGAAATAGATTTATACCAAATAAAAAATCAAAAGAAAATAAATGAAGAACTTCAAAATTTAGATGCGGTAATAGGCATAGGTATTTTAGAATATTTACATAATCCTGTAAAAATTCTAAAAGATTTTAAAGAAAGACTTAGAAAAAATGGTAAATTTTATTTTGTAGATTATGATTTTGCTTTTCATCTCATAGATAAACCTTGGATAGAAGAAAATAAAAAGATATATCAACTTTTCGAAAAGGCAGGTTTAAAACCTAAAATTTGGAGACAAAAAGGATTATTTTGGCAATATGTCCATATTTATGGTGAAAAAGATGAATAGAGGACTTTTACTTTTAAGCGGAGGTATAGATAGCCCTGTAGCTGGAAAAATAATGCTAAATAAAAATTTTGAAGTATATGCTGTTCATTTTTCTCAAAAAGATATAGTGGGTGAAGAAACTATAATTAAATGTCAAAAATTAGCAAAATTGCTAAATTTCAAAGATTTAATAATCGAAGATATAAGTCAAGAATTAATTAGTATAGCTCAAAAGAGTAATCCTAAATTTTATTTTGTTCTAATGAAAAGATTGATGTTGAGAAAAGCTGAAAAATTAGCAGAAAAATTAAATTGTCAATTTTTAATAACAGGAGAAAATATAGGACAAGTTTCAAGTCAAACTTCTTCTAATTTATATATTATTAATCAAGCTTCAAAAATACCTGTTTTAAGACCTCTTGCTTGCTTAGATAAAGTTGAAATAATAAAAATGGCTAAAAAATTTAACACTTTTGAAATATCTAATGGACCTGAAGTTTGTGATGCTTTAGGACCAAAGCATCCAGCGACTCAAAGTTCAAAAGAAATTATTTTAAAAGAAGAAGCAAAATATATATTAAGTTGAAAGATATACATTTTATTAAAAGTGAGGTGAAAATAAATGGCAGGAAAAAAAGCTTTTGGTGGATTAATGATTTATCCAGATGAAAAATTAGGAGTTATTGTTGGAAATAAACCTTTAAGTCCAGCAGAAATGACTAAGAAAATTTGGGAACATGTCAAAAAAAATAAATTGATGAAAAAATAAATTTTTTTAATTTAATTCTATTTCTCCTTCTTCTTTTTCCATTCCTCTTTCATAATCCTCAGCATATTGTTCTTCTTGTTCTACATCATGCATTACTTCTTTATTTTCTTCTAAAACTTCTTCTTTAAACCCATTTTCAACATTTTCTTTCTTTACCTCTTTCTTTTTCTTACATGCTTTTGCCATATTTTCGCCTCCTTAACCCAAGTAATTCATCTTAGAATTTTCTTTTGAGAATTTTTCTTCTTTTGAAGATTTTTCCCATTCTTTAACTAATTTGTCATCAAATTCAAACAAAAAGTTATAAACTTCATCTCTGACAAATTTATAACATTCTAAAATAACTTTTATTTTTTCTTTTTCATCTTTAGAGAAATAAGATTTATGCAATTTCCTATAAAAATAAGAAATTCTTTTTATAAAATTAATGCTTTTCTTTTTATCTTCTTCAGATAAAAACTTAGCTTCGAATTTCTCAGGAAGAGATACAGGCTCAAGAATATAAGTTACTATCCCTCTAAAAGAAGAAAGAGAACTCAAAATATAACTTATAACTACACTTAAAATATGAAAGGAATCATTAGCTGTGAATTTAAATAAAGCTTCTATTTCTTCTAATTTTGGTAATTTAGGATATTTTTCCCTTAATTCCTCCCAAGCTTTAAGGACAGCCCTTCTTCTTGCTTCAAATTCTATCATAAAATAAGATATTACAATTAAGTTTATAATTGTTACTAATAAAATTAATAATTATCATTGGAAAATCAATATTGTTACACTAAAAAGGTATTCTTTCAAAGAGAAGTAAACTCGCAAAAAAGCGATTCAAAAAATAAAAAAAGAAAATACACAATATTTTACAAAATCATTGAGGCATCTCTTTTTTCTTCTTTGCTACGAAATCGCCTCTGTGATATCCTTAATAAAGATTTAAATGTTATTAAACTAAAAAATTTAAAATTAAGAATAATAATATTTTCCGCTAGACTTTTGTTCTCTATCCATTACAGAACCTTCTTTATTTATTCTAGGCCTTTTAGTTTCTCCATCTCTACGCATAGTTATACCTAAATTTTTAAGGAAAATATTCATTCCTTCTTCCATACTTACAGGACCTATTACTCTACCTTCGACAGAAGGCTTTCCTTCAAAAACTAACATTTTTTCACTTAAATAATCTAAGAAAAGAATGTCATGGTCAATTATTATTGCAGAAGCTCCTTTTTTCTTTATATGTTCTCTAATAGCTTTAGATATATTCAATCTTTGCTCAACATCTAAATAAGCAGAAGGTTCATCTAAAAGGTAAATATCTGCCTCTCTTGCAAGACAAATAGCAATAGCTGCTCTTTGTAATTCTCCTCCTGAAAGTTCGTCTATTCTCCTATTAAGAATAGAATCTAATTCAAAAGGTCTTATTATTTGCATTCTAAAAGTATCTTCTCCAAATTCCTTAGAAACTGATTCTAAAATCTGAGCTACTGTCATTGAAGTTTCAGGTTTAATATATTGAGGTTTATAAGATATTCTAACTTTATCTTTTAAATCTACTCCTGACCTAATTTCTCCAGCTAAAACTCTTGCAAAAGTAGTTTTTCCAGTTCCATTTTCACCAACACAACCAATTATTTCATTAGCATAAATTTGTCCTTCCTTAACTTTTAGCTTAAAATCATCTAAATTAACTTCAAAATTAGGCCAAGTTATTATAGGTATACCTTCAAATTCTTTATTGGCAGGTTTAATTTCATATCTTATAGCGCTGTCCCTGAAACGCACATTTTCATCTCTTAAAAAGCCATCTAAATAAGTATTAATACCATTTCTAACTGCCATAGGATGGGAAACAACCCCATAAACACCAGGTACGCCATACATAATTTGAATAACATCAGAAATATAATCTAAAACTATTAAATCATGTTCAACAACATTAACACTTGTTTTATCATTAACTAAACTATAAATTATTTCAGCTACTTTTAATCTTTGACGAATATCTAAATAAGAAGATGGTTCATCAAAGAAGAAAACATTTGCATCTTTAAGAATAGTTGCAGCTATAGCTATTCTTTGAAGTTCTCCCCCAGATACATCTTTAATGTTTCTATCAAGGATATTATCAACTTCAAGAAGTTTAGCTACTTCTTCAAGTCTTTTATTATCATCAACTTTAGATAATAACTCTCTTACTGACCCATCAAATTTTTTAGGTATGGCATCTACATATTGGGGTTTGTAAGAAAATTTTATTTTTTGATCTAAAACCTGTTTGAAATAAGCATGTGCTTCTGTGCCTTTGAAAAAATTAAGAATCTCTTTTTGGGGTATATCCTCTCCAACTTTACCTAAATTAGGTTTTATCATTCCTGCTAAAATAGATATGCCTGTAGTTTTACCTATGCCATTTTGCCCAAGAATACCAACAGCTTTACCAAAAAGAGGTATTATAGTTCTAAAAAGTTTAAAACCATTTTCAGAATAGCGATGTAAAGCTTGAGTTTTCAATTCTTCCGGTAGATTAAGAATATGAATGCATTGAGATGGGCATTTATGTATACATATACCACAAGAGATACATAATTTTTCATCAATTACAGGCTTTTTATCTGATCCTATAGATATACAATCAACACCTTTTCTATTCACTGGACAAACTTCTCTACATAAATAATTACAATTCTCAGGTGCTATACATTTTAATTTCTTTATTACAGCTATTCTCATCACAAATTAATAAAAGGATAGTATTTAAAAAACATTTTATTTACTTTTAATAAATTTTTCATCTCAGAAATAAAAATAGAATTAAATTTATATATCACTTATGCTTCTATTATAAAAGAGGATGACTCTTTAAAAATGGAAACTGATTCTGAAAGTGAACCGCCGCCTAATAGAGTTTTATTTTTAATTAAAATAAATGGAGATGAAAGTTTTCTATGTTAAATACAATAACTATTATTAAATCTATTCCAAAGTATAAATTATATTCTGGAAATGGAAATAAATTTGCAGTTATTTTTGATGAAATACCTTTTAGAAATAAAAGAAGAATAGTAACTTACATTGCTCAAAATGAACCTCTTATAGACGGAATTATTTTCTTAAATTCAAAAAATAATTTTATGGATATATGGGATAAAGACGGAACACATGAAAATATGTGCGGGAATGCTCTCTTAATTAGTGCTTTTTTACTCCAAAAGTTAGGTACTATAAATCAAAAAGGCATAGTCAATACTTTAGATGGACCTAAAAAAGTTTTTGTTAAAGATGATAAAGTAATAGCTAAAATAGGTTATCCTAAAGAATTATCTAATGGAGTTATAAATGTAGCAGGAGTACCTCACTTTATAACTTTCGAAGAAGAAAGTGAAGAAACAGCTAAAAAAATAAAAGAGAAATTAGGAGAAGTAAATATTAATTTTGTCAAAATTAAAAATGACAAAATATATAATCACACTTATGAAGTAGGTGTAGGTTGGACTGAAGCTTGTGGTACAGGTGCAACAGCAGTAGCTTTTTACTTAAAGAAAAATTGTGAAATTAATTTTCCAGGAGGAATTATATATGCCTTTGAAAAAGATGGCTGTTATTTCATACAAGGAAAAGTAAAAGAAATTGAGCCTATAAGCATAGTTCAGCAAGTAAAAATAACTCCTCTTATTCAAAGTCACTCTGAAAATTAGTTTTAGATTTTCATTTTAAGCGAAATTTATTTCTATTTATTAAAAAGTCTATTATAAAATAGCTTATTAAAGCTATCAAGATTAATAAAATAGGTATAATGTAAAGACTCTTACTTTTTGATGGAGAAACTGCTTTTGTTGCACTTTCATTAATTTCTTGTTTAGTAGGAGGCATACTTTCTGTAGATGTTTGTGTAAGTGAACAAGGTCTTTCCTCAACTTTAGGGGGAACTCCACATTTATTTATATCTTCACAAGTTCTAGTTTGTTTCCCTTCTTTTGAGCATTCTGTCCATTCACCACATATATAATTAGGCATACAAGAAACATTAGTCTCATTAGTTTCGGAACTTTTTGTAGATCCAGAACTTGTATATCCTCTCCAACCTTCACCATAAACATTATAAGTTATTTTAGACCCAGCTAAAGTATAAATACTTAATTTAGAAATATTAACCCAAACATAATTCTCTGTAGTATTTACACCATAATCATAAACATATATAGTATTATTACCGCATATTATAAAAGGCTCTTGAATTTTCTGCCAAGTGTTTGTCTCATCACAATATCTAAATAAACTAAGAGAAGAAGGTAGAATATCATTGGTATCTGCAAGATCACCATCTCCGTTAGTATCAAGATCAGCTATAGTATAATAAAATTTCAATATAATATAATCTAAATCTGAATAATTAATTCCAGATGTACTAAACTGATAATATTTGTTTAATGAAGATAAGTTAAGATTATTTAAATATGAATTAAAGTCATCATTAGAAAGAGAGCTATCTAAAGTACTTACTTCGCTACTACCTTGAACATTTAATATCAAAGAAATATTAGTTTTAGCTTTTATTTCCATTTCAGTAGATATATTTGTAAAATTAAAAATAGAAACTTTATCTGCTGTTAAATTTTCTTCAATAGATAAAAGAACACTTTGTACATTAACTTTCATTTCTAATGAAGAACTATGATTAAATAAATCATAAGCTATTATTTTTATAATATTGTCACCAAGCACATATGGAAGACTAAAAGTATAATTTCCCGCAGATGTCAAATTAAAGATGGGAAGTTTATTTAAAAATATAGTAATATTTTTTACTCCATTATAAGTACCATCAAAGACACTAAATTTAAGCATATTATCAAAAGTATTTATAGTGCTATTATTAATTGGATAAGTTACGATAATCTCGGGAGGATTAACATCAATTCCAAAGCTAACAGAACTGTTTCCCATATTAAAATACTTATCGAAAGCATAAATTGTTAAACTATGCATACCTTCGGAAAGTCCTGTTACTACTACTGGAACATTAGTTATAGAAATATTAGGCCCATTATCTATACTATAATATAATCCTCCTTCTGCAACTTCACTTAAAGTAAAATTGAGAAGTATAGAATCTCCATAAATTGTATTAGCTTTAGGAGAAATTATGTTAATTGAAGGGGGGATATTATCAATAGGCGTAGTAAAGTAAGATATAGTTATATCTGAAAAATTAATATTGCCTATATTATCTATAGCAGTTATAGTTATATTATGTACTCCTTCATTATTTAAAGGGATATTAGTTGTAATATTTGTAATATTTTCATAAGTTGCAGATTTATTTCCATCAATTGAATACCAAGCATATCTAACTTCTTCACTAAAATTTACATCTAACAATATATTAGAATTATTAGTCAACATATGATTGTAAGGACTTTTGATATTTATTTGAGGAGAAGTCATTACTATTTTTGTTTTGTAAAGCTTATAAGTGGATGAAGTATTTTCTGACCATAAGATGAAAACTTCATTTCCATTAACTTTAACAGAGGGATATAAAGAATCACCTTGACTATTAGTTATTCTTGTTTCATTTAAAATATTTCCTTCTTTTGATAATAACATATAATAAATTTCTTTATTACCATCTTTTGTATCTTCCCAAACTAAATGAATTCTTGAAAAACTATCAATTGCAGCAGATGGATTAGAAACGTTTCCATTTGAAGAGGTTATAACTTTAGGTTGAATTATAGTATCGCCATTTGAATCAAAAGCTTTAAAACTTAAATTTGAAAGAGAAGATTGCCATATAACATAAGCTGTTTCATTTTTATCGGATAAAATTACGCTATTTGAACCATCGCCCACTAATATTTCATTAGACCATTCACCAGAGTTAAGAGCATAAACAGATGAGATTAAGACAAATAAACTAAGTAAAATAATTTCCATTTTATAAGTAATTATTTTTTTCATATTTTATCACACCTCTGGTGGCACAAATAATGCTGGACTATACCATCTATTCATTTCTATTTCTAAATCATGCATTACTGTTTCGAAAGCATCTTTCATAATTTGAGATGGTATATTTGTTCCAGATTCAAATTCAACTAAAAACACTATAGCACCAAAATCTTTAGCTACATCATCAAAGGGACCTTCTTCTATTTCTATAATACCTAATTTATCTAATATTTTAAGTGGTCCCCATATAGCATAATAAGTTGCTGTCCAAGCAGGTTGTATAACTGCTGCAGGAGGGAAAAATATTGATGTAACTGTTACTGCAGTTTCTATACCTGTTGTAGCAATACTTTCATAAGCTGCCCTTCTTGATATTGGATCTGTTGCAGTTTGAGCTTGATATATACCATATCCTATTTTAATTGCTGATAAGCCAAGACTTATAGCATCTCCCTTTCCAAAAGCTACAAATTTTCCAGGTACATTAGGAGGTGTAAATAAGCGCTGAAATACACCAAGTGAAACTTCTCCCTTAGTTGCTGAATATATTTTCTTCGAAACATCATAAACTCCTTTAACAAAATCAAAAGTTGCTTTACCTTCATGAGTAGCCTTATTTACAAACCATTCAATATTAGTTTTAAGTTCATCTCCTTCAACTTTTTCAGATATGACTACAGATTCTTCATTATTAAAAGAAGCTATTGTTCCTGAACTTGCTCCATTCATTTTTGTTTTTAAACTATCAAATCTCTGATCATTTAATGTAGGTAACTGACTTAAATCATTTAAAACAAAAGTTATTCCTTCAGTAATTTTCTGTGAAATAAGCTCTGTCATAGATATTTCTTCAGTATTTTTAGTTATACTGAAATTATAAGGAGCTGAAGAATCATATTTTTTAAGTAAATAATTCTCTGTTGATATATTTAATGGAGTTGAAGTATTATAACTTCTTAAATTAGCTGCTAAGGCATAAAAGGAGTTATAAAAGTATGTGGTTTGTTTAGTCCTACTCATTGAATTATATACTTTTATAGGAACAAATTCTTTACCAGTAGAAACATCATAAGTTTGGTTATATGTCATATACCATAAATCAGTGAAATTCACTTTGCTTAACATTAAAGATACTTCAGCTTCTGAATCAGAATATAAAATTACACCATCTACTACAGAAAGCATAGATTGATTAAAATCTCTATCAAAATTAGCTAATCCTTTATATAGATAAATTGTATAACTAGTTCCATTATAAGTAAAAATATACTTTCCTTTACCATAAGAAGATAAATCTTTAGGTATAGCCTTAGAAATTTGACTTATATTTGAAGATAATTTAGTAACAAGGTTATAAGTATATTCATCTACAGTTCTAGATAAAGATGCTGTACCTAAATCAATATCATCTTTGCCATTCAAAGGTATTTTTTTAATTTTATCACCTGATACATTCAAATAAAGAGGTGATAAGTATAAAGTATATTGGTCTTTCTTTGCTATTTCTCTAGGTATAGACATTACAAATTCATAGCTATGTCTTGTTGCTAAAACTTCAATAGGTTTAGCTATAGCATATGAACTCATTATACCTGTACTCCAAGACATATTTCCATCATATAATCTATATTCCATAGCTGGTATTATGTAATCTCCTGTACTATAATTAAAAGTTGTTAAGTCATATTTAGGATCAATTGAAAGTTGTAAAGTCAAATATTGATTTTTGTTTTTATCAAGTTTAATAGTATCTGTAAAATAAACATATTTATCTTTTGCAGAAAGATTTCCTACAAGGGATGCATTTGAAGTTGGAACCCATGATAATTTATCATTTTCTACCAAATAAGATTCATGAGCATTAGATACTGTAACTTCATAAGCTTCTCCTTTTAAATGATATTTTATAGTATAATAAGGATAAGCATCTACTGCTGCTGATACTCCTGTTTTAAAATAAGTATAAGCTTTATCCATAGATATCGAATATCTTATTTGATTAGGATCTGGTCCATATCTTACTCCTGGAGACATATTTTCAACTTTGAAAAGTATGCTATCATAATATCCAAATCCAGTTTCCATATTAGGATTCAAAGTCTTTTCTATCACATATTTTTTAGAGTTTAAATCAGTTGGACTATCTAAAACACCTTCATTTCCAAGATCATGATAATGTTCCTCTGCACAATGATCTCCTACATTCCATGTACAATCAACTGAAGAAGATGAACCATCTATAGTCCATATATAAAAAGGAGCTGTATAATATAAAGTTCCTCTAGGAAATACTTCTTTCCAAACATTTGCTAAACCTAAATTAGCATTAGGCATTAAATCATATTTATCTACTACTCCATCACTATCACTATCTGGATTTACAGGACTGGTTTTAGTTTCTTCTCCATCTAATAAGCCATCATCATCAGAATCTGGGTCAAGAGGACTTGATGCAATTAATTCTTCCATAGGGTATAAATCATCTATTATGTGTGAACCAAAACCTAATTCTTTACCATCAATTAATCCATCACCATCGGAATCTGAATTATTATAATTCAAGCCTTTTTTGTAAGCTGTTAATCTAAATAATAATAGTTGTGCTCCTGTTGTATTGCCAATTATAACATCATACATTCCAGCGTCAAGGTATCCTTGGTATATAGTTCTATTTGAATTTGATAAAGTTACAAGATTACTTTTTATAATAGATCCACTATTATTTATAATAGTGATATTTAAAGTTCCACTTAAAGCTTTCCCAGTTAAATTCAAAGTATAATTGCCATTATATAATAATTTTAAAGAAACTTTTACACTTGTAGCTCCATCTATTTTAGCAAGATTAATATATTCATGTCCACACCAATCTTCTTGAACTTTATCTGTATTTGTTGAATAATCGGCTAATTCAATTGAATCAGCCATATAATAATTTTTTATTTCATCTGCATCTGTTATACCATCAGAATCATAATCTTTTCCCCAAATAGGATCAGTTCCATAAATATATTCTTCTCCATCTAATAAACCATCTACATCAGTATCTGCACGTAAAGGATTAGTCTCAGATTGTTTTATTTCACCTTCTGATGTAGTATACATTACACTCCACCAAGTTTTGCCATCAAGGTTTAAATCTTCTCCTTCCCAAGGTTGTTTTATTCCATCCTTTTCACAATATACTCCATACCCAACTATTGAAGATTCATTTTTTTCTCCATTATTATAAGCTGTTTGGTTAAAGCACCATCCATCTATCCATCCGTCAGGAACTCCATCATTATCTGAATCTAAATCGTCTATGTTAGGATAAGGATCATCATCATAAGCTGTTGAATTCCAATCATGCTCAAGACCATCTAAAAGGCCATCTCCATCACAATCTGCTTTATTAGGACAAGGATCAATTGAATCGCTCAAGCCATCATTATCTGTATCAGTTCCAAGCATCCCTGAGGGGTTATATTTTTCTAAATGCTTTAATGCAAAATAATCATTTCTACTATTATTTAATTCTGCACCATTAGCACCATAAACAAACTTTAACATTTTATTTCCTGGAAGATCAATATAGACATTACTCGAATCTTTATAAACTAAATATCCCTCTGGTGTTGTAACAGGAGTAGCATTTCCAAGGAAAGTATAATTAATAACGCTTAATCCTGCTATATCATCAACTAAACTTGAATAAGTAAAGCCTTCAAGATTATCATCACCATTAAAATCTACAGCAATCCAAGTTCCACTATTGTTATATATTCTTAATCCATCTTGAATACTAGCATTAGTTCTAAAAACAACAATTACTTCATCCCCATCTTTAACTTCATCTCTATCAGAATCATTATCAGCAAGATTTATTTTACCATCATTATCTGTATCTACTAAATAAAATCCTTCTTCTCCATTTAATATTCCATCTCCATCTATATCCTTATCAGCAAAACCTATAATACCATCATTATCATCATCACCAAATTTTATAGTTCCATTTAATTCACTTCTTTCCTTATCACTTAAGCCATCATCATAAGTTGAAGCCATTAAAGGATTAGTTCTTAATTTAAAATAATAGTTTTCTCCACCAGAAAGATTATATTCAGGTACCATCCCTCTAACAGTAATAACCTTTTGCAACAATTCTTGATTACTATACTCGTCAATAGGGGTATAAACAGGATTAGTATCCCCTGGTATATCAATAACAACATAAGGTTTTATATATTCAAAAAGCATCGTTGGGTCTTTAACAACATCATTAGTAGTTGTAATAGATGTTAAATATGCAAAATCACCCGATTCATGCCAATTAACATTAGTAAATTTACTTCTTTCTCTACTTGCTAATAATGTAAAATTACTAGTCTTATAATTAAATAATAAGACCTTGCCTCCATAAGGATTACTTTCAGTATCCTCCATAGAAATTAAAGCTTCTGCAGTTACAGGATTCCAACTTACTCCTGTAACTTTAGCCTCAACATTTGTGCCATTTGGAATTGAAACAGGATAACATTTGTAAGTACCAAAATTACAGATGTATAAATAGTTACTATAGTTACTATAATTAGAACCTGCGATCGTGCCGCCTACAATTAAACCAGCATAAACAAAGCTATTATCAACAATGTCTTGGCTGTGCTTCCAATCAACTGCTTCTATAAACTGAGGAGGATCACTTGTGAAAGTATATTCTTCTCCTACCGAATTAAGATACAAATTAAATTCAAAGGCATGACTATCATTTGTAACTATAAAAGCAACATGAGACTGACTATGGCTAATTCCTATATAATTATAACTCGAATTTCCTAAACCATTTCCGCTAATAGTAAGATTCTCTAAAGTTTTATTATTAATATCATATTTGTATATTACACCATCTCCTACGATTACTCCGATATATTTGAAATAATCATCATGTTCTTTTGTAAATGAAACAGCATTTAAAGATGAAGTAGTATTTGTTTGTATTTTAGTAAGCTCTTTACTTGTAGAATTATACAAATATAAAGTTCCATTATTCCCAACAATTAAAGCATAAGCCCCATCCCAAGTCCAAGCAAGAGAATTCAATTCATCTGTTATGCTTAACAATGCTTCATTTGTGTGATTTTCATATATTTTATAAATATATGATTGTCCACCAATAGTACCAACAGCAAGAGCATAATTCTTTCCTGGTCCAAAAGCTACAGCTTTTAAACCAGCACCAGTTACACCATCAGCTATAGCATGTATATCAGGTTGATTAATATACTTTATAGAATAATTTTCTGGTGTATCTCCTACATAACTATAATTACCATCTTCATCTACTTGCTTATCTGTAAGTACTACTTCTCCTAATCTACTGAAAGCATAAAGAGGTTCATTTAAATCTGAATTTGGGTAATGTTTATCTACAGCTATCCAAGTATTTACATTCTCAGGAGAAGAATAACTTACGTCATAATATTCTATACGTATAAGGTCTGAAAGATTCATACACTGTTCAACATGCAAAACACCTTCTCCATAATCCATATAATAATCTTTTAATTCAGTTTCATTATATGTAGTCGTTTCTAAGACTGCACTGATTATATTTATATCACTTGCCATACTTATAGAAAAATTGCTAAAACCAACATCATCGAATTCTCGGCTCATTATAATACCATAACTTTCAAAAGTTACATTTAACTTTTCACCAATTTGAAGAGGACGCCAAATAAAAATTTCAACACTACCCAATGTAGCATTATATCCATATGTATTGTTCTCAGTCAAAGGTAAGCTTGAATTTCTAAGAGATATACTAGTATAACTTACAGGTGTCATAAGAAATACTTTATGTATTCTTGATGGAGCAGGATTTATTGGTATTTCATGTCTTTTTGAACTAGTACATGGATAATTAGGATCAAAGGACATATTAATAGTTTTATTTAATAATACATTGCTACTTACTGCATTCGTTCTAAAAATTACAAAGTCTCCCTCACTATCTAAAAGGCCGTCTCCATCTGTGTCTGGATTTAAAGGATCTGTCCCTCTATCTATTTCTACTTTATCAAAAACTCCATCTCCATCTGTATCTGCCTTAACAGGAGATAAATTATGCTCCACTTCATAATAATCGTCGTAACCATCTCCATCAGTATCATTATTTTTAGGATTAGTTCCTAATTCATATTCTTCTTTATCAGTTAAATTATCTATATCAGATAAAGAAGCTTTAGGATTTGAAGTTACATGATATTTAAAACCATTCACATAAATATCCCAACCTACAACTTCAATAAAGTCATTAAGTCCATCTTTATCAGTATCAACATCTCTTGGATTTGTGCCATAAGTTTTCTCTCCTACATAATAAATACGATAAGAAAGCCCTCCATAATGAGTATAATTGCCATCCCATAATCCATCCCCGTCACTATCTGGATTCATAGGATCAGTTTCATTTTCATCTACAATTCCATTTTTATTTAAATCTTCATCTTTGTCAAGTATTCCATCTCCATCTGTATCTCTACTTACAGGTGCAATTCTATTAGTCCCATTTCTGAATTCAATTCCATCACTTATTCCGTCATTATCAGAATCCCAATCTAACATATTTATGAAGCCATCTTTATCACAATCCGCTGTAAAGTTACAATTATCAGCTCCATAAGAAGTTTCGTAGTTTTCATCTCCATCTTTAACTCCATCTCCATCACTATCAGAATTATTTATTGTAGATCCATCCATTTTAATTTGATATTCTATAAAATCATCTAAACCATCATTATCTGTATCTTTAGATAATGGATTACTCTTCAACATTAATTCATAATAATCTGAAAGACCATCTCCATCACTATCTGGATTTAAAGGATTTGTATTATAATAATATTCATCTATATTTGAAAGTCCATCAGAGTCTGCATCTCCATCTGCACCATTTATTGATGTATTATCAGAAGCATTTAAGCCATACCAAACTTCAAAACCATCAGGAAGGCCATCTCCATCGCTATCTAATTTATTAGGATCAGTTTCATTTTCATCTACTCTACCGTTAAGATTTAAATCTTCTCCTTCCCAAGGTTGTTTTATTCCATCTTTATTAGAACTATTTTCTTTCCACATCTTATCTTTTATATCATAAAACCACCCATCTCTCCATCCATCAGGAAGGCCATCCCCATCTGTATCATAATTAGTATAATTAGTTGTAGAAGAATTATCTGCATCATTATAACTCGAATTAGAACTATTAGTGTATCCTTTTTCAAGAACATCTACTAAAGAATCATAATCGGTATCCGTATATTCTATACCAATATTAGAACTTCCTTTAAACATCTTAAATACTATTTTGGAATCGTTTATCCAACTAAAATATAAATTACCCTTTGTTACAGCAATTACAGGCTTATTAATTTCATTAGAACTTGGATTGGAAACATTAATAGGTTCTTCCCAATATCCATTTTCATATTTCCTATAAGTAATAACTTTACCATCACTACTATTAGAACTCCAAACAGAATGAATAGTTGAATACTCTTTTGTAGCAGAAGGTTCTTTAGCTTCAAAATTATTATTTGAAAGCAAACTTATACTAGTAGGATTATTCCCTTTTTTATCTGTAAAAATATGATAAATGCTTTGAAAAGATTTTAAAGGATTAAAAGCTTGCCATAAAATAAAAAGTTTATCATTTGAATCAACAATTGAAGGTAAAGTTGAATTACCTTCAGTTATAATTACTTTATTTAATATATTGTCATCAGAGAGATTAACATTCACATAAGAGATACTGCCAGAAGCATTCTCATAAACAATATGCAAAGTTGAATTATCAACATAAAATGAAGTCTTTATAGAATCGTTGATTTGATTTATCATTTCAGGTTGACTTATAACAAGTCCAGCATATACATAAGATATACTTACTAAACAAATAACTAAAAATAAGTAATTTTTACTCATATTCATCGTTAAAGTTAAAATTAATTAATTAATTTAAATATTACTAATAGCAAAAAAGGATATAAAGTACTTATTTTACACATAACTTCAAATGAAGAATTTGTCAAATTAGAAAGTGAAGATTTAAAGATAGAATAATTCTTATAAAGTTAAAAAGTTGTTAATGATTGATTAAAAGAGGTGAAAGCCGATGTTAATCGGCGTAGTTCGGAAAACCATCAACAGGTAAAAGCACATTTTTTAAAGCAGCAACTATGATAGAAGTAGCTATAGCACCTTATCCTTTTACTACTATTAATCCTAATGAAGGTGTTGGCTATGTTAAAATCCATTGCGTTGAAGATTTTTTCCATGTTAAATGCAAACCAGCTCATGGTTTTTGTATAAATGGTAATCGCTTTGTTCCAGTTAAATTACTTGATGTAGCCGGACTTGTACCTGGAGCTCACGAAGGTAAAGGCTTAGGTAATCAATTTCTTGATGACCTAAGGCAAGCTGATGTATTAATACATATAGTAGATGCTGCTGGAGCTACTAATGAAAAAGGAGAAAGTGTTCCTCCTGGAAGTTACGATCCTTGTAATGATGTTGAATTTCTTGAAAATGAATTAAATTATTGGTATGCTGGGATCTTCGAAAAAAATTGGTCCAAAATATCTAAACAAACTACCGATAATGCAGATAAAGCTATAGCTGAAGCTTTTTCAGGTTTAGGTATAAAAATAGATATGGTTCAAAAAACTATTGACAAATTGAAATTATCTGAAAAACAGCTTAGATATTGGACACCTGAAGAAATTAAACAATTTGCTTTTGAACTTAGAGTTATGGCTAAACCTATTATAATAGCAGCAAACAAAATAGATTTACCTTCGGCTAAAGAAAATATTAAGCGACTTAAAGAAAAATTTCCTCATTATGTTATTGTTCCTTGTTCAGCAGAATCAGAATTAGCTCTTAAAGAAGCAGCTAAAAAGGGATTAATAGAATATATTCCAGGTGAAAGTGATTTCAAAATGTTAAAACCGGAAGAATTAAATGAAAAGCAGAAAAAAGCTCTCGAATTCATAAGAGAAAAAATACTTAAAGTATGGAAAAGCACTGGAGTACAAGATGTATTAAATACTGCTGTCTTTGATTTTCTTAAGTATATCCCAGTTTATACAGGAAGTCCTAATAAATTAGAAGATAGCGAAGGAAGAATTTTACCTGATGTTTTTCTTATGCCTCCCAATTCAACAGCTTATAATTTTGCAGAAAAGATACATACTGACTTAGCAAAGGGCTTCGTAAGAGCTATAAATGTCAAAACTAAACAAACTGTTGGTAAAGATTATCTTTTAAAACCTAACGATGTCATATATATAGTCTCAACTAAATAATTATACTTGATCTCTTGGATAATCGGGAGAATTTAAAGCTTCTTTAAGAGCTTTGTCCTCTCTTAATCTTTTGATTTCCTTTTTTATGCGTTCTAATTCATTATAAACAGGCTCATAAAATTCTTTAGCATCCTGCAATAATTTTTTCCATTTATAAAAAGGATGTTTGCTATAAGCAACTTTGGGTTTATCTTGAAAATAAGCTTTAATCCAAGTTTCATTAATATCAAATTCATAAGGATTTTTATTATTTCTCATAAGTTGATATCTTATAGCATTATTCAATGCAAGACAAAGATATTCATTTTGATAAAAAGGTCTTTTCTTTTTTCCTCCCCAACCATAACCTTCTCTGAAGCCATCTACCCCACAAGCAGTTATATATTCAAGACTTCTATTTTGAAATTGAATTTTCTCCCTTTCAGAAAGAGCTAATTCTAAAGTTTTACTACTTGTAACCATTTCCAAGTATTCGCCTACCGGTCTCACATTTTTATACATAAAAGGAATATCTTCTATAGTTCCTAAGAAAATACCTTCTTCATTACTTCCATACCTAAGGTGTTTACCATCCATCGAATATTTATAGTCAAAATTATAAAACATTTCATTTAAAACAGAAAAAATATTAGCTTCAGGCTCTATAAGATTTGTAACTTCGAAAACATCAATAGGTCTAATTAACTTTGTTTCTACTAATTTAATTTCTTCGACTGAAGCATTAACATAATAACAAATTCCATGAAGCATATATAAATTAATACTAACAAGCCCATCAAAACTATATTGAACTTTTTGCTTTCTAAATACTTGATTTAAATCAGATATTATTCTTAACACCTTTGAATCCGTCACTAAATAATTCATATTCAACCCCTACCTTCTCAAATTTTTTTAGGGAATATCAACTTTAGGAACAATAACATATCCATCTATATCGTCACCATATTGAGTATAATTATTTTCCAAATAAAAAATACCTACCATAGCTGATATTACTGCTTTTTGCTCAAATTCATTTTTTACTATATTCATAAATTTTACATTTTGAAGATCTTTAACAGAGCTTATTTTTAAAAGAGCTTTTACAACTTCAATATTAGTTTCTATTACTTTACTTCTTACTTCCAATTGATTTTCAATTAAATATTTAAGTTTCTCACCTCTTTTAGAAAGCATTTGAATCTCAGGATTGTTCATAGGATGAAAAGTAAAGTTCATACTTTGCATTTCTTTTTCAGCACTTCTATATTCATATTCAACAGGTTTAAGAGGTGAATCAAAAACAACTAAATCAGGAGAAAATCTTACAAAAGTTGCAATTATTTCATCATCTCTTCTAACCGTGAAAGTCCTTATTTTATTTTGCTCTAATTCAGCTAAAGCACTTGAATCTCTTGGATTTGAAGCTAAATGTATACCTAAAACTCTCATAATAATCAACACTTTTTATTTAAGTTCAAAAAGATAAACATATAAAATTTCAAAAGCAATAATTCTTTTGGCTAACAATTTAAATTTATAACCTAATTCTCTAGCAGAAGAAAGCACTTTACTTACATTAGTCAATGAAGAAAAAACAGTAATAATTTGTCCTCCAGGATTAAGATGATTTTTAGCTTCTTCAAAAAATTTAACTAAAGTTTCCCAACCTTCCTTTCCCCCTGTAACATCAACCTTTTTATCATATTTACTTTCAGGAAGATAAGGGGGATTAAATATGATAAAATCAAAAGTTTCATCTTCTTTTATATTAGAAAAAAGATCACTTACTCTAACTTCAAAGGGTTTCTTTATGAAAAGAAGACTATTTTTTACATATTCTACTGCTTCTGGATCAATATCTACTGCTAAAATACTCTTAGCTTTATTAAGAGCTGCAAAAGATTGAATACCCGCGCCCGTACCCATGTCTAAAACTCTACCTCGAGCTAACTTTTCTACCCATTCTTTAAGCAAATATGAGTCTTCAGCTGGCATATACACCATAATTTAGAAAGAACAAAATCCAATATAAAGTTTAGTAATTTAATTAAAAATCTATAAAAGTAAACTATTAAAAGTTAAACTTACTTTTTAATTATATGAACACCCCTATTGAAGTTTATTTATCCCTCTTGCTTGCTATTATCTCTGCCTTCTTAGGTGGTTTAATAGCTGTTTATACTAAAGAAGAAATTAAAAAATATTTCAAACAAATATCAGCTTTCAAAGAAGTTATAATTTTTGCTATAGGTCTTATTTTATTAATTACAAATGAAAGGCCTATTTATATTGCATTAACTATTTTTGCCTTTGGTGCTGCAACTACAACTATTTTAAATAAATTTTGGCTCGGAAAATATAATCGCATGTTTGAATTAGCTTTATTAGGTTTAATCTTAGGAGGAGTTTTCAATATCAATTTAACTTTTGCATTTTTAATAACATCTTTAATTGTTATTTATAACTTAATAGCAGAAAGTTTAACTATTGAACCCTTATTATCTAAAAAAGCAGAATATGATTTTAAAATGATTGCAGTAACTCAAATGGCTCTTTTAGTAGGCTTTCTTTTTAGTTTTATTTTATTCACAGCAACTAAAGTCATTCCCACTGCTTTTATAATCTATGTAAGTGGGGCTTTAATTTTCTTAGTTTTCGAACCAGGCAAGAATAAAGAACTTACTATAAAAATAAATAAAAGAAAAATTTCAAGAAAGAAATGATTTTTTATTCTTCCAAATTATCTTCTAATTTTATATGATATTTATTTTCTAAATCTTTCATATCATAAGGACATAATTGATCCAAAGTAAAAATTGCTAGTTCTATAAAAATAGTCATAGTCAAATTTTATATGACATTCAACACTTGATCTTTTCAGATAATCCTTTACATTTTCCAAATTGTTCACCCTAAATACAGCTTTTAAAAGAAAGATAAAATAATTCTTAAAGTTTTCTATGCTTTGTTTTTAACTTTTTCCTTAATTTCTTTGATTAAATCTTCAATCTTGACATCAAATCTAACTTTACTATTCCCCCTTTCTCTCACTGCTACACTTTGTTTTTCTTCTTCTTTGTCACCTATTACAAGAATATAAGGTATTTTTTCCAATTCAGCTTCACGTATTTTGTATTCAACAGTTGCTTGACTTTCATCTAATTCAACTCTTATATCATTTTCAGCTAATTTATCTTTTATTTTCTTAGCATAATTAATATTTCTATCAGCCACAGAAAGCACTCTAACTTGTATAGGAGCTAACCAAACTGGAAAAGCTCCTGCATAATGTTCTATTAATATACCAAAGAATCTTTCAAATGAACCAAACAATGCACGATGGACCATATATAATCTATGTTTATTCCCATCTTCACCTATATAAGTTACATCAAACTTTTCAGGTAAGTTAAAATCAAATTGAATAGTCGAACATTGATGTTCACGTCCTAAAGCATCAAGAATTTTAACATCTATTTTAGGCCCATAAAAAGCTGCACCACCAATGTCTTTTTGGTAACTCATATTCAATTTATCTAAAGCTTTAGAAAGAGATTTTTCAGCTAATTCCCACATTTCATCATTTCCTATATATTTACTTTTATTTTCAGGATCTCTAACTGATAAATAAGTTTTAAATTCTTTAAAGCCAAATGAATTTAAAATATAAACTACAAATCTAAGTACTTCTTCTATTTGTTGTTCAACTTGCTCAGGGGTGCAAAAGATATGTGCATCATCTTGAGTAAAACCTCTAACTCTTATTAAACCATGTAAAGCTCCAGAAATTTCATATCTATATACTGTTCCAAACTCTGCTAATTTCATAGGTAAATCTCTATAACTTCTCGGTTTAGATTTAAATATTTGTATATGAAAAGGACAATTCATAGGTTTTATATAATATTTCTTTTCATCAATCTCCATCGGAGCATACATACTATCTTTGTAAAAATTAAGATGCCCTGAAGTTTCCCAAAGACCTGAATATCCTATATGAGGCGTAACTACGAATTGATAACCTGCTTTAATATGTTCTTTCCTTGAAAAATCTTCCATTAAAATACGAACCATAGCACCCTTAGGATGCCAATGTACTAATCCTGGACCAACAGTATCTGGATAAAATCCAAATAAATCTAATTGTTTCCCAAGCATAATATGGTCTCTTTTCTTTGCTTCTTCAAGTCTATTCAAATATTCATCTAATTCAGCCTTAGTAGGAAAAGAAATACCATAAATTCTATAAAGCATTTTATTTTTGGAATCTCCTCTCCAATAAGCTGAAGCTGAATTAAGAAGTTTAACTGCTTTTATTCTTGAAGTATAATCTATATGAGGACCTATGCACATATCTATAAAATCACCATGTTTATAGAAACTAATTTCTTTATCTGGAAGTTCATTGAGTATTTCAAGTTTGTAAATTTCTCCTTTCTTTTTCAACAATTCCTCTGCTTCTTTCCTTGGTAACATCATCTTTTCAAACTTTAAGTTTTCTTTGATAATTTTCTTCATTTCCTCTTCAATTTTAACTAAATCTTCAGCTGTAAAAGGTTCAGCTTTATCAAAATCATAATAAAAACCTTCCTTTATAGCTGGACCTATAGCTAATTTTATTTCCGGCCATAATCTTTTTACAGCATCAGCCATTACATGAGCAGTAGAATGCCAAAGAGTTTCAAGATCAAAAGCTTTTTTTCCTTCTGCTTTTTCAGACATTTAAACCACCTTTATTTAATAAAATTAAATTTTTGTTAGAATATAAAGCTTTAACTTTGAATCTAAGAGCTTTTCATTTTTATAAACTTTAAAAAGAATGAAGCAATTTATAAATTTAATCAAAGTCAACGAAGATGACAAAATTTTTTCTTAAAATCTTCAAAATAAGAATTTAATAAAATAAGCCATATTAAATTAGATAAAAATAGAGATATTGCTTCTTTGAATAAGTAATAATTAGTCATAAATAAGATTAAAGAACTAAATAAACTACCTAAGAAAACTGAAATAAGCAAATTTAATTTCAAGCGATAAAAGGTACCAACTAAAAAACCAAGCCAAAGATTATACAAAAGAATATACCAATTAGATTCAGCAAAAATAAAATAAATTGAACCAAAAGCTCCTGATAATAATCCGCCCAAAGGTCCAAAAGAAAGAGCTGAAGCTATAATTATAACTTGAAAAAAATAGAATTTTAATCCCAAAGGTAAAGGTATAAAAAGGATACTTAAAAAATTAGGTAGTAAAACTAAAGCTAAAATAAGCTTCCAACAATCTTTATTAAACTTAACTTCTAAAATCCAAAAGTTTCTTTTAGTTCTTTTACTTGGAGACATAAGAATTTCTAAGATTAAATAGCCTTATAAAATTTATCAAGCTCTTCTAAAAGTTTAATAGCTAAATAAGATAAACTACCATTAATTTTCTCTTCATTTTTAGCTATCTTATAAAATAATCTAATTAAAGGCATATCTTTTTCTTCATCTTGTAATTGTTTTTCAATATCTATATTAACTTCTAATAAAGGTAAAATATAAGCCAATTGTATTGTTCTTATAAAATATTCTTCAAATAGCTCCTCCCAAGTTTTATATTTTGAAGAAATTTTACTAAAGAGTTCTCTCCTTTTATCTATTTCATAACTAATAGACTTGAAGATTTTCTTAACAGGAAAATTACATAACTTTCTAATCAAAGGATAAATTATATTTATATCAAAAGGGGGCCCAATTATAATACATCCTCCTTCTTTCAAATCTAAAATCTTGCTTGAATATTTATTTTCCAGAGGCATAGGTATAATTTCTACATACTCTGGAAAAGTTTTATCAAAAACCCAAAGTAAGGCTTCTACAATTTTATATCTTTTAATAATACCTTCAATAAAAATACATTCTTCTTTATAAGATTTCAATATTTTCCTATAGAAATTTTCAAAAAAAGTCCCATTATAAAATTTCTTAATAATAGGTAAAATTATTTGACTTACTTCAATAGCGTTTCTAACTTCCCTATTGGCAACTAAATCTTTTTTCAGTGAAAAATCAGGTGCTTCGTTTAATGTAAACATGTACAAAATTGTTCTAAAATCAAAATTAATATTTAAATTTTCAAATTTAAATTTTTTAAAATAATCAAAAGTTTTTCTTCTTAACCAATGTGTATCTTGATTTTCTTCACTTGAATTAAAATTATTTAAAAAAGTATAAAGCAAAAATAAATTTTTATTAGGCTTAACTGAAACTTCAACCATTAATATATAAAAAGCTTTAACTTATTTAAAGATACATTTTCTTCAAAAACTAAAGAAAATGGAAATTTTTAAAGAAATTGAACCTAATTTAATTCTTGGACAGCACTTTTTAATAGATGAAAAAATAATAAATCAATTGATATCTTTTGCTGAACTTAAAAAAGCTGATATTATTTTAGAAATAGGTCCAGGGACAGGGAATATAACTAAAAAACTTGCTGAAAAAGTTAAAAAAGTAATAGCAGTTGAAATTGATTCTTCTATGAAAAATTTTCTTCATTCAATACCAAAAAATGTTGAATTAATATTTGAAGATGCTATAAAATATCTTAAAAAAAATCCGCCTTTCTTCAATAAAATAATTTCAAATTTACCTTATTCTCTTTGTGAGGCTATAATAAACTATCTTTGCTTTAACAATATTTTTGATTTAGCTATATTAATTTTACCTCAAAGCTTCGCTGAAAACTTAAAAAACCACATTATTTTTTCTTCATTTTTAAAAACTGAAATTTTACAAAATATACCAAGAACTGCTTTCTACCCAGAACCCAAAACTGATTCAGTAATAACTAAAATAACACCTAGACCAAGTTACAAATTTGATAAAGATGAAAAAGCTTTCATTTGTAGAAAGCTTTATCTTCAATGGGATAAAAAGTTAAAAAACGGCTTAAGGGAAACTTTAATAGATCTTCACAAACTTAAAAAAGATCAAATAATGACTAAAAAGCAAGCTAAAGCTAAAATTGAAAATATGGGATTTCCCCAAGAACTTATGGAAAAGGAAATTGAACATTTAAGTTTAGAAGAATATCAATTAATAATTTCAAAATGCCAAGATCAAATATGAAAATTTATATTAAAGTATTCGGTTGCACTGCTAATAAAGCAGATGCTGAAGTAATGAAAGAATTACTTAAAAAAGAACATCAATTAGTAAATTCGGAAAAGGAAGCCCAATTACTTATAGTTTTAACTTGTGGAGTTAAAGGTTCAACTGAAAACAAAATTTTGAATTATTTAAGTAAAATTAAAAACTCAAAAGTTATCATTGCTGGATGTTTAACTAAAATAATAAGTAACACTCTTGAAAAATCCTTTCCAAACTTTTCACTTATAGGACCAGACCAAGTAGAAGATATTCTTGAAATAGTTAATGAAGTAAGAGAAGGAAAAAGAGTAATTGAATTATCTGAAAAAAAATGTCCTTTCATAATATATAATTCAAAAGAAAAAATTCAACCTATCCTTGTAGCTCAAGGTTGTCTTGGTAATTGTACTTATTGTGCAACTAAATTAGCAAGAGGGACTCTTAAATCAAGATCAATTGATGAAATTAAAAAAGCTGTGGAAACTGCTTTAAAAAATGGCGCAAATAAGATTTATTTAACAGCCCAAGACATGGGTGTTTATGGTCTAGATATTAATACTAATCTTGTTAATTTACTAAAAGAATTAGTTCAAATACCAGGAACTTTTAAAATTAGAGTAGGAATGATGAATCCTAAATATGCTAAATTAATGAGCAAAGAATTGGTTGAAATATTCAAAAATCCTAAAATTATTAAATTTCTTCATATACCTGTTCAGTCAGGTAATAATCAAGTCCTAAAAGATATGGGAAGAAACTATACTGTTAAGGATTTTGTAAGTGTAGTGAATTTATTTAGAAAAGAAATACCCGATATTATAATATCTACAGATATAATATGTGGCTTTCCGACTGAAAGTGAAAAACAATTTGAAGATACTTTAAAACTTATTAAAAAAATAAAACCCCAGGTACTTAACTTTACTAAATTTTATGCTAGACCTGGAACAAAGGCTAAAACTATGAAACAGCTCCCAAATGATAAAATTAAAGAAAGATCAAGAAAAGTCTTTGAATTATTTAAAAAAATCAAACAAGGATATCTTAATAAATAATCTATGTTTCTAAGTATACTAATAGGTGAAGATATGGAAAATCCATTTTTACCCATCATAGCAGATAAAGACCAAAAATTAATAGGTAAAAAATTAGAGGATAGTAAAAACTTAATAAAGGAAATCAAAAACCAAAAAAGATTAATAATTATATTAGGGGAATATGGTTCTGGAAAAAGTCTTTTTGTAGATGCTATTAAAGACACCTTTTCAAAACAATTTAAAGTTACAGAATTAGTATGCTATTTAGACATTTTAGATCAATTAAATAAAATTGCTGAAACTAAAGGTAAAAAGTCTTTGATAATAATTGACAAATTAGAACTATGTATAAATAATGAAATATTCAAACAACTCGTAGAAAAAATAAAAGAACTTTTCTCTAAAGGAAATTACATAATTCTTACATCAACCCCTGAAACTAAAAAAGATATAGAAAAAGCTTTTGGGGATATAAATGAAAAAATTCTTTATTTAGTACCTAATCTCGATTTTGAAGAAACTAAAGAATTAGTAATTAACAGATTAAATTCTATTCAAAAGAATAAAGCTATTCGAAGCTTATATCCTTTCACAGAAAAAGAAATAAAAGAAATTTGGTCTAAATCGAAAGGAAATCCGAGATTAATTCTTATGCTTTGTGCAAGTTTATATGAATCTAAACATAAAGAGTAAATATGAAACATTCCCCTATTTCAACAATTATTTTAATTATTATTTTTCTTATAGCCCAAATTGTAGGCTTAATAATAAATGAAATTTATTTTACTAAAACCTTACCTTACGGATTTACTCCGCCTAAAATAAACACTCAAATATCACCTCTTTATTTTATTTTATCTATAATTTTTATTACTGCTATTTTTATTTCATTAAGTAAAATCCATATGAATTTGTTATTAAAATATTGGTTCTTTTTTGTTACCTTCCTTTGTATATCTATATCTTTAAATGCTTTTTTAAAAAGTAGCATTGCTTTAATTATTGCTTTTGTTATTACTCTTATTAAACTAAAAGAGAGAGATATTTATGTACATAATTTAGGAGAAATTTTAATTTATGGAGGTGTCGTATCTTTAATAGCTCCAATTTTTAACATTACCTCTATAATTATCTTAATGATTTTGATATCTATTTATGATTTTATATCAGTAAATATAACTAAATATATGATTAAGCTAGTAAGTATACAACAAAAAGATGGTTTTTTCACTGGTATAATCTCTAACTTTAAAAAAGATTTTTCAATCTTAGGAGGGGGAGATATAGCCTTCCCACTTTTATTTGCAACAATTGCTTTAAGAGAAGTTAGTATGATCCATGCTTTAAGTATAATTTATGGTTCGGTTATAGGCATTCTCACAATAATGATATTTGGCAAAAGAAAAAAATATTATCCTGCAATGCCTTTTATAACTGCAGGGTCTATTTTAGGATTTATGATAGCCAATCTTTTGTAAATTATCACAACCTAAATTATAAAGATTGTGACTTGTAACTAACAATTGGCTGATTGACGACAGCCTGATCAAAAAGGATTTTACTGATTTTAGATATGTTAATTCTTGGGTTGATGTCAGCACTACTATGGGGAGAGCAAATCTTACAATGGAAGATACCTTTGTTTCTTGTTTTAAGCTTAGAAGACTTAGCAACGATCCATTAACAATCTGCTATATTAAATAATAGTTTCGAGAAGTTTAGATATTTGCTTATTTGCAAACTTAAGTCGATTCATCTAAACCTAACAAAAGTTCAGGTTGTAATTTTCCCGACATAAATGAAATTACTTTTTCTTTTTGGCTTTTTTCTTCTTAGCTACATCACTTACTTTCATTTCTATTTGTTCCTCTTCTCTATGAATTCTATTCAAAAGCTCTTCAATATTTTTATCTATTCTAACTATATATTTTAATTCAATTAAAGTACCAATTCCAAAACCAAGTAAAAGTCCAACAGCAGCATATAAAGTCCATTCATAAGTCATAATTTCACCTCACATTATGTAAAATAAAAGAAATTCTTCATTTAAAATATTTACTTCTCTTGCTTTACTCTTTTAATAATTGCACTCTGACCAGTTTCATCTTCAATTTTAAGATGAACAACTAATTCACCTTTTTTTAATTTCTCAAGATTATTTAATAACTTAGAAACTTCTTCTTTTTTATTAGGTAAAATAACATTAAGACTCTTAATGAAGGTTATTACTCTATCAATTAAACCTTCAACATTCGTAATATAACCTTCAGAATTAGGTCCAGGTTCTATTTTTATTCCCAATTCAGGAAATTCAATAACACAATATTTAGATTTTATTACTCTAAACCAAAGACTTTTTTCATTAACAAGTATAGTTTTTTTCAAAGGTTTTTTCTTACTCAAAGTAAGTATATCTGATGTTTTGTAAAGGCATTTAGAACATGAACAAAAAGTTTCTAAAACTTCTCCAAAATAAGGTATTTTATCAATTTTCTGAAAAATTAAAAAAGAATTTTGTCCACAGGATGGACAAGTAGTAATAAATTTATTTTCAAAATTGGCACTTTTTTTATCCATAAAAATTATTCTTCATCATTAGATACTTCGGATATACCAGCATCAGCTGCTGATTCTCCTTTAAGAACTGTTACAAAATTAGGAGCTGCTAATACCCAATCTTCGTCTATACCAACAACTTCTCCATCAATAGCTTCACAAGTTCTCTTAACTTTACTAACTGCTCTTTTCAAAGCATTTAAATCTTTATCTTTCAAAGGCTTAATTTTAATAAAACATATAGTATAACCTTCTCTCAAAGAATCAATTACAGGTTTAATATCTGCAAAATCAGTAAGAACGAAATATTTGACATTTATTTTAGCTGATTTCTTTTTTATGCTATCAGGACCCAATTCAATAAATTCTTCCTTACTTCCTTCATGACCTTCTTTGCTTATCACAATTTTCCCAGACAATTTATCAAAAATTTTTTTGAAAATCATCATTATCACCTTAACTATTAGATAAATATAAATTGCTCATTCTTATATATTTATTGCTCTTGCAAAAGAGATTCTAAAAGGGACACAAGATTCCAAATTTGAGTTCTAGTATAAACTGGCATATTTGGATCCTCAGATACATCATCTAATAATTGTATAGCTCTATCAACTCTAACACTTATTTCTAAAGATTTATTTGATAAATCATTAATTGCTTTTTGAGCATTCTCACGTATATTTTTAGGAACAGTCTTATCATCAACAATTTGAGATAAAAGTTCTATAATTTGCTTCAAAAGTTCATCATCTACCATCTAATCACCTAAACCTTATTTTTATCATTAGTATCTACATATGTAGAAAACTTCTCTTGTAATTTTTTAGAATTTTCATTTAATTTTTCAATTTGTTTATCAATAGTACTTACTCTAAGATTTAAAAGTTCTTTTTTATCTTTAAGAGACAAAATTATATTATTTTTATCCTTTTTAATCATAACATTTCCTATAACTTCAAAAACTTTATCATCTTTATAAGTATCAAGCTCAGTTAAAGCATTTTCTATCTCAGATATTTGAGATTGAATAGTTTGTTTTTGCACCATTAAAGCTTGAAGTTGTTGCTGAAGTTGTTGAAACTTTATAATATCCTCTTGCATATTTTTATTTGCAGTCATAAAATCTACCTCGCTTTAACTATCTTACCAACTTCAAGTCTATCTTTAAAAAGAACTTTACTACCACAATAAGGACATCTAACCCTTCTCTTAATATCTTCAAGCGTAACTTTTTTTTGACAATAATAACATGTATATTCCATAAAAACACCTTTAACTCATCAAAGGATAGTGGGTTCCTCCAGCAAATTTATTACCACATTTTTTACATTCCCAAATTCCTTTAGCAACTCTTTTAAGCTGTTTTTTAAAACAAAAAGGACAAACTTTTGTTTTTTTACTTTGAACTTCTAATAATCCTTTTCTTATACTAATACCTAATCTTGTTCCATGTTTTCCGGCAATACCTACTTTTTTAGTACCTGACATAAAAATCACTTTAATAACTTACACTTTAAAGATGTTATTTTGGTTTTTAAACTTTTCTAAGAGACAATTAAAAAGAATTACTATGTATCCAATCTTCTATTTTTCTCTTAACAAGTTGAAGATCCTTTTCATGAATGTGCCATCTATGAGTTCTTCTGTCCTCAAAAGAATCTCCAATTTCAACTAAAAGAGAAGGAACTTGATTCAAATTGGACTTACAAAGAGAATCTAAAAAAGTTTTCATATATTCTTTCATTTGCGCACAACAATCATTACATAAAACCCAATCATATGTAGAGGGTTTATTAGTCGCCTTATTAACACCTATTATAGATATTCCGCTACGCCCATTAGTAGCTTTATTGCATCTTTCACAAAGCATAATTTCACCTAAAATAGTGGGGAATCCCGGACTTTCCTCTCCTGCCTTTTCTCTCTTTTTCTAAAAGAGCAATTTTTCCTTTTTTCTCTTTTGGCAATTTGCCTTTTCTCTTTTTCTAAAAGAGCAATTTTTCCTTTTTTCTCTTTTGGCAACTTGCCTTTTCTCTTTTTCTAAAAGAGAAAAGGCAGGAAGATTTGAACCGGGATCACAAGGTGTTCTGACACGATTTGGCACCGACTTCTCGGTGACAACCTTTCTTTAAAGAAAGGGTGTTCCCAAACCTCGCATACTAACCAGGTTATACTAATTCCCCACTTTAAGAAAAGAACCTAAGTAAATATATAAAAGTTTTGAATTACTAAACTATAGAGTAAATTTCATTCATTTAGTAAACATTCAGAAAGAAAATTCTTGAGCTGCGAGAAAGCTTATCCTAATTTAATCAATTCTGAAACAACTTTGACATAGGCAACGGTAATTACATTAGGTTTACCAATTTCATCAACAGTAGCGAAAGCTAAAAGATTTTCTTCAATCAATTTTTTGGTTTCAGAATTGATTTTTACCATCTCTCTTCACCCGATAACTAATAATATAAATAAATATTCAAATTTATTGATTAATATTAATTACTAACAACTTTAACACACACCTTCATTTTAAAACTACAATTGTTACATAATAATTTTTTTATCAAGAGTCTCATTTTCTTATGTGATTTGTATCATAATTTTTAATAAAAAAATTAAAAACCTGAAGTTTATACTTCTAACAGCGTATAAATTGCGAAAACTTATTTAGTTAAAACTTACTTTTAAATTTGATGTTTTGGCCTTTCAATAAATCAAAAGAAAATCCAAAAGAAGTAAATAAAAACATAGATATAGATAAATCAGAAAAACAGCTTCTTTCTGAAATCAAAAAAGAGAATGAAATTTTATCTAAAGACCTTAATCCGAAAGTAAAAGATATTATATCTAATCTTATAACCTTAAGTTCCATTGCTTCATCTCTTGAATCAAAAACTTTACCTGAAATGGATAAAAGATTAATAAAAAGAGTAAATGAGGCTAGAGAATTATTTTGTCAAAGACTTATATCTTTAGCAGAAAAGTTACAAACAAGTGATTTTGAATTAAATTCTTTCGAAGACTTTTTAGAAGCAAATGAAAAGTTATCAAGTATAATTAAAAACATAAGTGAAATTGGAGTTCAACAAGGACAATATATCGCTATTGCCTTTAAAAAAGATATAGACAATTTTAGTTATAATATGAAAGAATTAGTTAATAGATACAAAAACTTTGATAATCAACTCAAAGCATATAGCTCAAAATTTAACGACCTAAATAAAAAATTAGCTATAATTTCAGAAATAAGAAAAAATTTAGAAAACTTAAAAATAGAACATAATAATCTTAATGATCTTAAAGAAAGAATAAAACAAAATGAAGAAGAAATAAATAATCTCTCTAAACAATTAGATTCGTTAAAAAATAATCCTTCACACTTAGATGGATTAAAAAAGGAAAACGAATTATTATCTAATAAAAATAACTTAAAACTTAGATTAAACAATCTTTTTTTACCTATTAAAAAACCTTTAGCAAGATATATTCATGACTTTAATTTCTCTATATCAAAAGAAGACAAACTTCTCCTTGAAAAATATATATCTGAACCCATAGAAGGTTTAGCTTTAGATGATAAACAAAGTTTAATTAAAATTTTAGATAAACTTAAATACAAATTAGAAACAAATCAGATTTATCTTGAAGAAAAATTAAAGGCTAAAACTCTAAATGCTCTTTCAAACATCGCCAAGAACTTTAATTATTTTTCAAATCAATTAAAAGATTTCCAAGAACAAGAAAATAATCTTAAAGAATTTGAAAATATTAAAATAAATATTAACCATTTACAAAAACTTATAGCCTCAAAAAAAGAAGAACAACTAAATTTAGATAAAAAAGTTAAAGAAACCGAAATTAATATTGATAACAAAGAAAAAATAATTGAAGAATTAAATAAAACTAAAATTTCTTAAATTTAGATACTATATCAATTAAGTCAACATGGCCCATAAAAACATTTCTGCAACAATACCTTTCAAGTCCTAATTCATCCATAACTTTAGCTGGATCTTCTCCACCCTTTACTCTCTCTTTGTATTTATACCATAAATGAGCTATAGGCTTCCCACAAGAAAAACATCTTATTGGAATTATCATTAAAATCACCTTATCTCTTTGAAGTTTGTTTTCCTCTTCTAGCAGAAGATCTACATGATTTATGAGGTTCTGTTCTTCTTACATCTGAAACTAAAAGATGTCTATCATAGTCCAAAAATGTCTTTTTAAGTTCATTATCCCCTGAAAAATTTAAAAGAGCTCTTGCAATAGCATTTCTTACTGCTTCTGCTTGAGAAATGTAACCTCCTCCTAAAACCTTTACAGAAATATCTACTTTATTTGCTAAATCTCCAGCAAGTATAAGAGGCTCTTTTATTTTATCTTTAATAGTTTTATTAGATAAAGCATCAACTAAATGTCCATTTACTCTTACTATACCTTTACCACTCTTTATAGTAGCTCGAGCAATAGACATCTTCCTTTTTCCCGTGGTCACTAATACTTTTTCAGACATTAAAGCCACCTACCGCCTAATTCTTTCGTAAGATCTTTAACATAAATAAATTTTGAAGTGCCACTTTTTAATTTAGCTTCAGGAAAGTCCATAAAATTATCTTTAGGTACTGAAGTATATTCTTTAGGTATTCCAATATATACTTTTACATGATTATATGCTTTAGCACCTTTAGTTTTCTTATATTCTAACATACCTCTTATAGCTCTTCTAACAAAAGCATCGGCTTTCCTCTGCCAAAAAGGTCCCTTATGTCGACCACCTATTCTTTTATAAATGTCTCTATATTCATTTATAATCATATTTTTTTCTCCCTTAAGGACTATTTTTTCACAATTTAAAACAATTACTTCCTTACCCATTTTAGAAAGCTTAGCTACATTACTTGCTAATCTTCCAAGGATACATCCTGTTCCATCAATAAAAATTTTATCCAAGGAGCTTCACCCCTTTCCCTTTAGGGTTATTTCTAAATAATTCAGGTATTAATATAGCTTTAGATCCAGCTTCTTTTATTTTATTTTCTGCCTTTGATGAAAACCAATAAGCTGCAATGGTTAACTTATGTTTTAATTCTCCATCACCTAATACCTTACCAGGTACAACAATCGTATCCCCTTCTTTAGAATTTCTATTTATCCTTGACAAATTAACACTAATTCTCTGTCTTCTAGCTTTAGAAAGATCTTTAGCTACTCTTTTCCAAAGAGGAGTTTTACTTTTCTTAAGATCATCTATTACTTTCTTCAAATTCAAATTAGTTGTTCCTTTTTTTGGCATATTCAATCACTTTAATTAATATTTTATACATGCGGGGTGAGGGATTTGAACCCACGCAGGCACTAAGCCATATGGTCCTTAGCCATACCCCTTTGACCGCTCGGGCAACCCCGCAACAACATTAATTATTAAATTTATAATTTTTATATTTATTCAATTGCTTCTAAAACTAAATCAAGCTTTTTATTTAAAACTTTTAGAGCTTCTAAAATAATAGTTTTAGGCGGCAATTGCCCCCAGCTTTCAAATGTAACTATAAATTTATTTTCTACACCTTTAATAGTCACTGCATCCTCAAATAATTCTTCACAGTATTTACACATATTACACTTAAGGATATCATTAACTTTTACTTTTTTACCTTCAAGGGAAAAAACTTTCCTTGGACAAGCATTTACAAATTGTTCAGCATTTTCTATTTTAGATGAATTTAAATTTATTTCTGGATAATGTTGATATGTAAAGAGACCAGTAGACCATTTAGTATGTTCAACTCCTTTACCTAATATAGCAACTGCCCTTAACTTAACTTCTTGTCCAGAAGCTAATTTAACTAAGGGCATATCAGGATAAATTGGAACAATTTTAGGATCGCTAGACTTCAAATCTCCAGCAGTAACAATACATGGCCCTGTTGCTTCGAGAGAAAAAGTAACTTGGCATGAATTACATCCTTTCCCTTTACAGAAACATGAACTTCTGACTTTATATGTTTTTAAGTCAGTTTTTAAAGGTATAAGTCCTAATCTTAAAGCAAGAACTTCATCATAAAGAACTGATGTATTTTTGAAGAACTCAACATCTTCTATCGCCATTGTATTGACTTCTACCATTGAAGTTCTTCTCACAGAATTAAGAAATGCATAATTTACATCACTAACTATCATTTTAAGTTTATTTTCTGTAGATTCAAGAACTTCAATTTTCAAATTTACATCCTCCTTCCTCTCTTTCCACCAGCTCTTCTACAACCATCATGAGGTATGGGGGTAACATCTTCTATATTTCCAATTTTAAGACCTGCTCTTGCAAGAGCTCTTATTGCTGGTTGCGCTCCTGGACCTGGATTTCTTCTTTTTATTCCTCCCGGAGCTCTCACTTGAATGTGTATGCCTGTTATCCCCTTGTTAAGAACTTGTTCAGCAACTTTTTTTGCAGCCATCATCGCAGCGTTAGGAGATGACCCTAACCTATCTGCTTTGACCTGTGAACCTCCTGTAACAAAACCGAGAGTTTCGGACCCTGTAAGATCTGTAATATGAATAATAGTATTATTATAACTAGCAAAAATATGTGCTATGCCCCATTTTTCTTTTGAAGGTTGCTTAACTTCACTCATTATCTTCACCTAATTCTTCCTCATCTTCATCAACTTTTTCTTTTTCTTCTACAGGCTTAGAAGAAGGAGGAACTTCCTTCTTTTTAATAGTCCTTTCTGGATGATCAATTGAAGCTAAATTTGATTCTGGTGAAAATGCAACTAAATTTTCTTCTTCAACTGTAACCAAATGTGAAGGAGATTTAACTTTCTTTTCACCTATTACAATATGACCATGAGTTATAAATTGTCTAGCTTGTCTAACAGTTCTAGCTAATCCTTTCTTAACTAAAATAGTTTGAAGTCTTCGTCCAAGAATATCACGGATATTTAAAGCAAGAACATCTTCTATTTGAGCTCCTGCTTTTACAAGACCAAGTTTTACAAGCTTATCTATAAGTTGTTTTCTTTCTAAATTAGCTTGTTTATCTGTCAAGGGAATAAGTCTTCTAGCTTGTGCTCTAAACTTTCTAAGAATAGACCCCATCTTCCAAATTTCTTTTTTATTTTTATACCCATACTCTTTTCTAAGCTGAGCTTCTTCTTTTATTCTTTTCATTTGCCAAAGATGTGCTGGTCCTGAATATTTTTTTGTTAATCTAGATTTTACCATATTTTCACACTTTTATCATTTCTTTTCAGCAGATTTTTCAGGTAAAGTTTTCTTTCTTGAAACACCAACTGATAATCCGACACGACCTCTATAATTAGCCCCATGTGATCTAGTTTTTTGTCCCCTAGATTTATAATTAAAAGAATGTCTAACTCCTCTATAACATTTTATAGCTTTTAAAAATCTAATATCCATCTTCTGAGATAAAATTAAATCTGAAGCAAGCAAATGAGAAGATTTACCAGTAAAGGGATCATTTCTTCGATTCAAAACCCAAGAAGGCAATCCATAATTTTGGGGATTTTTAAGAGCATCTTTAATTTTTTCAATATCAGCTTCAGAAAAATCACCGAGAGGCTTATTTTCAAAATTAAGTGCTTCTCTCAAGGCATGGGCATAAGACCAGCTCACGCCTTTTATTCCTATAAGAGCATGCTCTAATTTTTTACTTCCATCTAAATCGCTCTCAGCAATTCTTATAATTTTCTTTTCAACAGAAGGTTTACTTACTTTTTTCTCAGGATTTTTCACAACTTTCTTATTATCTTGCATGCTTTGAAAGAAAATTTTAGGGTTTATAAATGTAACTATTGATAAACTATAAAGTTAGCACACCTATTAAGTATAAAGAGTTTAATCTGGCACCAATAAACTCAAGAACTTCAAGTTCTTAACTGCTCTCATGAAGATCATGAAAACTTTTGAAAAAGAAGGTGAGCGATACCGGAATATTATAAGTAAAGAATTAATCGAAAGGGTACACATTGAAAATTCACAAATTTGTAGAAAGACAGAACTACAATTTTAGAAGTAGCTTCTACGCAGACAAAGCCATCTATAAAACAACTAGAACTTAGAAGTAAATAAAATATTGCTTTTTAACTGATTAATACTATTAAGTGAATATCGGGTCTTATGCCCGAATGCTCCGAACTCTATTGGAATTCCTTGGTATTTTGCATGTTTAAAAATTTTATCTTGAGGAATATCTCCTAGTCTATTGTTTTCAAAATCCATTCTTATATTATTAACGTGTAAATCTTCTTCAATATAGAGAATACTCGTTACATCTATATTTTTTAAGAAATCAAGTAAAATTGTATATAATTCGTCCTTCCTTCTACCGCAATAGATTATGTGAGGTGCTAATTCTTCTGCACCAAAAATTATATTTCTTGGATTTTGAATATTATTTCTATCAGCAATATAATCTTCAATTGTATTATAACCTAAATTTCTTACAACTCCCAAATCTCTTTCCATCTGAATCTGAATTTCATCAAGAGCCTTTCTTTCTTTAGTTTCTCTATCATTTTTTGTATAATCCTCACCAATAAGTAAGTCAATACTTAATTTATATGCGGTTGCAGAAATATATCTTGCTCCAACCTTTTTCTCTAAATAAGGTATTGCTCCCCAAATATGAGGAGCTGCACCATCTATTATTATTAATGCTTTATCTCCATATTTTTGTATGTGAGCTTCTACACAGTTTCTTATTTCATACCAACTATTTATATCTCTAAGTATTGCTTTAGGTTTAACATATTTCTGAAGATTTTGATATACTGATTTTACTCTTTCATCAGATAAGTTATACAAAGGATTTACTAAATTAGAAAAACCTTCTTTTTTTAATTCTCTTTCAAGTAACTCAACCTTTTCTTTCATATTAATCTTTAGGATAAGAGGTAGTATATAAACTTTTCTATTATGTAATTACTATTAAGTAATAATCATAATCTTACTATCTCCGAATTTTCTAACAAAAAATTCTCGGCTTTCACTTCATAATATCACTTCATCCTTTATTTTTTTCAAGCAATATGACATATGTTAACTGGTTATGACTTACGCTCCTGTAAGTGCTAGCTTAACAATAGATTAATAAATACTAAAAAAAATTGATAATTTATGAAACTTAAAATTTTAGGTTCTGGCGCATGGGAAGGAATTCCAGCTCCTTTCTGTAGTTGTAAAATTTGTAAATCTGCAAAGAAACCTAATTCAAAAGATAATAGAACAAGACCTCAAATTTTAGTTGAAACAGAAAAAGGGCAATTTTTAATAGAAATAAGTCCAGACATACGCACCCAATCCACAAAATTTAATTTGCCAAATATTAGCAATTTTTTAATAAGTCATTGGCACTTTGACCATATGTACGGCTTATTGGAACTTCATGCATGGGTAGAATTTGTTTTAGAACAAAAACCGAAATTATTTTGCTCTCAAAAAACAAAAGAATGGCTTGACCAAAGTTTTGCACATATCCCAAAAGAAATTATTGTAGTCAAACCATTCGAAAAATTTGATTTATTTGGCATAAAAATTACTCCTTTTCCTGTCTATCATATGAATTGGCAAGATAAAGATGTTAAAGAAAATGAATTAAATAATACTTTTGGATATATAATAGAAGAGGATAAGAAAAAAGCAGTTTATCTTGCTGATTATTACAACTTGCCAAATAAATCTTTAGAACTTATCAAAAATTCCGACATTGTCATAGCTGATGGAACTTATCTTTTTGAAGAGATGTTCCCGAACAAACCAGAACAAAATAATTTAAAATCTGACCCCGACCACTTGCATGGAAAACAAATTTTCGATTTTGTTAGTGGATTAAATACTGAAAGAGTGATTTTTCATAGCATATCACATTTAACAGAAAAATCACATGAAGAATTACAAAAATTGCTTCCCAAAAATATGTTTATTTCTTATGATGGAATGGAACTAGAATTATAAATATCTCTTCTCCAACCTTAAAGTTTGTGCCGTCATTACTTATTCCTTTCAATTGCGCCTATACTGCAGGTTCTTGAGCTGCTGATGTCCTCTGGATAATAATAACGACTAAAAAATCCTCACAGAACCCATCCAAATTTTTCCTTGAGAAAACTGGATCTATCAACAAACTGTTATAGATATGTTCACTTTACAGCACACTATATAATAAGTTATTAAGTTAGTTATGCTTATAATTCATAAGATTTAATTCAATATTCTATAACGGAAGAAATTTGAGAAATTTCTCAGTTAATTGCTATATGATTCTTGAACTAAGTAAAGATAGCGGACGAAGTAAGTCGAAGGAAAAAGAATTCTATATTTTATCCCAAAATAAAATATTATCAGAAACTTCAACTCTTAATTTTCCTCTTCCATATAGAGAGCTAAGGTAAGCCATAATTATTGTATTCATTAAATAATATTGCTGTACTCCTTTTATACTTATTTGATAATAATCACAAACATCTTTTAGAATTTGTTCAGTTGTTCTTCTTCCGTGAAATCCATCTAAAAGATATTTTTCTACACCATTAATAGCTTCGAGATTTACACCAACCAATTTTATTAAAGATTCTCTTGGTTCTGCATGAGAAGGAACATAAAATTTATATTGGGAGTATCTCAAGAATCTTAAAGTTTCTCTAGTTTTATATACATCTACATAAAAAGGAATTTTATGTCTTTTGATTACCTCTTCAGAAAAAAGTGAATCAGCACAAAATAATACCTTTTCTACTTCTACACCTATTTGATTTGGAGAATGACCTGGCAAAGGAACTATGCTTAATTCAATCTCATCGAATTTTATTTTTCTTTCATCTTTTTTAATTACATAATCAACATCAGAAGGTTGAGCCATTAAAAATTTATTTTGTAAATCTTTCAAAGGACTTGCACCAGAGAATAGATAAAGAGGTTCAAGTGAAGGATATTGTATTATAGCAGATTCAACTTCTGGTGCATAAATCATTGCTCCTGTTTTCTCTTTTATATATCTATTACCTCCGCAATGATCTGCATGTGAGTGAGTATTGATTATTGCTTTTGGAACTAAATTATTTTCTTCTAAAAGTTTTAATACCTTTTTCCCTGTATCATCGTCTAGACCTGAGTCTATTAAAATGGCTGATTTTTCTCCATCTTTCACAACACCTATGTTTGCGGGATTTGGTATGTAATAAACCTGCTCACTTATTTTTTTCATTTCCATTCTCCTTTAACCTCTTTATACCAACACATAGCAATGAAACATTTTTGGTTGTTGTCTCCATTCATCTTTTACAATTTTATTTCAAATTTGTCTTGTTATAAGTATTTTCCTATATTCCATTTTCTCAAGTTTAAAAGTAATAGAACAATTACTCTTTTTAAATGTTATAAAAAATAGTTAATTATAATAAAATTTTATTGCTTCCACTCTATATCCAATGTAGCTTCATCACTTTTATTTTCAGCATCTTTACTTTCAGTGTTATTTGATAAATTTTCCTTTTGATTACTCTCCGATGTAGTTTCTTCTTTCTTTTCTTCTTTTATTTCTATGAGTTTACTTAAAAAATTAAAAATAAAATGTCTTCCAAAGTAAACTATTGCTACAATTATTATAACTATTAAAAGCCAAATCCATCCACTTGAAAATATATTACCTCTATTTACAAAGAAACCTGTTATTCCAGCTAAACTAGTTTTTGATGGTTCATAACTTAAAACTTTACCGCAAAGTTGTTTAGCACTATTATAATCATCTTTTTCGAGAGCTATCTTTCCATCTGCAAGATCTAAAGAAAGCTTATCTTTTTCTGAAACACTTAACTTTCCTTCTTCAATTAATTTATTTAAATATAAAGTAGCATTATCACAGATATCTTTTGCTTCGACTCTTCCTATTAAATCTTCTACAGAAGTAACTGTTAATGAAATATCAAAAACTTTGTTAATGTCTGTATTACCTACAAATATCTTGGAATTAATAACCCCTTTTAATTTTTCTGGATAAAGTCTTATAGTAAATACAGCTGAATTATTCGGAGCTAAATCAATACTCCCAGAATCAACATCCCATTTACTATCAAAATTCTGAACCTCTACCCTTATTCCTTTAACACTTGAAGTTCCTATGTTTTTAACAATTACTTTAAATTCAGCAGTTTCGTTAGATAAAAGTGAAATACTATTTTTATCAATCTTCATATCAAGAGAGCCATTAGTAAATGAAACATTAATAGAAGGTACAAAGCTTGTTCTACCTCCTGAACTTCCACCTCCTCCACCACCAGAGGGATAAGGAAGACCTACAACTGAAAGAGTTACACTATCTGAATTAGGATTACCTATTGAATCAAAAGCTTTAACTGAAAATACTTTCAAAGCAGTTGCTCCATAGAAAATAGGTATTGAAACATAGCCCGCACATTGTCCTGTTGTAGCATTATATTCAATATTTCCTAAAAAGACATTATCTAAATATACAGAACAATTTCCAGATATATCGTCCCCTACTTTAGCTATAACACTAATTGAACTACCAACTGAAACAGATTGCATATTTGAAGGAGATAATAAAACTATTTGGGGTCCATCTGCATCCACTTCAATTTTAGTAAATTGACTTTGATTTGAATTGCCAGCTAAATCAAAACATGTTGCATTAAGTACATAATAATCACTTAAACCTTTATTAAGGTCAAAATTTATGATAACACTTTGATTAATTCCATTTTCTGATGACATATCTCCTTTTTTATAAGTTTCATGAGTATTAGCATTACTAATCTCATAAGTGCAAGTTGCTTCTTCAGATGTAGTTATATTATAAAAAACTGAAGGGCCTAAAATAGACCCTTCAGTAGGTGAGGTGATAGTTATAGTTGGGGGAGTAGTATCTACTGAAAAAACGAGTTTGCCTGTTGAAAAAATATTACCTGCTTTATCTTTAGCAGATACATTCCATTCATATGTTCCTTCTGGAGCTACACACGATCTTATATAATTAGATTGAACTACACAAGTTATTCTTGGATTAATTTCAAAAGTTGGATCGTCTCCAAGATTTTCTTCTATAACTGAAAAATTAATTACAATTTGGCTAGTATTTAATATTGAATTATTTAAAGGTGAATTTATAATTATTTGTGGATATGTTTTATCAACAATTATATTATAACTAAAAGATGTCTTAACTTCATGTAAATCATTTTTATCTCTACCCGAAACTTCAGCACAAATAGTATATGCACCATCATCAGCAATATTGGTTGATACATTTACGACTTCAGAAGCTAAAGTTGTATCTGCTAATAAATTAGGTATTTTAGATACCGAATTTATCTTAAATTTAGAAGTAACATCCTCTCCTGCACATGTACTTCCTTTTTTAACTTTCCAAACAACATTAAGATTTTCAACAGAAGCTGTTCCTTGTTTATAAACAGATATAGTTATAGTTGAATTATCGTTTGAACTTATGAAATTTTTAGATGCTGTAATTCCAGCTCCATTTATATTATTGGACAAAATAGCTTGACTTTGTATAATAAGTTCTTTACTATTGAAATAAATATATTTTACATCTTTAGCTAAACTATCATTATATTCAATAAATATATCAAATTTAGTTGAGGCTATTGATGGTACATAAACTTTTGGCAAATTAATTACAAGCTCTCCTCTTTCCCCTAAAAGTTCATTTACTTTTGTATTAAAATCATAATTTAATTCAGTTGAATTAACTTTTATAGTAATATTTTGAGCAGATAATATTCCACTATTAACTAATTTTAAAGAGAGATTAAAAGATTGTCCTGGATTAACAAAAAAAGGATTGGGTAAATCTGATTCTAAATTTGCAGTGATGCTTGGTCTCTCTTTTAAATAAAAAATTACATCTTTACTTCCAGAATTTCCACTCTTAGAAGCTACTACTTTTAATTTAGTGAGTTCAGGTCTAGAAAACCCGATTGATCTAATAACTTCTAAAATCTCTTTAGCATCAACATATTTTGAATAGTTACCATTTCCTTCATCAGTAAGTTCAGTTATAACATTTCCTTCTTCACTTAAAATTTTAACATTAGCACCTATAACTTTATCTCCACTTTGATCATTAACTTTAATTTTAAATAAGATTTTTTGTCCGGTAGAATAATTACCATATTTTATAGGTGAAATTAAATTAATATTATATTGGTCACTTACTAATAAATTAAATTCATATCTTCCTCCATTTTCAGTTCCAGGAGCATTATCTAAAGCTTTAACAACATAAACCTCTTTATCAATTGGAGAATTTTCTCCAAGAGTGGTGCTATTTTTCCAAGTTGAACTTGAACTATCATAACTTAATTTTATATTTTGGCCATTTAAATCAAGGAAAACATTTCCTGAAGAAACAATTGTATTATCAGGATATTTTATTTTAAACTCAAAATCTACCTTTTCTCCTCTATTATAAATTATATTTTCTTGAGGAGAAATTTTATCTATAATTAAATTAATTGCTTTTAAAGAAACAACTTTTGATATACTCCCACTATTTCCATTTTTGGTTGCTGAAACATAAAGATTCCAATTTGAATTAGATAAATAATCAATTCTCTCAATAGCATTATAAAATCCAGGTTTAGACTCTATTTCAGTCATAAGTTTTTCATTTCCAAATTCATCTTTATACTTAACTTCAGCACCAGAAACTAATCTCCCATTTACATCTGTTACATTTACAACAATATTAGCATTATCTCCTCTATTTATAGAAGATGAAGGTTCAACAATAGAAACATTATACTTATCTGAAACTGCAAATTTTTGAACTAAACTTCCTTTATTATTATAAATTTTATAATTTAAAGCTAAAGTAGCTTCATTAGAAGAGTCAGTATTAATAGTACAATCACTTTCCCACAATTTTGTTGTAGGATTATACTGAGGCATAGAACAAGTTATACCAGCGCTGAGTATACCTTTAATTAAATCATTACTATCAGAAACACTTTCACCATTAGGATATTTTACAGAAAAAATGAACTTAAAACTATCGCCTCTGTTAAAAACTTTATCTTTAGGTTCGATAGTTGACATGATTAATATTTTATTTAAAGTTATAGTTTTTACTTTCTCTTCATAGGATATGCTATAAAGTATTTCTCTAACTTTTATAACTAAATCCCACGAATAATCTTTAATAGAAGTCACATAACTACCTTCGTAGTAACCTCCACCTATATTGTTAAGTTTAAAGAAATCACCAGAAGGTAACTTAGCAAAAACTTCTATTCCATTAGTTAAAACATTACCATTAGCATCTGAAATCTTTACTTTTATAGGTACTGTATCTGTTATATTAAAAGAATTTTTACTTGGTTCAATTAATTCAATTTTAAAAGGTATAACTGAAAGCGATTTAGCTGCTTCTCCTAAAATTGAAGAATAAGTAATAGTATTAGTGAAAGTATCTTTACAAGTTAAACTTAAGACAACATTGTAATCTCCAATTCTTGGAGGGGTTATAAATTGATTAACACCAACACCAGTAATAGTAGCTCCTCCTATAATTTCAGGGGCATTATATTCATTAGAAATAATAACTTCTCCAGTACTCTTATTTGTCAAATTTATAGTATAAGAACAAACAGCACTTTGGGTATTCCTATCTCCATTCGTAAAAGATAAAGAAACCTTAACATTATCTCCTAAAGTTATGGTATCTTTATTTAATTCAAAACTGGCTGTTACATTAGCTCTTTTAGTTATAATCATTTCTACTTCTTTTTGAGAAGTGATGCCGTCAGGTACAGATATAGACATAGAGTTTGGATTATTTATAGGTTGATTCTGATTTTGACTATAAACAATATAATTACTTCCGCTTTGTAGTGGAAGATAAACAATACCATTCGTCACATCTCTAACTACATTATAATATGCATCACCGCCAGTAACAGTACCACTAGTAACATAAGAACCATCGGAGTATTTTAAGATTAATTTGACTGATTCATTTAGCTTTTTATTATAGTTATTAAATCTAATAGTTCCTCCAGAATATTGGGAAATATCAAATTTTACATAGTCTGCTGATTTAACATAACCATTTTTATAAAAAACAAGTTTAAATGAACAGTCTTCATTGTTAGAAGATAAATTATTTGACAATGAGTAATATCCATATGAATCAGAATAAGCTCTATTATTAGTTAATAGAGTACATGCATTAGCACCAGGAGAATCATCAGTCTCAAAATAAACTGAAACATCACTTAAAGCTAAATTAATCGGAGCACCATTATATTCATAATTAGCATCTGAGATTATTCCTGCAATATTAAATGTAGCAGTATATGAGTAAGTTACACTTATACCTAATAAAATAATTATTAAAAAAGTTAAATATTTATTAAATTTCATTCTTAACACCCCTACCTTTCAATTATTAAATTTTAAAGCTTTAAATTGAAAAATCACTTTTTTCGATTGATTGATACCGTCAACGTTTCACTCTTTCCGGATTTCTTTTTCTTTTAATTTGGTTATAAAGATTATTAAGGTATGCTTTTATGTTGTAATAAATTACTAATGTTACAGTTGATACACCTGCTAAAGCTGATTCAAGTTTACCAGGTATATAACTTATAACTTTATATGGCACTGTCGCATCACCAGTGTTGATTTCCTCTCCATTAACTGAAGAAATTCCTTTTTTTGTAATTAAAGTTTCATATTTAACCGATATAATATTTCTTAAAAATTCATAGAGATTATGTGGTGGATTACCTAAATACACATTAACAAGTTCAGAAGCAACACCTGTAGCAACTGTAAGACCTATTGGTACATAAGGTAATAATCTTCCGTATTTTGCAAATGTCTCATATGCTCCTTTAATTTCAACTTTATAACGTTCTTTTCCATCTATTTCTATTTTAGTAAATGTAATACTTCCATTTTCAATTTTCTTTTTTATATAAGGATCATTTTCTAATTCGTTCTTACGATCTTCATATATAATAATTTCTTCTAATCCTGACCCTGCAACACCTTTTAATTTTGATCCAATTTCTTTTAATTTTGATCCAAAAGACATTATAAAGCACCCCCATTGAATATATTATCTTCTTTGAATATTGTTTATTACATACCAACACTTGTATTTAAATCTTTCTATTTTATAGTGACAACACTATTTATAAAAGATAAGTAAAAATTTTAAGTATACACTACTTAAAAATGTAAGGTGAAAATTAATGGAAATTGAAGTTAATGATGAAAATTTTGATAAAGAAGTTATAGAAAAATCGAAGCAAGTCCCTGTTTTAGTTGATTTTTGGGCTCCGTGGTGTCCTCCTTGTAGAATGCTTTCCCCTATTTTAACTAAAATAGGCAAGAATTTTGGGGATAAATTAATAGTAGCTAAACTAAATGTAGATGAAAATCCAGAAAAAAGCAGAGAGTATGGTATAATGGGTATTCCTTCAGTAAAACTCTTTAAAAATGGAGAAATAATAGATGAATTTGTCGGAGCTCAGCCAGAAAATAATATATTAAGAATGTTAGAAAGAAATGGAGTTAAAAATGAGTAATAAATATGATTTAATTATAATTGGAACTGGTCCAGCTGGATATACGGCTGCTATTTACGCTTCAAGATATAATTTAAGTACCTTAATTATAGGTGCAGAATTAGGCGGCACAGCTTCTAAAGCTCCAGAAATTCAAAATTATCCTCCATACCAAAGCATAACGGGTTTAGAATTAATGGAACTCTTTGAAAAACATGTTAGATCTTTAGGTGTAAATATCAAAGTAGCTAATGTATTAGAAATATTAGGTAATGAACAAAATTTCAAAGTAATTACAGAAGATGAAACTTTTTTTTCAAAGAAAATATTATTAGCTACAGGTTCGCAAAATAAAAAATCAGATATTAAAAATGAAGATAAATTCATAGGGAAGGGAGTAAGTTATTGCACAACTTGTGATGCTCCCTTATTCAAAGAAAGAATAGTCGCTGTCTTAGGAGGAGGAAATTCAGCTCTTCAATCAGCTCTTTTACTTTCACAATTTGCAAAAAAAGTCTATCTTATCCATCGCAAAGAAAATTTTAATAAAGCAGAACCTAATTTAACAAACAAAATTAAAAAATTAAAAAATGTAGAAATTCTCCTAAATAAAGAAGTAATTTCAGTTGAAGGAGATAAGTTTGTAAGAAGAGTAGTTCTAAAAGATAAAACTGAAATAAATGTTGATGGCCTTTTTATAATGACTGGATACATTCCAAGAAATGAATTAACTAAAAATCTTGGAATAAATTTAGATGAAAAGGGATATATCATAGTTGATGAAAATCAAAAAACTAATGTACCTGGTGTTTATGCTGCTGGAGATTGCACTTACAGGAAATATAAACAGATAATTACAGCAGCAAGTGAAGGAGCAATTGCTATTATAGCTCTATATAAAGAATTTCAAAAAGAAAATGCTTAGAAAATACCAAGTAACATACCTAAACCTAAAATAACAAGTATTAATCCTTCTATCAAATGCATCCAACGTATATTTTTTTCTTTCCATTCTCCTAAAGTTTCCACCTTACTTAATCCTAAATAAACTATTAAAGTTATTACAATCATAGGAGAAATGAAAATCAAATCATAAAATAAAAGCATAGGTAAAACTTTTAAGAATTCAAAGGCTGACAAAATACCCCCAAGTACAATATAAGGTCCCATCGTACAAGGTATTAAGAAAAGAGCAACAAAGGTTCCAACTCCAAAAGCTCCATAAGGTGAAGTAACCTTAGATATTAAAGCTTTGACTTTAGGTCTCCAACTCAAAGGCATTTCAGTAGTAAAACCACCAGGACGATAATTAATTACATCTTTAATTTGAAAGGCTCCCAAAATAAGAGCTAAAATTCCAAGAACTTTATAAATTATAGGTCTGATTAGAGCTATAGTTTTAGCCACTTGAAAAGCCTTTACTATAATTATACCATATATAAAATACATTAAAACAATAGCTAAAGAAAAGGATAAACCGGACCACAAAACTTTCTTTCTATTTCCAGCATTATTAAGAGTTATAGACAAAAGAAGCATAATTAAAACCGCAAATTCGCAAGGATTAACAGCATCAACTAAGGCAAGAGAAATTACTTTTGATATAGTATTAAATGAAAGTAAGTTATCTTTAAAATTAATTTTAACACTTGGAAGATTTTGTTCAGTTGAAGTATTTCCATTCCACTCAAAAGCCCAACCACCAAGCTTTATAGCATTATTATAAGACAACTCTTTACCAGCAATATATTCAATATTCATAGGCTTAATTTTAGTATAATTCATTTTAGAAAGGCTTTCTAAAAAATTATCTTCAAAAAGCATATGTAAATAAGAATTGTCAAAGGTTTCGTTAGATATTCTAAATAAAACTTTATCTTTAGATAAAATTATGGGCTTTCCTAAAAGTTTATTAAAATCTAAATCAGAAAAATCAACCATTCCTTCTGGCAAAGGACATTTATTTGAAGACACAGATGAAGAATATTTTATTATATTATCTAAAATAGGCTTATCACCTATGTATAACTTATCTTGACTAAATAAAAAAACAGGAACACCTGATCCTATTTTATAAATTTCGTTATAATAATTGAAAACTTCAATATTATTTGAAGGGTCTACTTCATAAGATATAAGTATATTATTAGAATTATTTATAAAATCTCCATAAACAATTGGAGAAGCTTTAGCACAATGAGGACAGACTAAACTTGAAAAATAAACAGCACAAACATCAGCATGGGCTAAAGGCAAAGCTATCAATAATAAAATTAAAAGTGAAAAACTTATTTTTAATTTATTCATATTCAAATTAAAATTAAAGTAATTTATAAATATTCATAATTCAACATATTTTTAAGTCTATATATTATTTCTAAAGATATGAAAATTATTTCATGGAATATAGCAGGACTTAATGCTATAATGAAAAAAGGTTTTTTAGAATGGCTTTCGAAAGAAAGGCCAGATATATTTTGCGCACAAGAAACTAAAATCTCAGATGAAGACAAGAAAATAAATTTCAAAGAATATTATGATTTTTGGGCTTTTTCCGAAAGTAAAAAAGGATATAGTGGTGTTTTAACTTTATCTAAAGAAAAACCTAAAACTACTCAAATAGGCATAGGAAAAAGTGAATTTGATATAGAAGGTAGATCCTTAATTCATGATTTTGGAAACTTTATTCTTTTTAATATTTACTTCCCTAATGGACAAAGAAGCAAAGAAAGATTGGATTATAAAATGGCTTTCTATGATTATTTTTTAAAAATTGTGAAAAAACTTATTGAGAAGAATAAAAAAATAATTGTTTGCGGAGATTTCAATACTGCTCACCATGAAATAGACTTAGCAAGACCTAAATCTAATGAAAAAGTATCTGGTTTTTTACCTATAGAAAGAGAATGGGTAGATAAATTTGAAGCTGTTGGCTTTATAGATACTTTCCGCTATAAACACCCTAATGAAGTAAAATATTGTTATTGGAGCCAAAGAACAAATGCAAGAGAAAGAAATGTAGGGTGGCGGATAGATTATATTTTCATATCCAAAAATTTATTACCTAAACTTAAAGAAGCTTTTATTCAAACAGAAGTTATGGGATCTGACCATTGCCCTATAGGAATTGAAATTGAACTTTAAATCCAAAGATTTATTAAGCAAAAATTGATAGATACCACCAAAACAAACCCCAAGAATTCATCTTTATGGCGAATTCTTGAACTTTTTTATAGAACTAAAAAATTATAGAATAAAGAGTGAAAAAATGTCAAATAAATTTATTGATTTAAATATATCTGAAAATATTAAAAAAGCATTATATGAATTAAATATAAATGAAATGTTTCCTATCCAAGAAAAAACTATACCTTTATTACTTGAAGGAAAAGATTTAATAGGCCAAGCTCAGACAGGAACAGGTAAAACAGCTTCTTTTGTTATACCTATTTTAGAAAGAATAAATTTAAATCAAATCAAGCCACAAGCACTTATTCTTTGTCCAACAAGGGAACTTGCCGTTCAAGTAAGTCAAGACCTTCAAAGTATAGGAAAGTATACTAAAGTTCGAACTGTTACTATATATGGAGGAGCATCCATAGATGTTCAAATTAATTTACTTAATACAGGTGTTCATGTAATAGTTGGAACACCAGGAAGAATTTTAGATATTTTAAATAGAGGCTTTTTAAATTTAAAGGATATAAAAATAATTGTCCTTGATGAAGCAGATAGAATGTTGGATATGGGTTTTATTGAAGATGTAGAAAAAATAATTCAACAAACTCCAAAACAAAGACAAACTATAATGTTCTCTGCCACTATCTCAGAAGCTATTCAAAATCTTGCTCAAAAATATATGAAAAATTACCATTTTATTTCAGTATCCTCTGATGAAATAACTTTAAAAAATATAGAACAAATTTATTGTGAAGCTAATTTCTACACAAGATTTAACACTTTAAAATCTATTTTCAAAAAAGAAAAAATAAAGTCGGCTATAATTTTCTGCAACACCAAAATAAGTGTTAAAAAATTAGTTCAAATACTTAGAGAAAATAAGTACCGTGCAGCAGGGTTACATGGAGATCTTTCACAAGCTCAGAGGAATAAAACTCTTTCAGCTTTTAAAGATGGCAAATTACAATTCCTTGTTGCAACAGATGTGGCTGCAAGAGGATTAAATATATCTGGAATTAGTCATATTATCAATTATAACATACCTAAAGACCCCAAACAATATGTTCATAGAATAGGTAGAACTGGTAGGGCAGGAAAATATGGAAAGGCTATCTCTATTGTAACTGAACAGGATAAAGAAGCTTGGGGGGCTATAAAATGGTTTATTAACATGCCTATTGAGAAAGTAGATTATTTACCACCTAATCTTATTAAAAAGGAAGGGTCTAAAGAGTATAAACCTAAATGGCAATGGGCTTAAAAACCCATATAAATTTCAAATGAATTTATAATAAAATGGTTAATTTAACACCCCAAGCCTTAAAACTTCTACAAAAAAGGTATTTTCTTAAAGATAAAAATATGCACACAATTGAAAATTTTGATGATCTTATTAAAAGAGTAGCAAATAATGTAGCTAAAGCAGATCTTCTATATGGTAGTGATGTAAATTTAACTTTCAAAGAATTTTTTAATATGATGCGTTCTTTAGATTTTTTACCAAATTCACCTACTCTTATGAATGCTGGTACTTCATTAGGTCAACTTTCAGCATGCTTTGTTATACCTGTTGAAGACTCTTTAGAATCAATTTTTCAAGCTATTAAAGAAATGGTTCTTCTTCAACAAAGCGGGGGAGGTGTTGGTTTTAATTTCTCTAAAATTAGGCCAAAAGGTAGTATAGTAAAATCAACTTTTGGAGTTGCCTCTGGTCCTGTATCCTTCATAGAAGCCTTTGATGCATCAGCTAATGTAATTAAACAAGGAGGAAAAAGAAGAGGAGCTAACATGGGTATATTAAATGTTAATCACCCAGATATATTAGATTTTATAAGAGCTAAAAGAAATCGTCCTGATTATCTTTCAAACTTTAATCTTTCAGTTGCTATTACTGATGAATTTATGGAATGTGTCATAAAAGATAAAGAATATAATTTGATAAATCCCTTTAATCAAGAAATAGCCCAAAAAATAAGTGCTAAAAAAGTATTTGACGAAATAGTTGAAAGTGCTTGGACATGTGGAGACCCCGGATTAATTTTTATAGATGAAATTAATAGAAAAAACCCTAACAAAAATTTAGGAAAAATAGAATGTACTAATCCTTGCGGCGAAGTACCTTTATTTCCTTATGAATCATGTAACTTAGGTTCTATTAATCTCTCTAATATGGTTGAAAATAAACAAATTAATTGGGAAAAACTTGGAAAAACAATTGATATAGCTATTCATTTTTTAGATAATGTAATTGACATAAATAAATATCCTCTACCTCAAATAGAAAAAATTACAAAAGCTAATAGAAAGGTAGGTTTAGGTGTCATGGGTTTTGCTGATATGCTAATAAAATTAGGAATAAAATATAACTCAGAAGAAGGTTGCCTTTTAGGAGAAAAAATTATGGCTTTTATAGAAGAAAGGAGCCATAAAATGAGCGAACAATTAGGAAAATTAAGAGGTAATTTTTCTAATTTTGAAGCAAGTGAATGGGCTAAAAAAGGCTTCCAATATATGCGTAATGCTACGACAACAGCCATTGCCCCTACTGGGTCAATAAGTATAATAGCTGGATGTTCGTCAGGGATAGAACCTCTTTTTTCTGTAGTTTATCAAAGAAAAATGTTTGATGAAGAATCTTATATTTATATTAATCCCATCTTCGAAGAAAAAGCTAAGGAAGAAAAAATATATTCTAAAAAATTAATCAATGAACTTTTAACTAAAGGAAGTCTTTCTAAAATTGGAAAGATTCCCAAAGAAATTAAAGAATTGTTTGTCACAACATACGAAATAGATCCCAAATGGCATATTAAAATGCAAGCTGCCTTTCAAAAACATACGGATAATAGTGTTTCAAAAACTATTAATTTACCTAATAAAGCATCTAAAAAAGATGTTAAAGAAGCTTTCTTACTTGCATATCAATTAAAATGTAAAGGTATTACTATTTATAGAGATAAAAGCAAAAATAAGCAAGTAATAAATGTTAGAAAATGTAAGGAGTGTACAAGTTGAAAAACAAAGCATTAGTTTATTTATGGACTGGAAATGGTGCTGGAAAAACTACCTCTGCTTTAGGTACAGCTCTACGTGCAGTAGGGCATAATTTTAAAGTAATAATCATTCAATTTATGAAAGGTAGAAAAAATATTGGAGAGTATAAAATAGCTAAAAAATTATATCCTAATTATAAAATATATCAATTTGGAAGTCCTGAATTTATAGATTTAAAAAATCCATCTGAAGAAGATAAACAAAGAGCCAAAGAAGGTTTAGACTTTGCCAAAAAATGTATAAAGAAAAAACCTTTTCTTTTAATTCTCGATGAAATTAATCTTGCTTGTGCTGTAGGATTATTAAATTCTAAAGATTTAATTAAATTTTTAGATACCATCCCTCCAGAAACAACAGTTTACCTTACCGGCAGAAATGCATCTAAAGAATTGATTAAAAGAGCAGATTTTGTTAATGAAGTTATCGAAATAAAAAAGCCAAGAAAAATGCCTCCTGCTAAAAAAGGAATTGAATATTAAAATGCGCCGACGCCAAGCATAATTTGTAAGAAAGACATTAACTCTAAATTACGAAGAACATAATGAAGGCTCTTATCAGAAATATCTTTGATGCATTTATAGTATTAGACTTTCTCAAATTAAAAAAATGTTTTTAGTAAGTTATATAATTTGGCTAACTAAATAATAAAATAAACTTTGTTAAATGTTTTACTATTAATTTCCGAACTTAGACACTACTTGAATAGAATGTATATGCAATATCAACTCTTTTAATTTATAACTAATAATTAAATCTCTTTTCATACTCTTTGTGATCAAACCATTCAAGGATAATATTAACTATTCTAACTTCATCACTTTCGATGGTATAAATTAATCTCCAAGCATTAGGGAGGTCATATTTCCAAAGATTAGTTATTCCAAACTGTTGAACATAGATTTTTGGCCAATTACTTTTAGGTATCTTTGTACCACAAACAGGGTTCTTCCTTAAATCATCCAATGCTCTGTTAATGAAATTGTAAAGTTGTTGATCTTCGAATTTTCCACTCTTAAGAGAATCAAATTCTGCCTTTATCTTTTCAGATATGAAAGCAACTTTTATCTCTTTGTTCATTTAACCACCAAACCTTCAGAAATAAGAGATTTAATACGTTTTGGATTGTGAATCCAAAATACAATTCCGTCTTTGTCTATCATAACCTTTCCAGATTCAATTAAATAGTCTAAAATAGTTTGAAAAGTTTGATACATCATTTTCTTAGGTAGTTTTTTCCAAAGCTGGTATTTCCCACATTCTTGAGAATTTTCTTGTATAGTTTTTTCTACCATAATCACGGATTCCAGCGTCGGGCTATGCATTAGCGACATTTTTTCCATATTTCTTTTTATATTTTTTTTCATATTCTCACTTATATCAAATTATATATTATATATAATTATATAATATTATATACAAAAAATATAAGCATTTCTATTATAAGTATTTCTATTTCTAGCTGTAGTATTTTTCTTTTATGAATGTTTATTTTAAAAAAGATCCGCCGACGCCAGGACTTTCTCCATCTGCCTTTTCTCTCTTTTTCTAAAAGAGCAATTTTTCCTTTTTTTCTCTTTTGGCAACTTACCTTTTCTCTTTTTCTAAAAGAGAAAAGGCAGGAAGGTTCGAACCTGGAAGTCCTTGCGGACATCAGTTCTCACGAAAATTGTTCGAGACTGACGCCTTACCGAGTTAGGCTACGTCGGCACAATTTTATAAAAAACTACTAAGTATAAAAAGCTTCACTCAAAATATCAAACTCTTTATATATATTAAATAGCTTTTAAAGAATATGACTGATATAGTAATAGGTCGTTCTGAAAAAGATGTTGCAAAATATGGAACAGAAGGAACTGTTTGGATAGGAAAACAATATATCAAAATGGGTAATATGATGTCTTTAGCTAATCGTGTTTTACTCGATGTTGTAAGACCTCATGTTATTTTAGTTTGTGGTAAACGTGGAGAAGGAAAATGTCTCTCAGGAGATACAAAAATTGTCTTATCTAATGGTGAAGTTAAAACTATTCAAGAATTAGTCAATGACAAAAATGAAGTTCTTTCTTTAAATAATAACCTTAAAATAACTACTTCTCCCAAAGAAAATTTTTATGTTAGAGAAGTAAAAGAGATGTTAGAAATAACAACTTTAACAGGTAAAAAGATAAAAGTTACTCCTGAACATCCTCTATTAACTATTAAAGGGTGGGAAAATGCTTGTAATTTAATGGAGGGTTCTAAAATAGCAACTCCTAAAATAATCAGTATTTTTGGAAATGAATATATGTCTAAAAAAGAAATTAAAATATTAATCTATTTATTGATTAAGAAAAAAATTAAACACTTACCTAATAAAATTTTCAAACTTCCTAAATATAAAATATCCTTTTTCTTAAATGAACTATTTGGCAATTGTGGAACTATTCATAAAGAAAAAAAGTCCATAAAATTGACTTTATTTTCAGAAGAATTAGCATCACAAATTAGTCATTTATTACTCAGATTCGGTATAATTTCAATAATAAATTATAATAAAATTAATTATGAATTAATTATTAAAGAGAATTACCTTCAAAAATTTATTCAAGAGATAGGTCTTTCTAAAAATAAAGAAATCCAACTTCTTAAAATGATTAAAAAAAATTCTAAAGAAGTTAGTAATTTAGATATAATCTCCAAAGAGTTATTAGCACGGTATAACTCTCAAACTTTAGAAAATGAACAAACTATAAGCGGAGAAAAATCATTACAAAAAATCAATTTAGAAATTTGTAGAGAAATTAAACTTTTAGCAGAATCAGATATATTTTGGGATGAAATTATTCAAATTAGAAAACTTAATGGAAATTTTTTAGTTTATGATATTTCAGTCCCGGCTTATCACAATTTTATAGCTAATGATATAATAGTTCATAATTCTTATACGATGTCTATGATAGGAGAGGGAATTGTTGATTTACCCCAAGAGATCGCTCAAAATATAGCCTCTTTATTCTTAGATACTATGGGTATTTTCTGGACTATGAAATATCCTAATTATAGAGAAGAAGCTCTATTAGCTTCTTGGAATTTAAGTCCAAAAGGTTTTGATAATATTAAAGTATTCGTTCCAGGAGGGAAATTCGAAGAGTTAAAAGATCAAGGTATTCCTGTAGATGAAAAATTTTATTTGACAACTAGTGAATTGGGTCCTCTTGAATGGTGCATGACTTTTGAATTAAAACCAACAGAGCCTATTGGCATTTTAATAAGTAAAACTATAACTAAACTTCAAGAAAGTAAAGAAAAATATGAGATAGATGATATAATTGACGCTCTTAAAAAAGATGAAGATATGCCTCAAGAGATAAAATTAGCAGCTATAACAAGATTTCAAATGGCTAAAGAGTGGGGCTTATTTGCAAAAGAAGGAACCCCTTTAACTGATATTTTAAAAGGCGGGCAAGCTTCAGTTTTAGATATTTCTATTTATTCTCATATTTATGGAGCTTTCTCTATTAGAGCTTTAGTTATAGCTCTTTTTAGCAAAAAAATTCTTGAAACAAGAGAAGCTGCTAGAAAAATAGAAGAAAAGGAAGATATTGATACAGGTTTTGCATATTTCATAAAAAGAGAAGCTAAAAAGAAAGAAATACCTTTAATATGGATTTTCATCGATGAAGTTCACGAATTTCTTCCTGAACAAGGAGAAACTTTAGCTACTGGCCCTTTGCTCCAAATAATAAGAGAAGGAAGACAACCAGGAATTTCTCTTGTAGTTGCAACTCAACAACCAGGTAAAATGAATACTGATGTATTATCTCAATGTGACTTAGTTATATCTCACAGAGTAACATCTAAAATGGATATAGAAGCTTTAAACACAATTATGCAATCATATATGACCTCTACTTTATCTAAATTAATTGATGAACTTCCAAGAGTAAAGGGTGTAACTCTAATTTTAGATCAAAATCAAGAAAGATTATATCAAGTCCAAATGAAACCTAAATTAAGTTGGCATGGTGGAGAAACTCCAACAGCTATCCCGCCTAAAGTTAAAGAATTATAAAGAGGTGAAACTATGACTAATCCAATAAAGAGCGATTACATTGCAATGGGAGAAGGTAAAGGCATGAAAATAACTCTTTGGCCAAGCTCACTTCAAATAGAAAGAATAGAAAAAGATGCTAATACAGGTAAATGGGAAACTAAAGAAAAAATAACCTTAGCAACTAAAATGCTAGAATATCTCGCTGCAAGAATTCCTGCTTTTGTAACTATAATGGATTCACAGAAAAAATCAGAAAATTAAAAGAAGCTCTCTGTCGCAATAAAGGGTGATGGTTCTTAAGTTAGATGTGATAGTAAAAGACAGTAATATTTAGTGCTGTAGACAGTTTTAAAAGAACTTACCCTTTCAATTCAGCTTCAAGATTGCTAGTGTATTCAGCATAATTTCCTGCTTTTATTGCTTCAAAAAACTGCGAGAAATCAATTGGAGAAAGGAACTTAAAATAATATTTGAACTTCTTTTGTTTTCTGTTTAATTCTTCAAAATGCTTTCTTGCATATTTCAATTTTGCCTTGTTTTCTTCGGTGATATCCTCATCTGATTTTACTTCTACGACAAGAATATCTTTACCTATTTTGATAAAGAAATCAGGATTGAACTTTGCCTGCTTTTGATGACCGCCATTTCTAGCGAGTGAGCTTGGGCTACCTATTCTATAAGTATATGGAATATCATAAAATCCTTTATCGACAGATTTAATCCAAGCATCTATTTTTTGTGCGTATTCTTGCCTTACTAAATATCTTGCAAATTCTCTTTCATTATTATGAGAAAGAATTACAACATTCAAAGGACATTTAAATAAGTGTTTGTTTTCGATAATAATTACATTCTTATGAAGAGCTTCGTTGCTTGCCTCTTTTATAAGTTCTATATCTTCCTTTTTAGACAGCTTTATTGAAGATTCTTCATAAATCATTGCTTTTTTGTTCGAGAATTCGGAAACCTTGGCACTTGCTGTAGGAATATTCCTCGTATTTATTATGTAAGGGGCTTGGGATGTCCTCTTTATTATTGTGGTTCCTACTGCCCCTCTTTTGAGAACATCAAAAGCTCTCTCAATTCTATTTTTATTTTGTTCTGTAAGCATTTCTGTTTGTTCCGGGTCTGCTTTCTTCAGAGCTTGTTCTATTTCAGCTCTAAGCTTTTTAGGATCTATCAGTTTGGAATAATTCGTTCCCGCTTCATCATCAAACTCTGCTAATTTATTGATAATATCATTGACTACACTTTCTACACGATACATTTTCACAGGAACCTGCGTAGCTACTTCACTTTCTTTTTGTTCTTTTATTTGAAAGTAAGTTGTTGTTAATTTTATGATTCTAGATTGTGTACTTAATTCTGGAATTTTGGGGATCTTATATTTACCTTTTTGAGGATGTAACTTCTTTTCGACTTCTACTTTTTCATAGTTCATATTGTGCAATTCAAAATTGTAATCCTTGTCTTTATCAACTATATAACTTCTTACTCTTTTCTCACAATCCATTACCTCTTCTACTAACTCTCTTATAGCTTCTCCCCATTTGTAATGGTTGTAAACTATAACCGTGGGTTGCTCTGAAAGATAATTTTTAGGGACTCTTAAACCCCTTCCTAAAACTTGGGCAATCAATAACTTGGAATTAAAAGCTCTTTCTTCATGCGGAACAATCTGGAAAACATTATCCACATCCCACCCTTCTGTTAGCATACTTACAGATACTATCCATTCAACAGAATTTTTTGCATTGTCGACTTCTTTTAGTAATTCTCTATTTGCTTCATGTTCCGAGCTAGAAGTAACGACCAATACCTTTTTATCCGCTTCATCTGGTGTTATCCTCTCTTTGTCGATAAGAAAATTCTTAATTTCATCTGTTAATTTTTCAGCCTTACTGATTTTTTGGGTCACAAAAATTGTAATGTGTTTATCTGCTTTATTCCAAGTTTTCTTATTTCTTTGATGATTAGCATAAATTTCTTCTAGTTTCTGAGGCCATGTTTTGGCATTTGATTCTTTCAAATAGTCTACTTTTTTGATTACAAAATTTCCTGCCAAATCACCTTCCATTGCCTGCATTATGCTATATCTATAAACGACATCTCTCGCATATTCATTTCCCATATATGGTGTGCCTGTGAACCCAACAATAAACTTGAAGTTGTATTTTTTGTCTAGTAGGAATTTTTTCCATTCTTTCATTGCTTCTGTATCTGTTTTTGCAGACTCCGCTTCTGGATTCATGATATGATGCGATTCATCGTTAAGAACAAGTGTTCTTTCCCCCTTTCCTTTCAAGCTATCTGCAATAGAAGAAGTTACATGAGCATAAGTTTTGTGGACATTGTCTATGCAAATATCCCATTTTTTTATGGTTCTTGAAGCATCTGTGATACTAGGATTTATTTTATGTGGAATAGATTCATCCTGTAGCGTTGCTCTCAGATTTTTGTCAATTACAAACTTCTCAAATTTTTTCAAAAGCTCTCTTTTAACTGTTCTTGATGGGCATAAAATTAATACTTGATCTACCGCACCTTCACATAAAAGAATCTGCGCAATACCATACATTACCCAGCTTTTGCCTGTTGCTGTTGCTAAATCAATAGTGCAAGCAAGCTTATCTGGAAATTCTAATTTATTTCTAAAATTGTCAAATGTTCTATAGTATTCCTTTAATGCAGGATTTTTCTCAAAATTTTCTCTCGCTAAATCTTCTGTATTTTTGTATTCACCACTCAAAAGAAATCTAACAGCAGTTCTTATTGCTTCCTTCTGGAATTCTCTATGATTACACAACTCTTCAAGGAAATCTTCATATTTGTCCAAGTCCAGCTTTTCTGGATCAATATTCTTTGTTACCTGCAGGACCAATTCATTGACTTTTACTTCTGTCATTTTTCAGCACCGCCGTTATCTTCTAATAAACTTATAGGCTTCTCTATAAATTTTTCAGCGTTTTGAAAACAGATTTGTGCCATAGTCATTTGATGAAGCGACCTTAACGCTTGTCCTTTAATTGTCCATACTTCAGATTTTTCTGGATTATATTTCAGTAATCTCTCGGCTGTTTCTTTCGCTTGTACCCATTGTCTCAAGTTTACTTGGGCTTTTGCTTTTTGAACTTCAGTAGTTATTTGAGAAAAACTGACTCCTTGCTTTTGTCTTTTACACTGAAACCAACATTTTTCTTGTATACTTTCTTTACCAGCAATAACATAATAAAGTTCCGCTTCGAGGTCTCTACCACCATCTGCGCCTTTACCTCTAACTTGTGGATTTACAAATCCATTATTATTAATAATATCATAACATAATTGTTGAAAATTATCAGAAGATATAGAATTAATAATTTCTTTCCATTCTTCTTTTGTTTTATACTTCTTGTCATTCATTTTACTCCCTCTTAAAATCATTTATTTCCTTGACCTCTATTCTTTCATTCCCAAAAATATCCAAGTAAATAATACAAACCTTCTCACCAACTTTTGTTGCAGGAATTCTTACTTTATAGCTTTCTTTCTTGATATTATCAGCGAAAAAGTAATCAGTCATGTTGAAGAATTTACCATTGTAATCTTTGTCTATCAAAACCATACTTAAAGCATCTTTAGGATCTTTGAATTCCACAGGCTCTTTTGCTCTTTGAACAGCTTCAAATTCTTTTATTTCAATAATTAATTCTTCTTCCCCTTCGATAAACTCAGTGATTTTGCCTTTTGGCTTTCTTCTGAAGTATTCTGCTTTTACATTTGGCGGATGTATGAAATCAAATCCTACCTGTTCTATATTCTGATTTATATCTTTAGCAGAAGTTGGTTGTAATGGTCTTCTAAAAGTTCTTTTGTGCAACTCATCAATTATAGAGTAAGGAATTCTCAAAATATAATATCTTATACCCTCTTTTTCTATATAATCCTGTAAGAAATAAACCCTGCTTGCTGGAGCAATAATAAACATTCGAGCTTTGATATAATCCCCAACATTTTCATGAAGCTGATCAATGTATTCTTCTGTCAGATAACCTTTTTGCGAGAAAACTTTAACAGGACAATTGAACAAAACACCATCCATTTTCAAACCATTAATTTCAAAATCTTTGGGTTCTGCCTGGAACAAATCAAGAGAAAATCTCTTGAAATTCTCTTCGCCCATCTTTAAAATAAAGTCGTGGTCTTCATACAAACCAGCATTGTAAAGAACAAATGGCTTTGGTTTTAATGGCTCGCCTTTATTTCCTATTTCTTTTTTCAGGTTGTGTAATCTCTTAATCATTGTATAAATTGCCAGTTTAGACGAATCAACCATGATCCACCTTCTGCCAAGTTTTTCGGCAACTGCGCCTGTTGTGCCAGAGCCAGCGAAGCAGTCGAGAACTAGATCGCCAGGATTTGAGGATGCTTTAATTATTCGTTCTAATAATTCTTCAGAGTTTTCTGTAGGATAACCAGTATTATGCGTTTTGTAACTTGGTATATCTGTCCAATTAGTGTCTATTAATAACTCTGGTTCTTTAAGGTACTCAGGCATCCCAATAACTTTTATTCCTCGTAGGTTTGTGTACGTTCTATTTTTGTTTATTCTAATCCATCCTAACTTGGTGTACTCATCAATCTTTTCTTGTGATAAACCCCAATGCTGTCCTTTTGGGGGTAAAATGGGTTTGCCAAAGAAATATCTGACTTGTAGATCATATGTTTTTCTTTCTCCAGGCATATCCAAAGAAATCCATCTGCGTTCCCCTTCACCAATTTTCTTTTTAAATCCAGCAAATAGATTGTTTGATCCCTTTGAATAGAAAAATACCGAATCGGTACCTGTCATAAATTGATTTGTTAAACCTTTAGGAACATATCCTCTCCTAATAATTATCTCATTCCTAAAATTATTCTTCCCAAAAACTTCATCCATGATAACTTTAACATAATGCCCAAAATGATAATCGATTCTGACATAAATGCTTCCATCATCTGCAAGAAGTTCTCGCAAGAAGATTAATCGCTTTCTAAGAAATTCAACAAATTCTGCTCCTTGCAATGCAGCAGAATAAGCAGGTTCACCTTTTGCATCATAAATATCTCCTGTCCCAAATGGAGGATCTATATAGATGAGTTTAATTTTTTCTAGTTTTCCTTCGTCTTGCAGTTTTTTCAGATATTTTAATGCCTGCAAGTTATCTCCAAAAATAAGCATATTGTGCCATTCGCCTTCTTTTACATTACCAAATTGTTTTACTGGCTGGAATGGCATAGCCATTGTGTCAGCCAAAATGTCTTCTTCTCTTTCCTTGATCCCATATTTTAGCTCGATTTCTTTGGGTTCTTCTTTTGGTGGAAATAAAAGATTCTTGAAAGACTCAGGAATATCTTTTCCTTCTTTTATCAGATTCAAGAGTTGCTGTTTTAGTTCATCATCAAGTTGCATTTTATTTCACCTAAATAATTCATTCTCAATTAATTTTAAATATTCATTAGTGTAAAAAATATCTGGCATGTATTTCAAAGGTCTTACTCGAATTTCAAATTTAGGGTCATTAACATTTGTTACATCAAATAATACTAAACCTATACCAAAGATCAAACATAAAGAATCTAATCTTGAAATATCTGTTTCAGAACTTTGTTTAGGTACAACTAAATATACTGAATGCGAAAAAAGTCTATAAGAGCAAGCTTGTCCAAACGCAGTTATAAGATTTGTAGAATCAGTTTTAATTTCAGCAGAAATAACCTCTGTCGGAATTTGGATTATATCGCTTTTTCTTGATTCTCTTATACCTATTACATCTGGTGTCCCCCATTTATCTTTAAACTTATTCCCACCAAGAGATATAGCTTTTGTTGCTTCTTCTGTTTCATTTACTAACCAGTCTGCAAATGGCTTATAAAATGATTCTTCTTTTAACCCTACATTTTCTGTAGCTTTTTCTTCTTTAATCTTAACATCTTTAAATTTTACAAGCCGAAAAATACCTCTTGCGGGTTTGTACACTTTATCATTAAATCGGCGATCAATATCCCATAATCCGCCGTGAATGGTATTAATTGGAATTTCAGGAAATTCCCTTGATATCATTCTAACTAATTCAGAATATCTTATTCCATCAGGGTTTTTTTCTAGAAGTTCAAGTGCTTTGCTTCTTATTTTTTCATATCTTGTTTCCATTTTTGTTCTTCCTCCCCTCTTCATTCCTCTCGTTCTTTCTCGGCGTATTCCAGTAAGGACTTTTGCATTTAGGACAGACTTTAGGCTCGTCAGTAGTTTTTTCCAAGAAATCCATTTCGTAAACATAATCTTTTAGTTTAATTTTTCCCATTATTAGTTAACATATTCACTTTAAATATAAATATTGTTATTATACTAACTGAATTAGATATTTGATAATATATTACTATTAGATGAATAGATAGTGTTAATAGAAAACTAACAACCTTTTAGAAAAGAGTCTATTTCTGGATAAAATTGTTTAAGAGATTTTGAATAATAAAATAGAATGTTATTATAATGGGTTTAGAGAATTTGATAAAGTAAAAAGGCTTTAAGTTAGATGAAACGGTACAGCAAAGAATAACGCTTTTAGGCTTTATCACAACTTCATTAAGAAGCACATAGCTCTGAGTGAGGCTTTATGATAAAAAGAGGTGCTATTAAATGATCCTTTAATACGACAGAGAAAAAGAAGAAAAATATTTAAATCAAGATATTCAAACTTTTATAAGAAAATTATTAAAATATGAAAATCTTATAAAAAAATAGGTGATAAATTGCCCAAATGTGATATATGTAAAAAGAATGTAAAGAAATTATTCAGATGTAAATACTGCGGTGCTATGTTTTGCGAAAATTGCGGAGATTATAAGAATGGTATATGCAAAGATTGTAAAGAATACGAAACAGATCAAAATGAAAAAATTGAAGTAGAAGATATTGATACTGATTTAGACTAAACATAAGGAGGTCTTAAAATGAAAACTTATAAAGAAGATGATTGGGACGAAGACGATTGGGAAGAAGAAGAACCAGATGAAGAAGAATCTGAAGAAGAAGAAACTGATGAAGAATCAGATGAAGAATAAAAGTTTAGTTCTTAATTAGTTTATTTTAAATTTTTTTATTTATTTTTTAAAATTTAGTGATAAAAATCTTTGAAAAGTTCAAAGAAACAATTCAAAAATAAAAAAGAAGAATTATTAACTTATATAATATCTTCTTCAGCTACAACTATGTAATCTCCAATAGCTACAACTGAGCTAAAAGGTATTAATATATTCCCTTTAGGGTCTTTTTCTAAATCAAAGCCCATAGCATAAGGAGTTGGATTTTTAACAACAACATTTATTAGTTCTCCAGTTCTAGCTTCAAAAGTTAAATCTCCTACTTCTCCAAATTTTTTACCAGCTTTAGAAACAACAGTTTTTCCCAACAAATTTCTTGAAGGAATTTTTTCTCCATTTGTAACCATAATTTAACCTCCAATTTATCTAAATCAATATTATAAATTTAATATTTTAATACTTTTTGATTTAACCAACATGCATCTTTATAAACAAAAATAATGAAACAATAATAATTACCGTAAGTAAAAGAGTCAAAAAAAGACCAATTACACCAGGTAAAAAAAGTAAAATTAGAGGAGTAATTATCATAATTAAATCAACAATATAACTCCAAACAAAGATTTTAATGCCATCAAGAGGGGGGAAAGGTAAAGAATTAAAAAAAGCTAAAATAAGATTAATTTCTGCTGATAATTTAAAAAATCCTGGATTTAACCATAAAAACATATAAGAAAGAATTGCCAAAAATATATTAACTAAAGGACCGGCAACAGATATTTTTCCTATATCATTTATAGTAATAGATGTTTTATACTTTAATTTCGAAGGTTTGCCTAAGTTAATATTAACTGCTCCTAAAGCTGCAAAAATTAAACCACTTCCTTGACTTGAAAAAAGCCAAAAAGTTATAGATAAAATAACTCCTCCTACCCAAAGAGAGTAATTAGCTTGAAATCCAAATTTTTGAGAAACAAATTTGTGGGCTAACTCATGACCAACAAAAGCCAAAATGACTATTAAGAAAGATTGTAAAAAGTTTAAGATATTAAATGAGTTAAATAAAGCATAAGTAAAAATAAAGCTAAGTATTAATACCGAAATTATTAAATCTCTTATTTCACCTAAAGTGAAGGAATAATCCTTTAAACAAAATTCTTTAGACCAATCCATAATTATACACTTAATTTACTTTGAATAGCTTTAATAGCAGCATTAACATCAAGGCCAGCACCTAAACCTGTACCAAGACCTAAACCTTCACCTAAAGAATCAGCTATATTTTTTACGCCCATAGGAAGAATTATTTTAGTAGCGCTTCCTTTACTCATTTCTTCAAGAGCTTTAATATAAAGGTAAACAATAGCTCTATCATCAAGTTTTTTAGCTGCTTCTCCAAGAGCTTCTATAACTACTTTTTGAGCCTCTGCTTTAAATCTAGTAGCTTGCATCATTTGAGCTTCAATTTCTTTCTGTTGCATTGCAACAGAAATTTCCTCAGGAGGCATTATGCTTTTTATTTGTATCATAGGGACATCAATACCCCATTTCCAAACATTGTGTCTTATAGCCTCAGTTAAAAGTTCATTAAGTTTGCTTAATTTTCCAAAAAGATCTCTCATAGTAAAAGAAGCAATTAAATTTCTTGTCTCAGAAACAAGCAAAGTAGTTAATCCATTCATATAATTATCAATATTAAGAAGAGCTTTATTAGGATCTATTATTTTATAATAAATCATTCCATCAATTTGCAAGCGTAAATCATCACTTGTAAAAGCAGAAGGTACTGAAAGATTAATCATTTTGGTACGAACATCTACTTTAGAGAATTCTTTTTCAAAAAAAGGTATAACAATAGACCAACCTGGTCCTGCAACTCTATTAAATTTGCCCATTCTAAAAATTATAGCTCTTTCGTATTCATCATATTTTTTCACAAAAAATTTAAAAAAGATTGCTATAATTACAAAAGCTAAAATTATATATGTAACAATTTTAACAATAGCAAACATTTTAAAGGCAACTACAAAAGCTACGATAACTAAAAGTGCAAAAAATATTATACTTAAATCCATATCCATTATAAAAATACTAAGATTAATAATATTTATGGTGAATGGAGATTCACAACCTTTAAAAAGAAAAAGATTCTTGGAAAAACCATGGGTCGTATAAGAACAAAATACATTAAAAGGATATCTAAGAAGATCTTAGAAGATTATAATGAATTTTTATCAGAAGATTTTTCAAAGAACAAAGAAAATATGAAAAATATAGCTAACATTTATTCAAAGAAGATAAGAAATAAAATTGCAGGGTGTATAACTAAACTTAAAAAAGATGCAAAGAAAGAAGTAGTAACAACTGCAGAATAATAATCTTGGAGGTGTACTGAAATGAATGAAAGCAATATCGTCTTTATAGGAAAAAAGCCTTTTATGAACTATGTAACAAGTGTTGTAATGCAATTTAATTCAGGTGCCAAAGCAGTGACCATAAAAGCAAGAGGCAAATACATTAACAGAGCTGTAGATGTAGCAGAAGTAGTAAAAAACCGCTTTGTGCAAGATGCAAAGGTATCAGATATAAAAATAAACTCTGAAGAGTTCGAAGGTGAAGAAAACAAGAAAGTTAAAATTTCAACTATAGAAATAACTCTTTCTAAGTAAACTTTTAATAATTTATTTTTCATTTTAATTTTATGTCTTTAATTTCTAAAATAATTGAAGATGTAAAGAAAAAGAAAGAATTACAAAACTTAGATGATGAAATAATTAAAAGGGAAATTCAAATTTTTCTAACTAAAAATCCTAAATTAAAAAACTTTTTAGAAAAACATGAAATTAGAAATATAAATAGATCAAGTAAGTATAAAGAGACTATTAAACAAGTAAGAGCTAATTTAAGAAAATATTATGGAGCTTTTGTAAAAACTTCTTCAGAAATATTATCTAATGAATTATCTAAGCTAAAGGCAATTATTGAATCAACTAATAATATAGAGAATTTAAAAGAAATATCAAAAAAGATTATGGAATTACATCAATCTACTAAAGAAAGAAACTTAATGTATCCTTTTATTTATTCTAAATTATGGAAAATAACTCAAAAACCAAATTCTATTCTTGATTTAGGAGCTGGTTTAAATCCCTTTTCTTATCCTTTTATGAACTTAGAAAAAGTAAATTATATAGCAGTAGAACTTAATGCTAAAGATTGCGAAATATTAAATGAATATTTTAAAGCTATGGCTAAATTTGACCTTAAAGGTAAAGCTTTAAACATAGATTTAAATACAGAAGAAGGTATTAAACAAATAAGTCAAATTAAAATAGATTTATGCTTTATTTTCAAATTATTAGACCTTCTTAAAAAGGGATATAAAAAGGAGATTCTCAAAGCTGTTAAAGCTAAATATATTATAGTAAGTTTTCCAACAGAAACTCTTAGTGGAAAGAAAATGACTTTCAAAAGGAGAATATGGTTCGAAAAAATTTGTGAGAATTTAAATTATCCTTTTGAAATTTTAGAAATTGACAACGAAATATTCTACATTGTTAAGAAATAGTCACAAAATTTATTAATAGTTTAATTTTTCTAAAAATTAAGAATTAAAGGAGATGATATAATGTCTGAAAAAAAATATGTATATAATTTTTCTGAAGGAAATGCTGGAATGAAGAATTTACTTGGAGGGAAAGGTGCTAATTTAGCTGAAATGACTAATATTGGTTTACCAGTTCCTCCTGGTTTCACTATAACTACTGAAGTATGTGATAAATATTATAAAAATAATAAAAAATATCCCAAAGGACTTCAAGCTCAAATAGATGAAGCTTTAATTAACTTAGAAAATAAAACAGGCATGAAATTTGGAGACCTTCAAAATCCTCTCTTAGTTTCAGTAAGAAGCGGGGCTGCTGTATCCATGCCTGGAATGATGGATACTATTCTTAATTTAGGCTTAAATGATGAAACTGTTAAAGGTTTAATAGCTAATACTAAAAATGAAAGATTTGCAATGGATGCATATAGACGATTTATACAAATGTTTGGAAATGTAGTTATGGGTATTGAACATAAATATTTTGAAGAAATTTTAGAAAAGGAAAAACAAACTAAAGGTAAAAAAATTGATACTGAGTTAACAGCTGAAGATTTAAAAGAAATTATACAAAATTATAAAGAATTAATAATAAAACACACTGGAAAAGAATTTCCTCAGGATGTTAAAGAACAACTTAAAATGGCTATAGATGCTGTATTTAATTCTTGGAATAATCCAAGAGCTATAACTTATAGACAATTAAATAATATTAAAGGACTTTTAGGCACAGCTGTTAATGTTCAAGCTATGGTTTTTGGAAATATGGGTGATGATTCTGGAACAGGAGTTTGTTTCACAAGAAATCCATCCACAGGAGAAAATAAATTTTATGGTGAATTTTTAATTAATGCACAAGGAGAAGATGTAGTAGCTGGAATAAGAACTCCAGAACCCATAGAAAAATTAGCTGAAAAAATGCCTGAAGTTTATCAACAACTTTTAGAGATTAGAAACAAATTAGAAAGGCATTACAAAGATATGCAAGATATAGAATTTACAGTTCAAAAAGGCAAACTTTACATGTTACAAACTAGAAATGGAAAAAGAACTGGTTTTGCTGCTGTAAAAATTGCAGTTGATTTGTATAATGAAGGTATTTTAACAAAGGAAGAAGCTTTGCTTAAGGTTGATCCCCATCAATTAAATCAATTGTTACACAAAAGAATTGATCCTTTAGCTAAACAAAAGAATAAAATTTTGGGGAGAGGATTACCTGCTTCACCAGGAGCAGCAGTAGGAAAAATAGTTTTTAATGCTGAAGATGCTGAAGAATGGGCAGAACGTGACGAAGAAGTAATATTAGTTAGACTCGAAACTTCTCCAGATGATATTAAAGGAATGCATGTAGCTCAAGGAATTTTAACAGCAAGAGGCGGAATGACTTCCCATGCAGCTGTTGTAGCAAGAGGTATGGGTAAATGTTGTATTGTAGGATGTTCAGAATTAATTATAGATGAAAATAATAAAATAGCTAAAATAAAGGATATTACATTAAAAGAAGGGGATATAATAACTCTCGATGGTACAACAGGTGAATTTTATATTGGACAATTACCAGTAATTGACCCAGAATTAGCTGGAGAGTTTGCAACCTTCATGAGTTGGGCAAAGGAAATTAAAAAATTAGGGGTAAGAACTAATGCAGATACTCCTCATGATGCTCAAGTTGCTAAAAACTTTGGAGCAGAAGGCATAGGTCTAACAAGAACAGAACATATGTTTTTTGAAGGAGATAGAATAAACAGCATGAGAGAGATGATTTTAGCTGACAATGAAGAAGAAAGAAAGAAAGCCTTAAATAAACTTCTTCCATATCAAAGAGAAGATTTTGAAGGCATATTCAAAGTAATGGATAAAATGCCTGTAATAATTAGACTTCTTGATCCGCCTTTACATGAATTTTTACCTAAAGAAGAAGAAGAAATTCAAGCGTTGTCTAAAGCTATAAATGTACCTGTTGAAAAAATAAAGAAAAGAATAACTGAACTTCACGAATTTAATCCTATGTTAGGCTTCAGAGGTTGTAGATTAGGTGTAGTTTACCCAGAAATTAATGAAATGCAAGCCAGAGCTATTTTTGAAGCTGCTTTAAATGTTGCAAAAGAAGGATATACGCCTATTCCAGAAATAGAAGTCCCTAATGTAATTTCAATTAAAGAATTCAAATTGATTAAAGATATAATAAAGAAAGTAGCTATAGAAACCGGAGCTGAAGGAAATATTAAATACAAAGTTGGAACTATGATAGAATTTCCAAGAGCTGCTTTAACTGCTGATGAACTTGCTAAAGAAGCAGAATTTATGTCTTTTGGAACTAATGATTTAACTCAAACAACTCTTGGTTTTTCTAGAGATGACGCTGGAAGATTTATACCTATTTATGTAGAAAAAGGTATTTTTGAAAAAGACCCATTTACAACTATAGAGCAGGAAGGTGTGGGAAAATTAATGGAAATGACAGTTAAATTAGCAAGAAAAACCAACAAAGAGATAGATATAGGTATCTGTGGAGAACAAGGAGGAGATCCGACTTCAGTTGAATTTTGTCACAAGATTGGCTTAAGCAATGTATCTTGCTCTCCTTTTAGAGTGCCCATAGCTATTTTAGCTGCTGCTCAAGCAGCTATTAAAGAAAGTAAAAAATAAACTTTCATTTTTTATATTTTGTGAAATTATGGAAAATTGTAAAATAAGAGATTTATACAATATATTGAATGAGATGAAGTGTGAAGCTTATAAGAAAAATCCCCGAAATATTGAAAATTTAAGAAAACAAAATTTTATACCTCTCTATAATGAACTTTTAAAAGAAAATGATCCAAAACAATCTTATAAAGAATTATTAGATACAATGTACTCTGTTACAGAAAATCTTCAATTGTTATCTGAAACTGATAAAAATGAAGTTTATCATAAAACTAGATACTTAATGATAAAAATTCATTATTTACTTCCAAGAGATTTTTAAGAACCTTTTAAAACTTCAAATTAATTTCTAATTTTATGAAGTATATAGATGTTCATGCTCATCTTGAAGAAGAAATCTTTGATAAAGATAGAGAATTAATTCTGAAAGAATGTAAAGAAAAAGAAATAACTATAATTAATGTTGGTTCGAAACCTCAAGCTAATAGAAAAGTTTTAGAGCTTAAAGCTAAACATCCTCAATTGTTCATAGGCTTGGGAATATATCCTCTAAATGGAATTGAAATGACTGATAAAGAATTCTTTGATGAATTAAAATTCATAGAACAAAATAAAGATAAATTATGTTGCATAGGCGAAGTTGGTATTGACTTTTATTGGATAAAAGATGAAGCTCAAAAACTTAAAGAAATAGAACAATTTTCAGAATTAATATGGTTAGCTAATAAATTAAATTTACCTTTGAATGTTCATTCAAGAAATGCAGAAGAATTAGTTCTCCAAATGATTCTTAAATCAGCCCATGTACCTTCTATTATGCATAGTTATGGTGGAGATCCTATTTTGGCTAAAGCTTTAATTAAACAAGATATATATTTTAGTATTCCACCTTTAATCATAAGAAGCAAAAAACTGCAAAAATTAGCTGAAATTTTACCTATTGAAAAAATTTTAACTGAAACTGATGCTCCTTATCAAGGACCTACTTCTGAAAGAAATGATCCAAGAAATATACCTTTAGTTATAAAAAAAATAGCTGAAATCAAAAAAATGCAAGAAGAAGAAGTTAGATTAAAAATTTTAGAAAATGCCCAAAAAATTTTCAAAGGATTATAGCTTTGATACAACTTCAGCAATTCTTTTTATACCTTCTACAATTTCTTCATCTTTAGCATAACTAAAATTAAGTCTAATATGTTCTTTATCATCTCTCTTAGCAAAAAAACTATCTCCCGGTAAAAAAGCTACTCCTTTATCTATACATTTATTCAAAAGATCAGAAGTATCTATGCCTTTTAATTTAATCCAAAAAAATAAACCTCCCTTAGGAAGCACCCATTCGGCTTGGGGTAAATATTTTTTCAAAACTTCAGCCATAAGATCTCTTTTATTTCGATTAAATTTTATTACCTCTTTTATATGTTCTTCCATTCTTCCTTCCATTAAATATTCGGCAAGAATAAATTGCCCTATGGAAGGAGATTGTAAATCTTCTGTTTGTTTTAATGTAACTATTTTTTTAAGAATATCATCTGGACCAAAAACAGCTCCTAATCTAAAACCCGGGCAAAATATTTTAGAAAAAGAACATGTATAAATTACCCTATCATTTTTATCGTAATATTTTATAGGAAAAAATTGTTCATTTGTATAATTTAAAAAAGCATAAGGTTCATCTTCAAGTATTAATAAGTTATATTCATTAGCTAATTCAACCAATTGTTTTCTTCTTTCATTGGGCATACAAAAACCAGCTGGATTTTGAAAAGTCGGAACTGTATAAACTAAACCGAAGTTACTTTTCTTCTTTTTCAACATATTTTCAAATTCTTCAATAATTATACCCTTATCATCACAAGGAATAGTTTCAATAGGATTGTTATTTAATTTAATGCAATTAAGAGCACCTATATAAGTTGGATTTTCAACATAAATAGTTATATCTTTACTTTCAAACAATTTAAAAATAATTTCAAGAGCTTGTTGACTTCCTGTTGTAATTATTAATTGATTAGGAGGTACATTAAGATGTCTTAATTTGAGAAAATTAGCAATAGCTTCTCTACATTTAACTATGCCTTCTGTAGGACCATATTGCAAAAAGTTATCATATTTTTCGCTACATTTTTCAAAAATTCTTTTAAGTTCTTCTTTAGGAAAAGTATCTTTATTAGGTAATCCTCCGGCAAGAGATATTACATTTTTTGTTTCAATTAATTTAAGAAGTTCTCTAATTTCATTTTTAATATTAGATAAATCAATGGTATAAGAAGAACTAATCATAAAAATTTAAAATAGTTACTCTTTAAATTCTTTACTAAAAATGAGTCATTTAAAGCAATTTATATATCTCCTTAGGAAAGAACGATATCTTAGTTTTGAACTTTCTCACTAATTTTATTCACTCGAATTTCCTAAGAACTTTTGCTATCACAAGGGCTTAATAGCAACTATAGTTAATATTTACAGCTACTAAAAAGTATATAAAATAAAAAAAATTTATTTAGTATAATGACTCCAAAACCTTTAATTGAATTGAAAGAAGTATACAAAACTTATCAAATGGGAAAAACTCAAGTTAATGCTTTAATTAATATAAATCTTCAAATATACCCTCAAGAATTAATAGCTATTTTAGGTCCTTCTGGTTCTGGAAAATCAACTCTTATGCATATAATAGGCTCTTTAGATAGAACTTCCAAAGGTAAAGTAATTATAAACGATAGAGATATTTCAACTTTGAACGATTCTGAACTTGCAATTCTTAGAGGTAAAACAATAGGTTTCGTATTTCAAAATTTTAATCTTATCCCAAACTTATCAGCTATAGAAAATGTAGAATTACCTATGATTTTTCAAAAGGTCCCTAAAAATCAAAGAGAAAAAAGAGCTAAAGAACTCTTAAATAAAGTAGGATTAAGTCACAGAATTAATCATTTGCCTAATGAAATGTCAGGAGGAGAAAGACAAAGAGTTGCAATTGCCAGAGCTTTAGCTAATAATCCTGACATAATTTTAGCAGATGAACCAACAGGTAATCTCGATTCTAAAACAGGAGAAGAAATTATAAAACTTTTAGTAGACTTAAGTAAAAATGAAAAAAAGACGCTCATAGTAGTAACCCATGATGAAGAATTAGCTGAAAAAATGCAAAGAAAAATAAGAATAAAAGATGGAAAAATAATAGAGGAGGAAAAAATATGAAAAATATACTAATATATTTGTTAACTTTAATTTTAATTATGCCTATAGCTTATGCTGAGAGTAGTGCACCAATTATTTCTATAGTAAAATATGAACCTTACCCCGCTGAGCCAGGAAAATATTTAGATGTATGGGTAAAAACTGAAAATAAAGGAACATCTGATATTTTAGATGTATCTATTCGCATTGACCCTAAGTATCCTTTTGAAGCTGTAGAAGGGCAAAGCCTTACAAAAGACATAGGCATCTTAAAACCAACAGCAGCAGATATAACTAAGTTCAGAATTAAAATAAAAGCTGACGCTGTTCAAGGTGAAAATTACTTAGATGTTTATTACATAAGTACAGGAAAGCAAGAGATAGGGCAAAAATTACCTATATTTATTCAAAATAAAGATGCTACTTTAAGCATTCAGAAAATTTACAAAGAAGATCAGCTTAAACCAGGTAATACTTATAATGTTACCTTAGAATTAAAAAATGAAGCTAGTTCATATTTAACAGATGTCTCAGTTAGATTAAATTTATCTGGAAATGACTTACCCTTTGCCCCTGTTTCTTCAAGTGAGCAAAGAGCATATATCATTAACTCCGGAGAAATTAAAAACATAACCTTTCCATTAATAGTTTTATCTAACGCTGAAAGTGGAATTTATAAAATTCCTGTAAGTATAAGTTACCAAGATTCAATTGGAACTAAATACACTTTATCAGATATTATTAGTCTTAAAGTAGGTGACACACCCAAAGTTGAAGCTTTTTTAGAACAAAATAATGTTTACAAAGGTACAGGTGGAAAGGCAAGCATAAAACTCGTTAATAGAGGACTTATAGAACTTAAATTTATGAAAGTAGAAATTTATGGCTCAAATGAGTTTAAACTTACTTCGCCTAACCAAGTTTATATTGGAAATCTTGATCCAGATGATACTGAAAGTTTAGAATTGGAAATAATACCTAAAACTTCAACATCTTTTACAATAAAATTAAAATTAGATTACTTAGATGCCAACAATAAGCCTTATGTTGAAGATCGCGAAGTCACAATTTCACCTTTATCTAAACCTTTACAAATAAGTTGGTGGCTAATATTAGTTATTGTATCTTTAGGTAGCTTTTTGGGTTACAAATGGTATAAAAAGGCATTCAAAAGATAAATATGTTTTTAGATTACCTTAATTTAATTAAAAGAAGTATTTTAAATAGAAAACTAAGAAGTTTTCTTACTATTTTAGGAATAGTTATAGGAGCTATTGTAATAGTTAGTATCATATCGGTTGGTCAAGGTATGAATGATGCTATTAACCAACTTGTATCAAGTGTAGGAAGTGATAGAATCTTTGTTTCTCCAGGAGGTATATCACTTGGGCCAGCAGGTTCATCTTTAACTAATACTAAATTTTCTAATAAAGATGTAGAAGTAATATCAAAAGCAGAAGGAGTTGAATATGCTGTTCCTCTGATAACTAAATCAGCTAAAGTAAATTTTGAAGGTCAAAATAAATATGCAAATATTTTTGGTACACCTGTAGACTCTAAATCACTTGACATTTTTAAGAACATAGAATTTTATAAAGTAAGCCAAGGAAGAACTATAACTTCTCAAGATAAATTTAAAGCTAATATAGGATCAAACTTAGCTAACAATTTTTTTAAAAAGAAAATAAATATAGGCGACACTCTCGAAATAAATGGAAAAAAGGTTGAAGTAGTTGGTATTATTAAAAATAGCGGAAGTCCTATTCATAACAATTTAATAAGAATGCCTCTTGATTCAGCAAGAGAAATATTAAATGAACCAGAATTAATATCTATGGTATTAGTTAAAGTAAAATTGGGATATGATCCTGCTAAAGTAGCTGAAAATATTAAAAAAGATCTTAGAAAGTATAGAAATGTAGAAAGGGGAAAGGAAGATTTCACAGTTCAAATTACTAAAAATTTAATTGAAGGTTTTAAATCTGTCCTTTTAGCAGCTCAAATAGTTCTTATAGGTGTAGCTATTATTTCTATTTTAGTTGGAGGAATAGGTATAACTAATACTATGTTTACATCTGTATCAGAACGTACTAAAGAGATAGGCATAATGAAAGCAGTTGGAGCAACTAATTTACAAATTATTACAATTTTTCTTTTAGAAGCAGGAATTTTAGGTACTATCGGGGGAAGTATCGGGGTAATTATTGGGTCAATTATAGCAGAATTAGTTGAAATTTTTGCAGCTACAAAAGGTATAACTCTTTTGAAGACTTCTGTTTCTTTAGAATTAATATTAGCTACTTTAATACTATCCTTTTTATCAGGTATAATAGCTGGATTAATTCCTGCTATAAAGGCTTCGAAGTTAAATCCAGTCGAGGCGATAAGACATGAGTAAATTGATAGACAACTTTAACCTTGCTTTCAAAAATTTAAAACGTGAAAAACTTAGAAGCCTCTTAACTATGTTAGCTATAATAATAGGTATAACTTCTGTTGTAGCTCTTATTTCTTTAGGTCAAGGCTTACAGAATTTTATGGAAGAAGAATATTCTTCTTTAAGTGCTAATGCTATTATCATAACACCTAGAGGAAGCATGCTCGGGATGATAGATACTAAAAATAAACTTACTGATAAAGATGTTGAAATCATAAAGCATATAGATGGTATTGATTTTGTTTCACCAGGTATGTATAAATTTGGACGACATGAATTTAATAAACAATTAAAGTATTTACAAATAATAGGTGTTGATTCTTCTAATATTGAAACTCTCTTCCTTAAAGTTTTTGGGTTAAATATTGAAAAGGGAAGAATTATTAAAAAAGATGATAAACACACTATAATAATAGGTAATCTTTTAGCTGAGGAAGACTCTACCTTTGGAAAAAAATTAAAAGTAGGAGATACTATAAAGGTAGAAAATAAAGATTTTAAGGTTGTAGGGATTTTATCACAGGTAGGTAATCCCTCTGATGATATGCAAACTTATATTTCTATAAATGATTTTAGAGAAATTTTCAACATTAAAGATGATAGTTATCAATATATCTTTACTACAATCAATGATAATGCTGATTTAAATAAAGTCACTGAAAAGATAAAAGAAGAATTAAGAAAAGCCCATAATTTAGAAAAGGGAGATGAAGATTTCACTGTTCAAAATTACCAAGAGATAATGGAAACTTTCTTAAGTATCTTTTCAGTTATAGCTTTGTTTTTAACAAGTATAGCGGGTATATCTTTAATCGTAGGAGGTATTGGAATTTCAAATACTATGTTTACTTCTATTTTAGAAAAGACACGTGAAATCGGTGTAATGAAAACAGTTGGAGCAACTAATCAAGATATAACTATTATATTTTTAATAGAATCTGTTTTACTTAGTGCCTTTGGAGGCATAATAGGGACAATTATAGGTTACGCCACTTCTATGTTTATATCTTTCATAGCTGCTAAATATTTTGCTTTCACTATGTTAAAAATAATTATATCTCCATCTATAATATTATTCACTTTCTTATTTTCTATATTATTAGGATTAGTATCTGGTTATTTCCCAGCTAAAAGGGCATCTCAAATGATAGTAAGTGAAGCTTTAAGATATGAATAAATTAAATATTAACACAATATTTTTAGTATACAATTAATATAACTTTCATCGTGAGGTCTTGAACCATAAAGTTTTCCATAATCTTGAATAGTTTTAAAATAATCACCAGATGATTTAACTTTTTCATAAGTAACTTTCATTTCATCTATAACTTGAATGAATTTAAGTTCTTCAAAATGCTTTATTGCATTTACTAACCATAATCGACCTATGTGATTATAATTTTTTGAAATATCTTCACCAAACCAATATTGGTCATCTTTAATTATTAACTTAGCACCTATTGAACTTTCTAAGACATTAGTTATAGAGTAATTTCTATTTTTTAAATATCTTATACCAATATATCTTCCAAAAACAGCTAAAGCTTCTTTAGCCATTTGATCATCAACGCATTTAACATAAGGTATATCATCTAAAGCATGAAAAGTTTCCTCAAAAATATCTAATATAGAGTCCAAAGTAAATCCCTTTGAAGTAAAACTTTCAGGACAAATTTTAGAATTTGGTATATAAATTAAATTAAAAGTTCCTTTCTCTTTAAGATTAAAACATTTAGGCTTTTCTTTTATTAATTTTTCAGCAGAAGAAATAACATAATTGAATAAATTTGAATCTAAACAATCTTTCATTTTATTACCTTTTAAATCACTAATTTCATCTGCATTTAAAGAAGTCATCACAAAGATATTTTCGTAATTATTATTTTCAATAATTCGATTATTTAATTCTATAGCGTTTTTTATTAATTTTGTATCTTTTTCCATCTTCTTTAAGAAATTTAAAGTTATATAAAAACTTTTAGGAATATGTATTTATACCAATACAAAAACTCTTCTTTGTTTTAATTTATCTATAATTGGATCAAAAAGATTTACTTTACTATCTCAGCTTATAATAAAATACCTAAATTAATAAAGGAGTGGAAAGAATAGCTTCTAAATTTGTTTGGTCAAACACTAAACAACACAAGAATTCACTCTTCATCAACAATATTTTTACTATCTCCGTAATAGCTACGAATTTCTTTTTGTTTCATAAGCTCCCATGCAAAAGCATTAGCCTCTGAAAGTTTCTTAAAATCTCTTTTAAAAAGTCTTCTTTTATAATTAGCTAACTTCCTAAAAGGTTCAACTGAATAAATTTTATTTTTACCTTCTGACGATTTCCACACATAAACAATATAATTACCCTTAGAATAAGCAATTACACTTTCATTTTCAGTTATTTTTTTCCAACCTTTAGGTAATCTTGCCATAATTATTATTCAACAATTTCTATTTCTACATTTACATCTTTGGGCATAGGGATTCTCATTATTAATCTTAAAGCTCTTTCATCAACAGGCAAATCTATAACTCTTTTATGAATCCTCATTTCCCATCTTTCAAATAATTCTCTACCTCTACCATTAGGACAAGATCTAGTAGAATGAATAAGCCTTTGAGTTGGTAAAGGTATAGGTCCGGTTATTTTAATATTTGTCTTATTGGCAATATCAACTATTTGATTAATAATTGAATTCAATTGATTCGGTTCATTCGAACTTAATCTAATTCTTGCGACTTGCATATTTAATCACACCAAAACATAATTTATAAATCTTTCCTTAAAAATTAAAGAAATTTTAAAATAAAAAAGAAAAAATTACGCTTTAACAATATCTATGCAAACTCCTGCTCCAACAGTTTGACCCATATCTCTAACTACAAAACTAGATAATTTGGGTATATCACTTTTCTTTTCAATTACTACTGGTTTCTGTGGTTCAAGGACTACTATTCCGGCTTCCCCTGTCTTAAGGAATTCTGGAGGTGTAGTAGATGGTGCTCCTGATTTGGGATCAAGCTTTGATTTCAATTCTTTGAATTTAACTGCAACTTGAGCTGTGTGTAAGTGCATAACAGGTGTATAACCCTTTGAAATTGCTGTTGGATGATTTAATATATACACTTGTGCTGTAAATTCTTTAGCTATTGTAGGTGGTTTATCTGTTGTACCAACTACATCTCCTCTTCTAATTTGTTCTTTATCAACACCTCTAACACAGAATCCAACATTATCCCCTGGTAAAGCTTCTTGTAATTGTTCATGATGCATTTCAATAGATTTTACTTCACCTGAGACATTAGATGGATTAAAAATTACATTTTGACCTACTTTTAAAACTCCTGTTTCAACTCTACCTACAGGTACAGTTCCTATTCCTTTAATAGAATAAACATCTTGGACTGGTAATCTTAAAGGAAGATTTACTGGTTTCTCTGGTTCTTTAAGCATATCAAGAGCTCCTAAAAGAGTTGCTCCTTTATACCAAGGCATCTTTGCAGATGGCTTTATTATATTTTCTCCTTCAATTGCACTAAGGGGTATAAAGGGAATTTCTTCCACTTTATAACCTACTGTTTTTAAAAGCTTAGTTACTTCTTCTTTAACTTTATTATATTCAGCTTCATTATAGTTAATAGCATCTACTTTGTTCATCCCAACAATTAATTGTTTTACACCAAGAACTTTAAGCAAATAAGCATGTTCTCTAGTTTGAGCTTGAATTCCTTCTTTTGCAGAGACTATTAAAATAGCTGCATCTGCTTGTGATGCTCCTGTAATCATATTTTTAATAAAGTCTCTGTGTCCCGGTGCATCAATTATAGTAAAATAATATTTAGGAGTTTCAAACTTCATATGAGACAAATCTATAGTAACTCCTCTTGTTCTTTCTTCACGTGTAGCATCGAGGGCATAAGCGAACTCGAAAGTTTGCTTTCCCAAAGCAGCTGCTTCTTTCTTAAATCTCTCTATATCCTGTGGTGTAATTACACCAGTTTCATATAAAAGTCTTCCTACTGTAGTAGATTTACCATGATCTACATGTCCTACTACAACCAAATTAAGATGAGGTTTTCCAGCCATTATTACACTCCTCCTTGTATCTAAAAGTACATTTTAACTAACTTTAAAAAATTAGTCAAGATTTAAAAGTTTATCGCTTTTCATTTTAATGTTATTAAATCATTTTTTTATTTATTGAAAACATTCTTATTATAGCTTGACACCCTTTTTTTGGAAAAACTTAAATTTATTAAATATAGCTTTTAATTTTTTGGCAAAAGAAGATAAATTTACCAATGAGCTTAAATCAACTAATTAAAGAAATAAAAGGTTACTTTCTTTAAAAAAAGAAAGTTGTCCTTTCTGCAACTTTAAAAGTTTATCCGTCACTGATTTTCACTTAAACCCTTTCTTTCTCTTATTTTCTTAATTACACCTTCTTGTAAATCTCTTGGCAATTGCTCAAAGTAAGAATCTATAAGTGAAAAAGATCCTCTTCCTTCAGTTTCGCTTCTTAAAGCATCTGCAAAACCGAAAAATTCTGCTACAGGTACTTTTACGAAGATTTCTGAATAATTGTCCTGTTGTTCAACATTTAACAGTTGCCCTCTTCTTTGTTGTATAAGTTTACTCACTCCTCCAAGATATTCAGAAGGTGCATCAATTCTATATTCTTGGACAGGTTCATAAATAATAGGTTTAGCTGACAACATTGCATCTTTAATTGCATCTCTAACTGCTGGTATAACTTGGGCTGGCCCTCTATGAATTGCATCTTCATGAAGAACAGCATCTTTAAGTCTCACTAAAACACCTGTAACAGGTTCTCTTGCGAGAGGTCCAAATTTTGCAACATCTCTAAAAGCTTCAAGGAAAAGCTCTTTTATTTCAAGGATATGTATAATCCCTTTAGTGTTATCGAGAACGATACATTTGTTAAAGATATCCCATATTTTTCTAACATCATCTCTTGAAAGAGCTCCTGAATTAATTATCTTTTCTATTCTTGGATCATCTTTCTTTTTAAATTGACCATCTCCAATTTCTCCTTTATTCATCATTTCCATCAAAATAGGAGGTACTGGTTCAACTGTTATATAGAATTTATTATGTTTGTTAGGAGATTTACCTTCTATTTCAGGAGATACTGCTGAAACTGATTCTCTATAAACTACAATAGGAGCTGATGTTTTTACTTTAACATTCTTTTCAGTTTTTATTCTATTTTCTATAATTTCAAGATGTAATTCTCCCATGCCACTTATAAGACTTTCACCAGTTTCTTCATTAATTTCAACTTTGATAGATGGGTCTTCTTTTTGGACTTTTCTAAGTACTTCAATTAATTTAGGCACATCTTGAGAAACTTCCGGCTCAATAGCTTTGGTGATTACAGGGTCAAAAATATGTTTAAGAGCTTCAAAAGGCTCTTCCGGACCTTCTGTTATAGTTTCACCTACATCCGCCGAAATTCCTGCAATAGCAATTATATTACCTGCTGGAATATATTCCATTTGTTCAGTTTTAATTCCATTATAAATGAAAACTTGTTGAACTTTTTGAGTTTTATTAGCTAAATTCAAATAAACTTGCATTCCTGTTTTCATAGTCCCGCTATAAAGTCTACCTACTGAAAGTTCTCTACCAGTTCTAGGATCAATTATAATTCTTGTAATTACAAAACCAAGTTTTCCATTTGAATCACAATTAACAAGAGATTTTCCAAAATCAGAATTCAAATCTCCTTTCCAAATTTTAGGTATTCTATATTTTTGAGCTTCGCCAGGATCAGGTAAATGTTTAATTACCATATCAAGTAAAACTTCATATAAAGGTGCATTATTCCATGACCAATCCTTTCTTTCTTGTTCAGTCATGTCATATATTTTAGATATATCTTTAAAAGTTATACCTTTCTTTTTCATAAAGGGAACTGAAAGGGCCCAATTATCCCTTGCTGAACCAAAAGCAACACTTCCCTCATTAACATTTACTTTCCATTTCTCTTTGAATTCTGGTTCAGCAATTTGCTCTATAAGATTATTAAAATTAGCTATTATTTTGAAAAATCGCTCTTGCATTTGCTCAGGAGTCAATCTTAATTCTTTTATTAATCTATCTACTTTATTTATAAAAAGAACAGGTTTTACTCTTTCTCTAAGAGCTTGTTTAAGAACTGTTTCAGTCTGAGGCATAATTCCTTCTGAAGCACAAACAAGAACAATAGTCCCATCAACTGCCCTCATAGCTCTTGTAACATTACCACCAAAATCAACATGCCCTGGCGTATCAATTAAATTAATTAAATATTCTTTATTTTCATACTCATGAACCATAGCAACATTTGCAGCATCTACTGTTAAAAGTCTTTCTTGTTCATCTTTATGTTGCCAAGTCATCATTCCTCCTTCAAGACTTCCAGCATATTTCATAGACATTTTACCAGATGCCGCAAGAAGATTATCAGTCAAAGCTGTTTTTCCATGATGAATATGCGCACTAGTACATATATTTCTAATTTGTTTTTTATTATCCATAAGTCTTTTGACAACATCAACCATACTTTCTTTTTCTACCAATGTACCACCTTTCTCAAAAATTTTAAAAATATAAATTTAGAAAAAATATTAACCACTTGCTGCAGCTTGTCTTTCTGTTTCTATTTTCTTTGAAACTGCAAATGATTTTGAATCATCATTTGAAGCCGCAATTAATTCTTCTGCAAGTAATTCCTTTATAGGTATATGTTTTGAATTAGCTGCTTGAAAAGCTCCTTGTACTATCCATCTAAGAGCTAAATCTACCCTTCTTTGAGGAGCCACATCTACTTGTTTAGGTATTCTTATACCTCCAACTTCAATAACTGTAGTTTCTTCTCTCGGACCTGCATTTTCAACAGCCCTAACAAGAACTTCAATTGGATTTTTATTAGCTTTTTTCTCTATAATATCAAAAACTTCTCTAACTATTTTAGCAGCAGTTTCATATTTACCTGTACATATTTTACTAGTTTTCAAATGTTTCTTTCCTCTATGTCCAGGAATAAAAAGCTTATTAATGAATCTCTCAACAATATTAACTTTTGATTTCTTAAGCCTTTCTCCAGCATGTCTCCCATAAGATTTAGGAACAATTACAGGTTTAAGTGAAATATAATCTTTTAAACTAGGATCCATAACAACAATATTCGAAAAAGAATATTTTCCAAAAAGTTTTATATCCATCTCTTAACACCCTTTACTTAGCTGGTTTTTCTTTTCTACCTTTAATAATTTCTTTTATAGAAACGCCATTAACTTTTATAACTCTAAATTTAATACCAGGCATATCTCCATAAGATCTACCTTGAGGTGCCCCCATTTTCTCAACAACAACTTCATTATGCTCATCAATTTTTTTGATACAACCTGGTCCATAACCTGCATAAGCAGAAACCATTCTACCATTTTTTATAAGTTGAACTTTAACAATTTTTCTAAGACCTGAGTGAGGCTGTTTAACTTCAATCTCTGCTTTTTGAAGGACTATTCCCTTAGCTGCAGGAGAGCCTTCAAAAGGATCTGAATTAATATATGATCTAGTTTTATATCTATACAAATCTTTTTTTGCAAAAAGGAATTTAGACCTTCTTTGCTTCAACTTTTTACTAGCATTAAGTCCAGTAGGTTTTTTAGCCATTATCACATCACATATTTTAAACAAGTTTTATAATTTATAAAGCTTTTCGCTCTTATTGAAAGACTATTTCATTTATTTCAAAATATTTGGAAAGTAAATCTTTAGCCATTTTCATTTTACTTTTAATAAGGCCTACATTTCCACCTTTACTTATAGTAATATGTACTACTTTAGTTCCATCACTTTTCTCAGAAGTATAAACATTACTTAAATTTATAGGATTAAAGATATGTGAAAGAAATTTGGAATAATCAGATGAAAATTCAAGAACTTCAACTTTTTTCTTAAACATACCTTCAAGTTTCTTAATATTTATTCCTCCTCTTCCTATAGCTATACCTGCTTGACCTGCTTTAACAACAAAAAGAATCTTATTCTTATCATTATTTACTATACAATCTTCTACTCTAGCTCCTGTTACTTTTTCAAAGATATTAATTAAACTAATATCTTCAAGATTAAGTTTAAAACGAACTGCCATTATTGCCCTTTATTCTTTATTACCTAAAATACCGAGCATTAAAATGCTATGTGATCTTTTGCACTTTATACCTAATTCAACACTATTCCCTTCAAATTTTTCAATTGTTATTCCACTAGCAAGTTTTTTGAGTTCATCTAAAATATCTTTAGGTATATTATTAGCATAAAGGATCTTATTTATTTTTTCTTTCTTATTAATAGCTCTAAACAATTCTTTTTTACCATAAATTACTTTTCCAGAAGCAACGGCTTCACTAAGTTCTTTGACTAAATCAGTTTCTTCATTCATTTAAATCACCTTTTATTCCCTTTCTTATCTTCAAGTTTCGGACTTTCAACAAACAAATCAACTACACCAGTACCAACGGGAACAGGTTGATTAAGCATAACATTTTCAACAACGCTTTCAAGAGGATCTACTTCTCCATGTAGAGCTGCTCCAAAAAGATGTTTAAGAGGAACTTCAAAACTTGCCCTAGCTAAAACTGAAGATTTACTTCCACTAAGACCATATCTTCCTACACTTTTAATAGTTCCATCTGAAGTCATTAAATCAGCAACGAGCATAAAATGTCTTACATTTGAGTAAATGTTTTGACCTACAAGGACATTATAAATTTCTTCAACAATAAGGTTTCTAGCTGCTTCAATTCCAAGAACTTCCAAAGTTTCAAAAATATCATTAGTTTTAGTATTTTTAATATCAACTTCAGGCATTTTAAGAACTTCTCTAAGATTACTTCCTGCAGTTTTAATTATCCAACTATCTCCTTGTTTATCAGGAAGAACTTGAGTAATTCCTTTTATTCCAGAAATATATGTATCCCTCAACTTAACTTTTAGTTTATAAATAGATTTTAAATCAAGCTCATCTTTAGGTTTAACATTTATTTTACCAGAACCAGTAGTTATTTTATATCCTTTAAACTGCTCCGATATTTTTTCATAGACCTTCTTTTCGGTTATCTTAAAATATTTCATACTTTCAGGATTTAATTCAATTTCAACTCTCATTTTACCAAGATCTACACTTATATCTTGGGCAATATCACTTAAATTTACTTCAAGAATATTCATAGCAATTTTTCTGACTTCATCTTCATTATGAACATATTTAGAATTAAGATAAATTATCATTACAGGAGTGCTTGGTACTCTTTTAGCATCAAAGATTTCAATTAATCTAGGAAGACCTCCAGTAGTTGTAGTATCCCTGGCTCCGGAAAGCCATTTTGTTCTCATATTAAGCTGTGTACCAGGTTCACCAATAGATTGAGCTGCAACAACACCTACAGCTTCACCAGGAGCTACTTTTGCTTTTTCATATTGCTTTTCGGCAAGAGCTATAAGAGCTTTGAATTTAGCTTCACTGAGTTTATAAAGAGCTTTTTTTTCTTCCAAATTTCTCATAATTGATTCGGGCAATACCATTTTAACACCTTTTATTTAATATCTTCAACATTTATTAGAAGATTACCATAATCTGAACGAGATACATCAATGCCGTCGCCACCATACTCAAATTGTATGATGTTCCCTGAAGATGATCTAACTGTTCCATCATAATGAACTTTAACATCTTGAAGAGCATTCATTAATCTTCTCTGAAGATATCCAGATTTAGGCGTTCTCATAGATGTATCCATCATCGTATCTCTTCCTGTCATTGCATTAAAGAAAAATTCATATGGTTTAAGACCACTTTTATATGAACTTTTAATAAAACCGCAAGCAGCAGGAGAGATATCTCCTTTCTTAAAACAAGGAAGAGTTCTACCACTATATCCTTTATTTATTCTGCCACCTCTTAAGGCAACTTGACCTACTACGGCAGAGGTAATTGCAAGATTAGTAAGCGAACCTCTTCCACCAGAATTAGCCATATCAAGAGAATAATTTGTTTTATATAGAATATTTCTTTCAACTATATGTGAAGCTTTATTTCTTGAAGAATTTATAATCTCAATTATTTTAAATTCAAGAGTTTCTCTTGTTGTTCTACCTGGATAAGCTTCAAGTTTACCTTTTTCATAAAGATTAATAACCTCATTAACTCTTTGTTCAGCAAATTTGAAAGTTTCCCTTATTTCATCTAAGGCTTCTTTAGGAAGATCAGTGTCTCTAATAAGAACTGTAAATCCAAATCTCTGTAAATAGGCTATACCTAAAAGAGAAGCTTTTTGAATAAATTTAATAGCTTCATAAGTATCATATTTGTTTATTATAGTTTGAATTAATTTTCCTTTACCAACTTCGGAACCAACAGCTTTCTCATCAATTATCCCATTTTTAAGTTCTCCTTCTTTTATAACTACATAACAATCCTCATTACCTTTATGTTTTTCATTCCCATGAGTACAAGTTTTAGCTATGCCTTCATAATTAATATCCTTAGGTAAAATCATTGAAAAAATTTGCTTACCAGTATAATAATCTTCTCCATCTTTAGAAAGAGCAGATTTAGAAGGTAAATCAAATACTCCTGCAGCTGAAAGTAAATAAGAAGCATCAGATTTAGAAATAAGTTCTTTTCTCTTAGTAAGTAAGTATAATCCAGTTATTTGATCTTGAATACATCCTATAATAGGTAAACCATAACGAGGTGTCACTATATTATTATCTACTAAAACAAGTATTTCGGCTTCAGCCCTTGCTTCTTCAGTTTGAGGAACATGTAAATTCATTTCATCTCCATCATAATCAGCATTATAAGGTGTACAAACAGAAGGATGAAGTCTAAAAGTTTTATAAGGCAAAATTTTAGCTTTGTGAGCCATTATACTAATTCTATGAAGAGAAGGTTGTCTATTAAAAAGAGTAATATCTCCATCAACCAAATGTCTTTCAACAATATATCCTGGAGCAAGCTCATTAAGTATATATTCTTTAGTTTCAGGTGATATAAGTTTTCTCTTTCCATCAGGTGTAATAACATAATTAGCAGAAGGATATCCATCTGGTCCTTTCTTAATTAATTCTTTAAGGTAGTCTATATTCCATTCAGTTACTCTTTCTGGAACTGTAAGTTCCTTAGCTACAATTTCTGGAATGCCTACTTCATTAAGATTAATATTAGTATCAGGTGAAATTACTGTACGAGCAGAGAAATTAACCCTTTTACCGGTAAGATTATACCTAAACCTTCCTTCTTTACCTTTTATCCTCTCTGCTAAAGTTTTCAAAGGTCTTGTAGACCTATGTCTAGCTGGTGGAATTTGAGCAATATTATTGGCAAAAAAAGTTGTTACATGATATTGAAGTAAATCCCACAAATCTTCTATAATTAATTCTGGAGCACCAGCATTAAGATTTTCAAGAAGTCTTTGATTAGTCCTTACAATATCTCCTAATTTGTGAGTTAAATCATCTTCTGAACGTTCCCCACTTTCAAGAGTAATTGATGGTCTTACAGAAACTGGAGGAACAGGGAGATTAGTCAAAACCATCCATTCTGGTCGTCCATATTCTGGATTAATACCTAAAAGCTCTGCATCACCATCAGGAATTTTTTCAAGTCTTTCAAGTATATCAACAGGTGTGAGTTTTTTATTTCCTTCAATAAAAGTATAAGGCTTTACTAATTTTATTTTAGTTAATTTTGAACCACAATGAGGGCATATTTTCACATTTTTAACTTTATTTGATATAAGAGTAGTCATTGCCCATTTACTTGAAGGTCCCCTTATCCGAGCAACTGCTTCCATTCTTTCTTTCCATTTTTCAATTTCATTAGGAGAAAGAAGAATTCTACCACATTTATCACAAGTACCTCTAAGAATAATATAAATTTCAGGAACATATCTAACATGATAAACTGGTCTTGCTAATTCAATATGTCCAAAATGACCAGGACAATCTTTAACTTTACCTCCACAAGTTCTACACCTTAATCCTGGATCAATAACCCCCATCCTAAGATCCATAAGTGATGAATCCATAGGATAACCATCTGCATCATAAAGATCTGGAGTTGTTACTTTTACTACACTCATCTTTTTAATAAGAGCAGGAGAAAGCATTCCAAAACTAATAGAAGCTACTTTTTCGCGTATAACAAAATTTGAACCTTTATCTTCATCTACCATATTTTCACCTAATATTTATGTTTAACCACAATTTTGGGATAAATACACATAGATTTAAGCTCATCAAGTAGAAGTTTAAACGCATAGGATATTTCTACAAGAGCTATGGGAGCACCTTCTCCACATACAGGACACAAATCAATGCCTTTATATTTATTATGTACTGCTACCATACCACATTTTTTACACACAGGTATAATAGTACTATCAGAATCAAATCTTTCTTTAAGCAAGAGAGAAGCTCCATAAGCTACAAAACAATCTTTTTCCATATCTCCTAATCTAAGACCTCCACCTTTAGCCTTACCTTCGGTAGGCTGTCTTGTAAGAAGTTGTACAGCTCCTCTAGAACGTGTTTGAAGTTTACCAGCTACCATATACTTTAATCTATAATAATATTGACTTCCAACAAAAATTCTAGCTTCCATCTCTTTACCTGTTCTTCCATCGTAAAGAGTTTCACTACCATCTTCTCTAAATCCTAATTCATGAAGGAATTTTCTAAGAGTAAATTCATCCATACCTTGAAAAGTAGTGGCATCAATTTGCTTACCAGAGAGAGCCCCTACCTTCCCCCCAACAAGTTCGATAAGATGACTTACAGTCAGTCTTGAAGGAATAGAAAAGGGAGAAAAAATTATATCAGGCACAATACCATTAGCTGTAAAGGGCATATCCTCTTCAGGAACAATTATTCCCACTACTCCTTTTTGGCCATGTCTTGATGCAAACTTATCACCTATTTCAGGTATTCTTTGATTTCTAACTTTTACTTTGACAAATTTATTTCCTCCCTCACTTTCAGAAACTAAAACAGAATCAACAACTCCTTCTTCTCCAGTCCCCATAACAATTGAAGTATCTCTTCGTGACTCAGAATCAACTCTAAACTCTTCGAGAGAAGCAAGAAATCTTGGAGGAGAAACTTTACCAATTAAAACATCACCAGATTTAACAGAAGATTCTACTGAAACTATACCATCTTCTTCAAGATTTTTATAAGCTTGTTCCGTTCTATATTCTTTAATATCCTTATCAGGTATAGTTATTTCATCTGTTTGACCTCCAGGATATTTGAGTTCCTCTGCTTTATAAGGTTTATAATTAGTCCCTCTAAAAAGGCCTCTATCAATAGATGCTTTATTAATAACTAAAGCATCATTCATATTATATCCATCCCAAGGTAAAACAGCTACTACTACATTAATACCAATAGGATGATTTTCAAAATTTAATAAATCATACATTTGCGTTTTAACAATAGGAACTTGTGGATAATGTATGATAGAAATATCGGTATCTGATCTTAATGGCAAATTAACAGCATAAAGACCTAAAGCTTGTTTAGTCATTTTGGCTCCAAGAGTAACTCTGTATGAAGCAGAGTGTTCTGAATAAGGCACCATATTCGCTTGTGGTCCCATAATTACAGTAGGCGATATTTCAAGATGAGTGTGCTCTGGAGTTAATTCTTCTTCTTTTAAAGCTATAAAAGCATTTTCTTCCTCTTCAGCATCTAAATATTCAATTATTCCATGCTTTACTAAATCACTCCATTTAAGTTTACCTTCTCTCAATTCGTTAATAATCTCTTCAGTCATAAGAGATTTACCATTTTGAACTACAATAAGTGGCCTTCTGACTCTACCTTTATCTGTAAAGATATAAATTGCATCTTCTTCTGTAATATATCTATAATTAGTTTCTTCTGGAAGTTTGCCATTTCTTCTATTTTCTTTAATTTTAGCTATAAAAATTTCAGGTTCCTTATGTTCTCCAACATATTTTCCATTAAGATAAATACTTGTCAATATACCACCTTTATTTTTTAGTTACACCCATACTTTTTAATCTAGATATAATTTCTTCTTCCATAAATTCAGGTTCAGTAGATATACATGCAGTAATCGCAAGATTTTTTCTAAGACCTACAGATGTACCTTCCGGAGTTTCTGAAGTACATAATTTTCCCCAGTGAGTTGGGTGAAGATCTCTTGCTTCAAAATTCTCTCTGCTTTCTGTAAGAGTTGAAACAATTCTTCTGACACCTGATAAAGTATCATAGAAATTAGCTCTTTCAAGATGTTGGGATATACCTTCTCTTTCACCAACCCAATTTCCTGTTGCAAGAGCACTTCTAAGCCTTGAAGTTAAAAATTGTGAACGGGTTACTGATTGTAAATTAGGAACTTTACCTCTTTTAATTAATCTTTCAAAATTATATTTCATATCTCCTACTAAAGATCTAAATGAAAATCTAAAAAGCACTTCAAGAAGATCTCCACAAAGTTTAAGTCTTTTATTACCATAATGGTCTTTATCATCTGCTTTTATTTCTCCATATGAGACTAATAAAAGTTTTTTAACAGCTCTAGCTATAAAATGCATTTTTAACAATCTTGCTTCTTTACTATGTCCTATGTGAGGTAAAAGAAATTTATCTATAATTTCTTCAGCTCTTTCAATTCTTTTATCGGGCATCATTATACCCATTCTTTTACCTATATATTCTAAAGCATCAGAAACCTTTCTAACCTCTCCTAATTCATAAAGATTAATATAAAGATCACCTAAGAACTTCGAATCTTCATCAGAGCCAACTACTTCTTCGATTATATTTTGATCCTTTTGAGCACCAAGGGCTCTCATTAAAATTGCAAAGGGAATTTTTTGAACTTTAGAAAATGAAACATAAATCATACCATCTTTTCCTTTTTCTATAGCATGCGAAATATTATATTGTCCGTCTTCACTAAAGATTTTAGCAACATAAGGATAAGTTCCTGATTTTTCTTCGTCTACTATCACTTTATTAGCTACAAGGTCCTCAACTATAACAACTACTCTTTCAGTGCCATTAACAATAAAATATCCACCGGGGTCATCTGGATCTTCTCCAGATTCAATTAATTCATCTTTATTCATACCTTTAAGATAGCAATTATCTGATTTTAACATGATAGGCATTTCTCCAATATGAACTACTTGTTTATCACGTTCCTCATTGCCTTGTATAACACTCATTTCAAGCATTATAGGTGCTTCATAAGTCAAATTTCTAAGTCTTGCTTCAATAGGCATTATTTTCCTTTTTGAACCATCTGCTTCTTTTATTACAGGTTTTTCAAGCCAAATTTTTCCAAATTTGATTTTAAGATCTCTAACACCGATAGGCAATATATCGGGTACTATGCCTCCAACTTCATCAACAACACGTTGCATACTTATTCTAACAAATTTATTAAAAGAATTTATATGGTGATCTGTAAGCGAATGTTCTTCAAAAAATTTTTGTATTAAATACTTTGAATTAACATCATTTAAAACAACCATTTAAACACCACCAATCACTAATCTATAATATTTAGAATAACCATAAAGTTCTTCAGATCTACTAAATTCAATAACTTGCCCTGTTTCAGCTTTAAGAGCTCTAACTACTGGATCTGTTATAAGAATTTTAGGTAACTCTCTTAACTTTATATTATACTTTTTAAGTAACTCTTTTACTTCATCTTCAGAAAGAATTCGAGCCTTTGGAACTAATTTATTTTCAAATATCTTAATTTCTACTTCTTCGGTAGTCTTACTAACTTTTTTTGCCATAATTTCACATACCTATAAAAATGGGCCCGGGGGGATTTGAACCCTCGACCTCCTGATATCTTCGAAACTTTAATTTTTCTACTTGAAAAGAGGTTGTATTAAAAGTCAGGCGCTCTGACCTGGCTGAGCTACGAGCCCAATAATTAAAAGAACGAAAAGTTTTAATTGATGAAAAATTAAAAATTGAGAATACTCTCTGTGTTAAATCTTGCTTAAACATAAGAAAATCGATTTTTTTTATATTTATATACTTATCGATTTCCATTATAAACCCAAAATAAGCTTATTTTACAAAAAGCTACTTAAAATTTTCCCTTATAGGTGATATTACCTTTATCAATTCTTTAGTTACTGCATTTTTAAGATCCAAGGGATGAAGTTTTCCTTCTACATAATATTTTTCAAGTTCTTCATAATTCTTAAAAATTATATTACCTCCAAATTTTTCAGGTCTTTTTATTTCTAATTCATCAATTCTTGGAAATATAATTAATTGCATTATTTGAAGTAGAGGATTATCTTCATTAGATTTTTCTGGACAATAAGCATTACTTATACATTTTTTAATTTCTTCATCACTATCAGTTACAGCAATACCTGAACCAGGAATAGATTTAGACATTTTAGATCCTGGCCCTTTTAAAGAAGTTATCAAAGGTGTATGTACTACAATAGGATTATAATTGATGATATCTTTCATTTCACGAGCCAACATATGTATTTTTCTTTGCTCTATACCCCCATAAGCTATATCACATTTAAGAGCTTTAATATCTGCAATTTGCATCAAAGGATAAAGTAATTGAGAAATAGTTGCATTTTCCATATCTCTACCTACTTCAGTCATACTTCTTAAACCACGATGTAAAGTTATTTCTTGACTCATTTTCATTACATCTAAAATATAATCTTGTGAAAATTGAAAGGATGAGCCAGTCACAACCTCAGCATTTAATCCTATAGCTTTAATAGTTTTCTTCCAAATATTAACATAACTATTTATTTCTTCAATAGAGCCTTTTCTATTTAACATAGCATGCACATCTGCTAAAAGAACTATTACTTTAAATCCGGCTTTTTGAAAGTCTATTAATTTAGTTATTGTTACAAAATGTCCTAAATGCATATTACCTGAAGGTTCATAACCACAATAAACAATTGGCTTTTCTTTAGATTTAAGAAGATTAACTAATTCTTCTTCAGAAATAATTTCTACAACATTCTTTTTTATTAAATTAAGTTTTTCCTTTATATCCATAAGAGAATAAAAAAAGAGGAGTTATTTAAATATAACTAAAAAATTAATAGGATGGCAAAGTTTGAGGCGTGGCGGGAAGAACAAAAATTGAAGGAGATGGCTCTCCAACTTTATATTCTACTGCCTCCATATTAACCTCAGTATTTAAGGTTTTAGTGTAAGCACCTAAGATAAGCCCACTTGAAGCATCGATGCACCATTTATAATTATAGTTAGCATTAGCTACAAATTCATAACAATAAGTATTTACTCCAGAAATCATTTTTCTTTCACTATAAACAACATCATTTTTATAATCATTTGCTTGTTTAAGTGAGGTATCAGCTCCGTTAGATTCTTCAGGTGAAAAAGCCTTATAACAAAAATCTTGATTATCCGTTTTACTACAAATATATGTCTTATCTTCCACTTTAAAAATACTAGTTATACTTTTTTCCCCATTTTCAAGATTAATTTCACTATCCATTCTAAATCTCTTATTGCTACTAGACCACTGCTTCAAATTTGAAGTTTGTTTGGTATTATCAACTTTAGTTTCAATTTTATAATTAATATAATATGAGGGGAGAGCATTATTTAAAAGATCTGAAAAAGATGGCAAACTTGACTTATTAGAAGCGATTACCTCACTAACATTTTCTACAGAAGTTTCACTCTCTATTTTCTCTTTAGATACACTTATTTTATTTGTACATCCTAAACTAAAAATTATTAAACTGAATATTAAAAAAATATACCATTTCATTTTATTATCACCTTATTTATCTAAAATATATTCCATTAAAAACTTTATTAATAAAAATTAATTAAATTAATTATGAACACAATAGAAAAAAATGAAAAAATTATATGGAAAGGAAAGCCTTTATCTTTAATTTTTCTAACACCTTATCTTCTACTTTCTTTTCTATTAATTTTACTTATGACAGGACCTATACTTTTTACACTCATCTTAATTTTAAGTTTAGAAGGAATCGGTATCTCTTCTGCCCAATTAATAATTTTAAATATTATAAATATATTTTCATTAATAATAGAAATCGCATTTATCCTTTCACCTTTAATTTATGGTATACTAAAATTTCAAAAAACAGAGTATATAATTACTAATAAAAAATTAATTATCAAACAATGGAATATTGAAGATATAATTAATACTATTGAAAAAAAGGAAATTTCAGAAGTTCTTGTAAAATACAATTTATTAGATAAAATGATAAGTAATTGTGGAACAATAATTATTTCAAAAAACAATTTAATTTTGGGTAAGTTATATCATATAATTGATCCAGAGGACATAATTAAATTAATTAAGTAATTACATTTCAGATATTTCCTTTATGCCTAATAAATTTAATCCCAATTTTATAACTATTTGAACACAATATGTTAAATATAGTCTAGCTTTAGTAAGTTCTTCATCAGAAGAAATAATAGGATTATTTTGGTAAAAAGATCCAAAAGCTTTAACTAAATCAATTAAATATCTTGCTAAAATAGAAGGATTCATTTTTTTGCTAGAATTCTCAATTATTTCAGGAAAGTTAGATAAAAGTTTCGATAACTCAAATTCATTAATCTTTTTAAGCAAACTTAAATTGGCATCTTTAATATAATCTTCTAAATTTACTTTCTTATTTTCTAAAAATTTCTTAAACACTGAATTAATACGAGCATAAGCATATTCAACATAAGGCCCTGTTTCTCCTTCAAAAGATAAGGATTCATTAGGATTAAAAACAAAATCTTTCATAGGATCATACTTGAGGAAAAAGAATTTTATAGCTGACAAAGCAATAAGTTCAGCTCTTTGATTTATTTCATTTTCAGATAAATTTGGATATCTTTTCTTAATTTCATTTTTTGCTTCTTCTACAACTTGGTCAATTAAATTATCAGCATCAATAACTTTACCCTCACGCGATTTCATTTTACCTTCTGGTAAAGCAACCATTCCATAAGCAAAATGATAACACTTATCAGCAAAGGGCCACTTCAATTTTTTAAATATTTCAAAAAGAACTTTAAAATGATATTCTTGTTCATTACCAACTACATAAATCATTTTATCAAATTTGTATTCATCATACCTTAATTTAGCTAAATAAATATCCTGAGTTATATAAACTGCTGTACCCTCAGACCTAAGAAGAACTTTCTTTCCTAAACCTTCCTTACTTAAATCAACTATAATAGCGCCATTTTCATCTTTTTGAAAAATACCTCTTTTTAATCCATCTAAAACTATTTCTTTTCCCTTTAAGTATATCTTACTTTCAAAATAATCCTTTGTCTTAAAATTCAATCTTTTATAAGTTTCTTTAAAGCCAGAAAGAGCCCATTTATTCATTTGTCTCCAAAGTCTCAAAATTTCTTTATCCCCTCTTTCCCATTTAATAAGCATTTCTTGAATTTCTTTTTCAACTTCTGGATTAGTTTTTTCTAATTGATTATACTTAACATAGAAATCCCCAACAAAATGGTCAGATTTAATTCCTGTTTTTTCAGGAGTTAATTTATCACCAAATTTTTGATAAGCTAACATAGATTTACATATATGTACTCCTCTATCATTTACTATATTTACTAAATGAGCTTTTTCTCCAATAAAATTAGTCATATTAAACAAACTTTGTCCTAATAATATATTTCTTAAATGACCTAAATGTAAAGGCTTATTAGTATTGGGACCAGGAGATTCTATGAGAACAACTATTTTTTCTTTCTTTTTTTTACCAAATTTGCATTTCTTTTTGAAAATTAATTTTAAAGTTTCTTCTATATATTTACTTTTATTAACAAAAAAATTAAGATAAGGCCCATCTGCTTTTACTAATTCAAAATATTTCTTAATTTCATTGTTATTATTTAAATTATCTCTAAGTTCAATAGCTATAATCTGTGGAGACTTTTTAAATATTTTAGATAAAGAGAAACAAGGTAAGGCATAATCACCTAATTTAGAATCGGGAGGAATTTCTATATCAACATTATCAAGATTAAGTTCTTTTTTAAGAATATATCTAAGTTTATCTTCAAAGTACTTCATATACTCATCAAATTTAAAATAAATTATAAGGATTGCTAAAATAAAGTTTAATTAGACTTATAGATACTTTTATAAATATTACTTATAGGCAAAAAGTATATAACTTAAATTTTACAAACTTAACTTATTCATACTGACCTATATGGATGTAATTATTGAAGAAATAAATTTTAATGACTGGCCCTTCATTGAAAATGAAATTATAGAAGTAGAAAAAGATGCCTTCGAAGACGAAGTACGCTTTAAAAAAGAAGATTTTGAAAACACTTTCAAAAATCCACTAATGTCTGGCGTAGTAGTTAAATTTAATGGAAGAATAATTGCATATTCTACAGGTTTTCCAGAAGACACTAATTTTTACATAGAGTCAGTTGCGGTAATAAAAAATTTTCAAGGCAAGGGTATTGGAAAAAAGATGTTAATTAAATTTATAGAAATTATAACCTCAAAAGGTTACAAAAGCATTAGTATGCATGCTACTTCTCAAGCTATGAAAGAAATAGCTCAAAAACTTGGTTTCAAAGAAGTGCAATTTATAAACAAATATGTTGGAAATCGTGATGCTTGGTATATGATTAAAATTTTATAGACAATAATATTTATCTCTTAAATTTTATCAGTGTCTTCACTTCTTAGTTATTTGTCTCAAAAATCTTAAAAACATCAAAATTAATGCTGGAACAATGATGACCACAAAAGTAGTTAAATTAATTCTTATAGATCCATCAACGAAAAATAAAACTAATAAGGTAGGAACAATAAGTATATTTGGATCACCAAAGAAATCTGCTATCCAATCAGGTATATACTTAAGTAAAGAAATTACAATTAAAATTATGCCAGCAAGTATCATCCATAAAACTGCATAAAATTGAATTGTACCTGTCCTAACAGAGTAAGTGGCTACACCATTAAAAATTATACTTATACCTGTAAAAGCTAAAGCAATACCAGTTGACATAGCATAAGTATGACCTGGTTTTTCTTCATGATGAATTATAAAATATGCAGAAGTAATTATCCATGATCCTAAAATAGGTAAATAGGCACCAGGATATTTAAAGAATACTGCTATTATTTTAAAAATTGTAGGTAAAATTTCATTAGCATTAAATACTAAAAATGATGGCTGAGCCATAAAATCTAAAGCAATTAGCAATTTATTAATATAATTAAAAATAAAATGTGGATTATTACCATCATCATTAAAAATGAAGGCAACAAATCCACATTTTCAACGCCTCGACCGGGACTTCCTCCACCTGCCTTTTCTCTTTTTCTAAAAGAGCAATTTTTTCTCTTTTGGCAACTTGCCTTTTCTCTTTTTCTAAAAGAGAAAAGGCAGGAAGTTTCGAACCCGGATCACCGGTGTGCTACAACTTCTCTCCAATTTTTCAGGAGAAAAGCTTCGACAGACCGATATCCTAGCCGTTGTCCATTTTCCCAAATACTCAGGAAAATTTTTAGACTATCGAGGCACCAAAGAAAAAGAAAAAATTAAAATTTTTAAAGTTTTCTAATATTCAAAAATTTATTTCAGCAAATAAAATTAATGTATTAACTTTTCATACTTTCTGTAAAAATTCTTCTTAATAGGTAAATCATCAATGCAAATATTGCTACTTTCATTTTTCAATGAATCCAAGTAAGAAAGACCTTCTTTAATTATTTTTAAAGGTTTTTTATTTACTTTACCTTTTCCAACTGTTTTTGCTATAGTTTTATGATCACCTATTAAAGATAATACATATGGAATCATTCTTTCACTATACATACCCATAACTATGTCTTTTCTTTCTTTAAAAGATTTAAGCACTTTATCAAGCTCAATACCTATAGCAATTAAATTAACTGCATAATAATCTTGTTGCCTTTCTTCTGCTGAACTAATCATGTCTGAAATACGATTATAAAGAGGAGATATACTTTCTAATGATTTAATAATATCATCACAACTTCTATAACCTGCAGACCAAATTGTAGCTAACGTAGTATAAGTTATAATATTGTTCATTATTCTTGAATAACCTAACTCAGTTACTTTATCTTGAGCACTAAAAAAATTTTCTAAAGACTTTTCTAAATTTGATTTATTTAATTTCATTCTCAAGCACTCCTTTAATGTCAAATAACAGTAATTAATTCATATAAAAATATTTGTATTTAATTAGTAGTTGGTAAAGTTGACGGTGCCATCAACTAGATTTTAGGGTTCTTTTAAAATTTATAAACGTTTAATTTTCTTCACTAATTGAAGCCAGAAACATCTAGGACATTCCAGCATCAGGTTTATACTTAATAAATCTGATTTAATCCATTATAAATATCTTCTAATATTCTAATAACTTCCCCTTAAATCATCCATAAAAATTTATGAATTTCTTAATTATTTCTACTACAAAAATATACCCTAACAATATTCCAACAATAATAATTAAAATAGGCAAAGGTAAAATAACAAATTGAAAAAGGTCCCTTATAGGTGTATAAATAGAAAGTAAAGTCAAAATTATAGTGCCTATTGAAAAAATTAAAAATATTTTAGATGGTTTTTTGCTCTTAAAAATAGATTTATTTGACCTTATAGAGAAAGCTATTAAAAGTTCAGAAAGTCCACTTTCAAGGAACCAGGCTGTTCTAAAAAGAGGAACACTTACATTTAAAAGAAAAAGCAAAGAAAAAATAGTTAACAAATCAAAAAAGGAACTTATTGCTCCAAGGATAATGCTAGAATTCACAACTTTTTTTATATTCCAATGGCGAGGCTTCTTAAGATCAGAATCTTCTACATTATCGCTAGATATAGAAATCATAGGTGTATCTGTAAGAAGATTATTAAGAAGAATTTGACTTGGAAGAAGAGGTATAAATTTCAAAAAAGGAGAAATAAAACTCATAGTTCCTATATTTCCAAAATTAGCACTTATTGTATTTAAAATATATTTAGTCATGTTGCTAAAAGTTCTTCTACCTTCTATTACTCCTCTATTAATTATATTAATACCTTTTTCAAGAAGAATAATATCTGAAACTTCTTTAGCTACATCAGCTCCATTATTAACAGCTATACCTACATCTGCTGCTTTTAAAGCAGGAGCATCATTTATACCATCCCCTAAATAAGCCACAACATGTCCTGCTTCTTTGAGATAATTGATAATTTTATATTTTTGTTCAGGATTAACTCTAGCAAAAATAATTGTTCGATTAACTATTTTAATAGCTTCATTATGATTTAATTTATCTAATTCATCACCTATAATTATTTCTTCTGATTTAACTATTAAACCAACTTGTTCAGCTATTTGTTTAGCAACAATAGGTTCATCTCCAGTTATAATTTTAATATTTACTCCTAACTTTTCAGTTTGTTGAAGATATTCTTTAACACCCTTTTTAGGAGGATCTATAAAAATTAAGAAACCACAAAGAACCATTTCTTTATCAGCTTCTTTACCTATTTTATTTAATTTAGTTTTTTTGTATGATACTGCTAAAACTTTAAAACCTTTCTCAGCAAAACTTCTAAATTTATTAAATATCATCTCCTTTCTTTTCTTATCTAATGCAACTACTTTATTATCCAATTTAACTTTTGAACAAGAAGAAAATATTTCCTCAAAAGCACCTTTACTTATAATTAATTTATCTTTTTTACTTTCTACTAAAACAGACATTTTTCTCGTTTTAAAATCAAAGGGAATAACATCTCTCTGTATAAAATTATTTACCTGATTAGAAATTAATTTATCTGAAACTTTTTTAATAGCTATATCCAAAGGATTACCATACTTTTCTTTAGAACTTTTAACAGAATTACATAAATAACCATAAAGAAGAACTTCTTTATCTTGCTTAAGATCTACATTAACAAAGTCACTTAAAGAAATATTATTTTCTGTAAGGGTCCCTGTTTTATCAGTACATAAAACATCAATATTACCTAAATCTTCTATAGCTGCAAGTTTCTTAACAACCACTTTATTTTTAGCTAAAATCATAGCTCCATGAGATAAAGAAATAGTAATAACTATGGGTAAAGACTCTGGGACCATACCAACAGCTATAGCAATAGCAAAAATGAAAGAATCAAGCCAACCTTTATTTAGAAAAGCATTTATAAGAAAAATTGTTGCCACAATAACTAAAACTATTTTAACAAGAGTATTACTAAATTTAGTTAGATTTTTGTGAAAGCTTCCATGTTCTTCTGTTAATTTCACTAACTCTGTTGTTTCACCAAATTTAGTTTTATTTCCTGTATAAACTACTATGCCTTCGCATATACCTTCAGATACAAAAGTGCCCATAAAAGTCATATTATTTATTTCATGAATATTCGGTTTTTCAATATTAAGAACAGAAGAAACTTTATTTACTGGATAAGATTCTCCTGTTAAAATAGATTCATCTACTGCAAAATTACTTGCTTTCAAAATTCTAAGATCAGCGGGTACTCTATCTCCTGTTTCAAGAATAACTATATCACCAGGGACAAGATTAGTAGAATTTATCTCTTTAATTATGCCTTCTCTTTTCACTTTAGCTGTATAAGAAATATATTTCTTTAAAGAAGCCATAGTTTTTTCAGATTTATATTCTTGAATAAAACCAAGAAAGCCGTTTATAAGAATTATACCAAATATAACAAGAGCATCTATTTTATCTCCTACAATAAAGGATAAAATAGTTGCGCCTATTAATATAATAATGAAAGGGCTTAAAAATTGTGAAAGAAGTATTTGAAACCATTGGCGTTTGATACTTTTTATTTCATTTTTCCCATATATTTTCAATCTTTTTTCAGCTTCGTCTTCATTTAATCCATTTTCAGAACTCTTTAATGAAAGTATAACATCTTTATCTTCCATTCGCCAAGGATAAAATTTGTTTTCAATAGTCATATATAATTAGAACTTAGTTAAAGTTAAATAAATTTTTATTATCTATTTGGGATGTTATTAATTTTATAATTCAAAAAGATGCAAAAATTTATATATTGGGTTTATTATTTATTTCTAAAAAATAGTAATAGCGAATAAAATGAATCTTGATCAAATTTTAAAAGGACTTGGAAAGAAAGGAGATATTCCTAATCTTGAAAATAATGAATTAAATGTTGATAATACAGAGAAGGAAAAAAGAGCTGAAGAGTTGTATATCAAAAAGTATAAGAATGGAATTCTTACAGAAGAATATGAAGCCTTAGAAAAGATTTATAATCAGATTAAAACAGATCAAGACTTTGATACGTTTTATATAAAAAATAATAGAATAAATATAAAGGATGGACATGTAGTTTATTTAAATCTTAGTTTCACACAAGTAAGTGATATAAATCCTATTAAGGATTTAGTGAATCTTAGAGGATTAGATCTTTTTTACACAAAAGTAAGTGATATAAATCCTATCGAAAATTTAGTAAATCTTGAATATTTAAGTTTTAGTTGTTGCAAACTAATAAACAGTATAGATTCTATTAAATATTTGAAGAAGCTTAAAAAGTTAAGCATTAGCTCTACATCAGTAAAGGATATGAGCTCTATTGAAAATTTAAAAGATCTTGAAGAATTATATTTTGATGGCGCTCCGATAAAGAATATCAGTCCTATTGAAAATTTAATGAATCTCAAAGTAGTATATTTTTATGACACACAAGTAAGTGATATAAGTCCTATTGAAAACTTAAAGAATCTAGAAAAATTCTATCTTGGCAAACAAGTAAAAGATATAAATCCCATCGCAAATTTAAAAAATATTAAAGAATTAGGCATCCTTTTTATGCGAATAGAAGATATAAAAGATATTAGCCCTATTGAAAACTTAGAAAACCTTAAAATATTAAATCTTAAAGGTAGTTATGTAAATCCTTCTGACTTAACAACTAAATCAATTATATATAAACTAAAACAGAGAAAAGTTCTAGTGACTTAAGTGAATAAAATGAACCTTGATCAAATTTTAAAAGAACTTGGAAAGGAAGGAGATATTCCTAATCTTGAAAATAATGAATTAAATGTTGATAACACAGAAAAGAAAAAAAGAGCTGAAGAGTTGTATATCGAAGATAGGTATGGGATTCCTCTAAAAGAATATGAAGCCTTAGAAAAAATTTATAATCAGATTAAACCAAAGGAGGATTTTGATACATTCTATATAAAAGATCAAAGAATACATATAGAAAGGGATGAAGAAGATAAAAAAGGTGAACATGTAGTTTATTTATATCTTGCACGTTTAAAATTATGTGATATTAACCCTATTGAGAATTTAAAGAATCTTAAAGTGCTAAACCTTGATGAAACTCAAGTAAGTGATATAAGTCCCATTAAAAATTTAGTGAATCTTAAAGAGTTACATCTCCGTAAAATGACGTTAAACGATATAAGCCCTGTTAAATATTTAAAGAATCTCGAAAAATTGTATCTTAATAGCACACAAGTAAATGATATTAGTCCTATTGAAAACTTAGAAAACCTTAAAATATTAAATCTTAAAGGTAGTTATGTAAATCCTTCTGACTTAACAACTAAATCAATTATAGATCAACTAAAACAGAGAGGTATCAAGTTATACATATGAATTTCTATCTTTTTTATTTTTTAAAGTATCTTTAATATCTCTTTTAATGATTTAATATTTTTTATGATATTCGTATGAACCATAAATCATTTTGAATTATTGTTTAGTTTTTTGCATTAGGATAAACTTCAGTAAATCTATAATTCAGAAAATGCAAACATTTATATATAAGTTATTTTACTCTTTCATTAATTATCATTTTAAAATAGTAAAATAAGGGGGATTCATATGAACTCAAAAGAAAATGAAAAACTTAAACTTAAAATATTTAATGGAATATCATATCTATCTGATAGCTATGGGGTTAATTGGCCAATAGATCAAGATGCATTAATATTTACTTATCTTAGTTGTATTACAGGCGGAAAAATATTTATTGCTGGAGTACCGGGTCTTGGTAAAACTACATTAGCACAGGCAACAGCAAGTGTAACCTGGGCCATCCCTTATGAAATAGAGCAGGCTGCAACACTTAAATGTACTCCAGAACTTACAGATTCAATAATAAATGGTAGAGTTCATTTCGGTAAACTAGTTAACAAAGGCGAAGAAGAGGCAGTATGGTCAATAACAGCGCTTATACCAGGTGCCAAAATTGTTGATGAAATTAATAGAACATCAGCAGGAAAACAAAATATTATAATGCAACCTATAGAAAATGGATATTGGCAAGTCCTTAACAATGTACTTCCTGAATCAGAATATATAAGAACACCTTTCTTAGCTGCAATAAATTATGATGATAGTGGAACATCATCAATAACACCTCCCCTTGCTGATAGATTTAATTTGCTTGTAGAATTAAAGTCAGCAGCCGGATTAACTAATCTGATAAACAAAAGTAAAGAATTAAAAGAACGTATTTGTGATCATGATTTGACTGAAAGAATATATAATGTAATAAATGATCCAAGTACTAATGCCGAATATAAACGTGAAGAAATTAAAAAATTATCGGAAGAATTTGCTAGAAATGAAAAACGTAAAGATTTTGTTCTTAATCGAGAGGATAGAACAAAAATACGTAAATGTCTTGATGAAATAATAGCAGATGAAGATGCTGAGCTTTTCATACCTTTTCTGGACAGTCAATTAACTTATAATATTTATAGTGGTACAGAAGGAAGAGGAGAACTTTTTGAAAATTCAAAAGATCCAGGTGCAAGAACGACTTCAAGTAATGATAATCATTATCTTAAATATATGACATCACACCTTAAAAATAATATAGGAAACAGAGCATTTTTAAGTGGAACTGAAGATTATGTTAAAGCACTTGCGTTCTTAGATGGAAAGAAAACTTATGGTATAGAAGAACTTAAGCTTGTACTCCCATATGCATTAGCACATAGAATAAAGTGGAAAGAAGAAATAACAAACAGGTATATTGATGAAAGAAATGATATAAAAAATTATGACAAGTTAAATATAACAATATTTACTGCAAAACAAGAATTAGAACAATTCATAAAAGAAGAATTTGAACCTAATAAAGAACACTTAAAAAATATACAATCAATTCTTTATGGAGCAGACACTGAAAAGTTAGAAGATTATATACGCACTAAACACCTTGACCATCCTTATTATACATACCTTTTGCATAAAATCAAAGGTAGTCAAAATTGCCTTTACGAAAAGCTTATGAAAATAAAAAAACAACTTGAAGAAGAAAATTAATCTTAAAATAAATGGTGACTAATTTGACAGATGACCAATTAGAAGAAATTTACGCTAAATCCAAGAAAAAATTTGGATGTTCTAAGACTGGTAAGATCTCCTATGATGGTATTTTTGAAACTGCTTATATTGATATGACAAATTTTGATATTAAAATTAATCCAAATTTTATCAAAACAATTGTAGAAAGAGGTCTTGATGAGAAGACTACCTTAGAAGCAATTATTGATCATGAAGTTAGTCACTATAAAGAACACCCTTTTCACTTAAAAACTGTTATACTAGAAAATATTGAAGCTATGAAACATGAACACGGGATAAAGCTAAAAGCTTTATACGATGATCTTATAAACAATATAAGAGCAATACAAAAATACGGAGCTAAAGATATTGCAAGTGTTTATAAAAATTTAGCAGACCAAAATAATGATGCACTTAAGGTGTTATCTGCATTTTATGCTGATTATTTTGGATATAAATTAGATTTTGGAATTAAAAAAGAAGATCTTAGTCCAGAGCTTGCGAAAAAAGTAGATATGCTTTATATAATTTCTTTCGATAAATTAGATGAACAAACTAATATAAAAAATTTCAAAATATTCATTTCAATAATGGAAGATATTGTATCAAATAGTAATAATAAAATAGATGAACTAATAGATATAGATAATTTTGATCCTAATGATGTTAATAAAACTCTTAAAAGAATGGTTGAAGATGGAGAGATTTCTAAAGATGATTATAAAAAAATATTAAGTAAATACAAGAGTCCCAGTGATCCTAAACTTTATAAAGAAGGAGATATAGAATGGTATCGTATTAAATCAGCTACCTATAATATGAAAATAAAACCTCCTTTAACTAATAAAGATGGAGGCGAATATCCAAATGAACACCGAAAATTTGAATTAGATGATGAAATAAAAGATTTTGATCCCTTCACAAGTCCTGGAGGAAAATGTATACCGGGCTTAGCATACAAATGGGTTCGTGATACTAATTTTAATACTTATGCTATCGCAAGGAAGATAAATAATGCTATAATTTATATAGATAGTTCTAAAAGTATGCTTGATCCCATAAAGGAAAATTCTCCTGCTGTATTAGCTGGTTTTGTCGCAGCAAGAGCATATTTATTAAATAACTCTAAAGTGGGGGTAATTAACTTTAGTGATGAAACTTATGTTTTAGAATTTACTGATAGGTGCTATGAAATTTACAAACAGCTGATAAAATATCAGGGAGGAAATACACGAATAAATCTTGAAAAATTATTTAACTTTAAAAATAAGAGTAAACAACTAGAAAATAAGAATATTGATCACATTGTCATCACCGATACAAAGATAGAAAATATAAATGGTGTACTTTCATATTTTGATGAAAGCGTTAAGCTTGGAGATAGAGTATATATATTCTGGACTGCAGATATCGATACAAAAAGAATAAATGAAGAACATCCAAAATTACACTTAAAAAAATGCTTAACTGATGATGATCTAGGAAAAATAATATTAGACGAGGTGATAATATGAATCTTGATCAAATTTTAAAAGAACTTGGAAAGAAAGGAGATATTCCTAGTCCTAAAAATAATGAATTAAATGTTGATAATACAGAGAAGGAAAAAAGAGCTGAAGAGTTGTATATCGAAGAGTATAGGTATGGGATTCCTCTAAAAGAATATGAAGCCTTAGAAAAAATTTATAATCAGATTAAACCAAAGGAGGATTTTGATACATTCTATATAAAAAATAGTAGAATAAATACAAAGGATGGACATGTATTTAGGTTATATCTTAATAACACAGAAGTAAGTGATATAAGTTCTATTGAAGGTTTAAAGAATCTTAAAGAGTTAAATCTTAATCACACAAAAGTAAATGATATAAATCCTATTAAGGATTTAGTGAATCTTGAATATTTAGGTCTTACTCACACAAAAGTAAATGATATAAGTCCTGTTAAGGGTTTAGTGAATCTTGAAGAGTTATATCTTGATGGCAATACTCAAGTAAGTGATATAAGTCCTGTTAAGGATTTAAAAAATCTTAAAGTATTATATCTTAATAACACTTCAGTGAGTGATATAAGTCCTATTAGTAGTTTAAAGAATCTTAACAAGTTAAATCTTAGTGAGACTCAAGTAAATGATATAAGTCCTGTTAAGGGTTTAGTGAATCTTGGATATTTAAATCTTAATCACACAAAAGTAAATGATATAAGTCCTGTTGAGAATCTAAATCTTTATTGTTTAAATATCAAAGATAGTAAAGTAAATCCTTCTGATCCGATTATAGCTAAATTAAAAAAAAGAGGTGTTTACATAGAAATTGTAGGCTCCCCTCAGCATTTTTTTTAAATGCTTTTCAAGATATTCTTCAACAATTAAATTTCATTACAACTTCTATAACAAGCATATAAATTTGATATAAAAGTTAAATGGATTTTCAAGCAGAAAGATAAATTTTTAAAAGCTTAATATTTTTATTTTAATTATCCGCAGGTAGCTCAACGGTAGAGCGCGCGGCTGTAGTTGTGCCTTGCTGATCAAATCAGCAGTAGGAACCGCGAGGTTGGGAGTTCAAAACTGCCTGCCCTTTCTTTCAAAGAAAGAAATGGGCAGGTGGAGAAAGTCTCTCCCTGCGGACCATTTTTTTCCTCTCAGATAAAATTATTCTTCATATTTGGAAGAAAAGTCATTAAGAATTGAACTTACTATATTAACTAATTTGTTATAATTTTCATCTTTAACTTGCCAATTAGTTCTTAATTGTTTTTTCATAAAAGAAATCAAATCATTTTTATCCTCAAGAGAGGAATCATTCAAATAAGTAATAGAAAAATTAATTATGCCTTTTCTATCAAAAGAAAACTTATTTTGCATCTCTTTCAAAATAGCAAGATAATCTCTCGTGACTAAATTCAAATCCTCAATGAACTCCAAATCTTCATTAGGTATATTTTGAATTAACTGATCAGGTAAAGTTTTCTTTATTTCTTTAACATTGCCCTTAAAATCTATTAAATTTGAAAACTTTTCATAGATTTCAAAATATTTTTCTCTCAATTGTTTCAATCTTAAATCTCTATCATTAGATATAAAGAGCTTTCTTCCTTTAAAATCACTTATTAAAGAAATAAATTGATATACTTCATCATGAGAAATTTTATTATTTATTAAATCATCTAAAAGATAATTTATATCATCTAAGATTAGTATACCTCCAGATTCTGAAGAAATTATTTTTTCAAGATTTTCTGAAAAGTTCAAACTTTTATCAATTTTATCATACAAATGATAAGGTTCTTTTCTTTCATCTAACTTCCAATATTCAAGTTTAGATGTATCATAGAATTCAAATTTACTCTTATTAGCATATTGAGTATACAATATTTTTCTATTATCTCTATTATTAAAATAAATTAATTCAGATGCATTACCATAAAAATAGTTAATATATTTACTTATTTTATAATCATTATTTTCAATAGAAAAATTGCTTTTAACTCTATTATATCTTCCACTATTTATATAATATCTTATGTAATTTCTATCAAAAGACTCAACACTAAAATTATATGTTAAAGCACTTAAATGAGCTATTAATCCTATGAGATAAGATAAAACACTATAAGTTTTACCCGCTCCTTTTGGACCTATTAAAAAATTTTTATCATTTGAGAATAAGCCTTCAATATAAGCTCTTGGTAAATCCACCCACTCCTTCTTTTCATAATTCTCTGCTCTTAATTTGATTTCTCCTAAGATATTAAGGTATTTAGGAGTTAAATTCTCTGAATCTCTAATGAGCTTTTCACTTGAAATCAAAAATAATCACCTCTACAAATAATTCAATTCAAAAACATAAAAGTTTAAAAAGAAATTTATTTTTTAGTTTTTTCTTCAACTTCTATTACAAGCAAACTTGAAGTTTCTTCTCTATGTTCTCCTTTACCATTAATGTATTTAACAAGAGTAGTAGGTATTACTATTTTACCTAATACTTCAACAGAAGTTCTAAAACTATAAGAAAGTATAACTTCATGCTTAGCTTTAAGTTCTTCAATTTTCCAAATAACAGCTAATTGACCACTATACTTAGTTAAAGAACCTGAAACAGTTCCAAAATCCTTTACATCTTTTACAAAAGAAGGAAGCAAATCAATTACTTCAATATTTTTATAATTTTTTGAGCTTAAATTCTTAATTTTTATTTGAAATTTAAGCAACATAGCTCCAGGATATATCTTATAATCAATAAGTTCTTTTTTAACATCCATTTCACGGGTGAAATACCATATAGTCAAAAATATACCAACTGCGATAAAGGGTATAGCAAGAATAGGAAGATAAGTTACATTATAATAAACAACTTTAGATTGACCAGGTTTAACTAAAACTGACCAAGAAACAGCTGAACCATTATAAGATATTCCTTCAGTATGAGATGTTAAAAGTTTATATTCAATACTTGTTATTTCATCTGCAATAAGACACTTGCCTTCTTCAGTCCCTACATTAGTTACCATCGCCTCATAAGTCTTACCAAAAATAGTAACTTCTTTGTTAAATTGCGTTTTACAATCACTATAACCTTTAACATCATAATTAACAGTTGAAATTAACAAAGTATCTTCTGGAAGATAGACGCTAGCTGTTAAAACATATGTTCCAGGAGTAGTATCTTTTGCTAAAGATAAGCCTTCAAATACAATTTCATTAATTCCTGCTTTCAAAGATACATTTTTTGACCTTCCAAAAAAACCTGATTCTAAAACTACATTAGCAGAAGCTACATCTTTGCCAGTATTATTTATCTTAAGAATTACACTAAAAGTTTCAAGAGGACTAACTGACGTAGGAACAACTGAAAGTTCTAATAAAGCTGAATTTCTATAAACTAAAGGTCTAGGAATAATATTAGCTTGAAGGAAAATAGGAGAAAAGCTTCTTTCTTTACCACTCTCATCAAAAACTTTTACAGGAATTAAAACTTCTCCGGATTTGCTATTTAAAGGAATTTTATATTCGATTGAAATAGCCTTTGATTCTCCTCCTGAAAGGATAAAAATATTAGAAGGTAAGAAATTAGCATCAGCAAATAAACTAATATACTCTGAATTAGTACCTGTATTAACAAAATTAATTTTGTATTGTAGAATATCACCCGATGAACCAGAGATTTTAATATTTTCTACACTTGTAGCAATTTCAGCATGACTTAAACTAAATATAAATAAGATTAAAAGCATTGTAACAAGCTTTCTCATATTACTTATAAATGGTATTATATTTATAAATGCTTTGAAGTAGCTTTCTTTATATTTACTTTAATAATTTTTAAGTCGGGTGTCATAGAAAGTTCATCTAAATAATGAGGAAATAATACATTGACAAGAGTATCTTCAAAATGAAAAGGGATATTTACTACACCTTTAGGTTGCTTAGGATCCAATTTAGCTTCCACCATAATTTTTCCATTTTCGGAACTAACTATTATATTATCTCCATTTAAAATGCCTACTTCTTTAGCATCTTCGGGATTTATTTCACAAAAAGCTTTAGGACTATTTTTAAGCAAAGATTTACATTGAGTAGTTATTTCACCAGTACAGAATTGAGTTAATTGACGAGCAGTAGTCAAAGTCCACTTATATTTTGGACTTCCCTTTTCAACTATAGAAGTGTCAAAAGGCATCAATTTACCACCACTATTTTCTTTTTCAACTAACATATCCCCTTCTGAATTTATTTTAGAATAACCCTTAACAACTTGTTTTATTTCATTAAAGATGTCTAACCAATTATTATAATCAAAACCTTCTTTAATACCAAAATGGTTAGCTAATTCACAAATAATTTTCCATCCTTCTTTGAGAGAATAAGGAGAGGGTAATCTATTTACTTTTCTTACACGACCTTCAGCATTAGTTATAGTTCCTTCTTCTTCAATCAAAAGACCTATAGGTAAAACTACACTAGCAAATTCAGTAGTTTTACAAAAATGAGAGCCAATATAAACGATGAATAAATCTTTAAACTTTTTATGAACAAAATTTAAATCAGGTAAAGATACGGCAGGATTACATTCACATATTACCATAGCTTTTAAATTATTATTTCTAAAAACATTTTCAGCTAAAGTTTTTCCATCATCTTTTGGATAATTATAATTGAAAAGATTAAGTTTTTCTTTAATTAAATTACTACCTTTAGGTTCAACACCTACATCTCCAACTCCTTGAATATTAACTTTTCCTCTCATAGGAAAAAGTTTAGCTTTTTTCAAAAGAGCTAAATTAGATACAGCAAAAACATTTTGTACTCCATTAATATGTTGAGTTAAGCCCATACCATAACATATTGAAAGTTTTTTAGCATGAAGTATACTTTCAAGAGCAGAGCTATATTTTTCAGGACAAACACCACACATTTCGCACATATGTTCAGAATCAAATTTAGAAACTACTTCTTTTAATTCTTCAATTCCATCTAATTTAATTTTATTATAATCTATTACAGCTTTTATTAACCCGCTTATGAAACAAATCAAAGCTTCTCCTCTCAATATTAAAAATATATCAGCTTGATTAGCTGTAATAGAATCTTCTACATCGATAACAATTAACTTTGCACCTTTATTTTTAGCTTCAATTATTCTATTAAAGAAGACAGGATAATTAGATGCTGGATTACTTCCAATTATTAAAATTACATCACTATCTAAAATATCATCCATTTGGTAAAGCATTTTATTTATTCCGTATATTTTCTCAAAAGCAAATACAGTAGCTGCATGACATAATCTAGCAGTTGAATCAACATTATTAGTATTAAAAACAGTTCTAGCTAACTTGCCAAGAATATAGTTAAATTCATTATTTAATTCTCCAGATCCTAAGAAACATAGTTCATTAGATTTTAATTTTGATAGGTTCTCCTTTATTAAATCATAAACTTCATCCCAAGATACTTCTTTTAACTTACCTCTTTTTCTAAGCATAGGAGATAATATCCTCTTTGAATACATTCCTTCATAACCTAAAAGACCTTTAACACAAGGTCTGCCTCTTGAACAAGGATCATCTAAGACAGGTTTAACTCCAACTATATGGCTATCTTTAATAACATAATTTAACTTACATCCGCAACCACAAAAAACACAAGAAGATATTTTTTCCATAAATTTTTAAGAAAGTAATCCTTAAAATGCATTTTCATTGGGGACGGGGGGATTTGAACCCTCGACCACGCACGCCCCAGGCGCGCATTCTACCAAGCTGAACTACGTCCCCTTAATAATTCTATGACTACCTAAAATATTAAAAGCTTTACATTGAAAAAATTAATTTTGTTTAGGAAGATAAGGCATTACCATTTTATGAATTCTCTGCATATTTAGTTCTTCTAATTCCTTCTTAAATTCTTCAAGAGTTTTAGTTTTGTCTAATGGAAGTTTATTGTTAAAAGCATAATATTCTATCAAGCTTTTACCATCAGAAGCTTTTTTAAGACCATCATCAGAAATTTTGTATAAGTTTACCCAACGTCTGTGTTTTTCAGATCGAGGTTTCAATTTTTGAAATTCTTTCTTATAACTATCTTTCTTAGCAATGAGATATTCTTCATAAAAGCGGAGAGTATCATATACTTCTTGAATAGATTTAATATCTTTAGAATTATTTTTTACAAAAGAAATTGCTGATTTATAAGCTGTATCAATTTCAGTAAGATCTTCTTCAAGTGATTTATATTCTCCTTCCCAAGGCTTTAAAATTTCATCTAAGGACTCTTGATTAAGAAAATCACAACCATCTCCAAAATCATTATTATTCTCATCTTTATTTATCATAGTAACTATTACTAAGTAGTTATATATAATTTTTTCTATGGCTAAAAGTTTATATTTAAAGCACTTATTTTGAAAATTATGACTATTAAACAAGAAATAGAAAAAATACTAAAAGAGCAAAAAATAACAGATCGCAATTTAATAAAAGCTATTGAAGAAACTCACAAGCAGTATAGAACTGCAAGATTAAATTTATGGAAGCACCTTGCTGATGCCTTATCCAAATACAATTTAATTTCTAAAAATAATATACAAGATGCAGCAAATTTTCTTAGAAAATTCAAAAGAGGCGAAATTAAAGTTGATGAAGGAAAAAGTAATATTGTAAATAAAATTATGGTTATAGCAAAAGAACGTTTTACAAAATTAGACCAATCTGAATTTGAGTATTGTAAAGCTTTAATTGATCATTATCTCAAAACCAAAAAAGAGCTTTTAGATAAAAGATTGTCAAAAAAGGAAGAGGAATTTAGAGCAAAAGATATTTTACTATTTAATGACGCCGAGTTTCAGCGACTCTTAAGAGAAGAATGGTTATGATTTTGGAAGTGAAAATTAGTGTTAAAAGGAAAGGATACTTTATCATTTGATATCACTGATTATAAGTTTCAAGTAAGAACTGAAGGAGAACAAGATAATTAAACTAAACTACAAACTAATTTAACATTATCAAATTGTGAATGAAAATCCCAACCAGCTCCTCCAAGGAAGATCCCTGTCATTATTTTAGGTGTATAATATAACTTCATTAAATCTTCTGATTCATAATGATACCATTTATCCAAATTAATAATATCATAATTACTCTTTCCATAAGTATCTGATAAAGTTAAAAAACCTCTCATATAAGTTCTTTCATTATTTTTATTATCAATAAAACTAAGAATAAATTCTGCAGGATATTCTCCTTCCATTCCAGGTATTTTAGTACTTGCTTTACCACTACTATATTGAGTTAAATAAAGCAATCTTACATCCATACTTAATTTAAGACTCTTACACTTTGAAACATCAAAATTTAATATTCTACTTACACCTACATAACCATTAATATACCCTGAATAATACCTATATATATCAAGAACTGAACTACCTCTTGAATAAGCAAATCCTACTCCAAATATTTCATCATTAAAAGTATTATTAAAAATAGCCCAATCTGGATTTAATTGTTTATTTTCAAAATCAAATAAAATAATTTTTTCAGTTGGAGCGGGAGGAATTGAACTTATAATAATTAGTATCATACTTAAAATCATTAAAATGCCCAACGCAAAAAAAGATACTTTCAAAATATTCATAAAAGAATATAATCAAAAAAAGCTTATAATCTTTAGCAAATTTTATTTTTCTTCTTTAAGTTTATTAACAATTTTCAAAGCTAATTTAGAGCCTAACAAAGTAGAAAGTTTTTCTATAGGCGCTTTTAAAATATCTTTTGAAGTCTTTATCCCATTTTTGAAAAGTAATCTTGCTCTTACCCTACCTATACCTTCAATACTTACAAGGTAAAGAAGTTCTTCTCTTATGCCATACTCAACACGTACTCTTAGTTTCTTAAGAAGAGATAGATCTTCTTTAAATACAAGTAACTCAGCTAATTCAATAGCTGAATAAATTAACCAGTCAAGATTTTGGAGTCTACTTCTTAGCATTCCAGGAGTTTCATTATATTTATCAACTAAAATATCTTCTCTCAACTCATTAATCCAATCAAAAAACATAAGAGCTGTTTTAAAAGCTCTTACAAAGTCTTCATATTCATAATCCCAAGGAGAAGGAAAATCTGGTAATTCGTCAGCATATTCAGTATATTTCTCTTGATAACTAAAAAAGTCTCTTTGAGATATATTTAAAAGAGGTTTCATTTCAGTACAAAGAGAAAGTTGATGCAAAAAGTAAAGATAATTATGCTTTGATTGTTTTAAAGCTTCAATTATTTTCTTTGCAGACGAAGGGTCTATATATAATTCAGAAACTCTCTTTCCTAAAGGTGTAACTATTAATTTTTCTTTATCAATTTTAATAAATTCATATTCTTCAAGCGTAGTCAAAACTTTTCTTAACAAATATTCAACTTTTTCAATATTTCTAAATTGATGAACATAAAAAGTTTTTTCGAAAAAAGCTATTAATTTATCAAAAGATGAAACTTCCCCACTAGCAATTAATCCTAAGACATGCATTCTTAAAATAGGTTCCACAGATAATTTAGAATAAATCTCTTCCGGTTCTCCTTCAATATATTTTTCTCTTATTAAATTAAGCTCCTCTTCACTTTTAGCAATAGCTATACCTTCTCCATGGTCTTCAAATCCAGGCCTACCTGCTCTTCCAATCATTTGTTTAAATTCTAAAACAGGTATCCATCCCATGCCCTCTTCATCAGAATAACGCTTAAGGTCTCTAACTACAGAACGAAAGGAAGGTAAATTTATACCCATACATAAAGTAGGAGTAGCACAAATTACTTTCAAAATCCTGTTTCTAAAAGCATCTTCAATTAATCCCCTTTGCTTCTGAACAAGACCTGCATGATGAAAGGCAACTCCTCCTTGAATGCATTCAGCTAAATTTTCACATTGTTTAGTTGGAGTTTCCAAAACATTTTTTACTTCTTCACTTAATTGGTTAAGTTTAATTTTATCCTCATTGTTTAATTTATTTAATAAAAACTTTGAACATCTTTTAGCAGAACTTTCTGCATTTCTTCTGCTAGATAAAAAAATAAGAGTTGACTTATTTTTCTTAAAAGCATCTTCAACAAGAGATAACTCGGGTTCTTCAGATTCACTTTCTAATAAAATTTCTTCCTTATCAAAGTATAATTTATTATTAAAATAAACACCTTCTTTAAGTTCAATAGGCCTATAATCACTTCTTACAAGTTCAGCATTTAACCATTCTGCTATTTCATCACAATTTTTAATAGTAGCGCTTAAAGCTATTATTTGAGCTTTTTTAAGAAAAGTCCTCATTCGTGTAATTAAAACTTCAAGAGTTGGTCCCCTAGATACATCATCAAGCATATGAATTTCATCTATTACAATAGTACCAATTGAAGAAAGCCAATGAGCTCCATGTCTTATTAAGCTATCTAATTTCTCTGATGTACAAACTATTAAATCAAATTTATCAAGCCAATAATCATCTGAATCTAAATCTCCTATAGATAAGCCTACTTTAATGTGGTCCCCATAATCTTTTTTAAAATCGTTAAACTTTTCAGTAGCTAAAGCTCTCATAGGAACAATATAAATTGCCTTTCCTCTTTTTTTCAAAATATTATTTAAACAAGCTATCTCAGCTACAATAGTTTTACCAGAAGCTGTAGGACTAGCAACTACCATATTTTTACCTTCTAAGAGACCTGCTTTAATAGCAAGTTCTTGCGGAGGTCTAAGTTTATTAAAACCTCTTGAAACTAAAGAATCAAAGATTACTTTATCCAATTTTTCCTTAAGATATTTTATTTCCAATAAATCTTCTCAATAATCAATTATTTATAAGCGATACTATCCATACTAAAACTATAAGATAAGGTTTTTAACTTAAAAATCATTTAAAAAATTATGGAAAAAACTCAAAAAGGACAAGCAACTAGCTATGGATTGGTTGTGATTATAGTTGCTATCGCAGCCTTTTTCTTCATCTATATGGTTATGATTTATCCTGCCGAAAGGCAAGAAATCTTAAGTGACTATTTTGAAAAATTTGAAAATCAAACTAACTTACCTGAAAATGCCAAACTTATTTTTAAAGCTCCTGGTACAAGTATAGGCTCGGTTAATTTAGAAAAAGTAGAATACTCTTTCAAACTTGAAGATGTTTCGCTTTCTTATCCGACTATTAATAAAATAATAGATAGCATAGGTAATACTATTATCTCAACAAGCATTATTAAAAGAGGTGTTATAATTTTCAATGCTAATAATATTGATGATAATACTAAAGAAGTAATGCTTAATCTTAATATTACAGGCGTAGTGGGCAAACCAACTTTAAGAGTATACATTAACAAAACTTTAGTTTATGAAGATTTAGCTCAAAAAGGAGAATTCAAACTTAGAATAGACAAAAGGGCTTTAAAAGAAGATAATCCTATTTATATAAGACTTGAACATAATGGTATGTTTTGGGAAAGACAAAGTATAACTCTTAGTTCTGGTTCAATTGAAAAAGTAGAATATTCTCCAATTAAGCCAAGTCAAACTCAAAAGATTAACCTCGGACAAAATATTCCAGAAGGAAATACTATTATGCTTGAATTTTTAACTGAAAAAGCAACAGACAATAACCTTATATTAAATATAAATAATAAAGCTGTAAGTTGGATTAAACCTCCAGAGAATGAAATTTCGAGTGTAACTTTAACACGCGAAGAAAGTAATTTAAAAGTAGGTGAAAATTTAATATCCTTTTCTACGGATAAAGGAGGAGAATTTAAACTTACAGATGTAATTTTAAAGATAATTACTAAACCAGCACCTACTTCAACCAGAACTTATAATTTTGATATTCCATCAGAATATTTATATGATGCTTTCACTGAAATTAAAGTAGGCATTATAATTAAAGATATTATTTCTAAAGGAGATTTAACAGTTAAAATTAAGCCTTACGATGCTATTTATTACATACCTAATTCACAAATATCACAAGGGGCAACTCTATATGTAAAACTTGATAAAAGCAAATTGAAAAATTTAGGCAATCAAATAGAAATTAGTTCACCAAATGGTATTTTTTACACAGATGGCTTCTTTGTTATAGCTCAACAAGGTGTTTAAAAAATGAATAAGAAAGGTATGGATGAAGAAAAACCAGAATTAGAAAAGGAAATTGAAGAATTATTTCCTGAAAAATCTTCTAGTGAAGGTTCATCTGAAACTTCTGATGAAGAAGCTCCATCTGAAAAACTTACCTCTTTTAAAGAAATTATCAGAGATCCTGTTAAGGCAGCTATAGCAATCTTATGTATAGCTATTCCTATACTTTCATTTTTATTCATAGGTCCAACAGTTGGATTTTTATCTCTAATTATTTCAATAACAATTTTTTCATCTCTCACAGGCGTAACTGGGGCTATATGGAAAAAAATTTCAGAATCAAAATTTTTCCCTTATATTGTTTTAGGAATAGTTGCAATAACTATTATAATTGTTATTATTTGGGCTATAAGAGTAGGTGTATTCCAACAAACAGTTGGAACTGAAAGAGAGACTAAAGGTTTATTAAACCAATTACAAACAGTTTTACCTTTAAAGCAAATATCAAGATTTATTAGAGATCCTTTCGGAGTAAATCCAGAAGAAAGTCAATATGAACCTGTTCAATCTCAAACTGTAACTACAGAACAATCTATAACTGAAGCAATGTCAGTAAGCGCTAATTCTTACTCAGATAATGTTCAATATTCTGAAAATGGAGTAGGTCAAACTTTTACCTTTTCAGTAAAAGTTCAAAATTTAGGTTCATCAAAAATAAAGCAAGCAAATATCGACATATATCCTGCTCCAAATGAAGGTATTGGTGGCGGATTAAAATTTGATAAAGCCAATCTCCCTCCTGGATGTACAAAGAATCAAAGAGAAGAAAGTAATAGATATACTTCTCATTACATATCCTGTAATATATCTGATTTAGCTCCTGGAGCATCACAATTTTTAACTATAAGTGGGGCTTATATAAATTTAACAGATGCTGAAAATTCTTATAGTAAGAATGTAGGAAGAAATTTTGATAAAAAAACTCCAACACCTCTTACAATTTTAGTTGATGCTTGGACTTATTATACTGCTTCATCAAGACTTTCAGTTGAAAGAATACAAAGCGAATATGGAAGTTTACTTTTCCAAAACAATTTATTAAGGCAACAAAAAGTTGGGGCTGTAGCTTCAATTGGTTCAGCTATTAAAATAAATTTAGATACTGGAGAACAACCTTTCCTCGATTCAACTGAAAGGATAGGTCTTCTTTTAAATTGGCAAAAAACAGGCATAGGGGACGTAATTTATGATAAACCAGCTATACTTATGATAATTACACCAAAAGAGATGGGTCCTTGTGAATTTGTACCTTCTTATACTAATATAGATTGCTCAAATTTCAACGAAATTAAATCAACTTGTATGCTAAAAAATGATAATCTTAAAACAACTAATGTTAATATAGGTGGGTGGTGTAATAAAAATAATCCATTATATACTGAAATAGTTGAAAGATACTCTAAAACAGGAGAAGATTTAATAAGTTGGGCCTGCGAGCAAATTGGAAATCAAAATGTTGTAGCAACTAATAATATTGGAAAAGAATTTGATAAGTTCTCCTGCACTTTAAATTTGGGAAAACTTCCCACTGAAGAACGCAGGCGTACTGATTATGTAACTGCTGTTGCACTTTATCCTTATAAAGTACAATCGTCCTTTACTATTAGAGCTTATAGCACTCAACAATAGAGGTAATCAAAATGAAAGATAAAGTTATAATTTTTATGACTCTTGTAACAATGATTTTAGTTTTAGGTTGTACAGGTACCCAATATTCCGCTAATGAAACTAAATTAGATATAAATTCTGGTTTAGGTGTAGTGGGAAATATAAAAATAGATGAATTAAATCCTGGTTTATCAGGTTATGTTTCTTTAACTGTAAGAAATAATTTAGGTGGACACGAAGCTAAGGATGTTAAAGTAACTCTTGATAATGTGCGCCCTTTTAAAATACTTGAATGTGGAAAAATAATGGATCCTACAGATATAAGACCAACAGGTTGTGCAGGTGTGCTTGAAAAAGATGAAGGCTTACCAGTAAAAGAAAGACGTACAGATAAACTTTTACCAGGCCAAGAAATTGATGTTTATTGGATGCTAAAAGCACCAACTCAAGAAGAAATTTCAAACATAGGACTTAGACATCCTATCTATTATAATGTAGAATATTCTTATGTTACAGACTTCCATGAAAATATATTTATGATGTCTCAACAAGAACAAATAAGAAGAAAACAAGCTGGAGAGCCTCTAACTCTTTCCGGAGAATCTGGAATGACTGCTGGAGAACTTAGATTCAGTGGAAGTACTCAACAGCCGATTGTTTACTTTTTTAGTCAAAAACCTGGTAGTGGAAATGAAGCTCCTTTTGAATTTGCTTTATCTTATTTAATTGAAAATAAAGGACAAGGCTTACCTCTTTCAGATTTAGCTATCATTTTAGAATATCCAGAGGGTATAAATGTATCTAGCCAAACATCAACATATGGTTGGAAAAAATTAGATGAACTTAAGGGTATACAATGTAATTCGGGTATCGAAAGCAAAGAAGCTATGCTCTGCGAAGAAGTAATTGATGATATTTTAAAGAATAGCTTCCCAGGAAACAAATCAATCTCTTTTCAATATAATATTTCAAAAGAAAATGGGGAAAGAATAATTGGTTACGCGGATAATGATAATCTTTACAGTATTGATATTCAATTTTTGGGAGTTAGTTGTGAAGGTATAAAAGAGGTAACAATTGAAACAAAAAAGTTAGAACAAACCGTGATACAAAAATATAAATATGACGAAATATCACAAATAGTCAAAAAAGATTATAGCTTATTCCCTTATAAAACTGTCATGAAACAAATTCCTTGCTATGATTGGCTTAATAATACTCTTGGAGAAAAGGAATTTGGAAAATTAGACAAAGATAAAACCATAGTAAAAATAATACCTAATAATATTTTTGTAAAATCCTTTAATATTTATGCACCTCTTGAAATTACAGGAGAAGAAATGACAAATTTAAGAGATTCCAATATTCCTCTTACTATGTATACTTTTAGAGTACATGCTCTTTATAGATATTTCATAGAAGGAAATAGTTATATTAATATATATCCTATAAAAATACAAGGATAAAAGGAGGTAAACATATGAAAAAAGAAATAATTTTTACAATTTTGATTGCATCTATCTTAATTTTAGGGTTAGGATGCAGCGGAAAAAAAGCCCAAGTTGTACAACCAGAAACAGGGTACAGTTTAAAAATGAGTTCAAATAAAATAATAGCTCCTGGACTTGTTACAGTGACTTTTGCTATAAAAAATATTTTCCCTGAAGAGATGAGAAATACTGAGATTTCTATATTAGGAGTTCCGAGTAGCTATAGTGTTTCTGGAACAAATTCATTAGGTACTATAATGAATGGGCAAGAAATACCAGTAATTTTTAACATAGGAACAGAAAGAGAGGTAAATGTAAAAGAAGAAATTAATCCCAAAATTAAAGTTTGTTTTGATTACAAAAGCGACTTTTACTTTGATATAGCTTTCAAAAAAGTGGATATGTATTCACAAGAAATAGCTACTCCTCAAAGTTGTGTTAAAGGACCTGTAAACATAACAAGAGAAGGAGATACAATTTTTGAAAAACAAACTAACCCTGTTTTAAACTTAAACATCCAAAATTCGTGGATTGGTACAATACAAAAATTCAACAAGATATCTTTAGATATACCAAATTCAGATTACATTGAAGGAGGGGCATTGTCATATAGTCTTTGTAAAAATGAAGCAAGCACTAAAGGAGTATCCATAAGTATACCTGATCAATCGGCTAATTGTGATATCTTTAATAATGCAGCAGCAATTGCTAACGGCATTATAACATCAGTAACTCTTTCAGTTCCAAAAGAGTTAGGTATTAGTAGTCCTGTAACAGAAAGATTCACAGGTTTTGCTGATTATAGATATTGCTATGAAGTGCCTTTAGAAAAGATAACAGTATGTCCAGCTGGAAGTCCATGTTAAGGTGGATAATTTATGAAAAAATTTCTTTTTTTATTTTTTATTTCATCTTTGATAATTCTAATTTTAGGTTGTAGTCAACCTCAAACTCAAGAATCTATAAATATGAATGAATTAAATGCCACTATTATAATAAATGGAAAGGAAACTAATTCTATAGAATTAATACCTTATCAAAATGCTGAAGTAGGTGTTAAAATAACTAATAATGGAAAATATGAGATGAAAAATGTATCCCTTAAATTAATAAGTGGTGTCAAGAATACGCCTAAAAAAACAAATGAAAGTATAATGGTACCAGGGCAAACAATGTATTTTAGTTGGAGCATTAGTGGAATTTCTTTAAGTTCTAATGAAAGAATAACTATTCCTGCTTCCATAAAAGTTTGCTTTGATTATATTTCAAAAGGTTATTCTGATATAGTTTTCATACCCGAAAGTTATACAGATATACCTCCTTCTTCCTCTGGTAACTTTGCAAGTGATTACCTTTCAATAACTCATGATTTTGGTGTAAATAGGATAATCCCAAATGGCATAAATGAAATAAGAGGAAAAATAATTTTAAAGAATATTGGAAAAGGTAATATTGATTATCCTGATTATAGTTCAGATTATAACAAAGGCATGACTATAAACAAACTTAGAAGCATTAAAATTAATTTAACGGCTCCTGATGCTAAAATAATAGAATTTAATGGTAATTCCAATTTAGAAAACTGGACTAAAAACCCAGAGTGGTCTTTAGAAATAAACAAAAGCAATGAAGGAGAATTTTCAAGGACTTTAACTCTTCTTCAAGCTAATGAATTATTATTACCTATAACTATTAATATCACTAAAACGGATAAATATCAAGAACAAAGAATTGAACGCATCTATACAGAAATTGAACATGGTTATTGTATCAATACTGCTAATTTTAACATAATAATGAAAGGTCAATAAATTAACCAATATATCTATGTTCACTTAAATTGGAAATTTCCTCTTGTTCTTTTATTTTCTTTATCAATTTTTTATGTTCTAAATTCTGTTTTTGATCTGAAATTAAAGGATTAAGACTATCCAAAGGTACGCTGAGATTCAAATATTTGTTTAAAACTCCGAGAATTGATTTAGCTGCTGCAAAACCTAATTTATTTTGATTTAAAGTTTCTGCAAGAAGAGTAAAACCCTTCATGCTTCTAAGATTGCCTAAACCTAATAGTAATCCTGCTGCTCCAATTAAAACTACAACACCTTTCCTGTCAAAGTTTACACCTATTTTAGTTAGCTTAGATAAATATTCTTTATGGGTTACAGCACCATATACTTTGGGTTTAGATTCTGGTGAAGAAGCTGCTATCCCTCCTAAAGTTATAATTTCCTTAATACCAATACTCTGAGCAATATCTAAAACCATATTACAAAAGTCATAGCTTAAATTATTCTCTCCAGGTTGAGTGTCCCCTATAACAAAAACTAAATCTCTTCCCTTTTTATTTTTATAATAATAAAATTCAACTTTGGGGAGGTCAATTAAGTTATCTTCATTTATAAAAGAAGTATTTGGAAAATACTTAGAATAAACTCTTAAATACAATTTAGCCTTAAGTTCATTAATTAAAAAATCAACGACTATCCTTGCTACATTTCCTACACCCGGAAAACCCTCAATTAAAATAGGTGATTTTAATTTAGGCTTAAAAGAAACTTTTTCTATTATAAAATCATTCATAATAATCCCTCTTCTTTTAATTTCTCACTTTTAATTTTTCTACGATAATTACCCATTTTATCAATAGGAGAATATTTAGGAGGAATATGCTCAATAGTATTTTCTCCACAACTAGGACAAATCTGTTTCAAAGTATAATTTTCACATTTTTTACAGTATCTTATACGTTCCATACTCAATTATCAGAAATACTGAAGATTATATCTGACTTCTTAATAGCATTCATAACTTCTGAAGATGCCTTTTTCAAAAATTGCTCACCTTGCTTAAAATTTTGGGAAGTATACTCAAGAGAGTATTTAGGTGCTGAGACATATCTAACTTTAATACATGTAGCTCCTAATTTCTCTAAATTTTGAATAAGAAGTTCAATAACTTCTTTCATGTCATTTATTCCATTTGATGAAAAAGAAGTTATATTTAATTCTTTCTTAATTAATACTCTTTGACACTTAATCTGTTCACTTATTTCTGATTTCAAAGCTTCTTTCCAATTATCAGGAATAACCAAAGTGTTGATAACTTCCACACCTTTATCTTTAACATAATCATAAAATCCAGCAAGAGAACCATAAGATTTAACTAACTCTTTACCTACTGTAGAAAGAGCTTTATTTGGGTCTTCATTAAATTTTTTAGCAATAGCTTCTATAAGTTTTTCAATTTTAACTTCAAGTTTAATTTCATTCATTTTTCTTTGAGTTTCAGCATTGCTAACTCTTTTAAGGGAGACATCAATATAACCCTTCTCTTTGTTTACTTGAAGAACTTTACAAACAACTTTTTTACCTTCTGATATAACATCTTTAATGTTTTTTATCCACTTTGAAGAAACTTCTGAAATATGAAGCATAGCTTCTTTATTTTCATATTCATCTAAGTCTACAAAAGCTGCATGAGGTAAAATTCTCTTTATAGTACAAACTACTAATTCACCTTCTTCAGGATTTCCATTCTTCTTGAAAAACATAGTTTAAGAAATTTAATTTAAAATTATAAATGTTTTCAATTTACTTTTTTTTCTTATTTTATATTTTCTTTTGATGAATTTTATAAAAAGAGGGCCCGACATATAAATAATTATGTTACTAGTAGAATTAAATAATACTCCATTAAAAGAACTAAAGAATCTCGAAAATTAAACCTTTCAAATACAAAAATAGTAGCTATTTAAATGATTAAAGAAGCATATATATTCCAAATAAAAGAACAAATAATTTAAGCCTTCAGTTGAGTTATCAGAAAAAATAACAAAAAGTTCAAAATGACCAAAAAAATTAATCAAAAACTTCTAAAATCCTTCCTTTAATTTTGGTTTTTCCACCACTTGGAGCACCAAGTGTAGCTCCACAAACAAGACAATTAATTTGAGTAGATGCCTTACCAAAAATTATTTGTTCATTTTTGCACTTTTTACATCTTACTTTTATAAATTTACTTTCAGGAGTAGGAACTAAATTTGACGGTATCATTTCTGCTCAGCCTCCAATTCTAATTTTTTAGATCTAAATCCTTGTTTTCTTACAGTCATTTTTCCACATTCAGAACATTTATATCTTAAATCTACTTTTTTAGTTAATTTAATTCCCCATCTTTTACAATTTTCTGGTTTAGGTCTTGGATAACCACCATAACCAGAGACACCAGATCTACGTTCATGTCTTCTTGAACCTAATTTTAAAGCTCCTCTTTTCTTACTGCTTTTTACTTGAACAACTTTTTGCTTAGTAACTTTATTACATTTGGGACAAAATCTATTAACTTCTTTAGGCATTTTCATATGTTACACCTAACATTTAAAACAAAAATTATGCTTTATTAAACTTTCTAAGTTCGAATTTTTAGTTATCTTCAACTTCCATTAAAACAGCTTTAGATTGATTTATCAAAAATTCACTTATTTCTTTAGGTAAATTAGCGACATCTTCTTTTCCAAAAGGACCATAATCATTTCCATCTTTCCAAGCAAATTTAGGCACATCTTCAAGAAAACGAATTAATAAAAATTCTCCCTCTGATTTTTTTATTTCTAAAGATTGTTTAGATTCATCAAAATTACTTAGGAATGTCTCAATATATGCTCTTAATTCTTCAAGAAGTTTGTAATAAAACCTTTCTTCAAAATTAAGCATTCTTTCAGTATCATGAGCTCTAGAATAAATATTTGTCAAAGCTTGCATAACAATTTTTCTTACTCTACGAGAAGCTAAATCAACAATTATTTTATTAGCATTTTTAAGTTCAATTTCAGCAGTAAAAACACTCTCCTTAGCAAAGATATTATCACTATTTTTGTTTTGTTCAATTAATTTCTTTTTAATAGCTAAATATTCTTTAACTCTGTTAAAAAAAGTATCATCTATTTTGTAAAGAGTTTTATTATCTCTTTCCAAAGCTTGAATTTTCCTTAATTCCTCATAAGAAATTAAATTATCATTCCCCATTTTTCCAGCGCCTCTTCATCACTTTAAAAGGATACGCTGCAGGGTTTTTAATTAACTTACAAATTTCATCAGGTTTACAAATACCTATATCTTTTAAATAACCCTGATTATCGCACCCCGGTGGAAGATAAGACCCTTGTATCTGCTTATGCCAATTAATTTGTGAATTTATATAATTTTCTGGCAAAGGTTCTTTATTTTTTAAATTCCACTCTTTCAATTTACTTTCAATAGAATTTATATCCCAACCACAAGATCTTAAAAAATTTATAAGAATAAATACTCCTCTTTTTCTCCCATCTTCTAATCCTTTAAGCAAAAGTTTTATGCAAGGAGGAAAAAATTCTTCTTTTATAGCTTTCTTTGGTGCTTCAGTTTTAGATATGCTCTCTATTTTAATAGACAACATTTTTTTATTCCAATCAAAAGCTTGTAAAAAAAGTTGACGAGCTTCATCTTTAGAAGAAATATTTAGAAAACCTAACTCTGTAGTTATAGATGAAGGATTAGCATCTTTAATAGGATTAAAAGAAAGAATATCTTTTCTTTTAATAGGGATAGAAATTAACCATTTTTTTTCATTAAAAGTATAAGGCATTCTTATCATATGTCTAGAAGAAATAGCTATAGTGTCAATAGATATAACTGAAAAAGGATCAAAATCTTCTTTCTGAATTAAATCTCCGGCAGATTTACCAACATTTTTTCCAATTTCAGTCAAGCTATGCATTTCTAAAAGAGAATCAGCAAGATGTTTTTTAATCATTTGTCTCAAATATTCAGCAACAATTCTAGCAGCATCAGGAAAAGCAAATTTAATATTAACTCCTGTTATTTCATTAGGAAAGGATTCAAAAGGTACACCTAAATGAAAACCAGACCCTCCTGAAAATTTTATAGAATAATTTTTGACTCCATGAAATTCTAAAGCTTCGCAAAGTAAATTAGCACAAATTTTAGAATATTCAACATAAGGACAATCTATATCTATAATAAAATCCCATCCTATACGTAAATTATCTAATTCTTTTTTACTTTTAATATCTTTTAAAAAAAGAGGATTAGACCATCTTTCTATTGAAGAATGAAAAGAAGTAGCACCCTTTTTAACCGATTCAAGAATATCATTGTCAAACATGAGAATATCTGGCCTTGGACCTACTTTATCTTTATAACGAATCATTATTTCTCTATTTTTAGAGAACTCAAGAATTCTATCTCTGATATCTTTATTAGAATAAAAACGAATGATATCAGATACTCGCATGAAAGATAATAATCAGTAAGCTTTTAATAATTTTTGCACCTTCTTTTATTAATGATGTTCGAAATATTTTTGTTGGTAATAAGCATTTTGACTTTGATTTCAGCAGGTAATTTTATAATAAAATCTACATCAAATATAACTCAAAATTTAGGCATACCTGAATATTTAGCTAGTACTATAGTTTTATGTTTTTTTGTAAATTTACCTTTATTAATAATTATGCTAATTTCAAACTTTTATAATATTTCTGAATTAGGTATTTCTGCTGTTATAGGATCGGCAGTAACTATCCTAACTTTAACTTTGGGTATACTTCTTTTAACAAGTGAATTCCCAATTAAAGCTGAGAGTCACCGCAACATTACTTTTATGTGGAGTTCAGCTTTAGTATTATTTATAGTTTCATTAGATAAAATTATTGACAGGATGGATGCTATTTTCTTATTACTTATTTTCATATTTTATACAATCTATATATATTATCGCACTTCAAAGGCTAAGGAATATACTTTCTTGAAAATAAAACCTATTCACATATGGATGTACCCTATAGCTATTTTCGCTATTATCTTAAGCTCTTTAGCTTTAACAAGTGCTACTATTTTACTTGACAAATATACTGCTTTGTCCTATTGCTTTATAGGACTTATTCCTTTAGGTTTCATAATTGCTTTACCAACTATTTATGGTTTAAGAAGAGTATTTACCAATGAAGAACTCGCTATTGATAGTATAATTGGAAGTATTATTATATGTCTTTCATTAATTCCAGGCATAACTGCATTAATTCTTCCTATCACTTATTCTATAACTTACAACACTCAAGTATTTCCTTTACTTTTCTTAAATTTAATGGTACTAACTTTTGCTATAATAGCCAAAGCTTTTAGAAAAATTAATAGAGCGGCGGGTATAGGTTTAATAGTTGGTTATCTAATCTACATTATTTTAACTATTTATTATATGTAAAAAAAATAAAAAAAGAATTAAGGATATAAGATATCCAAAGTTCTTGGAAAAGCTGTAGTGCCTATTATATGGTCAATTCCGAGCAACCACATCAAAAATCTTTCTGTACCTAATCCAAAGCCTGAATGTGGAACTGATCCATATTTTCTCAAGTCCAAATACCATTCATAATCTTCTCTCTTCAAACCGAATAATTTAAGAGATTCTTCAAGTTCTTTTGGATCTGAAATTCTTTCACTTCCTCCAGTTGTTTCACCAACACCAGGCATAAGTAAGTCAACACCTAAAACTACTCTTGGATCTTTAGGGTCTACTTTCATGTAAAAAGCTTTCATCTCTCTTGGAAATCTTGTTAAGAAAATAGGCTTTCCATATTTAGCAACTAATTCTCTTTCATCTTTATCTGTTAAATCATATCCCCATGGTTTTCCTAATTCTTTAATTGCTTCTTCATAAGTCATTCTTAAAAAGGGGCCTTTAAAAGCAAGAAGTTCGTCTGGATCTCTTCCTAATTCAATTAACTCAGATCTGCATTTCTCAGCAATTCTATGAGCTAAAAAGACAATTAATTCCTCTTCAAATTTCATAAGGTCTTCAAAACCCATCCAAGCACATTCCATTTCATGATGCCAATATTCAGCTAAATGTCTTCTAGTTCTACTTTTCTCTGCTCTAAAACTTGGGGCAATAGTATAAATTTTTTCAAGAGCAAAAATTGCTGCTTCAGCATAAAGTTGCCACGATTGAGAAAGATATGCTTTTTTATCATCTCCATATTTTACTTCAAAAAGAGTTGATCCGCCCTCACATGCTGAACCTGTAAAAATTGGAGATTGAAATTCATAAAATCCCTTTTGCTCATAAAATTCTCTTATAGCTTGAAAAAGAGCACTTCTTACTTTCAAAATTAGAGTCATCTTCCTGCTTCTTATCCATAAATGTCTAACTCTTCTAAGAAATTCTTCACTTTGGTCTTTAGTAATTAAAAATCTTTCAGCCAAACCTACAATAGACAAACTTTCAACCTCAATTTCAAAACCGCCTGGTGCTCTAACATCTTCTTTAACAAGACCTGTAACTTCAACCGATGCCTCAACAAGCAATTTTTGTGCTTCTGTCCAATCTTTGCACTCTGGTTTAATAGATACTTGAATTATACCAGATACATCTCTTATAACGAAGAAAGAAATACTTTTTTGCTTTCTCTCTCTGTAAATCCATCCACGAATTGAAACTTTTTTTCCTGTATATTTGCCATCTAAGATTTCCTTAATTTGAATAAATTCCATACTTCTTTCAAAGCTTTTACTTTTAAAATCTTTTTCCTTAACACTATCTATTCCGTAAATCACCTTTTTCAACTAAACTTTTAACTAAACTTTCCATAATTTCTCCCTCCTAAATTTTTTTAGAATTTTTTCTCTAACTGAGAACATAAAAACTAATTCTTTTTGTAGAAGAGAAATTGAACTAGAAAAATCATAACAGAAATCTTCAATTCCGCAAATCACTAATTGCTATCATTTTGATCGATGTAATTAATTATGGATTTCTATATAAACATTACGATTTATAACTTTATAGGAAATACAATTTCCTTATAGCAAAACTAATTATAAAAATCCATATATACCTCTAAAAAATCTGAATATTTAATGAAATTTCCAAAATTAAAATCTAAAGCAATTATGGCTCCAATGGCAGGTGTAACTGAAACAGCCTTTAGAGCCTTAGTAAGAAAATATGGTGCTGGACTTACTTATACTGAATTAATAAGCAGTGCTGGTATTGTTAGAAATAATGTAAGAACAAAAACTTTACTTAAGAAAGCTGAGGAAGAAAATCCATCAGCAGTTCAACTTTTCGGCGGAGATATAAATGAATTATTAAAAGCTGCAACAATAGTAGAAAAAGATTTTGATATCATAGATATAAATTGTGGATGCCCGGCTACTAAAGTTACAAAAATAGGTGCGGGTTGTTCTTTAATTAAGGAACCTATTAAAATAGAAAAACTAGTAAATATATTAACTCAAGCTGTTAAAAAACCTATTACTCTCAAAATAAGAACAGGGGAAGATGAAAAACGTATCAATGCTCTTCAAATAGCTAAATTAGCTGAAAGAGCAGGAGCATCTGCTATCACTATTCATGGGAGGACTATAAAACAGGGATATAAAGGCAAAGCTAATTGGAATTTAATAAAACAAGTTAAAGAAAATGTAAACATTCCTATTATAGGAAATGGCGATATTACTTCCCCAGAAATTTTTAAAGAAAGATTAGAAACATCTGGAGTTGATTATATTATGATAGGTAGAGCTGCTATGGGTAATCCTTTCATTTTCAAACAAATTGAAGATTATCTAAGAAATAATACTTACGAAACTAAAAAACCTTATGAAATATTTGAAGATTATTATAAATTTGCAGAAAAATATGAAGTGCCTTTTTCCATTGCCAAAGTACATGCTGTTCACTTTACTAAGGGCTTTTATAGAAGTTCAAAAATTAGACAAGATATCCTCCTATGCAAAAAACCTGAAGAAATATTAAAGCTTCTTTCTCTTCTTTAAATTTGAAATTATATCTTCTAATCTATACTCTTCACAAACTAAGTATAAAGGTGAATTTACATCACTTTTATAATTAATTGTAATGTGTTTAAAAAGTTCAAAGTCAATAGGCTTTTCAAACATGTATTTGACTTTATTCAAATTTGGATTTTCCAACCATGTACTAACCCAAAAATCTAAATCAGCAGTTATCAAAATTAAATCTTGACTTTGAGCTTCTTTAATTAAATACGATATTTTCTCATAAATTATCTCTAAAGGGTGCTTAATTATACCTTTGCAAAAGTCCTTTATATTATACTCCCCCATTAAACTTAAATTTAAACTATCTTCATCAATAATAAAAAGATCATACTTATTCTTAGAAAGATTACGACACTCTTCTACAGTTGCGCATTTATCCCAATTGACTTCTTTTATTAAATCTTTTTGTAAATGAGATGAAAAAAATATATTTTCTAAGCTATGGGTTGGGCTATATAAAAGAAAACTCTTATTTTTCAATTCATTTGACTCAGACGGACCTAAAGAATTTTCGAAATAAAAGAAATTTTTTAAATCTATTTTACTTCTGTATAAAGGACATAAAACTTGTTCATACATATTTACACCTTCAACTTACATTTTAAAATTAAAACTTTTAAATAACTTTTGGTGATAAAATAGCTTTTTTAATATAGAATCTAAAAGCCCCTTTATCTTCAATTATTTTTCCATCTAAAATTTTTATTTTTTCTTTGAATAAAGGACAATCAATTACAAAAGATTCAAACTCCCCACCTTCTCCGGCTACATTTAGTTTATATTTCTTACTAAGCTCTGAAAGTAAAGCAATATCTTTTCTTTCAATTTCTCTCCCTAACCATTCTTTATTCAAGCCCATGGCAGCAACACTTGAAAAAATAAACTTAAAATTTTCAGTTAATAAGTTATTCATTTCTATTTGCGGATCCATATGCCAAAGAGGAGAAAAAACCTTCAATCCTAATTTTTCACACAAAGTTTCAATTCTACCTCTTTGATAATTAGAAAATAGAGCTCCTGTAATTACACCTTCAATATGATACTTTTCCTTTGCAATTTTTAAAGCTGCTTCTAAATCTTCGAGTTCTTTTTCCTTTTCACCAAGAGTTTTGTATGTAACTAAAGGGATATTAGATGCTTTAGCTTGCAATTCCACCCATTCTACATTAGGTGTATGAAACATATAAGAGTCTTTATTTTCACTTAATAGAGTAATAAAACAAGATAATTCATAATTCTGTTTATGCATTATGTAAGCTGCATAAAGACTATCCTTTCCTCCACTTACTAAAGCACCCAAACGAAGGTTAGGAAAATTATAAAATTGTTTCAAATATTCTGACCTTAATTTAAAGCCAGATTTTTCAGCTAATCTTTTAATAATTTTATTAAAGCCACTACCATATTGAGCAGCTTTCTTTTTAGCTAAAGCAAATTCTTCTGGTATTCCTTCTTTAATTGCAAGTTGTCTTAAAATATATTTATCTATTAGTTTATCATTTATTTTTTTAATTTTAAGAGAAGCATCAATTTTAAAAGCAAAATCAATTAATTCTAAATCAAGAAAAGGTAATCTTAGTTCAATAGAATTATTCATAGTAACAACATCATCACGATAAGTATTTTTTTCGTACATTTTCAATAAATCAGAATAACAATCTTCATTTATATACTCAGTTTTTTTATAACGATAATAACCTGCAAAAAGTTCTTCTGCACCTAAACCAGAAAATAAAACTTTAACACTATCTTTTTTAGCTTTTTCAGAAGCAACATAAATAGTTAGTCCAACACTAACTTTTACAACATTAGAATCTTCAATTAAAGGTACAACTTTCTTGAGATAAGCTTCAACATCATTTTTATCAATAATTACACTATTTAATTTTAAATTCAAAGCTTTAGCAGCTTTTTGAGCTCTAATTAAATCAGGACTATTTTTACTCACAGCTGCTACATAGCATTCAAAATTATTACCTATTATATCTTTAAGCAATTTAGCAATTAAAATTGAATCTACGCCACCAGAAAATAAAACTCCAAATTTAACTTCAGGTATTCTTAATTTTACAGCATTAAATAAATATTTTTTTAATTGAGGGAGGACTATCTCTTCATTATTAAATTCAGAAGAAATTTTAAAAAAAGGTCTATTTATAAATTCTAATTTATCTTCTTTTAAAGAGTATTTAATAATCTTTCTTGGATTTAATTCTTCAACCCATTTAAAGTGATTAGATAAACCCTTCTTTTCTGAACAAAAAGCTAAACCTTTTTCAGAAGAAAACCATAAAGGTTTTACACCTATAATATCTCTTACAAGAAAAACATCATTTCCTTTCCAATAACAAAAGGCATAATCTCCCTTTATTTTTTTCAAAGTTTCTTCAATTCCAAATTTATTTATCATTTTTAAAAGTAATTCAGCATCATTTCTTGCTTGAATATTATTTTCTTCACATAATTCTTTCCAATTATATATTTCACAATTAGCTACTAAAGAAGCATTATCCATGACTAAAGGTTCTTTTATATTATTTACAACAGCATGTAACACATGAGCAATTATATTTTTTGAAGAAGTTATAGACCAATTAGTCCAGTTTCCGTAATAAACTTTATCACCATCAAAATAACCACTTCCATCTAAGCCTCTTTCTTTTATTATTTTTACTCCTTCTTTAACCACTTCAAAAGCATTATTACAATTAAAACATCCTATTATACCACACATAAACAAAGGAACATTTTGGGTGCTTTTTATAGTTTTCTTTGACAAAAAAGCATAAAGTTATATTTATAATGTTAAATTAGCTTTTAAATTTATGAATTATCCTGATAAAAAGGGATTAAGCTCTTTAGAAATGATTATTGTAGCTTCTTCACTTTTAATTATAGTTGGTATAATCACTGGTTTCTCAATAAGTATTTCTGGTTCACTAATTAAAGATCAAACATACAGAACTTTAAGTACTGATATTTCTAGTTGCAGTGAATTAAATACACCTAATGAAATTTACACTTTAACCCAAGATATTACTCATTCTTCTGATATAGTTTGTTTTAATATTACAGCTGACAATATAACTTTGGATTGCCGAGGTCATAATATCACAAATACACAAAGTGATGACCATTATGGTATTTACATTCTTGAAAGAAATAATATTACTATTAAAAATTGTAATATCATAAATGAAACCCAAGGTATTTATCTTAATTCATCTTCAAATAATACTTTAATTAATAATACTGCTAACAATAATAGTTATTGCGGTTTTTATGTGTATAATTCATCAAATAATATTATAACTAATAATACTGCTAATTCAAATTATGGTTCCGATTGGATAAGTGGAATTTATTTAGAAAATTCAAATAATAATATAATAATAGATAACTTAGCAAAAGATAATGATGGTTATGGGATTTCTACTGCAGGCTCAAATAATAATACCTTTATTAACAATATTGCCAATAATAATATTCTGGGGATTGATATCAGCTTATCTTCAAATAATATACTCATAAACAACACCGCTAATAATAATAATTATGGAATCTTTATCGGTTCTTCTTCAAATAATATACTCATAAATAATACAGCTAATAATAATGATTATGGAATTTCTACTTCAGTCTCAAATAATAATACCTTCATTAACAATATTGCCAATAATAATAGTAATTATGGAATTTCTATTGCAAAATCAAACAATAATACCTTTATTAACAATATTGCCAATAATAATAGTCATGGGATTGATATTAAGTTACAATCAAAAAATAATATTTTAATTAATAATACTGCTAATAATAATAGTGATTATGGAATTATTATTAGTTCATCCCAAAATAATATACTCACAAACAATACTGCTAATAATAATAATTATGGAATCTTTATCAGCTTATCTTCAAATAATATACTCATAAACAACACCGCTAATAATAATAATTATGGAATTTCTACTCCATACTCAAATAATAATACCTTCATTAACAATATTGTTTACAATAATATTCGTGGGTTTTATATTTATTTACAATCAAAAGATAATACACTTATTAACAATACCGCTAATAATAATAGTTATGGAATCTTTATCGGTTTTTCTTCAAATAATAGTGTACTCATAAATAATACTATCAACAATAATAGTAATTACGGGATTTATATTGAATCATCTTCAAATAATACAATTGAGAATAATATAATCAATAATTCAAATTATTATGGAATTTGGATAAATTCATCTTCAAATAATAATACAATTTCAAACAATAGAATAGAAAATACTTTATCAAATAATTCTATATACATAAAAAATTCAAATGATTGCAAAATTAATTCTAATATTATTTTTAATAGTTCTTTAAATGGAATAAAAGTAGAAAACTCAAGTGGAATAAAAATCTTCGAAAATAACATTTCAAATATTTCAGAATGGGGGATTAGTTTAAATATATCTTACAATTCGTCGATAGAAAACAATACTTTATTTGAAAATCAAAATGGTATTCTTTTTGAATATTCTAATGGAAATATAACTAATAATAACATAACCAATCACAAAGAAGGATTAAGATTACATTTGAGCGCTGGTTTAATTAAAAGTAATATCATAAGCAACAATGAAAGAGGCTTATTAATTAATCAATCTTCTGATTGTCAAACAGAAGCAAATACAATTTATAATAATAATATTGGACTTCAACTTTTTGATGCTACATCTATAAAACTTTCTAATGATAACTTAAAGAATAATAGTATAGATTTTATATCAGAGAATAGTACTTATATAGAACCTATAAACATAAGCTTTAATAATAATTTAAGTACTATAATTTTCAGAGGTAATCTCTCTATAGATTCAATTGAAAGTATAACGGACATACCAGAAGGTAAAGCTCCTTTCAAAAATTTCTTAAATATAACAAATTTATCACAAGACGCTTGGTTAGCTATAAATTACAGCTACAATTCAGATGAAATAATTCAAAAGAGAGTTATTGAAAAAACTCTAAAAATGTATAAAAATACTTCTGAAGGATGGACTGATTCTTTTGGAGATATTAATGATATAGATCTAACAGCAAAGGTAATTTATGCTAATATATCATCTATGGGCGGTATTTTCAGTGTTTTTGGAAATTCTTCAGAAATAAAAAATTGTAAAAATATAACAGAACCAGAAACTTTCTATTTAGCTTCTGATTTATCAGGAAATCAATCTTATGGAGTATGTATAGAAATTAAAACAGATAATGTAACTTTGGATTGTAATAATCATATATTATTAGGCGAAAATCAAGCTTCAACTAAAGGTATTAAAATTTCTAATTTCAAAAATATCACTCTAAAGAATTGTAACATTTCAAACTATGAAGTAGGTTTATTTATAGATAATTCCAACCTTTCAAATATTCAAAATTGTAGCTTTAATTCAAATAGTTATGGAATTTTATTAAGTAATTCAGCCAAAAACAATTCTTTTAATGAAACTAAATTTGCATCAAATAGTATATCTGGAATTTATTTAAACGGTTCTGATTCAAACAATTTTACTAATATTTATATTTCTGGAAATGACATAGCTTTTTATTCTACAAATACTGCTTTAAATAATTTAGTCAAAAAATTAAAACTTGAAAATGGAGCTAATGTTAATTTTGAATCTAAGGATATAATTTTAAAGAAAGGCTACACTCCTGATGAAGATCTACCTAACAATTTAAAAGCGTTATACAAATTCATACTTTTAAATAATACTTCATCTACTTCTTGGATTTTCATAAATATTAGTTATACAGATGATGAAATAGAAGATATAAAAGAAGATACTTTAAAAATAGTTAAATATTATAACGAAAGTTGGGATACAGGTAATTCTTACATTTCTAATAGAGGGCTAAACAAAGATGAAAATTATGTTTATGCTAATATTACTTCTTTAAATGGGGGAATTTTTGTTCCAGTAGGAGAAATAATTATAAAAACGCCATCTACTCCGCCTAGTGAAAGTAAGACAACTTCTACTTTTACCCCACCTAATTATGAAATTAAAAATTGGGATCGCATAAAAGCTTATGAAAAAGCTTATATGATTCTATCTCTAAATAACACACCTGTTACAAAAATTGAATTTTCAGTTAAAAATGAAACAAATAAAGCTTCACTTAAATTTACTAAATTAGATTATAAACCAAATAATATAACTCAACCTTCAGGTACTGTCTATAATTGGTTTAGCATAGAACCGAATAATTTAGTAGAAGATAACCTTTTCGAAGTTAAATTTAGTTTTAGAGTAGAGAAAGAGTGGGTAAATTTAAAGAGAGTATCACCAAATTATATAACTTTAGCTAGATGGTCAAAAGGCACATGGAATGAATTAAGTACATCTTTAGTTAAAAATGACTCTTCCTTTTACTATTATGAAGCTTACTCTCCTGGATTTTCATATTTTGTAATAGAAACAACTACTCCCAAAGTTCAAGAAACATTACCTAAAAATAAAACTATTAATGAAACGCCTATTCAAACACCACCTCAAACAGAATATAAACCTTCGCCTGTAAAAACTGAAAGTAATATTATGGGAATTATTATGTTAATAGGAGGCATAGTTTTAGGTATAGGTATAATAGTTGGATTAGTTATATTTTATATTAAAACTAGAGAAGAAACTCCATCACCTCTTCCACCTTTGCCTTATCAACAAACTTCTCCTCAGCAATACCAACCGCAAGGACTTCAGCAAGTTCCTGAAAAGCAAGAGAAAGTATACGCTATTCCCAAGATACCTCCTCTCCCACCTAAAGAACATTACTTAAGTAAAGTAGAAATTAAAACAGAAAAAACTGATAGGAAAAACTTACCTTTAGAAAGAGAATATCCTGCTCTTTCTAAATTCCTCAAAAAATTAAAGAAATAAAATTATTTATTTTTCAATTTTAACTTTTTATCAATTTTTTTAGCAATTATAAATATACTATCAAAAATGCGAGCATCTTTTCTCAATTCTTTGACAGCTGCTTTTACACTACCTTATCTTAAATAAATTAATATTTTTTCACGATACAAAAATCCAAATTCAATTAAAGATTTCAGATAATACATTCATAAAATTTTATAACACAAACTTCAGTATTTTCAATGACATATCATTAATATTCCGTCAACAAAATCTTAAACTATAACTTAACCAATTTATATCTTCATCAAAATTAAAAGCTTTAAGTCTTTGAAGATTTTTTAATATTATTCTTTTTACCATTTTAAGTAACAGGAAATTAATCAATTTAAATTAAAAAAAATTTAAATATTTATTTAAAATTTTAATTATTAAAGGAGGTAAGAATATGGATAGAATTTTTGATGAACTTAAAAGAATGCAACAACAAATAGATAATACCTTCAAGAATTTCTTTGAAATGGATTTTTTTAATATGAATCATAATTTACTAAAAGAGCAAAAAAAGGGAGAAATAAGTAAGACCAATTACAAATTGCCTCTATCAGATATTTATGAAACAGATAAAGAGATAATAGCTGAAATAGAAATGCCTGGTATAGATAAAAAAGATATTAAAATCCAAATAGATAAAAATGGCATAGAAATTAAAGCAGAAAATAAAGCAGAGACAAAACAAGAAAATCAAAAGAAAGGTATATATAGATTTGAAAGAAATTATTCAGGTTTCTATAGATATTTTAGCTTACCTTCTTATGCTGATACAGAAAAAGCAAATGCAGAGTATAAAGATGGCATACTAAAAATAACTATACCTAAATTAAAAATTGTTGAAGAAAAAAAGAAAAAGCTTATTGAAGTTAAATAGGGGGTGGTTTTAAATATGAAAATAATTCCTTTAGGTGAAAGAGTCCTTATTAAAGCCCTCAAAAAGGAAGAAAGAACAGCAGGGGGAATTTATATTCCTGAATCCGCTAAGGAAGAAAAAAAAGAAGGTGAAGTAGTGGCAGTAGGTCAATTAAAAGATGGAAAAGAAATACCTTTAAAGAAGGGAGATAAAATAATTTATGGGGGATATAGTTCTGAAGAAATAGAAATTAATGGAGAAAAACATATCTTTGTAGATTATAAAGATATTTTAGCTAAAATAGAGGGGTGAAAAAAATGGTAAATGCAAAGCAATTAATGTTCAATGAAAATGCAAGACAAACTCTTCTAAAGGGAATAGACAAAATTGCAAATGCTGTAAAAATCACTTTGGGTCCAAAAGCAAGATATGTAGTTTTAGATAAATCATCTCGTCCTTTAATGTGTAATGATGGTGTAACTATTGCTAAAGAAATTGAATTAGTTGATAAATTCGAAAATATGGGTGCAAAACTTATAAGAGAAGTAGCAACTAAAACTCAAGATAATGCTGGTGATGGAACAACCACATCTATCCTTTTAGCTCAAGTTATGATTAAAGAAGGGTTAAAAAATGTTACAGCAGGAGCTAACCCTATTGAAATTAAAAAAGGTATGGAGAGAGCTATAGATTTGGTTGTAAAGTATATTAAATCTAAAAGTGCAGAAGTTAAGACTAAAGAAAAAATTACACAAGTAGGAACTATTGCAGCAAATAATGATGAAAGTATTGGTAAATTAATCGCTGATGCTATGGAAAAAGTAGGAAGTGAAGGGGTCATAACAGTAGAAGATGGTAAAAGCTTTGAAACTTCTTTGGAAGTTGTCGAAGGAATGCAATTTGATAGAGGTTTTATCTCTCCATATATGGCAACTGATCACGAAAAGATGATAACAGAATTAGAAGATCCTATGATTTTAATAACTGATAAAAAACTATCTAATTTAAAAGAATTAATACCTATTTTAGAAAAATCTGCAGGTGAATCAAGACCTTTATTTATAATTGCAGAGGACATAGAAGGAGAAGTGCAAGCAGCTTTAATTCTTAATACTATTAGAGGAGCTTTAAAAGTTTGTGCAGTAAAAGCTCCTGGTTTCGGAGATGAACAAAAAGAAATTTTAGAAGATATAGCTATTCTTACAGGAGGAAAAGTAATTTCAGAAGATAAGGGTATGAAATTAGATAGATTTGATGAAACTTGGTTCGGAAGTGCAAGAAAGATTAAAGTAGATAGTGAAAAGACTATCATTATCGATGGAAAGGGGGATAAAAAATCAATTGAAGCAAGAAAACGCTTAATTGAAAATCAAATTAAAGCTACAGATTTAGAATATAAAAAAGAAGATTTAAAGAAGAGGTTAGCCAAATTAGTTGGAGGCGTTGCTATTATAAAAGTCGGAGCAACTACTGAAACAGAATTATCAGAAAAGAAGCTCAGAATAGATGATGCTCTCCACGCAACTAAGGCAGCAATGGAAGAAGGAGTAGTCACAGGTGGAGGAGTAACTCTTTATAGAGCAACTTTTGAATTAGAAAAATTAAAATTAGAAGGAGACCAACAAATAGGTGTTGAAATAATTAAAAGAGCTCTTGAAGAGCCTATAAGACAAATAGCAGCAAATTCTGGAAAAGAAGGAGCAGAAGTAATAACTAAGATAAAAGCAGACAAAAATGAAAACTTTGGATATAATGCTGCTAAAGATAAGTATGAAGATTTGTTTGAAGCTGGTGTAATAGATCCAACTAAAGTTGTCAGGAATACTTTACAAAATTCTTCATCTATAGCTTCAATGATTTTGATAACAGAAGCTATTGTAACTGACTTTGATGAAGAAAAAGATGAAAAAACAACAGCTATAATAGTATAAATTTTTATTTTTTTAATTTTTATTAAAAAATTTATTTTATTAAATTCTTATGTGTTTTATGATATAAATCATCTAAGATATTATCGGGATCCATAACTTTCTTAATTCTATCATAATTTTCTTTATTCCATATTTTCCAAAAAGTTACTTCATCATAGAAATTGTAAGAAATAAGAGTTTTAATTCCTTTAAGTTTAAAAATTTCATCTTCCATTATTTTGTAATAATTTTTATTTCCCTCTTGCTTCATACCATAAATAGCTAAATCAATAAAAAGTTCATCTTTAACATCTTTCATAAAATCTCTATTAATCCATTCATATTTTCTTACTACTCTATAAGGCACCATCCATAAAGGAAAATAATTAAATTCTTTCTTATAAAATTCAAAAAAGGTATCAAAATTAGAAAAGGGGATAAAGACATCAACTACTACATCTGGTTTAACTTTTTTCATTATAGGTGCTAATTTCTTAGCTATGGTTAACATTTTGGTAGATGAAAGTAAAAATTTACCTAAAAGAAATCTTAAAATAGGATTTTCTAAGCCATAATTTTTAGCTATCCAATGACAATCAGAGTCGTAGCGGAAAAAATAATCGTAAGTTGGAATATAGTCTTCTTTTCTTTTTTCTACACTTTTGTAAAAGGGAATCATCCATTCATATTTATGAAAATAAGGAGCCGAATCAACAAAATTACCTATACAAAGAACAAATTTTTCTGGGGAAAAAATAATTCCATCCATAAAATCAACATCTTTATTAGTATAATGTGCACTTATTGCTTTTTTATAAGCTTCAAGAGTAGAATAAGTTTCATAAGTCATCTTCACAAAAGGTTTAGCATCCATTAATTTAAATTTTAATTTTGTAAGAATGCCTAAAGTACCAAAAGTACCATGAATCATTTGAAACATTTCTCTATTTTCATTATTAGGAGTGCATTGAAAAATATCTCCTTTAGCAGATACAACCTCGTATTCTAAACAAGTATCATGAAAGCCTCCATTTTTATAAGAAGTAGCTTCAATGGAACATCCAGCAACAGCTCCACCTATTGTAATAGTTTTAAGTTCAGGAACAACAATTGGCACTAAATTATATTTCATAGTTGCTTTAACAAGGTCAAAAAAAGTAACACCTGGTTCTGCTGTACATGTTTTTTCTTTGGGATTAATATCTAAAATCTGATTTAAATCACTTATATCAAGACCCTCAATATCTTTATTTGAAGTATTTGGTTTAGGTACTTGATGCGAAACAACTTTTTTAATAATTATAAGATGAGAATTACTTTTTCTATTCTTTAAATAATTTGATATCCTCTGAACTTTTTCTTCATGTGAAATCATAACAATAAAAAATAATAAAAACTAATTAAGCTTTGTGGAATTAAAAATAATTTTTCCAGAAACTCTCTTTTGAGAGATATTTAATCCGTATCAACTCTTGGAGCTAAAATAAAGCTCAATTGAAGTTTATCAATAGCTGTATAATCAATTCTTAAAGGATAATCATTCGAAAATTGCAAAGAAATATCATCCGCTACTTTTATACCTTTAAGCATTTTCTCTAAATATTCTATTGCATATTTAGATTGTATATTTCTATTAACTGCATCAGGAGAAATATGAATTCCTAATAAGCTGGGAGAATTACTTGTAAGTTCCATTTTAGTTTCACTCATATCTCCTTGAGCTTTTATCACAAAAGTTTGAGGTGTTGTTTCAAAAATTACACAATCAGAAACCATTTGAGCATCTTTAATTCCATCTCTTAAAACATCAGAAGAAATAATAACTTTAGATTTAAAACTTAATTCTGGTATTTTTTGATTAGTAGAAACCATATCTACCAAAGGAACTGTAAAATGTCTTTTAAAGTCTCCATCCATATACACTTTAAGTTTACTTCCATCAGATTCAAGAGTTACTTTATCATTAACTTTTGCCCTTTTAATTATACCAACAAAATTACTTATATTCATAGTCATGTTAAAAGATTCTTTAGCATCAAAATCAACAAAGGCACTTGGAAGGATTTTACATATTACCATGGCCACAGAAGCTGGATCCATAGCCACAAGTTTTAGTCCATCTTTAGATACTTCAAAAGTTCCTTCTGTAATAATAGAAGAAATTGCATCTAAACTATCTCTTAACAAAGATACATCCTGTAAAACTGCTTTAAACATTTAATCACACCCCTAAAAAGTTTATTACGTCCAATTAAATGGATTAAAATATCCAATAAGTATCAACAAAAGACCTATGCCACCTAATATAGCAACAACATTTATGGTTGGAAAACCAAAAATAGTATCACTTACTTCAAAAGGCAATTCTATAGGTAATTCAACACCCATAGAAGCTAAAAAAATAATTCCAGCAAGTCCAATAATAGCAATTCCAATTAATATTGAACTAACAGTAGGGATACAAAAATAAAAATATCCTTTATTATTCATTATTTTTCACCAAATAATTAAAGAACCTTTAAAATTTAAAGCTTTTTGTTAGAAAGGTATTTATCATAAAGTTGCAAATCTACTTTTGAAAAATCCTGTATGACTTCACCTTTAATTTCTATTTCATTACCTTGAAGAGCAGGAATAACAAGACCTATTACTCTAACTTTTGAACCTATTATTTGATTATCATAAAGAGATTCGTCCAAAAGAACACGCATTTTATTACCTACTCCGTCTTCAATCAAAATTGAACTTGAACTATCTTCTTTCTCTATAATCTTTCCAGCTACTTTAACACGAATATCTTCTTTTTTCACATCTGAGATTTTTCTCTCGAAAGCAACTGCTCTTTTCTTAAACTTTTCTGGCTGTTCAGATATTTCAACCATATGTAATAACATAAAGAAGAGACTTATAAATTAAACGATATAAGAACCGTAGCTAGTTTAGAAGGGAGATAATAAGAACCGTAGCTAGTTTAGAAGGGAGATAATAAGAACCGTAGCTAGTTTAGAAGGGAGATAATAAGAACCGTAGCTAGTTTAGAAGGGAGATAATAAGAACCGTAGCTAGTTTAGAAGGGAGATAATAAGAACCGTAGGTTCTTATGAGTACTCTCTCCATTTATGACCACATTTTTTACAAGTTAAAAATCTAGTAGGTGCTTCATCAGCAGATCTTGTTTGAACTATTTCAACATAAGCTTCATTATTACCACATTTAGGGCATACTTCTTTAGCAGTAAGTTTAGATTCCTCTGCTTCTTTTTGTTCTTTTTCACTAGGCAATATTATCCTTTTCTCTTTTTTCTTAACAGAATCTCTAAGTTTAATTTCTTTACCTGTAATTTCTCCATGCTCCGGACAATATAATATTAACTCTCCAGAAGCATTCTTTTTTGATCTTAAAAGTGAACCACATTCTGGACAAAACATAAAATCACCTAATTAATCAAATTAGTCATAAATTAAAAATTTAACTTTTATAAGTAAAGTTACCAGAAAGACATAGGTGTTATATACATTAAAATTAATCGAGGATAACCTAAGAAAGGAATTTTAGTTATAAGTTTTCCTTTTATTTGTGAATAAGGAATATTTTTTTCAAAATCTAAACTCACAGGATTGGCATCTCCTTTAGTGGTATAAGAATATTCCCCTTCAGTTTGATTAATAAAAACAACTCTATGAACTATTTGACGTTTATCATGATAAAATAATATAATATCACCAACTTTTATTTGATCTGGTTCAAAAGATTTTACAATTATTACATCTCCACGATTAATACCTTCGAGACAGGGCCATTTTTTAACAGAATCTGAAGAGAAATTATAAAAGTCTAACCAATCATTAAAAGTATGTCCAGTTAAAGAACTATGGTGCATAGAATCAGATACTACTGCGGCAATATCTGAAAATCCCGTTATCATTAAAAATAAAGGGAAAACAGCAAATTTTAACACGATATATGAAAGTATAATAAAAACGACATAACTTAACAAACTTTCCTCTTTCCATAAAAAATGCCAAAATCTTTTTAAAAATTTTAAAAAATTATTTTGAGTTTTAACCTTTTCTTCATTATTAACTTCGGTAACTTCCTTATTTTCATTCGATGAATTTTCAGATGTTTTATCTGTCATTATTTTTACCCATTTTAAAGCAATTCAGAAAAGAGGCTATTTTATTTGTTCAATTTCATCCTCAAAAGTATCAATTTTTTTCTTTAATCTTTCTATAGCTTCTTTAAGAACTTTTTTAGCTTCTTTACGATTAGTTTTAATATCAAAAATAGCTTCATTTTTTAAAGGGTGTTCAATATTATAACCTGCAAATTTAACAGAGCTATCCATTAAAAGTTCATCTTTTAACATATTAGCTATAGTATGGGTTTCACCTTTAATTTTAAATTTAAGCTCAGTTTTATCATCTAAAAGAATCTCTATTTCCATAGTATTGACTAAAGTTCATTTGTTTTTAAATTTTGCGGAAAAAACAATAAGATTATAGAAAAACCTTTAAAATTACAAACTAATATGAAAGTGTATGAAAAATAACAAAAAAAGAGAAAATAAAGAAAAATTCCCTAAAGAAGAAATTATAGAAATAAAGGTCACTCCTTTCGGCATATTTTCAAAATATAAGAAGGATTTTTGGGGAAAAAATCCAGAAAAATGTGCAGAAAACTTTCTAAAAAGAGAAGATTTAATTAAAAATTATAATAGTTCTATTAACATTAAAGCTAAACGCCAAATTGATTTAATATTCGGAGAAGAACTCAAAAAATTTGCACTTGAAAATGGCTTTAAAGAAGATGAGTTTAAAACTTTCTTTCAAAAGTATATGATAGAACTTACAAAATTAAAAATAAAACAGGGCTATTCAAAAGATAGAAGTATCTCTCAAGCTGTTAATTGTCTTGAAGAATTAAATAAATCTATAAATATCCTTTACGAAAGACTTATCGAATGGTATGGACAATATTTTCCTGAAGCAATAAAAGTAATAACTGAACCTGAACAATTAGCTAAAATTTCAGGTATGCCTCGTGAACAAGCTGCCAAAGAACTAAATTTATCTTCAAATAGTATGGGGTATGATGTAGAAGAAGATGATTTAGAAATTCTAAAAGTTTTAGGTGAAGAATTAAAAAATATGATAAATATTAAAGAGAAAGTTACAAAATATTTAGAAGAAGCTATGAAAAATTATGCACCTAATTTATCAAAAGTAGCTGGAACAATTTTAGGAGCTAAATTAATTGAAAAAGCAGGCACCTTAAAAAAATTAGCTTTAATGCCAGCTTCTACCATTCAAATATTAGGGGCTGAAAAAGCTTTATTTAGACATCTTAGAAGAGGAACTAAGCCTCCAAAACATGGTTTAATTCTTCAACATACCTATATGAAAAAGGTAAATTTCAAAGATAGGGGTAAAATGGCAAGAACTCTTTCAGCTAAAATAGCCCTTACTGCTAAAGTAGATTTTTATTCTAAAGGTAAAGAATTAATATGGGAAAAAATAAATGAAGAATTAGAACAAAGAATTAAAAGATTGTAAAATGAAAATCTCAAAGTCTAAGTGGGAAGGAATTTTTTTCATAGAAAATGGGAAATTTAGACCTGCTACTCTAAATTTAGTTCCAGGCTTTAGTGTTTATGGAGAAAGATTAATCCAAGACCAAGGAAAGGAGTACAGAGAATGGGATCCTTATAGATCTAAAATAGGAGCGGCGATAATGAATAATATTAAAGATATTCCCATTCATGAAGGCGATAATGTTCTTTATTTAGGAGCTTCAACAGGTACAACAGCTTCTCATGTCAGTGATATTGTAGGTAAAAACGGAAAAGTTTTTTGTGTGGATATTTCCCCAAGAACTACTCGAGATTTAATTTTTGTTTGTGAAAAAAAGAAGAATATGATACCTATTTTAGCAGATGCTTCCAAAGTAGAAGAGTATGAATTTATAGTCGAACCTTGTGATTTCGTTTTTGAAGATGTAGCTGCACCGGAACAAATAGATATTCTAATTAAAAATTGTGATAAATTTCTGAAACCAAAAGGTTATGCTATGATTGCTATAAAATCCCGTTCTATAGATGTTACTAAAGATCCTAAAGAAATTTTTGATGAAGCTGAAAGAGAATTAAATAAATTCTTTGAAATAATTGATAAAAAAAGACTTGAACCTTTTGAAGAAGATCATATTATATTTTTACTTAGAAAAAAGAAAAATTAAAATAGAGGTTTTATTATTAGATAAATAGCTAATAATTCTATCTCAAAAATGAATTTAAAGGAGGGAAAGAATGGCAAATCAAAGTATGCAACCTGTTTTTATTTTACCTGAAGGATATAATAGACAATTTGGAAAAGATGCTCAAAGAAATAATATAATTGCTGCTAAAATAGTAGCTGAAACAGTAAGAACTACTTTGGGTCCTAGGGGTATGGATAAAATGCTTGTAGATTCTATGGGTGATGTAATAATCACTAATGATGGGGTTACTATCCTCAAAGAGATGGAAATAGAACACCCAGCAGCTAAAATGATGGTAGAAATTGCCAAAACTCAAGAAGAAGAAGTAGGAGACGGAACTACTACTTCTGTAGTTATAGCTGGAGAACTTCTCAAAAAAGCCGAAGTTTTATTAGAACAAGAATTACATCCAACTATTATAGCAAAGGGTTATCAATTAGCAGCAGAAAAAGCACAAGAAATTCTCAATAAGATCGCTATTGATGTTTCAATAAATGATGACGAATTACTTGAAAGTGTTGTAGCCACAGCTGTTTCAGGAAAGGGGACTATAGCTAATAAAGAATATTTAAATAAAATTTTAGTAAAGGCTATAAAAACTATAGCCGAAAAATCTGAAAATAAAATAATTGTTAACCTTGACAACCTTAAACTTGAAAAGAAAGCAGGTGGTGGAATAAATGATACAGAACTTATAAATGGCATAACTATTGATAAAGAAAGAGTTCATTCTGAAATGCCTAAATTAGTTAAAGATGCTAAAATACTACTTCTCGATATGTCTATGGAAGTTAAAGAAACCGAAGGAGATGCTCAAATAAGAGTTTCGTCCCCAGAACAACTTCAAGCTTTTATAGAACAAGAAGAAAAAATAATAAAAGATATGGTAGAAAAAGTTAAAAAAAGTGGGGCTAATGTTGTTTTCTCGCAAAAAGGAATTGATGATCTTGCTCAACATTTCTTATCAAAGGCAGGAATTTATGCGTGTCGTAGAGTAAAACAATCCGATATGGTTAAATTAGCTAAAGCTACAGGCGCTAAGATATTAAATACTTTAGATGAAATAAAACCAAGTGATTTAGGTTATGCTGGAATAGTAGAAGAAAGAAAAATAGCGGGAGAAGATATGACCTTTGTAAAAGAATGCAAAAATCCTAAGGCAGTAACTATTTTTATACGTGGGGGAACAGAACATGTTATAGATGAAGTTGAAAGAGCTATCCAAGATGCTATAGGTGATTTAGCAGCTGTTCTTGAAACAGGAAAGATTGTAGCCGGTGGAGGAGCACCAGAGATGGAAGTTGAAAAAGAACTTCTTAAATATGCTGCAACTTTGACAGGTAGAGAACAACTAGCAGTTAAAGCCTTTGCAGAAGCTATGGAAGTAATTCCAAGAACCTTAGCTGAAAATGCGGGTCTTGATCCCATTAACATTTTAGTGAATATTAAAGCAGCTCATGAAAAAGGAGAAATATGGGGCGGCGTAGACATAAATAGTAACAATATTATAAACATGAAAAATATAAAGGTTTTAGAACCATTAAAGGTTAAAACTCAAGCTATTAAGTCTGCATCTGAAGTTGCAGTTATGATACTAAGAATAGATGATGTAATAGCTGCAGGTAAAATAAACAAACCGGAAGGAGAAAGACCTTCAATGCCTGAAATGTAATATATTTTCACTTTACAATATCTTTTTATATTTAATTTGTTTTAATTTAAACATGGCATTAGAATTATTACTTCTTATTTTTCCTATATTAACTATTATATTAATTGCCCGTCAAATCAAAAAGGATCCTGAAAAGGAAATTAAAAATGAAGAAAAAGATGAAGAAAGCGAATTAAAATTAGAAAGATACGAATTAAGTTACATACCAAAAGTTTATGCTATGTTAAAATCTATATATGAACGACTCAAACCTATTTCAGATATTAAAAATTTACCTTTTCCTCTAAATGAGTATTTAAATAAAATGATAAACTTCTTTAATTCTCTCTTAAAAATAGAAGAAAATGATTTAAAAATAGAGAAGGAAGCTGAAAAATCTTCTAAAGAAGCAACTAAAATTATAGACAATAAACTTAAGAAAGACATCGAAAAAGAAAAGAAAGAAACTGATAAAATGCTTGAAAAATATGAAAAAGAAATTGGAAAGGAATTAAAAATAGAAGATCAGCTTGAAAGACAAATATTACAACAGGAAGAATATAAAATAAAACTTACAAAGGAAAATACAGAATACATTAAGAGAATTATAGGGCATCTGAAAAATGCTAAAATTAGTGGACGCTTTGGAAGAAACAATTTACAAAATATCAAAAATAACATAAATAACGCTATTAAAATACTTGAACAAATACAAAGGAATTTAGTTAATGAGATAAATACAACTATAAGGGAAGAAAGAGAGATTCAACAGGTAGAACAAGAAGATAAACAAGAAAAAGTGGAAGAAATTGAAGAAAAACGATTAGAAGGGGCAAAAAAGAAAAAGAGTAAAAAACGAAAGTAAATAATAAAAACACGAAAGGTAATAAAAACATAGGAGTAAATAATAAAAGCATAAAAGTAATAAGAAAGGGAGCAAAAATTTTTAGACAAAAGAAACTACTTTAATTCTTTTTATTAAATTCAATAAATTGCACTTTAAAATAAGCTTTTTATATCTAAATACCTTTATTAAATAAAGGTGAGTTCATGAATAAAAGTACTATACCTATTTCAAGTCTTAAAAAAACAGAAAAAATGGTTCAAGTTATAGAAGATAATGAAAGGAATACTCTTTCTGATATAAAAGAACAAATTAAAAAAATGTCTCAAAAAATCGACAAAACTACAGAAGTAAATATTGAACTTCAAAACAAGATAGTTCAATTGATGTTAAAAATAACAGAATTTATGTCAGCTTTGGAAAAAAAGCTTAATGGAACAGGTAATATAAATATTAAAAGTATTACAGAACAAAATAAAGAATTAACTGAAACTTTAAAAAAAGTAGAAAATGAACTTAAAAAAGAAGAATTAAGAAAAGCTTTAAGAAATGTAATCAAAGGGATCTAAAATGAATAAGGGCCTTACTCCTATTCAAGCTATTATGATTTTATCTATAATTTTGATTATAACTTTAATAATAATTATTTTTTGGATAATGATAATATGACCTCTTTAGAAAAATCAAGTAAATATCTTGTAACCATCACTCATGAAGGAAAAGAATTCTCAGTTTGTGAGAGTTCAATAGATTGGGATGAAAAACTTAAGTCTAGAATATACTCTATAAAAGAAAGTCAACTTTCAAGGCAGGGAAGAGTAGCTTATTTTAATGTAAGAGAAATTCTAAAAAGCAAAGATGCTTCTTTCAAAAATTGCGAAAATCTCTTTTTGACAATTGAGGGTATAATAAAGGAAAAACACTTAACTTTAACTTCAGATGACATTGCAAAGATTAAATATTTAATTTATAAAGACTTGTTCGGCTTTGGCCCCATTGAAGGGTTAATAAGAGATGATTCTATAAAAGAAATAGTTATAGATTATCCAAGAACTCATATAAATATTTTTTATGATAGCATAGGTATTTTACCAACTAATATAACTTTGCCCACCTCTATAGATATTGATATTTTGAAAGAAAAATTTAAGAATAGATCTATAAATCAATATGAGACTAATGATTACTTTTATGGCTTAACCCCCGAAGGTTTTTTAATGTTCTGTGATAAATCAGAAAAAAGTATTTTAATCAGAAAATTAGAAAATAAATATAATCTTTTAAAATATGTCTTTAATTCTGGTATGGCAACACCAGAAATGGTTTCTTATCTCATAAATTTCATAAAAAGAGGAAAAAGCATAATTATAATCGGAGAAAAGTATTGCGGAAAAAAGGCACTTGCTAATGCAATTATTAACCTTTTACCATCGGATACATCTATAATTTCTTTTGAAGAAACACCATCTTTGATTTTAAACAAAATAAAATGGATTCCTGAAATTTTAGATATGCATTCTTTACCTAATGAAGCTATCAAAAGTAGATTAAGAACTAAAGCTAATGTTATTTTAATTGAAAATTTAAAGTATGCTGAAAAATTAATAGACTTTGAAAGTTCCAAAATTATGCTTATAGATGATTTTAGTATTTCTTCAGCTCTTAGAAAAATTACTAATGGGCCTCTTTATCTTCCAAATTTTAAAATTCTTAACTTTGATATTATTATTTATATGACTAAAGAAAGAGTAGATAATAAAGAATTACCTAAAATCCAAAGAATATCAGAAATTATAGATATAAAAGGTGGAAGTTTAAAAATATCTAATATATGGGATTATAACCAAATACATAAAAAATACAAGATTAATAAAAGTAAACTTATATCCAAATTAGGTAAATCAGCTTTAGAAAATATGAAAAAAGATACTAAATTAATTAAAGATCTTTTGAGAAAGAAATGAAACTTCCTCTTTTTCAAGAGATAATATTTCTTTAAATTTTAAGCTAAGTTCTTCATTATGATTAAAAATCACCCTAAATAAAGGAACATATGTTTCTGCCACAATTTTAGTAGAAGTGTGAGTTTGGGTTGAAATTTTAAAGGCTATTGATTTAAGAATTTGTCTAGCTTTTTTAGATTCACTTAATTTAGCTATTATAGATGGTCTAGAATATCTAACAAATTCTCTATTAACTTTACTTTTAGCAAAGGTAACTCCTGCGGTAGCAAGATTTATAGCCCATAACAAAAGTTCCCAATTTTGTCTTCGACTAATTCTTCCCATGAAAACATCGCTTCTAGATATATAATTATAAGCTAAAGCTCTATCTATTTTAGAAACATATTCATTAGGTATATTTTCAGCTAACCAAAGAATAGCTGTATCTATATCTATATTAACTGCATCAAGAGTCTCCATAGATTCAATTGGATTACTTGTCTTAAAAATTTTCTGAACAGCAGTAAAAATATTAATTTCTTGAGCTCTTTCTTCAAGGAAAATTATATCTTCTTTAGATATTCTTTTTTTATTAGTGCATAATATATCCAAATCATTAAGAGCTGCTCTCATATCGCCCCCACTATTTTTAGCTATATACTCCAAAACTAAATCATCATACTCAATATTTTCACTTTCAAGAATTTTCTTCATCTTTGAAACCATTGATTTAGGTACAAGTTTCTTAAATTCAATAGCTTCACAATAAGGTTTTATAGGTAATATCTTAGAATCCCAAAAATCAAGAGTAATCAAAATAATCGGAACTTTTGAAGAAGCTATTATATCTAAAAGGGAAGATAAACCTCCTTTGTCAGAAGCAACAAAAGATTCGAGTTCATCAATTAAAATCATTTTTTTTCTACCAAAAAGACTTGTAGTTGAAATTGCATTTTTAATTACTAAATTAACTATTTCTTTACCCCTGAAATCTTCAGAAGTTAATTGAATTATCTCATAATTAAATTCGTTAGCTATTGCATAGATGGTAGAAGTTTTTCCACATCCAGTTGGCCCATATAAAAGGAGAGCTTTTTTCTTTTTCTTTTCAAAATTTTCAAGAAAATTAATAATGCTTGCTATACTTTCGGCCTGATTTACAATATCTGAAATTCTCTTCGGAGTATATTTTTCTACTAAAGAAAAGCTCATATCCATCCATTAAGTTCAAAAAGTTTAATTAATTCATCAATATCTAATCTACCAGAACCCATAATCAAATCTAAATCAGCAAGATCTTCTGGAAGTTTTGAATTCATTTTCAAAAAATATATTACTTCAAGAGAAGCTAATTTAAAATATCCTTTTCCACCTATATTTTTTAAATTACCTTTTACTTCACTGACATCTTTATCAAATATGTATTTAGGCAAAATTATTTTTCTTTCATCTATATCTAAAAGGTAATTATTTTTCTCATGTTCTTTAATAAATTGTATAATAACTAAGATTTCTCCTTTGGATGAAAACTTTTTTACTTTGATTATTCTATTACTCATAAAATAGATAGTATAACCTAATTTAAAGAGTATTTTAACTATTTCATTTTTCGACTTTTCTTCAACCAATATAAAAGCTTCATTAATTGTTTTAGATTTTAAGTTATAAGCCAAAAGACCCCAATCACCTACTACACAATAATTTACTTTTAAAGTATCAAGGAGATTACCTAATTTAGTTATTTCATCTAAGAAATCTCTTTCCAATTTTTGCCTATCTACAAACATAAAAAGACACCTCTTTAATTATTTATTTGGAACAACTGCAAATTGAGCGAGAAGAGCTTCAATTTGCAAATATTCATCAGCACCTTCAACCATCCTAAATTCATATTCCCCCATTTTATCAATAAGCCAAACTTTAGCACTATCATTTATAGGTATAGACCAAATATGTTTACTCATTATTTTAATCATATCAATCCCACTAATACCATATCTTAACATTACATCTAAAGCTTTTCCTTTAGCTTTAATAATATCTCCTTTTATAGCTAAATTAATTATTTCATCAATTTCTTTAGGTTGAGCAACTCCTGATATAGAATAAACTAATTCTTTAGTTAAATGCTTTTCAACTGAAAAAGCACTTTGAAGTATATTAGTAAGTTTTCTCAAATCTCCTTCAGATACTTCAAACAAAGCAAACTCAGCTTCTGGATCAATATCTACTTTTTCAGATGTTTTTATACGATTAATATACGCTCTAACACTTTCTTGAGAAAGAGGTTTAAATCTAAAAATAGCACATCTCGATTGAATAGGCAATATTATTTTACTTGAAAAGTTACAATTAAGAATAAATCTACAAGTAGATGCATAACTTTCCATAATCCTCCTTAAAGCATGTTGAGCATCTCTTGTCAAAGCATCAGCTTCATCAAGTAAAATTAATTTGAAGGGTACATCAGAGATAGGTTTAGTTCTAGCAAAATCTTTAACTTTAGTTCTAATAGTTTCTATTTTTCTTTCGTCAGAAGCATTAAGTTCAAGAAAATTAGATCTCCACTCGTTACCAAAAAATTCTTTAGCTAAAGCTATAGCGCAAGTAGTTTTACCTGTTCCAGCTGGGCCTGAAAAAAGAAGATGGGGCATATTTTTATTACTTATAAAAGCTTTAAGTTTTTCAACAATAAGTTCTTGACCTATAACATCCTTAAGACACCCAGGACGATACTTCTCCGTCCATATTTCAGTATTATCCATATCTTTATTTAGAATTTGAATAACATAAAAAGCTTGCTAATTTTCAAAATAAAGTTGTACATATAGAGTAATAACAAAAATACCAAAAAATTTAATAATAAAACCAAATTTGAAACATTATGAAATATGAACCTTTTAAAATTGAAGAAGAAATTTACCAATTTTGGAATAAAAATAATATACCTGAGAAAGTTTACAAAGGAAGAGAAAAGAATAATAAATTTAGATTCTTAGAAGGACCTCCTACTCTTAATAATGAACCTCATGTAGGCCATTTTAGAGGCAGAGCTATCAAAGACATAATTATGAAGTATAAACTTCTCAAAGGATATAATATATGGCATCAAGCTGGTTGGGATTGTCAAGGTCTACCTGTTGAATTAGAAGTAGAAAAGAAATTGAATACTAACACTAAAAGTGATATTGAAAAATATGGCGTAGAAAATTTTGTTAATGAATGTAAAAATTTTGTTAATAATTATAAAACTATTTGGGAAAAATTATGTTCAAAATTAGGCATGTGGCTCGATTGGAAGAATGCTTACATGACTATGACAGATGAACATATAGAATTTGTCTGGTATACCATAAAAAAGGCTTATGAAAGAGGCATGCTCGTTAAAAAATTAAGAACTGTGCCTTGGTGTCCAAGATGTGAAACTTCTCTTTCTCAACATGAAGTAGCGCAAGGCTATACTGAATCTACTGATCCATCTATTTACTTCCGTGTCAAGTTAAAATCTGGGGATAAATATCTTCTTGTTTGGACTACAACTCCTTGGACTCTTGTTGCAAACGTGGTTATGACTGCAAATCCTAATATAGAATATGCTGAAGTAAAAGCAGGCCTTAACACTTACATTTTTGCTTCACAATTAGTTGAAAATGTAGCAAAAGAATTAGGATGGGAACAATATGAAATAATAAGGACTTTCAGTGGGAAAGAGTTAGAAGATAAAACTTATGTGCCTTTATTAGAAGATGAGATACCTAAACAAAAAGAATTTGGCAAAAAGAATATTTGTAAAGTTGTTCTTTCGGATTTACCAACTTTAGATAAAGGTACAGGGATTGTTCATATTGCCCCGGGATGTGGGCCTGAAGATTATGATTTGGGCTTAAAACTTAAACTTCCTATCTTCTCACCAGTAGATGAAGCCGGAAAGTATACAGAAGAAGTTGGAAAATATAAGGGTATATATGTATTTGATGCTAATGATGTAATAACAGAAGAACTTAAAGATAAAGGTATAATAATTAAAGCAGGAAAAATAAAACACGAATATCCCTTTTGCTGGAGATGTAATACTAAATTAATTTTTAGAGGATCTGGAGAATGGTTTTTCACTGTTGATCCTATAAAACATAAGCTTCTTAGTGAAAATGAAAAAATTAAATGGATACCTGAATGGGCAGGAAAGCGTTTCAATGATTGGTTAGAAAATGCAAGAGATTGGGGCATATCAAGAAAAAGATATTGGGGTTCTCCTTTGCCTATATGGATATGTGATAAATGCGGAAAAATAGAAGTTATAGGAAGCAAAGAAGAACTTAAAAAGGTAACAAAGAAATTACCTAAAGAATTACATAGACCTTGGGTAGATGAAATAACTTGGAAATGTAGCGGAAAAGGAGACAACAAATGTGAAGGTATGATGATTAGAACACCAGAGGTTGCTGATTGTTGGCTTGATTCAGGAGTGGCCCCTGGTGCATCTTTAGGTTTTCTCCAAAATGAAAAAGATTTTTGGGAGTGGTTCCCTTCTGATCTTATAACTGAAGGAACTGACCAAACAAGAGGATGGTATTATACTTTACTTTTTTCAAATGTGATAACTTTTGATCAAACTCCTTATCTTACTGTTCTTAATCAAGGTTTTGTCCTTGATGAAGAAGGTAAAAAAATGTCTAAATCTAAAGGAAATGCAATTTGGGCAAGAGACATTATTAGTAATATAGGAGCAGATATATTTAGATTTTATATAACATGGAAAACTGATCCATGGGAATCTATTAATTTCAGCAAAAAAGAAAATGATATGATTCTTAGAATGTTAAATACTCTTTGGAATATGAAAGAACTTCTTTTAGAAAATATGGAACTCTATGGATTAAGTTTTAAAGATTTAGATTTAAATAAATTCAGTTTAGAAAAGGAAGATGTTTGGATAATTTCTTGTTTGAACTCTGCTTTAAAAGAAGTAACTTATGCTATGGACAAATATGATTTAAATAAATCAGCCAAAATAATTTATGACTTGATTTTAAATAAAACAAGCAGAGATTATATACAAATGGTCAGAGAAAGAATCAATGGAAGTAAAGAAGATGCCATTACAGTTTTAGCAACTTTATATTATTTACTTAAAAACATAAATTATATGATTGCACCTTTCACTCCACACATATCTGAAAAAATAGGGATAGATTTTGAACTCAAAGAAAAAAGCATTTTTATGGGCAAATGGCCTGAAATTGAAGAAACTAAAATAAATTTAAATATAGAAAAACACATGTCTAATGTAATAAATATAATAAGTTCTGCTTTATCTTTAAGAGATAAAGCTAAGATAGGTGTTAGATGGCCTCTTCAAAAGCTGATAATTTTTACTGAAAAAGATGATGTGGCTTCTGCCGCAGATTCTTTAAGAGAGTTAATAATGAAACAATGTAATTTTAAAGAAATTTCAATAGTAACAGAAAAACCTAATTGGGTAACACCTAAAATTAAATTTAATTACAAGACTCTTAATGAGAAATTCAAAGAAAAGGTACCTAAAATAGTAAGTAAATTAATTGAAATAAGCCCTAATTCCATCCAATATAATTTAAACAAAAATAATAAAGTAACTATAAATGTAGAAGGAGAAGATTATGATATATTAAAAGAAGATTTAATTATAGAAGAAAACCTTCCAGAAAATATTATAGGCGCTTATGACTCTGATTTTAGTTTATATTTAAATATAACTCTTAGTAAACAACTTTATGAAGAAGGCTTTTCAAGAGAAATTATTAGAAAAATACAAAGTATGAGAAAAGATAATGGATTAAAGAAAGGTCAGAAGGCAAAAATTTTCATAGCTTCTGATGTAGAAACCAAGAATATCATTGAGAAATATAAAAAAGACATAGAAAATAGAACTGGATGTGAAGTTATTATTCAAAATGTAGTTCCAGAATCAGAAAAAATAAGCATTAAAAATAAAGAAATAAGCTTAAAGATGGAAAAATAAATTTAAAGTTTGAATTTAATTTATAAAAGAAAAGCATTTATAAATATTAGTATATTTCAAGATAGTATGACTACAAAGCCTAAAATAGATATTCAAAATGTAGTTGCTTCTTGTAATTTACATCATGAACTCCCCTTAGAGAAGATTACTATTGCTCTTCCAAATGCGGAGTATAATCCCGAACAATTTCCAGGTTTAGTTTTGAGATTAGCAGCTCACAAAACAGCTCTTTTATTTTCGTCCGGAAAAATAGTTTGCACAGGAGCAAAAAGTGAAGAAGAAGTTCATGACTTTGTCAAAATGATTATTAAAGAAATGAAAAAAATTAAAATAGATATAACTAAAAAACCAGATATAAGCATACAAAATATGGTTGCTTCTGGAGATATTTTCATGAAACTTAATTTAAACAGTTTAGCTTTCAAACTTGAAAATGCTGAATATGAACCTGAACAATTTCCAGGTTTAGTTTATAAAGTTCCTAATTCTCATATAACCTTTTTACTTTTTGGCACGGGAAAGATAGTTTGTACGGGAGCAAAGAATGAAAAGGAAATTGTTGATTCAGTTAATCAACTAATAAAAACTCTTAAAAAATTGATTTAAAGTTTATATTTCTTTTAAATGATTACGAAAAGTATAAAATAAGTAAAGTATTCTCTTTTCCAGGGGGCTTTTTTTAGGGATATGATTACTGAACTCAAAGATGAGGATATTATAGAACGCTTTGAAGAATTCATCAGAAATAGCTATATGGATTCTTTAAGAAAGACTGTTGAAAAGGGGTATCCTTCTTTAAATGTAAAATATGGCGAACTTGATAAATTCGATCCTGAGTTAACAGATTTTTTATGCGAACAGCCTGCACGAGCTTTAGAATTATTTTCAAATGCTTTAAAAAAAATAGATATAACTGAAGAAAATGAGATTAAAGTTCGTATTGCAGAAGTACCTGAACATAAGAGAATAAAAATAAGAAATATACGAAGCAAGGATTTAGGTAAACTTATAACTATTGAAGGTTTAATTAGACAAACTTCTGATGTCAGACCTGTAATGTCGAAAGCTACTTTTGAATGTCCTATCTGTGGAACTTATATTGATGTCGAACAAAATGAATTTTTAATGAAAGAACCTTCTTTATGTGTATCATGTGGAAGAAAGGGGAAATTTAAACTTTTTAGCAAAACTCTCATAGATACCCAAAGACTAGTAATAGAAGAAACACCTGATCACTTATCAAATGATACTCAACCAAGAAAAATAAATGTATTTTTAACTGATGATTTAATAGAGCCTAAATTAGAAAAAAAGACAAGTCCTGGAACAAGGGTAATAATTACAGGCATAACTAAAGAAATTCCTATCATAGACCACGGAACTAAAAGTACCCGTTTTGATTTAATTATACAAGCCAATAATATAGAAGTTTCAGAGAAAGAATTTTCTGAATTAGAAATTACTCCTGAAGATATTAATCAAATTAAAAATCTTGCTTCTGACCCCGATATAATGAATAAATTAGTACGCTCAATAGCACCAAGTATTTATGGTTATGAAACTATTAAAGAGGCTATTATTCTTCAACTTTTTGGAGGAGAAAGAACTCAAAGACCTGATAATACTTCTGTAAGAGGAGATATTCACATTTTACTTGTAGGAGATCCTGGTGTAGCTAAAAGTCAAATGTTAAAATATATTTTTACTATGGCTCCTAAAGCAAGATATGTTTCTGGAAAATCAGCTTCAGGAGCAGGAATAACTGCTTCTGTAGTTAAAGATGAATTTCTAAAAGGTTGGTCTTTAGAAGCTGGAGCTTTAGTTTTAGCTAACAAAGGCATATGTTTAATCGATGAAATTGATAAGATGGATAAAGAAGATCGTTCTGCTATGCATGAAGCTATGGAACAACAAACAGTTACTATTAGTAAAGCTAATATTCATTCAACTCTCAAAGCTGAAACAACTATTCTTGCAGCAGCTAATCCTAAATTAGGAAGATTTGATCCTTATCAACCTTTAGCAGATCAAATAGATATGCCACCTACTTTAATTTCTCGTTTTGATTTACTATTTACTTTGAGAGATATCCCCGAAAAAGAAAGAGATACACGTTTAGCTCAACATATCCTAAACACTTTCAAAAATCCTCAAAAAGTTATACCTGAAATAGAACCAGATATTTTAAGAAAATATATAGCTTATGCAAAAAAGAATGTTTCGCCTAAATTAAGCGATGAAGCAATTTTAGAAATACAAGAATTTTTTGTTGGTTTAAGGTCTAAAAGAAGCAAAAGTGAAGAAGAAGGAGGAGTAAAGCCTATACCTATTTCAGCAAGACAATTAGAAGCTCTTGTAAGATTAGCTCAAGCATCAGCAAGAGTAAGACTTAGTAATAATGTAACTCAATCTGATGCTAAAAGAGCCATAAATCTTCTCAAATCATGCTTAATGCAAGTTGGCTTAGATACAGAAACAGGAGAATTAGATATTGATAGGATAGTCACTGGTATAACTGCTACCCAAAGAAATAAAATAATTCAAATAAGAGATATAATTAAAGAGATGGAAACTAAATTTGGTAGTAATATACCTTTAGCTGATGTCTTAGAAGCAGCTAAAGCTAAAGGTATAGATGTATCTAAAGCAGAAGAAATTATAGAAAAAATGAAGCGTGAAGGAGAAATTTTTGAACCTAAACATGGTATTATAAGAAAAATGCCACGCTAAAAGTTTTAATTATATAATATTTTCAAAAATTTAAGGTGTTTAAATTGAAAAGATGGACAGCATATAGGATATCCATTAAAGATGTACTTAATCTTAAAAGTAATGAAAATGGGACTATGTTAGATGGAGAAAAAGAAATTAATAGAGTTAATCTTATAGGTAGTGTAGTAAATAAATTTTTAGGTCCAGAAGATAAGTATGGTTTTATTATAATTGATGACGGAACTGAAACTATACGTGCAAGATGTTTTGAAAGTAATGTTAATCTTATGTTACCTATAAAAGTAGGTGATATAGTTACAGTCATAGGAAGAGTCAAAAGTTATAATAATGAAATTCATATTATTCCAGAGATAATTAAAAAGGTTGATCCTAATTTTGAACTTCTCAGAAAATTAGAATTATCCAAAAATTTAAAATCTGAAAATGCTAAAGAGAAAGTTACTAACGAAGAACCTATTCAAGATGAAACATTGGAAGAAACAAAGGAAATAGAAGAAGAAATAATTATAAACACATCTGAAAGTCCAAGAAAGAAAATTCTCGATATTATAAAAGAATTAGATAAAGGTAATGGTGCTGATATTAAAAAAATTAAAGAAAAATCAAATTTTGACAATGATACAGTTATCCAAATTTTAAATGAATTAATGGCTGATGGAACCATCTTCCAACCTAAAGCTGGAATAGTAAAAATTTTAGATTAATTTTAAGAATATATTTTATAAAATATAAATATTTTTAAATTAGAATTAATAATTAAATGTAGAAATGAACTTAAATCAAAGATGGAATTATATTGAAATTAATTCTCAAGGAGAAATGCTTATAGAGAATATTCCTGTTTCTGAATTAGTTAAACAATACGATAGTCCTCTCTATATAATTTCAGAAAATAAAATAAATGAAAATTTTATTCAATTCAAAAAAGCTTTCTCAGATTATCCTAAAGTTTGTATTCAATATGCTTGTAAATGTAATTCTAACATGAAAGTCATTGAAATTCTTAAAGAAGCTGGAGCAGGTCTTGATGCATCTTCCCCAGGAGAAATCATATTAGGCTTAGCTTTAGACATATCTCCTGACAAAATTAGTTATACTAGTGGATTAAAAGGTCCCAAAGAAATAGCTTATGCTCTTAAAAAGAATATTAGATATATAACCATTGATTGTTTTGAAGATATTTATCTTATTGATAAAACTGCTTCTGAAATGAATTTAAAAGCTAATGTTGTTCTTAGAGTAAATCCTGAAATTAAAACAGAAAATTATTCAACTATGGAAAACAAATTCGGGATAAAATTTAGTGAAGCTTCCGAGGCTATTAATCTTATTCTCAAATCTAATAATTTAAATTTAAAGGGCTTTCACTTTCACGGAGGCTACATTCACGAAAATCAAATTTATTATTTAGCCCTAAAAAAATTAATTGAGTTAGTAAAAATTGTCAAAGAAAATGGGATAGAAATAGAAGATATAGATATAGGTGGGGGTTACCCTTATCCTAATATGGAAAATAGTCAAGATTTTAACCTTGAAATTCTTGGAAAAGAAATTTCTAATTATCTCATAGAACAATTTAAGCTACTAAATTACAGAGAATTACCTACTTTAATTTTGGAACCAGGTAAGTTTTTAGTTGCGAATGCCGGTGTGTCCTTAGTTAAAGTTAAAGCTATTAAAACGCTCCCTAATGGTAAAAAAGTAGCTATTACTGATGGAAGTACTTATGGTTTTTTACCAGACATCATTGCTTACAAATGGAAATATCCTATCTTTGTAGCTAATAAAATGAATGAACCTAAAACTTTTACTTATAATATATGTGGGTGCTTATGCGATCCCATAGATATACTTTCTGAAGATGAAAAAACACCAGAACTTCAAAATGATGATATTATAGCTATAATGGATACGGGAGCATATTCAAATGTTGTAACCTCAAATTTCAATACTATACCTAAGGCGCCTATTCTAATAATTAACAATCAAAAAGTAACTATTGCAAGACGCAGAGAAAAGTATTATGAAATGTTCATGCCAGAACTTCAACAAGGCTATATTAACAAAATGAAAAATAATATTAAAGAACACTCCTTATAAGAAATTGCCAATTATTAGAACCTAAGAAAAACTTATTAATACTCCTTAATTCACTTTAAACATGGATTATGATAATTTATTGAATAGAGCAAGAAGCAAAATACCCCAGGAAACCTCTGAAAACAAGAGATTTAACCCTCCTGCTTTGGATTCTTTTATACAAGGAAATAGAACAGTTATTAATAATATGAATCAATTAGCTAATTATATCCATAGGGATATTGACCACATTGTTAAATTTTTAGCTAAAGAGTTAGCTACTTCTAGCCTAATTGAAGGAAATAAAGTAATTCTTAACGGAAAATTTTATCCCAAGCAAATAAGTGACAAAATTGAAAGTTATTTAAAGGAATTTGTTATATGCAAAGAATGTAAAAAACCAGATACTCAAATTATAAAGGATGACAAGGATAATTTTTTTATAAAATGTATGGCTTGTCAAGCTAAAAGACCTATGCCTAAGGTGATTTAGTGAAATTTTATATTAAAACCCAAATGGTTTTACAAGGCCCAAAAGAAGAATTAATGGTTTCTTGTATAGACGAAGAACTCAAAGGTAAAATTCTAAAAGAAAATAAGATAGAAATAAAATTAAATGAACCCTTTTATGGAGAAACTCTTGTAGATAAAGAAAAAATGATAAAATTGATTAAAATGGCAACTATAGCTAACATATTTGGAAAAAATGCCATTAAAAGTTTAATAGATGAAAAAATTATTGAGAAAGAAAATATCAAAATAATTGATAAGGTTCCCCATGCTCAAATAATTAAATTCTCATAAAGAGAGTAATTCTTAATACAAAAATATATAAAACTAACAAAACTCCATAAAGATTATGGATGACGATCAATATAACTTTAATGATTCAAATGATCAAAATAATACTCAAGAAACTATCAATGAAAGAATACGCTTACCACGGAATGGTGAAGTTATAGGTATAATTGAACAATTTCTTGGATATTGTAAAATGCGTGTAAGATGTTTAGATGGTAAAACAAGAATATGTAGAGTCCCTGGAAGGTTAACAAGAGAACTTTGGCTTCATGAAGGCGATGTAATTATAGTAAAACCTTGGGAATATCAAAGCGATGAAAAAGGAGACGTAATCTATAAATATAAGCGTAATCATATCAATATCCTTAAAAAGAAAGGATTTATTAAAGAAGAAAGTTTGGATATTTAAGGTGAAAATATGGAAGATCAACCCAAAGAAGAAAATAATTCAAAGGTGGATAATCAAATAAAAATAAAAATAGATAAACTTAAATTTTTTCAAATTTCAACAGTTGCTCTTGCTTTAATTTTAGTAATTTTAATAGGTTTAAATTTCTCTAGTCCAGGAAATGCTAATCAAATAGGTGAAAAAGTAGTTAAATATGTGGATGAAAATCTCCTAAGTTCTGGTTTTACTGCTCAATTAATATCAGTGGATAAAAAAGGAGATATGTATTTAGTTAACATGAACATAACTGGAGAATATAATGGCCAAAAGGCAAGTTTGCCAGTATCAGTTTATGTTAATAAAGAAGGAACTTTAATGTTTAATTCACAAACAGCAATTGACATGACTGCTCCTTTACCTAAACCTACTTCAAATGAAGCGTCACAGACAGAAAATATTCAAAAATCAGAAAAGCCTAAGGTAGAACTTTTCGTTATGTCTTATTGTCCTTATGGAATGCAGATAGAAAAAGGTATTCTTCCTGTGATCAAAACTCTTGGAGATAAAATTGATTTTAGTATAAAATTCTGTAACTATATCATGCATGGAGAAAAAGAAATGACAGAAAATCTCTTACAAACTTGCATTCAAAAAGAATACCCTTCAAAGTATTTTGATTATCTTGGATGCTTCCTTTCTGAAGGAAAAACTGATGAATGTATGAACAAAACTCAACTTAATCAATCTAAACTTAACATATGTGTCAAAGATTTAGATGAAAAATACAATGTAACTAAGCTTTTCAATGATAAAACTACATGGTTGGGAGGTAATTTCCCTCAATTCCCTGTTTTTGAAGAAGAAAATCAAAAATATGGCGTCGCTGGTTCTCCTACCCTTGTAATTAATGGAGTTTCGGTATCATCGGGAAGAAGTCCATCAGCTTTACTTAATATTATATGTTCAGCTTTTACAGAAACACCCGAAGAGTGTAATACATCTCTTTCAACAGAAACTCCATCTCCAGGATTAGGTTATAACGCTGGATCAGAAACCACAGCTACATGTGGTTAAATCTTTATTTTCTTTTTTAGAAAACTTTAAATTAGAATTATGATTTCCTTAAATTAGGTTGGAGGTGTTTAAATGATTATTTTAATTAGCCTTATAGCTTTAATTTTAGTGGTATTAATATCCGCATATTATTATAATAGAATAATTTCTTTATGGAATAACATTGAAAATGCATGGGCACAAATAGATGTACAATTGAAGAAAAGAAATGATATGATACCCAATTTAATAGAAACAGTAAAGGGATATATAAAGCATGAAAAAAGCATATTTGAAAACATAGCAAAATATAGAACAGCTATGATTAATGCTAGTTCAGTTGAAGAAAAAGCTAAAATAAATAACCAAATAAGTAAAGCTTTAAAGTCAATTTTTGCTCTTTCTGAAAATTACCCTAAACTTGAAGCTTCAGAGAATTTTAAGATGTTACAAGAAGAAATTTCAAATATAGAAAGTAAAATTGCTTATGCAAGACAATATTATAATGATTCTGTTCTTTCTTTCAACAATTTGATAACAACTATACCTGGTAAATGGTTTGCAGGCTTAACAGGGAAAAATCAGAAAAAAACATATTTTGAAGCTACAGAAGAAGAAAGAAAAAATGTAAAGGTACAATTCTAAAATGGAAAGAATAGATTTCCGTGAAGAAATAAACAAAAACAAACTTCGTTCTTTTTTTCTATTAGTTTCAATTATTGTTTTTGCTATTTTCACAGGTTATATAATAGGAGAAATTTATGATCCTTCTATAGCAACTTTTTTTGTGATATTTGCTTTCACTATAGCTTTAATTCAAATTCTTTATACTTATAACTACGGAGATAAAATAGTGTTAAGTGTAACTAAAGCTAGACCTATAAATGAAAGAGATATAAAGGAAAAACATTTCCAAAATTTGGTTGAAGGTTTATCTATATCTGCTGGTATACCTACTCCTAAAGCTTATATTATTGATTCAAATGATATGAATGCTTTTGCTTGCGGAAAAGATCCAGAACATGCGTCCATAGTTGCAACTAAAGGTCTAATTGAAAATTTAAATAGAGCAGAAATAGAAGGAGTTATTGGTCACGAAATGGCACATATTAAGAATTACGATATTAAATTTGCAACTTTAGTTGCTGTTGCTGCTGGTTTCATTTCTATTTTAAGTTGGATGATAACAAGGAATATGTATTTTAATATAAATAGAAAGGATGAAAAAAGGGGTGGAAATGCTATTATTTTAATTTTAGGCTTTTTATTTTTAATAATAGCCCCTATTATAGCTAAACTTGTCCAATTAGCTATATCTCGCAAAAGAGAGTATTTAGCTGATGCTTACTCTGTTAAATTAACTCGCTATCCCAAAGGCTTAGCTAATGCTTTATACAAAATAAAAAATCATTCAGCTCAAAAATTAGAAGTTCCAGAAGCTGTTTCACACTTATTTTTTGTTAATCCTTTTAAAAAAGAAAATATTGAAAATTTATTTTCAACCCACCCTCCTATTGATAAAAGAATTGAAATCTTAAACAAAATGTAAAATTCTTTAGAAAAATTTATAAAGCGTTAAACTTAGTAAAAATACTATTTAAAGGTGGTGCTATGCAAGATCTTGAAAATTTATTAAAAAAATTAAAAGAAATTAAAAAAACAACAGAAGAAAAAATTCCTTATCCTTATGAAAGAAGAGAATTTAAAATTTATTTGCTAAGAGAAACAGGTATTGACGAAACTGAAATTAAACAACAAGATAAATTAGATAAAATATTAAATGAATCCTTTGTCTTTAAAGTTTTTCCAGCTATTACTTATTTAAAGAAAAATAATAATGAACTAACCTTAGATAATATAATTAAAGAACTTGAAGAGAATAATTATAAAAATTCAAATGAATTTTTCAATGAAACTGCGGTTAAATTAGCTCAACAATACAAAGGTTTTCCAGATGACTATATCTTTCTGAATTATAATCCTAATAAACAAAGTAAATTTTTATTACCAATAGAATTAAGAGCAGAAAACTATAAAGATAACGATTGGTCAATTATGAGTGAAATACTTGGATGTAATACATATATACATGGCTTATTTATTAATGATAAAAATTTCATAATAGGTCCTAAAGGAGTAGGTAAAACATATGATATACTAACAAGACTTAGAGACTTATTAGCTTATTTTTATAGTTTAGAAAATAGCGGAAATTTTGGAAAAATTGATTTTAAAATAAACATTGATAATAAAAATTATGGATATCTTTATGATGAAGATTATAATGGAATTCTTCATAGTAAAAGAGATTTTATTATGATATACAAAATTATAGATATAACTCATGAAGAGCTGGAAAAGTATAAGCCTTCTATACATGATGAATTAAAAGACTACAAATATTTTGCATTACATGTTGATGGTGTATGGTTAAATCTTTTATATGACATTAAAAATAAAAAATTTGGAGTACCTATAAGAGATATAACATATGGTAAATATAGTGGTAAATCAACAAATGAAATAGCATTTGATCTTGAAGAGTATTCAAGACAAGGAGAAGATCTTGATTACTTTAAGAAGTCAGAAAATAATAGAAGAATTCTATATCTTCAATATAATACTAAAAATAGCCAATTTGAATTCTATGACACAACTAAACTTGAATATTGGAGATCAGAGGAAGAAAGGGGACCTTATCATTTATGTAAGAAAGTAGATAAAAATCTAAGCTTCTTAGAAAATCTTGAAAAAATAATCTCTTCAGAAACTGAAGGTATATTAATTTTAGATGATATACATTACTTTTTAGATGATTTAATAGATAATAAAATTTCCCCAAACGAAGCATATAAAATTATTTCTTCAGTAAATAAATTTAAAGGAAGAAAGCTCTTTATATCCGAGGATATATTAAATTCTGACCATTTAAAACTAAAATGGATGAAGAAAAAATATCCAGATTTATATGCTATTTTTCCTAAAGTAAATGACAAGCTATCTCAAGAAGAAATTTTAGAACTTTGTAAAGGTAAAGATGCTAAAACAATAAAAGAAATAATTAATAATTGGTCTTATCCTAAAGAAGAAAGAGTAATATCGATGGGCATTGGCGGATTCGTGCCTTATTTTTTTTCCAAAGAAATCCATGAAGAAGGGACTTGGAATCAAAGATATCTAAGGTATCATCTTTTAGAAAACTTAAAATTGACTCCAAGAGATTTTACTATTATTAAAAAAGAAATGGATAAATTTGGTATCCCTTTTAATAAGCGAGGAATATGTTATTTTACTTTAATGCAATTATATAAAATAAAAAATTTAGAAAAATATAATATAATAAACAAATCTGAAATTTCAGAATTTGAAGATCTCTTAGAAAAGGAAACAAAGGAAGAAGACTTTACTGTGGACCCTGATTTCTGGCGTCAAAATTTAAATAATGTACTTTATAATTTTTGCTATGAAAATAAAAGCTCTTATTTTTAAATATGAAAACCTTTTAAAGAGACTTTGATTTTTCTTTTTGTGAAAGAGAAATTTAAAATATTCAAAGAAGTATTTGATCAATATACTCTTAAAACTCTTTATAAACTTTCAAACGATGGATACATAAAAGAATTAGGTGGAATAATATCAACTGGTAAAGAAGCTAATATATTCTATGCTGTTGATGAAGAAAATAACCCTATTGCAGTTAAAATTTATAGGATAGAAACAAGCAAATTCAAAAGAGAAAAATATATTATTGGTGACCCAAGATTTGAAAAAAAACAAAAATTAAGCAGTAAAAGAGGTATTATTGACATTTGGGCTAAAAAAGAGTTTAAAAATTTAGAAAAAGCTTATAAAAACAATATTAGAGTTCCAAAACCAATAATACAAATGAATAATGTGCTAATAATGGAATTTATAGGAGAAAATGAAAAGCCAGCTCCAATTGCTAAGGATAATCCGCCAAAAGAACCTAAAATATGGCTTGAGAAAATTTTAAATAGCATTATGACTTTATATCAAAAGTCAGGTCTTGTTCACGGGGATTTGAGTGAATTTAATATCCTCAATTTTAAGGAAGAACCTGTAATTATAGATATGGCACAAAGTGTCTTAAGAGATCATCCCCTTTCAGATGACCTACTTTTAAAAGATATTAAAAACATTTTAACATGGTTTAAAAAACTTGGTGTTGAAACACCTAATGCAAATGAATTTTTTAGAAAGGTTAAAGGAAATGTGTGAAATAAATGAGTGATTTTGAACAAACTCTCAAAATACCTAAAGAAAGAGTAGCCATATTAATAGGTACAAAAGGAGAAACCAAAAAAGCTCTTGAAAAAGATACTAATTCCAAAATAAATGTTGATAGTGAAGGAGCAGTTACAGTAACATCAAAGGATTCTATATCTTCTTGGATAGCTAAACAAATTGTTAAAGCTATAGGAAGAGGCTTTTCACCTGAAATTGCAAGACTTTTGCTTAATGATAATTATGTATTTGAATTAATTGAACTTAAAGATTTTGCCTCTAATGAAAAAGGTATGAAAAGACTTAAAGGAAGGGTAATAGGTGAAAGGGGCAAAGCTCAAAAAACAATAGAAGAACTTACTGATGGGTATATTGCTATTTTTGGCAAAACTATAGGATTAATTGCTGAAGTATCCAAAATGGAAACTTTAAGAACAGCAATTGAAATGTTATTATCTGGAGCAAGACATGCAACAGTTTTTGCTAAATTAGAAAAACAAAGACGCAATTGGAAAAGAGATGAACTTTTAGGTAATATTAATAATATTTAGGTGAGGGTGTTAATAAATGGATAAAGAAAATAAAACTTCAATTGAAATTAAAGACTATGAAGTAGCTGAAGAACTCGGAAATAAGATGAAAGCTGTTTCTGTAGCAGAGTTTTTTAAGAAAAATAGACATTTACTAGGTTTTGATTCACCATCAAAATCTCTTTTAATGGTCATTAAAGAAGCTGTAGACAATTCTTTAGATGCTACTGAAGACTTAGGATATAATATGAAAGTCAAAGGAGAAAAAGTATTACCTGAAATAACAGTTGAAGTAAGAAAAGCTGAATATGGCCTTTCAATATTTCATCCTGATACTCAAGAACATGTAGCTGATTTAACTAATACAGATAAAAATTGGGAAATAAGTATACTAGGAAAAAAATTACGAGCTTCAAAAGTTGAAAATAATATAAAAACATACAATATAGAAGGCATGAAAGTAGATATGATTATCACAGATAATATTAAACCAACTATCATGATCGATGGAAAAAAAGGAATAGTTGAAGAAAGAACTTTGAAATACAACATAGTAGTTTTAGATAATGGACCAGGTATAATAGAAAAAAATATACCCTTTGCTTTTGGAAAACTACTTTATGGTTCTAAATTTCATAGACTTCGCCAATCAAGAGGGCAACAAGGAATAGGTATTTCTGCGGCTGTACTTTATGCTCAGCAAACTACAGGCATACCTGCAAAAATAGTTTCAAAAATAGGAAAGAACAAAAAAGCAGTTGGAATGCTTATAACTATTGCTGATAACAATGAACCTATTATCCATGAAAGGTGGGAAACTGATGATTTTCCATATGATCACGGAACACGCTTCGAAGTTACAATTGAAGGAGAATATATTGCTAAAGGAGAAAAATCAGTTTATGAATTTATTAGAAGAACTTCTATAGTTAATCCTCATGCAGAATTTATTTTCATAACACCAGATAAAGAAAAAATAAGATTTAAAAGAACATCAAATGAACTACCTGAAGAACCTAAAGAAATTAAACCCCATCCCTATGGGTTAGAACTTGGGACTATGCAAACTATGTTAAAGAATACCACAGCAAGAACTATAAGAAGTTTCTTAATAAATGATTTATCAAGAGTGAGTCCTTCCATAGCAGATTCTATATTATCTAAAGTAGAAATAGATCCTAATAAAAAACCTGAAGAAATAACTACTCACGAAATTGAAAAAATCATAAGAGCTTTCACTAAAGAAAATATTCAAAGACCACCAACTGATTGTCTTAGCCCTATAGGAGAAGAAGCTCTTAGAAAAAGTATACTTCAAGATACTAAAGCAGAATTTATAGCTACTATATCAAGAAAACCTTCTGTTTATAATGGAAGACCTTTCCTTATAGAAGCAGCCATTGCCTTTGGCGGAGAAATAAAAAATGAAGGTGTTTGTGAAAAATTAAGATTCGCTAATAAGATACCTCTCCTTTATGATTCTGCTGGATGTGCTATAACTAAAGCTATACAAGATGTTTCGTGGAAACAATATGGCGTGCAAAATATAGCTACTAATGGAACACCTATAGGTCCTTATGTTATTTTATTACATTTGGCTAGCGTTTGGGTACCTTATATGTCAGAAGGAAAATCTGCTATTGCTAATTATGATGAAATTATAAAAGAAATGAAATTAGCTTTACAAGATTGTGCAAGAAAGTTAAAAAATTTCTTAAGTGCCAAATATAAGGCTGAAAGACAAGCAGAAAGAAGAAGTTTGTTTGAAATATATATACCTGAATTAGCCTTTACTCTTTCTGAGATTACAGAAGTAAAAGAAGAAAAAATTAAAGAAAATCTTAAAAAAATAATAAATAAAGGTAATATCCAAGATGAAGAATTAGAAGAAGAAAATGAAAATAAGTCACAAAAAGATGAATCTGAAAATATTGAAGAAGGTGAAGAGCAATGAGTACAAAAAATGAAAAAGATAATTCAGATAAGATAGCTATCATCAAGAATTTAGGCTTTAAAATATTAAAGGAAATAGAAAGTGGTCAAAATCCTTTTCTTGACATTCCTGTAAGAGCTTTTTCAAATGTCCATTACAATGAAACTAAAAAAGTAATAGAACTCGGCTCAGCAACATCTAAAAGATATTTCTTTAATGTATCTCATATAAGAAAATTTGTACAAACTGCTGAAGTAGCTAATTTAGCTATAAAATTATTAAATATTGATAAGCATTTAAGTCTTAGACAGGTTTTCTATGCTATGCGTAGAACTATCCCTAATACTAAAATAGATATTGTTGATGAACAAACTGAAAGTAATCAAGCTATAGAAGATCTTGAACTTATTACAGGATTACCAAGAGAACAATTTAATGTTAATGCAAAGAAAAGTGGTGCAGCTGCTGGAAAGATTGTAATAGAAGATAAGGAAGATATTATAGATTTATCAAAAATGGGTTCTGGAGGATGGTCTATCCCTTCTAATACAGAAAATTTAAAATTCAAAAAGGTAGATGCAAAATATGTAATTTATATGGAAAAGGACACTATGTGGGAAAGACTAAATGAAGATCGTTTTTGGGATAAAAATAATTGTGTTATAATAGCTTCACAAGGACAAGCTACAAGGGGTATAAGAAGGCTTCTTAAAAGATTAAGTGAAGAATACAAATTACCTATTTATGTACTTGTAGATTTTGATCCTTGGGGATTTTATATTTATTCAGTTTTAAAATTTGGTTCTATAGACTTAGCTAATTTCTCAGATAAGTTAGCTATAACAGAAGCTAAATTTCTTGGTATGAGTGCTGAAGATATTAAGAAATACGACTTAGAAAAGCAAAAGATAAAATTTAAAGATGTAGATCAAAAAAGATTAGAACAAATAAAGAATTATGATTGGTTTAAAAATGATAAAAGGTGGCAAAATCAATTTGAACAAATGGGAAAGATGAGTAGTAAAGTAGAACTCGATGCCTTAATTACAAGAGGTATAGCCTTTGTTTCAGAAAAGTATCTTCCGGAAAAAATCAAAAACAAAGATTGGATAGATTAAATAGTAATCTTTTTAAAAAAAGATTATTTCAATAATATAGTGCCCGAGTAGCTTAGCGGTAGAGCGTCTGACTGTTAAAGCTTTCTTGCCAAGAAAATCTTGGAAAAGAAATGCTGCAACTATCAGAAGGCCGCAGGTTCAAATCGCCCTGCCTTTTCTCTTTTAGAAAAAGAGAAAAGGTAAGTTGCCAAAAGAGAAAAAACTTGCTCTTTTAGAAAAAGAGAGAAAAGGCAGGCGGAGAAAGTCCTGCCTCGGGCGCTTTATTCTAAAATTAAACCACCTTCCAAAAGATACAATTTCTTTCCAAATTTAAGAGAATTTAACAAAGATTCAAAATCAGTTTTTTGAATTTTACAAAAGGAATTATATAAATTTTTAATATTTTCTTTATTCAAAGGGGGCTTATAAGTTTCAATTTTCCCTTCAACTTCTAACTCCAATGGAGGACCTTCTAAAAATGGAAAATCAACTTCGAGATTATGTCCACATTTTAAAAAATTTATATCCTTAAAACGATCAGTTCTTTCATCTAAAGTAGCTCCAGAAAAAATAACACCTTCTATATTATAATTCATAGCCAAAAAATCTGCTGATAAAATATTAGCTTCTAATAAAGAAAAATAACTTCTTTTTTTATCTTTTATCCCTTCAAAAAGATAAATTTTATCAAACTTTAAAGTCAAAGTATAAAAAAGCAAAGCCTTTGAATTTATATCCCCTTCATCTATCAAAATATAGTTCATAACCTTTAATTTGACAAATACTTATTTATATGCTTTTAGATTAAAAATAGCGAAACTATTATTAATTATAAACATATAAATCAATTTTATGAAATATAAAGTTCTGATGTCTATATTTATTTTTCTAACTATTGTAATAGTATTCATTTTTATTGGTATCCCAAAACAATCACCGGAAGAAAAATATTGTTTGAATATGAATCAAAGTTTAATTAAAATTGATGGTTCTACTTTTTGCCTTGTAGAAGGTATAAAATGTGATTTAAAACAATTTATAGAAGGAAGTTGTCCTTCATGTGAAGAAATATGTAAAAAAAGATTACATCCTATGTGCGTTGGACACTTCGAAATAAGTGGTAAATATCCTAATTGTTATTGTAGATTTCAATGTGAAATAGGTGGGGTATTATAGACATATCATATAAAGATGGAGTAATTATAAATTATGACGGAAAGCAAATTGCCTTAGATCCCAAAGTAGGAAAAAATTCTGATTTAATCTTTGTATCTCATGCTCATTCTGATCATATTTTCAGTAGTAAAAAAGTAAAAAATGTTCTTTGTACTAAAGAAACTGCAAGTTTTCTTATAAATAGATATAATAAAATGCCGGAATTAATTAAAAATGAATTGTTTTTAGAAGATTTTAAACTTCAAATGTATGATAATGGACACATTCTTGGGTCAGCAGCTTTAAAAATAGATAATGGAGAGAAAAGTATACTTTATACAGGGGATTTTACAGATAAAAACAGATTTTTTCTTAATGGTTTCAAACCTCCTAAAGCAGATATTTTGATAACAGAAGCAACTTTTGGAAAACCAGAATATATTCTACCTAAACCAGAAGAAGTAATTAAAGAAGCAGTAGATTGGATAGATACTCAAATTAAAAATAATAAAAATGTAATTTTAGTAGGCTATGCTTTAGGAAAGGGACAAATTCTTAGTAAAATAGCTGAAAATTTCAATGTAAATATTTACGCTGATAAAAATATACAAAAATCCAATCAAATTTATAATTTATTTGGAATTAAAATTAAAGAATTTAATTTATTAGAAGAAATTCCCAAAGCTCCTTTTATTGCTTTAACTACACCAACTATAAGCAGTTTCGTAAATTATGCTAGAAGAAGACTAAATTCCGTCTCTGCTTTCTTCTCTGGATGGACTATTGATCCTAAATTCGAAATTGATTTTGCAGATCAATATTTTCCTTTAAGTGATCATGCAGATTTTAATGGTTTAATAAGAATTGCATCATATGTTAATCCTTCAAAAATATATACTTTATACGGTTTCTCAAAAGAATTAGCTGAACATATGAAAAAGGAAGGATGGGATGCTGAAACTTTATATTAAAGTTTTTCCAAAAATTTTATAATTTTAGTATTCACTTCTTTATTTTTTTCTACAAGCAAAAGATGGCCTCCATCAAATAAAATTAATTCAGAATTAGGTATTTTTTCATTAAGTTCAACTGACATTTCAGAAGGAGTTATAAAATCTCTTTTCCCTCCTATAATCAAAGTCGGAACTTTTATTTTTTTTAGCTCATCTTTAAGATTATATTTTTCTAAATCTCTTATTTCATAATAAACTAATTGTTTAGGAATATTATTTGCTTCTTCAATTAAAAGTTTTAATTCTTTATCTATTCTAATTTTCTTATTAATTAATATAAATATACTTTCTAAAAAATTAGAAACTTTTTGTCTTAATTTGTCATTATAATTCAAAGAAAGTTTAGATATAGCATCCCAAAAAAACTTTCTTGCAAGATTATCCATAAGTTTATAACTAGTATTTACCAAAACAAGAGCTTTAATTCTTTTAGGATAAGTTAAAGCTAATTTTATAGCTAAACCTCCTCCACCAGAATGACCTATAAGGATTAAATCTTTTAAATTTAATTTTTCCATAAGAAAAGATACATTCTTATAATAACTCCAAAAGGGTCTTTTTAAAACCTTTTCTCTTTGCAGTTTACCATGACCTTGAGCATCTACAATAATTAATTTATATTTTTTAGATAAAAGTGGAATTTGTTTATAAAAACACCTTGAACTTAAAGCTACACCATGTAAAAGCATAATTGTCTTTTTTCCTCTTCCTTTTATTTCATAATATAATTTACCATACTTAGTTTCTATCAAAGACATTTATAACACCTATTTTGTAAAAGAATCACTTAATCCCAATTTCTTCTTGCCTCTTTCTGTAGCTTCGACTATTTCTTTCATCATTTTTACAGCTAAAGCAGGGTATTTACCTATAGCTGTTTCTTCAGAGAGCATAACTGCATTTGAACCATCTAAAACAGCATTAGCAACATCACAAACTTCTGCCCTTGTAGGTATTTTTGAATTTGTCATAGAGAGTAACATCTCTGTAGCCGTAATTACAAATTTCTTTTTTTCTATACTTTCTTTGATAATTAATTTCTGAAATAAAGGAAGTTGAGCTAAAGGGATGTGTTCTCCTAAATCGCCTCTGGCAACCATCAAACCATCACTAACATCAATTATTTCTTTCAAATTCTTAATCCCTTTTTTACTTTCTATTTTAGCAATAATCTTAACTTTTTTAGGAAAAATTAATTGTCTTATCCTTTTTATTTGTTTAGAACTTTCAGCAAAGGCAACAGCTAAATATTCAAAATCTTGACTTTTAAGCCAATCAAGTATTTTAATATCAACAAAATCATACATTATTTCTACTTTACCTATTTTATGCAAATTATTAGTAATTTTAAGATATTGCTCTCTAGATCCATATTTAGTATTAATTCTTGCGATATTCATACCATAAGAGAACATTAATTTTAAAATTCTAAATTCTTCACTGACTGGACCAATAGTAGCTATTATTTTAGTTTCACTCATACTATATACAAATCATAGGATTTATTAAAACTTTTTAACAATTCTTTACCTTATAGGAGAATAAACATCATGATAATTTTTCTTTAATTTTTTACCCAACTTAATATCTAACCAATATTTTATATATAATAAATTTTGTTTTATGAATCCATTTTTCCTAAAGCGCCTAGCTGAAACTCCTATAGGAGGAAAAAGAATTACATAATTATAACCTAATCTTCTAATTTTAGTAAACATTTCTACATCTTCTAAAAGTACATCTTCACTAAAACCACCAATCTTTCTAAAAAAATCACTTTTAAAAAACATAGCAGGACCTAAAGCTGCATCTAAACGAAAAAATTTCAAAATAGGTAAAGCTATACATATAGGGTAATAAGATAAAAAATTAGCAATTATAGAATCATAAGCTACATTATAAAAATAACCACCTACAATATTTTTTTCTTTTAAAGCTTTATCAATTTTTTGAAGAAAATCATTAGGTATTTTAACATCTGCATCTGGAAAAACTAGTACCTCTCCTTTTGCGAGTTTGGCTCCTTTATTCATAGCTGCACCAAGATTTTTATCCTTTGATGAAATTATTTTACAACCGTATTCCTTAGCAATTTCTAAAGTTCCATCAGTACTTAAACCATCAGATACAATTATTTCATAATCCTTTATAGTTTGATTTTTTATTTCATTAAGTAATCTCTTGAGATTATTCTCTTCATTAAGAGTCTTAATAATTATTGAAAATCTCATAAAAATCTAAAAATATAGAAAATATAAATAAATATCGAAAAAGTGCGGGAGAAGGGATTTGAACCCTCGCGGGCACTAAGCCACAGGATATCTCAACATCTTTCTTAGACTTTTTCTAAGAAAGAAAAATACTTAAGTCCTGCCCCTTGGACCGAATTCCCAAACCTATCTCTGAACTATTTCACCAATAACCTTTAAAAGAAAGGTTTCTTGGGTACTCCCGCACTCATTTGAGACTATATTAATCAGCTCTCTTCTTTTCGAGCTTTCTCTTTTTCTTACGTTCAACTATTCTTTTTTTGCGGGTTCTCCATCTACATGTCCTATACTTTTTCCAATGTCTTGAACTTCTTTTCATTAATAATCCATCAGTTTTTATAATTTATAAAACTTTTTGATTTGAAAGATTTAATGGAATAAAAATTTTATAAGCAAATTTTTACTTTTATTAAAAAATAACACAAGTATATATAGTAGATAAAAAACATCAAAAAACAAAATGCCTAATTTCTCTGTGCTTGAGGCGAAAAATAAAGCTGAAGAAATAATAAAAAATGGAATAATTATAAAAATCAAATAGATAATCTCAAATTTTTTCTTGTTAGAAGAACTTTCAACTTTTATTTCTTCATATTTTTTAATGGAAGTTAGACCGAAACTTAAGAAAAATAAAGCCAAAGCCAAAAGGTATTTATCAAAAACACCAAAAAGTATCATCCCCATTACAAAGCGAGTGCAATGCGTAACTGCATTTGAAAAAGGAACAAAACAAGTTATCTTTTTAAGTAAGAAAGTGTATATTTGATTATATATTATAAAAAAGATTTCAAAATAAAACAACAACTTATTAACAAAAAAACTAATTGAAATGGATAAAATTATAAGTATTAAAGCAATAAGAAGCCCTCTATTCCTACTTATTTCACCTGAAGCTATAACTCTCTTAGATTTTATAGGGTGTAATTTATCTTTTTTATAATCAACAATATCATTTATAATATACAAACCAGCATACATCCCTTGAAAAAGAAAGAATAATTGAATCAAAAAAACAAAATTAAGCTTTGATAAATCGAAATTTAAAGCAAAAATTACCCCTAAAAGTATTTCTACGAAATAAAAAGTTCTTTCTAATCTTAACAATCTCAAATAACTTTTAAAGGTTGCCAAATATATACCTCCATATAAAATAAAAAATTAAACCTAAAATATATCCAAAGCTTACATCAATCATTCTATGTTTTTTAAGAATTATCCTTGAAATCCCTATTAGTAATGCTAATACAGATAGTATAATAGATAAAAGTAAATTATTAAAATTCCATAAAGTTAAAGCAACAAAAATTCCTCTTGCACTGTGAAGGCTCGGAAAACTTCCAGCATTCATCTTTTCTAAGATATTTTTATGATCCTCCTTCAAAGGTCTTTCTTTAAAATAAATCACCTTTATTAAATTGCCAACAATATCTATTAATATTAACATTATAATTATAAAATAAAATTTTGACGAAAGACCTGTTATGAGAAATATTAAAAAAATTAAAATTAAGGTATCACCAAGAGAGGACATATCCTTCATAAAATTCATAAATTCTTTTTCTAAAAAACTTCTAAGCATAAAAATAAGATAATTTTCTTAAATTTATTAACTTTATTAATAATTCCTTCAAAAATTAGAAAAATATTGCTCCGACCGGGACTTCCTCCACCTGCCTTTTCTCTCTTTTTCTAAAAGAGCAATTTTTTCTCTTTTGGCAACTTGCCTTTTCTCTTTTTCTAAAAGAGCAAATCTTCCTTTTTTCTCTTTTGGCAACTTGCCTTTTCTCTTTTTCTAAAAGAGAAAAGGCAGGGCGATTTGAACCCGGGTCTTCGGAGTTCCTTATAACCTTTGAAATAACTTCACAAAGGTTATACGAAAGTCCGATATCCTTGACCATTGTCCATCCTTTCTTAGTCTCTTTTCGTGAACCTTTTCTTTAGAAAAGGTTCTAAGAAAGGCTCTAGACTATCGGAGCAATATTAAAAATAATTATTAGTCTTTTTTTAAAGTTTTTGGAATTAATAAACTCACTAAACAAGTAAAATAATTTATTTCACTATATATCTACAAATGATAAGAATAAATTAAGTAATGTATTGGACAATGATTTTATATTTTTACATATATGATAAATAATTTTACTTTAAAAATAAGAAGGGAAAAGAATCTCAAACTATTAATGGAAACAACAGATAAAAAATAAATTTAATTTAAAAAGTAAACGCTGCGCTTAAACAGGCAGAACTTATTGCTAAAATATGATTGATGCTTAAAAACGCTACTTTGAATTTAAAAGCAAAAATTTGTTTCATAAATGAAATCTAGATTTCCCAAAAATCTTTTTTAAGATAGTTTTTATACGAGAACTTGAAGGTTTAACTTTAAATTCGATTTCTTCAAATATTTTAATCATATGTTTAGCAATTTCATTTTTATCGAATTGGCGCGAAAATACCAAAGAGTTTTTTTCCATAATTCTACGCTGCTTTGTGTCTGAAAAAAATAATTTTACTTTATTAACATAATCAAGTACATTTCCTGGACTGAACTTATATCCATTATAACCTTCTTTAATCATAGAATTTGCTCCAAGACGATTTACGCCAATAGAAGGTGTGCCAAAAACAGCAGCTTCAGCAAAAGTCATACCTTGAGTTTCGGAAGCTGAAGCAGAAACAAAAAGGTCAGCACTTTCATAATAATTACCAAGCTCTTCATCTGGCACATAACCTGTAAATATCACATTAGAAGAAACACCTAATTTTTCAGAATAATCTTTAAGTTTTTCAAGTTCAGGCCCTTTACCCACTAAAATTAAAATATAATCTTCACCTAAAAAGCGCATACCATCTATTAAAAGATTAATATTTTTCTCAAAACTTATTCTTCCAACATAAACTAAAAGTTTCTTATTAGCAGGGATATTATACTTTTTTCTAATATTTATTCTTTTAAACTTTTTAAGTTTATCAAAGTCAATTCCATTGGGGATAACTACAACATTTTTAAACCCCTTTGACTTAAGGTATTCTCCCATTTCTTCAGAAGGTGAAATAGTAATGTCGAAAGAATTATGTAAATATTTAACTACCCTCATACCAGTTTTACCTACTAAAAATTTCATCAATTTTGTAAAACGCCCTTTGGATAAATGAGGAGAATAGTCTTCATAATGAGTATGATAAATACCTACAATTTTTTTATTGAATTTTTTGGAAAAATAAGTCCCTAACAAACCTATAATTAAAAGATCCTCAATTATCACTATATCTGGATTTTCAAATTCAATTAAAGTTTCAATTTTATAAAAAATATTTCTAAAATCAGCTAAAAGAAAATCAGGATAAAAAATAAATTTTTTAGCTTTAAAAAAATAAACTTTTGCCCCTTCATAATAATCTACTTTATCTTTATCCCCAGGTGCAAAGATTATAGACTCAATTTTATATTTTTTAAAGCCTTTGACTAAATTACAAATAGATGAAACTACTCCATTTGTAGATGGCAAAAACGTATCAGTAAACATAGCAATTTTCATGATTATCACAAAAAATGGGCCTGCCCAGACTTTCAAGGATCTTTCTCATAGTTTTCTATGAGAGTTTAAATCCTTTTGAACTGGGGACCTCTGGCTCGCTTCGACTTTATGGATTCCATAAAGGGTCATATAAGACCAGCGCTCTGCCAGACTAAGCTACAAGCCCATTTAATAAATTCAAGATAAAATGAGTTTATATAATTTTTCCAAATTAAGAATCCATCTTACTCATTATTACTAAGCCTACAATTATAATCAAAATGCCTATGGGTAAATACCAAAAACGAGCTTGAGTATTGAGCATGTTTATAATTTTAATATCTTTTATCCCAATAGAATCAAGCCAAGTTGGGGATATTATAGTACTTAAGACTATAAAACCAAAAATAATAATAAGACTGCCTATGATTATCCCTTTTGAACTTGTCATATTAATAAAGATATATTTTAAAATAATAAAGGTTTCTGTAAGATTATGGAAAAAATCAAAGGCTTAATTTTAGATTGTCCAGAAACTCATCTTTCTCGAGTAAGTAAATATTTAATGAAAAATTTCAAAATTAAAAGTGAAATTTCTAATCATTATATATTTGTTTCATGTAACAATTTAAAGTTAGTTAAAAAAATCCAAAAAAGTTTAATAAGTAGGATTATAAGTAGAATGTATCTTTGGTCTTTTAAAACTAAAAATTTTGAGGATATTTATTCTCTTAATTTCAAAAATAAAATAATTAGAATTCAAGCTTCACCTATGGAATTCCAAGAAGAATTAGTGAAAAAATTAGATCAAAAATGTAAATTAAACCCTAAAATTTTTACTCATATTTTATATGCTCTTCAAAATTATGATGAATTTTTTTATGGTCTCTTTAATAGAGATAGTTATTTTAAACGACCTGATGAAATTAATAAAATTTCAAGAGCTTACTTTAAAATAAAAGAAGCTATAGAAGAAAATAACATAAAACTAAATTCTAAACAAATTGTCCTTGATATTGGTTCTGCACCTGGCGGTTGGCTTGAATATCTTTCACCTAAAGTTAAAAAAATTTATGCTGTTGATCCAGCTGAATTAGAATTTAAATCTGAAAAAGTAATTCATATTAAAAAAAGAATAGAACAAGCTTATGAAGAATTAAAATCTCAAAAGTTTGATATGCTTTTATGTGACATTAATCAAGACCCTATTGAGACTATTAATTATCTTAAAACTTTATTTGAGCTTTTAAAACCTAATCATTATTTTATAATGACTATTAAATTAGTCACAAAAGATAAATTCGATCAAGAAGAAAAAATAGAAGAAACAATTAAACATCTTAAAAAAGATTTTAAGAAAATAGCTATTCAATGGTTAATAGCTAATAGTAATCAAGAAAGAACTTTGATAGCTCAGAAGAGATAATTTTCTTATTTTTATTTATAAATGCTTAAAGATAGAAATGTTTATATATTAGTAACTACTTAAAAGTAACAATAATTGGGTGGGGGTGCTACTATGATTATAGATGATAAAGATAAGAAAATTTTTAAGATAATTAGAGAACTTAAAAACGAAAGACAACCAAATTACCAAAAATTAGAAAGCATACTAAATTATCAAAAATTACAAAGAGGTAGTCTTGAAAAGTGCGGGATAGAAATAAACCCTATATTAATTATATATAACCAACAAGAAGGAAATTATGAAGTTTATAAAATAAAGATTAAACAAAATGATGAAAAACAAGAGATAGATTATAGACCTAAAATGTATAACTAATTTTTCAGAAATTAATTCTTTTTCTTTTCAATTTTTTGAATGAATATTTATAAATAAGTATATACTATTTCTGTAGGGGGTATTTAATATCATAGAAAAATTTACGGATTTAATTTCAAAAGAAGAAAATCCAGATGAACTTTTTGAAGATATTTATAGTGACATAGATAGATCCATTGAAGAATATTTATTTGAACAAAAAGGAGAAGAAAAATTAGCAAAACTTTACAGAAGTTTTTTAGATTTTGAAGACACTTTAGAATATAGAGAAAAAATAATCTCAGAGCTTAAAAATGAATTTGAAGATGTATACAATGAAATTTTTATAAGTTACTATGACAGTTCTGAACGCCTTAAAAAGAATTCTGAAAGAATGATAAGTGACCTCAAAGAAGAATTTCCGAATGTAGATGAATCTATAATTTATAAAAGAGTTCATGATCTTCAAAATGAACTTTTAATTAAGAATAGTAAAAATTTTGAAGATTTATATGATTATATAATAAATTACACTTTTATCATTTTTGAAGCTGCACTAATTTTTGCAAAAAAAGGTACATCTATTAAAGAATTAGATTTATCAGAATTAGGTTACTATTCAAGGAAGATGTATTACAAATTATCAGAAATATATTCAGAATTATATTATGAAGGAAGACCTCGATCTTATATAAATTCTAATAAATCTATTAAGGAAGAAACGAAAAAAGAAACCAGAGAAAGGGAAGTTCAAGAAGATTTAGGTGATTGGTATTACTAATCTTCCAAAAAGTTTATAAATTATCAAAAAATTTCAAGTAATGTCGACTTTAACTGGCGGAACGTATTGAGTTACGCTTTTTAGCGTAATTGCTATGAAATACGTATTTCCTAGTCGACTATAAAAAATTAATGAGTATTTGACTCCATTAAACTTCATGTTTAATTAATAGTCAAATATGATGTAGGAATATGTAACCCAACTATTTCGAAGATAGGCAAAGTTATAGCGTATACTTTTTAAGTTTCTTGCGACATAACTCCAGTTAATCCTGCTGGAGAATACTGCTATCGGAGTTCGACTAAACCATGCAAGTCGGCTGACCAGGTGTGGTTGGCGGCGAACGGCTTAGTAACACGTAGACAATCTGCCCTCAGGTCTGGGATAACAGCGGTAACCTGCTGCTAATACCAGATAGGTATTGTATACTGGAATGTCTCAATACCTAAAGAGATGTGGCTTTCTCTACATTTACGCCTGAGGATGAGTCTGCGGCTGATCAGGCTGTTGGTGAGGTAACGGCTCACCAAACCTTAGACCAGTAGGGGCCATGAGAGTGGGAGCCCCAAGAAGGACACTGAGACAAGGGTCCTAGCCCTACGGGGTGCAGCAGGTGCGGAAACTCTGCAATGCACGTAAGTGTGACAGGGGGACTCCGAGTGCTAACACACTGTGTTGGCTTTTGCCAAGTGTAAACAACTTGGCGAATAAGAGGTGGGCAAGACCGGTGGCAGCAGCCGCGGTAATACCGGCGCCTCAAGTGGTATTCGCTTTTATTGGGCCTAAAGCGTTCGTAGCCGGTCTGATGGGTCTTTGGTGAAATCCTTGTGTATAACGCAAGGGCGTGCCAGAGAAACTAACGGACTAGAGACTGGGAGAAGGTAGAGGTATTCCTTGGGTAAGAGTTAAATCTGATAATCCAAGGAGGACCACCAGTGGCGGAGGCGTCTACCTAGAACAGGTCTGACGGTGAGGAACGAAAGCTGGGGGATCAAACGGGATTAGATACCCCGGTAGTCCCAGCTGTAAACGCTGCGAGTTAGGTGTTGCATGTCATTCGATGGCATGCAGTGCCGAAGCGAAGGCATTAAACTCGCCGCCTGGGGAGTACAGTCGCAAGGCTGAAACTTAAAGGAATAGGCGGGGGAGCACAACAAGGGGTGAAGCGTGCGGTTCAATTGGATTCGACGCCGGAAATCTCACCGGAACCGACAGCATGATGAAGGCCAGTCTAAAGGGCTTACCTGAAGCGCTGAGAGGTGGTGCATGGCCGCCGTCAGCTCGTGTCGTGAGATGTCCAGTTAAGTCTGGCAACGAGCGAGACCCTCGCTGTTAGTTGCTATTTTCTTTCTTCGGAAAGAAAAGCACACTAATGGGACCGCGCCTGTAAAGGCGAGGAAGGTGAGGGCGACGTCAGGTCAGTATGCCCCGAATGTTCCGGGCTACACGCGCGCTGCAATGCGGCAGACAATGAGCTGCGACACCGAAAGGTGAAGCTAATCTCTTAAACTGCTGCCTAGTTCCGATTGAGGGTTGTAACTCACCCTCATGAAGCCGGAATCCCTAGTAATCGTGTCTCAGAATGTCACGATGAATGTGTCCCTGTTCCTTGCACTCACCGCCCGTCATACCATTCGAGTTGGATGGAAGTGAGAATCCATCTTGTTGGTGGCTTCGAACTTTCATTCGGTGAGAGGGGTAAAGTCGACACAAGGTAGCCGTAGGGGAACCTGCGGCTGGATCACCTCCTTTTTATATTTTATTAGAGTGTTAATGTATACGCTTATTGCATTCTATTTTCGAAAGAAAGTTACATATTCCTATATCCGCTTATATTTCTTAAATTTTTTAAAATTGAACAAAAACAATCTTCATCAAATAAATTAAGTAGAACACATAGTCTTAAATGAAAAAGAAAAATATCAAAAAAATTAAATCTTTAGAAAAGTTTTTTAACTAAAAAATACAATTTATTTTTAATTGGGCTCGTGGCGAAATGGTATCGCGTCCGCCTTGCATTATACTTTTGAAATTTAGTCAAAAGTACGAGATCGCGGGAGGCTCCGGGTTCAAACTACCTACCCTTTCTTTCAAAGAAAGTGCAATTGCCAAAAGAGAAAAGGTAGGTAAGGAAGTCCCGGCGAGTCCAATTTTTAATCATATAAAAAGTGGGAAAAAATGTTTGAAATATCAAAGGTCAAAAAATTTTTCTTTGAAATACCTAAAAAAGAATTTATCATCTTTTTTTCATTCGTAATAATTCCTCAATTTTTAAGACAAATAATTTATTACACAACTTTTCTTCAAACTAACTCAACTATGTTTATAGATAGCTTTGAAACAAAGTCTATGTATAATTCGGGCTTTCCTATTATAGGTTTTATAGAAGAATTATTTATAGGTTCAATTTTTATTTTTTTATGGTTCAAAACAGATAAATTACATTTTTTAACTTATGGATGGATAGCTGATGCTTTCTTTGATATTCTCTCTGTCTTTATTTTTGTTCTTATAGGCGTAACTCCTCTTCAAATTATTTTTGAAGATATAAAAATAAGATTTGGGATTAGAGAATTTTTGCTTCCTTATTTTATTTCAGGACCTATTTTAAATAAAATAAAAGCAAATCCTTATTTGTTATCCATAATAACTACTTCTTTAGGACTTTTATTTACTATGATTATAATTATACTATCTAAATAAACTAATTTTTTCCTGTAACTTCTGTTTTACCTTTTTCTAATTCTTCGACTTGTTCTTTATCAAGCATTAACAACAAAGCTTGGAATTCGCCTACATGAGTTTTTTCTTCTTTAGCAATATCTAAAAGAATATCCTTAATTTTAGCATTTTTAACTACAGCTGCCATTTGCTCGTATAAATTAATTGCATCAAGTTCTGCGATAATGCCAACTCTTAATACCTCTTTATCTAAATCTGTTTTACTAACTTTATCTATTTTTAAAGGAATTTCAGACATCATTTTATTTCACCCAATTTATACAAGCAATTTCTTATTAAAAAGTTTTATAATAATTAATCAATTTAGATAATCTATGATTAAAAATGAATATCAAAAAATATTAAATTTAGATAAAATATTTGATGGAGAACTTTGCCCTGATGAAAAAAAGGGTTATTTTGTTTGTGGTAATCCTAAAAGATGTAAAAGTGTCCTTATCTTCGAAAAAAGTGTAATGATTGAAGTATTCAATCAAAAATTTCCATCTCATAATTTTTATCTTGTAAGTGGGTTAGGTTCACCATCAAAGGAATTACTCAAACATCTTTATCAATATAAAAAGAAAAGAATGTTCTATTTTGGTGATTTTGACCCTGTAAGTTTCTGGATTTATTTTGAATATAAATACGGAAAAAATTTTTACAATAAGCGCTTAAATGTATTTTACGCTGGAATTACTCTTGAAGATACAAAGAAAATAGAAAAACATAGTATAAAATTAACTGATTATGAAAATCAAATACTTTTGTTTTTAAGAAAGTTAAAACACAAAGACTTAAAGAAAGAAATAAATGAATTACTAACTTCGCAAAGAAAATTTGAAATAGACGCTTTTGTTCAAAACTTCGAAGAGTACTTCAAAAATAAAAAGATATGGTAATTAAAGCTTGGAAAGTTAAAATTGAAAGACCAGAAGAAATTTTAGGTAAACCTGAATTGTTTTACACTGATGAAGAAGTAGAAAAATATGCCAAATCAGGAAGTATGAGAAGAGCTCAACAAAAAATAGCTTATAGAATTTTACAAATATTAAAAGTTAATCCTCCTGCTTCAATTCTCGATTTAGGATGTGGTGTTGGTTATACTGCTGAAGTATATCTCAAAGAAGGTTTTGATGTAACTGGGTTAGATATTTTACCTAATATGTTATCCAAAGCTAAACAAAAACAAATAAAAGTTGTTCAAGAAGATATGCGTAACTTAAAAGCTTTCTTTAAAAATGAAAAATTTGACTTTGTTGTCTCAGCTTCGGCTCTTCAATGGATTAAAAACAAAGAAGACTTAAAAAAGGTTGCTGAGGGCATAAAATATGTTCTTAAAGAACATGGAAAAGTGGTTATACAATTTTATCCTTATAGTGAAGAAGAAATGATACAAATAGCTAAAATTTTCAAAAAAGCAGGTTTCAAAACAGAGATAATTATAGATTCTCCAGAAAATCCTAAAAAAAGAATTATATTTTTAGTTGGAGAATTAGAATGAATTTTTTAAAGGCAAAAACTTTATAAATTCTAAAAATTTCTTGATAACTTATGAGATTGATGATTAGATGATTCAGTCTCTTCTAAGTGAGCTTCCTCGATCAATTGACTTGGAAGTGAAAGTATCCTCTTTACATGAATTACACTCATGTTAATGATACTGTGCATAGGAGTAGAATTTTACCAGAAGGCGCTACGCTGTTAGGTGGATGGTTTGGCTCAGGCGCTGATGAAGGACGTGGCAAGCTGCGATAAGCTCTGGGTATCCGCATGCAGGATTTGATCCAGAGATTTCCTAATGAGACTTCTTTTTGGCTAGCAATAGTCAAAACTCGCTTAGCGAGGGGGAACCCCGTGAATTGAAACATCTTAGTAACGGGAGGAAAAGAAATCAATAGAGATGTCGTTAGTAATGGCGAACGAAAGCGACATAGGGCAAACTGAATCTGTTAATGTGAATTAACAGAGATGTGGTGTTGGAGCTGCGTATATTATCTTTTTAGATTAGATGAAACTTCCTGAAAAGGAATACCTTAGAGGGTGATAGTCCCGTAATCAAAAATCTAAAGAGATGATGCAGTTTCCAGAGTACCAGGGGTCGAGATTCCTCTGGGAAAACGGGAGTCAACGACTTCTAACCCTAAATACGTCCTGAGACCGATAGTGAAATTAGTACCGTGAGGGAATACTGAAAAGGATCCAGAAATGGATGTGAAAAGAACCTGAAATCTAACAGTCACAGTATGCTGCGGCGCATAAGGCATTTTTCTTAACGAACTTATCGCAAGGTAATTGTAGTATAGAAAAATGTTCCAGCGTTTCAGCGTACCTGTAGGATAAAGTGGCAGGGAGTTTACCATAGTGGCGAGGTTAAGGTCAAGAGCAGACCAGAATCGAAGCGAAAGCAATAAGCCCGCAGTTTACGAGGGGCACCGTGTGAAAGCGCGGGGAGTCACTATGGCAAGACCCGAAGCCGGGTGATCTAGACCTGAGCAGGATGAAGTGAGGATTAATGTTCTCATGGAGGTCCGAAGAGTTTCTACCTTTCAAAGTGTTCTCGTGACTTGGGTCTAGGGGTGAAAGGCCAATCATACCCGGGAATAGCTGGTTCCTCCCAAAATGGGCCTCAGCTCAGCCTCGATGGAGTATGATAAGATGGTAGAGCACTGATTGGATACGCAGGATTCGAAAGAGTTCGGTATCCTGTCAAACTCCGAATGTCTTATCTATGTAGAAGTCGGGAGTGGGGGTATGGGGATAAGCTCTGTATCCAAAAGTGGAACAACACAGACTAAAGTTAAGGTCCCAAAATGCTGACTAAGTGAATAGAACTTGGTCATATCCCACAAACAGCCGGGAGGTAGGCTCAGAAGCAGCCATCCTTTAAAAAGTGTGTAACAACTTACCGGTCTAGGGATATGGCGGGGAAAATGGACGGGTCTTAAGTCAGCTACCGATACTTTAGAGCGCTTACCAAAAGGTAAGTGATCTGATAGGGAGGCGTGATGCATGGGCAGAAGCTTCTTCGAAAGAAGGAGTGGACCGTGCATTATTGAGAATCCTGCCGGTAGTAGTAGCATAGATAGGTGAGAATCCTATCCGTCTTAAAGGCCAGGGTTCCTCGGCAATGCTTCGTCAGCCGAGGGTTAGTCGGTCCTAACTGTTGCCGTAATCCGAACAACGGGAAAGGGAAGCAGGTTAATATTCCTGCACCACTTAGGACGCTTTGCTCAACTGATGACAATTCGGGATAAATGGAGTACGGCCGTCGCCGTATTGTATAAAAATAAGTTCGGGGAGTTCTATAATGGAGAGATCCGAAGTAAGTTTATACAGCTGATCTATGGTCAGTTTCGTTGACTCCTGGATTCCGTGAAAAATTAGTTGAGAAGTATACTAAGTGTCCGTACCGAGAACCGGGACTGGTGTCCTGGGCTTAGAAGGCTAAGACGTGTAAGGGGAATTCAATTGAGGGAACTCGGCAAATTAGCTCCGTAACTTCGGGATATGGAGTGCCTGCGGTAGTATTTCGTAAGAAGTGTTACTGCAGGCCGCAGAGACTAGGGGAATCGGACTGTTTAACAAAAACATAGCTGATTGCCACTCTGAAAAGAGTTGTATAATCGGCGACACCTGCCCAGTGCGGGTACCTGAAACTCGGTTTCAACTGAGATAAGGGCCCGTAAACGGCGGAGGTAACTGTGACCTTCTTAAGCAAGCGCAATGCCTTGCCATTTAAATGATGGCTTTGCGAACGGTGTAACCAGATTCCCACTGTCCCCAATTGAAGCCTTATGAACACACCCTTCTGGTGCAAAGGCCAGAGACTTCCATCGGGACGAGAAGACCCCAGGAACTTTACTGCAGCCTGTACTTGTTTTTCATTCTTTAAGTTATAGCGTAGGTAGGAGAGGTTTGAGGGTAGTAATGTCAGTTACTATCTTACTCGAAAGTGTAACACTACCACTTGAAGACTGAAAAACTCACCGGGATTCTAAATCTCGAGACACGTATTGGTGGGCAGTTTGGCTGGGGTGGCACGCCGCCGAAAAAGAATCAGCGGCGCCCTAAGGTCAACTCAGTCCGGTCAGAAATCGGACATAGAGCGTAAGGGCAAAAGTTGGCTTGACTGCTTTCCGAAAAATAAGGAAAACAGGTACGAAAGTAGGGCCTAGCGAACCACTACACTCTCTCGTTGAGAGTTAGTGATGACAGAAAAGCTACCCTGGGGGTAATAGAGTTGTCGCACCCGATAGTTCATATAGACGGTGCGGCTTGCTACGTCGTCGTCGGCTCCTCCCATCCTGGTTGTGCAGCAGCAACCAAGGGTACGGGTGTCCACCGGTTAAAGGGGGTCGTGAGCTGGGTTCAATACGCTGCGAGGCAGTATGGTTTTTATCTGGTGGAAGTGTCGAGTGACTGAGTGGAAGTTTCTCTTAGTACGAGAGGAACATAGAAACGGCGCCTCTAGTCAACCAGTTGTCCGACAGGGCAAAAGCTGGGCAGCCACGCGCTGAGGGATAAGAGCTGAGTGCATCTAAGCTCGAAGCCCGCCACGAAAAAAGTCACCATGGTGCGGCAGTAGAAGACTGCGTTGATAGGAACGGGGCGTAATCTGGTAACAGGCAACCCGCGTTTACTAATTGCACCAAGCCTTCGGTAAATATATCTACTCCTATGTTCAGTATCATTTTTTATTTCATTCGTGCCAAGAAGAATATAACTTAAAAAAAGTCTATAGATAAATTGATTTAAGTTTGCAAATATCTAAACTTCTCGAAATTATTATTCAATATAGTCAGATTGTTAATGAAATATTACTAAGTCTTCTAAACTTAAAAACCCAGAAACAAAGATATCTTCCATTGTAAAAGTTACTCTTCCTATAATAGTGTTGGCCTCAACTTAAGTATTAATATATCTCAAATCGGAAAAATCCTTTTGCATAATAAAATGCCAGATATTAGTTATAAGCCAAAATCCTTATGATTTAGGTTGCGGAATGACTTCTTAAAATATTTAAACAAGAGTTATATTGACTTATGTATGATTATTTTAGGAATAGAATCAACAGCTCATACTTTTGGCATAGGGTTAATTGAAGTCAAAAATGATCAACTCAAAATATTAGCTAATTTCAAAGATATGTATAAACCTCCTTCTGGGTGGGGTATAGATCCAAGGAAAGCACAAGAACACCACTCTCAAATTTCAGATGAATTAATAAAAAAATCTCTTGAGATAGCTAAACCTGATTTAATTACTTACTCTGCTGGACCAGGTTTACCTCCTTGCTTGAAAATAGGTCTACAAAAAACAAAAGAATTAGCAGAGAAGTTAAATTTGCCCGTAATAGAAGTTAATCATTGTATAGCTCATTTAGAAATAGGAGCTAAACTTTCGAATTTCAAAGATCCAGCTATGCTTTATGTTTCAGGTGGTAATACTCAAGTTATTGCTTTTGAAAGTGGAAAGTATAGAGTTTTTGGAGAAACTCAAGATATAGGTATAGGTAATCTTTTAGATGCTTTTGGTAGAAAAGCTAACTTAGATTTTCCAGCAGGACCTAAAATTGAAGCTTTAGCTAAAGAAGGAAAATATATACCTTTACCTTATTCAGTTAAAGGAATGGATGTAAATTTTTCAGGAATAAAAACTAAATTGGAAAAAATGATAGGTAGAGAAAAAATAGAAGATCTTTGTTATTCTTTGCAAGAAACTTGTTTTGCTATGTTAGTTGAAATAACTGAAAGAGCTATGGCTCATTGTCAAAAAAAAGAACTTATTCTTACTGGAGGGGTAGCTGCTAATAAGCGTTTGCAAGAAATGTGTGAGATTATGTGTAAAGAAAGAGAAGCAAAATTTTTCCCTGTACCTTTAGATTTAGCTGGAGATCAAGGTGTTATGATTGCTTGGGCTGGATATTTAAACAGAGAAAGAGCTCATCAAAATTATGACTTTTTAGATATTTATCCAAGATGGAGAACTGATGAAGTTAATATTAACTATAGATAAACTTTTTCTAAAAACTAAATTTTATCATAATTCTTCATCAAAAAGGCTTTTAAAAAAAGAATGATTTTAAAATTTATGATATTGACTAAAAATGTAATTCTTGAAAAGATAAATTCGGGAGAAATAAGTATTACCCCTTTCAACCCAAAAAATGTTGGCAGTGGCTCTATTGATTTAACTTTAGCAGGAGAATTTAGAATTTTCAAGAAAAATATAAGAAGTATTTCTATAAATGAAAAAATTGATTATAAAAAATATACTATTAAAATTAAAGCTAAAAAAATTAAAATTATGCCAGGTGAAATGATTTTAGGTATAACTAAAGAAAAAATAAAATTAGCTGACAATCTTTGCGGATGGCTTTATGGAAGAAGTCGTTTTGCAAGGTTAGGATTATCAGTTCATATAACTGCCGGCTTTGTCCAACCAGGGTCTGAAAATAAACAAGTTATGGAAATAGTAAATTTAGCTCCTTTTCCTTTAGAACTTCACAAAGGGGATAAAATAATGCAAATTATAATTGAAGAAACAATAGGTAGATCTAAATTTAATGGAAAATTTAGAAATCAAGAACTTTAAGGTGAGTGAATTTGAATAAATTCATGAAAATAGCCATAGAAGAAGCTCAATATGGGCTTAAGAAAAATCATGGAGGCCCTTTCGGTGCTGTAATAGTTAAAGATGGAAAGATAATTGCAAAGGCTCATAATTCTGTACCTTTATCTAAGGACCCTACTGCTCATGCTGAAATTAATGCTATACGCTTAGCTTGTAAAAAATTAAAAAGATTTAATTTAAGTGATTGTACTATATATTCTACTTGCGAACCTTGCCCTATGTGTTTAGGAGCTATAATATGGGCAAAAATCAAAAAAGTTTATTATGGTTGTACAAGGGAAGATGCTGCTAAAATAGGCTTCGATGATAAATTAATTTATGACTTTATTGAAAGTAAAACTAAAATTAAGAATTTCAAAAGGATTAAAATAGATTCTAAAGAATGTCTTCCTCTTTTTGAAGAATGGTCTTTAAAGAAAAATAAAAAAAGATACTAATTCTTTAATAAAATATGATAAATGAAGAAATAGCTGAAATTTTCTATGAAATTGCTGACATACAAGAAATGCTCAATATTCCTTGGAAGCCTTTAGCTTTTAGGAAAGCTGCTAAAGTAATAGAAAGTATGAATGAAGATTTAGAGGATATTTATAAAAAAGGCGGGATAGAAGCTTTAATGGAAATAGAAGGTATAGGTGAAGGAATAGCTAAAAAAATAGTTCAATTTATTAAAACAGGAAAGGTAGAAGAACATCAAAAATTAATTAAGAAATTTCCTATAAATTTCAAAGAGTTACGCAAAGTAGAAGGCCTCGGTCCCAAAAAGATGAAGTTATTATATCAAAAACTAAAAATTACTAATCTTCAAGATCTTGAAAAAGCTGCAAAGGAAGGCAAAATAAGAAATATACCTACTTTAGGAGAAAAAACTGAACAAAATATTTTAAAGGCTATAGAATTTATGAAAAGCACATCTGAACGTATTCCTCTTGGAATAGCTTTAAACATATCAGAAGAAATAATCTCTCAATTAAAAAAATCAAGATATATTGATAAAATTGAAGTAGCAGGTTCTATAAGAAGAAGAAAAGAAACTATTGGAGATATAGATATTTTAACTACTTCTTCTGATCCAAATAAAGTTATGGATTACTTTACAAAATTAGATAAAGTTAAACAAATATTAGCTCGGGGACCAACTAAAGCTACTGTAATTTATAATAACATAGAAGTTGATTTACGTGCATTAAAACCAGAAGAATTTGGTTCTGCACTTCAATATTTCACTGGATCTAAAGAACATAATATCAAATTGAGAAAAATAGCTATTTCTCAAGGATATAAATTAAATGAATATGGTTTATTCAAAAATGAAAAAAGAGTTGCAGGAAAAACTGAAGAAGAAATTTATCAAAAATTAGGTCTTAAAATTATGCCTCCTGAGCTTAGAGAAGATAGAGGTGAAATTGAAGCTTCAATGGAAGGAAAACTTCCTAATTTAATTAATTTGAAAGATATCAAAGGCGATTTACATTTACACACTAATTGGAGTGACGGAGAAAATACCATAGAAGAAATGATTAAGAAAGCTATTACCTTAAATTATAAGTATATAGCTATAACCGATCATTTGGGGAGTAGCACTCAAATTGCAGGAAGTTTAAGTGAAGAAGATTTCATTAAACAAGCCAAAGAAATTGAAAAGTTAAGAAAAAAGTATCCTCAAATTAAAATATTACATGGTTGTGAAGCAAGTATAACTAAAGAAGGTTTAATTGATGTTAAAAATAATTTGCTTAAACAAATGGATATAGTAATAGCTGGTATCCATATGGGCTTTAAAGGTGATATCAAAGAAAATACTCAAAGATTAATTAAAGCTATGGATAATCCTTTTGTGAATATAATTGCTCATCCTACTGGCAGATTATTAGGACAAAGACCTGGATATGAAATTGATATCAAAACTATAGCTGAAAAGGCTACACAAACTAAAACTGCTTTAGAAATTAATGCTTCATATTTAAGATTAGACTTAAATGATATTAACATCAAAAAAGCAAAGGAATTCCAAACTATTTTTTCAATTGATACAGATTCACATTCAACAAACCAAATGGATCAAATGAAATTAGGTGTTTTCACTGCAAGACGTGGTTGGTGTGAAACTAAAGATATCTTAAATACTTTAAATTATGAAAATATTAAAAAGATGTTAAGAAAATGAAAAGAATTTGGGAAATTGATTTTGCAAGAGGGATAGCAGTAATAATGATGATTATTTATCATCTTCTATGGAGTTTAAGATATTTTAATATTCTTCAATTCAAAGATAATCTTTGGATCTTAATCTTTGCAAGATCTATTCCAACTATTTTTTTCTTAATAGTGGGTATATCCTTAGTTTTAAGTTATAATAAAGGAAGAAAATTAAATTACTATTTTAAAAGAGGAATTAAAGTTATAAGTTTAGGATTGATAGTATCTTTTTTAGCTTGGTTTTTATTTTCAGAAAATGCTATTTTGGGAGTATTAACTTTCATAGGTATTAGTATAATATTAGGAAGTTTCTTTGTGAATTTTAAAAAACTTAACTTAATATTGGGTTTCTTATTTATAATTTTAGGTTTAATTTTTAGTAAAATTAAAGTTAACTTCAATGAATTTATTTGGATAGGTCTTACTCCTAACAATTTTTATCCTATTGATTATTTTCCTTTATTTCCTTGGTTCGGAATAATTCTTATAGGTATAGCTTTAGGAAATTTTCTATATGCATCTGGAAAAAGTCTTTTTAAAGAGCCTAAGCAAAATTTTGTAAAAATTATAAATTTTATGGGAAGACATGCATTAATTTTTTATTTTATTCATAATATTATTATATTTGGTATACTAATATTAGTAAGAGGGAAATAAAAATGGTAGCCAATCTTCCAGTAGAGTATTATGCTGCAGAGGAAGAATATAGAAATGCTAAATCACCAGAAGAACAATTAAGATGTTTAGAAAAAATGCTTTCACTTATTCCTCAACATAAAGCTTCTCAAAAAGTCAGAGGCGAAATAAGAAGAAAAATTTCTCTTATCAAAAAAGACATTGAAATTGAAAAAAAGAAAAAACAAGGTTTTTTTAAAAAAGGTATTAAGAAAGAAGGTGCTTCACAAATTTGTTTATTAGGCATGCCTAATGTTGGAAAATCCTTTATTATGAACAAGTTATGTAATACTAATTTACCTTCTACTGAAATACCTTTTGAAACAAAAGAGCCAAGTGTAGGTATGGCTGATATAGAAAAGGTTAAAGTACAGCTTATAGAACTTCCATCAGTCTTCCAAGGTTTTTATGCCAAAAGAGGAGATATAAGATCAATTATAAACACTTGTGATATTATATGTATAATTTATAAAAATGAAGAAGAAATAAAAGAAATACTAAAAGAGATAGACACTAATAATAAAAAAATAATAAGCGGAAAAAGTTCAGAAATTGAAAAATTAAAACAAGAAATATGGAAAGCTATAGACAAAATAAGAATATATACTAAACAACCAGGTAAACCTAAAGAGGAAACACCTGTAGCTTTAAATCGTAATGCTACTATAGAGGATTTAGGAAAAATTATCCATAAAGACTTTCTTAAGAAATTTAAATATGCTAAAGTTATAAGACCTTCCGATAAGATCAAAGAAATAAAAGCTAGTTTAAAATTCAATTTAAAAGATGGTGATATAGTAGAGTTTAGAACTTCATAGAAATAAATTTAATAAATCAAAAACTTAAAAAACGCATGGAAAAGGTATCAATTATCCCATGTGAAGATTATAAAGTTGACGATATATATTTAGCTATTAAAAAAGGCATAAAGGATATTGGTTTTAAAATTAAAAAAGGTAGTAAAGTTCTTATAAAACCTAATGTTTTAGCAGGTAACCCTCCAGAAAAAGCAACTGTTACTCATCCCAAAGTAATTGAAGCTCTTTGTAAGTTACTAAAAGAAAGAGATTGTGATATAACTATAGGGGATTCTTCAGCTTATTATGTAAAAGGCTTTACTATGACTAATTTCAAAGAAGTGGGCATAGAAGAAATAGCTAAAGTATACAAGGTTAAACTTATGGCTTTTGAAAGAGAAAAAATAACTGTAGCAAATAAACATAAATCAAGATTTTTTGAAAATATTTTCATACCAGTACCTTATAAGGACTTTGATTTAATAATTAATGTTCCTAAATTAAAAGTCCATTCTTTAACAAAAATAAGCGGAGCGATTAAAAATATGTATGGTGTAATACCTGGAGGCATTAAACAATATTATCACGATCAATTAAAAGTGCTATTTAATTATGAAAGGTTATGGGGCGAATTTTTAAATGATGTTTATTTGAATTTAACTCCAGATCTTTGTATACTCGATGGAATAATAGGCCTTGAAAGAGATGGGCCTGCTGCTACAGGAGACCCTAAAAGAGTAGGAGTAATAATGGTTTCTAAAAATGGATGGGCCATGGATTATGTTATATCTAAATTAATTGAAGAAAATGTAGAAGAAATTCCGGTTTTAGCTGATGCACAAAAAAGAAATCTAATAAATTTCAAAAAAATCAAAATTATAGGAAAAATTCCATCAATAGATTTTGTAAAAGTGAGTAAAAAATCTAAAAAACCCAAATTAATCAATTGGATGATATCTAAACTTTGGAATCAACTTTATGTCCAACCTAAAATAAATTTATCTAAATGCAATTTATGTATGGAATGCTTAAAAGAATGTCCAGTTAACGCTATAACTCTATATGATAATAAAGTAGTAATTGATCAAAAATCATGCATCCATTGTTATGGATGTGAAAATTATTGTCCTCAAAAAGCCATCTATTTTAAAGGATCTTTAATAAATAGGATAATAAACACTTTCAGAAAAATAATAAAAATATGACATCTAAAAGTCCTTTTTATAGAGAATGGTGGTATTTCGTAGCCTTTACATCGTGTAAAAAAGTAATAGCTGGAAATTTTTTTATTAATGGTAAAGCTTCAATGGGAAAATTGTGGGTATCCTTATATAGACCTGGAAAAAAAGCCATAAACATAATCAAAAGAATAAAATTTCCTAAAGTAAGCACAGAAAAAACATATATTAAATTTAATAAAAATATTTTTGAGGAAATTGAGGGTATATGTCATATTCAAATAGAAGAAGGTAAAATATCTTTAAATATCAAAGGAAAAACTAAATTTCCTACTAAAATTAGTAAAGTAAGATATAAATTTGGAAAAAATGTCATAGATTGGATAATTCCTGTTTTTAAAGGTAGATTTGAGGGCACTCTTAAAATTGATGAAAACATTGAAAAAATAAAAGGCTTTTTCTTTCATGATCATGTCAAAATGAATATTTATCCTTGCAAAGAATTAATTAGTTTTAAAGGATGGATATGGGGTTTAAAGTACTTAAAAGACCAATCTTTACTTTTTGTTAAAGTTTTATATCAAAAACCCTTTATTTTAGGACTTAGACTTAAGGGAAATAAAATTCAAAGAATAAAAAATTTAGATGTATTTTCTATTTATCCTTCATTAACTTTACTTAAAACTAACTCTCAAAAAATATTCATTGAAACACCTAATGTTCATCTTGTAACTTTATCAGATAAATTTCTTTCGAACTTTATACAAAAATTAGTGTTCCAAAAAAGACATTGTTATAATTTTAAAAATGAAGAAATAAATTATATAGAATCTATGTTTTTAAGGCCAAAGTTCTTTAAAAGCAGAAGAGATATCTTTTTCTGACCAACCTGCTTTTAATAATTCATATTTAACTAATTCTTTATTATGATTTAAAGTTTTAACTTTAAGTATATATTGCTTCAAAGCTTCAGGAACTTTACTTTTATGATGTGTACTTAAATATTTATAAACTATCAAAATTATTCCCAAAGTAATTGAAACGCCAAAAACAACTAAAGACCATTTAAAGAAGTCACTCCATTTAAACTCTGAAGTTTTGTTCAAATTTTCAGAATTAATTTTTTGTTCATAGCAAGAACCACAATCAAAATTACAAGATGAACAATTCTCTTTTTCAGAACAAAGACCATTGCCACAAGTTTCAGCATAAGATACAAAATCTTTAGATGAAGTTTTTACTATTGCAAAAATACCTTTATCAAAAGGAGCAATAAAGTAAGTATAGCTCTTATCAGATTTTATTATTTTAGCTTCATTTAAAACCCATTTTTCATATCTTTCTTGAGCTAAAAATATTTTACTTTTTCCAATCCAAGAATTTTCAACTTTAAAATAAGCATATCCTTTATAAAAACTAAAATCAGAAGAAAAATTAAAAGTTTTATAAGTATCAAAAGGCACAGAGAAATTAATCTCTTGAAAATAAATAGTATAATTATCATAACTTTTTAAAGGAGTAATATATATTTTATATACACTTTCATTAAAATCTATGGGTGTTGGTAGTCCTGTATAAAGTTTATCTGCATTTTGAAGAATAGCATAACCCACTATTTGCAAATTAACTAAAAAGGCTACAGCTATTAATATAATTGATAAAGTTATAGCCATTGAAAGAATGCTTTTAGCCATAAAAATTAAAAACAATTAAAAATATATTTACTTTTGTATTTATATGGTAGAAATTATAGGTAGAGGGGCAGAAGCTATTCTTATTAAAGATGGAGAAACCCTAATTAAAAAAAGAATTCCAAAGGGATATAGAATAAAAGGATTAGATGAACTTTTAAGGAAAAAAAGAACTAAAGCCGAAGCTTCTATAATTCTTAAAGTTCAAAGATTAGGTATAAAAGTACCTAATATTTTATCCAGAGACGAAACTTCAATAAATATGGAATTTATAGAAGGAAAACTATTAAGGGATTACCTAGAAAAATTTGATGATGAAACTTTAAAAAATATATCTTATATGATAGGTAAAGATATAGCTAAGCTTCATAAGGCTGGAATAATCCATGGAGATTTAACTACCTCTAATATGCTTTTAAAAAATAATGAAATTTACTTTATTGATTTTGGCTTAAGTAATCACTCTATAAAAATAGAAGATAAAGCTGTAGATTTACATCTTCTCAAAGAAGCATTAATATCTAAACATAATAAGATATGGGAAGATTTCTTCAAAAATATAATTAATGCTTATATGCGAGAAAGTAAAGAAGGAGATATTATTCTTAAAAGATTAGAAATTATAGAAAAAAGAGGAAGGTACGTAAATCATTAATTTTACCAAAAGGATTATAAATCCATATTTTTCTTCTTTAAGTAAGACAAATTAGGTATTTAGCTTAATTTGATCGGGGAGTGATTAAATGGCAAGAATGTATTCTGGAAAAAAAGGTAAACATGGTTCAACTAAACCAGTTAGAAAAACGGCACCAACATGGCTTAAGTATAGTCCATCTGAAGTAGAAAATTTAGTCGTAAAATTAGCTAAAGAAGGTAATCCTTCTCAAAAAATAGGACTAATTTTAAGAGATACTTATGGTATTCCTAGTGTAAGAACTATAACTGGTAAAAAAATATTAACTATTATTAAAAATGCCGGATTAAATCCATCTATTCCAGAAGATTTAAAAAATTTGATAAAAAGAGTTCTTCAAATAATTAAGCATTTAGAAACCAACCGCAAAGATATGACTGCTAAAAGAGGATTACAATTAACTGAATCTAAAATCAGAAAATTAGTGAAATATTACAAAGCTAAAAAGGTCTTACCAGAAGATTGGACTTATTCAACAGAGCAAGCTAAATTCTTGTTCAGATAAAATGGCTTACGAATCTTTTTTTAATTATTTAGAAAAAAAATTGCCCCTTTTAGTTAGAACTATAAATGAAAGCAACAAAATATTTTGTGTATCTCATCTTGATGCCGACGGACTTTGTAGCGGTGGGATATTAATAAAATTGCTTAAAAAAAGTAATAAACTTTTCAATATGACTATTATTAAAAATATAGAACCTGATTTTATAGAAAATCTTAAAAATAAAGATTATGATTTATTTATTTTTACAGATATAGGAAGTGGAAGTACTCATTTGTTAAGTGAATTGATATCTTCAAAAAAAGTAATAATTATAGATCATCACCCTATTAGTGAAAATCTTTCTTCCTCTAACTTAATTCATATTAACCCTCACGAGATAAATATAGATGGAGGATCAGAAATAAGTGCCTCTGTTCTTACATATTTTATAGCTAAAGCTCTTAAAGTAGAAGGTATATCCCACCTTGCTTTAACAGGTGCTATTGGTGATAACCAAGAAAAGGGAGAATTTAAAGGGTTAAATAAAATTATGCTTGAAGAGAATACAAATACTATTGAAGTTAAAAAAGGATTAAAAATTTTTGGAAGGATATCAAAACCTATTCATAAAGCTTTAGCTCAATTAGATGACCCAATTATTCCTGGCGTGAGTGGAGACGAAAGTGCAACAGTTCAATTTTTATCTGAGATAGGAATTAATATAAAAGATGGTGAAAAATTTAGGACTTTAAATGACTTAAATGAAGAAGAGCAGAAACATCTCATAGCAAGTATAATTATGAAAAGAAATACCGAAAATTTTAATCCAGATGATATATTTGGAAAGATTTACATTATAAAAAATAAACAAGATGTTTTATCTGATGCAAGAGAATTTTCAACTCTTTTAAATTCTTGCGGAAGGCAGGGCTTTCAAGGTTTAGGTCTTGCTCTTACATTAAATGGAAATGAAGCCAATATAGAAGAAGCTAAAAGTTTAATGAATGAATATAGAAAAAAATTAATAGAAGCTATGAACTGGCTCGAAAGTGTAAAAGAAAATCCCGACTATTTTATTCAAGAAGATAATATTTTATACATAATTGCTAACAAAAATATATCAGATACTATGATAGGGACTTTGTGTTCTATGATTGCTCAATCCAAAAAAAATGATAATTTATCCATGATAATTGGCTTTGCTGATTCAGATAATGGAACTAAAGTATCTGGAAGACTTTTAAAAGAAGAACCCTTTGAAGTTGGAGATTTAATATCTAAAGCAGCTCTTGAAGTAATGGGCCAAGGTGGAGGCCATGCTAAGGCGGGGGGAGCAAAAATACCTTTAGGAAAGGAAAAAGAATTTATATCTGTTTTAAATAGAATAATTAAAGATATAAACCTTAAAAAATTTGATTTAAAGTAAATATTTGGTGAAATAATGACAGAAAAAAGAAAGAGTAAAATGTGGTATAAAATAATAGCTCCGAAAATTTTAAATGAAATAAATGTAGGAGAAATACTCGGTCCTTCTGAATCAGAAGGATTAATAGGTAGAAAGATAAGCTTGCCTCTTTCAGAAATAAGTAAAGAACTCCTTAAATATTATATTAAAATGACTCTAAGAATTAAAGAGATAAAAGGAGAACAAGCTTATACAGATATAGTTGCCTATGAATTAACTAAACCTTATCTTTCAAGAATAATTAAAAGAAAGGGGAGTAGGGTAGATTTAATTAGGGATATAAAATTAAAGGATAACAAACCTGTTAGAATAAAAGGTTTGTTAATGACTGCTTTTAGAACTACTAATAAACAAAGAAAAGCTGTTTATCATGCTTTTGAAGAAGAACTTGAAAAATTTGTTATTGATAAAGATTTTGAAGCTCTTATAAGTCTTTTCATAAGTGGTAAGCCTCAAAAAGAGATGATATCTCATATAAAAAAGGTTTATCCTGTTAAATTTTTAGATATAAGATCTATCGAAATTTTATCTCCTAAAAAGGAAAGCAAAGCTATAAATGTAAAAGAAATTGAAGAAAAGTATAAAAAACAAGCAAGTTCGCCTAAAAATCAAGAAATAGAAGAGGAAGATGAAGAACCTAAAAAGAAAAAGGAAACTTCATCTGACGACTATGGAAATGAAGAAATAGGAGAAGAAAACTCTACTAATTAAAATTTCATTATTCTCCATGGGTAATCTTCTTTAGCTATAAGACAGACTCTTGAATCTTCTTTTTCATCTATTATTTTCCAACCCATAGCTTTAGCTATTTTCTCTGAAAAATCTCTAATTTCTTTGTGAGTAGGCATTTGATTATAATTTAAACGTTCGGTAGATTCACCTATAGACATATAAGCTTTGGGTTCAACAAAATGTACGCCTGAATCAAGAGCAAGTTTAGCATACTTTTCTGGTGAATGCATATTCAAATCTTTAACTAAAGTAAGTCGTAAAACTTTACGAGTATTCATATTTTTAATAAATTTTAAAGTTTCCATTAAATTTTCCCAGCCATCTTTAATTTGAGGAATACAAGTTTTAAGATAAGTTTCTTTATCCGGAGCACAAAGAGAAACATAAAGTTGTGTTGGCATTTCTTTAAGTTTCTTTAAAGCTTCTGGTTGAGTTCCATTAGTTACTAAGAAAGTAGTCATACCTCTTTTGTGAAATTCTTTCAAAAGTTCATTCAATTTAGGATAAAGAGTTGGTTCTCCTGTAAGAGAAATAGCTGCATGCTTTGGATTTTGAGCTTCTTTAAATTTAGTCATATTAGTTTTAGCAAAACCTGGAAAGCCATTTATTAATTTTCTTTGTCCAAGAATCATTTCATCTACAATTTCCTTAGGATCTTCAAAATCTAAACCTTCAACAGATTTTTCGAAATTACCAACCCTCCAACAAAAAAGACAATTTTGAGTGCACCAATTAATAACAGGAGTACATTGGAGACATAAATGAGAACGAATGCCGTAAAATTGTTGTTTATAGCAAAAACCCTCATCTCTAAGTGATTTCTTCAACCATGTACATATTTTAACTCCAGAATGCTTACCAACTAAATAATAATGCTGTTTCTTCAACTTATTTTTCAATTCTTCACTTAAAACTGGCTCAGGCATGATAAATTGAAATTAAAGTTAATTAAAAACTTTTTCACAAGTATCAAAAAGTAAAATATATATAATCTTAGATAATAAATTTCATTTAGATGCGCCGATAGTCTAGGAGCCCTTTTAAGAGCCTTTCTTAAGAAGAAAGGTTCTAAGAAAGGATGGACAATGGTTAGGATGGGAGCTTGCCAAGCTTCTGACCCGGGTTCAAATCGCACTGCCCAAAGAAAGATAAATGGGCAGGTGGAGAAAGTCCCGGTCGGCGCATATTTTTTACAACAATATTTAAGCAATTAAAAATAATAAGTTGTAATAGTATATGTAATCACTTTATAGTTATAAAAAAAGAAAAGATTTATAAATGACTTCCTTCTAAAAAAAGGATATGTTAGCTAAAGAAAGACAAAGTGTGATTAGTATACTTGAACATCATTATGAACAAGTTAGTGTAAACCCTAATAATAAATCTTGCAGTGGTAAGATAAACAAAATAGGACTATTTAACGATACTCATTTTAGCTTTTTTGAAAGAAGTTCTGGTGAAATCAAAAATGAAGCATGTGAAAGCTTATGCAGGCTTTTAGATCATACATCACAAAATTCAGATAATATAATTGGTCTTGGAGATTATGATGACTTAAATTATTTATCCATGATAGGAGTTTACCTTATCAAAACTACAGAAAAACCTTTCAGGTTACTTAAAGGAAACCATGATAATTATAATAACAATCCCGAAAATCTAATAAAAAAATTACCACACTTAAAGAAGTTTTCACCTATTTTAATAAATAATAAAGATAAAGTATACCCATCAAACTTAGAAGAAGTTATATTTGACAATTCTAAAAAGAATATATTCATATTTAAACATCAAATTAATAATTACAATAGCTATATTCATAAAAAATATAACTTTATTGACAAAGAAAATGCTTTATATTTAGAATATAACAATTTGATAAAAGTATATGGACTTAAAGAAGAAGATATTCAAAATGTTTATATAATAACAGGACATGACCATAGTACTCCTGGGATAATAAAAATTGACCAAATAGAACATGAAAAAAAGAATATATTTAATGTTATATTACCTCCCTTTACAACACGTGAAGGAAATAATGCTAACTCAGTAATAATTAATCCCAATATGTATATTTTAGATTTAGAAAATCAGGAGATTAAGAGGGTATATTTATCAAACAATGAGGTCTACGAAGAAAGTTTATTTAAAATCCCTGAATTAAAAAATAATCAAAATTACAATAGTATAAAAAGATATAATGTAGAAATAAAAAATAGTGATAAATATGGAATATAAACGTATACTTATTTCACCAAGAGAATTAACTGAGGATGAAATCAAAAATAAAAGCATAGACTCAATTATTATTTATTCTTCAAAAAAACCTTCATATATGCCTGCTAATAGTATTTTCATAAATTCACAAATTCAATATAATGGACAAATAATGGAAAATTATTTTAGCTTCATTAAACTATTTCCACCAGAAGGTAATATTCCTGCTTATATTCAAATAGTTGAACTTGATAAAGAAAATAACCTTGAAGAAATTTTATTTAAAGAACCTCTTAATATACCTATATTAATTGAAGCTACTATAAATCATTCTGAAATAAATTATAGATTATGTGATCTTAAATAAAGTTATACATAACATTTATATATAAGATTAAAATTTCTTTTTAAAATGAAGATAGTAACTTTAACTGACCCTCATTTAGAAAAAATTAATTTTTTAAAAAATAAAAAAGACCACTATAGTACATTATCAACGATTATAAGCGCGATTAAAGAAGAAACAGATTTTTTCATCGGGTTAGGAGATTATGGAACAAAAGATGAAATTTATAAGGGACTAATGGGCCTCCTTATAAAGAATGCATATGGAAAAGATTTAATTTTATTAAATGGTAATCATGATAAAAATGATGTTATTATAAAAAAAAGATTGATTAAAAAAGTGTATGATGGCTATCAAAATAAAAATTTTCCAAATTTAGATACTTTACCTGAAATGAATGATGGTGATTGGCAAAAAATTTTCTGCGGAGGATATGAGTTTAAAACTAAAAGTAGAAATGAAGAAAATTTATATATATTCTGCCATAGTTTAGAACAAATTCTAAATGATAAAGTAGAAATTATCGAGAATATGAAAAGATGTTATGGTAAATACTATAAGAATATGTTAAATCAAAACGACTTATATAAAGAAAGATGTAATTTATTTACAGATAAAGATAGGATTTTAGAAAAATATAAAAATGAAATTAATGAAAAAACTAAAAGGATTATAATAGTATCGGGGCATAGTCACGACGAACCTTATGCCGTTAAAATAGATCATATAAAAAATAATCCAGATATTATAAGAGTACGATTATCTCCTTATACTACTCATGATTTAAATAAAAAACCTAAAGGGAGAATAATTATAAACCACTCAGTTTTTATTATAGATACTGAAAAAAATAGTATAACTCAAGTGTATTTTTTAAATAAGGGATATCCTTCCAACGTGGTACATTACAATTTTCTATTTGAGATAGAAAATTTGAAAGAAGAAGGTCAAAGTACAACATATCAAATATCTATAAAAAAGGGGAAGTACTTAAAAAATTAAAAACCAAAAGCTTAAAATTACAAAGAGTTATTAATTAACATAAGTTATTTACTTTCAGAGGGTGTTTAGATGGTAGAAGTTACAGTAAGAGTATGTGACATTTGTAAGGAAAGAATCGCAATAGGTAATTGTCCAATATGCGGCAAGGATGTATGCAAACCAGATACTCAAGCTTTTAGCATAGAAATGGGCTTAAAATGGAGAGGTCCTGCTGTCGAACTTTATAGAGAAAATATATGCTTAGATTGTGCTAAAAAAATTGAAAGTCAATCCAAAGATATTCTTTTGCAACTAATATCAAGAATTCAACCAGAAGTTAGAGATATACTTAAGGATCACATAAAGAAAGAATGAACCTCAAAGATTTTTATAATATAATTTATGAAACTCTTTTAAGGAGAGCTCAGGTTCTTATTATTATCTTAGGTATTATTGCTGCCATAATGGTGGGCGTACATGCTTATAGATTTATATACAATATTAATCTTGTAAACGAAAGATCCACTTATTGCGAATCAGATAATGATTGTTTTTATGAATGCGGAAAGTGTGTATCTATATCTAAAAATAATATGTGCCCTCCTTGTTTTGATTGTAATTGTCAATGTATAAATAATAAATGTACTTTGATTAATAATAGTTTATAAAAAAATTAATAAGATTTAAAAACGAGAGATATTTTGTAACATTTATGGGCTCGTGGCCTAGTGGTTATGGCGTCCGCCTTACACGCGGAAGGTCCCCTGTTCAAGTCAGGGCGAGCCCACTTTCTTAAATAAGTTGAATTTATAAGTAGCTTATACATTTAAAATAAACAATGATAGAAATACCTGAAGATGAAACAAATGAAACTCAAAAGATAAATTACACCAAAAAATCTAATCCTTTGGTTCGAATAGTTAAATTAGTCTCAAAATATTTATTTATTTTCAAAGAAAAACCTTCAAAAGAATTAGAAAATTCTTTAAAGTTCTTAAAATGGGGTATTTCTAGCAGTGAAGTTAAAAATTTCAGTATAATTTCTTCTTTAGTAGTATTTTCCTTATTTACTTTAATAAATATATTATATACTTATTTAACTCATCAAATATCAATAGTTCTAACTTTAACAGAATTAATTCTGCCTTTAACAACTTACTATCTTATTTTATCTTATCCAATTACTCAATCTAAATTAATTAAAATAAATGCTATTAGTGAATCACCTAAATTATTAACTCAAATTATAATAGCTCTCAAACAAAATCCAAATTTAGAATATGCTATATATAATACTTTAAAATATAATAAAGGTAATTTATCAGAAGAATTAAAACAAATTCTTTGGAAAAATATAACAGGAGAAAAAACAAATCTTAAAGCAGAAATTACACATTGGGGAGAAAAATGGAGTGAAATTCTTCCAGAATTTAAAAGAAGCATTTATTTGATAATTTCAGCTCTAAGTGAAAAAAATGAAATGAAAAGAAATGATACTTTAGACAAAGCTATCCAATTAACTATTGATGGTTCCCTTCAAAAAATAAAAGAATATGCTAATAATCTTTATATTCCTACTTTAATTCTTTTTAGCTTCGGAACTATAATTCCTTTAGTGATTATTTCTCTTCTTCCAATAATATCTTTTATAGGAAAAGATATATCTTCACCTATACAAATGTTTTCTCTTTTACTTATTTCTCTTATAATTATATATTTATATTCTAACAAAATAATAACTCAAAGGCCGCCTGCTTTTTCAAATTTTACTTTATTAAAACAAATGAAAGGCTTTCCTAAACCAGGCAATATTAAAATTAAAATAAATAAGTTTGAAATAGAGTTCAATGCTATTTTTTACACTTTAAGTGTTTTAGTTTTAATTTCAACACCCGGCTTATTTTATTTGGTAAATAAAATTTACAAAAGTGAAGGATTATCCCTTCTTTTAAGTCTATTAAATGGTTATAATACTCTTTTTATAGTATGGGGTGTTGGAATTGCTTTTACACTTTATACTTTTGGTACAACTTGGTTTAAAAAGAAAGAAAGAGATAAAATTGCAACCCTTGAAAAAGAAATGATTGATGGTTTTTATCAGATAGCTAGTAGGATAAATGAAGGGAGGTCACCAGAATCAGCTATAAACTTTGTAGCTAATTCAATGAAAAGAACATCTTTTGGTAATTTAATGAAAGATACATATAATTTAATTAAAAATAGGAATGTTACCCTTAAACATGCTCTTTTTGACTCTAATTTTGGCACTTTAAGTAATATAAATTCAGAAAATTTAAAAATAAGCTTTGAACTTTTCTTAAATTCAATTAAGAAAGGCTCCAATTTTTGTGCTCAAACTTTATTTATGATATCTAATCATTATGAGACTTTACAAAAAACTGAAAGATTAATGAAAGAAACTTTAAAGAATTCAATATCTATGATGAGAATAACCGTATCTCTCTTGGCTCCTATCATAACTGGTTTAGTTGTTACCTTACAACAAACGATTCAAAATAGTATAACTATAACTCAAGAAAGATTAACTGCTTTAGGATACAACTTTGAAAATTTTCCATTATTTAAGACTCCTATGTTAAATGTTGAAATTCTCCAACTTATAGCTGGTTTATACATGCTTTTTCTTGCGTTAATTCTCATAAGGTACATTACTTATATAGAAAACGGAAAGGATGAAGTTATGCTTGGAAATGAAATTAAAAATAATATACCTTTAGCATTATTTATATATACTCTCGTTCTTATTATATCTAGAGCAATTTTAATATAAGGAGTGGTAATTATGAAATTACTTAAAAATAAAAAAGGAATTGAAGGAATGCCTTTAAAATATATTGTAATTGCCTTAGTTGCTGCTTTAGTAATTGGAATAGCTCTTCAATTTGTAGGAATTCTCAAAGAAGGGACTATAGGGGCAGCCCAAAAATATAATCAAAGTGTAAATGAAAAAGTCATAAAAGAACTTGACACTACTAGTCCGACTATATATGCTACAGCTCTTTGCATTAACAACACTAATGATATAAATAAGTGTGATAAAAGCAATATTGCCAAAAATAACCCCTTATACATTTTAGCTAATGTATCAGATAATGAAGGTGGAAGTGGAATAGAAAACTATGGAGGAGTTTATGCCTATTATTATATAAATGGCAATTCACAAAACATTTCTATAAGTATGCAATATATAGGAGATAATATCTACAAAGGATATTTTGACGCAAACGAAAGTGGTACTTGGTATGCTTGGGTATATGCCAAAGATAAAAATGATAATCTAAAGTACGCCAAAACAAACAATGTCACTGTTAATTAATAAAAGAGGAATTGAAGCTTTTCCTTTTCTTTTACTTTTGACTTTAATTATAGCTAGTATAGTATTAGTTGTTTCTCTCTATGAAATTAACATGTTATCAGAACTATCGGAAAAAAAAGAAATGAGCAAAACATATAATGACTTCATAGAAGCTATACAAAATTTAAAGATAAGTGCAGATCAAGGTTCTTTTATAAATGTAAAAATTAAAATTGCAAAGGGGTATAAATTGTCTATTTCTCCTGAAGAAGATCAAATAATTGTAACTTATGGAGATCAAAAAATCGTCAACAACTTAAATGTTAATATATTACCTATAACTATAACTAAAGAATTAAAAGAAGGAGAATATGTCATTGAATTATATTATGGAAACTTTTCAGGAACGCCAGAACCATACACCCTTTACTTTATATAAAAGAGGAGTAATAAATTTAGCTTTTTCAAATTTGGTAATGCTAATAATAGCTTTAGCAGTAATTACAGCTATTTTTTACATTAATTTGGTTCAAAAACAAATTGAAGCCAAGGAAAATTTTGTAAAGGAAGCAAGAACTATTTATGAAATAGCTTATATAATCTCAAAAGAAAATTATAATGTAAATTTAACTCATAAAACTAATATTAAAGGTCAAATAATTTTTGAAAACAAAAGAATGACTATCCTCTATTCTGAAAATAAATTCAGCGAGTATTTTAGTAAAAATTTAAGTCAAAAAATAGACTTTGACGGATGTATTCAATTCACTAAACAAGGTGAAAATATGGAGGTATATCCATGTTAAGAGAAGACCTTTTTGTTCTTATACCTTTAATTATTATTTTCACAACTCTTTTTACATTTATAATTCACAATAGTTTATATTTCTCCGAAAAAGAAAAAGTATTAAAACTATACCAAGAAACCTCTTTAATAAGTTACTCAGTAATGAATCAATTTAGTAATGGTCAAGGAGGTTTAAACATTACTTTTAATCCAGGATATAGAAATTTTTCAGAGCTAAATTTACCAGAAAATCTTAATTTTAAAGTTCAAATTAAAGATATTGAAAATAATAAAAATTGGACATGGCAAAATGTAAATGGAAAAAAGAACTTAAAAATTGTCAAAGAGTATCCCACTTATATTACTCTTAATGAAACTAAAAATGATTTAGCTATGGTAGAAATTTATGTCTTCGAATAAAGCTCAAACAATGCTTATAGATATTCTTTTGCTAATTATAGTTCTAATTCTCTTTATAGCTTTTATAAATAAAAGTAATGATTATACTAAAACTATTAATCTTTTAAACTCAAAAAACCAAAATGAATATGCAGACAACCTCTTAACAACTATCCTTAATAGCTATGCTGGAAATTCTACAATCCTTGAGAAAATAAGTATGGAACATTGTAATAATGAAAATAATTATTATCTTTTAAACGAAAGCGTATTTAAAATTATGAACAAAATCGGAAAAGAAGATAATTACTTTATATTTATTTATAACAAAGAAAGAAAAAGAGCAATTTATAACAACTATTCTTGTATTAAAACTGAACATATTAGTTTAGCTTCTATACATATTAATTTACCTTGCAATAAAAGTACAGATTTAATTTTAGGTACATGGCCTAAATCTCAAAAGGTGGAAACATGCTAAATAAAAGAGGATATATTATAACTCCTTTAGTATTCATAGCTATTTTAATTCTAACAATTACTACTATAACTTATTATAATAATATGGATATAAATTTAATGAATGAAATTCGTTCTATAGAAGAACTTCAAAGGGCTCATAAAGAATTAGACAAAAAATTAATAGATCAAATTAATTTTATGAAAATAGCAACTTATCAATGTTCTAATGATTATTGTTATCCTAACAAAACTGAACAATTAAAAAGTTGTATAATTTCTAAAGCTAATGAGTTTTATAATAATACTAATTGGCAAATAGATATATACAATGAAACTAACAATTTTAAACTTGGATTCAAAACTAGTAAATTTTATAGTAATTTTTCACTTATGTCTTCCTCTTCAAAAGATATAAAAGTTATATTAAGCAAGGAATATTTCAAATTATGTTAAGGTGAAAAAATGTTTTGGGGAAAAAATAAACAAAAAATTGAAATGCTTGAAAAAGTAGTTGATGCTTTAGGAAGAAGTATAGAAGATTTAACAGCAGAAGTAAATGTACTTAGAAAAGAAGTTGAAGATTTGAAAAAATCTAAAAAAAGAGAACATTAATTATTTAGATATTGCACCGACAGGACAAGAACTAATTGCTTCATCAACACAAGGAAGAACTTTAGCTCCTTTTTTTACAGTAGCTTTACCATCTTTACCTAATTCAAAAACATCAGAACAAACAGAAGCACACATTCCACAACCTATACATTTACTTTTATCAATTTTTACCATAAACTCACCTAAAATTTTAAAGAGTTGCTATCTTAAATATTTTAATGTATTAATATTTTAATAATTTCATAACATAGGGCATAAGATGCATAGCATTAATTTCTTTTAAAAAGCCATTTGCACAATCTTTTTCATTAAAGTTCAAAACAAAATCTGGTTTTATTTGTCCTCCAGCAATGCAAACTGGAACTGCATCTTCAGTGTGGGCCCCAGTTTCACTTGATGTACAATGATCACTTGTAATTACAATTATAGTATTCCCCAAATCAATATTTTTAAGAAGAGGCCCAAAAAAGTACTTATCTATGTCTTCAATAGATTTTATTTTATCTTGAATTTTATGATTATGACTAAAAAAATCAGGGTCTTTGAAATGAATATAAAATCCATCATAGTAAGACATATTTCTAAGTATGGTTGTTAATCTAATATCCCATTCATATTTTTCATCAGTGGAAGATGCTATAGGAAAAATAGTCATGCCAGAAAGGATAGCTATACCTTTCTCAGCAGCAGTCTCAGCAAAGCAAAGTCCATTATAGTCGTACTGTTTCTTAAAATTAATTAAATTAGGTAATTTTGTACCTCCATCTCTAGTTACAATTAAATTAACTGGTAAAAGTCCATTTTTTACTCTTTCAATATTTATAGGATGTCTTTCAAGTATTAATTTACTTTGGATAATAAAACTATTAACAAGTTTAGCTGAAAATTCAGCTTCAGGAGTTTTTTCTAAAGCAAAAGCTTCTTTAAATGAAGTGTTTGGTTTTTGAGGGATAGAATGACTTAAAGCTACACTTTCTGCATTATTCCTACTCCAATTAATATCAAAATAATCTAAAACGTAACCAGGATGAGTATTAGAAATTTTAGAAGAAAGTTTTTGCTTTGATTTTATAACTAAAACACTTCTATGTCTTGATGTGGCTTTAAAAATAAATTCAGCACCTTCAAGAGAAACGAAAGAATTTATTGCATCCTCAAAAGCTTTCAATTCTTCTTTAGAAAGATCATCTATCCTAACTGAAACAATGTTCCCTTTTAAATCTATAGACCCAAAATTACACCTCAAAGCTAAATCTCCTTCATTAAAATCAGTATTACTTCCTAAAGCTTCTAAAGGCCCTCTACCTGTATATACTTTAAAAACATCGTTTCCTAAAAGAGCGATTAAAGCTTCATCGCTTTCAGGAGGGATAGGTAAAATTTTTATTAAACCATTTATACCCATTCTACTAAGATAATCAATATTGGGTTTTTCAGCTACTTCTAAAGGGGTTTTTCCTCCTAAAAGCTTACATGGTAAGTCTGCTGCTCCGTCTAATATTACAAAAATTAACTTTTTCATAAGATACAATAAAAATTTAAGTTAAATTAAGTTTTTCTATTATATGAAAATAACCTTTTTAATGATAATTATTTGTACTTTAGTTTTTATAGGTCAGTTAATTGGTCTAGTTCCTAATAGTTGGTCTTTTAGTCCAGCTAATTTAGCAGATAAGCCTTACATTATAATCACATCTATGTTTATGCATGGTAGTGTAACTCACTTTCTTTTGAATATGTTAGGTCTTTTTACTTTTGGTTTACTTTTAGAAGAAGAAATTGAAAAAAAATGGTGGTTAATCATTTATTTTTCTTCAGGTATTATAGCTAATATTGGATTTATGTTATTAACTAATTCACCTTTTTCATCAGCAGTTGGAGCAAGTGGAGCTATATATGGTTTAATAGGTGCTTTAGCTATCAAAAAGCCCCATCAAATTATTTATACTATGTATGGGCCTTTACCAATGATAGGAGCTGCAATTCTATGGGGGATAATAGAATTTATTTCTATTTTTCAAATAGACAATATAGCTCATTCAGCCCATCTTGCAGGAATGCTCGGAGGCATATTATTTATTTATCTTCACAAAATAAACCTAAATTTTTTTATTACTTTTTTAATAGCTACGATACCCTTAGTTATTATTTTTTTGCTAATTAGCAACTTTCCAAGAGAAGTTCCAGAATTTAGTTACCATGATGAAAATTGTAAATTAATTAACAATGATAGTAACAAACTTTCGAAAATATTGGAATATAATTGCAGTAATCAAAAAGTATTAGCTATATCTTCATCTCATAAATTTAGTTTAGATGAAAATGTAGAAATTATGCCATCTTTAGTTAAAGATATTTACAAAAATTATTATAATTCAAATTCGAATATATCTAATTTACAAGTTGAAAATAAAGGAAAAACTGATTTTATAAAGGGAGAAATTGAAAATATTTCTTTCGTAATCGCTTTAAGAGATTGTAAATTCTACCAAATTACTTTAATTATCATTAATACTACAAAACTTCAAGAAATAAATTGCTAAGCAAAGGTGTAATAAGTTCCTTTTCCTTTACCAACTCTTTTAATTTTTTAAGTATTACAAAGCTCACAAAGTAATTTTCGGGTTTTAGATAAAGGTAATCCAGACGCGCTCACTAAATTTTTTAATTGAACTTTACCATTCCTTCGCATTAGTATACAAAAAATTGAGTATAGTTCATTCATTTCTTTTTCACATTCATTTTATTTTGAGCTAATATACTTATACCGACAAGTATAAGACCCAAAATTAAGAAAGTCCAAAAGCCCTTATAAGCTGCAGATGTAATTGATTCTATTATATTTCCAAAACGCTCATTCAAAAATAGAGATAATTTAGATTTCAAAAGATAAACAACAATCAAAGGTAAAGAAGATACAAGCATACTTATACCTAAAGACATTGTAATTTTAGTCCAAGAAGCACCAAATATAATAATACCTATAAAAGAGATTAAAGTTAAAATTGAAGATGCCCAAAAAGTTAATTTATAAAATTCCATAGCTTTTTTAGATACAATTATTGAAAGGGTTTCAAAATTTAAGGTTTTCAATTTAAAAAAACATGAAGGATAAGTACAACTAAGATTTGCATAATATATCTTGTTGAAAATAGCTTCACTTATAACTTTCGAAATATTTCCAGCCTCAGAATGATTAATAGCTTCACAACTTATAGATAAATTAACAATATTACTTCCATTACCAATTTGCTGTTCAATTTTATCAGTTCCATTACATAAGATTTTAAAGTACTTGTAAATTTGATCAATTTCTTCATTAGAAATAGTTTTAGCCATATTTTCGTCTACAATATTAGTTACTAAAGGTTTCAAAGTACTTTCTTCAGTAAATTTCCAAAGCGTATAAGACGAAATTGCAAAAATTAATGAAATTGAAAATATTAATCCCAATAAAATAGAGATTATATTTTTAGCTAAAACCATAATAAAAATAAAACTAAATTAATTTATAAATACAACTAATTTAAAATATACTGGGCCCATGGTCTAACCTGGATATGACGCAAGCTTGCGGTAAATCTTTCTGACCAAGAAAGAATTGTGATAAGCTTGTTATTGGGGTTCAAAAGCAACTTCTATAAAAAAGAAGTTCTTGAAAGTCCCCATGGGCTCATTAAAATATTCTAAAAAATTTGCGTTAACGCTTTTACGAAGTAAAAGGGTTATATGAGTTTTCCGTTAACGCTTTTACGAAGTAAAAGGGTTATATGAGTTTTCCGTTAACGCTTTTACGAAGTAAAAGGGTTATATTTAAGCTTTTTTCCTCAAAAAAATTTAGATGTAACTAAAATTTCTCTAAGAAAGATTTATTAATACCTATTTAGATTTAATAAGATATGAAAGAAAAAAAAGGGATTCATTATTTCTTCTTGAGACCTAAGCCAGTAAAGATATTAATGTATCTTTCAAAAAATGATGATCTTAATTATGCTTCATCTATATCTAAACAAGCAGATTGTACTTATTCTCACGCTGTAAAAATTCTTAAACTTTTAGAGAAAAAGGGGATAATCGAATTTAATAAAAAAGGAAGATTAAAAACAATAAGTTTAACATCTGAAGGAAAAGAAATTGCAAACTATCTTTCAAAAACAATGTTCCTTTTTGATAAATTAGATTCAAGATAAATTATCTATTTCTTCAGCATATTCTTCAATTCTTTTCAAAATAGGCTCAATTATCATAGGTTTAATATAATTAGAAACAATTTCTTTCAAAGGTAAAGATTCTCTTATATGGTATTTATTACTTTTCTTTTCAATTAACCCTATTTTTTCAAGTCTAAATAATTGTCTACGCACATTTGAAGCTGCGGTCCCTTCTGTCCGATTTGATTTAACTAATGTATTAATTTCTGCAGATGAAAGAACTTTATTTTCTTTAGATGCATGTATTAAAACTGAAAGAATTTCAACAATCACATCTCTTGAATCTCCTGGTTGAAGAAGACCTAAAGAAATACAAAATTTGCGGATTAAGGTCTTATTATCTAAATTAATAGGTTTTTCAAATTTTCTTAAAATTATCTCTGAAATAGGTTTATCTTTAAATACCTTTCCCATAAAATAATTAAATCATTATTCTTTAATAAAATCTATGCAAAATGAAATAAGAAAAGCTATAGATAGTGATAATGAAACTATTATCTCTGAAATAATACCTTCTTCAGTAGGTTGCATTTTATGTCCCAAAAATGAACTTCCAGATATAAAAAATGTTGATGAAAAAATAGAAGAAACCTATAGGATAGAATCAACTAATGGTCAATGGCTTTGTAGAAGTATAACTGATCCTTATCCTTTAACCCATCCAACTATATTTAAACTAAAAGAAGATGGGCCTCTTAAAAAATCTTATAATGCTCATGGATGGTCAGAAGTAGTAATTGAAACAAGAGAACACGAAAAAGCTTTTGAAGATTTAAATGTAGAAGAGATAAAAAATGTCCTTGTTATTTATATTAATAGAATTAAAGAATTAAGAAAAAGAGAAAGTGTAGCGGAAATATGCATAATTAAAGATAATTTAAATATTGATTTTAATCATACTCACTCAAGAATCATTACTTTACCTTTAGTGTCTAAAAGGACTAGAGAAAAGGTTAGAAAATTTGATGAATTTTTTCTTAAATATAATGAATGTTTATATTGTGAATTAATTAAAAATGATAAACAAAGAAAAATACTTGAAAATGAACTTTTTGAAAGTATAGCACCTTATACTCCTTGTAATAAAGGTGAGGTATGGATCCTACCTAAAAAACATATAAGATGTATCTCTGAATTAAATGATTTTGAAATTTTTAGCCTATCAGAAATTATTAAGATTATTTTAACACGTATGAGAGGTATTTTTAATCCTTTTAAATATACTATGGCTTATTATTTAATACCTACTAATCAAAAAGATTTTCATTTCCACATAGCCCTTTCATTAAAAGCCTATCCACATCCTTTAAAAGAATGGTATGATTTTAATACATGTAAAGAAAGTCCGGAATTAATAGTAAAATTGTTAAGATAAGGGTGTATATTTATGGAAATAAATGACCAAGATTTAAGAATTATAAATATTGAATTTGAAGAAATTAAAAACTCTCTTGGACCTATCCTTAAAGAATTTAAAACTTTAAAAGAAAGAATTGCTCATTTAGAACAGCTAAAATCGGAAGAAGAATCTAAAATTAAAAAGCTTGAATTCGAAATTAGAAGATTAACTAATCAAGAAAATGTTACTTCAAAAATAGTTGAAATTAAAAATGATGTAGAGAAATTAAAGCAATTAAGACCTAATTTAAATGAAAATGAAATAATTTCAATTAAAAAGGAAATAAATAATCTTAAAAATCAAAACAAAGATAATTTAAACATTTTGAAAGATTCTATTAAACAAGAGTTGTCTAAAAATGAAACAACAGCTTTAAAAAATGACTTAAAAACATTAAAAGATATTATAAATTCAAACGAAGAAAAAATTTCTTCACTCAAAAAAGAGTTAGAAAAATACAAAGAAACTGCTTTTTCAGTAGTTGAAATGTCAGAAGCGTCAACTAAAAATCTAATAAAAAGATTGCCTTTCAAAAAAGATATAGATGATATCAAAGAAGAAATTGTTTCAATTGAACTAAGTAAAAAATATCTTTCAGAAAAAATTGAAAGTATAGAAAATAAGCTTTCTAACATGGATTACAATACTCTTAAAAAAGAAGTCCAAGATTTAAAGGATAGATTAAATGGCTTTGTAATTAGTATAGAAAACCTTGAATCTTTTGAAAAAAGATTTCAAAAAAAAGAAAGTGAAATATCCAAAAATGAAGAAGTTCGTAAAAAACACATTAGTTTAATTGTAGAAGAAATTAATAAACACAAAAAAGAAATTTTCAATATTCAAAAAGAAATAAACCAAATGATAACAAAATTCAAAAAAATGCAAAAAGTTATAACTGACTTTTTAGAAACAAAAGAAAGTGATATTCAAAAAGCTATAAGCAAAATAGGGATTATTGATAAAATGCTTGAAAGTAACAAAAGTATTAAAGATAAGATGGATACTTTCGAAGAAACTTATACTCCTAAATTAGTTGAAATTGAAAATGAGTTAAATGCTCTAAATTCAAAAATAAAAGCTATACTTGAAATAAAAGAGGAAGTCAATCGAAACATAAAATTGATTAAAGATTCAAAATCTAAAGAAATTTCAGAAATAAAGCTTGAAATAGAAAAGGACTATAAAAACAATATTAAAGATATAGTAGAAAATTTAAAAGAAAAATTTTCAAATGTACTTAATAAAGTTAATGAACTTGAAAAAGAGGATGCGTCTGTCAAAGACGAAATCAAAAAAATAGCTAACTTTTATAATAGTAAATATGAAGATATTGATCATAAAATATCTGAGTTAATGAAGATGAACATTGCTAAAAATAATTTTGAAGAATTAGAAAAACTAAAAAATGAAATAACTAAAAGTATAAGCATTTTAAGTTCGGAAATAAAAAATCTCAATGAAAAAAGTACTAAACATGATGAATTACTTTCAAATTACAAGGAAAATATTAACCTTATCTTTGATAAAGTAAAGACTGAATTAATAGAAATAAAAAATGAAGTCCAAAATTTAAAAAAGGATAATGATAATAATAAAGGGATTATATCAGAATTAAATATAAAAGTCCAAAAAACATCTAAAATAATAGAAGATTTAGAAAAGGTGTTATAATGTCTATAGTTGAAAAAATTTCATCTATTAAAAACAAAACTGAAAGTTTTGAGGAGCAAATTCAAAACTTAAATAAAGCTATAAATGAAATGAAGAAAAATTACGAAACAAAATTAAAAGAAATTTATTCAATAATTTCTCAAAAAGCAGAGTCAACTAAAGAAGAAAATCATCAAAAAATAAAAAAAGACATTGAAGAATTAAACATTAAGTTAGAAAATTTATCTAAAAAGACAAACACAAATTATGATATAGATAAAAAAATCCAAGAAATTTATAAAAATGTTGAAACTAAAATTAAAGAATTCTCTTCTGAATTAGAATCTCAATTTAATATGCTCGATCAAAAATTAAAAGTTCTTTATGAAAAAGTAGAAAATAAATCAAAAGAAAAGGAAACTAAAACAAAAGAAGCTGTAGATTTAACTCAGATGAAAAATGAACTATCTAATTGCTCTATAACTATTAAAGAAATCGAAAAAACTATTTCATCCTTAACAAAAGAAAATGAAAAATTAAATTCAGAAAATCTTTCTAAATTCTCAAAAATTAAAGAGTATATAGATAATTTAGACGAAAAATTGAAACAATATCAAAAAAATAAAGATGAACTTCTTATAAACTTCGGGAAAAACTTAGAAAAAATAGAAAGAGAAAAGGATCTACAAAATGTAAATTTAAAAGAACTCCAAAAAACCGTTCAAAAATTAATTGAAAACCCTAAAACTAATCCTGTTTCAAAAGAGGAATTTATATCTAATATAGGTCATTTAAAAACGGATATAGTTACAACTGAAAGTAAAATTAGAAGTGACTTTGAAGCTTTAAGAGATGAAATTAATCAAATTAAAATAGATAATCAAAAGTTTATTAATCAAAATAAAGAAGATCTACAAACAGACTTTCAAAATAAAATAGATACTTTTGAAAAGGAAAATATTGAAAGAATAGGTAAACTATATAATGAAATAAGTGAAATTCAAAATTTGATTAGACAAATAGGGGATAAAAAAGAAAGTAATATTGAATTAGAGAATGAAATAAAAGAAATTAAAAATATGCTTACTCAAAAAGAAAAACAAAATGAAATCATTCTTTCGCAACTCAATGAAGAGTTTTCTCAAAATACTAAAGGAGATTTAGAACTTTCAGATAAAGTTAAAAAATTAATTTTATTAAATAATTCAATCCAAAAAGAAATTAAAACTCTTAAAGAACAAGTAATAATAACCCAAGATGCCATAGTTGAAATAAATCGTTTCATAAGAGAGATATTAAAATATTAAACGAACATCAACTACAAAAGCTCCTTTTTCATTTAAAATAACAGGATTTAAATCAATTTCTGAGTAATTCAACTTCTGAATTTTTAAAATTATATCTACAAGTTTATTTAAATTAACGGCCCTTGATCCTCTATATCCTTCTAAAAGTTTCTTAGCACTAATTTCTTCAACCATTTGTTTTATATCTTTCTTAGTTACAGGAACAACTCTAAAAGATATATCTTTCAAAATTTCAGTTAGAATTCCACCACTACCTAAAAGAACAACTTTTCCAAAAATAGGATCTTTTTTCAAACCGATTATAACTTCAACCCCTTCTATTTGTTTTTGAATAATAAACTCTGGAGCAATATTATTTTTAAAGGCAATTTCTCTCAAGTCTTCTAAAGCTTTTATTAACATTTCTTCATTAAACAAATTAACTTTAACACCCTTAAATTCAGTTTTATGTAAGGTCGAGTCTAACTTTAAAACGACAGGATAACCTTCTTTTGAAACAAATTTTTTAGCATCTTCAATAGAACTAACTTTAGTATAAGGAGTTAAAGGTATATTTTTACTTTCTAATATTGCAAACCCTTCTGATAACTTCATAATTAAAATTAAACACCATAAGTTTTAAAACTAATCGCTTACTTAGGTACTTTATGATTGAAATTCAAATATTAGGTAGAGGTGGCCAAGGAGTAGTTTCTGCTGCATACTTAATTGCTTCATCTGCTTTCAAACAAGGATTAATAGCTCAAGCCTCAGCTGAAATTGGTATTGAAAGAAGAGGGTCGCCTGTCTCATCTTTTGTAAGAATCTCTAAGACACCTATTACAAGATATGACCATATATATCAACCTGATATACTAGTAGTTCAAGATTCAACTTTACTTCAAACTAATCCCGAAAAAAATCTCAAAAAAAATGGTATTTTAATAGTAAATTCTAAAAAAAATCCTAATGAATTAAATTTAAGAGAGGATATCAAAGTTTTTACAATTAATGCTACAGACCTTACAATAAATATTTTTGGAAAACCTTTTTTTAATGTGCCTTTAATGGCAGCTTTAGCTTCCCTCACTAAAATTACTTCATTAAATTCTATTTACGAAGCTATAGAAGAGATTTGGTATGATAAACCTAAAGAAATCATAGAAAAAAATAAATTAGTTTCTCAAAAAGCCTTCAATATGTTCAATAAAATTAAATGCAAAGTGAAATTATGAAAAAAAACAATTATTATACAGATGGGGGGTTAGTTACTAATCCAGGATCAAGTGTAAATAATAAAACAGGAGATTGGAGAACAGAACATCCTGTTATAGACCATAATAAATGCATACGATGCGGAAAATGTTGGACCTTTTGTCCAGAAGGATGCATTTTCAAAGTAAATTCAGATGATAAACAGAGTTTTAAAATAGGTATAAATTATGCTTTTTGCAAAGGTTGTGGTATTTGTGCAAAAGAATGTCCTGTTAATGCTATAACTATGGTAAAAGAAGAAAAATAATGCTCTCTTATACCCAACAATATTTCACAACATTTTTATAAATTTCTTTTAATTTCCATCATTTACTTTTTGGTTTTTGCAGCAAAAATTATATATTAACTGTTTCTAAAACACGTACATCATCAATTTCGCCGTCACTATCTCTATCTAAACCTTCAAAGACACAATAGTATTCTTTTCCAGGAATATATTGTTTAAGAATCCTTTCTGAAAATTCAGATATAGCTATTGTACTCGCTTTAGTGCCTGATAAATGAAGACCTGATAAAAGTATTATTGACTTGGATTTATCATAAGGATTAACTAATTTAGTAATTAATCCTACATTCTCTCCTATATACTTCTTATTATTAATTTTATTATCTATTTTCCAATATTTGTCCCATGAATAATTAATTTTCATTTCTTTATTTATTTCAGATGCTATTATATTAGATATTGGTCCACCAAAAATAATAAGATTATTTTTCTCAAGCTTTTGATTTTTAACATCAATATCTGTTTTGCAAGAAAATCTATTAGGAACATTACAAAGATTACCTAATAAAAAACTTAAATGTACTGCAAAATATCCATCTCTAGATACAGTTAAATAAGGGCCGTGTGAAACTGGTGCTCCTACAACTATATAACCATTAAAAACACCTTCAGAAATAAATTCTGAGAAAAAGGAAGAAACAAGATTTATTTTATCTAATTTTATACTAACTGATTTATTTAATTCAACACCATACGCTGAAAAAGTAACTCTATAATATTTACAAACTGAACCGTTTTTAATCTCTTCTCTAAATTTTTCTATAAAACCATTTTTTTCAAGTTCTCTAATATGATAGTAAACTTTTTGTTCATTTACTTTTAAAGCTTTAGCTATCTGGTTAGGATAATCAGGTTTAGTTTTAAGATAATTAAGTATTTTCCAAGCTAAATTACTTTGAATATGTGCTAACTGTTTAGGCTCGTCCAAAATTTTGATAGGCATTTTATATTTAACTCCTTTAGCTTCATAATAGAGATATTTCATAAATAAATTAAGAAAAAGCAATTATAAAAACTTTTTTAATTCTAAATAATCAATTTTAATCTATTTTATAAATGAGACTGCTCTAATAGATAATTATGTGTGGCATAGTTGGTTATATAGGAAAAAATAAAGCTTCGGAAATATTAATTAGATGTTTAAAAAATTTAGAATATAGAGGCTATGATAGCGCTGGAATTGCTTTATTAAATAATAAAATTATAAAAATTATAAAAGGCGTAGGTAAAGTAAATGATGTATTTTCAGAAGATACTTCAAAATTAGATGGAAATATAGGCATAGCTCACTCAAGATGGGCAACTCATGGTAAAGTAACTCCTTCTAATGCTCATCCTCATATTTCTAACGATGAAAAAATAGCTGTTGTACACAATGGCATAATAGAAAACTACCAAGAATTAAAAAGTAATTTAGAAAAAGAGGGCTATAAATTTAAAAGTGAAACGGATACTGAGATAATACCTATATTAATACAAAGGTATAAAGAAAGAGGAAAGTCAGATGAGGAAGCTATTAAACTAACTATTAAACAATTAAAAGGTAGCTTTGCTTTAGGAATATTATTTCAAGATGAAGAGAAACTTTTCGCTGTGAAAAAAGAATCTCCTTTAGTAGTGGGAATAGCTAAAGATGGATTTTTCATAGCTTCTGATATTCCTTCTTTTATAGAATATACTAAAAATGTAGTTTTTCTCCAAGATTACGATCTAGTTACTTTAACTTATGATAATCTTTCTATTTTTAATATAGAAGAGAATATTCCTGTAAAAAGACCTATAAACACTATTCAATGGGATTTGGAACAAGTACAAAAAGGAAATTTCGAACATTTTATGATTAAAGAAATATTAGAACAAGTAGAGATTGCTAAGAAAATTTTTAATCAAGAAGAAAAGTTCTTTGAAATTGCTCAAATTATCTCTAAGGCTAAAGAGATATATTTAATTGCTGCTGGAAGTTCTTTTCATGCATGTTTAACAGCTAAATATCTTTTCTCAAAAATAGCTAAAATTAAAGTAAATTTATGCTTAGCTTCAGAATTTAAACAAATTCAAGATTTTATTAATAAAGATTCATTAGTAATGGCTGTATCTCAATCAGGAGAAACAGCTGATGTATTATCTGCTGTAAAAATAGCTAAAGAAAAGGAAGCTAAAATAATTGCTATTACTAATAATCAAGGTTCATCTTTAATAAGATACTCAGATCAATATATATTACAAAATGCAGGTCCTGAGCTATGTGTCTTAGCTACTAAAACATACACTTCTCAATTAATTATATTTTTGATGTTAGTTTATACTTTAGCACAAAAATATGAAGAAGGAAAAGATAAACTTTTTTCATTAACAAGACATATTTATAATCTAACTTCTGAAAATACTCATAATGCAATAAAAAATTTAGCTGAAAAGTTAAGACATGTTAATCATATTTATTTAATAGGCAGAGACTTACAATATCCCACTGCTTTAGAAGCCGCTCTGAAAATAAAAGAAGCATCATATATTCATGCTGAAGGTTTTGCAGGAGGAGAATTAAAACATGGAAGTATAGCTTTAATTGAATTTGGAACACCTTGTATTGTGTTTTTATCAAAAGAAACTGAAAACGAAATTATAAGTAATGCCACTGAACTTAAAGCACGTGGAGCTTATTTAATTGGAGTTGGTCCTGAAAAGAATCCTATTTTTGATTTTTTCATAAAAGTTAGAGAAGCAGAAGAAAGCAATCCTATATGTCAAATAATACCTATTCAAATTTTAGCTTACCGATTAGCAATTTTAAGAGGGCATAACCCTGATAAGCCACGTAATTTAGCTAAAAGTGTGACCGTAAAATGAAAACTTTGATTTTAGTATATAAAACAAATAGAGAAAAATTAAATTATTTAATTAGAAATATCAAATCAGCAAGAATAAAAGATATATTCAAGAGGTGAATGTATATGGAAAAAAATATGGAAGAAAAATTGTATATCAATAAAGTAATAGACGACGTATTAAATTGTCAAATATTAGTAATAATGCAATTGCCTGCTGAAGAAGCATACAAAAAGGCAGACTTAGCAAAGGAATTGGAACCAAGATTTAGAACACTAGAAGAATACTTTAGAAACAGCTACGGACACGAATACGGATTTACTACCTACTGTTACAAACTTAAATCCTACTTAGAAGAGAGACTAAACGATAAATCAGATGACCAGTATAATACTATTAAAAGACCATATGAAGTATATGTTGTTAAAGACAGAAAGTACAAAGTAGGTCAAGTCTTGGATAAAGTACCAGAAAATGCAGTTTCTGCAGATAAGTTCATAGATAGTCTAATTGAATGGGTTTACATAGGAATATAATCTTTTATTTTTTTATCTTTTAAAGTATCTTTAATATATCTTTTAATGATTCAATATTTTTGACGATATTTGTATAAATCATAAATAATTTTAATTATTGTTTAGATTTTTGCATTAAGATAATCAATGAATCTACAATTAAGAAAATTCAAAATCAAGAGGATATTCAAAGGTATTTTTCTCAAAGAATAACTCTGAAGGAATTATTTACATTCTTAATAAAGTTAAATAGTTTAAGAAAATAAAATACTAATATTAGAAGTAATCCTTAGATAAATTGAAAATATAATAAAAAATCTAAATTGCTCCATTTAATTTAATGATAGCAAGAATTTATTATGCCTCTTATTATTTTGAAGCGAAAGGGGAAAAATTTCAATTTATTTTCCCAAAAATGGGCCCACGGGGATTTGAACCCCGATCAGCTGGTTCCTCCTAATCTTTCTTTCATTGACATTTTTTCTTAAGAAAGACCATCCGAAGCCAACCGCACTATCCTGGTTATGCTATAGGCCCTACTTCTTCTTTTTCATAGCAGCATCTAATTTTGAAACCACTGAATCTATATAAATATCTACAAAATCGAAAGCTCCTTTTCTTATTTTATCTTTAGCAAGTTTAAGTTCAAGCTTTATGTCAAAGACATCAATATTTGCTTTTTCAAGCTCATCAATTTGAGCTGAAAGTTGTTCAATTTTAGTATTATATTTAGCATAGAGATTAAGCTCTTTATCTGAAAGTCTTACTACGCTATGAAGTAAAGGTCTAAATGAAACAAAGTATGGTCTTCCTAAATTCCATTCTGAATTTTGAATCATACCTGTTCCAACAGAAGCTTTAACAATAGATTTTAATATTTCATCTCCATATTTTAATTTTATTCTTTCAAGGTCTCCTTCATATTTAGTTCTTAATTGTATTTCAGTTCCTATGTTTGCTTTAATTTCACCTACAAAATCAGAGATTACTTGAGAAATCATTATTAAACCTACTCCCCATTTTCTAAATTCTCTTGCCCCTCTCTCTACTTGAACAAAACCTTGTCCAGACCCTCCGAACTTAGAAAGTAATCTATGGACTTCATCAATTACAATTAAAAGTTTAGGAGTTTGTGATTCTTCAAGGTTAGCAGCAAATACTTCTTTCATAGCATTAGCAATAAATATATCTATTTGTTCAGGAGTAAGTTTATTAACAGCTAAAACTGTTATTCCTGGTTCAGACATATATTTCTTTACATCAAACTTGAAATTTTCTTTATCTACTAAATAAATATTTCCGGGGAAAGCTCTCGCATCATTTACAGACATACCAAATTCAGGATACATTTTAAGCATCTCTTGAATCTTATTAGGTCTTAAAAATCCTGTCCATTGTGCTGTAGGATCTATAGAAACTACAGGTATGTTCTTTTTAAGAGCTTCTTCAACTATAACTTGAGCTGCAACTGTTTTACCTGAACCGGAAGCACCTGCTATAAGAGTATGTGTAGTTAAACGCCTAACATCAAAGAAAGCTCTTATACCTGTTTCAGCAATTTTACCCACAAATAAAGCATCTTCTGTAGGTTGTGGGAGTTTATTGAAATTAATCATTTCCTTATATCTTTTCTTTCTTTGCATAGCAAAATAGTACCACACATAAGCTATAGCTATACATGTTATTTCAAATAAAGTAAGTAATACCAACCATACTGGCATACCAAAAATAGTTCTATAATACCATTGTTTCTCAATTTTTATGTTAGCTAAAGCTGTACTAAATTTAACATCAGCTAATTTAGAAAGTTCATCATAAGATAAGGAAGATACATTTATAGTCCCTGAATAAAAGGCAACACCTTTCAAAAGATAATTTCCTTCTGGAAAATCTTTAGGTAAAACAATTCTTACAAGTTTACTAGTTGTGGTTGAAAGAGCAAAAGTTTCTTCAACTTGAATCATTACTTGCTCAGTTTTGGGATTAATTAATTGTAAAACAAATTGTATATCTGACGCTTTTGTTCCCCCACCTAAATTAAATACATCTACTTGTGTTCTAATAGTTCCACCTGGAGGAACGGAAGTATCTAAAGGTTGTATTTTCAAATCTAAAAGTTTCTCTTTAGATTCTAACACTCTAATTGCTACTGGAATAAGACTAGTAATTTCTCCGTCACTTACAACAATTCCTCCGTAATAACTTCCATAAGATGCATTTTGAGGAACATCTATATTAACAAAAACATCTTGCTCTTCATGAGGTCCCAACACATATTCATTATTATCAAAGCTTATGAAATCTTTTACTTGTCCAGATATTGATAATTTAATATTATTAGTACTATTTTTATAATTTAATATTCTAAAGCTAACTCTTGAAAATTCACCAGGACGAAGTTCAGCAGATATTATTTGCGATTTCAAAGTAAGATAACCTTCACCTATAGTCACATTTAAAAGCTTTGAAAGTCCTTCCAAAGTATTTTTTAAGGCTTCAGCATCAAAAGTGGTGCCTCCTCCAACAGTTGTAGTTGTAGTTCCACCACCTCCTTCTCTTCTCAGAGGTTCACCAGGAAGATTTTGCTGAAGAACTTCACCAGCAACATAAGCAGAGAAACTAGTTACATTTGCACTAATAACTCCTAACCCTCTTTCAACATTTGTAATAACTTCCCAAGTTCCTTGACAAAGTCCAGTTGATACATTAAAATCAGAACATTTATATATGTAAAGGTTAGCAATATTATCAACTTCACTTTCATTAAAACTTATAGAAATTCTAGCACGAGACACATTAAACTTTAAATCTACTCCAAAACCACTTATATCTCTAGCATTAGGTATACCTATTTTACTTTTATAAATTACATCAAATATTATTGGGTTCTCTGATAAATCTGAAATACCAACATTATAAAGATAAATTGAATGATTACTAAACTCTATTTCAATATCATAAGCTTTTTCTCTCACAATTTGTGAATACACACCATTAGTTTCATTAGTGTTAAAAACATAATATGGTGAAGTTTCATTAGGGAGATAAAATTTGAAAGTTGCATTAATAGGGGTATTATAAATATTTTTCAAAGTACCATTAAAAACCGTAAGAGTATAAACTTCAAAACTACCTGCATTAAGAGTAGCTAAATTTCCAGTAGTATCTTTAGCAAAAACTGTTAAATTATAATATCCGACTTCTGTAAGTTTATCTGTGCTTAATATTACTCTATAATTTTCTTCCCCGATTTTATTCATAGTTAAATTAAAAACATCTTTACTCGGTTTAGTAACTTGAAGTATAACTTCAGAAGTTTTAACATTATCATTTGTCATAACATCAATTATAGATTCATTTCCTAATTCAACATCAGGAGCATTAACACTTACTAAAGTTGGAGGTGTAATATCTTTGTAATAAAGGGTATTAGCTTTTTCATTAAATAAAATTATGGGTCCGAAAAAGGAGCTATAATTAGCTTCTACTCTAAGAGTTTTATTTCTACCATCTGCATTAATAGGTGCTGTACAATTAATATATGTAACATTAGCGATAGTTACATTAGAAACTATAGGACAAAGAGTATTATTAATATAAACTTTATAAGTTATATTTTCAGAAATATAGTCCCCTCCAAAAGTTAAATTAATTTTAGTACTTATGGTATCTCCAGCTAAAACTTCATTAGGAGCTGAAACATTCATTATATTTAACTCAGCTCTAAAAGATCTAAAACTAATATTTATAGTTTTGTTTTCAGCAGAAGTATTAGTTAAATCATCAATAGTAAGATTTCCTGAATAAAAGGCATTTTCATCAGGTGTTACATAATGAAGTTTAATATCTTTAACTGCTAAAGGCTCAACTGTTATCTCTTTCTCAGTTAAATTCATAAAATTAGTTATGTTCCCTGCTAATGAAAGATTAAATGAAACATTTTGATTAGCATTACTATATATTTTAATATCAGTATTATTTTTATCATAGTTTGCAATATCATTTATAACAAGGTTATCCAAAGAAACATTCCATAAATATGAAATAGGAACATTTACCGAAACATTATATGCCTTACTCATTTGCTTAGTATAAACTGAAACAGTAAAATTAGGTTTAATACCTGGAGGTGTTCCTCTTTCAGCTGAAACATTGAATTCTAAATCAGTACTTTCTCCCAATTTTAAGAAAGAAATATTACTTGGAGTTATAGTAACAGAAATATTATCAGGAATAGAACTTATAGATGTACTTATATTAGTTACATTATTATTACCCATTGCCCCTATTCTAATAAAAGAACTATTAGTTTCTCCATGTCCTACTGTTATAGAACGAGGAACTGAAACATTGAAAGCTTCATTAGATTTTACTCTAATATAAATACTCGTAGATAAATATTCATAACCTAAAGTTCCGTCTGGATTAGTCCAATTCATATGAGGATTAAAATAATAATCTCCAGGCAAAGTTCCTGCTGGAACAGTTATGTTAATGTTGTAAGTTTGATTACTTAAGCTACTTAAGTTAAATAAAGAAGGTGAATTAAAAACCCAACTACCAGCATTATTAGAAAAATTACCACTTACATTAATGTGATATGCTGTTGTAAAACCAGTATTATTTGCATTAAACCATATGGTAATATTCTTGTCAGCTAATAAAGTCATATTTTCAACTTCAAGATAAGTAGTATAATTTGCTGTTAAAGATGTTGCTCCATAAGCTGTAAAATTAAATTTAGAGGAGTTAGTATTATGCAATGTGTTATCCCAAGTAATAACATAAACAGTATAATTCCCTACACGGTCTGTATCATTACAAGTATAAGCACAAATAACATTTTTACCTGATGGAGGAGAACAAGTTGCATTATAGATTAAACTATCTCCATTAGGTTTAGTTAAATTAAAGAAAGTTTTATTTTCAGCAACACCTTTATCATCTGTAATATTAGTTTTAAGTACAATATTCTTATTTATTTCAGTATAATTTTTCTCATAACCCAATTCATCTGTAAAATAAACTTTTCTTATAGTTGGTGGCATATCCTCAAAAGAGATATTAAAGAAGATAGTTGCATTTTTAGGATTAGCTGTATTATTAATTAAAGTAACTTCACCTTCACAATATCTTGGGTTAGAATAACCTCCTTGATAAATATAAAATATCCCTGAAGAATTTTTAGGTACAAAAAAAGAAGTAGGATTATGAGTACTATTAATAGGTATTTGTACAGTACTCGAACCTTTCAAACTATAAAAACAATTGGTACTATTAATAGCATTATAACTAATTGTGAAATTTTGAGGTACATTTCCAGTGTTATTTACGCGAATAGTAACAACCACTCCTGGTGTATCAAGAGGGAAAGTAACATTAATTATTTCTTTAGGAGAATAATTCCAAGTTTCATTTCTTGGAACAGTTATTTCAACAGGAATTTCAAAATAAACTTTATTAGAAGAAGTTATGTTAATTATACCATTATAAGTACCTGCATCAGCAAACTCAGGAACACTAATAGTTATATTAAAAGAAATATTATTTCCTTCACTTATATTTACAGGAAAATTAAAATCATTTGATACCCATTCTTTAGGCATAGTTGAATTTACAAAATCAAAGGTAACATCTTTTAAAGGTGCATTACCTATTGAACTCAAAGTTAAGTTATATGTCTTAGATGAATTATGATAAATACTATCGGTTATATTACTTAATGTTGAATTCATTTGAGGGTTAATAAAAATAGAAATATTAACTGCTTTACTTAGATAGTAAGGATAAGTGTAAGTTGATATATTTAATTTACCTTCATACCATCCAGCTATGAATTCCTTTACTGAAATATTAACTGTAAGATTTTTAACTTCATTCTTTAATATAGTTTCCCAATATTTACCAGTATCATTCCACCCAGCTCTAAGATCGGTATAAGTTATCCAAGAGGGAGAAAAATTACCTGAAAAATTCACATAAGTCCTATCAAGATCTTGATTACCTGTATCATAAACTTGTACAATAAAAGTATGAGTTTGACTTATATTTTCAGTTATGTTTATGAGTTCAGTTGAAAGATTAAGTTGAGGATTACCAACTATAGTTAAATTCCATTCGAAGAAAGCATCTCCAAGTCCTGTACTTAAATCATTATTCTCCCAACCAGGTTTTAAACCTATTGGATGTCTTCCGAGTTCATTAACACCTGCTGCTGTTATAGTTACATTCAAAGTGACATTACACGATTCACCTGGAGTTAAATTGCATGAATTTAAAGCTTCTAATTTTTCGATTCCTTCCCAACCAGAATAGGTATATATATCCGCATTAAAAATATTAGCATCCCCTACATCTATAAGAGTTACATTATGTTGGAAAGTATAAGGTTGGCCTTGTGAAGCATCATATATAAATTTTTCTTCAGTGCTAACAGAGGCAGATGACTTTGGAATAGTTGAAATATATATCTTAGTACTATTAATGTTATTTGCAAAATCAATTATGTAGAAGGTAATATTATAATTTCCTTCAGTAGAAGGACTTGTAAGAGCACATATATATTTATTACCTTCTTTAAAAGAATAAGTATAATTAACTCCATTCAAATTACAAATCACACTCATTATTCCTTGGTTATCAGTAGCATTTATCGAAGCATTAAAAGGTGTATTCGTAGTTATATAATGATGTATATTAGTTGTAGTACTAACTTCTTGATATTGAGGATAAGTATTATCAATAGATACATTAATATATGTCTCATTAGAATTATCAGCTATATCAATAGCACGAACTATTAATTTATAATTACCATTTGCTAAATTAGTTACATCTAAGTTAGATACAAAATAGTCTCCATCAAAAGATAAATAAGTCCATTCATTAGGATTTCCAGATGGTCCATACAATCCTGTACTATTTTCAAATATAAAGGCAACATTTGAATTATTTCTATTAGCATCTGTAACGCTTACATTAAGAATTCTATTTGAAAATGAAATATTAGCATAATTCTCAGGAGAAATTATGTTAATAATGGGTTTAGAATTGTCTACTATTATAGTATCGGAGTCACCACTTACATAAATTCCGTATTTATCTGAAAGATTATACTTAACATTATAAGTTCCTTCTACTTGAGGCGGAAAGAATTTAAGAACAAAGTCCCCTGTCGAATTTATGTTATACCACTTAATTGAAATATTACCTATAACAGGAGTAGCTAAATCATTTTCAGTAGATAAGTTAATCAAATATTGTATATATCTCCCCGGAGGAGAAGTTATTTGAGAGTTGTTCGAATAAGGTAATGACCAATCAGACCAAGTTATTGTATCATTAGATGTCCTAGTTCTTATAGTAACATTAGTTCCGGGCGGAGTTATAGCATCAAAGGTAATATTTCCAAAAACAACAGTAGTCGAATTAAGAGGAATTATTTCAGAAGTATAATTGCCTTGTGAATAATAAGGTCTTGCTCCACTTTGGAAAGCATAAAAATGAGTACTATTTCCTCCTATAGTTAAAAATAGTAAATTCTTACTTGGTATTGCGGCAAGAGATCCTCCTTCTCCGCTAATAGCCTCACTAAGATCAGTTATATTTGACCAAGTATCAGTCGTTCTATTATATATAAAAGCCTTATTTCCTGTCACAGCATAAATTAAACTATCTCCACTATTGTAAGCTAAACTTGCTCCAGTTGTAGGATTAACAGGTAATCCTGAAAGCTTTGTCCAGGAATTTGTTGCTGGATTATATCTCGTGAAATTATTACCTTCTCCAGTTAAAACATAAACAAAACTTCCATCAAAAGTCATAGATGAACCATATTTTATAGGATCTAAGGAATCACTCAATTGATTCCAATTATTATTTATACTATAAGCATAAAAATTTTTTTGTCCTGCACCTAAAGTAACAAAAATATGCGTTCCATTAGTTGCTGAAGAACTTCCATAGTTTATTTTAGAAGGGGTAGATGTTAATGATGACCAACTTCTACTCGATGGGGTAAACTTTCTAAAAGCTTGAGAATCTCCCATTATAAAATACACACTACCTCCTACATAAACTCCACTGGATCCGGAACCAAAGGTAGTATCTAAACTGTCATAAAAATAATCCCAAGTATCGTCAGTTATATTGTACTTCATGACTACTGGTTGAGTTCCAATTTTCATTAAAGCATATAAGATTTCATTGTTATCAAAAACTAAATGAGTATATGCTTGACTAAAGGGGGAATCTGCTTTTCTTATCCATTTAGGATAAGTTGTTAAATTTTTATCTAAAATTATATTACTTCCATTAAGGATTACTTTACTAAAAGTTCCTTTAAAATCATAAGAGGATTTGCTTAAATATTTAGAACTAATTAAGAAATCGTCTCCTAAAGATACATTTACAAAACCTAAGTTTACATTGGAATTATCACGGTATTTTAAATTTCCATATATTTCAATTGGTGTTGTAAAATTAACGGATCTGTCTAATATATTAAAAGTTCCGCTAACATTTTTAACTGAGTAAGTATAATTTTTATTTAAAATAGAAACTGACATTCCAACTGAACTTTTTCCAGAAAAATTAGTATAATTAATATAATCTCCCATTGAAGCGATAGAAAAGGTTTGATTACTGTGTAACAGATTATTTATCAATACACCTTTATACAATTCACCATCAATAGTTAAATTCCATTCTCCATCTGGGAAAAATTCATGAATTCCATCAGTTTCATAAACTTTAACAGTAAAATTGAAATTTTCATTAGGCATAATCTGATTATCTGTTTGATATTTTGAATCTAAAATATTAAAAGAATTTTCATCAACTAAAAGTTTAACACATCTATATTCTATAGAAGATGAATAAGGTGTAAAAAAAGCTTTAGGTGATCTATTTATTTTAGGAGCATAACACCATCCATCAAACTTAAGGACAGGAGACCAAACATTTCCATAATAAACATCTCTACATGTAACTGTGTAATTACCAGGAAGAATATCAAATTTACCAAGAATACTTATGTTATTTGCTGTAATATTAATAAAACTAACATTACCTAAATAGACAATATTACCATAAGTATTTCTACAATCACTTACTCCACTACTAATAATTAATGCAGAATTATTAGTAAAATTAATCAGAGAAGCATTAATCAATATAGATCCAACGCTTCCTGTACTACCTGTATATACATTATCATTAAATGAAAGATTTCCGCCATATATACTAATAGTCCCATTACTATAAAATAAATTTGAAAAATTAAAATAAGTATTATTGACATTACCACCATTGCAATTAACACGATTACTAATACTAGTACAACTTCCTCCCCATAAAAGAATATTACCATAATTATACATTGAAGTTCCAATAAAATAAGTAAATCCAGAATCACCTGCATTACTACAATATTTATCAACATCCCCTCCTTTAGATGTTATATTTCCTTTATTAATGATTTGCTCTGATATGTTAAAAATCAAATTTCCGCCACTTATATTTTCACCACAACCATAATCTTGATCGTTAGTCTGCTTGAAATTTCCTCCAATTGTCAAAATATCTCCATAATTTTCTAAAGAAGATGCATAAAAAGAAAGATTAGCAGCTTTTAAATCTCCAGTTAACCCACTTCCATTTACAGGTGAAGCTTTAATACTCCCATTAATAATTATAGTATTAGATGCATTAAAATAAACATTATTAGGTTTTCTAAAATTAACTAATCCTTCGACTAAAATATCTTTAGCTTCAAAATAAACAGGATAAGAAATTGTATTTTCTATACCATTTCCAGATAAAGGTAAAGTTGAAACATTACCAGTTATATTAATTAAATTGCTTGCTATGAAAGATATTTTAGCTATAACAGATGATGCATTCATTTGTGAAACAATATTTCCAGATATAGTTATATTATTAGAATTAATAGTTAAATTATCTAAAAGAGTCATATTACCTGAAATAGTAACATTGTTTACAACATTCAAGATTAAAGATTCATTGACTATTACAGTTACTCCAGGTGCTACATTTAAACTTGCAAAGTTACAAACCCCTGACATATTGGTATTTGAACTTATAACACAATCAGAATTAGGTGAACAACCTCCACAATATTCTGAAGATAAGATATTAAAGCCTCCTAAAGTACTAATTTGTGTACTTTGTATAGTTTGCTCAACATTACTTTCTTCAGTAGATATATTTTCAATTGTTTGATTAGTTAAATTTTCCTCTTCTATAACAAAATAGTCTCCTCTTAAAAATTGACCAGTAATTCCTCCACTAATTAAGGCTAACGCTAACAAAATCAATGTTAAAGTTATGATTTTGTTCAAATTAAAGTCCCACCTTTAGCTTAATTCTTAAATAGAAATAAGCAAATTTAAATTTATATATTCTATGTGACCTTAAAATAAGTCCATTAAAAATTAAAAGAGTAATCTTCTATTAATTTGGTTATTTGTGGGTCATTTAAGCTCTTTTTAACATTTTCGAGGCTATTTAAAACTAAATTTATAAGACTTTGTGGATAAATATTATTATTTTTAAGATAAAAAACAGCATTTCTTAAATGTTCCATATTAGTTTTAATATCTTCAAAATTTTTGCTTTTATTGAGATTATAAATAGCTTCATAAATCTGAAGCAAAGATAAATTAACCATAGTATTCCTATTTAGTTTAATTCTAACAGACAAAGCATCAATAATATCATTTAAAACATTTTCAACATAATGTAATCTTACCATAAAATTTTCTATATCTAAGGGGATATCTTTAGATATAACAGAAGACCGAGTGAAAACTGAAACTTTTTTATCAAGAGCAGTAATATATTCTTTTAGAGTTTCATTTTCCTCATAAAGTTTTCTTTGTTCCTTTTCATTATTCTTAATCCTTAAAAGAATATCATCAAATTTTGCATGTGCAGAAGAAACACTTTTTAATTCATTTTTAAGATTATTACTTACATTAGATATTTCTGAAAATAGTTGATGTATTTGATCTATCTTATTTTTAAGTTCTTCTTTGAAAGGTTCAAAACTTCTCTTTTCGACTAAAGTATCTTGTTTGGCCTTCAAAGCATCCAACTCTTTAATTAAATTTTGCTGACTTTTTTGAACATTTTCAAAATCTGAAGGTAATTTAGCTAATTCAGAAAATTGTTTTTGAAGATTAATCATTATATTTTCGGCCTTATCTGCATTTCTTTCAGTCAAAGCTTCTATTTTCTTTATATTTATGAGTTCCTCTCTAATTTCTTCATTCATTTTTATTAGAGATTCAGTACCTTTTATGTTCTTAACAACTTTATTAACTTCCTTAAGATTTTCAGTTAATCCATCAATCAAAGCTTTATGTTTTTCTAAAGTATTATTCTGTTTTTCAATTAAAGTTTGAAGTTTTCTAACTTCAGAAGAAAGCTTTTCAGGTTCAACTTCAGAAACTATAGTTATAGCCTTTTCTGCTTTAGTTTCGAGAGATTTTACAAACTTCTCAGTATCTAAAGCCATAGCCCTTATTTCGCCTATTTGTTCACTAAAACGACTTAAACGCTCTTCATTTAACTTATCTTTCTCTTTTATAGCTTCAATTTGAGCTTTTAAAAGTTCTACATCCTTTACAAGTTGGATATTAGAAGTTGGCTTTTCAGTTTCAACTGGTGTACTCTCTTCAGGTTTATACTTCTCCTCACTTGAAACTAAAGGTTCTTCCTCTTCCAAATCTTTCTTTTTTTTAGAACTTAAAAGGCCCATTTTAAACACTAAAATTTACATCATTTTAAATAACTTATCATTTTGTACCTAAAAACCAAGATATAAGGGATCGCAATTTACTTTTCTTCTTATATCTTCTTTTTTCAATCTTTTTATGTTTGATTTTTTTAATTTTTCTAAAGGGATAAGTTAAACTTCTAACAATATTTCTAAAAAATAACTTTCTCATTCTTATTAAAGAGATATATTGATATTGCTTCTTAATTTTAAGAAGGGTGTTCTCTCTATTTTCATAAGCTTTAGCAATAGAAATTGAAGATTTAATACTTTTATTAATATAATTTTTTCTTATTGAATTAGCATAAAATTTAATTAAAATTCTTTTAAATAAGTACTTTAATTCTACTAAAATTGGTCCAAAAAGTAGAAGTATCAATTTAGGAATTTTAGTTTCTTTAGATAAAGAAGCTTTCATCAAAATTACTTTTCTACGCAACTTTACTTCATACTCTTTTTTAGCAAGTTCTTTTCTTCTTTCATATTCTACAAAATCTTTAAAAGCTCTCCAATTAACAGCTAAACTTTCAAAGGGTGAAAGCTTAACTTTTCCATTCTTCAAGATATCACCACACCTAAGAAATAAAAAGTTATTAAAAAATATATAACTTTCTATTAAAAGTTCAAGTGAGCCCGGAGGGATTTGAACCCCCGACCTTCGCCTTAGTCTCTTTTCGTGAACCTTTTCTTTTAGAAAAGGTTAGTTCTTTCCCGAGGCTGAGTTCTTTTCGTGAACCTTTTCTTTTAGAAAAGGTTAGTTCTTTCCCGAGGCTTTCTTTCTAAGAAAGGCTCTAAGAGAGCTCAAAGACTCTTAGGACGGCGCTGCTCTATCCAAGCTGAGCTACGGGCCCATTAATTAGAATTAATCCTCTTATTAAGTTCTTCCCAATTTTCATTGACTATCTTTTGTATTTCCTCTATTTCCTGATTAGTTAAGTGAGCAAATCTTCCTTGTGCTTTAAGATATTTTTCAACAGGTTCCATTTTAGGAGTTATACTAAGTTTAAACTTGCCCCTTTCTATTTCATAAAGATAAAACATCCCAGTATCTACAGCAAGTCTAGAAAGTTCTATAGTTTTATTACTATCATATTTCCATCCTAAAATGCAAGGTGATAAAACATGGATAAAAGAAACACCATCATAAAGAAGGGCTTTCTTAACTTTATTAAAAAGATCATGGGGATAAGCTATAGTTGCTGTTGCAACATACTCAACTTTATGAGCAGCGATTATATCTACTATAGGTTTCTTATCTCTCATATTTCCTCTTATTAACTTTCCAATAGGAGTTGTTGCTGTCCAAGCATACAAAGGTGTTGCTCCACTTTTTTGAAGACCTGTATTAGCATAAGCTTCATTATCATAACAAACATAAGTAAATTTATCTCCTCTATCAATAGCCCCTGAAAGAGCACCAAAACCTATATCAAAGGTTGAACCATCTCCCCCTATTACCAAAATATTATAGTCATTTCTTTTACCTTGTGCTTTTAATCCAGCATGAATCCCACTCGCAATAGCTGCTCCATTTTCAAAAGCCCCATGTACCCAAGGTAATTTCCAAGCCGTAGTTGGAAATTTAGTAGAAACTACCTCCATACATCCTGTATTATGAACTAATATAGTATTTTTACCAGCAGCTTTTGTAATAATTCTCATTATAATAGCTGCCCCACATCCTGGACATGCTGAATGCCCACTTACAAAATATTCTTCTTCGGGAAGTCCATTTATCATAGTTTATCAACCCACATTTCTTTTTCTTTAGATGAAACAGCCTTCCTAATAGAATCTAAAGTTATGTCTCTACCACCTAATCCCATTATTCTGGATTTAGCTTCCTTAAATATATTACAAACTTCAAGCCAAAGAGGTCCACCTGCTCCATAAGAGTAAGAACGATCTATCACATAAACTTCCTTTTTCCCCTCTAAAGCTTTACGAATAGATTCATAAGGGAAAGGCCTAAAGCATCTAAGATGAATCACACAAAAGTCTTTAAGAGTTTTACAAGTTTCAGCAGTTGTTCCACTAGCAATAATAACTTTTGAAGCTTTAGGATTGTGAATTTCAATTAAGCCATCACCATACTTCCTTTTGAAAATTTTATAAAATTTATTATTAGCTTCTTTGATTATTTTTTCTGCATTAACCATAGCTTCGGCTTGTTTATGCTTTATTTCCATATAATCTGTTGGAAAGGCTACATTGCCGAAAGATATAGGTTTCTCAGGATTTAAAGTGTAATTCATTTTTAAAGGTGGTAAAAACAAATCTACTTTCTTTTGTTCAGCTACATCAACTGGTTCTGCAAGATGAGTAAGGGTAAAACCATCAAGAATCACCATAACAGGTAATTTAATTTTTTCAGCTATATAATAAGCTTGTATAATAGTATCAAAAGCAGCTTGAGTATTTTTACAATGTAATTGTATCCAAGAAGTATCTCTTGAAGTCATAACATCAGAATGGTCGCCCCAAATATTAATGGGTGCTGATAATGCCCTAGCTGCAATAGCCATTACAGCAGGAATACGCATACCAGAAACAATATGCATTACTTCATGAGCTAAAGCAAGTCCTTGAGAACTAGTTGCTGAAAAAACCCTTGACCCTGTAAGAGAAGCACCTATAATAGCTGAAACCATAGAATGTTCAGATTCAGCTCTAATCACTTCAGCTTTAAGTTCACCATTATTTACTAACTCAGAAAGTCTTTCAACAATATGTGTTTGCGGCGTAATAGGGTAAATAGAAATAACTTGGGGCTTGCATAATTTAACAGCTTCGGCTACTGCGGCTGAAGCTTCACCTATTCTTTTCATAAAGAAAAGAAATAATCTATAATTATTAAACTTTACTTTACATCACAAAAGGTTTAAATATTAATTAACTATCTGTTGTATATCGAACAACATAAAATAACTATGTATAGGTGTAAAATTGAAATGTCCTTTTTGCAGTTATAAAAAAACAAGAGTAATTGATAAAAGGTCTAATAACAAAAATAATGTAGTTAGAAGAAGAAGAGCTTGTCCTAAATGCAAAAATAGATTTACAACTTATGAAAAAATTGAATGTCATAATTTAAATGTCATCAAAAAGGATGGTAGAGTTGAACGCTTTGATAAGAACAAAATAATAAATGGTCTTTTAAAAGCTTTTGAAAAAAGGCCTATCACTCGTGAAAAAATTGATAAAATAGCTAATGAAATAGAAATTGAAATTATGAATTTAGGAAAAAAAGAAATTTCAAGTAAACAAATAGGAGAAATTATAATAAAAAAACTTAAAGCTATAGATAAAATAGCTTATATAAGATTTGCTTCCGTATATAAAGAATTTAATAACTTAGAATTATTTGAATGTGAATTGAAAAAACTTAGGAGGTATAAATTATGATTAATGAAAAAATGACTATAAAAGAAATAATAGAAAAATATCCTGAAGCTAAAGAAATTTTCATAAAACATAAAATATATTGTTTTTCATGTCCTATGGCATCTATGGAAACTATTAAAGAGTTAGCATCTCATGGAGTAGATGTTAAAAAGATAATTAAAGAAATAGAAAACACAATTAAAAAGAAGTAGGGCCGGTAGCGAAAGGGTATCGCGTCCGCTTCGCATAATTTTTTGTTTATCAAAAGAGCAGAAAACGCGGGAGGCTCTGGGTTCAAATCCCAGCCGGTCCACTTATAAAGGATTATTATGGACTTCGTAGAAACAATAGAAGAATGTGATTTAATTTTAGTAGGTTTACCTATAAACAAAGGAACTGAAAAAGAAGGTTGTGATGAAGCACCTTCCAAAATAAGAGAATACTTTGACAATTTCTTCTTTAGTGAATCAGCTAATAATAATAGAATTTTAGATAAAGGGGATATAACTGAAGAAAATAATTTTGATACAACTATTAGTAAAATCTACGAAAAAATGATAGAATATTTTAAATTTAATAAGCCTATTATTACTTTAGGAGGTAATCACTCTATAACTTTTCCAATAATTAGAGCTTTAAGTAGATTTCATGAAAAAATAGGTGTCATTCATATTGATGCTCATCCTGATTGTCAAATAGATTATTTGCCTTACGGAGATGTTATTGGTTCTATTAAACAAATAGATGAAGTTAAAAAGATAATAATGTTGGGTCTTCGTAATTGGAGTAAATATGAGTATAATTATTTGAAGGAAGAGAAAATTCCCTTCATAGATATGAACAGCTTTATGGAAGCGGGTATTGATTACTGCCTTAAAAAAATAAAAGATTATGTTTCTGATTGTGATGCTATTTATGTTACCTTTGATATTGATGCTATCGATCCAGCTTATGCACCTGGAACGGGATGGAAAGAACCAGGAGGCATAACTAGTAGAGATGCTATAAAAATAGTACAAAATTTAGCAAAATTACCTACTATAAAAGGTTTCGATTTAGTTGAAGTTAATCCTTCTTTAGATCAAAATGATATAACTTCAATTTTAGCAGCTAAAATAGTTTTTGAATTTGCTGATAATTTAGGTACAAAATAAATTTAAATTCTTTTAAAAATATTAGGTGGGATTAAAAGTATAATAAAGGAAAGAACAAAAATAGTAACCCAATCATAAAAAGCTAAAGGAATAGTCTTAAATACCACTTGCATAAAAGGATTATAAATTGCAAAAATTTGAAGAATTATCATTGTCAAAAATGAAATTATCATATATTTATTAGAAAAAATTTTAGTTTGAAAAAATAATTTATTTTCTGACTTACAATTTAAGAGTATAAAAGCTTCATAAACTAAAGAAAAGGTAAAAATTATAGTTCTAGCATAATCTAATCCTTTATTTAAATAAAGCAAGAAAAGTATAATTTCAACAGCAACTAAATAAAAAGTAACGATGCTTACAAAACCTTTAATTCCTTCTAATAAACTTTCTGTTTTCTTCCTCGGTTGTTTAAACATTACATCTTCTTCTGATGGTTCGGCTGTTAAAGATAAAGCCGGAAAAGAATCAGTTATTAAGTTTATCCAAAGTATTTGAAGAGGTAACAAAGGAAGAGGAAGTTTAAAAATGGAAGTAATCCCAACTAAAAAAACTTGACTAAAATTAGCTGAAAGCATAAGTCTCAAAAACTTTTTAATATTAGAATAAAGAGTTCTACCATATTCAACAGCATTTATAATTGTAGCATATTGATCGTCAGTAAGTATCATATCTGCAGCTTCTTTACTTACCTCTGTCCCTCTAATGCCCATAGCAACGCCTATATCTGCTTTCTTCAAAGCTGGTGCATCATTTACACCATCTCCTGTCATAGCTACAACATAACCCTTTCTTTGGAAAGAGGAAAGAATTCTTACCTTATGTTCAGGAGAAACTCTAGCACAAACACAAACTTTATCAATTATATCATCTAAACTCTCATCTGACATACTTTCAAGATCTAAGCCAGTTATAGCCAATTGTCCTTCTTTCATTATACCTAATTGATTAGCTATAGCGGATGCTGTAGATATATGATCCCCAGTAATCATAACTGTTTTTATGCCTGCTTTTTGAGCTTTTTCTATAGCTTCTTTTACCCCTTCTCTAGGTGGGTCCATCATTCCTACAAAACCTATAAAAGTAAGTTTACTTTCAGCATTTCTTTCAGAAAGATTAATTTTAGGATCTATCTCTTTGATAGCTAAAGCAAGAACTCTTAAAGGTTTAGAAGCCATTTCCTTAACAATGTTCTCAAAATAAGCTTTGCTCTTTTTATCCATTTTTTTTAATTTTTCATTTTCATAATAATTAGTACAAAGAGGCAAAATTGATTCTGGAGCTCCTTTAACATATGAAATTTTCTTATTACCTTTTTGATAAACTTTACTCATCCTTTTTCTATTAGAATCAAAGGGATACTCTACCAGTAATTTATATTTTTTCTTTACCTCTTCAATATTTAATCCTGATTTTTGAGCTAAAACTATAAGAGCTCCTTCAGTTGGGTCTCCTATTATTCTCCATTCTTTATCAAAAGATAAAGAAGCATTATTACAAAGGACAGAACATATTAATAAATTATGAAAATTTTCTTCTTTTAAAGGATTAATAACTTTTAAATCTAATAATATATTACCTTTAGGATCATAACCTACTCCTGTAACTGAATAATGTTTTTTATTAACAAAGACATCAACAATTGTCATTTCACCTTTAGTTAAAGTTCCGGTTTTATCAGTACAAATAATAGAAGTAGACCCTAAAGTTTCTACAGCTAAAAGCTTTCTAATTATAGCTTTCTTATTAGCCAAAATTCGCATACCTATAGCTAACACTAAAGTTATAGCTACTGGTAGACCTTCAGGAATAGCACTAACAGCTAAAGCAACTGAAATAAAAAACATATCAGTCAAACTTGAAGAATGAAAAAATATACCTAATGAGAAAATAATGCTTACTATAATTAAGACTATAATTCCTAAAATTCTACCTAAGTTATTTATTCTTTTTTGAAGAGGTGTTTCTTTATCCTCAGTATGTGTAATTATTTTAGCTATTCTCCCAACTTCAGTATTTATTCCTGTTTCAACAACTATACCTTTAGCAGTGCCTTTATTAACATATGTGCCCATAAAAGCCATATTTCTTTGATCAGAAGTAATAACTTCTTCTATTATAGTATCTACATTTTTAGAAACGGGATTAGATTCACCAGTAAGAGAACTTTCATCTATGTAAAGATTATAAACTTCAAAAAGACGTATATCTGCCGGGACTACATCTCCTTCCTCTACAAACACAACATCTCCAGGAACGAGTTCATTTGCATTTATCTTTATTTTTTTTCCTTCTCTTATAACTGTGGCTTGAGGTGAAGATAATTTTTTAAGAGCTTCAACTGCCTTTTCCGCTTTAAATTCTTGAAAAAATCCAAAACAAGCATTTATGAAGAGGATAAACAAAATAGCTAAACTATCAATTATATGATTAAGTAAAAATGAAATAAAAGAAGCAAATAAAAGAATTAATATTAAAAAATTAGAAAATTGAGAAAAAAACATTAAAATATAATTTCTTTTTTTCTCCTTTACAATTTCATTTAAGCCATATTCTTTTAATCTTTTAGAGACTTCTTCCTTAGTTAAACCTGATGGGTTAGAATTAAGAATTTTAAAGATTTCTTCATAATCTAAATTATACCATTTCTCTCCCATTTCTAATTACCTTATTCTATAGTTACAGGACTCATTTCTTTCAATATTTTCACAACATTATCAATGTTACGTTCACTTTGAGCATAAACAGTAAAGACCTTCTCTCCTTCTTTGACACTATCTCCGTAATTTTTATATAAATAAATTCCAGCTTCTGGAGTAGCTGGACATCCAGCAGCTCTCGCAATTTTAGAAATTACACTATTTTTCATATTAGTTATTTCTCCTCTTTTCTCAGCTTTATAATCTAAAGTGTATTTCCCAGGTATTAAATCTTCTGGCTTAATTTTAGGATTACCACCTTGTGCTTCAATAATTTCCATAAACTTCTTATATGCTGCACCATTGTTAATTTGTTTTTCGGCAATAGTCTTTCCAGTTCCAGGAGCATATTTACCTGTTAATTCAAGAAGTTTTCCAGTTAACATAGCTACTTTTTCTTTCAAATCATTAGGTCCTCTTTTATCTTTTCTTAAAAGCCAAAGTACATCTCTCGCTTCTAATAAAGGACCTACGCCTCTTCCTATAGGAGAACTTCCATCAGTTATAACTGTATCCATTTTCATTCCAAAATTATTTGTTAAGCTCTTAAATTCCCTTTCAAGATGTCTAGCTTCACCTATATATTTTAATTTAGCTTCTTCACCAATAGGTAAATCGAAAATTACATGAGTTGCTCCAACAGCTAATTTTTTAGCCACTATCGAAGCTAACATCATTCCTTCTGGATCTAAAGAAAGAGGATGCCTAACTTTTATAAGTTTGTCATCTGCTGCAGCAAGATTAATTGCTCCTCCCCAAACTATACATCCGCCTACTTTTTTAACAACATCTTGAAGTTCTTCAATTGAAAAACTAACATTAGCAAGAACTTCCATAGTATCTGCTGTACCTGCTGGAGAAGTTATAGACCTACTTGATGTTTTAGGTATAGTAAATCCTAAAGAAGCAACTATAGGTACTAAAACCATTGTAGTTCTATTACCTGCAACGCCCCCTATACAATGTTTATCTAAAATAGGTTTCTTTTTAAGATTTAATTTACCCCCTGTTTCAACTATATATTTAGTTAAAGCTGTTGTTTCTGCTAAAGTCATTCCATTCATATAAGCAGAAGAAACAAAAGCAACTAATTCCACATCGGTTAATTTTTCATCAACAATATCTTTAACTATTTGTTTTATTTCTTCATCAAAAAGTTCTTCACGATCCATTTTTTTACGTATGTATTTAGTCGATTCAGGTTTGCCTACCGGAACTACATTAACAATTTCCCCTTCTTTAATTTTCAATTTTTTCCAAGTTTCTTCAAAAAGACCTATTTCATCTTCATTAAGCATCTTTTCAGATATGTTTACAACAGCAACAATTTTAGCATGATCACAAGAAATTTCAACACGCTCCATTCCATGAATATCATTCTTTTTAGCAAAATTTTCATTAATAGTAACAATGGGAAGACTGCCTGTTTCTAAATCTATTATTCTCGCTCTAAGTTTGAACATTAATACTCCCCCCATTTAGAAAGAGCTGCTTGAAGTTCAGGATGGGTTCGGGCATACTCTTTCAAAGGAATATTGTTCATAACAGAATCAATTGCTTGCCTCATAGCTGTAGCTCCTTTAGAAGTACCTAAAGGATTACCATGCACTCCTCCTCCAGCTTGTATAATTATATTTTTACCCAAATTATTAATTAAAGCTGGAACATGTCCAGGATGAAGCCCACCTGATGATACTGAAAAAACAGGCTTAATATCACCCCAATTATTTCCTAAAAGATTATTTTTATCATCAGGTTCTATTAATTGTAATTGAATTTGTTTACTTATATTCTTAATTTCTTCAGCACTACCTTCCATTTTTCCGACTCCAGTACCTATATGTAATTGATCAAGTCCAATAAGTCTAGCTGTTTCTGCTATAACCATAAAATTAATACCATGCTCTTTATTTCTTGTGAAAGCAGCATGCATAGCTCTGTGTCCATGCATTACTAAACCTAATTTACCTGCATAATTCCTTAAAGTTTGAAGAGCTGACCAACCTACTGTATGAATATCTACCATGAGATATTCATTTCCCATTTGCTTTAAGTATTCGGCTCTTTTTAGCATTTCATTAGTTTCTGCTGTGATATTACACATATAAATCTTCTTTTCACCTGTTTCTTTTTCAGCTTTTTCTTTCATTTTTATAGTTTCTCTCGCTCTTTTTTCAAATTTATTAAAAGACTGAGATGTAAGATTTTCATCATCTTTTACAATATCTATCCCGCCAACCCATGCTTCATACGCTACTTTAGCATGTTCTTTTTCATTAAGGCCTAATTTAGGTTTAATAATAGTACCACATAAAGGTCTATCTTTAATTTTCGTAATCTTTCTAACACCTTGAACACCAAATTTAGGTCCTTTAAAGGATTTTATTAATTTAAGAGGCCACTTTATATCTTCTACTCTTAAAGAAGCAACTTCCTTCATTCCAAAAATATTTCCACAAACAGATGAATAAATTTGGGGCATATTTCCTAATTCAAATAAATTTAAAGGATAAGCTATTTTAACATATTCTTTATTAAAACTGAAAACTTTAGCTCCTAAACTTGCTGCTCTTGAAGGATCCATAGTTGCCAAATCCGTCCAAGTACCTGTAGAACTTTCAGCTGCTATAGCTCCAGCTGCTTCTTTTTCAGAAACTCCTTTATTAGCTTTAAACTTAAAAAGAACAACCAAATCATCTTCAGAAGGAGTATAGCTCAAATCAATATATTTCAAATAACCTTCGTTTGCCATACTTAAATAAAGCTTAACAAATATTTTAAAGGTTTTCAAAGATTAAGTTACTATGATGTTATAATTAGCTGTTCTAAATTTTTACTATTGTACTTTCTAACATTTAACTACTCTTTCTGCTTTGTAGGTTAGAAATTGGACAAACTTACTATTGTACCAGTTAGAATTAAAATATCTATAAGTCGGACAATAAACCAAAAATTTCTTTCTAAAGTTTCTTCCTTAATTCTTCCTTAATATCACTTAAACTTTTAAGCGTATTCTCATATATATTTTCTTTACTTGGTTGTTTAGCAAGAATTACTTTTCTTTCGGTAGAAGGCATTTCGATAGGCCCTTTTCTATAAGTTTTCTTTCTTTTGTTCATTTGAGGTATAACATAAAAAATCAAAAACATAGTTAAAATTATAGAAATACCTGCTGCAATCCATCGTGTAATATCCATGGGTTTAGGAAAAAATAAATCAAAATCATTATAAGAAGACCCTCCATCATAAATGAGCTCTGTCTTCACTTGATATTTTCCAGGAGATGTATTCACAAACATTAAATTAAATTTAATTTCTGAACAAGAGAGATTAGTAAAATACCAAGTTAATTTCTGATTAGTAAAGAAGGTTTCTTTACCTATACTAACATTACCACAAGAAGAATTCCAACTCTCTAAAATCCAAGTAGAAGGAAGAATTTTACTATAGTTAAAACTACTTTCATTTGAAGTTAATGTAAAAATGTATGAAACATCATAATTACTATCTTTAATAATATAATTCTTATTATATCCGATATAACCTAAACAAAAAGGTAAAGATAAAAATAATAAAATAATCAACAAATTAATTCTCAAAGATATCACCTATAAACTTTGTACTATCTTTACAAAGTTTAATAAGTTTTTGAGGATTTAAAATGCCTCTTTCGGTAACAAAGGCTGTTATATTTTTAGATGGAGTAAGATCAAAAGCAGGATTTTCTATTTTAAGTCCTTTTATAGGTTTTTCCCATATTTCTTTAGGACTTCTAAATTCAATTTTACCTTCCATACTTAATTTAGTTTCTGGATCAAACTTATGTGTTAAAGTAGCAGAATAAAAAGGTTTATTAAAAAATTTAGCAAGACATGAAATTTGAAAAGTACCTATTTTATTTACTAAATCACCATGATAAGTAATTAAATCGGCTCCAACTAAAATGAGATCAATTTTATGCATATAACTTGCTACTGCTGAATCAACAATTTGAGTAGTATCAATATTATCTTTAACTAAATCTCTTGCAGTTAGTCTTCCTTGGTATTTAGGTCTTGACTCGGTGCATATTACTCTAAAATTAACGCCTCTTTCTTTAGCTTTCAAGAGAATATCTATAACAGAAGATGAATGACAATGGAGCAAAATAGTCATTCCATTTTTTATAAGTTCAACACCCTCATTAGATATTAATTCTAAATTTTTATCTATATAATTTTCTAAAAAATTAACTTTATCTTTAATATACCTTTTAACTTCATCTAAATCTTTTATTTTTGTACAACCATTAAAAATTCCTTTAATATAATTTCTCATTAATGGTTCTGTAGGTCGAGTTGAAAGAATTTTATCTTTAGCTTCATTTAATTTTAAAATAAACTTTTCATAATTTTTTTCTTTACAATTTTCTGCAAAATCATAAAAGGCTCGCAAGCCTGATTTTGCTATATTATTAGCTCCTTGTATTTTCAGATTTTTAATATCTCTCAAAATATCTTTAAAATCCATATAATAAACAAAGAAAAATAATAATATAAAGAATTACTTTTTGTTGGAATAATCTACATCTTTAAGTCCCATAGTTCTACTTACTTCAATAACAGAAACATCACTAACTCCATTAAACTTCTTTATTTCTTCTTCAATAGGTTCAGTATCTCCTGTAAAATCTTTTTCATTAGCTATCATAGAAATAATGACAGCTTTTAGTCCAAAGGCTACAGGCTCTACCTTTTTCTCATGAATTTTACCATATTTAAGCAAAATTTTTTCTACATGTTTCTCAATTTCTGTTAAATTTACTTCTGGACTTTCAGGCATTATCTTAAAAGTTACCTTTACTTCTCCCAAGATATTCACCTCTTATGGACCTACAAAACCACAAGCGTTACATTTATACTTTGCAGCAATATGTCTACATTTACCACATCTAACTATCATTTCTTTACCACAATTAGGGCAAAGAAACTTAGTAGATCCGGGCACAGTGCTTATATCAACTTTACACGAATTACAAATATATTTTTCCATGAAATTATTTAAATACACAAACTTTTTAATCTTTTGGTATGAAACAAGCAATAATCTTAAGAAATGATATTGAAATGGGAAAGGGTAAGTTAGTAGCCCAAGGAGCTCATGCCTCAGTATCAGCTACACTTAAATGTATGAATCAAAAAAAAGAATGGTTTAAAAAATGGATAAGTGAAGGACAAAAAAAGATTGCTCTTAAAGTAAAAAGCGAAGCTGAATTAAAAGAACTGTTTGAAAAAGCAAAAAAGATTAATCTTCCAGCAGAAATAATAATTGATGCTGGATTAACTCAATTAGAACCAGGAACTATTACTGCTTTAGCTATAGGCCCAGCACCAGATGAAGATATAGACCTTCTTACTAAACATCTTAAACTCCTTTAAGGTGAAATTTTGATAGAAATTGATGGTTCCTATGGTGAAGGTGGAGGACAAATTATTAGAAGCGCTCTCGCTCTTTCAGCTTTAACAGGAAAAGCCTTTAAAATTTTTAATATAAGAGCTAAAAGAGATTCAGGGGGAGGATTAAAAGCACAACATTTAACTTGTGTTAAAGCTTTAGCTCAAATTTGTAATGCTAAAATTCAAGGAGATAATTTAGGTTCAAAAGAAATAATTTTTGAGCCTAAAATTATAAAAGAAGGAGAATATCAATTTGATGTTGGAACAGCAGGATCTATATCTTTAGTTATTCAAGCCCTTCTGCCAGCAGCTATTTTCTCCCAAAAGAAATTTAAATTTATAATTACAGGAGGAACTCATGCTAAAAATAGTCCTCCTATAGAATATACTGAAAATATATTTATTTATACTCTTAATAAATTTGGTGCAAATATAGAATTTAATCTTAAAAATTATGGTTTTTTTCCTAAAGGAGGAGGAAAGGTAATCATAACCATAAATCCATCTGAACTAAAAACTATTAATATAATTGATAGGGGTTCTATTAAATTCATTAAAGCAATTAGTGTTGCTACATTAGATCTTAAAAAAGCAAAGGTAGCTGAAAGACAGATAGATGGCTTTAAAGCAGTATTTGGAGAATCTTTTCAAAAAGATATAAAATATGTAGAAAGTTTATCTACAGGTACTTCTATTCATACTTTTGCAGAATTTGATAATATTAGATTAGGTACGGAAGCTTTAGGAGAAAGAAATAAAAAAGCTGAAGAAGTCGGAAGAGAATGTGCTATTAAATTAAAAGAAGAATTACAATCTAAAGCAACAGTTGATTCACATATGTTAGACCAAATTTTAATATATTTAGCTTTTACACAAGGAAGAATAAAATTTGATCAAATGACTGAACATGCTTTAACTAATCTTTGGTTAATTGAAAAATTTCTTCCTATTAAATTTGAAACTCAAGGAGATTTATTAATATGCAAACCTTTATGAAATTACTTTATCAAAAACTTGAAGAACTTAAAGGAAAAAAAGTAATTTTACTTTATCATTTTGATGTAGATGGTTGTTCATCAGCTTCAATTTTACACCGCATTTTCAAAAAATTGAATCTCTTACACAAATCTGTGCCTATAACTCGTGGTTATGAAAAAAGTATAGCTTCAAAAATAAAACAAGAAGACATCGATAAAATAATTTTAGTTGATTATGTACCTCATAAAGACTTCGTCCCTTTCTTAAAAGAATATAATACTTTAATTATAGACCATCATCGTCATGAAAATTTTCTTGAAGTTTTAGATTATTTAACAAGTGAAGATTATGGTTCAAATATAGCTATTTCATATACCTTATTCAAATTAGCTAAAGATCATTATAATATATCTAATATTGAATGGATAGCTAAAGTAAGTTCTTTCTGGGAAAAATGTATTGAATTTACTGAATTTTATGAAGAAGACATATATCTTAAAAAAATAGATGAATATTTACCTTTTAATATTTTGACTAATTTTACTGCATTAAAAGGTTCAAAACTTTTAACTAATATTTTAGATGAAAGTTCTTCTATTGAAGAAGCTTTAGAAAAAATAGAAAGAACTCATGACTATCAAAAGGCATTTCTTACTTTTAAAGAAGAAATTAAAATTATAGAAGCTTCTAAAAAATCAATACCTGAACTTAAAATAGACATCTATTCGTTAAAAACTAAATTTAAGCATATAAGAGTATATGTTGATTACATATCTTTTAAAAGCAAAGGCACTACTATTTTTATTTTAGATGAAAAAATTGATCTAAAATTTTCATTTAGAACTTTTTTAGATATAGATTTAGAAAAAATAATTAAAAAAATAGCTTCTGAAAATCCAAACTTTAGCGGCGGAGGACATAAAACAGCTTGCGGAGGAATTCTTAAAGGAAATAATCTAAACTCAATTTTAAACAGATTCATTGAACTTTACTCAGAAATTTATTTTAAAAAATCCAAAATTGAATAATTGAAACAGCTATAACTAAAATAGAAGTTAAACTAAAGGGAATTAAAACTTTCAAACTAAATTCTAAATTTTTAACTATTTGTACCCAGAAAACCTTTACCAACATTGAAATAACACAAGCTATAATTATCATAAATAAACACATTTGAGTTGTTATAGTTCCATTTGCCAACAAAGAAAGAGAAGACATTATAACTGCTGTAGAAGATATTAAACTTGTAATAACTGAAATAAATAATAAACTAGATTTTCCTACATAAACTTTAAGAATGGTACTTAAAAATACAAATAAAGTATAAATTAAACCAAACTCAAAAGCAGGCTTTAAAGCAAAAGGACTTCTAATTCTGATTTCTTCTTTATTTTCAATATTTTTGGTCTTATAAAATAAGAGAGTAAATATAAAAAGACAAATAAAAGCAACAATATAAGGCATTACTAAATATTTAATAAGTTCAACACTTCTTGAAATTAAAATTATTAGTATAAAATCACTAAAAAAACTACCTATTTGAGATAAAAATACTCCTGAAAGAGCATAAGAAAACAAAGCTTTTTTATTACGAATTAAATTAGCAATATAATAAACAGTAGCACTACTACTTACTGCTCCACCAAAAAGAGATGTTATTAAAATTCCTTTTTTTGAAAATACTTTCATAAGAATATAAGATACAAAACTAATACCTGAAACTATAAAAATTATAGTCCAAATTTGTTTGGGGTTAAAAGCATTAAAAGGCCCCATATTTATATCAGGTAAGATAGGATATATTACTAAAGCTATAACACCAAATTTCAAAGCAGCAAGAATTTCTTCATAAGTTAATTTTTTAGTCCATTTTAACAAAATCCTTTTGGAAGCTAAAAAAAGAGTAGTGATTATTGCTATACTTATTGCAATAATATAATTATTTATTCCTCCTAAACCTACAATAGTTCCGGCAATAAAAATTAAATTAGCTGCTATAAAAGTAGTAGCTCCTGTATGACCTGTTTTAATAGCATTAACTACATAAACAGAAGTTGTAAATATAAAAACAAAAGCGACACCTAAATAAAAAATTACAAAATTTCCTAAATAAATAGATAAATAGGATATTATAAAACCGGTTAAAGTTAATAACACAATAGTTCTAACGCCAAAAATAGGGCCTATAATAGGATTAATTTTAATCCTGGCATGTTCTCTTTCTATGCCTAAAAGAAGACCTATTAATAAGGATATAGCAAAACCTTCAAAAAAGTTACCTAAAGCAATAGAGCTTATCATTAAATTTAATAAAAACCAACAAATTAATAAACTATGTGATAAACTTGGATTTAGAAGCTTATGATTTGGAAATAAATAAAATTAAAAAGAAAATCAAAAGTAAAAAAGCTAAAAAAGTTCTTCTTCAACTTCCAGATGGACTTAAACCTTATGCTTCAAAGATAATTGAAAAAATAAAAACAAAAAATATTGAAATTTTTGTATGGGCTGGCTCTTGCTTCGGAGCTTGTGACCTTCCTCAAGTCAAAGTTGATTTAATAGTTCAATTGGGACATAACGCTTTTAAAAAATAAATTTTCTAATCAAACAATAGGTGTTATATCCTTAACTACTTTTTTTACTGAAATTACTTCTTTAGATTGGGCATCTACTTCAAAAACAAGAACTTTACCTTCACTGAGAGTATCTTTATAAAATTTATAAATAATGGTTTGAGAAGGTATTAAAATTTCCTTATTATAATAATCATAACTTATATTTTGACTTTCAACTAATTTTATCGCATCCTTTATACTAAAGGTTATTTCAACAGGAGTTATAAAAGCATTTACTTTAGATACTTTAAATTCATTCACTTTTATAACTTGAATATTCATTGACATAATAGTATGAATATCTTCATAAACATACACATATTTCACTAAAAACTCACATGTATCTGTTGAATAAGAAATATCAAAGTATTTGTAATGTTTGTCAAAATAATCTTCTCCTACTCCAGATGAAATATAACTATTAGAAAAAGAAATTACTTGATTTATAAGATTAGGCGATACAATTACTTCATTTTGACACCTCGGCATAAGAGAAGCTTCTTTAAAAGGCATTTCTAATTTAATTAAAGTAGAAAGGGATAATACCATTATTACCAAAAGCCCAAGCCACCATACATAAACTTTCATACCAATCAATTTTTATATTACTTCTTAATTATTAAGCATAATGGTATATAAAACTAGTCAAAAAATACTTGGTATAGACGAGGCTGGTAGAGGATGCTTAATAGGCCCTCTTGTCATAGCAGGAGTAATGACTAATCAAGAAACTATAAACACTTTCAAAACTTTAGGAGTAACTGATTCCAAAATATTAACTCCTTCAAAAAGGGAAGAATTATTCAAGAAGATACAAGAATTAGCTGAAAGAATTTTTTATATAGAAGTAGAACCAGAAGAAATAGATTCACGCTTTTCATCTTTAAATAATTTGAACTCTTTGGAAATTAATAAAATGGCAGAAATTATTAATCAAACTATGCCTAATATTGCTGTAATTGATGCACCTATGGTAAACACTGAAAAATTCAAAGCTATTGTTCAAAAAATTATCAGTCACAAATGTGAAATAATTGCTGAAAATTATGCTGACAAAAACCATACTATAGTTGGGGCAGCTAGCATTATAGCTAAAGTAATAAGAGATCAAAGAATAAGAGAAATAGAACAAAAGACAGGCTTAAAAGTAGGTTGCGGTTACTGTCACGATGAAGAAACTATTCAATTTGCTCAAAAAGCTATAGAAGATAAAAATTTAAGAAAGTACTTACGCCAATCTTGGATAACTTTCTTAAGAATTAAAAATGAAAATTCTCAAAAGAAAATAAGTGATTGGAATGGAAGAAAAAAGGATTAAAGAACTTCTTGAATTTATAGAGAATAATCATAATAGTAAAGGTCATATTGAAATATCAGAAAAAGATTTTCAAGAAATTTCACCTAAATTAACTAATTCGACTCTTTATGCTGTTGATGGTGGGTGTTCTATAATATTAGATGGTGGATCTTGGATTATTGCTAAAATAAAAACATGCTATGTTGCTTATCAAAACACTTCAAAACTTAAAGAAGAAAGCAATGAATTTCTTGTAGCCCTTATTAAAAACTCAAAAGTAATTCTTGCTAAAAAGGATAATAATATTACTCTATTAAATGCCAAAGATTTAGAAGATGGAATGAATATTATGCGTTCTTTATCCGAATTGGATTTGTTAAAAAGGATATCAGAAACAGCTAATGAAAAAGATATTATTCTTAGAGATGGACCTCTTTCTTTTCCAGAAGAAAATCAAGAAGAAAATAAAAAATTAAATGAAATAAAGGAACTTTGCAAAAAGAAAAATTTATTTCTTGTAGGCATAAATAAAACAAGTAGGCAAAGTGAAGGAGGAAGACCAATTTTAGGTATGGTTAATGAATTTTCATCTAAATATCTAAAAAACAAAGCATGGATTTATTCTAAAGAAAAAATAGTAAAGTTTCATCCTTTTTCCGATTTTTGTTTCAAAATAGATTATGAAAATGAAAATTTCAAAGATATAATGAGTTACACTGCTTACTATTCATCTGATCCTGAAATTTTAGGTTATCCTTATCCTCTTTTTAAAGCCGACAAAATAGCAAGAGTAATGGAATTTGAAAAGGTAAGCGAAAGTAATAAAATAAAAATGGTATCTAAACATTTGGGTAAAGAGTTTATTGAATTTGATGAAAAAAGTGCTATTTTTCATAATTTACTAGATAAAAGAGCTTATAGAAATGGGTGATAAAATGCAAAGTATAGGAAATGTAATTGGTGGGTCTACTGAAAAAGGTATTTCAATAAGATTAAAATCTAATGCTAAAGTAAATATAGGAGATATCATATCTTGTACAAGTTCAGAAGCTACCTTCTATTTAAAAATAACTAATCTTTATATCTCTTCATCTGTGCCTAATCAATTTATAGAAGAAATTTCTGGAAAAAAACTTGAAAGAGAAGAAAATTATCACTTTTTTGATAAAGAAGAAAGATTTTATAAGATAGCTGAAACTAAAATTTTGAAAATTAAAAATAACGACAAACTTAAACCTCCTAAAGATGTTCCTTCTTATTTTTCAGAAGTATATCTTGCGAATCCAGAAGAATTTGAATTCTTAAATGAAGGTGGAGAAATAGAAATTGGATATCTTAAAAATGAAGCTTCTTCTGAAAGTCTTAAAATAAAATTACCTGCTAATAATTTAATTTCCCATCATATGTTAATTGTTGCTGCAACAGGAAAAGGAAAATCTAATTTTGCTAAAGTATTTTTAAAAGGAATTATGTCCTGTGATAAATATTCAGCTATAGTTTTTGACCCCCATAATGAATATTATGGCGGTGAATGTATTAAAGGGTTAAGAGATTTACCTAATGCAAATAATAAAATTAAATATTTTACACCTTTAACTAAAAAATACCCAGGAGCAGAAAAACTCGAAATTTGTGTGTCTGATTTAGAACCTGAAGATTTCTTTGGTATGGTTGATTTAACTTCAGCTCAACAAGAAGCTATTGCTTTAATTTACAAAAATTATGGAAAGAATTGGATTAAAGGATTATTTGAACAAAATATAGATGAACAACAGAAAACATTCAAGGATAAAATTCAAAATGTAACTTTTACAACTCTTAAAAGAAAAATAGGAAAAATGTTAGATATCTCAGAAAACATGGAAGAAAGCATAATCTTTAAAATATCTTCTAATGAAGAGTCTAAAAGTAAAACCATTTATGATAAAATTAAAGAAGAATTAAAAAATAACAAAATTATAATCATAGATACTTCTATGGTCGGAGGAGATGCTGAAAAAATAATAACTTCATCTATAGTTAATAAAGTTTATAACTTTTATCGATATAATAAACAAGAGAAACAAGAAGAGTTTAACATTTATCCTGAAGTTCTAATTCTTTTTGAAGAAGCTCCAAGAGTTTTAGGAAGTGAAGTTTTAAGTAAAGGTACTAATGTTTTTGAAAAAATAGCCAGAGAAGGAAGAAAATTCAAAGTAGGTCTTTGTGCTATCACTCAAATGCCTTCTCTTTTACCTAAGGAAATTCTTTCGCAAATGAATACTAAAGTAATTTTAGGAATACCTTCACCAGAAGATAGAATGGCTATAATTAATTCATCTAGCCAAAATATAAGTGATGAAAGTTTAGAAATTCAAATGTTAGAAAGAGGAGAAGCTTTAATAACTTCACCTTTTGTGAAATTTCCTTTGCCTGTTAATATCTATGATTTCAATCAAATTGTAAGAGAATGTAATAAAGATAAAAAGAAAGAAAACTTAGTTAATCCAGGGGTCTAAAATGAAATTTGTACATTTAAGTGATACTCATCTTGGAAAAAATGAAATGAAGTTAGATACTAGAAAAGAAGATTTTAACAATGCTTTTAAGCAAGCAATAGATTTTGCTTTAGATAAAAAAGTAGATTTTGTAATTCATTCTGGAGATTTGTTCGATATAGCAAAGCCTTCAGTAGACACTTTAATATTTGCAGCTGAACAGCTCAAAAGATTAAAAGAGAATAATATACCTTTTTTTATAGCTGTTGGTTCTCATGATATAGGTGTTGATGACACTATAATTTCTCTTTTAGAAGTAATGGGTTTACTCATTAATGTAAGCTCTAAAAAGCACTACCTTTTAGAAGGAGAAAAAATAATTATGCTCGGAGAAAAAATAAATAATGTTTCCATTTATGGAATAGCAGGTAAAAGAGCTAAAATAGATGAAATTTTTAGAAATTTAGTACCTAAAGATTTAGAACCTAATCATTTTAATATATTTATTTTCCATCATATAATATCGGATATCTCTGAAAAATTTATGGATCTTCCAGTTTCTCTTTTACCTAAAAACTTTGATTATTATGCCGGGGGACATTGGCATGGCTTTTTTGAATCTAAATACGGCAAAGGCAAAATAGTTTATCCGGGGTCTACAGAGTACAATGACCTTAAAGAGATGGAAAGTGACCAAGCTAAATATTTTTGTTTCGTAACTCAAGAAAATGGAAAATTAAATGTAGAAAAAATAAAAATTAAAACCAGAGAAATAAAAATTCTCGAAATTAACTGCAATAATGCTGATGCTCTTGAAGTAACTAAAGAAGTTATAAGCAAAATTACACCTAATCAAAATAAAGCTATTTTAATCATAAAACTTTTAGGTAAGCTTTCAAAAGGAAATAAATTAGAAATAGATAGAAAATTAATTTCGGATACAGCAGAAGCTCAAGGTTATTTATATGCTAAAATATATCTCTCAGATTTAGAAAATCCCGAAACACCTTTTGTTAGTTCAAGAAAAAGTTCAGCTGAAATTGAAGAAGAATATCTTGTTAAACAAAAATATGAAGAAAATGAAGTTTTAGTAGCTAAACAATTAATTTCTCTTTTAGGAAAAGAATTTACACCATCAGAATTAAAAGCCAAACAATTAGCTTCTAAAGAGGTCATAAGGAGGTTATTAATTGATAATTGAAAAGGTTGAAATAGAAAACATTCGCTCTTATGAAAGATGCGAAATTGATCTTTCTAAAGGTATAACTACTTTAACAGGTAGAACTGGTGCTGGTAAATCAACTATCCTTATGGCTATCGAATATGCTTTATTTGGCTCCGAGGGCCTCAATAATAGTGCTATTTTAAGGAGAGGTACTAAATTAGGTAAAATAAGTTTGACTTTCAAAGAAGGAAATGATACATATAATATAATACGAACTCTTAAAAGACAAGGCAAAACTATAACTGCAGAACCAAGTGGAAGTGCTATTTTCAAAAATAATGAAGTTATACCTCTTTTGGGGAGAGCTAATGATTTAAATCAAAAGATTTTAGAAGTTTTAAAATACCCTTCTAATGTTAAAGCTAAAGAACTTTTTGAAACTACAAGTTATACTCGACAAGATGAAATAAGAAAACTTATAGAAATGAGTATAGAAAAACGCCAAGAACAAATTGATAAAATTTTAATGCTTTCCAAATACAAAGACACTTGGGAAAATTTAAAAGATGTAATTAATGATTTTCAAAATGAACTTTTGGAGAAAAAAACTCGTTTAGAAAGTGAAAGTCTTATTCAAAAGGATATAGAATTACTAAAACAAAAAATTAAAGATAATGCTGAAAAACTTTCAAAAGAAGAAAGGGAACATAATCAAAATTTACAAGCTTATCAAACTTTATCATCTCAAATTAGAGAAATAGAAGAAAAAATTGAAACTTTAACTAAAAAAAGAAGAGTTGTTGATGAATTAAAAGGTCAAATAATTCACTTGCGTACTGAAATTGAAGAAATTAAAAATTCAAAAGAAAGTTTAGAAAAAGAAAGTCAAATTTTAAGTCAAAAAATTAAAATTCCCAAAAATAAAGAAAATTTGGAAGAATTTAAAAAGAAAAAAATGATGCTTGAAAATGAAATAGAAATTTTCAAGCAAGAAAAGAAAAAGGTAATTAATGAATTTTCCAAAATAAAAAATTTAGGAGAAGGAAAATGTCCAGTATGCTTACAAAATGTAACTCTTAATCATATTAATTCTCTTAAAAAAGAATTCGAAGAAAGAGAAAGATTAATAGATGAAAAGATCCATCAAAATCAAGAAATTATAGAAAAACTTTTACCTCAAATAAAAGAACTTTCTGAAGCAGTTGAAATTGAAGATAAATTACAGAAAATAAATGAACTTATAAAAGAAAAAGAAAAAAATCTTCAAGACCAAAGAAGAAAAATTTCAGAAGCTCAAGAAAAAATAAAAGTTTTAAATTTCGATGAAGAACTTTTGAATACAGAAGAGAAAAAACTTAAAAAATTTAAAACAGAAGAAACTGAACTTCTTTCCAAAATTAATGCTCAAAAAAGAATAATAGATTTATTAACTAAAGAAAACAAAACTATGACTAATGAATTAGCTGAAAAAACAGAACTTCTACTAAAAATGGAAAAATCTAAAGAGGAAATTAAAAAATTAGAGAGGGCTATTACCCTTTTAAATCGCCTTAGAGAAGATATTAGAAATATAAGAGAAATAATAAGAAGAAATTTCTTAGAAGAATTTAGGCAAGAATTTCAAAGAAAATTTGAAGAAATTAGAAAGTATGAAGAAGAATATACTGTTGATATCAATTTAAATTATGAACCTATAGCATATACTAAAGATCGTGAAGAAGTACCTATTTCAAATTTATCTGGTGGAGAAAAAACTTCAGTAGCTCTAGCTTATCGTTTAGCTTTATCTAATTTAGCAGCTCAAATTTCAGCTATAAAACCTCCAGAAGTTTTAATTTTAGACGAACCTACTATAGGCTTAGATAAAGAAGATATTAAAGCTTTGAATGAAGCTCTTCAAAATATAGGAACTATTCCCCAAATAATTATTGTAACTCATGAAGATGAATTAAAAGATGCGGCTAACTTTAAATATGAAGTTAAAAAAGAAAGAGGCTTATCTAAAATAACTAAGGTAGATTAATTATTTTCTTCGACCTTTCACTAGGTTCAAGTTTTATATGTCCACCTTCAAACTCCTTATCTAATTCTTTACCTTCAAAAATTTCATGGAGACAAATAGATAAAGCGGCAACTTCACTATGGGGTTGATTAGTTACAGCAATATTATAATTTGCTTCTTCATAAACTTCAAAAGGGACTTTTTCTCCTCCAACTATAATTAATTTATCTTTTCCACTATTTCTTATACTTTGAATTTTATCTTGAATTCTTTCTCCATACATAGTTAAATGAATTATGTCCCAACCTTTTTCTTTTTTATCTTTAATTATTTTTCTCCAATTGCGTTCATATTCAATTGAAAATTTTCCTCCCCATCTTTCAATAATTTTTTCAACAGAAGATATAACACTACTATCTTTTTCTCCGGAAAGAATAACCCCATCGGCACCTAAAGCTCTCGCAGCTAAACATACATGAGTAGTTATTCTTTTATCTCTTACAATTCTATGGCCAAGTCTTAAAACTATAATTGTCATTAAAATATTATGGAAATTTATGGTATAAATGCATTTCCTAAATATAATTTAGGTGGAATTATCAAGGATAAGCCAGAAGATTTTATAGTAGAAGAAATAGATTTATCAGGAAAATTACATTCAGTTAAGTCATCTATTTTTGAAAAAATCAAAGATTTTTTTCCCCAAAAATTTGATGAATATCTTCATTTAACTCTTATTAAGAGAAATTACACTACTCAAAGGGCAATTTCTGAATTATCTAAAAAATTAAGAATAAGTCAAAGTAGATTTGGTTTTGCTGGTACTAAAGATAAAAAAGCTTTTACAAGTCAAAGAATAAGTATATGGAATGTAAAAATTGAAGATGTAAGAAAAATTAAACTTAAGGATATAATTTTAAAAGAATTCAAATATTCAAAGCAAAAAATAAAATTAGGTGACTTAAAAGCTAATAGATTTACTATAAAAATTAAAGATATTGAAAAGGAAAATATAAGAACTATCTTAAATGATTTTAAAGAACAAATTCAAAGGGGAATACCTAATTTTTTTGGACCTCAACGCTTCGGTTTTCAAAGACCTATTAATCATTTGATAGGTAAAGAAATATTAAAAAACAATTTCGAAGAAGCTGTAAAACTCTTTCTTACTTATCCAGGAGATGAAAATCTCCAAGCTAAAGAAGCAAGAAACTTTTTAAAAGAAAATTGGAGAGATTGGAAAAATGCTCTTAAAAAAATGCCTTTAAATTTAAGCTTAGAAAAAAATTTATTAAATTACTTAATAATCCATCCTAATGATTTTAAAGGTACTCTTTTAAGATTTCCACCTAACCTTCTTAAAATGTTTATTCATGCTTATCAATCTTTTATTTTCAACAAACTTTTATCTGAAGCTTTAGAAACAAAAATCCTACCTAAAGAATTACCTCTAATAGGGCATAGAACTTTTTTAAATGAAAATAACAGAAAAATCGTAAATGAAATTCTTTCAAAAGATGGATTATCTTTAAGAAACTTTGAAATGAAAGAACTTCCATTATTATCAGAAAAAGGTTCTAAAAGAGAAACTATTATCTCAGTTGAAAAATTTAAAATATTGAAAATCAAAGATAAAGAAGTAATTCTTCAATTCGAATTACCCAAAGGTAGCTATGCTACTATTTTAATCTACCTTTTAACAGGAAATTACACTAAAGAAGAATAGAAAATAATAAAAATTAAGATTTTATAAACTATAACATGTCAAAATTAAAGGAATTTATCAAAAATTACTTTGATTTCATAATTATTTTAATTTTAGCATCTATAACTCGAATTTTAGCTTCTATCCCTAATAAAGTACTTATGTGGGATGATGCTGTTTATCTCTTAAATGCTAAATGGTTTGCAGGACAACATATTTACTTCGAAGCTTTAAGAGCCCCCCTTTTACCTTTTCTATTTTCCTTTATTTATAGAATTGCTCCTAACACTGATGAACTCTTCTTTATGAGACTATTTGTAATAATTCCTATTTTAGGCATTTTAGTTACTTACTTTGTTGCTAAAAAGTTATTCGGAAGAAAAGTAGCCTTTGCTTCTGCTTTGTTTATGATTGCTACTCCTTTACATTTATCATGGGGAAAACTTATAGGTACAGATATATCTGGTTCACTTTTTGTACCCCTTATTATTTACTTTGGCATAAAAGGTTTGAAAGAAGATAAATATCTTTACCTTTCTTTTCTTTTAACTTCCCTTTGTACTTTAACTAGATATCCAACCTTTATCTTAATTCTTCCTTTAATTATCTTTTATGTAATTAATCATCGTTTAAATAAGAAAAATATTATTTTTTCAGCTCTTTTATATTTAACACCTATGTTCATATGGGCAGGATATAACTTCATTAATTTTGGGGATCCTTTATTTAGTGCAAAACAACAACTCATAGTATCAGGAGAACCAAGTCCATGGAATCTTTTCTTTACAGATGCTTTTAATTCGTACTACCTTTTATTAATTGTTATTATTTATGGTATTCTTTATACCATACCTCATATAAAAAATAGCAAAGAACTTCAATTAATAACTTTGTTTATAATTTCTTTTTTTACTTTACATATGTTAATACCTCACAAAGAAAGTAGATTTCTTTTACCTATCCTCCCTTTAATTGCTATTATATCAACTTATCACTTCAAAGATTTAAAAAATTTAAATTCTTTTAAAATAGATAGGTCTAAAATAACTCTAATTGTTATAACTTTAACATTTTTATCTTATACTTACAACTATACTCTCTTTAGAGATTGGTCCAAATGCACAGGTATAATAGAAATATCTAAAAATCTTTCAGGTGAAGTAACTTCTTCAGTTTGGCCCTTAGTAGCTTATTATGGAAATGTCCATACAAGACCTCCTGAAGATCAACTATCTAAGCTTCAAGATTATCTCTTAAGCACAAACTCTTCTTACTTTATCATAACTAATAATAGTTATTGGCCAAGTTATGTTAGAGATAAGAATAATTTCAAAAATATAACTATTTTAACTGAAGAAGAAAGCTTAGTAGACAATTGTGGTGTTCTTTATACTAAATATAAAGTAAATCCTCAAAATATTTAACTAACATTACATATTGAAAGATTTTTATTATCAGAACATAATATTTCTGTCAATTCTTTAGAATCAAAAAATCCTTCATATTTTTCTCCATTTATAATAAGAGTAGGGTATTTATTTACCGTAAAGGTATCCTTAAGAACTTCCACAGGAGCTAAATCCAAATCTCCATCAATAGCATAGACTAAAAGATTTTCATTAAGTTTCTCCTTTAAAAAGGTTAAAACCATTCCTTGATTACCACAATTAGGGCAGGTCTTACTCCCGAAAAAATAAAGAACCGTTGAATAATTACTCTCACATGTTGTCCTTATCTTCTCAACATATAACCAAGTTCTTATTAAAAGAGATGTATATTTCATCTTTAATTGATTAAAATCTAACAAACTAATAGACTTAGATTTTTCATATCCTTCAACTTGTTTTCCCATTTCATATGTTTCTAATCCAACTTTACTAGCTGAATTCATAAGATACATACAAGTTTTATTACTATGCATAGAATCTAAAATAAGAAATTGAAGCTCAGTATTATCTATATCTGTCTTCACTTGAGCCATTAAGTCATTTAAATGAATTATTTTATTATTACTAACTAAAATACCTATAACTATTCCTACTATAAATAAAAAAGAAGATAACAAAAATGCTTTTAAAAAAGGACTTATCAAATTAATCCTTCTCCTTTGGTACTAGCTCCCCACTTTACAAGCCATTTATCATATTTTCTTAAAGGAAAATAGATAAAGGCAAGTACATAAAATGTACTTAAAATTAAAGCATAAATAGTAAAATACATAAGATAATTGACACCTCTCTTTCTTAAATCAATTTGCTCATTTATCATTTTGATTCCTAAATATATTACAACTAATGTAATTATAGTTAGTAGAAACATAAAGAAATGAGTAAAACTAAAATTGAAAGAAAATAAACTTTCTTTTACTCCTTTAATAAAAATCTGTAAATCAAAACCATTAAAATAAAGATTCTTTAAACCATCTAATAAATTCTTAAAATAATTATAAAAAAACTTAAATATAGCATAAAAAGCTATAAATATCCAAGCTATAGAAACAGGTAAAACAAACATTCCTAATTGACCATATTTTGGATTTAAAAACATATATTTATACATCCAAAAATTCTGAAAAAAGCCTCCATACCATCTTAACCTTTCTCTAAAAAGACTAAAAAGAGTATTAGGCACATGAACATCAACTATGCCTCCGATAGTTCCGGCAATTCTATATCCTTTACTTTGCATTCTGAAAGTCATTTCCATATCTTCTGCTAAATTATCATCACGAAAATCTCCTAATTCTCTAATAACAGAAGTTCTATACATGCTCCCTGGACCAGGCATTACATAAAGACCATTTATAACTGAAGTAACTTTTCTTAGATATGCAGCAAAGGCAAATTCTACCCAAGTCATTCCTTGTACCCAATTTTTAGGAGAAGTCACTCTTATAGATGAAGCTACACCAGCAACTTTGGGGTCTTCTTCAAAATATCCAACCATATATAATAAAGCATCTTTAGTGTAAAAAGAATCAGCATCTAAACAACAAAAATATTCTCCTGTTACATGTTTAATACCTTCATTTAAGCCAGCAGCTTTTCCTATTTTATTTGTAGATACTAACTTAACTACTCCTTCTTTAACATAATTTAAACATACATCATAATTTTCATTTTTAGGACCATTCCAAGCTAAAATTACTTCTTTATTAGGATAATTCAAATTAATAGAAGATTCGATAGCTTTCTTTATAGTTTCGGGGTCATTTCCCCTATACAAAGGTATAATAATACTAACTTTCCCGAACTTTTTAGGCATAGGATCTCTCTTACTTGTAGGATTTTCAAAATAAATTAACAACCAAAAAATACTTGTATATAAAGCAAAGTAAGTAATTAACAAAAATATAATAGTTTCAATATCCATATGAAGTCACATTATTACTTATAGCTGTAAGCACTTGTACGCTTCTAATTTCTCCGGATGTTAATTTACCTTCACATATGCAAAGAGTTTTAGTGATACCTTCCATACCTTTTGGAGGAGTATAAGGCGAATAATAACAATAATAATCAATATAACTACTTTCATTTGAATTATTAACTAATTCTTTCAATTTAAAAGTTAAAGCTTCACAAACAACACTGCGTTCATAAATAATGGCATTAATTCTTGACTCTCTAGCAAAATTATATGCAGCTATGCCCATAAATATAAATATTACAAGACCCAAAATTACTTTCTCAGTATTATTCATACTTTCATTAAATCCAATATAATTTAAAAAGTTTTAGAAAATAAAAAAAGAAAAAAGGCTTCAAGCTTTTTACTTGAAGACTACTCCACTTATAGATGTTGCACCAGTTGTACCAAGTACTACCTTTTCTCCAACTAATTTATCAGAGAATTGGTTGCTTGCTACTCTTGCTGCAACTATCTTACCAGCTAATCTTGTATCTCCTGCACTCCATCCAGCAACAACTAATGCATCGTTGCTTCCAAAGGCATTTTCAACCAATTGTATAATTGCTGCATCTGCTGTGTATTCAGATGTCTTCCAAGTCTTACCTGCTTCTGCTAATTGCTTTACTAAGGGGTTAGCTTCTGGTCCACCAACAAGGATTACATTTTTGGTTGGTGTTCCAACTTCTGAAGCAAGTTTACCTACACCAGCACTTGCATCAATTGGTTGTACGACTACTGGTCCAGTTGTACTTGCTGCTGTTGTCTTAACTTCTTTACCTGTAACATATACAGTAGCATATCTTTGTTCATCTGGGTAAGTTATCTTATATTCTTTTTGGTCGGCATTTGCTTTATTTTCTTCTACATATGCACCATAACCAGAGTAGCCATAAGACCAATCTGTATCTTCTTTAGGTTCCAATTGACCCATATCTGAATTATGTGGATCATATTCCACATTAAGTTTATCGTTGACTTTTTTTACATTGAAAATCAAAGTGTCACTTTTAGTACTATTATCAGCGTATCCTTCAGTTTTCAATGTCACGTTACCTGAATCTTTACTTCCATCTAAATCTGCAAATGTTATAGTTGCTCCATACCCTGTCTTTATTTCTATTGATGTATCATCAGTATAAGCCTCATCTCCATCCATATCCACCTTCAGTTTCCCTAACGACGAATCATAATCCCATTTAACAGTTCTTCCATGAAAATTCAACTCGGATTTACTACTACTACCACTACCAGTGTATAAATCAATAGTTACACCTTCATTCATATTCTTTATTTTAATTTTATCAGTGCTGTTTGAAACAAATTTATATATATTAGAGTAATCTCCTGCATTTAGTATAAAGTAATCCCCTACATCTATATCTGATTCATTTTTATATTCTATTTTAGACAACACCTTACTTCCATTCAATTCAAAAACATCATCACTGAATTTATATCCGCCTTTTGCTGTATATTCAAGTTTATACTTATTATCGCTTGATCTATAGAATCTCACTTGTTCAGTTGGTTGTTCTGTCAATCCTTTAAATACAATATCCATTCCACCAAGCATTACTGCTTCACTTCCAATCTTCTCAGAAAGTTTCCCATCAACAGGTACATAAATACCATCACTTGGTGCCTTTGCTTTAATTTCAATAGAATTAATCTTCCAATTATTTGTTCCGTGAGTTGCACTTATTTGAACTTCCATATTTTCTTTTTGAACTGAACCGACTTTATATTCTCCTGGATTTGTACTACCAGTTACATCATCATCTGATAATACAATTTTATCAGCTCCAAGATAGAATGTAACTTGGCTCTTAGATTCACTTGAAGATGCTTTAACGATTTCTTTTACACCAAATTCAAGATCACCTACTTTTTTTGTATTTCCTGTTGTAAGTGAAAAGGACTGGTCATTTACAGTAAAATGTGCCACATTATTCTTATTATTATCTTCACCAATTGTATTTAACTTAACTTTGTATTCTTTTCCATCAATAGTATATGTTCTTTCATCACCTATATTCATTGTATCTTCATTTGATCCTCCCATTAGTTCTAATGTAAGACTATTACCATCGACACTTGCTTTACTTACTTTATATTCTTTTCCCATAATATACATGGAACTATCTTTAAGATCAGTCAAAGATCCTGATGAATTAGCCGATGTCAATGGTTTTGAGTAAACTTGTTTATAGGTATAAACTTCTTTATCCTTTGGAAATTTAAGATAAAGTTTTGCCTCTTTGTCATTTGCATTATCATTTTTCTCAAAAACTACTTTACCTTCTGATCCAAGAGTTACCATTTCATCAAATTTATAATCTCCAGAACTCAAAGATACAGTTCCACCGGGTAATAATTTTGGCATTTCTGTCTCCGTAATAGTTCCAAAAACACTATTTAAAGTCTCATTCAATGCCAAGTGGTTCCCTGAGTTATCTATCAAAAATACATCTCCAGACAATGTTTGTGTTGCTCCACCTGCTGTACCAGCTGAAACAACCGCCTTTTGTGCAAAAGCTGCTGAGATATCCATACCTGCTGCAATATCTGCTGCTGCAGCTGAGTCACCTACTACAACATAGGCATCAAACTTACCATCGCTTGTAATAAAGGGTGATGGCAAATCAGCTAATGACATTGCACCAAAAGCTCCTGAAAACACTGAACCTAACATTGCTGCTCCGGCCAATGCTCCTCCAACAATTTTTACAATCTTTTTTGCATTTCTTTTCATTTCCATATTTTACATACCTCCTAGAGGTTTTTTTATTAATGGGGTCTTTAAAGACCCTATTTTCAAGTCCAAACTAAGGACTTGAAAAATTTAAAGTTCTTTAATAAAATAACATAAACTAAGAAGGGTATATAAGCATTTCCCTTAAGAATTTGCATTTTCGTAACTATCAAATAGTCACTTTATCTATATCTGTATCTTCCTCTTTTAACTTTATCTTTAACCTATCTAACTCATCTTTTACAAGCTTATAATTGGCTGAAAGAACTTTTAAGTCTCTATCCAAAGCTTGTCCTTTAGATATAATATCAGCAATTATATCTTGTACTTCACCTGCTGATAAATAAATTTCACTAGGTTCGAGAATTTCAACCAAGGAAGGCCCATTTAGAAGACTAAAAAGCATTAATTCTCCTAAGCTTTTAACTTCAGCAATAAATTCCACATGAGCAACATGCATCTTTTCAACATCTTCTACTTTAACAGGTTCTTCAAGCTTTACATCACTTAACTTCCATTGTGTTTTAAGTTTCTCAACTAATTTTTGCAAATGGTTCTTTAATTCTTCTGGAGGCCATCCCATCACTTCAAAAAATATCCTTGCTTTAATTTTTTGATTTTTCTCTAAAAATCCCAAAGCATCACCTTCTTGAAAAATATATGAGCACTAAACCCAATATAGAAACCATTAAAAGAATGAAGTATAAATAATTTTCCTTAATTATACTTTGCTTGTTTATCACCTTTAAAGATGTAGTATAATTATAACATTCGCTACTACATCTTACTTTTACTTTCAGATTATATATCCCGTCTGCTGTTCCAATTTTAACTAAATCGCTAAGAGATAAATTAACATATTCATTAGGATGAACTTCAACTTCTTTCATATTAGCAGTCCATCCCTGAGAAACAACATCAAGACCTCTATAAACATAAGAATAAACACTAAAATTCCTACTTTCATTTGAAAGAATGGAAACATTTACAGTAAACCATTCACCTACATATACCTCTTTAGGAGCAAATACTTTTATGTCTACTTGTCCATAAGCTACACTAAACAATAGGAGAATTATCAAACAACTATATTTTGCTTTTTTCCACATTTCGAACATAAATTTCCCTCTTTCAATCCTAATTTTAAAACATCTAAACCTTTTCTTTCTATAAGTAAATTTCCACAAAAGGGACAATAAGTATTACAACCTTCATGCTCAAAAACATTGCCTAAATAGACATAGTTTAATCCTTCTTCTAAAGCAATTTTCCTTAGGTTTTCAAGCTCAGGAAGAGATGTTTCATTTCCTTCCATCTCATAAGATGGATAAAATCTAAGAAGATGATAAGGAGTACCTTTTCCAAAATTAGTTTTAACCCATTTAAAATGTTCCTTCAATTCTAACATATTGTCATTTTTTCCAGGAACAATTAAATTAGTAATTTCTATATGAGTTCTTATTTTTAAATAATTCAAAGCTCCCTTTTTAACTTTAGAAAGTTCAGCTCCACAAAATTCTTCATAAAATTTAGTATTATTACCTTTAAAATCAATAACTACCGCGTCAATAAGTCCTTTCAAAGATTTAATTGCATAAGATGAAATATAACCATTCGTTACTAAGACATTGAAGAGGCCCCTTTCTTTAGATTTTTTAGCTACATCTAAAACATATTCAAGAAATATAGTAGGTTCATTATAAGTGTGGGCAATACCTTTAGCTTTAACTCTAACAGCTTCTTCAACTAATTCTTCAGGACTTAATTTTAAGCATGATTCTTCTATTTTCTTTTGAGATATTTCAAAGTTACAACAAAAAGCACACTTAAAATTACATCCAAAGGTACCATAAGAAAATATCTTCTCTCCAGGATAAAAATGGTAAAGAGGCTTCTTTTCTATAGGATCTAAATGAAGAGAAGAAATATATCCATAATTTAAAGTATAAAGCTTGCCTTTAATATTTTGACGAACTTTACAAAAGCCAAAGGACCTATCTCCAAGAATACATTTTCTTTGACATAAAAGGCATTGAATTTTACCATCTTTGGCTTTCCAAAATTGAGCTTCTTTCATATTAGAATTAAAGCATTCTAAACTTTTAATTAAATCGTTTCCACAATCTTTATTAAATTGTATGTCATTTTAAATTTAAAGATGAAGTATTTTGAATTTAAAGGTGAAATAAATGGCATTTAACATATTCAAAAAGAAAGAAGAAGTTTATCCCTCTGAAGAAAAAGAAGAAGTTTTAGGAGAAGCTCCCCAAGATTTAGAAAATATAAATTTGGAAGAAAAACCAGAAGAAGGATTTAGATCCCCTTCAGAAATGATGCCTCCTCCTATAAAACCTCTTGAAACAAGAGTTAATTTTGTACCTCCTACTCAAATACCACCAAGTGCACCTAATATTACACCTCCCCAAATGACACCTCCAGAACAAGTTACACCGCGCCCAGGGGTATTTGGAGAAATTTCAGAAAAAGCTCAAACCAAAACACAGCCTCGTATTTTCATTAAAATAAATAAATATAAAGAAGTGATGGCTACTGTTCAAAATCTTCATAACATAATAGCAGAAACTAAAAGGGATTTAGAAAATCTTCACGATATGGGCAAAAAAGAAGAAGATAAACTTAAAGAAGCAGCAGAAGTTGTATTAAGAATGGAAGAACTTCTTAAATATTTAGAAGAAACTTTCACATCACCTGAAGAAAATTAAAAGTAAGCTACATTTAAGGTTTTTTCCATTTTTCTTTCTAATATTTCTTTTTTAACAAATATTTTTAGATTAGAATTCTCTTCATAAAGACACATTAATTCGTTTAAAGATACATCTTTATTTTTATTATATAAAAATTCTTTAAAGAATAATTTAGCTTTTACTTCTTCATCTTTAGGATAAATCATAACTTTATAAGGTACTTTTTCGTAAACGATAGAAGAACAATCTTTAGTATAATTAAAATTAAATTGACCAAAAGAAGTAATTAAGGACACATTACTTCCATTAGTTTCAATTTTTTCTACAAGAGTAAAAGCTTTTTCATCAAAAAACTCATGATTATTAAATATAAATAAAGATAATAAAAAAGCACCTATTATTACTAATAAAAATTCCAACCCATCTCTTAATTTCATAAGAAATATAAGAATACAAGAGCTATAAAATAGTTTGTAAGGGCTTGTGGTCTAGTGGCTATGACGTCTCCCTCACACGGAGAAGTTCCCCAGTTCGAATCTGGGCAAGCCCATCGTAGCTTTTTTAAATACTAAATGCTATTTACTAATTGATCTAAAATGGCAAGTGACAACTCAAGTGCATCTTATGTAAGATTAGAAAATGCAAATCTCATAAAATTGACTATACGCAAACTTTCAAGACTTTATACTGATTATGCAAAAATTCTAATTGAACTTAAAGAAATGAAAGTAAATAAAGGTGAACTATCAAAGAAAATAATTGAAAATATTAAAAGAATCCAAGAACAACATTCTCTTCTTAAACGCTATCTCCCCGAAGAATTACCACCTGAAACTTATAAAACTAAGTTAAAACGCTTTGAAGTTAAACCTGAAGCTAAAGATTATGATGTTGAACTTGAAGAAGTAGGCATAGAATCTTTTGAAGATTTAAAGAAAGAATTTGAAATTATTAGAAAGGAGCTCGAAAGCTTAAAGAGAGATTAATTCTATTTTTGTAAAACTTTAAAAATTAAAAGAATTTAATTAAACTTATGCAGGGGTTCCGGAGAACTTTATAAATTTTCTAAAAAGTTCCGGAATGGTCAAACGGGCGAGACTCAAGAGTTTAAACTTAGATATCTCGTGGCTTAGCGCCTTCGGGGGTTCGAATCCCTTCCCCTGCATTAACTTTTACAAGGCGAAAATATGGAAAGAACTAAAATAAATGAACTAAAAGAAAATGTAGGAAAAAAAGTTTTAATTAAAGGGTGGGTTCATGAGATAAGAGATCAAAGTAAAATTAAATTTATATTATTCAGAGATAATTCTGGCATTGTACAATTAGTTATTCCCGTAAGTAATAAAGATTTTTTTGATAAGGTTAAAGATATTACAAGAGAATCGGTACTTTCGGTAGAAGGAGTAGTTAAAAATGCTGAAGTTAAAAACCCAGAAGTAACCGAAAAAACAATTGAAGTAAATGTCGAAAAATTCGAAGTTTTAAGTTTAGCTGAAACGAATTTACCTTTACAAGTAGTTACTGGAAAAGATATAGCAGAATTACCTACACGATTAGACTATAGATGGATTGATTTAAGAAAACCTAAAAATCTCTTAATATTCAAAATATGGACTGCTGTTGAAGCCGCTATGAGAGAATATTGGATAAATAGAGGCTTTATAGAAATCCATTCTCCTAAACTTATAAACACAGCTAGCGAATCCGGAGCTGAAGTTTTTGAAGTCAAATATTTTGATAGAAAAGCTTACTTAGCTCAATCACCTCAGTTTTACAAACAAATGGCTATGGCTGCTGGTTTTGAAAAAATCTTTGAAATAGGTCCAGTATTCAGAGCAGAAAAATCTCATACAACAAGACATTTAACAGAAATAACTATGGTTGATTCTGAAATATCTTTCATTAAAGATCTTGAAGATATAATGAAATATGAAGAAGAATGGATTGTTTATATACTTAAAAAAGTAAAAGAACAATATGGTCAACAAATTAAAGACTTTTATGGAGTAGAACTTATAATACCTACTATTCCATTTCCAAAAATTAAACTTGCCGATGCTTTAAACTTAATTTATAAAGAAAAAGGATACAAAAGTACAGGTGAAGATTTAGATAGTGAAGCTGAAAAACTTTTAGGAGAAATTATCAAAGAAAAATACAATCATGAATTTGTTTTTGTAACAGAATATCCAGTTTCAGTTAGACCTTTTTATCATATGTACACTCAAGATGGAAAACATACTCAAAGCTATGACTTACTTTGGAAAGGCTTAGAAATTACAACAGGAGCAGTTAGAGAACATAGATATGAAATACTAAAAGAACAAGCTATCAAAAAGGGATTAAATCCTGAAGGAGATATTAAACACTATCTTAACTTCTTTAGATATGGCTGCCCACCACATGGGGGCTTCGGCTTTGGTTTTGGAAGATTTGTTATGAATATATTGGGACTTAAAAATGTTAAAGAAGTTATATACTTACCAAGAGATGCAGAACGACTTACTCCATAAAATAACCCTTTTGCTCCGCAAAAGCGTTAACGGAAAACTAAAATAACCCTTTGCTAAAGCAAAGGGTTATACTTGACAAAAGGTAAAAGCTTATTTAAACTCTAAAACTAAGAAAAATAGATGGAAATTAAAGATTTAAAACCAAGATTATACCAAGAAAGTATCTTTAATACAGCTGCGAAATCAAATACTCTTGTAGTTCTTCCAACAGGTTTAGGTAAAACTGTCATAGCTATAATGTTAGCTATACATAGATTAAATCAATTTCCTCAAAGCAAAGTTGTTTTTTTAGCACCAACTAAACCTTTATGTAATCAACATATAGAAACTTTCAAGAAGCATTTAATTACTAATCAAAATTTTGAAGTTCTTACGGGAGGAATATCCCCTGAAAAAAGAAAAGAACTTTGGGAAACTTCCCAAATTGTTTTTGCTACACCTCAAACTATAGCTAATGATATAAACAAAGGGAAAATATCCTTAGAAAAAGTTTCTTTATTAATAGTTGATGAAGCCCATAGAGCTATAGGAGATTATGACTATGTATTTATAGCTAAAAATTATATGCAAATAGCTAATAATCCAAGAATTCTTGCTTTAACGGCTTCTCCAGGAAGTGAAAAAGAAAAAATAGAACAAATAAGAAAAAATCTTTTTATAGAAAGCATAGAAATTAGAAATGAAGATAGTGAAGATGTTATTGCTTATGTTCAACCTAAAGAAATAGAAAAGATAGAAGTTGAGCCTTTACCTCAAATAAAAGAAATAAGCGAATTAATTCAAAAAGCTTTACAAAATAGACTTAATCTTTTAGAAGCGCAAGGTTTAATTTATAATGCTAAAAAAATCAGAAAAAGTGATCTTATAGAATTGCAAGCAAAATTAACTTCTCAATTAAAAGATAATAATTACACTATTTTTTCAAGTATATCTTCCGTAGCTGCTTGCATAAAGTTATCTTACGCTTTAGAAATTTTGGAAACTCAAGGGATTAATCCTTTTTTTGAATTTATAGAAAATCTTAAAGAACAAGCTAAAAAAACAAGAGCAGCTAAATCTATTTTAAAAGATATTAATTTTTTAAATGCTATAAAAATTGCAGAAAATCTTAACTCATCTCATATAGAACATCCTAAAATGGAAGTTCTTAAAAATTTAATAGTCAATAATTCTAATCAAAAAATCATAGTTTTTACTCAATATAGAAATACAGCTGATGCTATTCTTCAAAAATTATCTAATCTTAAAGGTATTGCACCTGTTAAATTTATAGGTCAAAAATCTGGCCTCTCACAAAAAAAGCAAATTGAAATTATAAAAGCTTTCAAAGAAGGCGAATACAATGTTCTTATAGCAACTTCTATTGCAGAAGAAGGTCTTCATATAGAAAATGCTGATATAGGTATTTTCTTTGAACCAGTACCATCAGCTCTTAGAAGTATTCAAAGAAAAGGAAGAGTTGGAAGAACGCATATTGGTAAAATATACATTTTAGTTACCAAAGATACTATTGATGAAAAATATTATTGGGTAGCTTACCATAAAGAAAAAAGAATGAAAAAACTTATTAACAATATTAAAAATGAAATTGAAAATAGTCAAAAAAGAATAATTGGTTTTTAATATGGTAAAGGTAATAATAGATAATAGAGAATTACACTCAAATATAATTAATTTACTTATTGAAAAAGGTATAGAAGTTGAAATCAAAAATCTTGAAGTAGGAGATTTTATAGCAAGTGATAGAGTAGTAATAGAAAGAAAAACTGTTAAGGATTTCCTCCAAAGCATAATAGATAAAAGAATTTTCGAACAAGCTTCAAAAATGAATAAGACTTATGAAAAGCCTATTATTATAATCGAAGGCGAAGAAGATATTTATTCAGAAAGAAATATTCATCCTAATGCTTTAAGAGGAGTTATAATTTCTTTAGCTGTTGATTTCAAAATACCTATTATCTTTAGTCAAAGCGAAGAAGAAACTGCTCTTTTCATTCAAAAATTAGCTGAAAGAGAACAAATAGAACAAAAAAGAATACCAAGCATCAGAAATGAAAAGAAGCCTCTTCAAGATAAATATATCCAAGAATATATTGTATCAAGCTTACCTGGTGTGGGAAGAACTACAGCTATTAAAATGCTTGAACATTTTAAAAATCTTCAGAATATTTTCAATGCTAAACAAGAAGATTTAAAAAATGTTGAAAGAATAGGTGAAGAAAAATCTAAAAGAATTAGAGAGATTATAGAAAGAGAATATGAACCATAAATATTTAATTTTGGGTATTGATCCTGGAACTACCACAGCTTTTTGTGCTCTAGATTTAAAAGGTAATTTAGTAAAAACTTTTAGTGCTAAAAATATTAGCACAGAAAAATTAATAGCTGAAATAAACAAAGTAGGTATACCTATTACAATTACTTGTGATGTTAAAATTGGACCTTACCTTATAGAAAAAATAGCCCATGTCTTCAAAGCAAAAATTATACTCCCTGACCATAACCTTAAACAAGATGAAAAACAAGAACTTATTAAGAATATACCTTTAGATAATATTCATCAAAAGGATGCTTGCGCCTCAGCTATTTTTGCATATAAAAAATTAGAATCTCTCTTAAAAAGAATTGAAAATCATCTAATTAAAGGAGAATTAAAAGAAAAGGAAGACTTAATAAAAAAGAAAATAATTCTCAAAGAAGCTAACACTATTGAAGAAGCTTTGAAACAAGAAAATTATATTCTGCCTAAAATTTCAACTAAAAGACAAGAAAGTAAAAAACCAATAACCCAAGATAAAGAAATAAGAGAATTAAAGGAAAATATAATACATTTAGAAGATGAAATCAAAAATTTACGCCAAGAAAATATTAACTTAAAAAGCAAATATTACATTAAAAATGAAGATCATATGAAAAATTTATTAGAAAAAAGAAAAATAACTATCAAAACTTTAGAAAATCAAATTAAAGAAAGAGAAATCGACCTTCTTAATTTAAAACACTTATTACAACAAAAAGATAAAGAAATAGAACTCATTAAGGAAGATAAATTAATTATAAGAAAATTAAAAAATTTAAGTAAAGAAGAAATTAACAAAATAACTTTTCCTCAAAAAGGTGATGTACTTTTTGTAGAAGATTTAACTATTCCAAGCGAAGATTCAATAATAAAATTAAAAGATTTAAAAATAAATTATATTCTTTTTGAAAAAGACAATCCTAAATTAAGAAAAACCATAGAAAAATTAGAATTTATTTTAATTAATTTTAAAGATATAAAAGTTGAACAAGAAAATAATATAATGTGGGTAGAAAGGGAAGAACTTCAAAAATTTAAAAAAGTTGATATTGAAGCTATTGTGACGCAATATAGAGAAAAAAGAATTTAACCTAAATATTCTTCACGGATAATATCTCCTTTAGGTATTTTTTCTTTAAAAGCAATCACTTTAAATTTATATATTCTAACTCCTTCTTTTTTCCACAAATTAGGATCGTTTTTAGCTTTAAGAGATAAAATTTTCAAAAATTCTTCTTTATCTTTTACTTCTTCCCAAACTTGAGGAAGTAAAACTGAAGAATACTTTTCATACTTAAGAATAAGTCCTTCTTTTGAATTAATTTTAGATAGAAGGTCTTTTTCATCTTTAAAAGTTATTTCTTCATAAGGCATTAAAACTGAAACTTCAACTGTAATTTTGTCCATGTTTATTTCTTCGGAGAAAATAAAACGAGGATCATTATATGCTGCTGATTTAGCTGCATGAGCTACAGCTTTACAAAGAGGATAAATAGGCTCAATTATTCCAATGCATCCTCTTAATTGTCCTTCCGGGTATGTATTTAAAGTTACAAAGGAACCATAAGCTTTTTTCAAATTTTCAACTTTACATCCCCATTTCTTACCTTCAATTTCTTTTCTAGCTATATCAATTAATACCTTACCATCATTAATAGTTAGCATATTTATATATTAGAAAAACAATTATTTAAACATGCTTAATTTAAAAGAAAATCAAGTTTATACTTCTATTCAAACCAAAGGACCTCTTTTACCCATAGAAATAGCAAGATCTTTAAGCATGGAAACTTATATCGTTTCGGCTATATTAGCAACTTTACTTAAAAATAAAAAAATAGAGATTTCTAAAAGAAAAATAGGCTCATCTAATCTTTATTACATACCTGGCCAAGAAGAATTAGTTAGAAAAAGACTCCTTCCAGAATTAAATGCTCTTGAACAAAAAGCTCTTCAAAGAGTTAAAGAATTAAAGGTTGCTTTCGAAAATGAGCTTTATCCCCAAGAAAGATTTATGCTTAAAGAAATGTTAGATTTTGTAAATTTGTTAAAGGTTAAAACTGAAAAAGAAGAATTCGATGTTTGGGTCGATGCAGAACTTACTAAAGAAGAAATAAATGAAATTATTAAAAAACGCTTGGAAAATCTCAAAGAAAAGAGTGCCCCTATAGAAAAACCTAAAGAAGCTCTTCCTGAGAAAAATATACCTATAGAAAAAGAAGAAACTAAACAAGAATTATTAAGTCAAGAACCTCCAAAAGAACTTCCTGAAAAAAAAGAAAGAAAAAGAAAATCTACTCAAAATACTAATTTTAATGAAAAATTAAATGATTATCTTAAAAGGATGGATATAACTTTAATTAAAGTTCTATCTATAAAAGCTAATGAAAACATAGCTATTGTAAGTATCCCTTCCATAATAGGAGATCAATTTTTCTACATGTTTTACACTACTAAAAAAAATCTTAATGAAGGAGATTTATCTAAAATTTATTTAGAAGCTTCGAAACATAAAATGCCTATTCTTTTAATCCTTGAAAATGAAATTAATTCTAAAATAAATCAATATATTAAAGACAATTTTGGAAATTTAATTAAAATTATAAAAATGAAATAAATTACCAAGCGCCAGTTCTAGGATTAGTAATATAAACTTTTTCAGGTGGCTTAGGTATTTCAATAACTTTTTCTTCTTTTTTCGGTGGAGGAGCAATAAACTTCTTTATACCTTCACTTAACTTTTCAGTTATATCTTTAAAATCTTCCGGACTTAATTGTTTAGGCTCCCAAACTAAATGCACTTTATCATCTTTATATCTCGGTATAACATGAATAAATAAATGCTCACTTCTTTGTCCAGCAACTTCACCCAAAGAATATAAAATATTTATACCTTCTGCTCCGAAAGAAAATAAAGTGCCTGCAACAGCTCTTCCTATATCCATCATAATAGCATAATCTTTAGGATCCATTTCAAAAATAGTTTTAACATGATTTTTAGGCAATACTAAAACATGACCTTTATTAGCTGGATTAATATCTAAAATACATATAACTTTCTCATTTTCATAGATTTTATAAGCTGGAATTTTTCCTGCAACAATTTGACAAAAAATACAATCAGCCATAGTTTTTACAAGACTAAATTTAAATAAAAAGCTTCACTTTATAGGTTAATATGAAAATCCAATTAATCAAAAATGAAAGAGCTATAAAAGTAAATGACTATTTAGTATTAGGTGACTTACACATAGGTTATGAAGCTTCAATGAAAGGATATTCTATTTTTAATTTAATAAAAAATTTAGCTAAGAAAATAATCTCATTAAAAAATAACTATCATTGCAACAAACTAATAATTTTAGGAGATTTAAAATATAATATAGCTTATTTTACAGAAAAGGAAGTTTATCAAATTAAAAAATTATTTGATATTTTATCAGAAAATTTCGATGAGATTATAATTTTAAAAGGAAATCACGATGGAAAGATAGAGAATATACTAAAAAATCCTAAAATTAAAATATTAAAAGAATTCAAACTTCAGAAAGTAGGCTTTATGCATGGACATAGAAAACCAAGTATAAACATGATGGATTGTTTATATTTTATAATAGGTCATAGCCACCCTACTTTAAAATTAAAAGATAAAAATCAAGTAATTCATAGTTATCCTGTTTGGATTATAGGTAATTTAAAAAAATCAAAATTTAAAGCTTTTCAATGCCAAAAAGTAATAATTGTACCTGCTTTTAATCCTTTAATTATAGGTAGCGATAAACTTTTAGGGCCTATAGCTAAAAATCTTAAACAAAAGGAAATTATAATGTTAGATTTGACTAAAGTTTATTAACACTTATCATTAAGATATTTACTTATATTTTTTAAATTCTTGACAACTATTCCTTCTTTATTTAATTCTCCCACCCAAAGACCTATTCCTAAAGTATCTCCCAATTTATTTTTCACAAATAAATATTCATTATTTTTAAATTTTTTAGATGTTTTAATTACCATTTTAGAAACTAAATTATAGCCATATAAGAAAGTTTGCTCTCCTTTTTCATCAACTATAATGTAAGGATTAAATTTGGAAAGTTTTTCAATAGCCCATAAAGAAAAATTATATTTTTTACCTTTCTTTTCAGCTATAAGATTTCCTATAGAATAAGGTAAACATTTCATTTTCTTAAAAACAGAAAGAACTTCATCAGAAACAGCGAATATTTCTTTTTCTTTATCTCCAGAAGAAATTAAAATATTTTTATTTAAAAGTCTATTAAGACCATAAATTTTATTTTTAGAATAATTTTCTAATTCCTTAATTTCTTTGTTATTAAAATAAAATTTTAACATAAGTAAATTAAATCATAAAAATCTTATAAAATTATGGAAAAATCAGCAACTTTATCATTAATAAGTCTCATTTTATTATTAATTGGTTTCTTTCTTATGATTAAAAAGAATTATTTAATTGCAGTTATTGCTTCTTTTTTAGGCATTATAATATACTTAATAATTAAAAATTCAAATAAGAGTTAAATTTAATAATTCTGAATTAATCCAAAAATAAAATGATAGAACCTCTTAAAATATGTCCAATAGAAGCAGAATTATTTAGTAAATGTGATGGTAACTTTTATAAGAGATATCCTTGCGGAATTATTTGTAAAGAAAAAGAACATTATGAATGTAAAGATTACTCTAAATGCCCGTGGTACATTACTTACATTTTCAAGAATACTCCGCGAGTTAAAGATATAGAAAATTCTAACTTCTTCAAGAAATTAAGTAAAGTTATACAAGAAGAAAATTTAGAAAATAAAATTAAATAATTATAGTTTAACAAGTTTAGCTATGAAAAAACCTTGGGTATCATGTATATGTGGATAAAATCTCTTACATTTGACTAATTCTTTATTATGCTCTTTTCCAAAGAAAAAAGTAAGACCTGGTAAACCTTCTTTAATACCAGTATCGAGAAGCTTCATTCCTTTAGATAAAGCATACTCAACAACTTCCTCATTTTCTTCGGGAGAAATAGCACAAGTAGAATAAACTATAATTCCTTTAGGTTTAAGTAATTTGTAAGCAACATCGATAAATTGCTTTTGCTTATTAGCATACTTTTCAAAATCTTCTAATTTAAGTCTTTTTTTAAGTTCAGGATTTTTACGAATAGTTCCTTCAGCAGTACAAGGAGCATCAATTAAAATTTTATCAAAACTTAATTGATCAAATTTCAAAGAGTCAGTTCTTAAAAGAATAGTATTTTCGCATCCCATTCTATGTATATTACTTTTTAAAGCCTTCATTTTTTCTTTATTTATATCTATAGCAATTATAACGCTTCTATTATCCATAATTTGAGAAAGGTGAGTAGTTTTACCTCCTGGTGCAGCTGCCATATCTAAAACTAAATCTTTTTCAGATGGATTTAAAACCATAGAAGGTAAAACACTAGTTGCATCTTGAATATAAAAGAAACCTAAAAGATATTCAGTTGTAGAACCTATAGAAAAAGGTTCTTCTATAACTTCAAAGCAATAATCACACCATTTAATTTTCTTAAATGAAAATCCTTTTTCTTCGAGACGAGAAATACAAATCTCAACTTTAGTTTTCAAAGTATTAATTCGAATAGCTTTTAAAGGTATTCTTTCATTACTCTCTAAAAGCTTTTTAGTTTCATCTTTCCCGAAAAGTTTAAGATATCTTTCAATCAAAAATTGATTATACCCAAATTCTTCAAACATTTTTAAGTTCACTCTTTAACAATTTATAAACATACTTTTCAATATCAGGAAAATTTCTTTTGGCATCAGAAAAAAGTAAAGTTCCGGAAACATAAACTTTCTTCCACTTTTTAATAAAAGAATCAAAATAATCAGAATTTACCCAAACGGGAGGCCCTAAATGTTTTTTCATTTTAGAAAGAGCTAAAGTTTCTATTTCAATAAAAACACCTAAAGGATTATTTGTTAATCCCTTATCGTAAATGGAAATTCCTTCTTTTGTTAATTTAGAACTTACTATTTTAAGTTTCTTTTCTACTTTAGCCATAAAAACATCATTCTTACGCTTTTCAGCATTAAGTTGATGAAAAATCAAAATAGTTCCTCTTGCCTTACTTCTTCTTTTTATCTCAGAAAATTCATCTTTAACTATTTTGAAAAAAGAATAAGAAGGCATTCTTTTAAAAAGTCTAGCTGCTAAAATCATTTTAGAAAAAACATCATAACTTAAAGATGCACAAGCATTTCTTTCTTTATAAACAGGATCTATGACTATTAAAGGTGAAGATGTTTTACTTTTTGAAAGAACTTCAAAAATATCTTTTTCATTAGAATAATGTTTTTCAATATCAATTATAATCTTAGGTCTCATTTGTTCGCAAGCATCTAAAAATCTTTCAAAAGAACCATAATAAATCATTAATAACTCTGAAACATAACCAGATATACCATTAATATAACTTTCAGCTCCGTAAATTTTTTGAGCTTTTAAAAATTGCTTCAAAATTCTTATTTCCCTTGCTAAAGAGGGTCTTTCTTTAATTTTATTAGAAACATATTGAACATGAAAGGGAGATGCATCAATACTATTTTCAGCTAAAGATGGAGAATTGATTTCCATTACAGGAACTAAGTCTATTTTTACATTTTTTCCATAGTACTTTATGTAATCTCTAGTACCATGTAAAATTAAATAATTTTTTAAAACATTTTTAGCCACTGAAAGCATAAGTTCACTTATATTCTCTTCTTTGTACTTTTTATTGAAAATCATAAAAATATCAACATCATGATTTTTACTTAACCAAGTATTTTTAGCATAACTCCCAGCAATTAGAACTTTAGCATCTATTTTTTTAGCTTTAAGTTCATTTTCAAGCTTATTTTTAATATCAGAAACTTCTCTATCAATTAGAATTATCTCATTCTTTTTAGGTGTTACTTCTTTAGCTACTCTTTCAAGAATTTCTTTAATTGAATTCATACAAAAATATAAGAACTTGAAACTTAAAAATTAATAGGATGGCTTTTGAATTATTAAATGAAAAAACTAAAGAATGGCTTAAAGAAAAAGGTTATCATAGCGAAAGCCTCCCTCAAAAATTAGCTATTCCTAAAATACTTGAAGGAGAAAATGTACTAATTATTTCTCCTACTGGTATGGGTAAAACTTTAGCAGCTGTTATGCCTATCTTTGAAAAAATATTAAATAAAGAAGAAGGAATAAATGCTCTTTATATTACACCTTTAAAATCCTTAAATAGAGATCTTTTCGAAAAAATAGTAAATTTAGCTGATAAACTAAGTTTAACCGTTGATATAAGACACGGAGATACTTCCCAAAAATCAAGAAAATTACAAAGAGAAGATCCTTCAAATATGTTAGTTATAACCCCTGAAACTTTACAATCTATACTTATAGGCAAAAAAATGAGAGAGCATTTGAAAAATGTAAGATTTATAATTATAGATGAGATACATGAACTTGTTTGTAGCAAAAGAGGAACTCAGCTTGCACTTGGACTTGAACGTTTAAAAGAATTAACAGGTCAATCTTTACAATTTGTATGTCTTTCAGCTACTATAGGTAATCCCGAGGAAATTTCTAAATTCTTTGGAACTAATTTTAAAATTATAAATGCTATATCATCTAAAGAATATGACATTAAAATAGAAATGCCTTCTATTAATAAAGATGGAATTGAATTAGCTAAACAAATTAATGTTGATGAAAAAACAGCTCAATCTCTTTTAAGAATAAAAGAATTAATTGAAAAACATAAATCAACTATTATTTTCGTTAACACAAGAGAAAGAGCTGAATTTTTAGGCTCTCTTTTCAAAAAATGGTTATTTGACTTTCCTATTGCTGTTCATCATTCTTCTTTATCTAAAGAAGTAAGAATTGATGTTGAAGAAAAATTTAGAAAGGGCGAACTTAAAGCAATAATTTCAACCTCATCTTTAGAATTAGGTATAGATATAGGAGAAATAGATTTAATTATTCAATATAATTCTCCAAGACAAGTAACTAAACTTATTCAAAGAATTGGGAGAAGTGGTCATGGTTTAAATAGAATATCTAAAGGTGTAATAATATGTAATTCAATAGATGATTTTTTGGAAACTAAAGCTATTTTAGAGAAGAAAGATGAAAAATGGCTTGAAAAAAACATAATTTATGAAGCTCCTTTAGATGTCCTTTGTCATCAAATTATAGGTCTATGCTGTGATTATAGAAAAATAAGCAAAGAAAAAATTTATGATATAATTAAAAGAGCTTACCCTTATAGAAACTTACCTTATGAAAAACTTATTCAAGTTTTAGATTTTATGGAAGAAATTAATTTAATAAGATTACAAAATGAAGAATATTTTAGAACTAAAAAAGGTCTTTTATATTATCTTAACAATTTAAGTATGATACCTAATGAAATGGATTATATAGTTATAAATCAAGAACTTAATAAGAAAATAGGCCTTCTTCACCAAAATTTTGTAATTCAAAATTTGAAAATAAATAAATCTTTCATTATGAAGGGTGAAAGTTGGAAAGTAATGGAAATAGATAAAAATATCATAAAGGTCATACCTTCTAAAGACATAGAAGGTGCTGTTCCAAGTTGGGAAGGAGAACTTATACCAGTTCATAAAGAAGTGGCTGAAAGAGCAGCTAATTTAAGAAAAACAGAAAATTTCAGTGAATTAAAACTTCAAAAAGAAAAATTCATAATTCCAGATGAAAAAACTATTTTTATTGAACATTATGAAGATATGGTTATAATGCATTCTTGTTTTGGAAATAAAATAAATGAAACTTTCTCCAAGATTTTAGGTGCTTTAATAACTTCAAAAATAGGTACAAGTATAAACACTAAAGTAGATGCTTATCGTATAATTTTTAAAATACCTTATGAAAATCCAGAAGTACTTTTAAAAGATAGTCTTATTGAAATTCAACCTGAATGGGTATATGACTTAATTAAAAAAAGTATAATTAGAACTTCTCTTTTTGAAACACGCTTTTTTAATGTTTCAAAAAGATTTGGAATTATTAGTAAGAATGCAGAATATTCATCCATAGCTATTCAAAAAATGTTAGATTTTTACAAAGATTCAATCCTTTATGAAGAAGCTTTAAAGGAAGTTTTAGAAGAAAAATTAGATATTAATGAATGTAAAGAAATAATAAAAGCTATTCAAAATCAAAAAATTAAAGTTATTTTATCCTCTTCAAATCAAATTTCACCTTTAGGTATAGAAGGTCTTCAATATATTGTACGTTCTTTAGTTAAACCCTCAGAGAAAATTAAAGAAGTTATAAATATTATAGAAGAAAGGATAGAAAATAGCAAGTGGTTCTTTTGTTGTATGAATTGTAAATCTGAGATAGGAACTTTCAAAGTAAAAGAGGTACCTATAGATTTTAAATGTCCTTTTTGCACTTCAAAATTACTTGGCTTTGTTAAAGAAAAATATAAGAATATAGCAAAAAAAGTTATTAAGAAAAAAGAAATAATTAAAGAAGACGAAAGAGAAGTTTTGAAAAATTTATTAGATACCTCTGAACTTTTCATAGTTTATGGAAGGGAAGCTTGTTTTGTTATGTCTGGTTATGGTATAGGTCCAACAACTGCTAAAAGAATATTAGGTAAATGGATAAAAGATAAAAAAGAACTTATTAAAGAAATAATTAATGCTGAAAGAAACTTTATAGAAACTAAAAGGTATTGGAAAGTATAACTTTTACTTTCCAAATCTTCTTTTTCTTTGAGAAAAATCTTTAATAGCTAATTCAAAGGTTTCTGGTACTGCATCCGGAAAAAGAACTTCTGTAAAATAAAGTTCAGCATAACTCGCGCTCCACAACATAAAACCCGAAAGTCTTTTTTCGCCCCCTGTTCTAACAATTAAATCAACAGGAGGCAAATCTTTGCTATACATATTTTCATAAAATACTTTCAAATTAATCTTATCAGTAGGAATTCCTTTTTTCACTATTTCTTTGCAAGCTTCAACAATTTCATCTTGTCCATCATAACAAATTGCAAAAGTAACTATCTTTCCTTTGTTATTTTTAGTAACTTCAATAGCCCTTTCAATTGAAGTCTTAATATCTTCGGGAAGTAACCACCATTTTCCTATAACTTTTATACAAAGCTTACGCTTTTTAACTAAATCACTTTCTACTATTTCATCAAAACCAGATTTTATAACTTCATAAAGATGCTTTCTTTCAATAGAACTTCTTTTAGTAAAATTATCCAAAGACAAAGAATAAAGAGTTAAATATTGAACTTTAGAGTCTAAGAAATAATTTATAAGTTTCTTTAAAGTTTCCTTTCCAGCTTTATGTCCTTCCCATGGCTCAAGATTCATTTTCTTAGCCCATCTACGATTACCATCCATTATAACGCCAACATGTTTAGGGTAGTCCATTTTCAATCATTTTTATTTAATTTTATAAATATTTGCTCTTTTTCTAAGAAGGAGGTAAAAACTTATAAATAATATTAAAAGTAAAGCTACTCCCCCTATTCTAATAAATTGAGATGCTGTTAAGGGAAGAGTTCTAAAAAAAGCAAAACCTGTTGGACTTGCTTCCATTTGACTTGGTTTTTCTTCTACTTTCGAAAGATTATTAGCTTCTTCTGAAGGGATTACAATTTTATTTACTTCTTCAGTGATATTTTTGACTTCTTCAACTTTGTTTAAAGTTTTGTTTTCAGTTTTATTTAAAATAGGAAAGTTATAAAAATAAAGAGAAGAACTTCTACCTCCGCCACCACTACTACAAGTTCCACAATCAGAACTACAAGAACTACAACTTTCTCCAACTTCACATATTTTATTTCCACAAAGATTACTTAAAGTGAAATTTTCAGAAAAAGTGACATTATTAGTTCTAAAAGAGTTATTAGCAAAAATTATATTTATTATATAAAGGCCGTAATCTCCAGAATTATAATTTGAAATTTTGAAAAGATCTTGCCAATAGCCAGATAAATTATCTCCACTAAATAAAGTCATATCTCTAATGAAAGAAGTGCCATTAGGATAAGTTATATTATACCAAACTGAACTAACTTGTGAAGGTGATTCTACTTTTACAGATATATTAAGAGTTTCATTAAGATGGATTACTTTTGAAGAAAGATTTAAATTAGTTATTATCGGACTTCTAACATCAATGCTTACTAAAATAACCTCTGTATCATTAAAATTATTAGCTTCATCTGTTGCATTTACACGAATTATATATTGTCCATCATATAATTCACTGACATTAACATCGGCTACATAAAAACCAGAAGAATTAGTCATATTTAACCAAGAAGAATTATAAGTGTTATTTTCTAATCTATATTTAACTTCTTTTATGTTATCATCTATAACTGATACATTTAAGCTAAAAGTGTCATTATACCAAGAATCATTTGAAGGTGAATTTATAATTACTGATGGTTTATTTTTATCAAAACTAAAAGTATAATATTCTATTTTGTAATTTCCTACTTTATCAATAACTTTAATTGATAAATTTTGCTCACCAGAAGAATTACAAGTCATATTATATGTCCATGGATTAGTGCCATTAGCAGATACCCAAGTAGTTTCATTATCAAGAGAAATATTAATATCACTTATTCCAGAACCATTAAAATCACTTGCATTCATTCGAATTAAATAATAGTCACATGATAAAATACTTCCATTTTTTATATTTATATCAGTTAAATTTGGTTTTTCAAAATCTACTTTTGAGATTAAATTTTCAGTTTTACTATTGTTATCTCGAATATCTATTGTTGTAATCCCCCAACTATAGTTATAAACTCCTATTGTATCATTAGTTTCAAATATAATTGAAATCAAGGCAGACTTACCATAAGTTATGTGTTTGGAGTTATCGAAAGTTTCGCATTTAATATAATCAACATAACTATCTTCGGGGGGAGAATCTAATAAATGCTTTTCCCAACCATCAGGACATATAACGTCAGTTATATTTAAAGGAACTCTATCATATGCCATATGAAACCTAATTTCATCAATACTATCATAAGTGGGATTTCCATTATTAATTATCGTAAAATTCAAAACTTGAGTAGAATTTCCAGCTACCCATTCTGGAGAAATTGATATTGAATGCTCATGTACTAAAGGATAATAATCTCCAAAGGAAATACTGAATACTAACAGGATACTAAAGAGAGATAAAGTATGATTATTCATAAAAAGAATAGAACTTACTTTAAATATAAAACTATCGAGGAGATAAAATTTGAGAATTAGTTAAACAATATTCTTTAATATATTCTAATTTAAGATTTTGAATAGCTGCTTTTTCCTCTTCTTTACAAACTTTTATAAAAATTTCTTTTATTTTTTTAGCTATCTCATCTTTGCTATACTTTCCAGGTATTAAAGTAACCATATAAATTGTTTTCTTTTTTACAAGTTCAGTTTCTCCAGCAAACAATTTCATTTCTTTAGTAAGTCCTACTCCATAACGCATAGATAATCCTTTAACATAATTCTTCTTTCCATTTATAATAAAAGCACCTTTAGGTACATATTCCCCCGAAGGCGCTGTTTTAGAAATTTGTTCAGGTAAAACCCAATAAACTTCTGATATAGTTCCGGTTTTCCAAGCCTTTGAATTACAAAGAGTTGATGTTGCAACTTCTAATTTATCTATATCCTTTGAATCTATGCCCTTTTTCATCACAAAAAATGGAGAACCAGGGCTATCAGTATGAAAAATTATATCTTTAGGTTCAACATATTTTTTGATTAAAACTTCATTTTGGACAGCATCTTTCCCTCCAATTGCAAGAAAATCATTAGAAGTTATAGTCCAAACAAATTTTTCATACCATTCTTTATCTTCCTTAATAACCTTTTGAGGAATTTTATTAGTAATTAAACTTTCAATTTTAGATTTTTTAGCTTCAAGCTTTCTTATTTCCTCTTCTACATCTTTTATAGCTTTTTCTACACCAGGAAGTTTAGCTTCAATTTTTTTAGCTTCTTCATAAAGATTATTTACATTCTCCATTAAACTTTTAGATAAATTCAACTTAGGTTTCAACTCAGAATTTAAAATAATAACATCTTCATTAGGTAATATTTCATATATTATACCCAATAAACCTTTCCTTTTAGCTAATTTAAATTGTCTTATTATCTCATCCCAAGAAAGGCCTTTAGATCTAACTTCTTTAATTTTCTTCATAAATTCATCAAGTTCCATCCAAGAATTCATAATAAAATCTGCTTGTTGCTTTATTTTTTCAGCTTTTTCCCTTAATTCTTTTTCATAATTTTTATGACTTTCCAAAATTTCTTTTTGTTTTTTAATTTGTTCATTTAATTCTCTTTCCTTATTTTGATAAGCTTCATTCTTAACAGCACTTACAAAAAGCATATCTAAAGCTTTATTAAAAGATTCAACTTTAACTGCTTTAAAATCTTCATATATCTTCATTTCAAAAGGCACAGCATCTAAAATTAAATCATCTTTAAAAATGATAAGAGGTTTGATTTCGCCCAAAAAAGCTTTATCAAGCATTTCTTTAAAAGCTCTATAAAGTCTTTCCCACTCAACCGAATTAATAGAATTTAAACTCTTACTTTTAGTTACTTCGGCTCTTTTGCATATTTCTTCAGCATAAGTCCCCCCAGTCCCCAAAGCAATAGCTATAGCTTTGACTATTTGATCAGTTTCAGCTTCAGAAACAACTTTCTTAAAAGTATTCAAAGATAATTCAGAAAGATTCTTAGAAGATGGTAATTTATACAAAATTTTAGGTTTAATTTCTCTATCTTTCCAAATTTGAACTTTCAAAGGGAAAAGGATATTTCTTTCTTTATCACAAAGAATAATATTGCCCTTACTAAAAAGTTCAACTATTAAAATTAATTCAACTTTATTTATACCAAATTTAAACATAATTATTCTTTCAAAAGGAACTTGTTCTAAATCAAGTAATTTTAAATTATTAAGATATTTTCTCAAAAGCATACAAAAATTAGAAGGTATTTCAGGAAATTCTTTTTTATATTCACTAACAAAAATATACTTAGGAAGACAAATATTTAATAAGATTTTATTAGAACTACGAAATAGAAGCACTAATTCATCTTTAGAAGGATGATAAACTTTTTCTATACGCATTCCTATTAAACTCTTTAATTCTCTAACTAAAATTGCAACTTCCAAATAACTAAGAGCTTGTTTCATTTTCAAATAATTTAAATATATACAATTTTAATTACTCTTTGGTATGTCAAAAGCTATATTAGAATTTTGCCCTCTTCAAATAGATTATAGATTAAATTCAGAGAATAAAGTAGAAATAACTATCTATGGAACAACTAATGATAATAAAAAAATCCTTGTAATTGATAAAAGCTTTATGCCTCATTTTTACGCTTTATTTGATGAAAAGGCCAATCTCCAAGATATTCTTTTAAAAGTCTCAAAAATACCTAAAGTAAAAAATCCAGAAATATGTATGAAAAAACTTTTTTCAAGTAATATTTATGCTATTAAAATACATTATGAATCTCCTAATGATTTAGACGAAATAAAGGACGAACTTAAAAAAATATACGATTTTCAAGGTAGATTAGAATTTGATATAAAGCCTCATAAACAATATTTAATCGAAAGAAAAATAACTCCTTTAGGAAAATTAAGAGTTATAGGAAAAGAAGAAGATAAAAAAGATTTAAATCTAAACTTTCTCATTAGTGCTGAAAAAATAGAAGAAATTGAAAAAGAAAATGATCTCAAATTTAGAATGTTAGCCTTTGATATAGAAACTTATAATCCAGGAAATTCTTCTAATATGGAAAAAGACCCTATTATTATGATTTCAATTAAAGGTAATTATGGTTTCAACAAACTTCTAACATGGAAAAGGTTCCCTACTTCTTCTCAAGATATAGAATTTTTAGATTCTGAAATGAATCTTATCCAAAGATTTTTTGAAATATTGAATCAAGAAAAGCCGGATTTTCTTTGGGGTTATAGTAGCGATAATTTTGATTTAGCATATATAAAAGCAAGAGCTAAAAAATACAAAATTAAAGAAAATGTAGGTTATGATAATTCAGGCATTCAAATTCTAAAAAGTATAGATTCCCCTATATATATAAAAGGAATTAATCATCTTGACCTTTACAAATTTGTAAGATACATTTTAGGACCTACTCTCGAAACTGACACTTATTCTTTAGATTCGGTAGCTAATGAAATAATAAATGAAGGAAAATTAGATGGAATAAAAGGAAGTGATATATACAAATATTGGGATGGTAATGAAAATGACATTAAACATTTATCAGAATATTCAATGAAAGACGCTGAATTAACTCTTAAACTTGCTGAAAATTTATTTCCAATCATAGCTGAAATGTCAAGACTTATAGGTCAAAATATATTCGAAATAAGTCGCTCTACTTATGGAAAATGCGTAGAATTATTTCTTATGAAAAGTTCAGTTGAAAAAAACGAGTTTATACCTAATAAGCCTATTTCTGGAATAGCAGGACAAAGAATGGAAAGAACTTATGAAGGAGGTTATGTTTACCAACCTCAACCAGGTATTTATAATAATATAGCTATTTTTGATTTCAGATCTCTTTATCCTTCTATTATAGTAGCTCATAACATATGTCCTTCAACCCTTAAAGGCAAATGTCCAGAAAATCAAAGAGAATACCTTCCTAACAATTCAAATATTTGGTTTTGTAAAGATAAAGTTGGTTTTATTCCTAATGTAATAAGAGATTTAGTAGAAAGAAGAAAACGCATTAAAGAAATTCTCAAAAATATGAAGTCCTCTGATAAAAGTTATACTATTCTTAATGCTAGAAGTTATGCTATTAAAACTATTGCAAATGCTATGTATGGTTATTTGGGATTTAGCAATAGTAGGTGGTATAATTTAGATTGTGCTTCAGCTATAACTAATTGGGGAAGATATTATATTCAAAAAGCTATTTCAGAGGCTGAAAAACAAAACTTCAAAGTAATTTATGGAGATACAGATTCTCTTATGATCGCTTTTGATAAACTTTCTAAAAAAGAAGCTATAAAATTTGTAGAACAAATTAATAAGAAAAATCCAGAAGATATAAATCTTGAACTCCAAGGTTTTTATCCAAGAGGAATTTTTGTTTCTAAAAAGATAGAAATGGAAAGAGGAGCAAAGAAAAAATATGCGTTATTAGATTCTAATGGAAACATAATAATTAAAGGAATGGAATATGTAAGAAGAGGATGGTGTGAATTAGCAAAGAAAATTCAAATGGAAGTATTAAAAAAGATTCTAATAGAAAATTCTAAAGAAGGAGCTTTAAAAATAGTTAAAGATGCAATAGAAAAGCTTAGAAAAAATGAGATTACTATAGATGATGTAGTCATTTATACTCAAATAACTAGAAATTTAGATGAATATGAATCGGTAGGTCCTCATGTTTCAGCAGCTAAGAAAGCAAGGGAAGAGGGGGTAACTTTTCCACCAGGAAGTATAATACCTTATATAATAGTAAAAGGAGAAGGGAGTATATCTGAAAGAGCTTATTTAGTTGAAATAGCTATAAAAAAGAATATGAAATATGATCCAGAATATTATATAAATAATCAAATTATACCCTCTATAGAAAAAATCTTTGAAGTTTTAGGCTATTCAAAAGAAGAATTATTAGGAAAAACTCAGACTAATCTTAAGGGTTTTTTCAATTGAGGATGAGATTAATGGATGAAGAAGTAATAAACAAATACAAAAAGGCTGGAGAAATTGCTAAAAAGGTCATAGAGTTTTCAAAACCTTTACTTAAAGAAGGAAATAAACTTTTAGATGTGGCTGAATCCATAGAAAATAGAATTAAAGAATTGGGCGGAGAAATTGCTTTTCCCACTAACATTTCTATAAATTCTATAGCAGCTCATTCAACTCCTAAAATAAATGATCAAACTACTTTTCAAAAAGGAGATTTAGTAAAATTAGATTTAGGTGTTCATATTGATGGATATATTGCAGATACTGCTTATACTCAAGAAATAGAAACTAAAAATTGGAAAGATTTAATATTAGCATCAGAAGAAGCTTTAAAAGCAGCAATAGACATAACTAAACCAGGAGTACTTCTTTACAAAATAGGAGAAGCTATAGAAGAAACTATTAAACAAAAAGGTTTTAGACCTATAATTAATCTATCAGGTCACCTTTTGGATCAATATGAACTTCATGCCGGTTTAAATATTCCTAATTATAACAACGGTTCACAAATTAAGTTAGAAGAAGGCATAGCTATTGCTATTGAACCTTTTGCAACTAATGGAATTGGTCAAGTCATAGACTCTAAAGAATCAGAAATTTTTAGTTTAATTAATATTAAACCAGTTAGGATGCCTATTTCAAGAAAAATAATAGACATTGTACAAGAGAGAGGAGAACTTCCCTTTTGCAAAAGGTGGTTATTTAAAAAAGTAGGTACTTTAGGTTTGGAAACAAGCATAAGAGAACTAATGAATAAAGGTATAATTCATAATTATAATGTTCTTAAAGAAGAAAGTAATGGGATGGTTGCCCAAGCAGAACATACTATATTAGTTTTAGACAAACCCATAGTAACTACCCTTTGATTGACTTATCTTTTTTACCCCAATTTTCTTTACTTTTACACATGGGGTCTAAACACATAGTAAAAGGTCTCTTACCTTTTCTAACTACTTTAATTATAGAAGTCTTACAAAATTCACATTCTCTTCCTTCATAAGTTATTTTAGCAGATGAAGGTAAAGGAAAGGCTTTCTTACAATCTGGATAACCTGAACATCCTGCAAAATACTTTTTAGTTTTAGGAGAGTAAGTTATTCTCATTTTACGCCCGCAAACAGGACAAGGACCTAAAAGATTTTGTTTATCTTTAGTTTCAAGCAAAGCTTCTTCTAATTCTCTACCCAAAAGAATTTCATTTTTCTTAAAATCTTCAGATATCTTTTTCAAAACAATTTTAGCTTTATTTACAACTTCTTCTCTCCTGATTTTACCTTCAAAAACCTCTTCAGTTTCTTCTTCAAAATTACGTGTAAGTTCTTCAGAAACTATATCAGGAACATACTTTTCAAGAGCTTCTCCTACTTTCATTCCAATAGCAGTTATTTTTATACTAGTACCTTCAATATAACCTCTATCATAAAGAGTTTGAAGAATAAGCGCCCTTGTAGTTTTAGTACCTAAATTAACACTTTCTAACTCTTTGATTATAGAACCTTGAGAATATCTTTGGGGTGGTTGAGTTTCTTTATCTAATCTTTCTAATTTTTTCACTTGATAAATTTCACCTTTTTTCATTTCAGGAAGTTCTACCTCTTCAAATTTAGCATATTTTCCATAAAAGTCTATCCATTTTTTCTCAATAGTGCGACTTCCTGTTACTTTAAACTTTTCTCCATTAATATCAAAAATTATAGTATTAGTTTCTCTAATAGCAGGTTCACCAAAAGTAGCCATAAATCTTCTTACTATTAAATCATAAAGGTTAAGTTCATCTTTGCTTAAATTTTCTACATTTGGAATTTCAGTTGTAGGATAAATAGCCGGATGAGCTGGATCTTCCTTTTTACCTTCATTAGGTTTAAGTTCCTTAAAAGAAAGAAGTTTAGATGATAAATTAGCATAAACTTTAATTTTTCCCAATTGGGTAATAATTTCACGATATCCAATAGTGGGGGGCAACTTTTGACTGCTGGTTCTTGGATAAGAAATATGTCCTGCTGTATATAATTTTTGCGCAATTTCAATAGTTTTTTTAGGAGAATATTTAAAATATCTGTATGCTTCTGTCTGTAAACTAGTTAAATCAAAAGGATTAGGTGGAGCTTTCTTTACAGCTTTTTTAGTTAATTCACTAACTATAGCTTCTTTACCTTTACATTTAGCTAAAACTTCTTCCGCTTTATTTTTATCCCAAAATTTTTCTTCTATATGACTTAAAGTAAGTTCTGGATTAGTGTCTAAAATAGCATAAATCTCCCAAAAAGGAGTAGGAACAAACTTAGCAATTTCTCTTTCTCTTTCAATTAAAAAATGAAGCATTGGAGTTTGAACTCTTCCTGCTGATAAAATTTGAAACTTGAAAATTTTTGCAGCATTTTTAAGAGATAAAGTTAAAGCTCTTGATAAGTTTATACCCCAAAGAAAATCCAATTCATGACGAGTAAGACCAGATTCAACTCTATTTATATCAACATCTTTTAACATAGATTCATATGCTTTTTTAATATCTTGTTTAGTTAAAGTAGAAAAACACATTCTATACCCTTTATTAGTTTTACATATAAAACGCAAAATATTATAGCCTATGACACTACCTTCTTCATCAAGATCAGTAGCTATAACGAATTCATCACATTTAGAAGCAACTTCTTTTAAAGCTTCAAAATATCTCTTAGAATATTCTGCATCTTTATCTATTTCATAAGTGGGGAACCAATCATAATCAAAAATAGGATATGTCCAACCTTGCTTTGAAGTATCTTTTAATCCGAAGATATGGCCTACTGCTGGAACTGCATAATGTAACTTTCCATTAACTTCAAATTTATAATAAATGATATTTTGAGAGGACTTAACATTCTCTACTTTTGAAGCTAAAGCAACTGCTATTTTTTTTGCTGCATCTGGTTTTTCACAAATTAACATTACAGTCATTTTAATCTTTCAAATTAAATTCTTTTATAATTTTGTAAATTGCACCTTTAGGAGAGAGCTTACTTTCGAATAAAGTAAGCTTTTCTATCTTAAATTTACCAAAAAAATAATTTTTATACTTTTTAATTTTTTCTCTTAATTCATCATTTAACCCATAAGGCTTAACTCTCCCGAGAGTTAAATGTGGTTCAAATCTATTTTCTTTCTCTAAGTTTAATTTAACAAATTCATTTTCAAGATGATTAAAAATTTCTCTTAATTTATCAGCTCCTTCTCCCATACCTATCCATACTACTCTTGGAAAATCGTCTTTAGGAAAACAGCCTACATCTTTAATTTCAGCATCAAATTTATTAAAATGTTGAGAAGCTTCCGAAATTATATTCGAAATTTTTTCTATCCTTTCATCGTCAAGATTTCCAAAAAACCTAAGAGTATAATGAAAATTATCTTTAGATACCCAACTAATTTTAGCTTTAGTCAACGAAAACTCTTCTTTTATTTTCTCTATTTTTTCTATTAAATCTTCTGGTATAGTTACTGCTAAAAAACAACGCTTCATAAAAATAAATTAAAAATTAAGAATTAAAAAGGTTGTCTTTTCTTACCAAAAAATATTTTGTAACCAATAAACAAAAGAACTAAAATTATTACTAAAAGAACAACTTTGCTTAAAATCCCACTTGATTCTTTCTCTTGACTTTCATTAATAATAGTATTATTTAATTCAACAGTTTCATTTATAACTTTAGTTTTCCCAACTATAGCAAAATATGAAAAGCCTGGTGTTTCAGCTACAAACTTATAAGCATCTGCTGTTTCTTCAATTTTATTAGTATTTAATTTTACCCATTGATCATCCACATATCTATAAAGATTAATTTCTGAAACATTTATATTATGTTCATTAATCCATTCTTTTGAAACTCTAAAGCTTATTTTAGCGTAATCAATTTTATCTTCTTCTATATTAGAAGAGATACTAAAGTATTCTAAAACTGAGCCATTTAATTCAGATGTGTCTGATGGTTTAGAACTTAAAGCGTCTATTTTAATACGTGCATTTTCTATTTTAGAATTGGGCCTTAATTCAATATTATAAACTTTCATATTAGAAACTGACATAAAAACAATCATATCATTATCGATAGAACTCCAAACTTTCTCATTTTTCTCTTCTCCAAAAACATTAATTTTATCTAAATACTCCTCTTTTGAATTTCCTGCCTTATCTTCTAAAATAACATAAAAATTAACGCTACCTAATTTTGAGGGCTTATATGTAAATTTATAATCAGAACCTTCTTTTTTCATTTCTTCTATTTTTTCTGTATCAGCTTTTATTTTTATTTTAACACTTGAAATTTCATTTAAGTCTGACACATCTAAAATTCTTATTTCAACACTTTCTCCAATTTTAACATTTTTACTACTTAAAACATAAGAGTTAAAAGTTGGAGCACTATAGTCTAAACCAAATTGTCTAACTTCTGACCAATCACTACTATAATTTACTTTATCATAGGCTTTAACTCTCCAAAAATAAGTACCTTCATTTAAAGAACTAATTTCAACAACTTCATCTGATGTTTCTCCATGTTTAACAATTTGAGAAAAATTAATATCTTTACTAATCTCCCACAAATACTTTTGTATTCCAGATCCACTATCTTCTGCTCTTTGCCAAGATAATTCAAACTTTTCATTAGCTATTAAAGAATTATTTGCAGGTTTTTTAAGTAAAGGGGCATTAGGAGAAACAGAGTCTATACCTGTATTAAAAGTAGCATAAGAAATATTACCATCTTCGCCATATGAAGTTACCTTCCAAATAACTTGTCCTGCAAAAGTCTCAGGTAAAACATTAGGTAAATCATAATTTATAATTACTTCACAACTTGAACCATTATTAATAGTGCCATTAACACATTCAAAAGCTTCACTTTTGTTATTAGAATCTTCATCTATGGTATGACAATCAAAACTGCATCCTTTTAATGACCCATAATTTATAATATATGGACTAAAATCTACTTGTTTAAGAGTGAAATTCAAGAGCTTAGATGAATTTTGAGCATTAATTATTTTAAAAGTCATATTCATATTAGTTACATTTTGCTTACCCCAAAGATTACTCATCAAATTTACAGAGATATCATGGGATGCAAAAACTGAACTTAAAATTAACCAAATCAAAACACTTAATACAAATATCTTAGATTTCATATTAGAATATGAAAGTTTTAGATTATAAAAAAGTTACTCTAATTTAAAAACAGGTGGTTCTTCCATTTTATTTTTCTTTTTACCTTTACTTTCAATTATAGGCTCAAAGGAAAAAGCTTCTTTAAATGAAAGTTCATATTTATTTTTTCTCACTTTCAAATACTTAATTATAAAAAATGTGGATATACTTATTACAATTAAACCCGCTAAACCAACAAAAATATACCGCCTATCTTTTGAAAAATCAACTAAACTTTTTATAAAAGACTTTGAAGTTGCATTAGTACTTTGATTAACCATCAAAGAATTATTTTGTTGCTCAGAGTTGTTTGTAACTATAATAAGGTTATCATTTGTTGTATTATTAGTTGAAATTTTTGCAGATTCTTTTATTTTAGAAGCTATAGCAAAATACGAAAAACCCGGGACTTTAGTTTGGTAAGTATAATAATTTCCACTATTATCTATCATATCCGTATTAAAACTTTGCCATGTTCCATCATAATATCTATAAAGATAAACTGAATTCGGATCTGTATTTTCTGAAGTAAACCAAGTTTTAGGAATTCTAAATTCAAAATTAGCACTAGAAAGAAGACTATTTGAAACACTTAAACTAACTTCCATAAATTGATAAACTTTATTTGGAGGTGTCTTACTTATACCCGAAGGTTCATCAGTTCCCAAAGATTTAACATTTAACATTACTGACTTTATATCTTGTAAAAATGTAAAAGTTACCTTAGTTAAAGCAATTTTTTCACTTGAAATAGACATAGTTGTCTTTTGTCCAGCAGGAATATTTAACCAAACATGAGATATTTCAGTTACATCTGTATTTTGTGTATTACCCGAAGGATTTTTATTATCACTTTCATTTTTATCAGTATTTGAGGTAGTATTTCCTTCGGTAGTAAAATCAAAAGTGCCATTAGTTACGCAATGACCATTTATATCGCAAGATGTAATATTATAATAATATTTAGTTCCTGATTTAAGATCACTTATTGAGAGAATATGATTTTTTTCAAAATCTGATTTACTAACATTTTTACTAAGACTTGAACTTGAAGTACCATATAAAATAGTTGAATTAGTATATTCATTTGTTGACCAAGATATAGTGGCTGATGTTGAATCAACATTTTCATTTTTAGAATCTATAGTAGGTATAAGGGTATCATTATATGTAAATATTACATAAGTCGAATTAGAATTGTTATAACCATCTTTACAATAGAAAGAAATATTATAAACTCCATTAAGCAAAGGACCTATATCCCAAGAATAAGTTGAACTTCCACTTGTACTTTTATCTCTATTTTGAATAGTATTTCCAGAAAGGGAATAATTACAATAAATAGTATCAGCTGAAGTCGTCAAATTAGCTATTAAAAAGATAGTATCATCATTATATGATTGATTAAGAGGCGAATTTACTATAATAGAAGGAGCAATAGAATCATTGCTTAAAACTATAGCTGAAAAATGAGGCACAAAAACATCTGTGTAATTTGTTGTCTCATTGAAACAAGCATTACCATTATATCCGCCATTACAAGAATTAATTTTTGTACAAGAAGTATTATTAATTATTTCACCTTGACAATAGAAAATTCCATTAAAAGATTCAGTTGTACTATTTCCTTTAAATCTTACTAAACCAAAATAATTACTATTCAAAAAGTTTGTAACATTTCTTACAAATACCATTTTTACTACTTTAGAACCCATATATATTATAGCATTAGAAACATTAAGGTCATCATTGGTTATGCTCAAAAATTTACCCCAATTAGCTCCTAATCCATTAAAATTCATTATAGTCAAATTCCAATCAGTATTATTATAAATTGTCAAATTAATACTTTGATTTACATTAAAAGTTTCATTTTGACTTTGATCTGACCCATTTGTGGATATACTTAAATTATAATTAAGAGAAGAACTTACTTTATTAGTCCAATTAGTCATATTCATAGGAAAATTAACATAAAATTTAACTGAAGTGCAATTTAAATTACTAAAATCATCTTCAGCACAAACAGTTAAGTTATACGTTCCCGGATATTCTAATGGTACACTTTGATTACCTGAAAGGTTACCACTTCCTAAACTATTATAATAATAAACACGCTTTACTCCAATATTATCACTTGCAGTATAATTAATCCAAACAGAATTTTCATTAATAGTTTCATTATTTAATGGAGAAAGTAAAGTAAGATTAGGGGCCATTTTATCTACATTAAAATATATAGTAGTTGAATTAGTATATCCAAATTTATCTTTAAAATAAATAGTTAAATTTTGATTCATTCCCGGATTAACAGGAATACTAACTTGACTGGATGCTAATTGACTTTCACCTACTTTTGTTCCATTAAGATAGTATTCTGTCTTGTTAAAAGTTAAATCACTAACACTCCAATTAAGAAGAATTGTATTATTGCTTGTATTAGTATTATTAATAGGAGAATAAATCACAAAAATTGGAGGTGATGTATCCCTTATAAAAGTCCTATTAGTTAAATTAAAACCAGTTTTTCCATTCTCATTAGTACAATAAATATTCCAGACAAAGACACCATCATCATTAACATTTAATGTTAAATTATTTATAGTAATATTATCATATTTATAATTAACAATCGCAGAAAGATTACTTCCACTTTCAGAAAAGCTACCAGTAACATTAGTATATAAAGCACATTTGGATAAATTGTAAAGAGCATCTTTAACTTGATATGTAAAATTAATATTGCTATTATTAGTCTCGTAGATATTATTTGGACTGATTAAATAAACTTCTGGAGACATATAAGCTTCATATGGCCAAGTAGATAAAACAGCTGATACATTTTTATCAACTTTTATATCTAAAATATAAAAACCAGGAGCTTTATTTTTACCAACAACTTGATGAGCTGTATCATTAGGATTACCTGTATCATCTATTACATTTCCACTTAAATCTTTAAGAGTAACATTAGCTCGAGTATGTTCTGAATAACCTTCATTCCAATACAAAATAGCTTTTATATCACTAGTCGAAGTAGCATTAATAAAAAATCTATTATTTCCTATGGTAAGATTAAATAAATTAACTGATAAATTATTATAACCATCTAATATTAAATTACCAGCTCCATACTTATTAGAGATATTATAATCCTCTTCTATTGATTTCAATTTAGTTTTATCAGCCAAAGTCATTAAAGCAGCCTTTAATTGAATTCCACTCATATTTGTATACTTATTTTTAAGCAAGGCAGCAGCTCCCGCAACAATTGCTGATGCAGAACTACTTGAATCTATTTTAGTAAAATTATCATTAAAATAAATAGAAGTAACATTATATCCTATTGCTACTATATCTGGTTTAGTTACATTAGTAAAATTAGCTGGACCTTTACTGCTATTTAGAATTAAATCATTTGTTTTATATGTATAACCAACAGTGAAAGCTGATTTAGAACAACCTGGAAAAGCTATACTTTGATAAACAGATTTATCATTAGAACTATTATAACCATCATCTCCAGCTGGAACAACTACTAAAGCACCTAAATTAGTAGCATTTTCTATTGCTTGAGTTATGGCATTATTACAATTGTTATAACTTGCTCGTAAAGCTAAAAGAATTATACTTGTATTTTTACTTAAACACCAATTTATAGCATTTACCACTTCACTCGAATTTACTCCTCTACTTGAAGTTAATATCTTACCAGAATATATTTTAACTCCTGGAGCTATTCCTTTATAAGTTGTATGATTACTCTTAATTACCCCTGCTAAATATGTACCTTCTCCGTAATCATCAAAAGGACTATTTATATTATAAAAAGACCTCTCTAATCCTGATTTAACAGGGTCTCCTGAATAACTATTACAAAAGTTAGTACTATTAAGATAAGTAGATATGTTAGTAACATTTGAACCCCAGAAAATAACAGGAGCACTTTCAGGATTAGTACTATTTCTGATTAAATGTATTTTTAAAATGCCAGGAAAATGACCATTATTACTAACATTTACAGCTATAGTATGATTAATAAGAGGGCCATTAACATAATTGGACATTTTATCAGAAGTGTTTCCAGCTTCATTACTATCATTATAATAAACTGTTATATTGTATAATTCATTACCATCCCAACCTAAACCAACCTCAAGCCAATCAAGAGATACATTAGAAACATTAAGATAAAAATCATATTCTAATGCTTCACTTTTTGAAAAGTCATAAACATGATAAGTATCTATACACCAATCTCCATTTGTGAAATCTTTTGCTTCTGTGACATTAATATACGAATTATTTAAATCAACACCACTACTAAGAATACACACATTTACATCTGTACCATTTATTCCTTCATTATGTAAGGCTTCTGCTCCAATAGATGGATTAACTTCATTCATTAAAATACCTATTTTTTCACCCGAACTTAAAGTAGAATACCCTCTATTAAAAGCTTCGACAGAATTAAATCCAAATAAAACTATTAAAATTGAAATTAATAACAAATTGAGAGATTTCCAATTCAATTTACCACTAATCCTTAAATTTAAACCAAGTTTAATAAAAACCGCCAAAATTTAAATTTTTAACCTTTTTACTTTTCTCTACGGAAAAATACTAAAAATTAGAATACAAAAGCAGAAAAATCTATAAAAGGAAGAAAGTAAACATACTCTTTTTGTTCATTTGTCACAAGATAGAAGCTTCTTTCCAAATTTCTAATATTTAAAAATACATTTTTCTAAGAAGTATGAAATTTAGAAAGTCTAAGATATAAAATCAAAACTAAAATAAAAATTATTACAGAACCTATAATTAAAAAGTATATTTTGGATATATTATTTTCTTCTATTTTCTCTACCTTCTCTTCAATTGGTACTTTCTCTTCAATTAACGGCTTCTCTTCTACAGTTATATTTTCACTTCTCTTATTTTCTTCTTTAAGTTTTACTAAAAGTAGTTCTATACTTCCAGAAGATAAATTTCTCAAAGTGATATTTAAATCAAAAGAACCTTTTTTATCCAAATCAAAAGTCTTAGTTTCACTTAAGAAAAGATTAACTTCAGAACCATTAATTTTTAAAGTAGTATAATTTTTTCCAATTGAAATTACTTTTATAGTATAATTAACACCTTCCAAATTAAATATTAATTCATCTCCTACTTTCAAAGTCTTAACTAAAGATTCTTCTAATATCTCGTAATAACTATTACTTGTTGAAACTGGTCCTCCTCCATTAGAATTTACATTAGAATTAGATGATGTATCTTTACTTCCAGATTGACAAGATGAAACACAGATACCATTACAACATATATTTGATGAACATTCTGAATTACTTGAACAAGTTTGACCATTAGCAAGTTTTCCACTTATAGAATAAATACTGAAATGGGTTGTATTTCCCCATACATAATTATTAGTTGTATCTACTCCACCAGGTACTAATTCCCACTTACTTGAAGTATTGTTGAAATAATATAATCTTAAAGAGCTTTCATCTAAATAAGAAGGGACTTCACTATCATTATAATATAATTTTATGATTGCCCAAGAAAGATTGGAGACATTTGAATTAATATCTACAACTTTTGGTATACTTCTATTCAAAGAACTATAACCTACTGAACTTAAACTAACATTAAATTGGGCAGTGACACTATCTTCTACAAATAAATCAAGAACTAAAAGGGTATAATTTGTTGAAAAATCAGTATAATTAAAAATTAAAGTTTTATTTTCATTAGCATTAATTTCTTCTATCTTTGTATTTAAGGTTGTAAAATAAGAAAAACTAGAATTATTTTCATTACCAACTTTATCTTTACAATTAAAATTAAAATTATATTTAGTACTTGAATTCAAATCTGTAAGATTAACTATAACTTCATTTCCAGAAATATTAGCATCTATTTCTTTATCTAAATAATTAAAAGAACAATTACTTAAAGTATCATTCCAAAAGCTTCTTATGACCACAGAATTTTCAGTTAAGTTTTCAATAGAGTAATTATAAAATTTAGGAGGTGTTAAATCAACATTTATAATTAATTCAGATTCGTTTATGTTTCCAGCTCTATCTATAACTTTTACTTTGATAATGTGTAATCCTTCCGAAAGATTTAAAGAATAATTAATTTGCCCATCATAACTTGATATATAATCAGTTTGATTAATTAAATTATTATTGTCAAAACAAAGAATTTTACTTAAATTTAAGCTTTCATTTACATAAATTGTTAAATTAACTATCTTCGAAAAATTACTCATGTTAGGAGTGATAAATTCGAGTTTAGGAGATATCAAATCAATATAAAAAGTCATATTATCGGAAGAGCCATTATTTCCAAAATTATCTGAGCATATTATATACTCAGTAAAATTACCCTCATAAATTGTATGGTTATAAAATAAAGTATTATTTCCTTTGATAGCTGAAGTGCTATTTACTAAATTATCATTAATATAAAGCCAACATTGATTAACTTCATGCATATCACTTATATTAAATTCATGTAAAATGTCTGTATGATTATAATATGTATTATTTAAATCATAATAAGTTACATTAGGTCCTTCATTGTCTATGATAATACTAAAATTAAGAAGATTATTTTGATAATACCCATAATCTTCAACCAAAATAGTTATATTATAATTACCTGAAGGTGCTAAAAGATTAACTGAACAATTAACTATGTCTCCCAATAAAGTAGTATTATTACATATTAAATTACCATAAACACCAGAAGAATTTCTTATATATTCATAAGAACTCCCAGAAAAATTAAGATTAATTTTATTTATTCTAGTTCCAGTGCCATTTGCAGTGAAATTAAAAACAAAGGGAGAACTATAATTACTCCCAGTAATTACTTGAATAGATTCATTTTCATTATCATAAATGTAAATAGTGCCTTTATTTCCAAGATCATACCATTGATTAACAACAAATGAAACATTACTTAAAGCGAAATCATAATCCGAAAAATAATCACCTATACTCCATGTTGAATTTATACTTTGATTATTACTTCCTTTATCATGATAAATATAAGCCTTTTCAGAAAAAGGCAAATCAAACAATTGAATAGAACTATTCACATTTAAATCAGTGAAATTTTCAAGAGAAATATTTTCTATATCAAAAGAATTAGGTCTCATTATATATATTTTTAGATAATCATTTAAAGATAACAATTTTTCAAAACCAGAAAAGGTCATATTAACATTTGAAAAATTTATAAGCCCAACTTTCTTAAAATCAGACCAATTATAATTTTGACAAGAACCATTATAATAATAATTTAAAGTCAAATTAAATGAACTAAAATTTTTGATTTCACTTAAATTATTGCTTGTAAAATTAATACAAGCATCACTTGATAAAGGGCTACTTATATTATAAAGAACAATCGTAACAAAAGGTAAAGAATTATTCCAAAGCTTTACACCATTACCTACATTATCTTGAGCAAGTATAGTAATATTAACTTTCTTAAATTGTGGTGTTTGATTAATTAAAATAGTTGCTTCATATAAATTTGAAGAAGAATTATAAGAAAGATTAACTAAATCTGATGATGAATTAATTTCACTAATATTGGCTTTAACCCAAGCTACACCTGCATAATTATCAGTAGCATTAACTAAAAGAGTAATTTTATCACCCTTCGTCACAAAATAATCATCATCTTTAAGAATTATAGAATGGATAGTAACATTCATGTCATTCGTAGCTACAAATATTTTTTTACTATTATAAACATTTACCCCTTCTATACTAATATTATAACATCCCTCTACTGAACTTAATCCTGCTTGTAATATTGTATCATTTCCATTAGATACAGAAAGACTATAAGTACTATTCGAGATAGTTAAATTAATTTTATTATGTGCTTCATTTTGACCTTCTTCCCAATAAGTAGTAATTAAAAATTCATCTTTTGCACACAAGCTAAAATTAATTGCTGAATTATTTGTAATATTATAAGAATTTATAGTAATATTTTCAACTGATTTTAAAGCATCAATCCTTCCCCAACCATAAGTATTATTATGGGATGAAAAACCAACTTTAGATTGGTTAGCTGAACCTATAATAGATGCTTTAACCATTTGAGGTGTCCAATTCGGATATTTTTGAAGAATTAAAGCTGCTAAACCTGAAGCATGGGGGGTAGACATTGATGTCCCACTAAGATATGCCCATACATTAGTAGGTATAGTAGAAAATATCCTTTCTCCTGGAGCAACTACATCTGGTTTAGTATATTCTAAAAGAGCCTGTACAGGGCCTCTACTAGAAAATCCTGATATTTCATCATTTGATCTAACAGAACCAACAGATAAAGCATTTCTCACACAGCCAGGAGAACAAATAGAATAAGAACTTCCATCATTATTATAAACTCTACAATAATTAATTCCGTCAGGACCACTATTACCCGCAGCTATAACAGGTAAAATACCTGAAGATGTTAAATTACTTACTGCTAAATCAAGAGAAGAATTACAATTAAAATCAGCCTTACCTCCTAAACTCATACTAATTATGTTAACCTTTTGATTAATACACCAATCAATTGCATCTAAAATATTGGTGTCGTCTGCATAGCCGTACATATCAAATACTTTTGCTATGTAAATATCAACTCCTGGAGCTACACCTCTATAAGTAGTATTATTGCTAACAATTATCCCAGCTACATGAGTTCCATGATACATATCGTCATCTGCACCAAAATTTAAAAAAGCTCTTGGGTCCTTACCAATAGGACTATATGCATCTTTACCAACACATCTTTCAGATTCATTAAAATATGTTGTTATATTAGTAACATTACTTCCCCAAAAGATAAGAGGCCAATCATAATTATGAGTCATATTTGTTTCATTTAATTCTAAAATATATCTTCCTGTAGTGCCATTAATAGTCACATTCAAAATACTCCAATTATAACCACCACCCTCAATTAAGTCAGTTCCGTATGTTTCATTAGCTAAAGTTCCATTAGGATAATAAACTCTTAAGTCATATCTATGACCATCATAGCCACTATAATTAGAAACTACACCTATTTCAAGCCAATCAAGAGATACATTAGAAACATTAAGATAATGCTTAAATGTTCTCGATACCCCTGTTTTAGATTTATAATAATTTTCGTAATATTCTAAACACCAACTACCTCCTGTAAAATCAGCTGAAGCAACTGGTTGTTTTAAATTTTCGTGAAAAAAATCTATTCCTGTATCAATTATACAAACTTTAACTCCACTACCATTATATCCTAAATCATGAACTAAATCTGCTTTTATTTGAGGAACACTTTCATTAAGTAAAATGTAGTATCTCTTCAAAGGCTCATATAATTTTATAGGCAATTTTAACAATTCTTTTTCATTTGAAACTGAGACAACCCCATACTTTTCATTGGAAGAAATAATTTCGCCAGATTTTAAAGAAAGAGAAGAAAAAGACATTTTCTTAGATGTATCCCAAACAACTAAATATTTAGTGTGTGTTCCATTAAACAAATAATCATCATTTACATTCTCCACTTTAGCAAATTTATTCACTTTATCTAAAGCTGAAACTGAAGTAAAGACAAAAAGAAAAATTAAAATTAAGCTAATTAAACGATAATTCATAAAAAATAAAACTAATAAAAATTTAAAAGTTTATTCTTTAAGCTTTAAGTAAATTAAGTAAGCAATTATTCCTAACAAAGCTACTGATGAAATTACAATTATCCATATTAAATATGGTATTTTACCTGTCTTTCCACTTACTTCTGTAATTCCTTGTGTAGTAGTTTCTTGTGTAGTTGTTGGTGTACCTTTCTCAGAAGGTACTTCTGCTTGTTGAGAAGGTTTAACTTCTTCAGTTACACCTAAAAGACTTATTTTAATCTTTGCATTTCCTAAAGTTGCTGATTCAACATAAATAGATATATCATTTTTACCATCATTGTTTAAATCAATTTCTTTAGTTTCTCCTTTTGATATAGTTACATAAACAGAATTAAATCTAACTAAGAAAGTTGCTTTATCTAAAATTGCTGATGTCAATCTGATTTGGTAGCTTTCATTTCCAATCTTAATTGAAACTATATCATTTACATGTATAGTTTCGTAGAATGTATTTCCTGTCATATTATATGTTTTCCATGAAATAGTGGTTGTTGTGCTTGTACTTGGTGATGTAGGTTCTTTAGATTCATTACTAACAACTTCTCCTCCTATAGAATAAATACTGAAATGAGTTGTATTTCCCCATACATAATTATTAGTTGTATCTACTCCACCAGGTACCAATTCCCACTTACTTGAAGTATTGTTGAAATAATATAATTTTAAGTAATTTTCATTAAGACCGAGCTTTGATATTTCTGATTCATTATAATAAATCTTTATTATAGCCCATCCTAAAGTTGATGAATTAAGTTCTTTTGATTCTATTTGTGCAAATATGTATGTATCCTTCACATTAGAAACACTATTACTAATGTTAGTATTTACTGGATTAGTATTAAGTTTATTAACACTAATGTTAGCACTAACATTAGAAGTTGTTGAAACATTTAATTCAACAAACTTCGTACTACTTCCATTTTCAGTAAAGTTAAATTCAACATTATTTGGTACAGATTCGTTGAAATCTACTGATACTAACTTAACTGTTGTAAAACTATAATTATTTGACACTCCACTTAAATTATATTCATTTGTACAATTTATTCTATAATAGTACAATGTTCCGTTATCAAGATCTGTCAAAGCAATTCCATGAGTCTTATTATATGTATCATTATCACTCTTATTTCCAAAACTTGTTGTTTTACCGTATTCTATGAAACATGTTGAGTTATCATCTGTATTAAAGGTTATGATAGCTGCTTCATAAGAAAGATTTACCAAAGTTACATTAGAGATTATTGGAGCTGATGTATCTACATAAATCGTTACTGATTTGGAGTCATTATTACCAGGATAATTTCCTCCACCAAAATCATAACCTACAACATTAATATTATTAGCACCTTCACTTAAATTACTAAGAGTTATATTACAATACCACTCTTCAGATCCTAATGAAACATTGTAGCACTTATCTTTACTATTGCTATAATTAAAAGCAAGAGTTCCATTTAAGTAAACAAGCATGTTACTCATTTCTGTTCCTGTTCCATTAAAGGATATATTTAAATTAACACTCTTAGATGAAAGCTTATTACCATTGGATGGATAATCTATTGAAATTGTAGGGGGTAGATTATCAAATATTTGATAACCTGAAAATCCATTTACTGTAAAGGTTAAGTTTCCTGCTATTCTTCCTCCCCAAAAGCTATCACCTGCTGCATTCCATTCTTCAATAATTATTGGAAGATTTCCTCCAACATGTGTAACATTTGGTCGAGATACGAAAGGTAAATGTAAAAATTTAATTGTTGCACTTGCATTAAGAGCTTCAAAAAAGCTTGTATTTACATATATACTTGAAGCATCAAAGGTCCTAGGTAAAGTTATATTTATTTTTATTGCATCGGGTAATCTAGACAATTTCTCCATAGTTTCAAAGTCATTAAAGTTTAATCCTGTGAAGTTCATTATCATCATTGTTTCGAATTCCGATGGTAATGGTACATTGTAATTTAAACCTAAAGCTTCATTTAAACATGAAAGATTTACTTTCATTCCTAATTTAAGACTAATGTTAGAGAAATTATACTCTGTATTAAAGTTAGTTGTTTGACCTTCATCAAATAATAAACAAAGTTCAATCTTATTATAATCTATACCTTCCGTACAATTAGTCCCCCATTCACATCCTCTTCTTTCTTCAATAATTTCGTGAAGCTCGTCAGGAGAAGTTGGACCGACAAAGCCTACATCATAAAAAACAATAGGTACTGATACTGATATACACTCTGGACCATTTGTAGTACATTCTGTTCCAGGTGCTGCAGATGTATTATATGCATATGCTAAAGTATTACCAAAGGTATCATTTGCTACTATGGTAAATAAAGGTGTATTATTATGTAATTCTTTATAATTTTGTATGTCACTTAAACTAAAATTACCTATGGTACAATTCCAAACATAATATCCTCCATCTAGTGTCATCTCATTTAATTCATTATCATCACAAGTTCCGTTTTCACTAAGAAGAGATGTGAAATCCCTTATTAAAGAAGTGTTGATATATACTTTATCTATATCTTCATTATCAGTCAAATTAATCTTAAATTTGACAAGAGTCTCATTAGGCGAGAAAAATATATCTTGTCCATCATATATACTTAAAGGATCTATTAAAGTGATATTTGTCCCATTACTATCCTTAGTATTCCACCAATTATAAACTAACTTAGGTCTCTCAAAATCAAAATGAATAGTATAATTAACTTCATCATAATATGAGTCATTAGCTATAATATATGCCTTTGCTGTAATATTAAATGGTGAACCATATTTATTTAGTTCAGTCTTATTAACCCAACATTGAGCAACAAAGGTACCTGTACTATCATCATAAGTCATTTGTATTGGATCCTCTGCACTTTCGCATATTCCATTGTGAGTTAAATTAACACCTGCACTAGATGAATTAGTAACATTTACTGTGAAATTTATTTCATAAAGTTCTCCTAAAGAATTTCCTATCCCAATTCTAGATTCATTTTCATTGTTACCTAAAAAGCTATTAATTTCTATGTGATATTCTGGTGCTAATAAAGCATAAACTCCTTCAGAAACATTCAAAGTTGCATATGCCCAGTCATTATCTTTGTCTAATAATGAATTATTTCCAGCATAAATCCAATCGCTTCCATTATATAAGAACCATTGCATATTGTCTTCAGAATAACTTCCATCAGCAGAAAAATTATAAGTCGCATTAATAGTCATAATTGCATTAGGTGTTGAATTAGTAGCATTAATCCAAACACTCACATTTCTGTAAGTGTCTTTATCATTTGGTATATTCAAAACATCATATAAAACAAATCCTGTTCCATTAGCTGTAAATTTCGTGTTGTTAATTATAATATTCTTAATAGACCCCTTCGCAACATTAATAAAACTACTTGCTGATTTTGAGATGTTCTCAGAAGCATATAACATTTGATTGTCAGAAATTGTTATATTAATGCCTGTGTCAGATATATTTATATTCTTTCCTTGAATGCTATCATTAACTATTAGATTATAATAATAAGTCCCAGTCTTTACCCTATTTCTTATTATAGTTATGTTATCATCTAATGTTGGTTTATTAGTTATTCTTTTAGTGTAGAATGTGTTATTAGCTCCAACATACATTAAGTAATTTCCTTCTATATTTTTATGATTTTTAGAAATGAAAATCCCATCTTCCCACCCTGACACTTTACTTTCGTTGAAAGTTGAATTAATTAATTCCAAATATGGACCATAATTAAGGCTAATAGTCCCCAATCCACCAGTCCCGTTATAAATAGTTAAATTTTTATAAATAATTGGATAACCTGTCCTCGAATAATCTAATACCAATTGTCCACTACAATTTACGAAAATATTTTCTAAATTAATAGGTGCCCACCAAGTTTGATGGTAGAATATATTAACTGATGGACATTTGATTATTGAAAAATTAATCCAATCAATATATCCATAAGCCATGCTGTAAGCTTTTTGTCTTATTTCCCCGTTTCTAACATAAAATAAACTATTTTGTGATACTTGGTCTAATTTCCAATAATTAGTTGGAGTTTCTGAAACCGATTTTAAGATTACTTTATCTGTTGTGTTTCCTAATAGGTGTAACTTAGAAGAATGATTAAGATATAATTGAGCATAGCCTACATCTTTAAAACTGATATTACTTCCTGCTGAAATATTTAGTTGTGAATAATTCAATAATAGGATATAAGCTACTTGGAGGTTATATCCACTTTCTATCTTCAAAGCTGAATAATTACCTAATGTGATATTCCCAGCTTCTGCATTATCTCTTATAGTTATTGTATGATTAATAATATTGACTATATCCCAACCTGATGGAGAAGCCCCACAATCCCAAATAGAACTATCATCCCAATATCCACTATCTGTAGAATTACAAACAGCACCGAAGCTTATTCCAAAACTCACAAGAAGAACTAACACACCTAAAAAATACTTAATTGACATTTTAAAACACCTTTTAACTTAAATAATAGTTCAAGTAATATTTAAAAATATTACTATTTAAAATGATAGCTAATATTTCTGTTTCTTTATTAATTCTCCTCACTTTTGAAAAAAATTCTGAAAAACAAAAAAATAAAAATATTAACTTTCATAAAAAAGGTATGATAGATATAAAACTTATAAGAGAAAATCCTGAAATTGTAAAAGAATCCCAAAGAAAAAGAAAACTCGATGATAAAATAGTAGATGAAATAAGAGAATTAGATGAAAAATGGAGAAATTCTCTTATTGAAACAGATCAATTAAAACATCAAAAAAATGTTGTAACTAAAGAAATTGCAGAGATAAAGAAAAAGAAAGGAGATGTTAAAGACCTAATTAAAAAGATGGATGAACTTAATAAAAAATTAGAAGAACTTGATATTCAAGCTAAATATTTCTTAGAAAAAAGAGACGCTCTTTTAATGAAGCTTGGAAATATTCTTCACGAAGATGTACCCGAAGGAAAAGATGAAAATGATAATGTTGAAATAAAAAGATGGGGAACACCAAGAAAATTTGATTTTCCTATTAAATCTCAAGATGAAATTATTAAAGACCTTAATTTAGCTGATATTGAAAGAGGAACTAAAATATCAGGAGCAAGATTTTGGTTCTTGAAAAATGATTTAGTAAAGTTAGATTTAGCTTTGCAAAGATTTGCTTTAGATCTTTTAATTGAAAAAGGATATACTCCTCTTCATCCCCCTCTTATGATTAAATATAAAGCTATGGCTGGAACTTCAAGTATGGACAAATTTAAAGACCAAATTTACAAAATTGAAAAAGAAGACCTTTATCTTATTCCATCTTCAGAACAAGCTATGATTTCTTCAAGGATGGATGAAGTTATAGATGCTAAAGAATTACCTATAAAATATGTTGGTGTAAGCTCTTGTTTCAGAATAGAAGCAGGAACACATGGAAAAGATGAAAAGGGAATTTTTAGAGGACATCAATTTAATAAAGTAGAACAAAATATTATATGCAAACCAGAAGATTCATATAAGTACCATGAAGAATTGTTAAGTAATTTGGAAGAAATTTTCCAAAAGTTAAATATTCCTTACAGAATTTCTTTAATTTGTAGTGGAGATATAGGTATTAAAGATGCTAAACAATATGATTTAGAAGGTTGGTTCCCAGGACAAAGCAAATATAGAGAATTGGGTTCATGTAGTAATGTAACTGAATGGCAATCAAGAAGATTAAACATGAGATATGAAGAAAAAACAGGCGGAGAAAGAAGATATGTCCATACCTTAAATGCAACAGCTATAGCCACTGGAAGAGCTATGGCTTGTATTTTGGAGAATTATCAACAAAAAGATGGAAGTATCAAAATACCTGATGTTTTAGTGCCTTATATGAATGGACAAACCGAAATAAGGAAAAAATTATGAAAAAAGGATTAGATACGGAAATATTTGTTTTTATTCTAGCAATCATAATTTTAGCTTTAATTATTCTTTTTTATCTTTTATTAAGTAAAGGTGGACAAAGCTTAATAAGTAATTTAAATAATCTTTCTAAAATTCCTGGATAAATCTTTCCACAATATATAAATATAAAAAGAACTCAAAGTTTAAAGTTAATATGAAAAAGTATGTTTTAGATACAAGTGCTGTAATAGATGGTGTAATTTCACAAATGATCAAGAAAGGAGAAATAACTGAAGGCATTATTCTTATTCATAGGGCTGTTTTAGCAGAATTAGAGTATCAAGCTAATTATGGAAGAGAAGTCGGTTTTCTCGGTTTAGATGAACTAAAAAAATTAAGAAAAATTACAGAAGAAAATAATAAAATAAAATTAGAATATATAGGAGAAAGACCAAGGGAATTTGAAATAAAATATGCTAAATCCGGAGAAATTGATGCTATGATAAGAGAAACTGCTCTAAAAGAAGGAGCAGTTTTTATAACTCTTGATAAAGTTGACGCAGAAGCAGCAAAAGCATATGGTATTAAAGAAGTCATTCTCATAGAACATCCTGAAGTTGAAAAAAAAGTTCTAAAAATAGAAAATTTCTTTGATGAAAAAACTCTTTCTATTCATTTAAAAGAGGGTGTGCCTCCCTATGCTAAAAAAGGTTACCCTGGTAAATGGGAATTTGTTAAAATTAATGAACAAATCTTAACCAAAGAAGAAATACAAGAGATGGCGAAAGAAATTATAGAGGAAGCTAAATCTACCCCTAAATACTTCATAGAAAGTGAAAAAAAATATTCTACTATAATTCAGCTTGGAGATTATAGAATTATAATATTAAAAACTCCTCTTTCTGATGGATGGGAAATAACTGCTGTTAGACCTATTAAAAAAATGTCTATTGAAGATTATAATTTAAATCCTAAACTTATTAAAAGATTTGAAGAAAGAGCAGAAGGAATTATTATATCTGGACCTCCAGGTATGGGAAAATCTACCTTCGCCCAAGCTCTTGGAGAATTCTATTATAAAAAAGGAAAAATCATAAAAACTATTGAATCACCAAGAGATCTTAAATTACCTGATGAAATAACTCAAATATCTAATTCTATAGCTACTAATCATGATGAAATTAGAGATATTCTTTTACTAACAAGACCGGATTACTCTATTTATGATGAAATGAGAAATAATTCTGATTTCTACACCTTTTCTGATTTAAGATTAGCTGGAGTTGGAATGATAGGTGTAATACATGCTTCATCACCTATTGATGCTATTCAAAGATTTATAGGAAGAGTTGAATTAGGAATGCTTCCATCTATTATAGATACTGTCTTATTTATAGAAAATGGAAAGGTAGCTAAGGTATACGAACTAAAAATGAGTGTTAAAGTTCCAAGAGGTATGACAGAAAAAGATCTTGCAAGACCTGTAATAGAAGTAAAAGATTTCTTCACAGAAAAAGAAGAGTATGAAATGTATTCTTTTGGAGATCACACTATTGTAATTCCTATACAAAATCAAGAAAAAAATTATATAGATATGATCAAAAAAGAAATTAGATTAGAAAATATAAATATTAAAGTTAATCATGGAAGAATTGAAATTCATGTTCCTAAAAAGGAAATTAAAAAGATAATAGGCAAAGGTGGAAAACGCATAAAGAAACTTGAAAAAAGAATAGGAATGCCTATCGATATAATAGAAGCTTAATTTTATATTTTAAAGATATTTCTTAAAAATTGATGATAATTCTCATAACAGGGGTACCAGGTACAGGTAAAACTTCTATAGCTAAAGAATTAGTAAAACTACTTAAAGGCAAAGAATTAGATCTTTTAGAATTAAGTAAAAAATATAAAAACATCACAGGTTATGATGAAGAAAAAAATTCTTTCATTGTAAATGAATATCGCATAAGTGCTATGATACAAAAGGAAGTAAAAAATTCAAAAGATATTTTCATAATAGCCTCACATCTTTCTCATTTTGTTAAACCTTCTTTAACAAAATTATGTGTAGTTTTAAGATGTAATCCTAATGAACTAAGGAAAAGATTGAAAAAAAGAGGATATGATAAAAACAAAATTGATGAAAATATTATGTGCGAATATTTGGATACTTGTTTAATTGAAGCTTTAGATGTGGGCCATAAAAGACATCTTCATGAAATAGATACTACTAACAAAAATCCCAAAAATGTAGCTAAAGAAATAATAGATATTTTAAATAGAAAAAAAGAAAAAAGCTATGGTAAAATAAAATGGTTAGAAGATAAAATATGATTTTAAAATTAATTTTAATTCCAATTTTAGGTTTTCTTTTAGGTTTTATAGCAGGTTTTATTCCAGGACTTCATTATAATATGTTAGGAAGTTTTTTATTAAAATTTGTAGATCCTATCATTCTTCCTTTTCTTTTTATTATAATGTTAATTTCATCTCAATTCTTTGAAATTTTAAAAGCTGTTTTTCTTTTAATTCCTAATGAAGGAACTTCTTTAGCTATGCATCCTTTGTATAAAATGATTCAAAAAGGTTATGGTTTGATAGCCATAAAATATTATTCCATAGGACTAATAAGTAGTTTATTTTCTTCAATCTTAATTCTTCCTTTGTTGATAAATTTTATACCTAAAATTTATTTAATTCTTAAGCCTTATCTTCCTTATCTTCTTATAATAATAGTAATCATAATAATCTCAAGAGATAAATGGATTAAAGCTTTAAGCGTATTTTTAATTTCTGGTATAATAGGATACTTTGCCTTTCAAATTTTAAATCAACCTCTTTTAATTTTATTAACAGGATTCTTTGGAATGCCTCTTCTTTTAACTCAAAATCAAAATTTTCCAAAGCAAATGCCTATTGATAATATAAGAATTGAAAATAAGAGCTTAATTAAAGGAATTATAACATCTTTATTTTCTTCTTTTCTCTTACTTTTTATTCCAACTTTGGGACATTCTCAATCATCTTTTTTCTCAAGAGCTTTCTTAAGAAAGGATGAAGAATTTTTAATTAGTTTAGGTGCTCTCACAGGCTTTGATGTTATGTTCTCTTTAACTTTTCTTCTTACTAATCAAAAAGCAAGAATAGGCCTTCTCGAAATGATGAAGCAAATTATAAAATTAGACCTAAAATTATATTTACTTTTAGTTTTTATAGCTCTTATAACAGCAATGTTTAGTTATATTATGATTAAGAAATTAAGTTTCTTAATGCTTAAAATTTCAAACATGAATAAATTAAAAATCAATTTTGGAGTTCTTACTTTCATCTTTTCATTAACTTTTTTCTTTGATGGTTTTATAGGACTTTTGTTTCTCATTTTATCAAGTATAATAGGGATGATTGCTGAAAAAATTAAAGTAAGAAGTACTAATTGTATGGGTGCTTTGACTATACCTGCTTTAATGTTTTATTTTTTAAAATAAAAAAAGAAAAAACCTCACTAATTGCCTATTGCCATTAAATGTAAGTAATTTCTAAAATATAAAGTTTTTTACTAAATTAATTTTTAAGAAAATTGAAGAAGACCTGTTTGTTTAGTAGTTTCTTTACCAAATACTGTTTCAAATCTTCTTTTAAGTATTTCTAAAGTTTGAACAAGATAAGATGGTAAATTGTAAGTTTTGGCTAAGTCAATAGATGGCCATAAATATTTACCAACTGATCCTTCAGATATAGTAAGAAGCAATTTACCATTACAAAGTTCCCCATTACTTTTCTTTTTGGTGCATCTTCCAGAAAGAGGAATCCTTCTATATTTAGTATTACAAGTTACACATCTGAATTCTTGAGCAGAAAATTTTCTCATATTACCTTTTATATCCTTTAAGAAATGTTTTTCTATTAGAATTCTAGCTACATCTGCACCGTTGGAAGCTCTTACTTTTTTGGCTATTTCCATTTGTAAATTAACTTTATCCATAATAGTTAATAATGTTTTATAAGAAGAAACTTTATTACCTATGTTTATATCACTTACTTCATGAGTATAAGCAAGACCTCTATATTGTTCGGGTTTTCCTAAGACATCTTTGACTTGCTTTACTTTAACACTATTAGGAGACTTATATTCAAGGGTAGCTCTATAAAAATTTAAATCATAGTGATCAACAATATCCATATTATAAACTTCATCATCGACTTCTTGAGGATCAATTTTAGTAGTCAAAACTAAGGGTAAATCCATAAAGCGAGATCCTCTTTTATCAGGTAAATAACTTCTGGAAAAATTCAAAAGAGCATCCATTAACATAAAGAAAGATAATTCATCTCCATCACAATTTCTTCTACAAGCTGAATGCATGTAAGGATGAGCATAATACCCTTGAGTTTTTGAAAAGCCTATTATTCTACCTACTACTCCTGCCGAAGTATGTGGTGCTAAACTAATTACTAAATGACCTATTATATCACTAGGGCTTTTAACATTATAAAATGGAGGCATATTATAATATTTTACAAGTAGATCATCTATAAAGTTACAAACTTTAATTGCCATATCTACTCCAGAAGCACCTTCCCATTCACGACAATCAGGAATTATAAGATCTTGTGGAAACATTTCAACAACTTGGTCTTCATCAGTTAAAGGATTGCCATCTTTATCATAATTATATCCTAATTCTTTAAGTCTCTCTATAGAAACTCCTATTTCCTTAGGCTTAAAATGAGTTATAGGTGTTTCTATAGCATCAAAACGAACAGTTCCATCTTTATTTACATAAACATCATTAATAGCTCGAAGAATACCTTTCTCTATAGGTTCTGGTATTCTTTCCTTACTTGAAAGACCTCTAACACCTTTTATTAAATTGGGTAAAGAAACATTCATGCTAGAAAGAGCTTTGTCTACATAAGGCCTAATATCTAATTTTCTTTTGCTATAAAAAATAGTTTTAGTCCCACAATGTTCATCGCTAGAAACTTGTTTTTCACATCTCGGACAAAATTTAATAGGTGTAGTTTCCCCACCGCATTTAAAACATCTTGGGAAAATATCTTCGTAACCACAAGATAAACATTTAAACAATGGAAATTCTGCTTCAACAAAACCATTTTCTAAAACAGAATTTATGCTTCTTAATCTTTCCCCTTGTAATCCCACTGGAAAAAGAGCATGAGGGCTGCCTTTCAACTTTCTCATTTTAGCTTTCTCAGGTCTACCAAGACGAGTACCGATAGGCATTCCGACTGTATCCATTATTTTTACTTTTGAAACACTATTAAGTATTTCAAGGACAGATTTGCCTTGAGCTACTAATTCTTTTATTTGATTAACTTTCCAAATTTTATCAGGTAAATAACCAAAGGCATAAAGAATCCCTAATGAATGCGGATAATCAATAACAATTCCTTCTTCACTTAAAGAATGTATAACACATATATCTTCAAGTATTTTCTTAACTAACTTATTATGAGGAATTACAATTTTGGTTTTTTCTCCATCAAAAATTTTAGCTTTGGAAAGTTCTTCAGCTAAAATTCCAATAGATTCAGAATTAGTAAAATTGTACATATTCAAAAGTTTAGGATGAAGAGGCACATTATACTTTAAAGAAATATCAATCATTTCTTCAGGTGTAAAATCTTGTTTAATAGCTAAATCTTTTCCAGCTTTTTCAGTTACTTCTTGTATCCACCATTCATGAACATAAGGACTAGGAACAAGAACATGATTTAATCTATAAAATTCTGAAAAGGTGACTAAAATATCTCCTATAAAAAGAACTTCTTTAATTCTATTTTTATATCTAAGAGCTTCTTTTTCACTATTAATTTGAATTACGCTTTCATTATCTAATTTAACAATGGGTCCATCAATAGTATCACAAGGGGTTATAGCTGCTGCTTTTCCTGGACGTTCAACTTTTATTTGTGATCCAGTAGCAATAAAATTTCCTAAAACAGACATAGCTGCTGGATTAATCCCTGAAGCAGCCAATCCCGTAATACGAGTTCTACCATATCTTAATCTCCAACCACCTTTAGTCATAGGATAACTAAAAATAGGTCTACCTGCAACAGTTTCTTCCATAAAAACCGTATTGGGCTTTATTTTGTCAGATAAGCTACTTGCTTCAGTTCCAGCATGCATTTTTTTCTGAAGGTCAATAAATTCTTTCAAAAATAACCAATTTTCAAGACCGAAATCTTTGCCCCATTCTTCAATCATTTTTACTATCTTCTTAGCTTTTTGAGCTAAACCTTCTGCAAGTACTAAACACATACCCCCTCTAATTTTAGAAGTGCCAACTCTAGGTAAATCTTTAAGAATAAGTACTTCTCTCTCTGATGTCGGATCTCCATTTACTTCAATATCTAATTTAGAAAGCAGATATTCCAACTCAGCTTCAGTAGGATAATATTGAAGACGAGCAACAAAATTATGATAATCTTCAATTTCTATTTGGGTTCTCCTAATCTCTTCTTTAGTTATATCAAAAGGCTTAAGACCCAATTTTTTTGATAAATAATCACCTATAAGCAAAGAAACGGCTGCACCAGTTCCTCCTGCTGCCCTTATAGGACCAGCAAAATAAAGAGCGCCGTAATCTTGCCCATCCATTCTCTTCTTAATTTGAAATTCTATAAAACCTTCGAGAGGGGCTGAAACACTCCCATTAGTTATATAAGCAAGAGCAACTCTTATACCTACTTCAATAGCTTCTCTTTTATCAACAAATTTACAAAATTTACCTTGAGCAACTTCATAACCTATTTCTAAAGCAACCCTCCAATCTCCACTTCCATATTTTTTGTCAATTTCTTCAAGTCTTTGAGCTAAACCTGAGTTAATTAATTCCGGCTTAACAGCACCAACAAGCTTTTCAACACGTTCAAAAAGATTTTTAGCAAGAGGTATTTCAACTATATCTTTTATATCTTTACCTTTTTTTCTAGCAGCATTAGCTATTTCATAAGCTAAAGCAACTCCTTTTTCTATTTTATCAAAATAATTATCTATTTCACCCATTTATCTAAACCTCAACATTTTAACTTCATTTTTTTGCAAATTCATAATAGGAACTCTACCTGGTTCTGGATGATGACCAAGCTTTTCTTGAAAAGCTGTTCTATCTTGAAAACATGAAGATGAAACTGTAAGAATATTTTTATAACGTCCAACTTTAGCCATATGAATATGTCCTGTAACAAAGACATCTGGAAGCTTATCAATTATAAGAAAATCTTGAGGTGCCGGTGTAATAACTGTTGATCCATGAGTAGGTGCTAAGTGTCTTTTTTTCAAGAGAAATTCCATTATTTTATCAGCTCTTTCATAACCACATTTTCTAAGAGATGGTACTTCTGAAACATAATGATCAAAAGAATAACCATGATACATTAAGATATCAAAACCTGGAAATTTACCTACATTATGTATGTTAACTAAGGAAGGATTAGATACCATTGTAACATTAGGTTTTTTGTATAAAGCTTCAGCCATATCTCTAAAAATGGCATGTTGCGGTTCATCAAGTCTAAGAGCATCATGATTACCAGGACAAACAATTATTTTAATATCATCAGGAATTTGTTCAATATATTTTGAAAAGGATTCATATTGTTTAAAAATATCAGAAATTAAAAGTTCTTTTTCTTGTCCTGGATAAACTCCAACTCCATCAACTAAATCTCCTGTTATGAATAGATACTTTACTTTTTTAGCCATTTCCATTTGGAGATTATCACCAACTTTACCATTAAGCCAATCTATCATACTTTGAAATTCTTTAGGAAGAAACATATTACTTCCTATATGAATATCGGAAATAAAGGCTGCATAAATTTCATCTTCAGCTTTTTTAATAGGTCTTTCGGGAATATCGGGGAATACCAAATTATCAGCATAAATTATATCTTTATTTTTAGAACCAGCTACTCCTAAAACTTCATCATATACTATTTCCTCTGCTTTTTTAGCTATCTCTCCTTTAAGAAATACTTTTATTTCATCAGTTGGATCTTCTAAAGTAAGAATATAATTATTATTGTTGGTCTTCTGAATATCTTTTACCATACCTATTACAGCAACTCTGCCTGTAGCATTCTTAAGTTTACTTATAGATAAAACTCCTTTTAATTCATCTCTATTTTTAAGCATTTCAGAAAGTTTATGATATCTATCTAAGTAATAATTTACCCAATCATTAATATCTAATTTACGATTAGTATGTACATAATTTTTCTTAGCATAAACTTTTAACTCTATATTTTCTCTCTTAAAATTAACTGCTTTCTCAACTTCAACGATTTCACATTTTTTTTCTGAATTTGAAGTATTCTTAAAAGCATCATAAATATTTTTATCAAGAAAACATGGCTTTTTTTCAAAATTCTTATTAATAAATTCAATTAGAGGTTCAACTTCATTTTCTTTAATGCAATCTTTAAGATCATGACTTACAAGAAAACCACAATTAATTAACTTAGTTAAAGCTTCTTCATCACTCAAAGTTACACCCCTTAATTCAAAAAATTTGAAATTTTTAAAATAAACTCCTATATGTATATATATTCTCCTTTTCTCTTTCATATAATATATAATATGTATATAAAAGTTTATAGAAAAATATTTACAACTTAAAACAAATAGAAGAAATACAAGCTAAGATAAAAGAGCTCAATAAAAATTGATAGGAAAAATAGGTGGTTGATGAAAAGGAAAATTGCTTAATCTTTATCTTTTAGATAATCTAAACTCCAATATTAAAATTAACCCAAACACAGCAGTGCGTATATACTATAAGCGATTGGTTCAATTTTACATATTAGTTGAGAAACAATTACAGCAATTCCAATTCCGGCTACCTTTATGATTAATGCTGAAATCCATTCAACGATGATTTCAAGTGAACTATCTTTTTCGCCTGGGACTTCCACAGATAAAGTTAAAGTCCTAATTCATTCTTAATTATACTTTCAACATGATTCATTACTTCTTCGGATATAGAAAGTTCTATCTCTCTTGTTCTTCCATAACGTCCTTTAGAAATTACTTTAGCATTTAATATGCCTAACATGTCTAATTCTGAAATTAAATCAGAAACTCTTCTTTGTGTAAGACTTTTAGTTCCTGTACGTACACATATACTTTTATAAACATCATAAATTTCTCCTGTATAAATAGGAGGTTCACGAGACTTCAGTATAAGAATGGCTGAATAAAGAACAGACTGAGATTGTTTAGGCATTTTCTTGACTATTTGCTCAACAGTTTCAACTTCAATTTCATTTTCTGCTGCATCAATATCACTTTCTTCAACAATATCTTTTCCAGACCTTTCAGCTAATTCACCAGCTACTCTTAACAAATCGAGAGCTCTTCTAGCATCTCCATGTTCTCTAGCAGCATAAGCTGCACATTTAGCAACAACTGTATCAGCAATAACACCTGGACTAAAAGCAACTTTTGCTCTTTCTAAAAGAATATCTTTTAATTGTATAGCATCATAAGGAGCAAAAATAAGTTCTTCTTCACCTAAAGAAGATTTAACACGAGGATCAAGATTATTTATAAACATAACATCATTAGATATACCAATAACAGAAATTTTAGAATATTTTAACTCTTGATTCATCCTTGTTAAATTATAAAGAATTTCATCTCCTGCCTTTTTCACTAAACGATCCACCTCATCTAAAACAAGAATAACTACTTTAACGGGAGGTTTATCAACAGCTTTTAAGAATAAATTATAAACTTCTTGAGTTGGTAATCCTGTAGCTGGAATTTCTTGTCCAAATTCCCTAGCAATTTGAGCAATAAGACGATATTCTGTATCTGTTACCTTCCTCATTTTGCAATTTATATATATGGTTTTAAGCAATACATTTTTCTTTTGAGCTATGTTAGTTAATTGATTACAAACATAAGAAGTCACTAAAGTTTTACCTGTTCCAGTTTTACCAAAGATAAAGACATTTGAAGGCTTTTCCATGCGAAGCGAAGGGGCTAAAATCTTAGCAAGAACTGAGATTTCAGAATCTCTATGAGGTATATTTTCAGGAGTATATCTTATAGTAAGAGCATCTTTATTTACAAATATAGATTTTTTATTTAGAAAGTCTTCAAAGATTTTATCAATTGCTAATGGCATACTAACTCCAAATGAAACTAAATATAAAAGGATTTGTATACTGCAGAATATATTATCCCCTCTATTTCTTATGAAGTATATAAAAATTACCTCTAAGAAAAACCTATTATTCTTATAAATGAAAGTCTCTCCCCTTTATTTCATATAGAAATATGAAAATTGAGAATTCCAGAAAAAATTTTGATTTTTCTTATTGTTTTTTTTTCTATTTATTTTCAATATTGAAAATAAATAATAAATAAAAGTTCCATAGGAAACAATAGGGTGTCTCCTAAATTTTATTTTTTCAAACAAAATTTAAAGTCAATATATCTCCACAAGAAATGAAGGAGTGACCGTTTTCATTCTAATAATTTATATTCAAGTAACTTCCACAGGAAATATAAGGGTAGGATTTACTCTTCATTATCTTGCTTTATAATTATATCCATAATTCTATTTATTCTTGCATTGTATATTCTTATTTTATCTTTATCATCTATTTTTAATTTAATCCATTCTTTAAGCTTATTACATCTGTTCTTCAAAAGTTCTTTAGTTTTGAATTTATCTTCATATTTCATTCTCTCTTTTTTAGAGTTGAAATCAGACGCTTCTTTTTCTAAAATACCAATATGATTATTTATCTGCTCTTCCCAATTAATATCTAAACCTTCAAAGGGTTTAAGTGCATTTAATTTTTCTAATATTTTTTCATTGTCTATGTTAGGTATGCTTGAATAAGGTCCTAAACTATAATAAATATGTTGAGATTCGCCACCCCACGTAAAGTTTCCATTTACAACCTTTATATCTACAATCATAAATTCTCCTGTTGCAAGTCCTTTTTTTAAATTATAATAGAGATTTCTTAAAGAAATAGGTCCAAAAATTTCTCTATATAACTTATAAATTTCATAACCATAAGCATATTTAACATAAGATAATATTGCGCTAATATTATCTCTTATTTCTCTTTTTAAAGGACGTCCTCTCATATAATTTTTAAATCTCAAAGGTTAATAAATATTTTCTATATTGAAAATAATAAGGCAACCTTAGTCCATTTGGATGCAAAAAGAGTACACTTACCCATTCGAAAAAGGAAAAATAAAAATTAAATTGCTCTTTAAACCAGCGCACGATAGCAAAATGGATGTATCTGAAAAACAGAGCGAATACTGATTTGACAAATTTGATGATAGGAAATAAGAAAAAACTTTAGCAAAAACGAATTTTTGCCTTCGGTAACTTATTAAATCGCATTATTAGTAACTTTCACTTTGTAGCTCAATTCATTAAAACTTATATACTTCTTTTTTCTTTTATAAAAGGGTGCTTATATGGTAAATTTATCTTTTGATGAAATTGTGAAAATCATAAAAGAAAAAACTAACCTTTCTGAAAACGAAATTTTAAATAAAGTTGATGCTAAGCTTAAAGAACTTTCAGGTCTTGTTTCAAGAGAAGGAGCAGCTAGTATTATAGCTAATGAATTAGGTATTAAGCTCTTTAAGGAAGGAGCTGGAAAACTTCAAATTAAGAATATTCTCCCAGGTCTAAAATCAGTTACCTTCGTTGCTAAAATAGTAAAAATTTTTCCTATTCATTCTTTTAAGAATGAAAAGCGTGAAGGAAAAGTTGCTAGCATCCTTGTAGGTGATGAAACAGGAAATCTAAGGGTAGTTTTTTGGGATAATTCTTTTATTGAAAAAATTGAAAAAGGAGAGCTAAAAGAAGGAGATATAATAAAGATATATAATGGTTATGTTAAAGAATCTAATCTTGGTGGCCCAGAAGTTCATACTAGTAATAGAAGTAAGATAGAAATTAATCCTAAAGATGTTAAGATTGATCTTCCTAATAATTCCTTAATTGTGCCTCAAAAAAAGATAAGTGAAATTAATGAAGAAGGCATTTTTGAAATTTCAGGTACAATAGTTAATTTTTATGATCTTAAAAATGACTTTTTTGAAGTTTGTCCTTTATGTAATAAGAAACTAGTTGAAGGTAAATGCAATGAACACGGTGAAGTCTCCCCTAAAAAGAGATTTATGCTTTCATCAGTTATTGATGATGGTACATCAAGTATAAAAGTAATCTTTTTCGGTAATCAAGCTGAAAGATTAATGAATTTATCTAATGAAGACCTTCTTAATCTTGCTAATCAAGGTAAACTCAAAGAGAAGAAAGATGATCTTCTAGGAAGTGAAGTTATAGTTGAAGCATCTTTTTCTAAAAATGATTTTTCTGAAGAATTTGAAGGTATAGCTCGAAAAGTTTATCTCTTAGATCCTGCTAAAGAATTATCTAAGCTTTTACAAGGATAAATATGAAAATTTTAGTTTCAGTTGTTTGTAATCCTACAGAAAATGAAGAAAAAATTTACAAAATATTAATTAAATTTTTCCCTAGAATTTCTTTTAGAATAGAAGGTAATTTAATTGTAGGAGAAAGCACATCTTTAGAGAGTATGAATTTTATAATTGATAATCTTTTAAGCAGAAATCTTTTATCTCCTTTGTCTTTTCTTATAGAAAAGAATATAGAAAACAACAAGACCTTTTTCTACATTCAAAAACAGCCAGCTATTTTAGGCAAACTTCATCTTGCTAGTGAAGATGATGCTTTGGGAAATATCTTAATAGAAATCACAGATTTTGAAGAGTTTAAAAAAGAAATAAATGATCTTATGAAAAAGAGTGAAGAACTTCAAAAATCTATTTAAGAGCTTTCATCATTTTTACTCCTATATCCCAATACATAAATTGACTTCCTTCATTTACCTTTCCTTGAAATTCTTCAGGAATCTCTATTTCAAAAGTTTCAAAAGTATCAGTATCCATACAATTAGCTTTATTACCTTCAATTGAAATTATTTGTCCATTTTTCTTTTCAATTATAGGTATTTCTACTCTTCCATCTGCACCGCTTATAACAGATCTCTTTCTTCCGTCAAGTAAGCCAACTGCTTCCATTCTAACCTTTGCAGCACCATGTTTTCCTGCTTTAGAATGCGTTAAACTTACTACTTTACAAGGTACATCTTCAATTAGAACAAAACTTCCTACTTTCATTTCATTCATTGTAACTATTTTTTTCTCCATATTTATCACTAAGCATAAAAAATTTTATAAACTTTTGTACAACTAAATGACTTTAGAAAGAGTTCTTCAGAAATCTTTCATAAATTTATATTTTTAGCAGCTAACTTTATATCTTCTTCTTTAACTGTTGTTCTTCCACCATGCCTAGCAAATTGTACTGCTTTAACTGAAATTTTCTCCGAAAATTCCTCAATAGCATCTCTTAAGGCTGTTTTAGCCGATTCACTGACTCTTTTAGCTCCATATTTCCTAAGTAATTTATCCATAGATGAAAGAGATAAAGCGTTTGTCATTTTACACCAATTCATATAAGGAATTATGTATTTTTATACTTATCTTTTCAAATTAGAGCTTATATCTTAAGATAGCTCCTAATCCGCCCATCTCTTTGAGCTGTTTGCCTTCATTTGTGCTTTCAGAAACAAAAATTACTTCTGTATTAAATTTATGAGCTAAATCGCTGAATTCATCAGCCTTTTCTAAAGGAAGACTATCAGATATAATAAGTATTTCTACAGCTCCTAATTCTAATTTTTTCCTAATTTCTAATTCTCCATAAACAGACATTCCATTATCTTTTGCAATATTAGTAAAAAATTTATCTAAAATTCTTTTTTCTTCCATTATAGCTTCCTTTTCAAGAAGATCTTGGGATTTATTTACTAATTCATATATGCCTTCTTCATCTGTATAGCCAATATCCTTTATACCTATTATTTTCTTTCTAAGATAATCATGTAAATATCCACTTTCAACAAATTCTTCCTTAGCAGGACCTGGTCCACCTATGATGATACCTATTATATTTGGATTATCTCCAAAGCTTTTCATCATAAGCTGATTTACATCTTTGAAGAATTCTTTTATTTGTTCTTCTCTTTCTCTATGAAATCTCGGTGCACTTTGTCCTCCAGCTTTAAATTTCCCCATTACATTTGATTCCATAGATTTTATAATTCTGATATTTTTTCCATTCAAAATTCCTAAAGTTACTTCTCTTGTATCTAATACAACTAAACCAAAAGTTCTTTTTTCTTCAACTAAATCTTGAAGAGGTTCTGTTATAAATTTTTGATCACACCTATATATTTTAATATTTATTTTTTCAGGAGGAATTATTGTCCAAATTTTATAATCAGGTTTCCCCTCTACTTCAGAAACATTTCCACTAAATATAACTAAGCCATTATCCGGTGTTTTATTATATTTTCTAAGTTCTGCAAGTATCCTTTCTAAAGCTATACCTACATTAGTTCTTACTGTTTTAGATTTTACATTTTGAGAAGTACTTAATTCGCTAGATATTTGATTAGTAGCAGTAGCTAAATTATACCCTGCAGGTATATAAAAGGATACTAATTCTGTATGCCTTCCTCTAATTCTTGATAATTGTTCTATTAATTTTTTAAGTTTATATTTTTCTTCATCCATACACTTAACCCTAAGCCGTTTATTTTAAAATATTTATTCTACTATAGCAAAATTCTCAAAATAAGTTATACTACCTTCTCTTTCTGGCTTTCCAAATTCTAAGTTTTTGATATTATGCATCGTTTTGAAGTCATCTTTGAAAAGTTCAAGACTTTTATCAAAAATATAGACGCTATTAAGTTCTGAATTTAATGCTTTCCCCCTTTCTTTTTTGTATTTCCATATGTTAGAATTTATTTCAATTATTTTAGAGCTAAAATCAGTGTATTTTATTCTACCTTCTTCTGAAGGTAAAGGAAAACTTTCTGTATGTAAACTTTGGTTACTATAGATTTCTTGCCATATTTTTTCAGTTATGAAAGGAGTAATAGGAGCTAATATTTTGAGAATATTTTTTAAACAAAGATGAAGAGTATAACAAGCTCCTTTATCACCTTTGTAAGCTCTTTGTTTACACATTTCTATATAATGGTCAGCAAAAATATTCCAAGCAAAGAATTTAACACTGTTAGCAGGCACATAAAAATTAAATTCTTCATAACCTTCCAAAGCTTTTTGTATCATTTCATTCATTTCGGAAATTATCCATCTATCACTTTCGTTTAAATTTTCAGCCTTTTCTGGCATTTCAAAGCTTGATATAAATCTTGAAATATTCCATAATTTAGTTAAAAAATTTCTAGCTGATGTAACTTTTTCCTTTGAATATCTATAATCACTACCTAAATTAACTTCTGCTGCTACCCAAAATCTTAAAGCATCTCCTCCAAATTCATTAATAACACTTTCTGGATCTACAACATTCCCCTTTGATTTACTCATTTTCTCTCCGTGTTCGTCTACCCCATGCCCGGAAATCCAAACATGTTTAAAAGCAGGTTTTCCAGTAATTTGATAAACTCTAAGAAGAGTATAATAAAGCCAAGTTCTTATAATGTCTTTACCTTGAGGCCTTATAGTTACTGGAAAAGCTTCTTTGAAAAGATTATCATCTTTTCCATATTTAGATATAAATAAGGCAGATATACTAGAATCCATCCAAGTATCAAAAGTTCTTTCTTCACCCTTAAATTTAGTTGATCCACATTCACATTTAGCATAAGAAGGTGGAGGATTTTTCCAAGGTTGATAATATTCTCCTGGTTCAGGAAGCCATGGTTTTCCACAAGCTTCACAATACCAAATAGGAATTTCAGTTCCATAATATCTTCTTCTACTTATAGGCCAATCTTGAGAAATAGATTTCAGCCAATCAAGAAGAATTTGTTTCATTTCTTTAGGATGAAAGATTATTTCTTCAGCAATTTTTTCTATCTCTTTAACAAAATCCATTTGTTTCAAATAATACTCTTTCATAGGTATTATTTCTATAGGTACATTACCCCTTTCAGACATAGGTGTTCTATGCATAATATTTTCTATTTTTGTAACTAAATTTGCTTCAAATAAATCTTTTATTATTTCCTCTCTTGCCTTCTCAACAGGAAGTCCAGCATATTTTCCAGCATTTTTAGTCATTGTACCATTTTCATTTATCATAATAGTTTCTTTAAGCTTTAATTCTCTGAAAATTCTAACATCAGAATAATCACCATAAGAACAAATCATTACAATCCCAGAGCCGAATTCAGGTTTAGCATAAGGATGACTTATTAATTTGATTTCTTTATTATATAAAGGTACAATTAAGATTTTCCCTTCCATTCCTTTATATCTTTCATCTTTGGGGTTAAAAAGAGCTACAGCACAAGCATTTAACATTTCAGGTCTTGTTGTAGCAATAATTACATCTTTATTTTCTCCTTTTATTTTAAACTTTAAATAAACTAATTTAGTTGGTTTTTCTTCGTAATTAATTTCATTATCTGCAATAGTGGTACGAGTTTTAGTACAAAAATTATTTGGGCGCGTAGCTTCATATATTAAACCTTTCTTCCATGATTCTATGAATGTTGCTTGAGTAAAAGCTCTATAATCTTTAGAATCAGTTCTATATCTATTTTTCCAATCTCCACCTATACCTAAAGCTTTGTATATCCTATACATATATTCTTCAGTATCATCTAAAGATGTTGAACAAAGTTCAACAAATTTTTCTCTCGGTGTGTTATGCATGGATATTTTGTTTAACTTTTCAGTATGTATTTCAACAGGTAACCCGTTTCTATCCATGCCCATAGGGAAAAGAACATTGTAACCTTTCATTCTAGCTGTTCTAGCTATCATATCTATCATCGAATAATGTCCAGCAGCACCTAAATGCCATGGCTTTCCAGAAGGATAAGGAGGAGGAGTATCTATTGAAAATATTTCCTTTCCATTTTTAAAATTAAAATCATATATTCTTTCCCTTTCCCATTTCTGCCATATTTCATCTTCAAATTGTTTTTCCCATCTTTTTTCTTTAAGCTTGGGTTCCATGTTAGTTTTAATCTTTCTTTTCTCTTAAATAATTTACTAAATGTAAAAAGCAATACTTATAATTTAAGGCTTTATTTTATTCATTATGGATTTAATTAATATTATTGTAGGGGCCGTAGGTGTAGTTTTAATAGTCGGACTTAAATTTTCTTTTATGTTTTTTATGAGAGATGATCCTAAACTAAGATTAATCTTCAATTTAGCAGCAGGAGTAGGCATGTTAATTCTTTCTACCATTGTAAGTGCTTTTTGCTTGTCTTTATCAACCATTTGTTTAATAGGTGCTATTATTTTTGGAGGTTTTCCTGTAGTTTTAATGTATCAATACATTAATTATATTCCTATTCTTTCATCTTTATCTGAAGCAGTTAATCCTTTATCTACCGTTTTGAGCGTTCTTTTATTAATTACTGTTATTGAATTTGTTGTTAATATAATTTCATTTTTTTCTATATTTATTGTTCCTTTAAAAATAGCTCTTACAATTCTTTCCTTTGTATTACCTTTAATTCAATTAGGCATTCTTTCAGGAATTTATTTAACTCAAGTTTCTGGAATATCTACTTGTGCTATAAGTATGTTAAATAGTGTATTGGGCTTTATGGGTATGAAATTAGGAGCATAAATGGGCCTGCTGTGATTTGAACACAGGACCTCACGATTATCAGTCGTGCGCTCCACCAGGCTAAGCTACAGGCCCTTCTATAAACTTTATTCTTTGTTACATTTTTATATTTTACTATTTAAGAAATTTAATTTTTAGTATAAAAATAGAAATTTACTTTGAATTTTCATTATTATTTAATTTATTATTGCTTTCATTTTTAAGATTATATTCTCCAAGTTTAAATTGCCTTGAATAACAATAAGAACTTTTTTCTGAAGATTTGTTAGAATCTGAAGCCATAATATCTAAAATCATCTTTAACTATATAAAGAATTTTATTTTATAAACTATATTTCACGAAATAGATATTTAAGACTTAATGAATTTCTGCTCCATCTTTAACATCTTTATCTACTGTTAATAGTGCTATATTATTGCCATCTTCAGCAGCTAATAACATTCCTTGTGACTCTATACCTTTAAGTTTAGCATATTTTAAATTAGCTACAACTATTATTTTCTTTCCAATTAATTCTTCTGAAGAATAATTTTCTCCTATCCCTGCTACTATTTGTCTTTCTTCTTCTCCCAAACTAATTTTTAATTTTAATAGCTTTTTAGAACCTTCTACCTTTTCAGCTTCTTTTATAGTGGCCACTTTGAGTTTTATATTCTTGAAATAATCAATATCTATCTCTTCTTTTTGTTTTTCTTCCATATATTCCACCTTTTTGAAAAGTATTTCGTCTTTTTTGACTTGAACTTCTTTAATTTTTCCAAAGTAAAGATTTTCAACCTTTAATTCATCTTTATTTAATCCTAATTGAGATAATATCTTTTCAGAAGTTTCAGGCATGAAAGGGTTTATTAATATAGCAATAATACGAAGAGCTTCATATAATTTGTAAATTATTTTTTCCTTTTTATCTTCATTCTTTATTTCCCATACCTTTTCTTCAGTTATGTATTTATTAATTTCAGCAATAAATTTCCATACTAATTCAAGACATATATTTAATTTGTATAGCTCCATATTTTTCTTAAATTCTTCAACTAAAACTTTTATTCTTTTGAAAAATTCATCATCTTCTATTTTTCTTACTTTACCCTTTGTTAATTTTTCAATTAAAATTATAGTTCTATTTAGTAAGTTACCAAGGCCATCAGCTAAATCTCCATTTATGCGATTAATATAATCTTTCATTGAAAAGTCTCCGTCTTGTCCAAAAGTTACTCCTCTAAACATATAATACCTTATAGTATCTACTCCATATTTTTCAGCAAGTTCAAAAGGATCTACAACATTACCTAAACTTTTGCTCATTTTTTGACCATTTACAGTCCAAAAACCATGAGCAAATATTACTTTAGGCATTTTTTTACCTGCTGCCATAAGCATAGCTTGCCATATTACTGTGTGAAACCAAAGAATATCCTTTCCAAGTAACTGAAGTTCAGGAGGCCATAATTCATTTTTATTATTTATTTCTAAAGCAGAAGCATAATTAAGTAAAGCGTCAAACCATACATAAAAAGTATGTTTTTTGTCCCATGGAACTTGAACACCCCAACTAATTTCGGATCTCGAAAGACTGATATCCTTAACTTCAGCCTTTAAACGATTGAGTATTTCATTTTTTCTTTCTATAGGTAATATTTCAAAATGATTTTCGTCTTTAGGATCTTCTATAGCTTTAATTAATTTGTTTTTGAATTCTGATAGTTTGAAAAAATAAGTTTCTTCACTCATTTTTCGTAATTCTTTATGAGGATGATAAGGACATTTCCCATTTACTAAATCACTTTCTGTAATATATTTTTCACAATCTATGCAATAAAGTCCTTCATATTTTCCTTTGTAAATATAACCTTCATCATAGAGTTTTTGCAAGAAATTTTTTACAAATTCTTCATGTTTAATATTAGTAGTTCTTATAAAATAATCATATTTTATATTAAGTTTTTTCCAAGCATTTATAAAATTAGGTACAATTTTATCAACAAATTCTTTAGGATTTAGACCTTCTTTTTGAGCACATTCTGTAATTTTTGCCCCGTGCTCATCCGTTCCGGTTAAAAAGAAAGTTTCATCTCCTAATATTCTATGCCATCTAGCAAATATATCAGCTGCTACTGTGGTATATGCATGACCTATATGAGGCTTGTCATTTACATAATAAATTGGTGTAGTGATATAAAATTTATTTTTCATGTCTGATGCAAAAAATTATAAAATTATATATTTTGCTGTATTTGAAGGTGTAATTGTATGAATGAAAGGGAAAAATTAACTCAAGCTTTACAAGCTAAAAAAGAAAATTTTGAAGAATGGTATCCAGAAGTCATACAAAAAGCTGAATTAATAGAATATACTAAAGTCAGTGGATGTATAATTTTTAGACCTAATGTTTATGCTATATGGGAAAATATAATGAATTATTTTAATAAGAAAATTAAAGTTTATGGAGTTAAAAATGCCTATTTTCCTCTTTTTATACCAGAATCACTTTTAAGAAAGGAAGCAGAACATGTTGAAGGATTTACTCCTGAAGTTGCATGGGTAACTCAAGCTGGAGATACTAAATTAGATGAACGTTTAGCTATAAGACCTACTAGTGAAACTATAATGTATGATGCTTTTTCGAAGTGGATAAATTCATGGAGAGATTTACCTCTTAAAATTAATCAATGGGCTAATATTGTTAGATGGGAATTTAAACATCCCAAACCTTTTTTAAGAAGTAGAGAATTTCTTTGGCAAGAAGGACATACTGCCTTTGCTACTAAAGAAGAAGCTGATGCTGATGTTAGGTATGCTTTAGATTTGTATAAAGATATTTTTGAAAATTTATTAGCCATACCCGTTACTCAAGGTGTTAAAACAGAAAAAGAAAAATTTGCTGGTGCTGATTATACCACAACTGTTGAAATTATGATGCCTGATGGAAAAGTTATTCAAGGAGGTACTTCTCATTCTTTAGGCCGCCACTTTTCCATGCCCTTTAATATTAAATTTTTAGATAAAGATGGAGAATCTAAATATGTATGGCAAAATTCTTGGGGTATTTCAACTAGATCTTTGGGAATATTAATTTCAGTTCATGGTGATGATAAAGGTTTAATTATACCTCCGAATGTAGCACCTACTCAAATAGTTATAGTTCCTATTTATACTAACGAAAACAAAGAAAAAGTTTTAGGAGAAACTAAGAAATTAAGTGATATTTTATCTAAGAAATTCTCAGTTTATCTTGATGATAGAGATGGTTATACTCCTGGTTGGAAATTTAATGAGTGGGAATTAAAAGGTGTACCTTTAAGAATAGAAATAGGACCCAAAGATATAGAGAAAAAATCCGTTGTTTTTGTAAGAAGAGATACAGGAGAGAAATTATCAGTTGAAATGAAAGATATTGTAAAATATGCTAAAAGTACACTAAAAGCTATTCAAAAAAATCTTTTTGAAAGAGCTAAAAAAATGACAGATGAACATACTAAACATGCTAAAACTTTTGAAGAACTTAAAAAGTATGTAGAAAATAATAGAGTTCTAGTACCTTGGTGCGGAGAAGAAGCTTGTGAAAATAAAGTTAAAGAAGAAACAGGAGCTAAAGCTTCATGTATACCTTTTAAGGTTAAAGCGGAAGGAAATTGTTTTTCATGTGGTAAACCAGCTAAACATATGGTTTATTTTGCTAGGAGTTATTAATTTTTCAAAGATTAGGCGCGCATTTCATAAGAAAATCCAGTAAATAACTGAAATGGAACAAAGATAGCAGAGTTGCAAGATAGACTTTATATTTAAAATTTCTTTGAATTTTTACTTAAAACTTTTAGCAACACGTTTATTTCTTCCTTTCTGTCGTAAACATTACCATAATAATCATTATTGCAATCATGTATTTAGAATCTTATACTACTTTTCTTACAATAATTCAAATCTTTGTAAAAATTTATTGAGGATTCCATTTTAATAATTCCTTCGCTTTAACTATCAATTGTTTTGTAGAATCGAAAATAACTGATTCAGGAGGGACATATTCTACGCCCCAAAGACTTTTATCATTTCTCATATGAGATAATAGTTCTGATGCCTCAATTTTTGTTATACCTTGTTGGGGATCAAAAACTCGAAATTGTTTTTTGTCTCCTCGAAAATTATACCCGACTATTATCTTGTAATGTAACATAGGGCTTTGACCAGTTACAAAAGAAATAAAATGTCCTTTTTCTAATTTAGACTTTATTTCTTCAGGAGTAATAGATCCATAATCTAAAGATGAAAATTTTATTTTCTCATAATCTTCTTGAAATTTTTTAATCGGTTCTTGTTCTGTTTTTTTCTCCAAGAATAATGGTTTAAAAGTGCTGTAATCAGCAAAAAAATGTGCAGGTATTCCAAATTTTTCTTTGGATACATATGCTAAGGAGGAAGGAATATTATTCGGAAAACCTTCAGCAGTAACTAATTTTAGTATTCCACTTTCTAAATATTTATCTACTTGAATATTTGGAAAATAAGTACCAATAGTATTTGCTAAACATGTGGCTCCACAACTAAGTTGAGTTTGAGTATATAAAGGAATTTTAGGATTAAAGGAAATTTTCAAATTCCTTTCACATTCTTTTAATTTTTCTAAAAGGTAAGGAATATTTTTTGGGCAAGAGAGTCTATCAGACAAATTTACACAAAATTTTAGATCGTTCATAAGTATGCCACTTTTTCTTAAAAACAATTCAAAAAAATGATCATAAGCTAAAATCTCTTTTAATGTTGCTTCATAATCATCTTTAGGGTTAAATGTTTCTATTTCACTTTTCCTCTTTAGTGGTACAAAATAACTTAATAAATTACCAAAAGAATTTATTGAAGATCCAGATAATAAAAATAATTTTCTTAGTTGAGGATTTTTCGAAAGTATTTCTCTTATTTCATAAGGGTTTTTTGTAGAAATACCCTCTTGTCCCATTTCTTCAGCAAGATAAACTGGAAAGCTTCTTATGGATTTGATTAAAGAGAGAGCTCGTTCTTCTGGAATACTTTCCATACATTTTTCATAAATCTCTTTTTCTATATCAGTTATATAGTATATGTGAACATTTAATTTAAATGTTGTTTCAATTAAATCTCTAAACAACCTTATTTTTTCAAGAAATAAAAATTCTAAATTTTCTGAAAAAGAAGACATTTTAAAAGATAAATTCAAATAAACATTCCACGATTCTTTCAGATGATTAAAAAATTCAATAAAATTCTTTTGAGATTTTGTCGCATATGAAATCACATTAGGGATTCTTATCTTTTCATCTTTTAATGAATTTTTAAAGTATTGGATTATTTCATTTCCCTCTTCTAAGTATTGTATATCTGTTTTTCCATTTAGCATTACATCCACCATTGAAGGAAAAAGATTACTATATAAAATTCTTTCTTCTAGAGAAAGATTTTCCATTTTAATCTTTGTTTTAATAAAGTTTAGAAATGAAGCGTAGAAAAAATAAAAGTGTGCGTCAAGTATAGTATAAAACCAAAATAATGTTAGAGAATTAGCAAGAATTTCAAAAATAGCACCAGCCATAGCAAGCAAAGAACTAAAAAAGCTTGTTAAACAAGGCATATTAAAATGGAAAAAACAGAAAATTTTTAATTTGAACAAAGAAAAAAGCAACTTCTCTTTATCTCAAAAATTAATGGAATATCCCATAGATTATTTTCTTAATAATAAGGTCAGCAAACATTCTAAATAACACTAAAAAACCAAAATTAGAAACCTTTATAAAATATCAAAACTCTTTTTATTTTATTAGTTCTGAGGAAGATACCAATGGTTGAAGATTTAACTGATAAGCATGGAACAACTACTTTAGGAATGGTATGCTCTGATGGAGTTGTAATGGCTGCCGAAAGAAGAGCTACTATAGGCTATATGGTAGCAAATAAGAATGCTAAAAAATTGATACCTATAACAGATAGCATAGTTATGTCTATAGCCGGTTCTGTTGGAGATGCACAAATGCTTGCTAAATATTTAAGATCAGAAATTGAACTTTATGAATTAAGAACTCAAAAGAAAGCTACAGTTAAGGCAACATCAGCCCTTTTAGCAAATATTCTTTTTGGAAATAGGATGAGCTTTAATCCTTTCTGGGTTGAAATTATCATAGGCGGAAAAGATTCAACAGGTTACTATGTCTTTGATTTAGATGCAGGAGGCAGTAATTTAGAAAATAAAGTGGTTTCAACAGGAAGTGGAAGTCCTTTTGCATATGGTGTACTTGAAACAGAATATAAAGAAGGAATAAAATGTGAAGAAGGTATTAAAATAGCAGTTAGAGCTTTGAAAGCTGCGATGGCAAGAGATATCGCTTCTGGAGAAGGGATGGATATAATTGTAATTAATGATAAAGGTATTAATTGGGTTCCTCAAGAAAAAATTCAAGAAATTCTTGCTAAAAAATAATATTCTTTAAGATGATTAAGTAAAATTTTAGAAGTTGAGTGATTTTGATGAGAAATGAAAATGTAATAGAACAATTAAAGTTAGGGCTACCTGAAGAAGCTAAAATATCAGATATAAATTTTGAAGGAGCGAACATAGTACTTTATACTAAAAGTAGAGAATTTTTTCTAAACTCTAAAGATTTTATAAGAGATTTAGTTGATAAACTTAAAAAAAGAATAGAACTTAGAGTTGATCCTTCTTTCCTTCTTGAAGAATCTATAACTGAAGGAAGAATTAAAAATCTTGTTCCTCCAGAAGCGGGTTTAAAAGAAATTTGGTTTGATAGTAAGAGATCTACTGTAATTCTTGAAGCTGAAAAACCAGGTCTTGTCATTGGTAAAGATGGACAAATAATTAATCAAATTAGAGAAGAAACTCTTTGGCTTGCAAAAGTTAGAAGGGCCCCTATGATAAATTCTGATTTAATTCGTTCCATTAGAAAATCTATATTTGAAAATTCCGAATATAGAAGAAATTTTATGGATAAGATCGGAAAGCGGATATATAATACTAAATGGGAAAGAACATCTAATTATTGGATAAGAGTTTCATTTTTAGGAGCTGCAAGAGAGGTAGGCAGAAGTTGTTTTCTCCTTCAAACACCTATGTCTAATATTCTTTTAGATTGTGGTTTAAATGTAGCTGCATCTGAAAGCGGGATTTTTCCGCAATTTGATGCTCCAGAATTTGATATTAATAAGATTGATGCTGTTGTTGTAACTCATGCCCACCTTGATCATAGTGGAGCAATACCTTTACTTTTTAAATATGGGTATAAAGGACCTATTTATTGCACAGAACCATGTAGAGATATTATAACTCTTCTTGCTTTAGATTTTATAGATGTAATGCAAAAAAGTGGAAAAAAGCCTTTGTTTTCAAGCAGAGAAATAAAGGATGCCGTAAATAATGTTATAACTCTTGAATATGATGAAGTTACGGATATTGCTCCTGATATTAGATTAACTTTTCATAATGCTGGGCATGTTCTTGGTTCAGCTCTTGCTCATTTTAATATAGGTGAGGGCTTTCATAATATGCTTTATACAGGAGATTTTAATTTTGCTAAGTCTAAATTAATGGATTCTGCTTTAGCTAATTTTCAACGTCTTGAAACTCTAATAATGGAATCAACTTATGGAGGTAAAGATGATATTCAACCTTCTCGCCAAGAATCTGAGGAATTTTTATTAGATGTTGTAAAGAGAACTTTAGAAAGTAAAGGTAAAGTATTAGTCCCTGTTTTGGGAGTCGGAAGAGCCCAAGAAATTATGCTTATTTTAGAAGAAGCTATTTCCGAAGGTAAACTTCCTAAGGAAACTATTATTTATGTTGATGGAATGGTTTGGGATGTAACAGCTATTTATACCACTTATCCAGAATTTATGAATAAAGATGTCAGGAAAAAAATTTTTGGAGAAGATCAAAATCCCTTTATAGCCCCTTGTTTTAAGAGGGTTGCTTCTCAAGAAGAAAGAAACCAAGCTATCCATAGTGAAGTCCCTTGTGTTTTTGTAGCTACTTCTGGTATGTTAACAGGTGGTGCTTCAGTTGAATATTTTAAAGCTTTAGCTGAAAATCCTAAGAATGCTATTATTTTTGTATCTTATCAAGCAGAAGGTTCTCTCGGAAGGAGAATTCAAAGAGGAGAAAAGCAAGTAATAATAGAAGGTAATTCTGGAAAGCAAGAAATGATAGATGTTAAACTTGATGTTTATTCTATAGAAGGTCTCTCAGGACATTCAGATAGAACTCGTTTGTTGAATTATATAAAATATGTTAATCCTAAACCTAAGAAAATTATATTGATTCATGGAGAAAGTAGTAAATGTTTAGATTTAGCTTCATCTATACATAAGACTTTTAAAATCGAAACTATAGCTCCAAGAGTTTTAGATGCTTTAAGAATTCGTTAAATTTATCGTTGAAAAGGTATCTAAATCACCTGTAACTATATTTTTGTAAAAGTTTTGTAATTCTTTTGAATCTTCATCAAGTTTTTCTACTTCTTTTGGAACTACCCCAGCGGTCTTAATATCAGTTTTTATTATAACTAATTTTTTCTCGTTTACCATATCCTCAAAAATTTCTCTTTTATCCTTATTTTTTTCAACTTCGTCCTTCAAATCCTTTTCTTTGAATATATAAAGATGTGGCGATTCAAAATCTTCAGTTTCTTTTAGTTTCGAAACTAAACCCCATTCATAATTATCTTCTTTTGTGTTTTTTTCACATATAAATTCTATATCTCTTTTTTTCCATATAAGATCTATTTTTTCACATTTCGAAAATAAGATTATATTTTTGTCCTTAATATTTTCATTACATTTGATCCTTTTACTAATTAATTCAAGTATAGCTGGTCTTAGTAAAAGATGTCCTTCTATAAGTATTATATTTTCTTTATAATAATTATCTATGTCTATTTTAGTATTTTTTTCAAAGTAACTTTTATATTCGTTATGTATCTCAAGAATTTGTTCAAGATAATTCTTATTTCTACCAATTTTTTTGGCTTCAAATTTCCTTTCTCGTTGGCTTTCTCTTTCTTTTATTTTTTCTACAATTTTTTCTGAATATTCTATAGGTATGTATGTTAAAAAAGGATTATAATTTAATCTAGCTAAAAGTTCAATAGGCTGTTCTGGGAGATATATAACTTCTTTATCACTGTTAACTAAAGTTTGAGAATAGATAGGCCATTCATAAGTATCTGCTCTATCCATCCTAACTATGAGTGACATGCTAAAAAGAGATAGAATAAATTATTTAAATTTTTTGATTTCTAAAGAACTTTGACTGTTTTAACAATTTCATTTAACTCTAATCTCTCCTCGCAAGATTCTGAATTTTTTTCTTTATATACGCAATCTATTTTTTCAACATAGCACGAGTAAATTTTATTTATGTCATTACATAATTGTTTAAGACTATTGTGTAATTCTTCTTTCTTAAGTTGCTCTAAGTAATTTTTGATATTTTTTCTATTAAAGCCAAATATAACAGGTGACCAGTAAGTATATTCAAAATTTTTTTCTATGCTTATTAATCTTTTATTATTATCCACATTAATTTTTGGTTCTTTTTTCATTTTTTCTCCTTTAAGCATAAACATAACACTTGCGACTTCATTTTCATAGTATTCAGTCATTGTTTCAGTGGCTATTCTTATTGCTTCTTCTGTATAATATGTATCTCCATTAAAGGCCATAATAATACTGTTAAAATTTTCAGAAGTAATTTTTAAAAGTTCTTCTAATTTAGTTGGTTTTTCTTCGAATACGTAATATCTAGGCATAGGAATATTATTTTTTTCACATAACTCCTTAGCTATACTAACTTGTCTTTCATCCTTTACTATTATCATAACTCTATAAGGATTTACAATCCCTTCCTCTATAGGATTATTACTATATTCAGGCGTATCACGCATAAAATTGTATATTTTTTCAGTGGTATCAATAGTAGGTGGTAACCCTCTTTCTGAAATTTCCGTTCCATGTGTTTTATTTTTTCCGTTATATCGAGTAGCTAAACCTCCAGCAAAGATTAAATAAAGCACCCCATAAGACGAATTCATCGCTTTACATCAGAAAAGGTTTATATAAAAACTTTTTCTTTAATATAATATGGTTAATTACGGAATTAAAGTTTTTGAAATAATGAATCGTAGGCCTGTTACTATCTTACCTAATAGTTCTATTAGTGGAGCTGCTAAGTTAATGTCTGAAAAAGATGTAGGTAGTTTACTTGTGGTTAAAAATAAAATGCTTGTAGGAATCATAACAGAGAGTGATATTATTTCAAAAGTAGTAGCTTCTGGGAAAAATTCTCAAGTAACTAAGGTTTCTTCTATAATGTCGAAGAATGTAATAACAGTTTCGCCTAATGATGATCTTTACAAAGTTCATTTTCTAATGAATAAACATAATTTTAGAAGACTTCCAGTAATTGAAGATGGAAAGCTTGTAGGCATGTTAACTGAGAAAGATCTTATTAAAATAGAACCTAGCATTCTAGATGTTCTTTCTGAAAAGCTTAAAATAAGCGAACCGAAATTTAAATTAAGGTATACGGTGATAAAATAATATGGCAGAAGAAGTAAAAGTCTTACCTACATCAGTTAAATACTCAGGTATTTTTAACATGAAAGATCTTTATTCTTTGTTATATGATTTACTTACAGGTTTAGGCTATGGAGTAACAGAAGAAGGGTATAAATCTACTACTAAGCCAGATGGAAGTGAGGATTTAGAAATTTCATGGGATTGTACTAAAAATATGGATAATTATACTCGTTTTAGAATTAAAATTTTTATTAAAGCAGATGGTATTTCCAAAGTTAAAGTTAAAGAAGGAGATATAGAAGTAACTAAAAATAAAGGTAGCGCTGAAGTTAAGTTTACGGCTTATACTATTACAGACTTTGAGAATAAATGGGAATTAAACCCTCTTTTAAAATTTTTTAAAGGATTATTTGATAAATATATTTATAGTTCAACTTATAAAAATTGGAAAAGTAAGATAGTTGAAGAGACTTATACTATTGTGAATGAAGTGAAGTCTTTTTTTGGTTTGCAGAAGTTTTAATTCTTTGATTTATTTTCAATATTGAAAATAATTATTTTCGATATTTTTATATAAAACCACATCATTATAAATGATGGCAAGGCGTCATATAGACGGTGATTTGCACGATTCGTGAATGCAAAACACAACTATATGATTTATGTGGCTCGTTTAGGTTCTGGAAGACCTACCGGTTTCCGGATGGATTGAAATCCAGATGGTTGCGAGCCACTTAATATTCACTTGTCACTAATCGAAAAGATAAAATATCTTTTCGTAATCACAACATTACAAGAATCATATTATTTAACTTGGTAAGCCTTTGATTAAAACTTGGAGCTTTTCAATTAAGTCTTGGATAGTAACTATTTCTTGTAGTGTTGTAAAAAGGAGGAATATTTATGGGAAAAATAGCCCCAGTTTCGGCTAAATATATAATTTATACTCGTATTCAAGCAGAAGGAATAGTTGAAAAACCTGATGTTATAGGTGCAGTTTTCGGACAAACTGAAGGTCTTTTAGGTACTGAATTAGAACTAAGAGAGCTTCAAAAAAGTGGTAGAATAGGTCGTATAGAAGTTAATCTTGAAACTAAGAATGGAAAAACTTCTGGATTGATAATTTTACCCTCTTCTTTAGATCAAGCAGAAACTTCTCTTGTAGCAGCTTCTTTAGAAACTATTCAAAGAATAGGGCCCTGTAATGCTAAAGTTTTTATAGAGAATATAGAAGATGTAAGAGTCTCCAAGAGAAAATATGTTGTAGAAAGAGCAAAGGAATTGCTTAAGAAAATGCTCGAAAAAGGTCCAGATACAACAGAAATTATGGATGAAATTAAAGAGTCGGTAAGAGCCCTTGAAATTATAGAATATGGCCCAGATCATCTTCCAGCCGGACCAGATATTAAGGATTCAGAAGAGATTATTGTAGTTGAAGGAAGAGCTGATGTTGTCAATCTTCTTAAAAATGGCTTCAGAAATGTAATTGGTCTTAATGGTACAGTTATACCACCTTCTATTGCAGATTTAATAAATACTAAAACTGCAACTGTCTTTGTTGACGGAGATCGTGGAGGAGATATTATTATAAGAGAATTAATAGCAGTAAGTGATGTTGACTTTGTTGCTAAAGCACCAAGTGGAAAAGAAGTTGAAGAATTGACTAAAAAAGAGATACATAAATGTCTTAGAGCAAGAATACCTTTTGAACAATATAAAGAGGAAGTAGGTTTAGTTATACCTCAAAGAAGAGAAGGAGTTGATAAAACTAATGTTATGCCCTCAGTTGATATGAACAATGATTCAAAGCCTGTATTAAATAATGGTGCTGAATTACAGGAACATCAAGAATCGGATCAGCAAGGTGAGAAGGCAGAACTTTCACCTCATCCTAAGTTAAAATTACCTCCAGAAATGATTAAGAAATTTAAAAAAATGCTTGAAGAACTTATAGGTACAAGAGGAGCATATCTTTTAGATAAAGAAACTAATATTCTTGGTAAAGTTCCTGTTAAAGAATTGAAAACAGCTTTAAGAAATGTTCCAGAAGTAAGTACCATAATTATGGATGGTGCTGTAACAGGAGATATTCTTAGATTTGCAGAGTCTTTGAACATTGCAAATATAGTAGCTATGCAAGTAAGTCATCCGAGTAAGAGAATTAAATTAATATCAGCTAAAGATTTAGAAGTAAACATATGAAGGATTAAATATGAATAGAGACGAAGCTTTAATTCTTTTAAAGCAGCACATATCTCGGGATAGTTTATTAAAGCATTCTTTAGCTGTAGAATCTATAATGAGAGAAGTAGCAGAATTTTTAGGAGAAGATATAGAACTTTGGAGGTTAACCGGTCTCTTACATGATATTGATTTTCAAGAAACTGAAGCAGATCTTTCAAAGCACGGCTTAGTAGCTGAAATTATTCTTAAAGAACTTGTTGACCCCAAAATTATTCATGCTATAAAGTCTCATAATTTTGAAAATACAGGCATAAATCCAGAAGGAAAAATGGAAATAACTCTTATTGCTGCTGATGCCATTTCTGGATTAATTATAGCAGCAGCCTTAGTTAAACCTGAAAAGAAACTTTCACTTGTTACAGTTGATTCAATTAAAAATGCTTTTAAAAAGAAAGGTTTTGCAGCCGGATCTAATCGAGAAAATATTAAAAGAATTGAAGAGTTTATACCTTTAATTAATTTTTTTGAACTTTCCCTTAAAGGATTGAATAAAATCGCTTCCGAGCTTAATCTTTAACCTTTCTATAATTGTTTTTCTTGTCATAATTATAGTTATTATTACTATCGCCCCCATACTAATATATAAAGTTACAGGTGAGAATAAGTTATTTACCCAATTTAATAAATAATTTATATATTTTGCTATAAATAAAGTATAACCAATACCTAAAATTAACCAATAAATAGCTACTTTTAAGCATATAAAACCACTTATGTTAAGAAATTCATCTCTATAATCCCACAACTTTCTATTAAATAATTTATATGTTATAACACCACTTAAATATTCATGTAAGTTAAGTAAAATTAAGAATAAAATTGCTTTAATCCATAAGTTGTAAGATGACATTGCAATTGTATGTGTTATAATTAGTCCAAAGCCCCATACAGGTTTAAAGGGAGCTTTAAAAAATCCCCACCACCAACTAATCTTTTTATAAACTATACTATTATGAATAAGTTCAATAAACCATCCTAAAAAACTTCCTAAAATAAACAAAATTAAGCTATTTAAAATCCAATCCATTATTTAGTTTTGTAATTTTATTAATTTAAAGTTTTTTAATCACCACCATAAATTTTTAAATTCCTTCTGTTATAATTTATAATTGAGTGTCGGGATACTCAAGCGGTTACGAGGCAAGCCTGCTAAAATGTAACTTGTTGATAGCTTGTTGGCCGAAAGGCCTGCCAGGGTTCGAACCTTACTGCCAAAAGAGAAAAAATTGCTCTTTTAGAAAAAGAGAAAAGGCAGATGGAGAAAGTCCCTGTCCCGACGCTTATTTTTTTCTAAATTAAGTAAAGATGCTATCTACAAAAATTCCAACTAAATAAGAAATTGTGATTACTAATAAAGTCAAAATTATATGTTCTATAATTGCTTTTAAAACAGGCATTTTATTTTTCTTAGATATAAAATAAGTAAAGGTAATTATGAGAAATAACCCCCAAGCCGAACTAGCCCATACTGCCATTTTGGTAGGTAAAAATAAAATAGGGATAATAAAGGTTATAGCAAACAAAAATTTGTTTATGAAAGTTGAGAAAGTCGCTTCCCAAATGAATTTTTCTTTTTTCTTTATGGATTCTTCAGAAATATGGATTCCAAATGAATCTGATAAAGCATCAGCTATAGCAATAGTTAATATGCCACCTATAATAGCAATTTTAGAATTAGTAGCTGAATAAAGACCTATTAGAAGGCCTAAAGTAGTAATTACTCCTGAAGTTAATCCAAAACTTAAACCTGTAATAATTGAATCTTTCATAATTTTAGAAGTTTTTTAGTTTTTAAATAATTAATTTTGAAAGGAAAAAATCTAAATAGCTTAAACTTTTTAAATTCAAAAGTTATCAAAATTATATTAAGGGCTCATGGCCTAGTGGTATGGCGTTCGCTTGACGTGCGAAAGGTCCCCGGTTCAAATCCGGGTGGGCCCACTTAGTTATTTAGCAGGTAATTTTAAAGAAACAATTTGTGATTCTCCTAAATTATTCATATGTACTCCGAAAATGTTATCAGCAACATTAATTAAACTATCATTGTGAGATATCACTATAAATTGAGATTTGCTTGAATATTGTTTTATGAGTTCTGCAAGTTTCTCAGAATTCTCTTTGTCTAAAGCAGCGTCTACTTCATCCATTATATAAAAAGGAGCAGGGAGATATTCTTGTATAGCGAATATAAAAGCCAAAGTTGTTAAAGTTTTTTCTCCACCAGACATAGCAATTAAAGGCACATTTTGTTTACCATGAGGTTTAGCTATAATATCTACCCCTCCACTAAAAGGATCTTCTGGATTTTCAAGTATTAATTTAGCTTCTCCATCTTTAGAAAGCATAGCAAAAATTCTACTAAAATTTTCTGATATTTGGACAAAAACTTCCATAAAAGTATCCTTTTTATTTTTTTCAACTTCATTCATTGCTTTGATTATCTCATTTTTTTCTGAAAGAAGTGTATCTACTTTGACTTTAAGATTATTATACTCTTTTTCAATTTCTCTGAAAGTATCAAGAGCTTTCATGTTTACCATTCCGAAACCGGTAAGTCTCGTTTGAAGTTCAATTATGTCATTTTCAAGTTTTTGTACTGATTCTTTAACTTCTTTTATTTCAAGGTCTTTATATTCTTCATAAGCTACTTTTTTACTTTCTATTTTAGCATTAAATTCTGCAATTTTCAATTTGAAATCTTGAGAATGTTCCCTCAATTTATTAATTATTTCTTCTAATTTGGCCTTTTCAATTTCAATATTTTTAACTTTTTCAAGAAGTTCATTTCTTTGTTCATATAAATCTTTAAGCTTTCCATGAAATTTCTTCTCTTCTTCAAGTTTAAGTGTAAGCTTTTCTTCATTTATTTTTAGAAGTTTAATATTTTCTTCTAATTCTTTGGAAAAACTTATTTTTTCTTTGGCTAAGCTTTTAAGTACTTCTTCTGATTCTTCAATATCTTTTTTAAGTAAGTTTATTTCAGTTTCCTTCCCTTTGAAATTAACATAATAATCATTGAGTTCTTTTTCCCTTTCACTAATTATTTTTTGAAGTTTTTCTAAGAGAGAAGGATCTAATTTTTTAGGAAGATTTGATATTTCATCATTTACTTGTTTTAATTCGCTTTCTTTTAGTTTAATTTCTTTCTCTATTTTTTCTATGTTATTAGTATCTACATTAATATTTTTAATTCTTGATTCTATCTCATAAATTCTTCCTCTTAATTGCATTATTTCTTCAGAAATTTTCAACCTTTTAGGTTCAAGTTCATTTATGCTTTCTTCAACTTCAGCTATTTTATCCTTTATTTTATTTATAACTTCATCAATATCTTGACCAAATTCTATGTTCTCTTTCTTTCTATGTCCTCCAACCATAGCGCCGCTTTTTTCTATTAAATCTCCATCTAAAGTTACCATTCTTATAGCATTAATACCTACTTTTTTAGCAGTATCTATATTTTTTACTATTAAAGTATTTCCAAAGACATAATTGAATACATTCGCAAACTTCGGATCATAATTTATTAGTTCAATTGCAGGAGCTATTATCCCAGGGATATTTTTATTATAATTAAATTCAGATTCTTGATTTTTTATTTTATTTAATGGAAGAAAAGTTGCTATACCTAACTTATTAGTTCTCAAATATTCTATACATTGTTTTGCTATATCTTCATTTTCAACTACAATAGAATTAATTCTATTACCAGCAGCTACACTAAGAGGTAATTTATATTCTTCATTTACTTTACCTAAGCTTGAAACAGTACCATATATGTCTTTTAAAATACCCTTATTTTTAGCTTCTATTATTTCCTTTACCCCTCTTTCTAACATATTAAGATAAACTTCTCTTTTTCCTTCTTGATTATGAAGCTCTTTAAGAAATTTAGCGTGATTTTCCTTTAATTCACTTATTTCAACAACTAAGAGAGAATCTTGTTGAAGTTTTTCTTGTAATTCTTTTTTCATTTTTTCAAGGGAAACTTTCATTTCTTCCATTTGTTTAAGTTCATTTATTTTTTGTTTATTGGATGAAAATTCTTGATTAAGAATAAGAATTTCATTTTCAATTTCAGATTTTTTATTATGTAATTTTAAACTTTCTTTGTCAATATTATTAAGTTTTTCAAATTTTTCCCTTTCTTCTTCAAGTTTTACTTTCATCTTTTCTATATTTTTCTTTAAAATTTCATATTCATTTTCAAGAGCTTTTATTTTACTTTCATTTTCTCTAATGTTAGTATAAATTCCTTGTTCCCTTTCTTGTATCCTTTTGATTTCATTTTCATTACTTTTAATATTAGCTTTAAGTTCATTTACATTATTTCTCAAAGCTTCAACTTGTTGGGAAATTTCAATCTGTTCAGTTTCACCTTTCTCTCGAAGTTCTTTATTAATATTATCTATTTGAGAATTTATTTTCGAAATCTCTTCTATAAATTTAGTTCTCTTATCATGACATTCAGTTATTTCATTTTCTTTCATTTGAAGTTGTTTTTCTATAGCTTCTTTACCTTTGTTTAATTCTTCCAATTCTTTGATTATTTTACTTGCCCTTTTAATTCGGATTAGTTTTTGTATTTCTATCGATTTTTCAGCTTGTTCCTTTTCTTTTTGAAGTTCAGCCATATGCTTAGTTTTTTCTGCCAAAATGATATTTGCTTCTTTTATTTTTTCATCGACCTTTTCAAATTCTAACATACATTTATGTTTCTTTTCTTCATAAATAGAAATTCCAGAAATATCTTCTATAATTTTTCTTCTTTCTTCTGATGAAAGTTCAACAAATTTTTGAATTTCTCCCTGCAAAATTATATTAAAACCATCAGGATCAAGATTTGCATGAGCTAATAAATTATTAATATACTCTTTCGTTTCATGTTTTCCATTTACTCTGTATATACTTCTCCCATCTTTGTCTACCTTTCTACTTATTCTAATTATATCTTCGTTAATAGGCATTTTTCTTTCTTTATTATCAATTTCAACAGTAACTTTAGCAAATTTAGCTTCAGGTAATTTTTTACCTCCATGGTAAATAAAATTAGAAAGTTTTTCTGCTCTTAAATCCTTTTTAGAAGCTTTACCTAAAACAAAGCATAGAGCTTCTGAAATATTTGATTTTCCCGAACCATTTGGTCCAGTAATTACATTTAATCCAGATGGAAAAGTTATTTCTTTTCTATTGTAAAAGGATTTAAATCCATAAAGTTCGAGTTTTTTTATTATATTCATCGATTTATTGAAGTAATTTTAAAACATATAAAGCTAATGATACTTAATATATATATGTCTGAAGTGAAGATAGAACAAGGAGAAATTGATAAATATACTATCAAAGCTGATAATGTTATTTTTGAAGTTTCCATTTTTAAAGATAAAGATCAATTTGTCCCTGTTTATTTCATAAAAATACCTAAAATAGAATCAGCTTCTCAAGCTTTACTCGAAGATATTAGAGATAAAATACTTCTTGCTGTGCCCATTAATATAGAATCTTTGAGAAATCCGGACGCTCTTAATGCTTTAAGAAGCAAAATTATGGAAATGGCAAGAGACATGATTAAAAAAGCAGTTAAGGACATCAGTGATGAAATATTGGATTTTCTTGTTTTAACTATAGCTAATGAAATGTTAGGATTAGGTAATTTAGATATTATAATTGAAGATGAAAATTTAGAAGAAATAGTAATAAATGGAAGTAAAAATCCAGTTTGGGTTTATCATAAAAAATATGGTTGGCTTATATCTAATCTCGTAGTTGAAAGTGAAGAACAAATAGCTAATTACGCTTCTATTATAGGTAGAAGAGTTGGAAGACAAATAAATATTTTAGAGCCGCTCATGGATGCTAGTCTTCTTTCAGGAGATAGAGTAAATGCAACTTTATTTCCTATTTCATCTCAAGGTAATACTCTTACCATTAGGCGCTTTAGAAAAAACCCTTGGACTATAACAGATCTTATAAAAAATAATACTCTTGATTATAAAACAGCAAGCTTCTTATGGTTAGCAGTTCAATATGAATTAAGTATGATTATAGCAGGGGGTACGGCATCTGGAAAAACTACCCTCCTTAATGTAATTCTTCCTTTTGTCCCACCAAACGAGCGAATAATTTCTATTGAAGATACAAAAGAATTAAGATTACCAGACTTCCTCCATTGGGTTTCTCTTTCAACTCGTTCTCCTAATCCAGAAGGTAAGGGAGAAGTTAGCATGTTAGATCTTATGATAAATTCTTTAAGAATGAGACCAGATAGAATAGTTGTAGGTGAAATTAGACGTCAATCTGAAGCCGAAGTTTTATTTGAAGCTATTAATACAGGTCATTCAGTTTACGCTACGCTTCATGCCAATACTGCTGCAGAAGCTTTTAGAAGATTAACTTCGCCGCCTATTAATCTTCCTAAAGATTTGGTTTTATCTCTTCCTATGTTTACAGTTATGTTCAGACAAAGGAAGCTTAAAATTAGAAGAATTTTTGAAATAAGTGAAGTTAATCAATTGAAAAGTGGAGAAATAATAACTCATACTATTAAACAATGGGATGCTAAATTAGATAAACTTCAAGATGTCGATTCTTCTTTAAGGATTTATGATGAAATTAATTTATTTACAGGCATGACTAAAAATGAAATAGAAAAAGATCTTCATGAAAAAGAGCAAGTGTTAAGATTTTTAGTATCAAATAATATTAACACCGTTAATACTGTTGGTAAAGTAATAAGTGAATATTATTCTAATAAAGAAGAATTTATGAAAATTATGGATAAAAAATATGCGGTTGATAAAATATTAGGTAATTTAAAGATGGAGTTGAGTTCATGAAAGCTAATGAACCCTTTTTTATCTTACCAAATAATTTAGGTTTTAAATTAGCTTTACCCTTTGAAGGTATAATTTTTAACTTAGCTAAAAAAGGTACTAAACTTAAAAACTCCCTCGAAGCTATAGATAGTGATTTAAAAATAGAACAATATCTTTCTCTTTCTATAGTTAATGCTTTATTTTTAGCTTTAATTTTTGGAGTACTTATTTTTTTAGGAAGTACCTTTGTAGCCCCTTTAAGTCGCGCTATTAGTATTTCTATCTTGCTTTCAATTTTAATTTTTTTCATATTTTATTTTTATTACTTGTCTTTTCCCAAATCTCTTATGAAAAGAAAAATACGCTTTCTTGAATCCGAACTTCTTTTTGCTTTAAGATATATTTTAATTAAAGTTAAATCAGGCATATCTCTTTTTGATGCTTTAGTTGGTGTTTCTGAAGGAGATTACGGAGAAGTTTCAAAAGAATTTAGAATAACTGTTAAAGAAATTTCAACAGGAATTCCAGATATAGTTGCTTTAGAAAATATGGCTTTAAGAAATCCTTCTTCTCTTTTTAGAAGAACTATATGGCAAATAGCTAATAATTTACGTTCTGGAGCTGATATATCTCAAGTTTTAGAAAGTATAACTTCAGATCTCGTTAAAGAGCAGAAAATAATGATTAGACGCTATGGTTCAGAATTAAATCCTATAATTTTAATGTATCTTATGTTTTCTATAATAGTTCCAAGTCTTGGTACAACTGTTCTTATTATTATGAGTTCTTTTTCAGGAATTCAAGTCCCTATTTATTTTTTTTATCTTATTCCTGTTGGAGTTTTACTTTTACAATTATTTTTTATGAAATTAATTAAAGATAGAAAACCCTTTTTGAGTATAGGTTAAAATGGTATCCATTTTTAATTGGATAGGAAGAAAAATTGCTGGAAAGAAAATTGATAGAATTAAGAATGCTTTAGATTATGCAGATATAAAAACCGATCCTTACTCTTTTTTAGGAAAAAATGTTTTCTTTGGATTTCTTTTAACTTTTGTAGCTTCTCTTTCAACATGGTTAATATGGCATAATTTGTATTATACTCTTTTTGCTCTTTCAATCACTCCTATTTTGTTTTATTTAGCTATCACTACTTTTATTTCTATGCTTTCTGATCAAAGGGCTAATTTTGTTGAAGAAACTTTACCAGACGCTCTTTTACTAATGTCAGCTAATTTAAGAAGTGGTTTACCTACCGATGAAGCTATTATTTTAAGTAGTAGACCTGAATTTGGCTTTTTAGCTGAGAAAATTAATCTTGCTGGTAAAAAAATATCAACAGGAGTGCCCTTTGAAGATGCTTTTTGTGAGATAACTAAAGGTGTAAATTCAAATCTTCTTAGAAAAACAGTTGAAATTATTATTGAAGGTATGAAATCAGGAGGAGAACTTTCAACTATTCTCGAAAGTACATCAGAGAATATAAGAGATAACAAAATAATTCAAAAAGAAATTCGTTCAGTTATTTTAGTTTATGCTATTTTTATTTTTATAGCCGCAGTTGTTACAGCTCCTATGCTTTATGCAATTTCAACTCATCTTGCAGAAACTCTATCAAAACTTAGCAAAGAAATTTCAATTACTTTTATGATGTCTAAATCTCCAACTTTAAGCTTAAAACCAACTGAAATATCTGGAGGTTTTCTTATGATTTTTGCTTATGTTAATCTTATAATTACCTCCACTTTTGGTTCTTTTATGGTTTCACTTATAACTAAAGGTAATGAAAAATATGGTATTCGTTACATTCCTATCTTTGTATTGATTTCATTAGTATTGTTTTATATTATACGCATAATAGTAGGTGCCTTTTTTGGAGCTATAAAAATATAAAGTTAAATTTATAATCTAAAAATTTATTGTATTTTAATAGAAGGTAGGTGATAATGAATGGCAAGTAACAAAGCACAAACAGCCTTGGAATATCTTTTGACATATGGGTGGGCTATTTTAATTATAATTATTGTAGGTGCAGCTTTATATGCTTTAGGAGTTTTTAGCCCAGGAACTTTTACTGGAAAAAGATCAACAGGTTTTTCTCAATTCCAAATAGTCGATTTTAAAGTTGATACAGGTGAAAATATTACTTTAGTTTTAGGTAATAGATTAGGAAAAACAGTTACAATTGATAAAATAGTAGCAACATACAAAAATAATGCATGTAATGACACTTTATCAGAAACTTTTGGACCCAATACACAAAAAACTTATACTTGGCATTGTTCCAATTGGGGTTCTTTAGACCTTAAAACGACTTATCAAGTTAATGTAGATATTTATTACGCAGACCCAGATTCAGGATTATCTCACATAGATTCAGGAACTCTTTTTGGAGCAGTTGAAGAGTAATCTTACTTTTTTCTTTTTATTATTATTTTATTTAAAGAAGGAAATTCTAATTCAACTAATCCTTGCTCTGCTAAAATTTTTGCCCATTCATCAACTTTCTCTTTAGCTGTATTTAACCTTTTAGCTATTTCTTGAGTGGATATACCTTTATCAGGAGGAACAAATTCAAGAACTTTATCAATTGTTGTTTTTATTGCTTCTATATCCATAGATTTATTACTTTGATTTTTTTCAAAAATTTTCATAATAGCTTCTTCATCTATAACTCCAAGAAATTTCTTCTTATCAACCACATAAATTTCATTTACATTAGGCATATTTAGAAGTTTTAAACCATATTCAATAGGTTTATCCGCTTGTACTAAAACAAAATCTTTACTAATTATCTCTTTGACAGGTTTTTTCATAATTTCTCTTATTTTTTCTTTATTTTTTTCAAAGGCAGAAATGTCCAAAGGAAAACTTCTTGATAAAAGTTCTAATATTTCTTTAGCCCCTATAACCCCAACTATCTCTTTGTTTTCAATTACAGGAATTCTATGTCTATTTTCATTTACTAAAATTTCGACTGCATTTTCTATTCTTGAGTTAGGATTTACAAAAGATACCTCTCTAACGCTTTCTTTTATAGGCAAAAATGATTCTTTTTTTCCAATATATTTTTTAGAAGGAAAAGCATGTTTTTTTCGGTTATGAAATTTTATTTTTTTGATAAAATTCAAAAAATTCTTAATAATTTTTTCTAATCTTTTTTTCTTTTTTCTGATTTTTAAATGAACTTTTAAATGATGAGGCTTAATCTTTTTTTTAGTCCTTTTTTCATTTATCATTGCCCATAAACCAGTCTTTTCTTTAATCTGTTTTTTCTTTTTTAACCTCACCATATAATCTGTATATACAAATTTAATTAAAATACTTATCTAAAATCTTTTTATACTTAAATTGTGTGTTAAAATATATGAAATTCACCCCTATTTTAGCTATTTTGATATCTTTATTTATAATTCCATCCGTATGGTCTATAAGATGTATAGATAATGACTTAGATGGCTTTAATATAAGTGGAAATGGATGTAATGGTTTTAGTGGTTGCGTGAATTTTACAAATATAACTTTTCAGAATATAGACACTCTCAATCTTACTGTTGTAACTGTAAATGTCACAGTTAATTGTAATAACACTTTAAGTTACATAGTCTTTTCTTTACCTTCAGGAAAAGTTGCATCTTGGCCAGCCGATGATTCATACTATTATTCTTATAAAAATAGAAAATTTGAAGTTGGAAATCCAACTAATAATCCCTTTTATAGTATAAAGTTTAATCTCAGGAGTAATAATGAAAATCCTGAACTAAAAAATGGAGAATGGGATGTCTTAAGTTTTGGAATAAATAAAACTTATAATTTTGATTTTTTTGCCATTCAAGTTAAAGCAGGTACTCAAACTTATTTGTATAATAAATCAAGTTTAGGAGAATGTATTTTAGAATGTGGTATTCCAGATTGTAACGATTCTAATTATAATATTAATCCTGATATGATTGAAAATTGTTCTAATGGTATTGATGACAATTGTGATGGTTTAATTGATTATAATGATCCCAATTGTTACATTGAATATACTTGTGATCCTAATCTTAATTTAATTTTTAATGGAGGTTTTGAAAGACCTATAGTTACTAATCCTTTAAAATGGGATGTTTTTCCTAATGGAACACCCACTTTAAGATGGAATATAGAATGGCAATCTAATCAAACTTCATATAAAGGTGTAACAAGACCTGATATTGCTCTAATTGAGCTCCAACATTCTCCTTTTGATTGGATTCCAGCAGAAGGATACCAATATGCTGAATTAGATAGTGATTGGGATGGCCCTAGCGGCTCTTTAAATGGCGAACCAGCAACTATTAAAATTTATCAGAATGTTAAAACCATACCAGGCGCAACTTATCTCCTTACCTTTAGTTCTTCTCCAAGACCTCTTACTAATTCTTCTAATAATATCCTTGAATTGAGATGGGATGACTCAGTTCAGGCAATAATTTCAAAGAATAGTTCTATTATTAATTGGTCTTATTATGCTTTTAATTTGACTGCAACAAAAAATTTAACTAAACTCCAATTTGCAGAATTAGGTATACCTGATTCTTTAGGTACTTTCTTAGATAATGTTAGTTTAAGATGTATAATACCTCCACCTCGTGCCCCAATCTTACCTATTCTTGAATGTGTAGATGATTACGGAAATGGCTCTTATTTAGCTCATTTTGGATATGATAACAAAAACAATTATACAGTAATTATTAACATAAGTGCTGTTTATCCTTATAACAAAATTACTGGAGGAGGTTTATCAGGTATAAATCATGGACAACCTGAAATTTTCTTACCAGGAAGAACTCCTTACTATCCCAATAATTCCTTTAATGTGCTTTTTGATGGAACTAATTTAGTTTGGACTTTAACTGGTCCAGATAGAATAACTAGAACAGCTACAGCTTCAGCTAATTCAACTCGTTGTGTTGTTGGTCCTATTATAAATAATTATACTATTTTATCAAGAACCGTAGAAATGGGTAATTCAACTTATATTCAAGTTAATGTTACAGATCCTATAAATGTTAGTTATGTTCAAGTTAAACTTATAGGACCTATATCTAAGACTTTTAATTTATCTAACATAGCTAAAGACCTTTATGAAGCAGAAATTTTCCCACCAGAAGTTGGAAATTATACCATAGATATTATAGCTTATAATACCCGTGGATATTCTTCTTCTCTTTATGCAGGAGAGCTTTATGTATTAGAACCTTTTATCCCACCACCTTTAGTAACTTGTCAAGATATATACTCTTTAGGTCTTTCGAGTCAGCCAGGAATATTATCTCCTAATAAAGTTCTTACTTTAAAGAATAATGTTAGTTATTATTGTGCTAAAGTGTTACTTGGTCTTTGGGATTATGATTTTTATTTAGAACTAAGAGATTCTAATGACCAATTATTTACTATTAATGGTGAAGAAATATTTTATGGAAAACAACCTCCTACAGATGCTTCAGTTGGAATTTATACTCGTCCAGCATTAATTCCAGAAAATGGAACTTATAAGCAAGTTAAACTTACTCTTGGAGTTTGGATTTCAAGATGAAAATTAATTTAAATAAAGGAGTTATTTTTACTATGGATGCTTTAATAGCTTTATCTATTTTTCTTTTATCTTTAATTCTTTTCTTTTCATTTTTTAAAATTGACCCTATTTTCGGAATAAGAGGAACAAACATTTATGTTAAAACAGATAGCACCCTTTTTGTAGCAGAAGCCTCCGATACTTTATCAGAGATTTTTCGTCTTTATCAATTAGGTCATAAAGATCAAGCTCAAGCTTTGTTTGATTCTTTAGAATTTGAATATCCTACTAATGTTGAACTTTACTTTTTGAATAATACTAAATTTGATTTAATTTTGAAAAGAGGAGAAAATAAGTTTATAGAAAGATTACAATTTTCAAGATTTTTAGTTTTTACTATTAATCGTTCAATACCTCATTTGGGAGTGAATGTAAATGTTTCAGCTCCTTCATCTATGCCAGGAAGAATTATACCTATAAAAGTTTCAATTTATAATCCTACTAGTAGCGATCTTGTAAATGCGCAAATTCAATTATTTATATTCTATCAAGATAATACTCAATTATCGTGGTATGTTGAGAATAATCCTAGAAATTTGACTTTACCAGTAGGAGTTTGGACTAATCAAATTTTTAATGTTTCAATTCCAAGTGATGCTCTTTCAGATCAATATTATGTTAAAGTAAGAGTAACTCATCCTCAATATATTAATGAAGGTACAGACCCCTTTAATGTAATATCCTTTGGTTTAATTAAAGCGGAGAGTGGGTTAATTGAATAAAAAAGGAATAATTATCTCGGTTTTAGTTGTTGAATTAATTTTCTTACTTTTAATCTCTTTTGAAGAATTGCGTTCAAGTAGAAATATTTTTATAGATGATAATAGTGTTAGAAATATAGCTGCTTATAAGCTTTCATCTATTTTTAATGATATCTATTCTGATTATTCTTCTTTAATTGCTTACGATTCAGATAACTATACTAAAGATTATTATTTTAATTTTATAAATTTAAATTTTAAAAATTATTCAGAATATAATTTAAACTTCCTTCCTCAAAATCTCACTATTTCAGATGATTATTTTGAAATGAAAAAATTCAAAACTTTCCCTCAAAATTAAAAGTGATTTTTATGAAAAGTCAAAGTGCCTTAGAATTTATGACTATTATTGCTATAGGGCTTATGCTCATAAGTATAAGTTCCTTTTTTGGTTATGATTACATTTTTTCTTATTTTGATAATGTAAATACTATAAATACTCGTCAAACTTTAAGTACTATTATTTCAGCTGTGAACCTTGTTTATTCTCAAGGTATAGGCGCTCAAACTCGTGCAGTTGTAATGATACCTTCAAAAACAGATCCTTCTTATACTTATATCTCTGGAAAGGAAATTAATTTTAGATTATCTGGTAGAGTTAGAGATATTCATGGAAGTACTGCTACTAATATTTTAGGCTCTCTTCCTAAAGGTGAAGGAGAAACTACTTTATATTTCAAAATGACACCAGAGGGTGCTATAATCTTTTTAGATAGCCCTATATCTTATGTTATTTTGAAAACTTTTAACGATTCAGCGAGAACTAATCCAGATACTTCTTTTAATATATCCGATACTGTTTATTATTCTGCAGAGTTTAAAAATTTCTCTGATGGCAATATTGATGCTGATTTAGTAGTTAATATCTATTATCCTAATTCAACTTTATATTTAAATGAATCAGGTACTTCTTCCAATGGTGTTTATCAAGGAAGCTTTGTAGTTTCAGAAAAAGGTCCTTGGTTAATTTCTTTAGTTGTACCAGAAGTAAATATTTTCAGCACTAAGCTTATTTTTGTATCTTAACCCGTTATTCTTTCTTCCCAATCTGAAGGCACTCCTGGACTATAAAGTAATGTGTTAGATGCATATTGAGATTTTATTTCTAAATCTCTATTTATACTGGCTTCTCTTTCATATTGGACATATTGGAGAGAAACTATAGAAAGAGTGCCAACAATTAAAAGAAGTATTATTATAGCATATATCAAATCCAAAGAAAAGATTTGTCCTTTCATATTACATTCACCGGAGCTTCAGATACAAAATAATCTTTGTTAATATCAAAGGCACGTATGGTATATAATCCTTTTTCAAGAGGAGTGAAAGAGCCATTTATTTTTCCATCAATTGAATTTTCTTCGATAGGAAAACCATCAATCATTCCCCCTGACGAATTTAAAACTTCGATTCTTATAGTGCCATTGAAATAATCTCCTTCAAAATTAACCTTTTCTCCCACAAAATAATAATTTTTTTCAGTTTCTATAGAAGTTACATAAATGAAACCTTTAATATTGTTAAAAGCTATTTTTCCACCAGTATGAAGAACCTTTTGACTTATATTTTGATTTACAATAGAACAAGCAAAAAGTTTTTTACCCCAGGACACACTAATAAGAGAAGAATTTAAAATAGTTATATTATAATTATATTTATCATTAATTTTATTAGGTAATTTTATTTTTATTGAAAAACCATCCCCTCCTATATTAGATGAATCTACCCCGCTTGATACAGTATAACAAAGTTGTTTTGCACCTTCATCGTCTACTATATTTTCTTGCAATGTATTTTTGTAAGCGCCTATAATAACTATATAAATTAGAAGTAAAATTGAAACACCTGTTAAAAATTCTAAACCTGATTGTCCTTTCATATTAATGAATATATTTTGAAACTTTATTTATATTGTTATTTAAGTTATCTCTTTTGGTAATTTTTACCATATTAAAAAATGGCATTAAATACCAAACATTTATAAATAAGTTACTCCTATAATAATAATTATGTTTAAACACGAAGTCGAATTAGCCGAATTCATTATTAAAAATTCATGGATTATAGATGAAGATTTAACTCTCATTGAAAAGGAAATAAATATATCCTCTGAAAGAGAAGTTAATATTAACTTATTATTTAAAAATAAAAGCGATAAATATTGGGTTATTGAATTGAAAAATGGATTAATTTTACCCGAAAATGTTTCGACCTTTATAAAACATGTTGGTTTTTTATCCCAAAAATACAATTTAAATCGTGAAAGTTTTAATTTAGTTTTAATAGGTGATAATTTTAGCAAAGAAGTAAAATTTTTTTGTTCTTTATTTAATATACGTCTTGTTGAATTAAATTTAGTTGATGAATTGAATAATCGTATAAAAGCTTATATTGAAAATTTGAAGAAAAAAGTGGCTTTAAAAGAATCCTTTGAAGAGAATATTTCCGCCCCTCATATAAGTTCTGATTTATCTGATGAATGTTTAGAAATAACCAATGAATTATTGTTATCAAGTATATTTACTGAAAAAAGAATGGAATTAATTAATGAAATTTTAAGGTCTAAACCTTCTTCAATTAAAGAATTAGCTCTATCTTTAAATAGAGATACTAAAAATGTTTTTGAAGACCTTAAATTACTTCAAGAAGCTAAAATAATTGATATGCTCATAAATGGGAAAAAAAGAGTGCCTACTTTAAGAAAAAAAACAATTATTATAAAATTAGGAGGCACTATATAAGAAGGTGTTAAAATGATAAAAAAAGAAGACATACCTGATAAAAAAGAAGAGAATGGAGTTAAACTTAAAGTTGCTGAAGCTATGCAAGATGATGTTGGTAAAGGAATAGTAAATATAGATACTTCTGTGATGAAAGAATTGAAAATATCTCCCGGAGATGTTGTAGAAATTACAGGCGGAAGAACAACCGTTGCTATTGCAGAAAGAGCATACCCTGCCGATTTAGGTTTAAATATTATCCGCATGGATGGTTTAACAAGGTGGAATTCTAAATCAAGTTTAGGAGAATTTGTCAAAGTTAAAAAAGTAGATTTTAAAAGAGCCCAATCTATAACTTTAGCCCCAGCTAGTAAAGGCATAAATGTTCATATATCTCCTGATTTAGCTAAAAATTCTCTTTTGGGAAGAGCTCTTATTAAAGGAGATATTCTTACTCTCGGAGGTACTCGTAGAAGAAGAAGAACTTTTTCAGGATCTGATGTAGAAGATATTTTTAGAATGTTTGAAGAAGAATTTCAAGGTATTAGAATGGGTTTTGGAGAAATACAATTTGGATTAGGAGATATAAGATTTGTAGTGGTTAATACTATGCCTAAAGGAGCAGTTATTATTACTCCTGAAACTAAAGTTTCTGTGTCTAGCGAAGCTGTTGACATGGCAGAAAATAAAGTTCCAGAAATTTCATATGAGGATATAGGGGGTCTTGGTCAAGAACTTACTAAAATTAGAGAGATGGTTGAAATCCCATTAAAGCATCCTGAAATTTTTGAGAAGTTGGGCATCGAACCTCCTAAAGGTGTACTTTTATTTGGTCCCCCTGGGACAGGTAAAACTCTTTTAGCTAAAGCTGTAGCTAATGAAACCGATGCCCACTTCATTTCAATAGCAGGTCCAGAAATAATGTCTAAATGGGTAGGTGAAGCTGAAAAAAAGCTCAGAGATATTTTTGATGAAGCCGAAAAAAATGCACCTTCAATTATTTTTATAGATGAAATTGATGCTATTGCACCTAAAAGAGAAGAAGTTGTTGGAGAAGTAGAAAGACGAGTTGTAGCTCAACTTCTTTCTATAATGGATGGACTTAAGTCAAGAGGTAAAGTAATTGTTATAGCAGCAACTAATCGTCCAAATGATATTGATCCAGCTTTAAGAAGACCTGGTAGATTTGATAGAGAAATAGAAATAGGAGTTCCAGATAGAGATGGAAGATTAGATATTCTTAAAATACATACTAGAAATATGCCTCTTGCTGAAGATGTCAATCTTGAAAAATTAGCAGATGTTACTCATGGCTTTGTTGGAGCTGATTTAGCTGCTCTTTCTAAAGAAGCAGCTATGAACTTAATTAGAAGGCTTTTACCAGATTTCAAATTAAAAAATGAAGAACAAATAGAAAAACTTTTAGAAAAACTTATTGTAACTATGGAAGATTTTAAAGAAGCTCTAAAATTGGTTAGACCTTCTAGTATGCGTGAAGTGCTTATTGAAGTACCTAAAGTAGGTTGGTCTGATGTAGGAGGGTTAGATGATGTAAAACAACAGTTAAAAGAATCTGTTGAATGGCCTTTGAAATATCCTGAAGCTTTCCAAAAAATCGGAATCAAAGCACCTAAAGGAATATTACTTATGGGTCCGCCAGGTTGCGGTAAAACTCTTTTAGCTAAAGCTGTTGCGAAAGAAAGTGAAGCTAATTTTATTTCAATTAAAGGACCAGAAATAATGTCTAAATGGGTAGGAGAATCTGAAAAAGCTATAAGAAATATTTTTAGAAGAGCAAGACAAGCATCTCCTTGTATTATTTTCTTTGATGAAATTGATGCTATCGCTCCTATGAGGGGTATTGATTCAGGAAATAAAGTAACAGAACAAGTTATTGCTCAACTTCTTACAGAAATGGATGGCCTCGAAGATTTATCAGATGTTGTTGTTATCGCAGCGACTAATAGACCTGACATCATTGATAGTGCTTTATTAAGGCCAGGAAGACTTGATAGAATGATTGTTGTTGGAGCGCCCGATAAAAAAGCGAGACTTGACATATTAAAAGTACACACTAAATTAATGCCTATAGAATTATCAAAGCAAGAATTAGAAGAGATTAATGAATCTTACAAGAAAGAAAACCAAGCTCTTGATATGAAAGATTTATCTGACAAAGATAAATTCATTTATTATTTAGCTGATAAAACAGAAGGTTTTTCCGGAGCAGATCTTGAAAATCTAGTAAGAGAGGCAGGAATTCTTGCTTTGAGAGATGACATTAAAGCTACCAAAGTTAGTAAGAAATATTTTGACAAAGCTTTGGAAACTGTTAAGCCTAGTATAACTAAAAACGATGTAGATTTATATAAGAAATTTATGGATAAATTTAAGACAGTTCGTAATGAAATGGCAAAAATTAATTATTTAGGTTAATATGGCAGGAGAAGAATTATACACTTTAATGATATCAGAAGAATTGACAGTAGAAAGTTTAATTAGAGATATTGTTGCTAAAGAAGGTCTTGACCCATGGGATATTGATTTAGTTGCTTTAACTAATAAATTTTTAGATGCAATCCATCATATGCAAAAAGTTGATGTTAAAATCTCAGGGAAATTCCTTCTTGCAGCAGCTATTTTGTTGAAGATGAAATCAGATTATCTTCTCTATGTCGAAGAAGAAAAGACTCTAACCTCCTCAGAGATAGATCCAGCTCTTTTGGAAGCAAATAATGTGAAACTCGAACCTAATCTTCCTTTACCTAAAAAAAGGAAAATCACTATCGAAGAACTTTTATCTTCTCTTCAAAAAGCTTTAGCAGTTAAAGAAAGAAGAATTATCCGTCACAAAGAAAAGGATATAGATTTTAAAATTAAAGTTAAAAGAGTAAATATAGGAGAGAAAATAAAGCTTCTTTTCAAGAGACTTTTAGAACTTTTTGAAACTTTTGGTGACCATGAAATAAAGTTTTCATCTTTGGTACCAAGTAATTTTAAAATGGATATTATTTGGACTTTCGTGCCTTTAATTCATATAGCTAATAAAGGCCACGTTATATTAAAACAAGAGGAAGATTTTGGTGAAATATATGTCTCAAAACCAGGAAAGTCATCAGAACAACAGGCAGGAAAAGAGAGCTTCGATTGAAGCTCTTCTTTTTGCTACTAATGGAATGACTCTTTCAGAGATATCAGCAAGAACTGGAATAAAAGTAGAAGAAGTAGAATCTATTCTTGATGAACTTGAAGCTGATTATAATAGTAATGAAAGAGGGATCCATATAACTCTTGATGGAGATCTTTGGAAAATGAGTATAAAACCAGGGATTACTTTGCAAGTTAAAGATCTTTTACCTCCTGAATTGCCATCTTCTCTTACTAAGACTTTAGCTATCATAGCTGCAAAAAAACCTATTAAACAATCAACTGTTGTTAAAATTAGAGGTAATAAAGCCTATGACCATATTAAAAAACTTCAAAAGTTAGGTTTTGTAGTTTCTTCTAAAAATGCTAATACTCTTTTGTTAGATGTAACTCAAAAGTTTTTTGATTATTTTAGAATAAATGAAGATGATTTTAAAGCTAAAATAAATCTTTCAAAAGATGTTGCAGAAAAGCTTGAAACTCTTGATAATGAAACAGAATTACCTTCTTCAAATGAATTAATTAGTGAAGAAGATGAGCAACTTAATGAATCAAAGAATTTATAATATTAGAATTAATATTATAAATTAACCTTTTTACATATTTGGAGGGATAATATGTTAAACTTAAAGAGAATTTCAGAAGTATATGACTTAAAAGTTTTTACAGACCAAGGAGAATATTTTGGTGCAGTTGATGAAGCTATCATCCAAAATAATAAAATTTTTGGATGGAAAATAAGAGCAACTAAAGAATCTTATCTTAACAAATCTATGTCTGGTAGTGGCATAAAAGGAGTTATAGTGCCTCATCAACTTACTAAAGCTATAGGAGACATAATGATTGTTTCAAAAGCAGATGTAGTTTCTCCCGAAGCTGAAACAACAGAAGTTGAGTAATTTCTTTTAGAGAAATTTATAAATTTATTTCTATCTTTTATTTTATATGAAAAAAGATCTTTTGAATTTTAAGACGACTGCTGAAATCCAAGTTCCTGAAAAACTTGTTGATCAAGTAATAGGTCAAGATGAAGCAGTAAATATTATAAAAAAGGCTGCGAGTCAAAGAAGACATGTCCTTTTATTAGGAGAACCAGGAACAGGAAAATCTCTTATTGGACAAGCTTTAGCTGAATTATTACCAGCTCAGAAACTTACAGATATTTTATGTATACCTAATCCTAAAGATGAAAATAATCCTCTAATTAAAGAAGTTCCTTCTGGTCAAGGAAAAACTATCATTGAAAGAGGAAAAGAAGTTGCTTTATCTTTAACTCAACCAGATGGCAATAATTGGATATACATTTTCATAATCTTTGGTATCATTTACATAATTTCTACTATTATAGATTGGATAGTTTCTTCAGAAAAAAGTGACATTCTTAAAGCAGCAGATAGAATTGCAGGTACTATGTTTATTATTTTTACTATTGTTGGTATTTTGTTAGTATACTCTGCTTCTAAACTTCAAATGGGAAAAAGAAAAATTATAGGTCCTAAACTTTTAGTTGATAATTCTGGAAAAACAACAGCACCTTTTATAGATGCTACAGGTCTTCACGAAGGAGCTCTTCTCGGAGATGTGGCTCACGATCCCTTTCAATCAGGAGGCTTAGGAACTCCTCCTCATGAAAGAGTTTCTGCAGGAGCTATTCATAAAGCTAATCGAGGGGTTCTTTTCATAGATGAAATTGCTACCTTGAAACCCGAAATGCAAATTGAAATTCTTACTGCTATGCAAGAAAAGAAGTATCCCATTACTGGTAGAAGTGAAAAGAGCGCTGGAGCTCTTGTGAAAACAGAGTCAGTTCCTACTGATTTTATTCTTGTAGCAGCAGGTAATCTTGAAACTTTAAAAAATATGCATATAGCTTTGAGAAGTAGAATACGTGGGTCAGGCTATGAAGTATATATGAAAGATAAAATGGAAGATACTCCTGAAAATGTAATTAAAATTGCAAGATTTGTAGCTCAAGAAGTAAAGAAGGATGGTAAAATACCTCATTTTACTAAAGAAGCAGTGGAAGAAATTATAAATGAAGCTAGAAAACGTGCTGGTAGAAGAGGGTATTTAACTTTGAAACTTAGAGATTTAGGAGGTTTAGTAAGAGTTGCAGGAGATATAGCTGTAGAAGAAAAATCTAATGTGGTAACTGCTGAACATGTTAAAAAAGCCAAAATTCATTCAGCAACTTTGGAACAACAAATGGCTTTTAGATATATTCATGATAAAAAGGAATATCAACTTATTCAATGTGAAGGTGAAGCTGTGGGGAGAGTAAATGGTTTAGCTGTCATAGGTGATGAACATTATTCTGGCATTTTGCTTCCTATTGAATCTAATGTTGTCCCCGCTATGTCTAATGAAAAAGGTGAAATTTTTGCTACAGGTAAATTAGGTGAAATTGCTAAAGAAGCAATTATTAATGTCAGTGCTATTATTAAGAAATATTCAGGTACTTCTTTGAATAAATTTAATATTCATGTTCAATTCCTTCAAACTTATGAAGGTGTTGAAGGAGATTCAGCATCTATTTCAGTAGCAACTTCAATAATCTCTGCTCTTGAACATGTGCCAGTTGATCAAAGTGTTGCTATGACAGGTTCTCTTTCAATTCGTGGAGAAGTAATGCCTATTGGAGGGGTTAATGCTAAAATTGAAGCTGCTAAGGAAGCAGGCATAAAAAAGGTAATTATTCCCAAATCTAATTTAAAGGATGTTTTAACCGAAACTAAAGATATAGATATTATACCTGTTGATAATTTAGCAGATGTAATTAAATATGCATTTAAAAGCGGTCCAAAAAAGAATAAAATTTGGAATAAAATGAAAAACGCTCTTATATGAACTATGGACTTCGATCAATTGTTTAAAAAGTATCAATCTAAAGGTGCTGAATATTTAGATGTAAGATTTTTAAAAAGTACTAATGAAAAAATAGTTCTTGAAAACAAAAACCCTTCTATTTCTTTAAGTAATTCTGATATTTATGGAGTAAGAGTTTTTTATAAAGGAGCTTGGGGTTTTTCATCAGGTGTAAATCTTCAAAATATATCTTCTTCTTTTGAAAAAGCTTTTAATCATGCTGTTAAAATTTCAAAACTTATCAAAGATAAGTTCAAACTTCAAAAATTCTCAAATTATCAAGCTAACTTAAAAGCGCCATGCAAGAGGTTAACTTCTTCTGTGGACTTAAAAGATAAAATTAAAGATGCTTATTATTTAGATTCTCTCTTAAAAGACAATCCTCAAATTAATAATCGCATTATTATGTTTCGCTTTAATGATTTAGTTAAAAATTTCTTGAATTCAGAAGGAGCAAATATAACTGAAGAATTTAGTTTTAGTAAAATTATTACTCAAGTTTTTCAAAATGTAAATGGTTCACCTATTATGGGCTTTTCTAATCATGGTGGTTCTTATGGTTATGATATTTTTAATGAAGATAATTTAATTAAATTTTCAAAAGAAGCTCTTGAAGATTTAAATCATCAAATTAAAGCTGAAATGGCTCCAGCAGGTAATATGCCTATATTAATGGATAAATCTTTAACAGGTGTTTTCTTTCATGAAGCAGTAGGTCATGCTTGCGAAGCTGATCATATTCTTCAAAATATTTCTGTTTTAAAAGATAAATTGAATCAACCGATAGCGCCTTCTTTTATTAATTTAAAAGATAGTCCTAAAATCCCTAATGAAAATGGTTTTTATAGGTATGATGATGAAGGTATGCCTGCCAATGAGACATCTTTAATTAAAGAAGGTGTATTAATAGGTTTTATGCATTCTATGGAAACTGCTTCTAAATTTAATCTTAATCCGACTGGTAATGGAAGAGCTATGGATCCTTTTAGTCAACCTATACCTCGCATGTCTAATACTATTCTTGAAAAAGGTGATATTTCTGTAGATGAAGCTATTAGTAATATCAAAAAAGGAATTTATGCCCAAGGTTCAGCAGGAGGAGTAGTTACTCCCAATGATGGTTCTTTTTTGTTTAATGCTCAAAGAGCCTTTTTAATAGAAAATGGAAAAAGAACCAAACTTCTTAAAGGAGTATCTTTTGGAGGAGATATTCTTAAAACTTTAAAGAATATCACAGCTGTGTGCAATGATGCAGCTCCTGTTAGAGTAGGTGGTTCTTGTGGAAAGAATGGTCAATTAGTCCCTGTTGGAGAATATGCACCCAGTCTTTTAGTTTCAGAGGTGACAGTTGGTGGATCTTAAAACTATTTGCAAAGAAGCTCAAAAATATGGAGATGCAGTTGTTGTTTTAGTTAATTCTAATAATACTTTACTTGAAATGAAAAATGATGAAATAACTTCTATTAAAGATAATGAAACCCAAATGTTATTTGTACGTATTTCCAAAGGTAAAAAATTTGGTTATTCTAGCACACCTAATCTTAAAAATTGGAAAGAAACTATTGCCAATGCTGTAAAAATTATGAAAGTTTCAAAACCTTTGAAACAAGAAATACCTCTAGCTTCTAAATCTAAATTGCTAAAAATGAGATATATTTCAAATAATATCCTTAATCTAAAAGATGAAGATTTTTTAAAATATGCCCAAGATATTAAAAAATCCGTAAAATCTGTCAATTCTAAATTTAAAATAGTTGAAAGTACTTTGTCTAAAATAATTTCTAAATCAGAACTTTTAAATTCAAATGGGGCATCTTCTTTACAAGATTTAACAGAATTTAATATGACTTTAGCTGTAGGTTTTAAAGATATCATAGAAGAAGAAATGCATACTGATAAAGAAATTTTTGATGTAACTTCTTATGGTAATACTCTTAGTAATTTAGTATTAAAAGATATGAAAATTGGTAAAGTGCCATCTAAAAAATTACCTGTTATAATAGATTACTTAGCTCTTAGTGATATTTTCAGTTCTATTTTAACGCCTTCTTTTAATGGTTATAATGTCTTGAATAAGAGAAGTTTTCTTTGGGATAAACTTGGAAAAGAAGTTTTTTCTCAAAATTTAAATATAATTGATGATGGTTTAAAAGGCTTAGAGAGACAGCCTACTGATATGGAAGGAACACCTTCTAAAAGAACAATTTTAGTTGAAAAAGGTAAAATTAGAAATTTTCTTTATGATTTATACTCTGCTAAATTAGTTGGAAAGAAAAGTACATCTAATTGTGGGTCTTTAGCTGCTATTCCGAGTATTTCTCCTAACAATTTTAAAATATTACCAGGAAAAAAATCAACTGAAGAACTTGTAAATTCTATTGAAGAAGGTGTTTATATCAGAAATGTTATGGGAACTCATACAGCTAATCCTATTACAGGCGATCTTTCTCTTTCAATTCCTTCAGGTTTTTATATTAAAGATGGAAAGCTTTCTTATGCTATTCGTAAATCTATGATTAATATGAACCTTTTTGAAGCTTTGAAAGATATAGAGCTTTCAAAAGAAGTTAGACAAGAAAATGAAATTTCTTCACCCAATATTAAATTCAATAATATACAATTAATAAGTTGAATTTAGCGGGAGGTGGATTTGAACCACCGACCTTCGGGTTATGAGCCCGACGAGCACTCCAGGCTGCTCTACCCCGCTATAAGATTTAGGATTTATTCTAAACTTTTAAAGCTTATGTTTTATAATTATTGACTTTCATAAATTAATTATGGCTAAATTAAAAGAATTGCTTAAAAATCAATTATCTGCAGATGAAGTAAATAAAATAAAATATTCTTATGATATAATTGGAGATATAGCCGTAATAAATGATTTACCTTGGGGAATGAAAAGCAATGCTAAACTTATTGCTGAAGCTATAAAAAACACTCATAAAAGATTGAAAGTTATAGCTAAAAAAGTAGGGCCTACTTCTGGTGAAGAGAGGATCCGCCCTGTTAAAGTTGTTTTAGGTGAAAAAAGGACAGAAACTATTCATATTGAAAATGGTTTTAGATTTAAATTAGATATAAACAAAGTTTATTTTTCTCCTCGTTTAGGAGCAGAACACTTAAGAGTCATAAATCAAATAAAGCCTTATGAAGAAGTTTATGATCTTTTTGCAGGAGTTGGACCCTTTGCTATTCCAGCAGCTAAAAAAGCTAAAAAAGTAATAGCTATAGATATTAATCCAGCTGCTTGTAATTATCTTAAAGAAAATGCTTTACTTAACAAAGTAAGTGATAAAATAGAAATTTATTGCGGTGATTGTAAAAAAGTTATTGAAAAAGAAAAATTTTATAATTGTGCTGATAGAGTAATAATGAACTTACCTATGCATGCTGGAGAATTTTTAGATGTGGCTTTTAAAGTAGCTAAAAAAGGAGCTATAATTCATTGTTACTTTTTCCTTCATGAAAAAGATATATTTAAACTTGCAGAAGATAAACTTTATAATGAAGCTAAAAAAGCAGGAAGAGAAGTTAAAATTTTAGAAGAAAGAAAATGCGGACAATTATCTCCAAGAATATGGAGATGTGTTGTTGATTTTGAAGTCTTAAATTGATAAAATTAATATTTTATATAAAAGATTACCTAAAATCAAAGTTGTAACATAAGCTAAAAAGAAAGTTGGAACGAAAGGAATACCTACTTTAACCTGCACTTTCATTTTTGAAAATTTCTTAAAGTTTTTCTTTATGAAATTTAAATCCTCTAAAGTTATACCTATTTTTCTTTTAGGTATAACTACTTTCCCGTTTAGTTTAATATTTTCAGTTATCCAATCTCCTTCAGTTAATTTTGTTACAGGAATATTTTCCTTCATTAATTTTTTTTCTATTATTCTGAGATATTTTAATGAAAAAGATCCTAAAAGTGCGAATAACATTAAAATCATAATCGAAGGTAGATTTCTAAACCAATTTACTATTAAAGTTATTACAATTATTAAAATTATCAATAGAATTAAATCTAATTTAGATAACTCTTCTTTGAATTCTTTGAAATTTTTAATAGCTTTTATAGACATCATAATTATTCCATATATAGTTCCTACTATTAGCATATTTATGAAAAAATCTGCAAAAAAAGGAAAGAAATTATTATTAGCTCTATAGCTCATTATAATGGCTAAACCAGTCATTATTTTTACATCCCCTCCGCCCCATTGTCCAGAACTATACATAAAATAAGAAAAAGTAAATATTATAATTAGTGAAATAGGTAACCAAATAAGTTCTTTATAATTACCAGCATATAAAGCTAAAATTAACCTTAAAATTAATCCACCACTTATTAAAATATAACTTAAATAATCTGGAACTTCTCTTGTTTTTAAGTCTATCCAACTTGCTATTCCTAAAATAATAATTGTAAAAATTGCTAAAATTAATTCCATCATTTTATTTATTCCTCTTCAAGTTTAGGTTTAATTGGATGTAAACTTAAATATAAACCTTTAAGCAAAACCGTTACACTATTTAAGATACCTAATTTATCAACAGGTTTACTTCTCCTTTTAAGTATAGCTGAAATTATTTCTTCTGTAGAATTATCTTCACATTCTACTTCCGTATATATTTTACCAATCATTCCTAAAGCATGAGTATCGCTACCACCTAATATAGGTAAGTTAAGTTCAGCAGCTATTTTTTTAGCTGTTGAATTTGCACGAGTTAAATAACACCAAGAATTCAATACTTCTAAACCTTCTAATTTAAGATATCTTATTTTATCATGTAAACCATAAGGAGCATAAGGGTGAGGGGCCACTGCTATGCCCCCTTGTTTATGTATCTCATCTATGGTTTCGTTGATAGTCATTCCTGGTTTTATTTTTTCATTTATATTTATAGCTAAAATATGTCCATCCATAGTGCTTACTTCTTCTCCTTTAATTACTGTTAATTTATCTTTAAGTAAATTATCATGTTTGAGAATTTTTTCTGCAATTTCAGCCCCTCTTATTCCATCATGGTCGGTTATAACTATAGCATTTAATCTTTCTTTAATAGCTTTTTCCATAAGTTCCAAAGGACCATACCTTGGTATATTTCTAAATTTTTTTCCATAGAGTCCGGGTTCATCCGAATATTTAGTGTGAGTATGAGGATCTAACTTTATTATCATATTAAAATACAATAATAATAATTAATATAATTCTTTTTATCTTTAAAATTAAAGAAAGAAAAATCTTAAAAGTTTAGAATATCACCCATAAGTTATGTCTCTTTATATAATTGGACTTGGACTATGGGATGAAAAAGATATTTCCTTTAAAGGTTTACAAGTAGCCAAAAATTGTGAAGAAGTTTATCTCGAAAATTACACTTCAATTTTATTTGGCACTAATCTTTCAAAAATATCTTCTTTTATTGGAAAAAATATTATTCCTCTTAATCGTAAAGCAGTTGAACAAGATAAAATCTTTTTAAAAAATGCTAAAGAAAAAGATGTTGCTTTATTAGTTGGAGGAGATCCTCTCTCTGCTACAACTCATATGGAAATAATATCTGAAGCTAAAAAATTAGGTATTAAAGTTAAAATTATTCATAATGCTTCCATTTATACAGCTGTTGCTCAATCTGGACTTTTTCTTTATAAATTTGGAAAAGCTTGTTCTATACCTTTTTGGCAAGATAACTTTAAACCCACTTCTTTTTATGATATTATTGTTGAGAATCAGAAAATAAAAGCCCATACTTTAGTTTTTTTAGATTTGAAACCAGAAGAGAATAAATTCATGACTATTAATCAAGCTTTAGAAATTCTTCTTCAAATAGGCAAAGAAAGAAAAAAAGAAATTAATGAAGAAACTTTAGTTATAGGTCTAGCTCGTATGGGTTCAGAAAATCAATGTATTAAAGTTGAAAAAATCAAAAATTTGATTAATTTTGATTTTGGACTTCCTTTGCATATTTTAGTTATTCCAGGAGAATTAAACTCCATTGAAGAAGAGTTTTTGAAGATGTATTTACTTTAGGAAGATTTAAATTAATCAATTATTTAAATTCTATTATGACTTTCAATGATTTAATTAGAAGAATTATAAGAGTTAAGAGATATTTTAATTATCTTTTTTATCTTTTTAAATATACAAAAAATCCGTTTAATATTCTATTGTCCTTTTTAATTTATGGAAAAGGTAGAGCTATTCTTAAAAATAACACTATTATAAATTTTGAAAAAAGAAATACTTTAGGTCATTTGGGCCATGTTCTGAATGAAGGTTGGGATATTCATAATATTGGAAGTGATTTAATACTTAAAAAAGATGATATCTCTTTAATTCAACCTAATTTGGGTGTGCTGCATGAGCTAAATATTTATAATTATTATAATGTTAATAACAAAGTTGTTTTAGATGTTGGTGGATTTTTGGGGGAAACTGCTGTATTTTTTAGTAAAATGGGCGCTAAGAAAATTATTGTTTATGAACCTTTGAAATATCATATTGACTATATAAAGAAAAATATAAAATTGAATAATATTAATGCTATTGTTAAATCTTTTGCAGTTTCTGAATATTGTGGAAAAGAAACTTGGTATACTACGTCAATGGAAGGTAATTCCAGTTTTGGTTTAATTCGTAATAAAAGTGGTAAAGCTTTTGAAATAAATACAGTCTCTTGGAATTATGTCTTAAATGATGCCGTTAAGCATAAAGTTTCATTAGCTAAAGTTGATTGTGAAGGTGGAGAAAAATATCTTGTAAATGCTAAAGATAAATTAATTAAAAGTATAAATTATTGGATAATTGAAGCTCATTCTAAAGCTATTAAAGATAGTTTACTCCAAAAGTTTAAGACTAATGGATTCAATTTGGATAAAATTGAGGAAATATTTGATGATATTTTTATGTTATATTTTAGTAAATAATGTTTTTAATATTTGATTTGAGATATTATTGTGCGCAGATACAATAACTGAAAAATTGAATTTTATTTGTTTTGTGTGTTTATATAAATTTTTAATGATAATTTAAAAGAACTTCTAAAACTATGTATTCATTTATGATAATTTATATTTAAAAAACCTCTTAGATATTCTCTTTTTGCTGGCTTAAAAATACTTTCGAAACTTAATTTTATCAATAATAAAATTATTATTAGTATTTTAGTTATATCAATCTCTTTCGTTAAGAATGCTCTCGCGCCTCTGCCATACATAAAAGCTGTTTTTTGTGTATCTTTTACTTTATCTTTATGATAAACTATTGCATAAGGATTATAAAACATTTCATACTCCCTTTTTAAAATTCTATAAAACATATCTATATCATCAGTTGGATAGGGAGTTCCAATTCAGAAATTTTCATCAAAGTAACCATTTCTTTGAATATTGCCTTTCTAAAGGACATATTATTTCCTGTCCCCATCGAAAAAGGGTTAAATACAATTCTCATTTTAAAAATTTTTTGTTTTTGTCATTTATCAAATTTAAAATTGGAATTAAATTCTTTATTAATAAAATCTTTATGTGATAAAGTCCTACCAGTACAACACATACATTCTGGATCTGAGAAAGTTTGATTAATTTGATTTAACCAATTTTTGTCAACTTTGCAGTCATCATCTGTAAATGCAACTATTTCTCCAGATGCATTTTTAATCCTCATGTTTTTCGCTTCTGACAAATTTGTTTTAGGTTTATGTATATATTTAACACCCTGAAGCATCAACAATGATAATCTCATAATTATTAAATGTTGATCTTTTAATAGATTTAATTGTATCTAATAATATTTTAGATTTATCTTTGGTAGATATTATAACTGAAATTTTCATCTAACATATCTCATTTTACCAAAAATATTAGTTGCGAAACTTTTTGCGTAAATTAAAGCATTTCTAAATTCGTTTAAATGTCTAATTCTAAATATTCTTTTTATTAATCTTATAGGATCTAAAACAACTTCTTTATAAAATTGCTTATGTAACTTTTCTATTTGCTCAGCTGTAAAATTAGGGTAAGATATAGACGGTGTTGTTTGTTCAAGTTGATCAATATCCCCAATTAGCCACTTGTTACTTTCGACTATATCTCTAAAAACAGTCCCAGGGTAAGGTGTTGCTATAGTACACTGTGGTCTTCTCCATATTTTCTAGCTAAATATTTTGCAAATTTTATATTTTCTTTAAATGTTTGCGGTGTTTCTCCTGGTAATCCAACCATAAAATTAATACCACATTGTATACCAGCATTTATTGTATTTTTAATTGTACTTTCAGCTACTTCTTTATTTACTCCCTTTTTAATTATTTTTAAAACATTAGGGATTATTGTTTCAAGTCCGTAACCTATACCATAACATCCAGCTTTTTTCATCCATGTTAACATTTCTTGATTTACTTGGTCTACTCTTGCCTGGCAGGTCCACATCACATCTAATTTTTCATTAATTACCCCTCTACAGATATCTATAACTCTTTCTTTATCTATAGTAAACTCTGGATCAAATAATACAATTTCCTTTACCCCTAATTTAGTAACAAGCCATTTAATTTCATCAAGTGCTCTTTTAGCAGAATAAGCTCTCCACTGATGACCATACCCAACTAGTTGATTTTTTTGTCCACCTATCATACAAAAAATACAATTAAATGGACATCCTCTACTTGTTCTTATAACTGCCATAGGTAATCTTCTGTTAAAAGGCACATAATATTTATTTATAGGTAATTGGTCATAGGCTGGGAATTCTAATCTATCTAATTTTTTTCAAGAGGTCTCAATCCATTATCTATTATTTTATTTTGATATCTATAAGTTACACCTTTAACATTTTTGAAAATGTCTTTCTTCATCTTTAAATTTTTTGCAATTTCCTCCATTGTAAATTCAGGTTCATTTTCTATTATAAAATCTAATTCAGGGTACATATCAAAAAGTTTATCCTTTATATTATAAGGAACAGGCCCCCATATACCAAAAATAGCATTAGAATTATTTTTAACATACTGTCCTAGTTGAAGATCATGCGTTATAGTTGGAGGAGCAAAACCGCCTAATACTATTTTAGGATTTTCAAGTTTTATGATGTCTGTAATCCAATCATAATTCTTTCGCAGAATATTAGCATCAATTATTTTAGTTGAGATAATTTTTCTTGTCATTCCAGCTATATAAGCTAGTCCCATCGGTTGCATAAAAAAATCTTTTTGAGGATTTGCACAATCTATCTCTCTAGGAACAGCTATTTCCTCATTCTAAAGAAGCAAAAAATGCATTAAATTTCAAATGGTCTAACATAATAGAAAAAGTTAAAAAAGTCTATGAAGAACTTTCAAAATAAAATTAATCAATTCTTTTTGAATAGAGCTGTTAATTTTTCTAATCCAAATGTTTTAATATCTTCCTTGTCAAAGCCTCCTATAATAAAAAGTACTATAAAATAAATAGGGATAGCATAGATTACTAAGTAAATTTGTCTTAACCAGAAAAATTGTTTTATAAAAATAGCCATGACAATTGAAGCAATAATTGCTCTGAAAAGTGATTTAAATGGATACCAAAATCTATGAGATTTTACAGCCCAATAATTGATTAGCATAGTTCCAATAATATTAGTTACAATAAAAGAAATTCCAGCTCCAGGAAGACCAATTTTAGGTAAAAGAATAATACACAAAATTAAATTAATTAAAGCTTGCATACCATTTCTAAACATAATAAATTTTGGTTTTCCAATACTTAAAACTAAATTATCTATACTTGTAGCACATCCCTGAATCATAAATCCTAAACTCATTAATATAAGAATACCTTCAACTGGAGAATATTTTATACCAAAAATTAAAGTGATAAGACGCACACCTAACATAATTAATCCTATGGATGTAGGTAATACTAAATATATCATATATTTTGTTGCTCGTCTGAATAAATTGTGAATCTCTTCCTTTTTTGATATCATCTCTGATAGATTAGGTAATAATGAAATACTAATCACAGCTGGAAAGGTCATAATACCATAGTAACTTATTTGCCAAGCAAGAGTGAAAAATCCAACTTCTGAAATTGGTAAATAATAACCAACTAATAGATTGGTAAACATGTTATAAATTAAATAAAATAATCCAGCTCCAAAGTTGAAAAAAGCATAAGAGTATATTTCCTTACTTTTAAATTCAATTTTTTTATTGTTTTGTGATTTTAAATAAGGAAATATAATTAAAAATGAAATTGTGCCACTTAAAAAATAAGCTACACAAAAGCCTATCACAGCCCAATTTAAGCCCATTTTAAGAATTAAAGTCAAAATAGGTATGTATCGAGAAAAAGATAATATTATATCAGTAAACATGAACAACTTAAATGCTCTAAGACCTTGTAATGCACTTTGTACAAAGAAGAAAAATGAATAAAAAATGTGAGATATTGCAAAAAGTTTTATAATATTCTTAAGTTCTGGAGTATTATATAATATAGATATTTTATTAGAAAGTAGAAATATTGTTAAAGAGGTTATAACAGTTGTTATAATTTTATATTTTATTAATCTTTTAATAATGCTTTCTTTATTTTCTGTTCTAGGTATAAAATATATTAATGCAGCATTAATTCCGAAATCTGCAATAGCATTACCTAAGAACATTATAGTTAAACCAAGATTTAATAATCCATATTCATGAGGGTTTAGTAATCTTGCTAAGAGCAATGTAGAAATAAGTGTTAATATTAATGCTGTTATTCTTCCAAGTGTTACCCAAATTGAATTTTTAACTACATGCTCTATATCATCCATTTTTTCACTAATTTTTAGAAACATTTTAAGTTTATAAAAAGTAATTTGATTATTTTTTAAAATTGTATTTATCCAAAATTTTAATAACTCATACGGGTTAAATAGACTTATGATAACCATAGGTATCCCCGCTTATAAAGAACCCAATATTCAAAAAGTCATAGAAAACATAATGTCTCAAAATATAAAAGAAGACTTTGAAATTATTGTTGCTTGTCCTGATGATGAAACAGCAAAAATAATAAGAGAATTAATGAAATCTAATAAGCATCTTAAACTTATAAAAGAAGAAAAAAGAGAGGGAAAACCAGCAGCCATAAATAAAATTTTAGCTAAAGCTAAAGGACAAATATTAATTTTCACAGATGCAGATGTTATAATCGGAAAGGATTCTATTAATAAATTACTCCTTCATTTTAAAGATAAAAACATAGGTTTAGTTACAGGGCATTTAGTCCCAACTAATGATCCAAATTCTAAATATGGTTTTTGGGCTAAGTTTCTCTATGATAAAGCACATGAAATAAGATTAAGAAATCCATTTTTTGCATCAGGTAATCTTATGGCTATAAGAAATGTTATTAAAAGTATTCCAACTAATGCTTTGAGTGATGACTTTGTTATTGCTAAAGAAATTGAAAAGCAAGGTTTCAAAGCTGTTTATGAGAAAGACGCTTTGGTATATGTTAATTTTCCAACAAATATTAAAGATTTTGTTAATCAGAGAAGACGCACTTTTGCGGGACATATTCAATTGAATAAATGGTATGGTAAGACCGAAAGAAATTTAGGAAACGAACTTAAATATTTATTATCAATGTTTAATTATTGTAGAAACTTTATACAGTATTTTTGGATGATAGAATTAGCTTTTTGGCGATTATTAAGTTGGATTTTGTCTTTTTATGATATTAAAATTAAGAAAAAGAGTCTTGTGGAATTATGGAAGCCTATAGAAAGTTCCAAATAAATTTTGAAAATACCTCAATAATTTTAGCAGTAATATTCTTTTTAGTGCATTTATTTTTCTTAAATACGCCCTTTAACACAGATGAAGGAACTCACACATTAGTTTCAATGTTTTATAGAGATATTATAAAATATATCTTTTCAGGACATTTCTCTTTTCAAGATATATATAATTATGCTATTAAATATCTGGTATATTATCCTAAAATCTCTCTTTACTATTTACCTTTATATTATTTAATTAATTTTTTAATCTTTAATTTTTATCCTGGAATTATAGCAGCACGGTTAATGTCACTTATATTAATGTCAATATCAGTTTATCTGATGTTTAAATTAGTCTATCTTTTTACTGAAGATGAAAGAGTAAGCTTTCTATCTACTCTTTTATTTGCTACATCAACTTTAGTTAATGAATCTTCAGTATTAGCTATGGGAGAAGCAACTTTATTATTTTCAGCAATTTTAGCTATGTATTTATTTTATAATTATTATGCAAAAAATAAATTTTTTAAAACTGCCTTTTTATTTTTACCTCCTTTAATTTTTGCAAGACAACAAAGTATCTTTATTTTTATTTCTTTCATATTTTTAATAATTTTAAATAAACAATGGAAAAAATTTTTAATTTTAATTGTTCCTTTCATTTTATATACTTTATTTTACATCTTACAATATAAATTAGGTTTAATATCAGTAACTTTAAGATTTAGTATTATTGATGAACTTCATAAATTTCCTGAACTTTTTTCCTTTGATTGGTTTACATATTATCCTTTAGGTCTCTTATTTTCATATCTTATATTTCCAATGGGTTTTCTTAGTATAATTGGATTCTTTTATTGGTTTAAAGAAAGAAAACCTTGGCAAATTCTTTTATTAAATTTGTTTTTTATTAATTTTTTATTCTTTCAAATAGTTAGAAATAAAAGTCTAAGATTTCCTATTTTATGCATTATTCCTCTTTCAATAGCTTCTGCTCAAATAACGTCTAAATTATTCATAGGCAAATTAAAATTTGTATTATTATCCACATTATTAATTTTAGGAGCTTGTGTTTATAATTATGAATTTCTTACTCAAAAAAATTTTGATTTTTCCTTCGTAAATTTAATAAATGATACAGGCGATGTTTTGATTGCATCTGAGAATGCAGATATATATTCCAGTGTAATAATGGCAGAATATGCTAAAAATCATCCTAGAGATAAATTATTTTATAGACCTTGTTCCATATTTTATTATAAAGTTATTCCAGACAATGTGCGTTATGTTTTACTTGTTCAACCGCCAAATGAAGCCTTAAAAGATGAATTAGCTAAAAATATTAATTATATTATTTCGAATAACAATTTAACTATTCTTTTTTCAACCCATCAAAATGAAAATATTATATCTTTATATGAAAATCTAAATTATAATTCATCAGTAACTTCAAAATGTAACTACATCTGTATTTTAGATAATAAAGTTTGTTACAAATAAATATTAAAACTTTTCATCAATTAATATTATGAGAATTATGGAAAAATTTGAAACAGAGGATTTTAAAAAGCTTAAAAATTTAGGTAGAAAATTCGTAATTTCTTTAATTTTTGGTGTTTTAGTAATCTCTTGTTTAATATTCATAGGTGAATATAATAAAATATTAAATGCTTTATCAAAGTTTCCTATGTTGCTTATACCTATTGTATGCCTTTTAACTACTTTGAATTTTGGTATTCGTTATTTGAAATGGTTATATTATACTAAACAAATGAATATTCAAATAAATCATTTTAAAAATATTCTAATTTATATCATAGGTTATAGCATGACTATAACTCCTGGTAAAGTTGGAGAAATTCTTAAATCTTATTTATTGAAAAAAGAGTGTAATGTTGAAATATCAAAAACAGCACCCATAGTCTTGGGTGAAAAAATTACTGATTTATTTGCTGTTATAATTTTATGTTTGACTGGTATAATGTATTTCAATAATTATATAGGTATTTTAATTTTATCTTCAATGATAGGTTTTTTTATTATTTTATTAGTTAGAAACCATACTTTTTTTAATTTATTAATGAAATTTACTCATCGTTTTAAAATTTTATCTAAATTTTCAAATGTTTTAGAAAATTTGTATAAAACTTCTTATTCAATTTTAAATATAAAAGGTATTTTAATTCCAACTTTAATAAGTATACCTGCTTGGTTTTTTGAAGCTTTAGGTTTTTATGTAGTTATATATGGTTTGGGTTATAACCCCAATCTCTTTTTATTAATTTCTATATATTTAACATCTCTTTTAGCAGGTGTAGCAGTTATGTTACCGGGAGGCTTAGGGTTAACAGAAGGAGGATTATCCTTCCTTCTTGTTGAATTTGTTAAAATGTCTCTACCAGAAGCCATTGCTGCAACTTTAATTATTAGATTTTGTACTTTATGGTTTAGTGTATTTTTAGGTTTTTTAAGTTTCATTGTATATAAATATATTGTTAAAGGTAAACTTTAGTAATATTTTATAAATACTTTTAGTTTAATTTAAATTAGTGATAATTCATGAAAATACTAATTTTGGGTGGTGGATTAAGCGGTCTTGCAGCAGCATATAAGTTATCCAATTCTAATGAAGTTTTAATTTTAGAAAAAGAAGATTATCTTGGTGGACAAGCATCAAGTAATGAAATTTTTTGGGATGGAAAGATATACCCTATATCTAAAACTTATCATCATATTCTTCAAGGAGATAATACAACTATTCAATTTATTAAAGAATTTAACTTAAGTAAAAAGTTTCATCAGAAAAAAGTAAGTACTGGTTTTTTATTCAAAAATAAAGTATATGGTTTTACCACACCTCTTGAGATTTTGAAATTTCCTACTTCTTTATGGGATAAATTTCTTCTTGCTAAATTTGTTTTAATAGGTACTAAGAGAAAAGATTGGGAATCTATTAAAGAAATGAATGCTAAAGAATGGATTATAAAAGAAGCTGGTGAAACTAATTTTAATGTTTTTTTTGATCAACTTATAAGAAATAAATTTCATAAAGGTGCTGAAGAAATATCAGCTCCTTGGATAGGAACTAGATTCTCAAAAGAATCATCCTCTTTTATGAAGAGTTTTGGATGGCTTGAAGGTGGTCTTAAACTGTTTGTAGACGGCTTTGTTGATGCTATTAAAAGAAATAATGGAATTATACTTACAAATGCGAAAGTTACTTCTTTAGATATGAAAAATAAAAAAGTAAGTTACACTATTAATAATAAGAAACAAACTTACCAAGCGGATATTATAATTAGTACTATTCCTCCCGAAGAATTAATTAAAGTTTCTAAAAATTTAAACAAAGAATTTATTGAAGATACTAAAAATATAAAGTACCTTAGTTGTATTTGTATGACTTTGGGTTTAAAAAGTAAACTTTCACCTTATTATTGGATTAATATTCTAGACAAAGGTATGCCCTTTTCAGCTTTATTTGTGCATTCAAATTTATATGAAGATTCTGCCCCTAAAGATAAATCCGTGATGTTTGTTGTTACATATTTAGATAAGGATGAACCTCTTTGGAAGATGTCAGATGAAGCTATATTCGAAACTTATATTTCTTCATTAAGTAAAGTTTTTCCATCAATTAGAAATGAAATTGAATGGCACAAAATAACAAAATTAAAATATGCAGAAGCAATTTATTCTTTAGATTTTAAAAATCCAAATGTACAATATGGTAATTTATATTTAGCAGGAATTTATCGTATATTTCCAAAGATAAGAAATATGGCATCTGCTATAGAAAGTGGATTAGAGGTTGCAAATATAGTGGAGGCGAATAAACATGTCTGATGTTGTATTTTTAAAAATTAAAAAACATGAAGTAGGAGAAGTTCAAAGAATAGTTCATAAAGCAATGGATGTAGGGGAATATAAAAAATATATTCATGGACCTAAAATATTTGTAAAAATAAATGGTATTTCGGATCAATTAGTCCCTGGACAATGTTCTTCACCATGGGTAGTTGATGGTGTACTTTCAAAGCTTAGACAAGATTTTCCAGATGCAGAAATTTATATGGGAGATGCTAATTTAGCAGCTGCCGAACAACTAAATAGAGCTTCTCAAATATGGGGCCATAGAGATTTAGCTAAAAAATATAATGTTACTTTTGTTAATCTTTCAGAACAACCAACTGTTGAAGTTGATGTTGGTGGTAAAATTTTTAAGAAATTACCTTTGCCTAAAATTTTAGTTGATGTAGATACTATTCTTAATGTACCAGTTGCTAAAACCCATTGTCTTACGGATATAACATGTACTTTAAAGAATCATTGGGGAATGGTTCCTAGATTTAGACACCAATATCATCTTGTTGCTGATCAATGTATTGCAGATATTAATTTTTACTTTAAGAAAACAGCCTTTAATGTTGTTGATGGCACCATAATGATGGAAGGAAATGCTCCTAGAACAGGTATACCTAGAGTCGAAGACGTAATAATTGCTGGTGCTGATAGAGTTGCTATTGATTATACTGTAGCTAAATATATGGGTTTTGATGCTGATAAAGTTGGACATATAGCTAGAGCGGAAGAAATGGGTGTGGGTTCAAGAAAAAATATTAGATTAATAGGAGATGTAAACGATTTCAAAATTCAGAATTTTAAAAAGCCTGAACCAGATAAACAACCTATTTTCTTTTGGGAGATGCATCTTAGAAAAGTGCCTGTGGTAAAGCAAATAATATTTGATACTCCTATTTTTAGAATATTTTCAGAAATAGCTACTCTTTACAATACTAAAGTTTGGTATAATATACATGGTAAAAAGTATACTAAACAAATATTAGAAACTTCTTGGTACAGAGCAGAATTTGAAGATCTTGTTAAACGTGAAAGTGAGATAAAATAATCCTCTCAATAATTTTATTAAAGGGAGTATATTTAATTTATTGATTGAAATGGATTTGAAAGATAAGTTATCTGGTGTTGATGTATCAAATTTCTGGTTTGAAGGAAAAATTAATTTATTAGAAGTTTTTCTTAAACAAGTTGGCAAAAATAAAAAAATATTAGTTGTAGGATGTGGAACTGGTGAAGACCTGCCTGTGATAGCAAAATATAGCTCATTTTTATATTTAGTTTATACAAAAGAAAAAACAAGTGTTAATATCTTTAAGACAAGTTTTGAGATGCTAAAAGATTTAATTAAATTGAGATTTAACATATTTTAATTAAAAATATTCAAAGTGATATAATATGTCAAACGAAATAAGATTAAAATTTGATTTTATATCTTATACTGCTATTTTTATAATATTACTAATCCTGTGTAAATTTGATTTTTTAGCTTTCTTATGGTTATTTTTTGTTCCAGGAATTTGTATATTATTTTTATGGGGAAAAGATATTATTAAATATTTTTTCACAGCTTTTCCATTATCATTTTTAGTTACTGTATTTCCAATTTACTATTTAACTAGATTGCAAATAGCTGTACCTCATCAATTAATATTTTTTATACCCTTAGTATTTTTGATAGTCTCTTACATAAAAATTCGTTATCTTAAGATAAAATTTATTCTAGAAAAAGCTAATCAAAGTAAAATATTCTATTTAATATTAACTTTAATAATAATATTAACTTTTATTATTTATAATCCTTTAATATATCGTGATGCAATCCCATTAACTACAAGTTCGATGTATTTGCATGCTGCAGAATTAATTCATAATAGCCTTTTGACTGAAAATAAAGTTCCTGTTTGGGATAAATATTTCTTTTCTGGAGGACAATTTTTATATGGTCGAAGTTTTTTATTAGCAAGTCTACCAGCTTTTACAAGTTTATTATCTGGTAGTCCTGTATATAAAAATTTAAATTTGGTTAATTTTTTCTTAATAGTTTTAGTAATACTATGTTATTATAATCTCTTAAATGCTTTATCTAACAAAAAATTGATTAATTTAGTTTTGTCATTTTTTGTGGTTATAACTCCTAGATTTTATACTGATGTTTTTGATAATGCCCTTAAAGCAGCAGATATATTTTATCTTATTTTAGTATTATATTTAATTATTAAATTTATTGATAATAAAAGAGAACCTGAATTATTAGGTATAACTATCGCTATGTGGATTATGACTAATTATACTGTGTTTTATGTCGTTTCATTTTCAATAGCTATAATCTTTTTAGTAAATTTAATGTTTTCAAATAATAAAAAAGATTTTATCAAGGATATTTTAAAGATTGCAGCACCTGTAATATTAATATGTTCTTGTTGGTGGTTACCTTATTTATTTTATAATAAATATATACCTATTGAATATCCTGAAGCTGACTGGCAGAAACCATTGTCTAGTTTAAAAGAATTTTTTATTAAAGCAGCCGCACTATCTTATACTGATAACTTTAATGAAATGTCATACACATCTATGACGCCCTTTTTATTTTTTGGTGGTTTGTTAAGTATAACTTTTTTATTATTTAAGTTTAAATTTAATGATAAAAAAATTGTTGCAATTTTTATATTAATTATTAGTCAAATTCTTTTTATTATTTCAGAAATATATCATTTTGATTATTTAATTCCTTTTAGACCTTATCTGCGTGGTCTCTTTGTGATTACGTTTTCACCTTTACCTTTAATTTTTATATGTGCTTTGAGTTTAGGTTTAAGCACTCTTGTAGATATAATCCCTCAAAATAAGAAAAAGAACGCTTTAATAGTCATAGTAATAATATTATTCCTTGTTGAAGTTCCTTCTGTATATTTTGCTAAAAAAAGTGTGAGTAATTATATTACAGAAACAGCAATGGTGTCTGATGCTTCTTTTAAAGATATTTATAATGTTGTAGCTAATTTTCCAGGAGATGGACGTTTTATTGAATATGGTATTTTTGGTCCGGCAATGATTCCAGCTATCGTTAAATGGACTAATAAGTCTGCAGCTAGTGGTTATGAATTTCAGATGTTAGCTACTAAAAGATATTATGAAAATATAATTTATATGCAAGAAGCTTCCTTTGATTATTTACAAAAGAATGCTTCTCCTCAAAAAGTTTTTGATTTATACAAAAAATACCATGTAAAATTAGTAATAATGAATTTGTGTTCCTTAAACGGTTATGATGCATTTAAGAGATCAGTTCAGCCTATGCCAGAAAATTATAGTTTGTATTATAATAATTCTTGCATATTTGTTTTGTTACCTATTTTAAATTCATCCTTTATTGAACAAGGTGGAATTGGATTGAATTATAAAAGAGAATCAAACATTATCTATATGAATTCTATTTCCAATGAAAGTATAATTGTTAAAGAAGGATATTTCCCTAAATGGCATGCATACCAAAATGGTGAAAAATTAAAGGTTACTATGACTGATGAAGGTCTTATAAGTATAGAAAATTCATCACCGGGTATTGTAGAATTAAGATTAGATAATTCTTTACCAGAATATATAAGCTTTGTCATGGCAATTATATATCTTATATTTTTAACCACATTAATTATTTATAAGAATTTAAATATCAAATTAAATGAAGGTTGATTAATTTATGAGTTTGACAATTAATATTGATAAAGATTATATTAATAAAGAATTAGATAAAATTGTTTCTTTTTGTAAAAGTGAATGGAAAATACTTTTAATAGTTCTCTTTTCTTTTTTGTTTCGTTTATATTTTATAAGTATTAACAAAGCTCTTTGGTGGGATGAAGCAGAATACTTAGGATGGGCTAAGCATATTTTAACGGGTATGCCAGTTCCAGAATATTGGCCTGGACGTCCACCCCTTCTTATACTTATTGCATGTATATCCTTTTTGTTATTTGGCTTTGAAAATTTATTACCTTTAAGAATAATTGAACTTCTAACATCAGTAGGTTTCGTTTTTATTTCTTATTTTTTAATTAATGAATTTTTTGGTAAAAAAATTGCTACTTATACTGCCTTAATTGTATCTTCATTATGGATTGAGTTTTTTTATGTTTTAAGAATAATGACAGATACATTGGGTGCTTTTCTTTCATTATCAGCTTTATTCTTTTTTGTTAAATTTTATAAGACTAATAAATTAAAATATATTTTTATATGCAGTTTATTTTTTTCCTTATCCGTTTTAGCACGTTATCCTTATATATTATCATTGTTAATTTTTATTCCTTTCTTGTTTTTGAAAAAAGATTTAAATCTTAAAAATAAATTAATTTGTACATTAATTTTATTAGGAATTTTATTTTTAATGTCTCTATTATTTGGATTTATCTTAAATTATCCAATGTGGTTAAGTTTTAAGACTTTTATTTTACAAAATAAGCCAGGATTGCAAGTTAATGATGAAAATATTTGGTTTCATCTATTTTATTACTATATTCAAATGATGCCGTCCTTTCTTGGTTGGATAATTTCTTTATTTATCTTATTTGGAATATTAATACATTTTTTAGATTATAAACTAATTTATAAAAATTTGATTATATATTTATACGCTATTTTATATTTTTTTATGTTTTCTTTAAATTTTAATAAACAAGAAAGATTTTTACTTAATATTTATCCTATTTTAATTGCAATCGCAGTTTTTGGTATTATAACTTTAGTGAATAATATTAAAATTCATAAAATTAAATCATTTTTACCATTAATTATAGTAATATTAGTTGTCATGTCTCAACTTAATCATGGTATTAATATCGTAGAATTTAAATCTGATTCTTTTTATGAGGTTAAACAAACAGCTATTTGGATTAAAGAAAATTCAAATGAAAATGATTCAGTTTTTTCTGCTTCAATCCCCCAAATTAATTTTTATTCTGAACGTCCTACTTATGGCTTTCCTCAAAATATATCAGCTTTTGTAAATAAAATTGATTTAATAAAACCTAAATATATTATGTTAAGTGTTTTTGAGCAACATCCAGATTATTTACAAATTGTACAAAATATGCCCTTTTTGAGATTAGAAAAAGTCTTTACTAAACAAGGTACGCAGCAAGTTGTTTCTGCTGTTTTTTCGATTAATTATACTTTATTTTATAATTCTAGCTTTTACAGTAATTATCATTCCAATATTTAATAATTTGGATATCAGTTTATCAATTTTAATACCCATATCATAAAATTTTTCTGAAAGCATAACTAAGAAAGGCATAAATATAAACAATGTTTCTAATTTTTCTATTTTGAATCCCTCTTCTTCGAGTATCTTTTTTATTTTTGCTACATTAAATTTACTTACATGTTGATGTAAAACATTACGCATACCAATTTTTGATCAAAGATATTCTATAATAGGCCACAAACTAAAGTAGTTCGGAGTTGTAATTATTAATTTGCCATTATTTTTTAGTATCCTTTTAATTTCTTTTAAAAATTTAGAGGGATTTTCTAAATGTTCTAAAACTTCTCCTGAAATAACACAATCAAACATATTTTCTTTATAATTTAGCTTATCATTTAAATTTTGAAGTTTTATTTTAATATTTTTAATATTCTTCTCCTTAATTTTTTTATTAAGAAAATTAATTGCATTTTCAGATATATCACAAGCATATACTTCCTTCTTATTTTCTGACAATTTTAAACTAATTACACCAGAACCACAACCAGCATCTAAAATTGTTTTACAATTTTGTGGAACATTTTCTAAGATCCAATTGACCCTCGTTCTCTGCCATACTCTTTGAACCTTTATATTACTGTTATACGCTTTTTCATCTATATCTCCACTTTATTTAGAATAATTATAAACCATTTGGACCACTACTGAACTTTTTTAAACAATAAAACCCACCATGTTTTAATTAAATTAAAAATTTCTTTAGTATTCATTTTTGAATGCCCTTCCTTTCTATCTTCAAAAGTTATAGGTATTTCTCCTCTTTTTTTACCTTTAGTTTTAGAAAGCAAATCTAAAAGTATTTTAAAGCCATTTATCTGTAATTTAACTTCTGATAAAACCTCTTTTCTAACTCCAAAAAATCCCGACATAGGATCTTTTATTTCTAACCTAAAAAGTATTCGAGTAATAGTTGTTGCAACCCAACTTATTATTTTTCTTTTAAGAGGCCAATTAACTACCTCCCCACCTTTAACCTTTCTTGATCCTACAACAATATCAAAGCCCTCTTTTATTTTATTATATATCTCAATTATTTTTTCAGGAGGATGAGAAAAATCAGCATCCATTACTATTAAAATATCTCCTTTTGCTTTAGAAAAACCATATCTTACAGCTGCTCCTAATCCTTCTTTCTCCTTTTGAAACAATTTAACTTTTTTGTCTTTCTTAGCATATTCCGATACTATTTTTCCAGTTCCATCCGGAGAATAATCATCAACAATGATTATTTCATAATCTATACCTTTAAGATTTTCTTCTATAGCTTTAATTAATTTCAGAATATTTTCTCTTTCATTATAAGTTGGAATTACAATTGATAAGTCCATATTAATACCTCACCACTAAAGATACACCTATCACAATAATAATTATTCCAAGCCATCTTAATAAACTTAATTTTTCTCCAAGGAAAAATGCACTTAAAATAGCCGCTAAAATATAACTAACACTTATAATAGGATATACTACACTAACTTCCCCTCTAGATAAAGCTGTAAGATAAATAATCATAGATATAGCATAAATTACAACTCCAGCAAATATAAGAGGATTTGTAAATAAATAACCTACAAAATTTTTAGTCATATTTAATAAAGAAGATGCCCCAATCATATTAACTCCTTTTTTCAAAAGTATTTGAGCAAAAGCACCTAAGAAAGAAGCTAAAATTACTAATCCCAATACTATTAAGTCCATTCTTTTATCACCTTTTAAATTATCCATGTTAGCACCGAAATTATGGAACACCATACAAATATTATTCCTATTATAATTAAGCTAACTTGCCATTCTTTAAACTTTCCTAATTTCATTATGATATGTGTCCATGAATATATCTTTTCATAGGGAGCTTTTAATGTACCATCCTCTTGTAAAATACCAAAAGACTGAGCTTTAAATTTACTGCGGGCTTTTAGTAAAAGTTCAAGGAACCACGGCATAAAGCAAAGAAAAGCAAAGCGTTCCATATTACCTACAATAGCTATTATTCCTATCACTGTTCCACAAAGATAATCTAAACCCCCAGGAAATATTTTAGCAGGGTACCAATTATATCTTAGGAAAGCTAAAAGAGCCCCACCAAATACAAAAGCTATCAAAGTAGCAGCATATTCTCCATGAAGATAAGCAAAGCCTCCTAAAAAGCTCATCATAACAATACCTATGCCTGCTTGAAGGCCATTAAAACCAGCAAGCATATTAGTAGCATTACTTGTTCCAATTATTGCTATAGGAATTAATATTAAAGGATAAATTAAGCCTATATTTATCATGCCTACAAAAGGTAAAGTTATAGTAGAAACACCAGCATTTACAGCTATTAAAGGAATAGCTCCTAAAAGAGGAAGAATAGCCTGAGTACTTTTTTTAAGTCCCCTCCTTTTAAGTTTTTCAAATTCTCCTTTGCCTTCTTCTCTATGTTTCATAAGAGTAGTTAATTCATCAAGAACACCTATAAAGGCAATGATTATCATAGTTGTTACTGCAGCCATCATTTGCAGAAGATCATTTGCAGACATACTTTTAATTATGAAAGTTTGACCGAAAATATATACAAATATACCAACTATGAAACCGAACATTACTGGAGGAGCCCCCATTTCAGCAACTTTGGGTTTTCCAGGTTTCATTTGATCATATCCAATAATACCTTCTAATTCTAATATTTTGATAAATTTAGGTGTAAACCAATAAGTACAAATGAAGGAAAGTAAAACAGGTATCAAAACAGAAAGAAACAACCCCATTATACCCACCCTTTATTTTGTTCTATAGCTGAATAATTGTATTTGTAAATTTTAATATTACTTCCATATCCAAGAATGCTCGAAATATCTAAAGGTGTAGGCGAAGCATAAACTAAATCATACCCAGGTATCTTTTTATCAAGTAAATAAAGATGGACAAAAAGTGTATCCTTTGTTCTATAAGGTATATTTAATATACCGCCTTTCATAGTTAGAGCACATGCAGGAAAAGAAGGAAGTTCAGTTGAATTTAAATCATAACATCCTTTACCTATTTCACATATGCATTTATATGTAAATAACTTTGTTGCCCCTGTCTTTATATTTACAATTTGAGCAATAGGTTGCCCACTATTATTTGAGTTAAAAGGTAAGAGTATTCTCATTATTCTTGTTTCATTTCCTTTGTAAATTGCTCCTCCATATGTAAAATCATCGAGAACTTCAGGCCATCCATTCATTGCTTCTAATAAATACAATTTGTCAAATTCTGAATATGCACCTAAAGTATTAGGTATTATACCTTTGTTTGTATCCTTTAATGAAAAAACGGAGAAATATGCTTCTCTATTAAGAGTTTCGCCTTTCTTAAGATTACCAGTTAAGTTACTTAAACTACCTAATCTTGATATTTGATAAAATTTAGGTACATCCTCTGATATTATAAAAAGATAATCTGGTCTTTTATATGCATTTAAATACATTAAAGTTTCACTATTATTGTGAGCATTAAAGAGATATCCTCCTATATCGTGATCTCTTTCAACATAAACATTTCCAGGATCTACTACTGTAGCTCTTTCTCCAATAGTTTGTACTATATATCCATAATCCCACCAATGTGTAAAAACAGCATCTTTGGGTGTATTTTCTCTTACCCATTCAAGGGCATCATAGTAACTTTGAAGACCAGGATAAGAATTAGCACTGCTAATCCACATATTATAACATGTAAAGCCTATTGTAAATATAGCAATTCCATATATAACTAAAGAGCCTATATTATTTTTGAATTTATTATCAATAACTTCTGAAATTGCTTTAGTTCCATAAGCTGCCATAATAGCTGCAGGGAAAGCTAAGACAAAGAAGAGTCTTATAGCTCCATTAGCAGCTATAGTAGAAATCATAAACCAAAATAAAATTAGAATATTATGAGAATTCATTTTATCTAAAACTTCTTTATTTCTAAACTCTTTAAAGAGTACATAAATTAAAGTAGATCCAAAAATTAAATAATAAAGCCATTGCCACTTGAACAAAGCACTTAAGTTGTAAAGAACTCTATTTGAATAAGAAAGATTTTCAAAAACAAGAGCACAAATAAATATAACAAAAGCTATTGTAAGTAATTTAGCATTTTTTAAATCTTTAACTTCTCTGTAAAACATAATTATTCCGCCTATGAAAAAAAGTAAGAAAATTGTTCCTATAGTCCATAAAGAAGCATTAGCCCCAGTTAAAAGATAAACAGGACTTATAAAAGAGATACCAAAAGTGCCCCACCACCCTCTAACTCCGAAGAATTCTGGAGGTTGATTTTCACTTACACTTTGACCAAATCTTGTTGTACCAATAGGTGTTTCAAGTCTTTCAATTGTAAAACTTATTAAATCAGTTAAAAATCCAGGTATAATTATTGAAGCAATAATTCCTACTATTGTTAAAGCAATTATACCTGCTCCAAGTTTGAAAAGTCCATCAGGTATTTTTTCAAAATTTTTAGGTTTTTTGATAAATACAGCTATTAAGCTTAAGAATAAAGCTACTAAAGGTATTCTATATTGCATATTCCCTAATATTTCTATTATATTATAACCATACTTAGTTGTTAATAATAAAGTAGCCCCAACTAAAGTAAAGAACCATATACTAAAAACTATTAACTTATTTTTATTTAATTTTTGTAAGACTATCTCAGCAATTATTAATCCAGAAATAAACATATTAGTAAAAAAGAAAAGTCCAGAAGCCCACATTGAAAGACCTGTAAATATTCCACCTAAAATAGCATAAAGATATAACTTCCAATCTCTTTTATTCATTTCATAAGCCTTTACAAAAAATAGAATACCTAAAACCATAAAAGGAAGGAATAAAGGTTCTTTTTCAAGAAAGCCAGCCATGGTCCTAAAGAAAATTGCTTGCGAAAAAGCTAAAAAGCTGGTTGATAATAAAGCAAGGTAATCATCTTTTAGAATTTCTTTAGATAGAAAGAAAAAAGCTATAAGTCCAATTATAAGACAAATAGGAGCATAATAAGATCCTATATCAACTATATTTATATCTTTATTGAACATTCTTGCAATTTTGAGAGCCCACCCAGCAACATAGACAGTTCCGAGATTCTCATCGTGTGAATTAATACCATTAGGATAATATCTTAAAGTATCATTATCTGGAAATTTATTATCAGCTACATCTTGAGCAAGTCTATAAAATAAATAAGGGTCATCAGGACTAATTAAATACTTATGTTCTAAATGAGGAACATTTTGTATTCTAGATCCAAATGCTAAAAGTAATATTATACTTAAAGTTAAGTAAACGAACCATGATTTATGTTTTTTTATAAATTCTATTACTTTATCCAAATCAATATTTATTTCTTCATTTGTTTTCAAATTAATTTCTTCTTCCATTATGCCCACCCAATAATCCAAGGTGTTACACTCACTTCTAATAAAGCTCCAATAATTAAAAGTAATGAAGCTAAAGCAATTAAATCAAGTGAATCTAATAGAATATCATAGAAACGAGGGTCTTTATAATCTCTTCTTATCACTGCAGCAGAGATGATCCCTCCTGCTACAGCACCAAAAAAATAAGCACTTAGTTCTGGAATTCCATGAATTAAGTATCTAAGTAATCCTAAAGAACTTACTTGAAAATAATTAGTCAACAAAGTTATACCAGTAACTTGGCTTATAGTAATTAATTTAGTTTTAATAAAATTACCCATAGCTACAGATAATATAGAGGAATTCCAAGCTAAAATGAAAATAGCTCCAGCTCCATAGAGGAATGAGAAAAGTATTGCAAAAAGGAGTACTTTAAAGTTATTTACTAATATAATTTTGAATCCTTCTTCAGCCGAAACTACTTTCATAGTGCTAGAAAAAAATCCATTAGGCCCTAAAATGCTTTCTATAGTTTCTATTTGTTTTTCGAAGAAAAGTTTAGCATAACTATCTGGAAGAAAAATATAAGCTATCAAAAAGCATATAAAAAATCCTGTGAATAAAAAAGCAAAATCATAGAAAACATCCATATGATCCTTTATAAGAGGTATTTTTTTACTTTTTAAATATTCAATATCTTCTTCTTCCTCTTGGACTAAAACATTTATCATGAGAGGCAAAGCAGCTAAAGAAGTTAAGAATATAATAGATAAGCTAGGATCTGAAGGAAAGATGAAATAACCAAGCACTATAGCTATAACTGCATATAAAATACCTAGAATTATCATAGCTATAGGATTTCTCCTAGCAGTTTTGGGAGTTATTATACTTTCTAAAACCATATAAAACTTTAATAAACTGAAGCATTAAATATATTTTGTTATTTGAAGAAAAATGTAAATATATAGGGCAAAAATTAATAATTACTATAATCTTTTCAAATTTATGGGTATTAACCTTAAACCATTATTAGAAGTAAAAAGTATATCTTTCCAAGAAATATATGGAAAAAAACTTGCTGTAGATGCTTATAATGTTATTATGCAATTCTTAAGCACTATTCGTTTTCAAGATGGAAGACCTTTACAAGATTCTAAAGGAAATATAACTTCTCATTTGAGTGGTCTTTTTTATAGAAATATTAATCTTTTAAAAGAGAATATAAAACCTTGTTATGTTTTTGATGGTTTAAACAAACCCTTTAAAACTGAATTAATTGAAGAAAGAATTAAGCGTCGTAAAGAATCTGAGGAAAAATATAAATCTGCTTTAGAAGAAGAAGATTATGAAAAAGCTTCTCTTTATGCTTCTCAAACTGCTTCTCTTACCCCAGAAATTATTCAAGAATCCAAAGAATTTTTAGAAGCTATGGGTCTTCCTATTGTTCAAGCAAATGGAGAAGGAGAGGCAATGTGTGCTCTTATGGCTAAACAAAATTTAGTTTTTTCAGCTGCTTCTCAAGATTACGATGCTCTTCTTTATGGCTCACCCTTTCTTATAAGAAATTTAAACATAACAGGTAAAAGAAAACTTCCTAAGCAGAAAGCTTATGTAACTATTTCGCCCGAATTAATTAACTTAAATGAAAATCTTAAAAGATTAGACATCTCGCAAGAACAATTAATAACTCTTGCTTTAATTATGGGAACTGACTTTAATCCTGGTATAAAAGGTTTCGGTCCTAAGAAAGCTTTAGATTTAGTTAGAAAATACCCATCTTTTGAAAGAGCTATAAAAGAAGTTAATTGGGATTTTGAAATACCTGCTGATAAGCTCTTTAATTATTTTATGAACCCTCCTGAAAATCCACCTGAAAAACTTGAATGGGGAAAAATTGATGAAGAAAAAATTCTCAAAATAATGGTAGATAAGCATGAATTTTCTGAAGAAAGAATCATAAGTCAACTTAATATTTTGAAAGTTGAAAAAAAGCAAACTGATCTTGATAAATGGATTTGATCTTTCATAAGGCATAAAAAAGATAATTTTCTGTAATTAGATATGGATCTTCTTATAACTCAACCTTGTGGAGTAGATGATTCTTATCAAATATACCCTAAAGAAAGAGTAAAAATAATTTTAGACAAAGCTGAAAAATTACTAAAAGGAAAAAATTATAAGATAATAATAAAGACTAATGATATGTTACTAGCTGAAAAAGAAGGTAAAAAAGTAACTTTGTTTAAATCTGGAAGATTGCTTCTTAGAGGTAATAAAGAAGAAAATATTGTTAAAGAGATGGCTAATGAAATTTATGAATGTATGCAGAGGGATTAATTTGATAGTAATTAAGTATGGTGAAATATGGTTAAAATCTCCTGCAGTTAAAAGGAAATTCGAAAATATCTTAATATACAATATATCTAAAGCTCTTGAAAGTAAAAATATTAACTTAAAAAATATATTTAGAGAAGAATCAAAAATTTACATAAATTCTGATGATGAAGATAAAATTTTACCTTTATTAAATAAAATATTCGGGATTGTTTATTATGCTAAAGTTAATTTGGTCGAAAAAAATATTGAAGCTATAAGAAAAAGTGCTTATGAAATTTATAAAAAATTCTCTGAAAATTTAATTAAAACTTTTAGAATAACAGCCCATAGATCTGATAAAAATTTTAATATGACATCTCAAGAAATAGCTATTGATGTAGGTGCCTTTATAGTTAAAATGACAGGAGCTAAAGTTAAACTCAACGACCCCGATATTAACATTAATATAGCTATTGAAAAAGAAAGAGCTTATATCTTTACTCATACTTATGAAGGTTTAGGAGGCCTTCCTATAGGTTGTGAAGGAAGAATTGTTTGTATTCTAAAAGGAAGAAAAGAAGATCTATTTAATGCTTTCTTATGTGCTAAGCGGGGAAATTTCATAACTTTCGTAAGTGATAAAAAAGATGAGAGTTCAAATAAAGCTTTTATTCAAGTCTTTGAAGAATATTATTTTTGCAAAGATAAGTTAAATTTAATAAGTTTAGATGAAATAAATAAGGAGAATTTAGCTAAAGTATGTAAAGAAGTTAATGCCAATATAATTGCTTCCAATGAATTAAATTGGGATCTTTTTTCAAATGAAGACTATGTTTTAATTATAACTACTTTACCTTTTGAATCGTGGGAAGTAGAAACTTTAACTAAAAAATATTTCGGATGATATTATGGCAAAAGATGATGATTCCCTTTCAAAGTATGCTCCTGCAATAATAATTGCCTTTATTTTACTTTTTACTTTCATTTATTTATTGCAAGTTTATCCTGGGGAAAGAGCTATGGCTTTATCTGGAAATCCTTCAGGTAATACTATTGAAATTATTAATGGAGCTTTTGTACCTAATGAAATTAAAATTCACAAAGGGGCTTCTATTACTTGGATAAATAGAGATAAAATATATCATCAAATAATAGGAATGGATTTTCAAAGTGGGATTTTAAAACCAGGAGGTATGTTTACTCAAAAATTTAATGAAGTAGGAACTTATGTTTACAATTGTAATATTCATCAAAATGAATATGGCAAAATCATAGTTAGTTAGTGATTTTTATGAATGATGTAAGAAATGATTTTACTTTTTTAAAAAGGAAAATTAATGGTAAGAGTATAATTTACTTAGATTCAGCTGCTACAAGTCAAAAACCTAAGGTAGTTATCGATGCTTTGGTTGATTTTTATAATAACCATTGTGCTAATATTCATAGGGGCGTACATAAACTTTCTCAAGAAGCTAGTTTAATGTATGAAGAAGCTCATGAAAAAGTAGCTAAATTTTTAGGAGCTTCAAGTAAAGAAGAAATAATTTTTACAAGAAATACTACAGAGGCTATAAATATAGTAAGTCATGGACTAAACTTAAAGAAAGGGGATGAAATACTTGTTTCTGAAATGGAGCACCATAGTAATATAGTCCCTTGGCAAGCTTTACAAAAAGCAATAGGTATTAAACTTAAATTTATACCTGTAGATAAAGAAGGAAATTTAGATTTAACTTTTGTGGATAAAAATTTATCTGAAAAAACTAAACTTATTAGTATGACTCATGTAAGTAATTTTTTAGGTGTTATTAATCCTGTTGAAGAAATAGGAAAAATAGCTAAAGAAAAGGGAATAAAATTTATGATTGATGGAGCTCAAAGTGCCCCTCATATGCCAATTGATGTTAAGAAATTAAAGTGTGATTTTTTTGCATGTTCTTCTCATAAAATGTGCGGTCCTACTGGCATAGGAGTTCTTTATGGAAAGAAAGAAGTTCTTCAAGAAATTTCCCCTCTTATTAATGGAGGTGATATGATTTCTTCAGTTAGCTATTATGATTATTCTCTTAACAAACTTCCTTGGAAGTTTGAAGGAGGTACTTCAAATATTGCAGATGGTTATGCTTTTGGAATTGCTTTAGATTATCTTTCAAAATTGGGTATGAATACAATTCAAAAGCATGATCAAAAATTAGTTAAATATGCTCTTGGGGAAATTCAGAAAATTAAAAATGTAGAAATTTATGGTCCTATGGATGCTAATAAAAGATGTGGATTAATTGCTTTTAATCTTAAAAATTTTAATCCTCATGATGTAGCAGCTATCATGGATGAGAAAGAAAATATAATGATTAGAAGTGGTTTTCACTGCGTTGAACCTATGCATAGAAAATTAGGTTTAAATGGAAGTGCCAGAGCTTCATTTTATTTATATAACACTTTTGAAGAAATAGATAAATTTTTAGAAGTTTTAAAATATATTTCAAAATAAACTTTCATAGGGGTTGCAAATGGAAAGAAAATATGACTTTGAAAAAATGAAATATTGGTTAAAGCTTTCAGGTCTTTTTGATGAGATTAAAGATTCTAAAGTTCTTGAAACCTTTGTTCTTAAAAAAGGAGATCAAGAAATTTTCTTAAGAAGTGATGGTAGATATCTTATTAAAGGTAAAAAAGATAATATTATTAATACTATTTCTAAAGTAGTTTTGCCTGCTAAATTATGTAACAAATGTAATTCAAATATAATTGAATGTTCAAGTTTAAGATGTAAACAATGTGACGATTTGATATGTGTAAAATATAATGATGGCTTAGAGGCTAGAGAAATAATAAAATTTTTTGATAAGGAAAGTCATTTAGTTTTAGAAAAACTCGTAAATATTGTTGATAAATTTAAAAAAGAATGTGAAGATTTAGAAAGAGATACTTTTTTAGATGAAGTTTCATCTGTAGATTTTTTATCTATTGACAAATTAATTCTTTCAATTCTTTTGAATAGTAAAAATCCAAATGAACTTTCAAAAGGCTTAATTCTTTTAGGTATAAAAGAAAATTTAAAAGATGCTTTTGATGTTTTAATCTCCATTGGTAAAAAGGGGATTAAAAAACAAGATAGAGACCTTTTAGCTAATGTAAGAAATAAATTCGTATCAGCCTTTAATTTAATTAAAAATTATGACGCTATTAGTGCCGTAAATATAAAGGAGGATTATAAACTTATTAAAAAGAATGAAAATGAAATAGTTAAAATTGCTGATGCAGGATATAATATAGTAAAATTATTAAACAAACCTTTTTCTTTTATTAAACAAGATGATAAAGTTTGAAAGAGATGAAACTATAAAAGAAAAAATAAAAGATATAGTTGAAACTCTAAATTTAGATCATATTGATTTAAATCGTTTAAGTTGCGTAAGAAGTAAAGGTAGTGGGGCTAAAAGAACTATTGCCCGTTGTTATGCTTTATCTAAAATATGGCAATTATCTTTAAATCTTCAAGCTCATTATATAATCGAAATAATTTCAGAAAAATATGATAGATTAAGTGAAAGTGAAAAGACCAAGGTTCTAATGCATGAATTATTACATATACCTTTCTCCTTTGGTGGGGGCTTTAAGCATCATGATTATGTAACTAATAAAAGAATTGATGAGTTATATGAAAAATATAAAAAAAATAAAGAATTTTTTAAAATTTAGATTATAGGTGATTAAATGAACTCTTTAGGATATAAAAAAGATAACTTGGAATTAGAATTAGATAATTTAATAAATGAAAGATTAGGCTGTGAAATTAAAACTTATAAAAATTTAGGAAAAAGTGGAAAAGAGAGTTATGAATTAAAAAGTGGATCTTCTTATTATCTTAGAAAAATCTCAAGCTCAAAGACTATTTTTGAAATTAATTTGAATGAAAACGTTACTAGAATTGTTAAAGATTCCTTAGAAAATAAAATTCTTCCTGAAAGTTTATGTGAAATTTTCATAAAAGATTATTTATCTTTTAGATCTGAGAACATTCTCATTTATATCTTTCCTGAAAAGGAAGGAAAATTCAATTCAGAAAAAAGTATATTTGAACCAACTATTTATCGCTTTGAGAAAAAGATAGATAATGAAACTTCTTCAATTTTTCCCCTTTTTATAGGAGTTCATCAAAAATTAAGTAAAAAATATATTGAAAAATTAATCAAAAATTATTTTGATTCTTCTAAGATTAATAGTTACATAAATGAATCTAATAATATAATTGTCCTTGATAAAGAAAAAATTGAAGTTCTTTATTTTAAAAGTTTAGATTCTTACTTAAACCAGCCCTTAGAAATATTAAATAAGATCCAATAGTCTTTAGTGACGGAGATGAATTTTTCTATAATACTTCTATTTTGAATTCTTTCTCAGATATAATTAATAAATATCCTACGATTGAAAAATTCATAGATGAATTATTTTATAGCAAAAAAAGTTCTTTTATTAAACAGCAACTTTTGAATCAAAAAGGTCTTTTAGATATAAGAATATATGAAGATAAAATTGGATCATATTATATGAATTTAAATTTTATTAGAAAAGATGGTAAAATTTATGGAATTACTTATAATGACTCATTAGACATATTAAATCTTGAAGAAATTAACAAATCTGAAATAGGTGAATTACCTCCAAGTTTTAAAGAATATCAAAGAAAGTTACAAATTAATCAATTGTAAACCATTCTTTTAATTTTTCATCTTCTAATTTTAATAATCGTGTTCTTAATCCGGCATCAAGATATCCCCAAGAAATATTTAAAGCTTCAAAGGCAGAAACTAAATCTTCTTTTTCTAAAAAATGAGAAGTATCCTTAAAGTATGTTTTAGCCATTAAAAGGAGATCATCGCCTTTGGAATCAATAGCATATATTTTTGGAAGAGCTAAATCTAACTTTTCATAAAATCTCTTTATTTCCTTTCTTAATTTTTCAACAATTTCTTTTTCATTCAAAGCGGGGTAAGGGAGTTGAACCCCTCTATTCCGCTCTGCAGGCGGACGCATAACCGATCTGCCAACCCCGCTTATACTTAAAATAAAAATTAAATGATTTTTAAATTTTCTTTAATTTTTGTCCATCCGCTGTATCATCTACATTCCAGCCCAATTTCTTAATTTCTTCTCTTATTCTATCAGCTTTAGCCCAATCTTTTTGTTTTCTTGCTATTTCTCTTTCTTTGACCAAATCCATAATTTCATCAGGTATTCTTAATCTTTCATAATTAATTACTTTGAATACGGTATCTATTTTGTTCATAAAATCTATAACCTCTTGGGTATTTTTTGAATTCATTTCTTTTTTATCCATCATAATATTTATTTTCTTTACAAAATCATGAATAATAGTCCATGCTTTAGGCGTATTTAAGTCATCATCCATTACCTTTTCAAATTCTTTAAGAGTTAAAGCGATAATTTTAGGTATATTTTTATTGTATTTAACTTCGGCCTTATACTGATCTAATCTTTGCATGAATTCTACTAACTTTTTCAAACTTATCTCAGCATTTTTAAGAGCTTCAAAAGTAAAGTTAATTTGACTTCTATAATGAGCATTTAAAAATAAGTACTTTACTGCAAGAGGATTATATCCTTTTTCTATTATATCTCTAAGAGTATAAAAATTTCCCAAAGATTTAGACATTTTTTGCCCGTTTACCATTAAAAACCCATTATGAATCCAAAAATTAACCCATTTTTTTCCAGTTACCCCTTCTGTTTGAGCAATTTCATTTTCATGATGAGGAAAGATAAGATCCTCTCCTCCAGAATGAATATCAAAGTGTTCTCCTAAATATTTAGTGCTCATAGCTGAACATTCTATATGCCAACCAGGTCTTCCTTTACCGAGCTCTGTTTCCCAATAGGCATCTCCATCTTCAGGATCCCAAGCTTTCCATAAAGCAAAGTCATGAGCATCTTCTTTAGTGTAACTATCTTGTTTAACTCTAGCTCCTGCTTTAAGATTTTCAAATTTAATTCCAGATAATTTGCCATATTTTTTGAAACTTGATATCTTATAATAAATAGAGCCATCTTCTCCTCTGTAAGCATGACCTTTTTCCATTAATTTTTTGATCATAGTTACCATATCATCTATATGTTCTGTAGCCTTGGGTATAATATCAGGAGGATCTATTTTCATGGAAGCTAAATCTTCGAAGAAATAAGGAATATATTTAGCTGTTAACTCTCTGAAATTTATCCCTTCCTTTTTTGCTCCAGCTATTATTTTATCTTCAATATCAGTTATATTAGAAACATAAATTACTTTATAACCTTTAAATTTAAGATAATTTCTTAATAAGTTACTTTGAGTTTCTTTAAGAAAGTTACCTAAATGGACATAAGTATAAATAGTTGGCCCACAAGAATAAAATCTTACTTCTTTATCATAGATCGGTCTGAATAATTGCTTTTTTCTCCCCATTGTATTAAAAAGTCTCAGAGTCATATTTTCACTTTTAATAACTTTGGGGGCTCAGCTAAGCTACCCTGCTCTTCACAGTTTCCTCAGAGGGTGTCATTCACTAAGCCATCTGCCCCAATTTATTCAATTAACTATACTTTAAAATATTTATCTTGTTTTTATTTATAATATGGAATGGTATCTAAAATTTGGCTTTTTTGGATTATTAATTGTAATAAGTACTCTTTATACCATGAATTATTATTTTGATTATATGATTAAAAGCAAAGATTTAGTTCTTTCTGGAGTTTATAATTATAAGACACCTCCTTTACCTAATTTAGCTGTTATGTTTTTCTTCACTGGTGTTTCCGGTTATATTACAACTAAATATTTTTATGAGAAGTTCAAAGATAAGAAAACTATAAAAGCTAAAAGAAAATAATTGAAATTATGGAAGAACCTAAAAGTATGGATGAATGCTCTTTTTTTACTAGAAGAATTTTAGATGGCACTGGTACTAAAGTAACTGCTTGGGTCTATAAAGGACAAAAAGTAGTTAATATTAAATATGAATGTTCCGCTTGTGGTCATAAAGGAGAACTTACTCAAGAGTATAAAAAACCTATAACCTTTAATTGTCAGAAATGTGGGGTTGAAATAGTAGTAATGCCTCTTAAAAGTAAAATTAGAGGCGCTAAAAATAAATAATTTTTATATACTTAAATTAGAAATTACTTCACTTGAGTTAATTGTTGAAGAATTTTTGGGTATGCTTGTATATCTTAATGTTAAAATGTCTCCCTCTTTAGGAAGGTAGGTTCTAAGATCTTTTATTTCTTCAACACTTAGACCTGTTCCTTTGTAAATTTTCCATTCCTGCCTTTCTGTTTTACAATAGCTATTTATACATTTTATAGAACCATCCTTTTCAAAGGATATTTCGCTAATGTACCCAGCTAAAGAAGAAATGAAATCCATATCTTTGTATATCTTTATATTTTCCCTATAGACCATGTTAGGCATTCCAAAATCTACTTCTAAAGTTATTGTAGATTTTTTAGTGAATAAAGATGTACCTGTGACAAATATAGACCCTAAGAATATTAAGATTAAAGCTATAGTTATTATTTTATTTTTGTCAATTTTGAAATTTTTTAAATCCATATCAATTTAAAATTAAATTTATCTTTAAATGTTTTTTGTAGTTCTAAGTAAATTTTATAAATAAGAATATCTACTACTTGGAGACAACTTTTAAATATCCTTAATTGAAGTTAAAACCGAAAAGTTTATAAATAACCTTTTTTACTTTTAAGTAACAAAAAGGTGATAATTATGAAATCATCCAAAAGTAGTAATAAACAAAATACCACTGAAAATGATACACCAAAACAAGATAGATCAGCTGCTAAAAATCTTGCGAAATTTTTAGATACTCTCTTGAAATCATATGAAATTGAATCTGAAGATGGTTCACCTATTTCTTTAAAAAGTCTCTTAGATGGGAGTATAACAGATAAGGAGAAGTTAAAAGTTATTGTCAGAGATTTATATGATGGAGAATTACCTTCTGATTTTGATCCCGATTGTATTTGTTATAAAAGTGATAAATTTGATCCTGAGAAAGTTGTTCAACAAGTCATTGAACCACTTATTGTAAAAATATGTATAAATGAAGATGAAACCGACCTCTTAAAAAGTGAATATAACCAAGTACAGGGTAATCATGAAATTTTTAGAAACGTTTATGGTGCTGATGAATCTTTAGCTAATAAAGAACAAGAATTATCTTTTAAAGAACAAGCTTATGATAAAAAAGAGGGAGAGTTAGAAAAAAGAAAAGCTGAATTAGAAAAAGAGTATCAACAAAAACTTAGTGACTTAGAGAAATATTACGCAAACTATGATGAGTTACTATCTAATAGAGAAAAAGAATTAATCTCTGAAAAACAAGCTTATAATACAAGAATGAAAGAATTAGAGCAAGCTTATGCTAAAAAAGAGGAAGAGTTAAAGGCTGAAAAACAAGCTTATGATACAAAACTGGAAGAATTGGTAAATAGAGAAAGAGAATTAGAAAAAAGAGAAGTTGAATTAGACTCTAAATTTCAAGACTATAATAAAAACTTAGAAGAATTAGCTGATAAAGAACAAGAATTATCTTTTAAAGAACAAGCTTATGGTACAATGAAAGAATTATTAGAAAGAAAAGCTGAATTAGATTCTGAATTTCAAGACTTAATAAAAAACTCAGAATATTTATCAAGTAGAGAACAAGAATTATAAAAATGCAGAAAATTCACAGAATAGAAAATCAAAGCATAATCAATCGAAAAGTTTATAAATAAGTATAGTCACTATTTAGTAATTAAAAATCAATAGGGGTGATTTAATATGTCTAGTAGTAAGAAAGGTAAAAAAGAAAAGGAGGAAGTTCCAGATAATTTTAATGATAAAGAGAATAATAAAAAAATTAAAAACGGGTTAAATCATAACAAGGGAATAGCCAATATAACCTCCACAACTATTGGATCCCAAAATTCTAAAAGTGGTGATGGAAATCCTTCTTCAGATGGATCTAATCCTGGAAATAACATTTCAAGTGTAAATTCGGTAGAACATTATGATGGTTTTGCTAATGGAAAAGAATATTATAAATTAATAAGGGAAGGGGAGGATGCTTACTTAAATAAGTATAGTGTTAAAAAAGATAAAAAGAGGAGTAATGAAGGTCAACCACTATTTAGAATTAAAGAGGGGATTAAGCTACCAAAAGATGCTATATCCACCATTGAAACTTTGTTGGGTGAAAGGATTAGACCAGAAAGCTTATGTGAAAATTTAATTAATAATAGCTCATATTCTTATAGTGATGACAGCTCAAAAAAATCAATAACAATTATACCTTTAGATACTACTGGTAATAACTTCGAAAGTGGAACATATATGCCAAATGTATATAAAATTCTAGTTACAGATGACACAGATTTAGATAAAAGGATAATTAAAGAAGATTACATTTTAATTGGAGCATATAAGAAAGAATTAGTTGAAAAAGAAGGCAATAGTGATGGAGATATAAAGAGAATAGCTATTATGTATTTAAGTAATTACAATAAACATCCTGAAAATTTTGATAAAAAAAGAAAATTGGTATTATTTAAACGGGGTAGAGATGTTGAGATAAAAGATATAGATAATAACGAAAAAGATATAGATAATAACAAATATGGATATTTAGGAGACTATTTGAATACTTTTATCAACAATTATCGAACTAAGAAATCTCAAACTTCAGAACCCATAATTCAACCTTCAGAAACTCCTGCATCTCCTCAGCCATCTTCAAATCTAGAATCTAAAATTGAAAGTGGTAAAGAAACAAAAGACGATAATGCCATTTATAGTGAATCATATAAGAGTATGTATGAAAACTTAGAAAAAGAATATGATAAATTAAACGAGCGATATTCTGATTTAGAAAAGAAAATAGAAGAAGATAATAAGAAGATCAAGGAGTTAATAGAGCTTATAAAGGCATATAAAGATTTAACAGATGAGTGGCAAAAGGCGAGTCAAAATTTAAGCAAAGAAGGACCTAGTAACTTAGAAGGGAAACCCCAATCATCTCAATCTCAAACAAATCAATCTCCAGAAAATCCATCATCTCAACCTCAAATAATCCAACTACCTAAAAAATCAATATCTGAGTACATCTTGAACGGACTAAATAAAAGTAATGGACTATATGAGATAACTTATAGACCTATAAATAACAAAAGTAACAATAAAGAGTATGATATAGTTTGTAAATTTGATTTCAAAAAAGGTAAAAAAGTAGTATCAACATCTGCTGATGGAAAAGATAGTTATGATGAAGAATATAAAGGATTTATTAGTACACTTGAGACTGCTCTTAGTGAGTATTATACATCAGAAAGAAAAGACGGTTTATATCAAAAAACCCTAGGCGAAGTTTTTAAAGCATTAAAAGAAGATGAAGGTCTTAAAAACCAACTTAAAGGCATAAATGCAAAATCTGTAAATATAAAAATAGGTAAATTTGAAGGTAGTGAAGATTATTACATAAAGGATTTATACATTGAAAGAGATAACTCAGGATTTTTCGGATTTTTCAGAAAGCTCTTTGGAAAAGGTTATCTTAAGCTCGATTATGATCTAGGTAGAACTAATTTTTATTTCGAAAATGTTAAAAGAGATATAGCAAAAAACTATACAAATGCAGGACTTGAAGGTTATCAAAAAGAATTATTCAGTTCTCAACCAAAATTTCGTCAAAAGACATTAGATGAAATTGAGTCAGCATCACCTTTAGCTCAAGTTGTGTTAAATGGTGAAAATACTGCTCAATGGGACTAATTAGAAAAAACACTTAATCTAAAGGAGTAGTACATAAAATAGTTCGCATAGTCAATAAATACATATCTTTCATTAACAACTCAAACAGAAACTAAGAGAATACTTCAATCCAAAGGGAGACTAAATCTCACAAAAATTACTTTTTAATCTTTTTTTAAAAAAAGTTACTTTTTTAATTCTTGATATTCTTTAATTATTCATAAAAATTAGGTATTGTGATTTAAAATGGTAGTTTTTACTGCTTTAGGAGGGATATTTCCATCCATATGGGAAGACGTAAAATCAGCTCTTGTTTCTACTTCTCCAGATATAGCTCCTTATGTTGGAAATTATATTATTTTACTTATTGTCTTTTTTATAATTGTATTTATAATATTTAGACAAAGGATTGTCCCTGATCTTCTTAATATAAAAGAAGGGACTCAATTGAATTCTGCATCTTTTATATTCTCTTTAGCTTTCACTTTACTAGTATTTTTTTCTGGTGTTTTAAAACCTTTAGCAGTCTATTCTGCAACAATTATTTTACTTTTAATAGTTCTTTTAATCGTTTACGGAATTATGAAACTTATTAGAAGAGTAGGCGGCATTTCAAGTGGAGGAACCTCAGGTGGAGGCGGTGGGGGAGGACGTATAACTATAAAAGAAATTGAAAGGCGAGAAAAAGAAACTGAAAAAGATGTCAAAAAGATTAGAGAAGATGAAGGTCGAATTAAAAAGGGTTTTAATGCTCTTAGAGGTCATTTAGCTGATCTTGCTAATTTTGCTAAATCAGGTGGTTATAAGAAAGAAACACGTAAAAAGATGGAAGAGAAAGCTAAATTAATTGGGGAATATGTAGACGGTCTATTAAGAGAAATTGGAAAATGTGAAAAACATTTTAATGAGCTTAAGAATGTTTGGTCTCATCCTAGTCTTGAAAAAGAATTAGCTGATCTAGAAAGCTTAATTAAAAACTTGAATACGGCCGTTGCTCCTCTAAGGGTGAATTTTAAAAGTAAGGTTGTTTATTATTTGTCTCACTATAATTATAAGGGATTAGAAATTTATATCACCACAACTGAACGACTTATTGTAGGTGTAGAAGTTACAATTGAGGAGATAGATAAAAGACTTGAAGAAATAGACAAAGAAAGCGAAAAAGCTTTTGAAGAAGAGAAAAAAATTGAATCTAAAACTGACCAGATAATAAATGAAGTTGAAAGACTACATCAAAAAATTATAGATGCTGAAAATAAGATTGAAAAATTAAAAGTGCATAGTAGCTTTGAAAATGATAAAACTAAATTAAATAACTCCATTGAAGATCTCAGTAGAAGATTACTAACTTTTAAGGATAATCTTAAACTTAAAAAAGAGGAATTTTTATCAAAATATGATTATAAGGGTTTAGAAAATTATATTGCTGAAATACAACCTTATATTGTAGGTATTGAAACATTTGAGCTTAATAAAATATTTTCAGAAATTGAAAGAATATCCAAAGAAAGCGAAAAAGCTTTTGAAGAAGAGAAAAAAAATAGAACCTAGCATTTCTTTAATAAAGAAAAAAATAAAAGAAACATTTGAAGAAATCGAAAAAGTTAAAAAGAAATTTAATGACCTTTATGAAAATCATCATATTGCTGTTGAAGGGGATTTAAATTATTTGAGATCAGAAAAATTTTCAAATATTCTAGAAATGAAAGAGATTTTAGAAAAATTTGATGATGATGTTAAGTTTTACAGGGAGCGAGGATTGTCAGAGTTAGGTAAATGTATTGATGATACAAAAGAAAAGATCGATGCGGTAAAATCATGGATTGAAGATTTAAATAAAAAATTAGAAGAATTATCCATCGAGAGCATGAAACATTTTGAAACAGATAAAACGAATTTTTAAATGGATTAAAGCCTATTAAGAGCGAGCTTAGAAAATTAAAAAGTAAAATTACAAAATATAAAGGGAAAACAATCATTGATTTAAGTAAACATAGTGAAGAGTTTGAAAAAATTTCAAATAAGACTCTCGAATTGAGTAAGAAAAATGAACTATCTAATGAAATAAAAGCAAAATTAAGTGGATATCATAAAACTTTTAAAGAATTTAAATTGTCATCTATCTCTGATAAAGATTATTTTGTTAAGTTTTTAGAAAACTTCAGACTTTATATTAGAGAAATTTTATTAAACATAAATGGAGAGATTAAAGGATTACAAAATTTTAATAACGAATTGAGATCTCAATTAAAATCTGATGTAGAATCAGTAAGCATAAAGAGAGTTATAGATGCTGAAAAAGAGTATTCTGAAACTATAAAAACATATGAAAAAATTAAAGAGGGAATTGAACGTGTGGAAAATTTATCACAATCTTTAACGATTGGTGATCTTGAAGGAAAAAAGAAAAGTCTTGAAACGCGTTCTCTAATAAAAGAGTTAAATAAACTGAGAGATAGCATAAGGCATGGAGTGCAAGAATATAAAATATTAATTACTACTGGTGAAGAACAGCAAAATTTCCTCAGTAAACTATCAGAAGGAGCAAAAATACTTGAAGATTATGTTCTTAAAGAAGATTCAAAAACACTTAAAAAGAAATTACCACTTTTTTATAACGGGATTAAAGCTTATATTACTGAGTTATCAAAAAAGATTTCGAAAATGCATAAAACTCAAGAAACACTTAAACATATTATTTCAAAGTATAAAGATATAGGATTTTATTCTAAACAAGCAAAGTCTATTCAAGAGTTATTAGATACTTTGGAATCTCATAGGGTACAATTTGTGGATCTCATTAGACTAGTTAATGCTTTAAAAAACAAGGTTCAAGAAACTGCTGAACCCGCCTTTCTTGACATTCTCAGACCACATGTTAATTTTATTCATGAAACTCTTCAAAGCTTACCTGACGCACCCTCCGAATTAGGACACATAAGAGAGGGACTCATAAAATCATTTCAGGTGAATATATGGCAAAAATTGATAGCCTTTAGAAAAGGAGCATTAGAGTTTAATGAGCTTAAAGAATTTATTTATAGTTTTGAAAAATCAATTTCAGACGCTGAAGGGAAAGTTAAAAACTTATATAAATCCTAAAAATCTGAAGTAAATTATGGCAGAATCATTTTTAATTCGTGGAATAGAAACTTTGAAAGAAATAGGCTTCTTTGATTTTTTCCTTCCTTTCCTACTTTTCTTCTCTATCATTTATGGAGGTCTTGAAAAAACAGAAATTTTTGGCAAAGGAAGAAGAGATATTAATTCTATTGTTGCTTTTTCAATTGCTCTTTTAGCTTCCACTACAGGAGTAGTTATTAAAGCTTTTGGAAAATTTGTTCCTTGGGTAGGCTTCATTGCTTTAGTTGTAGTTTCTTTTGTTATGATTCTCGCTTATATTCATGGGGATTTCTCTTCACTTTTAAAAAATCCATTCTTTATAGCTCTTGGCTTTACCTTTTCAATTTTAGGACTTTTCCTTGCTCTTTTCTTTGCTCTCGGATGGAATGTAAAACTCAGAGAAATGGGTTTTACTGATTTAGATATGTTTTTAACTATAATCTTCTTTATAATAGTAGTATTTGTCTTTGTACCTAAGTTAGCTTCAAAGATGAAGTCATCAAAAGAAGGTGGAAGTGAAAATAATTAAAGGTGTTAAAAATGGTGGTTAATAGTGCTACATCGGCAGGAACTCTTCAAGAGAGTTATATATTTTCATTGTTAGTTCAATTATGGGAAGTAATGAAAGCTATGGTTCCTATGGGCATAGATCCCAGATGGTTCTGGACTGTTCTGGCTATAACTTCCTTTTTTGTTTACTTTCTATTGTTAAAAGTCCCACCCTTTTCAGAAAATAAAGATAAATGGTGGTTTGCTGGCATAGTTGCTTTAGTTATTGCTTATTTCACTGCTAGTTCAGCTTATGTAACTGTAATTATTTCAAGATTTTTCCCAAATATAGGATTAGTTCTTATGATTGCCTTAGGATTTTTCATTTTCATGGCTTTTATAAGTGAAAATGCTCTTGCAAGTGGGAGTAAATTCCGTGCTTGGATAGGTATCATTTTATTAGGTGTTGTGATTCTTGTATCTTACTTTTCATCAGCTACTGAGTTAGCTGCAAGAGGTTTAATCCCCAAAGGATATATTTTCGGTTTTTCATTTTGGGATATAGTCCTTTTAATAGTTATAATTTTAGTAGCCGGAGCTTTAATTAATACTTTAATACCTTCACAAGCTGGACAACAAGAAAGTGTAGTTGATAAATTTGTTAAGATATTTCAAGGAGGAAAATAGGGTGTTATAAATGGCAACTTTAATAGAATCTTTGCCCTTTTTTTCAGATATAACTGATTTTTTTATCCCCTTTTTACTAGTTTCAGCTGTGACTTATGGTTTTTTAATGAAGTCTAAATTCATATCAGATAAAAGCGATCTTAATGGCTTAGTTGCTTTGGGCATAGGCCTTTTAGTTGCTATGTCAGGTGTAGCTAAATTCATAACTAAAGTAACTCCTTTATTTGCTTCTTTATTTATTATTATATTTCTAATTTTAATGGTCTTCTTATTTTTCAATATACAAGATAAGATAACTTTTGATTGGTTAGGAGAAAATAAGCCTATTGTTTTTATTTTAGTAGGTATATCTATTATCTTTGTATTTTATGCTGTTGGTTCTCTTTATGGCCCTAATTTTTATAAAACAGGAGTTGGTGGTTCAGAAGTAACTTCGCCAACTTCTGTTGATTCAGAAGGCAATCCTGTTGTTTTAGGTCCTGATACTTGCGATTTTAGTACTTTATCAGGTATGAGAGCAGTTAGTTGTATGTTAGGGCACCCTAAAGTTATAGGCACTCTTCTTATGCTCGGTTTAATGGCTGTAGCAGCCTTTTTTATAATTTATGTACCTAGTTCACCTAAAAAGTGAATTATTTTTTCATTTTTTCTACTATATCTCTAAGAGATTTAATTTCTTCTGATAAACTTGGAATTAACTTTCCCATTATTTTTTCAACAGCCATCATTTCAGTATTTACATCTTCAAGAGTTTTTTGATAAGATTCTGATTTCCCTATCAAACTCTTTGAAAGGTCATCTATTCTTAAATTGCTAGCATTAACTTGATCAGAAAGATTTTTTACCTTTTCTTCCAACTTAGCTTTCCAAGCTTCTAATCCAGCTAATTTTTCTTCAACTGTTTTCCATTTATCTTCAATTATACCTTCAATTATCCTTTGAAGTTCATCTACTACTTGTTCTACATTTACTCCTTCTGTACTTGTAGGAGCACTTTCAGGAGGTTTAGGTGGAGGCGGTACTTCTAAAGGAGGTATTTCGTTTGTTGGTTTTTCAAGTTCAGGTATTGGAGGCACTGCTTCTAAGTTCATATCAGGTAAAGGAGGTATTTCAGGAATACTTTCTGCGCCTTCAAGATTTACTGCTTCTTCAGGTGGTTGCTCCATCATCGGTTGAATGGGTGGGGCGACAGATCCTTTAATTTCAGCTTGAGTTAACGCATCTCTTATTTGAGTAAGAGAATAACCTTGGCTTTTCAAATAACTTACTATTTGTTGATTATTATATCCTTGTGATTTCATAGTAAGAACTTGAGAAACTGGAATTCCTTTATCTTCTTCCTCAACTTTTTTTGCTCCAAATAACATAATATATACACCTCATTTTTTATTTTTAAATTTTAATATTTCATCATTAATAAGTTTAATAACTTCTTCTCTTGTTACTATCCTTGTAACATCTAACATATCTACATATTTTTCTAAAAGTTTTACATCATTTAATTTTGCCATTTGGCTCATTTCTTTAGTCATTCTTCTTATAATTTCTTTAATTTCATCTAAATCTTTTCTAAAAGCTTGTATTTCATTAGTGTTTTCCTTTATACTTCCTTTGATATCTTCTATTTTTTTAAGATAAGTTTCATCTATAATTTGTATTTTTTCTCTTACTTGTTTAAGTCTTTCTTCAAGAAGTCTGGATCTTTCACTTGATGCAGCTATCTCTTTTCTTAATCCTTCAAGTATTTCTAAAAGAGCACTAGGCGTTAAAGTTTTGTTTTTATGCACTTCTGTTTCCATTTACCTGCACCTACAAAATTATATAATCCTTAAGAATATAAATATATTTATAGAATATTTATAAAAATATAAGTTTATGCCTTAGGTGAAGCTTTGGAAGAAGATAAATGTTTTAAATATACTGTGGAACATGATGGAACTGAAACTAATTTAATAATAAATACTATAGGGTGTCCTTTCTATCCTTCTTTAGAAGATAGCGAAATAACTATGGAAAAAACTATAAATATAATTATAGAAACAGGTGCTGTTTCTACTATTACTTTTGAAGCAGAGCGTCATTATATTTATCCTTTTGAGCAAGTTGAATATCTTAATGAGATAGCTAATCTTTTTACTTATCTTATAAAAGAGAAAGATATTCTTAATATAAATAATCTTGTTTCTTATGAATGTAGAGCTTATCTTCCTGAGCGTCTTAACTTAATTAGAAAAATAGTAATGTCTCAATTGAAAAGAGATCCTATTGGAGCTTATGTTTCTGCTATAAGAGCTCTTCGCGAACAAAAAGCTAAAGCTGAAATGTCTAAAAATCCTAAATGTTTCGAGCCTTTTATTAAAATTCTTGAAGAAATTATATCTTCTTTTGAAGAGACTAAATTAATTAAAGCAGTTAAAAATGGACTTACAGGTTATAAAATAGGGGATAGAGATCTTTATTTTAAACTTTTTGAACCCTTTATAAGACCTAATTTTATGTATACTCGTCTTCAAGCTGAACCACCAACTATGGCTGAAGATGTAAGATCTTATACTATAGGAAAGAATTTGAAATCTTTCGTTTCTATCTTAAGAATTCCTAATCAAGTAAGATTAAGATATCATATAAATCCTCCAGAGTTTCAACTTAATGAAGATGAATATATTCTCCTTGATGAAGTAAGAAATGTTATGTCTAAATTTAAACCCAAAGAAGAAGAATTTATAGATCCGTCTAGAATTCGCTCTATTTTTTTTAATATTGCTAAAGATTTACTTGTTCAAGTTGCTAAAGAAAAAGGTCTTCAATTGCCTTATGATAAAATAGAAATGTTAGCTAATATTTTAGTAAGATTAACTGTTGGTTTTGGAATGATTGAAGTTCTTTTAGAAGATCCCCTTATTGAAGATATTTATATTAATTCACCTGTTGGAAATATCCCTATTTTTGTTAAACATGCAGACTTTGGTGAATGTGAAACTAATATAATACCTAATCGAAAAGAAGCAGAAGCTTGGGCTTCTAAATTTAGATTAGTTTCAGGAAGACCTCTTGATGAAGCTAATCCTGTTTTAGATACAGAACTTGTAATTCCTGATATTGCTGAAGCAAGAGCTTGCGTAATTCAAAATCCTCTATCTCCAGGAGGTTTTGCTTTTACTTTTAGACATCACAGAGAAAAACCATGGACTCTTCCTTTACTTATGTATTATAAATCTATTTCTCCTATTTCTGCAGGCTTAATTTCTTTTCTTGTTGATGGAGCAAGAACTATGTTAATAGCAGGAACTCGTGGAAGTGGAAAAACTTCTCTTATGTCTGCTATTATGGTAGAAATAATGAGAAAATATCGTGTTATCACCGTTGAAGATACTTTAGAACTTCCAGTTTCAGCTCTTAAAGATATAGGCTTTAACATTTTACCTTTAAAAGTTCGTTCAGCTATAGTAGGTGAAAAAGCTGAATTATCTGCTGATGATGGAATAAGAACTTCTCTTCGTCTCGGAGATTCAGCTTTAGTCATAGGTGAAGTAAGAAGTGTTGAAGCAAGAGCTCTTTATGAATCTATGAGAGTAGGTGCTTTAGCTAATGTAGTTATGGGTACTATTCACGGAGATTCTCCTTACGGAGTTTTCGATCGTGTTGTAAATGATTTAGAAGTACCTAGAACTTCTTTTAAAGCAACAGATATAATTATGATAGCTAACAAAATAAAAACACCTGACCAATTAAGTGAAATTAGAAGAGTAACTAGCATTACTGAAGTAAGAAAAGAATGGCAAGAAGATCCTTCTCTTGAAAATGGTTTTGCAGATTTGATGAAGTATAATTCAAAAACAGATTGTCTCGAACCGACTAAAGATCTTATAGAAGGAAATTCTGATGTTGTAAAATCTATAGCAAGTAGAGTTAAAGAATGGGTTGGAAATTGGGATGCAGTTTGGGATAATATAGTTTTAAGAGGAGATATCAAGAAAATGCTTGTAGATTATGCTGTAAAAGTTAATGCTATAACAGGTAAAAAGGGCCTTTTAGAAGCTGAATTTGTAGTTGAAGCTAATGATATGTTCCATCATATTTTTTCAAAGCTTAAAGAAGAAAAGGGTTATCCAGATTCAAAGGAAGTACTTAAAGAATTTGAATATTGGCTTAAGAAAAGAATAAACTCTTATGTGACTGAAAATGGCATCTAAAAATATTGAAGAACTTGCAAAAAAACTTTATCAACGTTATTCAGGTAGTGAGGAGTCTGGAGAAGAAATAACCTCTCGTGAATTTAAGATCTTTTCGGGAGTGGGAGTTTTAAAAAAGCCAACTTGGTATGAAAAAGTTTGTAAATGGAGTGGAAAACTCTTTAAATATTCTGTATCTAAAGATGAGAAAGAAGAGATTGATAATATCCTTCATTCTTTCAATATGGATATTACCGCTGAAGATACTCAATCTTTTGCTATAATCTTTCTTTTAGCTGTGGTTATTTTAGGAGGAATTTCTGTCTTTTTTAGCATTCTTTTTTCTTTAGTAATCTTTTCATTAGGTACCTTTGGATTCTTTTATTTTAAGAATTATCCTCAAAGATTAATGAACATTAGAAGAGCTAAAGCTTCTACTGAGATAATTTTAGCCGTTTTATATATGGTAATTTATATGAAAATAGTATCTAATCTTGAATCAGCTCTGCGTTTTGCTGCTGAAAATTTAGAAGGTCCTTTAGCAACTGATTTTAAGAAACTTATATGGGATATATCTAATAAAAAATATACAGGAGCTATTGAAGCTTTAACTGATTATGTTGAAAAATGGAAAAAATATAATGAAGCTTTTGTAGATTCTATATATCTTCTTCAAACTTCTTTAGTACAAAAAAGTGAAGATAGAAGACTTATGTTACTTGATCAAGCTCTTAAAAGAATTTTAGATGGCACTTATGAAAGTATGGTCCATTATGTTAATGATTTGAGAACGCCTGTCTCAGCTATTTTTATGTTAGGTATAACCCTTCCCATTTTAGGATTAGTAATGCTTCCTTTAATAGGTGCCTTCCTTGCCGGAGTTGTTTCTACTTCAGCTCTTTTTATTTTTTATGATGTTCTTCTTCCAGCCTTTGTTATTCTTATTATAATGCAAATTTTAGCTACTCGTCCAAGTGCCTTTGGTCAAGTTGATGTATTTTCTCATCCTTTGGCTCCTCCTAAAGACCATTTTATCTTTATGAAAAGACCTGTAAAAGCTATTTTTCCAGCTATTTTAGTTTTTCTCATCTTACTTACTCCTTATGCTATTTATTTTTTCACTTTGCAAGATAATTTGAACCCGAAAGAATTGGATGTTGTATTTTCTTTATTTTTCATATTTTCTATTGCAGGAGGAATTTCTACTTATGGTTATTTAGCAACTAAAGATTTTCTTAAGATACGCCAACAAATAAAAGATGTAGAAAAAGACTTTTCTTATGCTATTTTTCAAATAGGTAATCGTCTTGCAGAAGGAGTTCCAGCTGAAATAGCTATGGTAAGAACTGCTAAGACTATGAAAGAATCAAAGATTTCAAATTTCATTAAAATAATTGCTAACAATATTCAAAAATTAGGTTTTGATTTGAAAAGAGCAATTTTTGATCCTAAATATGGGGCTCTTGCTTATTATCCTTCTTCTCTTGTTAAAAGTGTGATGAAAATTTTCTTAGAATCAACTAAAGAATCTCAAGAAATTGCTTCTGCTTCTCTTAATCACGTTTCTAATTATCTTCTTTCTGTTCATCAAATAGAAGAAAAAATAAAAGATGTCCTTTCAGAAACTATTTCAACTTTGAAATTTCAAAGTTCTTTTATTGCTCCTTTAATTTCTGGAATAATTGTAGGTTTAACTTCTATGATAATGATAATTCTTTCAGTACTTGGTAAGAAAATATCAGGTCTTTCTTCTGCTACAGCTTCTCCTGGTGCTGGAGTTGCTGGTTTATCTGCTTTTGGGTTCTTTGAAATAAGTAATACTATTCCCCTTGCTAATTTTCAAATAATTGTAGGTATTTATCTTATAGAAATAGTAATAATATCTGTAGTTTTTGCAAGTAAAATAGAAAATGGTGATGATTATCTTTATGAAAGAAGTACAGTAGCTAAAAGTTTAATGGTTGCTATGGCAGTTTATTTTGCCATAGCTTTAATAGTTACCATTGCCTTTTCAGCTTTGGCCAAATTAGCTATAGCCGTAGGTGAATTTTAATGAATAAAAAAGCTATAACAGATTTTATTTCAACTTTGATTTTAGGCAGTATAGCTATTTCGGTTATTTTTATGGGTGTTTTTTATTCTTATAAAACTCTTGCTTGTTATTTAGGTGCTGATTTAAGTCAAGTTAGTTTAAAAGTTGGAAATCCTGGAAGATTTAATGAACAATCTCTTAGTTTAAATGTATTAAACAAAGAAATTAATCTTTCTTATTGTAATAACACTTGCTTGCTTAATAACTATGATAAATATTGCAGTGATAAAAACTCTGAAGCTTGTTTGATTAAGTGTTCTAATCTTTATAATGGTAATAAAAGTAGTTATGATAATAGTTGTCCAGATAATTGTAATAATAATAATAATGATTGTCTTACTTATTGTACTACTAAATCTTGCGTTTCTAATTGCGAAGCCACATATAAAGATTCTTCTAAATTGAATTATTTCTTTAATGTGACTTATAAAGGAGCCACACCTACCGCTATAGGTATTGCAGTTAATGAGATTAAAGGAGGAAGTAACATTCCTATTTTGATATATTCTGATGAGACTAAAGACCCTTTAAGATATGGAGATAATTATGTCTTTAATAAGAATTTTACTAAACATGAGAATTGTAAATCAAAGATGACTGTTAAATTGATACCTAAAGAAGAATCTTCTTCTGTTGGAGAATTGACTGAAACTTTTGAAAATGATTTTTGTTTAACTATCCCTGAGAAAAAAGTTAATGTTTCTGTTCACGACCTTTCTTATAGTAGCAATAGTCTAAGTGTAACTGCAGCTATAGATGGAGAAGATGTTTCTACTCTTTGTCCCGATGCTCTTTTTAGCTTCACTTTATATAATAAGACAAGTAACTCTGAAGAAGTGCCTATTAATGGTAGTGGCCAATCTTGTCAATTTATGTTATTCACCAATCGTTCAAAGATGCCTAATGGTTGGTTTAATGATTTAGCGTATAAATATAGAGCTATTATTAAAGTAACTAATGATATGAACATACCTACTTTAAATGATGAATTAGCTGAAGTCTCAATAGATCTTAGTTCTTTTGCAGATATAGTAGGTGATTGTAAAAATATTGTTGTAACTAATAGTAGTAATCATCCAGTTTCAAAATGGAGTAGTAATGGTGACATTAATCATAATTGTTATATACAATTTACAACAGGTCCATCTTTCTCTCCAGGTAATTATAAAATATTTTATGTCTATTTTGGAAAAAGAGATCCATACTCTCATGAAGAACCTGAATATAGAGATAGACCTTATATAGATTTAGGACCAAGCGATCTTAGTAATGGTCTTAATTACGCTTTTGATGAAAATGGAATTAAATGGGGGTATACGGAAATCACACCAGAAGTGGGAGTATTACCTCATTGGGTTACAGGATATTGTCCTACAGACGATTATTGCTTTTTTACTTATAGTAAAGAGGCAGGATATACTTCGCCTAGTATCTTAATTGGGAAGACAATAAGGGAGCCACATCTTTTAGTAAATATGACATTAAATTCAACTGTTAAATGTAAAAATTATTCAGAAGATAATGTATATTTTATCTGTAGGGATTGTATAGCTAGCTGTGTTAAAGACGCTTATTCTTGTACTACTAATTCTAGAGATTATAAAGCAACAATTAAAACTAGTGATTGTGATTATTGTTGTTTAGACATAACAGACACTTTTATTGATACATATGCTAACATTAAGATAGATAATGAAATACCTCTTATTTCTTATGATAATCTTTTTAGAAAAGTAATTTGCAACTCTACTAATTGTTCTGATAAAAGTTACATGACGCATAGCACTCAATTATTTGGAGTAAATGGTGATACTATCTACTTTAAATTATTTTTTAATCTTAGTACATATGATGTTGCTAGGCCTAGAGTAATTCCCATAGTTCATAATGTAAGACTTTATATGGCGCCACGACTTGCTACCCAACACGCAGGAATAGAATACATCTGCTCTCCTCTTATGCAAACTTTAATTTGTTCAAATATTAAAAATTTTAATGCAGCTAATAATTGTGGCTTAACCAATACATCTAAAGTTATGGGTGTACTTTGGACTGATAAATACTCAGAACTCTTAGATTGGATGAATGATAATCAGGAAATTTTAGATAATGTAGGTTGTATTAGTTAAAGGTGATTTTATTTGACTAAAAAAGGAGACATACATTTTACAACCGAACAACTTGGAATAATTATTCTTTTTGTAATTGTTTTAGCTGTAGCTATTTTAGTTATAGTACCTAGAATTATGCCTGAAAGCTTTAAAAATGCAATTGTTAATTTTTTATTACCTATATATGATGCATTAACAGGGGCGAAATCTTGAAATCAAATAATTTTAAAAAAGCTCAAGCTTCCCTTGAAACTGTTGTTTTTCTTATAGCAGGTATTCTCTTCCTTGTAGTTGTTCTTTATATGATTTTAGGTTCCGGTTTGCTTTTGAATTTTAGTTCCCAAACTAATTATTTTCTTTGTACTATTTCATCTAGTCTTAGAGGTGTAATAGTTAATGTAATTCTTAGTGTTTGGCGTGTTGTAGGTTTTGTTCTATCTATTTATTTAACTTTAACATTAGGTTTTTCAGGTGTAAAGTCTCTAACTTCTTCAGCTGTTAAGACTGTACTTAAGAAAGTTATTATGGGAGGCTTACCTCTTTTTGGTGCTTTATTTGCATTAGATATCTCGACTATAGTTGTTTATATGGTTATAATGCCAACTTTAAATACTATACCTTTATTGTGTTCTACAGATGCTGTCAATATAGGAGATATAGATAAACCCTCAGATTTAAACTATTTTTTTAATAGAGTTTCATCTGTTACTTCCGATTGTTATAATATGTATGGTGCTGGACATTTCGATCCTTTATTCGGTTTAGACCCTCCTAATCCAAGACTTTGTACAGTAATTAGATTTAATTTAGAACAAAAAACTGATGCAAGTACACTTTATACGCAAATGGCAAATTTTCAGAAAAGCAATTTTGCTTTAAAAGATAAAATTTTCCTTTATTGTTCTCCAAAGGGAGGTTCTTTTTATTTTGCAGAATTAAATTCAACTATGCCTGCTAATTGGAAAGATTGTGGGTTTAAGAAAGGTACTTTAAATATAATGTACTTAGATAAACATGATTATGATTTATTTTCATATGGAACAGGTGTATGTAATGGAGCTATAGATGTAGATGACATGGATTTAACTGGAGAAAATGATGCTATAGTTTGGTGTATAGAAAGTGAAGAATAATGATAAATAAAATTTTAAGCAAAAAAGGAATTGCATTGAATAACTTAGTTCTTTTAATCACTATTTTAATTTCTCTTTCTGTGGGCATAGTAATTCTTTTTTCAAGTGGTTTTGCTCCTTCTATGAAAGATAGTGCATGTGTTGTTATGTTAAGGATAGCTTCTATAGGAAGAGGTATAATTGTTGCTTTATTTGATAAAGTTTTTGATACTGTAATTATAATTATTGGTGTTGCCTTTTCTTATGCTGTAGCTACTTCATTAGCTCGTGGTGGAGGTGTTGGTACTGCTATTTTGCTAGGTGTATATGCAGTTGCTACTGCAGCTGTCACATCTTTTATATATTATCAAATAAGTAATACTTATAGTTTGATTCCATTCTTTTATTGTGGTACTTCTGAAATTAGAGTAGGTAATTTAAATGGAAAAACTACTGCAACCTCAGAAGATTTATTTAAATTAATTTCAGAAAGGTCTTTAGATTGTTATGCTATGTTTGGTTCAGGAAAATATGACCCTCTTAGAGGAAAAGATCCTCCTGACCCTATAACTTGTTTTGTAATAGAGTATAATATAACTAATAATTTTACTGCTAAAGACCTTATTGATTATATGCATTGGTATGATGCTGTTAAGAAAGTTTATGTAAATAAACCAAGTGATAGCTACTGGAACAAAATTAATGGAAGATTAATAACTATAAATGTTAAAAAAGATAAAACTGCTGAAATGAATTCCTTCGAAAATAATTTTAAATCCAATAATTTTAGTTCAATAGGCAGAGTTTTTATAAAATATGGTGAAGATGAAGGAAAGATACCATACAATGCTAATTATGGTAGTGAAGATTGTCATATACTTTTTAAAGAAGATTTAATTAATCCTTTAAAAGAATTTGATATAGACTCTATAGATGAAGATTATATCTTTTTATGCTTCCAAGAGGGTATTGAATAATGAGAAATCTTAATTCAAAAGCAATGGAACCATCCCAAGTAATTGTATATATCCTTCTTCTTTTAGTAGGTCTTGCTATTTTAATATCTATAATTTATTTCATTTCAAAAAGCGCTTCAGAACCCACTTCTGCTTTTCAAAATGCAACTAAATGGAGTGATAGATTCAGATGGCTGTAAAAGGTGTTTCATCGGAGGTAGTGAAAATAATTTTGATTGTTGTAGGTTTAGCCATTATAGTATCTCTTATAATGGTCATGGCTAATCTAGCTAATAAAAATATTTTAAATTCTCTTATTAAATTGGATTTTTTAAGACATGGTGGATAGAAATGAAAGGAGCTATTGAATTTTCAGTTAAACAAATAATCGTTCTTATTTTAGTTCTAATTATAGCAGCTATTGTCATATTTTTAAGTTTTAAATACTCTAATGAAGTTAAATCTTCCCTTTCATCTTTACTTCATATATCAGAGGGATTTGCAGGATGAAAGCACAAGGTATGCCCATAAAAACTATTGTAATTTTAGTTATAAGTATTGTTGCTTTAGTTGCCTTTGTCATATTCCTTTTTGTTTCTTTCTCATCTAATAAGAATTACCAAGAAACTTATTCAAATATATCTTTAAATCAAGCTCAAGAAGCATGTATTAATGCTTTTAAGACGGGCTCTAATCCTTCTGGAACTTGTTGTATTAATGGTTCTTTTGCTCCTTGTCCAGAAGGTAGTATTTGTTGCGGTGGAGAATGTTGCTTTTCTCCTAAAGTATGTGAAGACGAAAAATGTGTTGATAAAAAATGAAAGCTCAAGGTCTTCCCATTAAAACAGTTATTTTAATTATCTTAGGTATATTTTCTTTAGTTGTAATTATATCAGCTTTTATATCTTTTAATTCAAAAGCTAAGTCAAGCTCTGAAGTCTATACAAATATGAGTGAAAATAAAACTCTCTCTATTTGTGAATTAACTTGGGAAATTGGTGGTTGTCCAGAAGGACAATGTTGTGTTAATGGAAAATGTGATTATTGTCCTTCTAATTCTTATTGTTATAGAGGAAAATGTGTTTCTTCATGTCCAGAAGGCCATTCTATTATAAATGGCATTTGTTTATGTTGTAATGAAAATAAAGAAAATTGTATTCCTGCATGTGAAGAAGGAAAAATTTGTAATAAAACTTATGTAAAATGTCAAGATAAAACATAAACTATTTTAACTACTTTTGTATTTTCTTATTTATGAAAGCTCAAGGTCTTCCTATTAATTTTATAGTGCTTATTGCATTAGGAGTTATAATTTTAGTTGCTTTGATACTCTTCTTTTTTAGTGGTTTTAGAACGCAAGGGATAAGTACTCAATCTGCTATTAATCTTTGTAATGTTAAATGTGCATCTGAGATACAATATGCTCAATCTGGGGGTAGTTATCCACATCCGTCAGATCTTTGTTCTAAATCTTATTTTATAGATGGTAAAAATAAAAAATGTAATGACTTAGTTACATGCAAAGTTAATAGTACATGTATTTTAACTTGTGATTCTGATTATGCTACATGCTCATAATATCAATATTTAAATATAAGTATTTTTTTAATAATTATAAATAAAAATAAGATATTGAGGTGAAGATATGAAAGCACAAGGTTTGCCATTGAATTTTATAGTATTAGCGGCATTAGCTGTTTTGATTTTGATTTTAGCTGTAGGTTTTGTTATGGGAGGAAGTTCTTCTTTAGGAACTGCTATGAGTCCAACTCAAGCTAAAACAACATGTGATAACTTTTGTACTCAATTAAATTTAAATGCAAGTGCATATGAATGGAGTAGCACATGGAGTGTCCCAAATGCAAAATATTGTCTTTATAACACAACTATAAAAGGACAATCAACTTCAGTATCATGCACTTCTTTAACATCATGTACAGTTACTTTCAAAGATTCAACAACTTGTAATATTGCTTGTGATACATCAGGAACTGCAAAATGCGCTTAAACTTTCGGTGTTAAAATATGAGATCTCAGGGTCTACCTATAAATTTTATTGTTTTGGCAGCTATTGCTGTCATGGTTTTAATTTTGGCTGTTACTTTCGTAGTTGGTGGTGGTTCTTCTTTTAGCACAGCTTTAAGTCCTACTCAAGCTAAACAAGCTTGTGATAATTTTTGTATGAACCTTCAAAATGAAGTAATATCTAAACCATGGTCATACAACTATGATTTTGCTGATGATAGATATTGTAAATATAATACAACTATTAGAGGACAAACAGGTCGTGCTGTTTGTGCTACTTTATCTCCTTGTTATGTTACTTTTTCTGATGGAGCTAATTGTCAAGTCAAATGCTATTCCGGAACAGGTTCTGAATCAAATGGCAATACAGATTCTAATGCAACTTGTGCTAAATGAATTTACAAATCTTTTTATTTTTAAACTTATTTTAATTCTTTATGAATTTTAATCACATAAAAAGAAAAGCTCAAGGTTTGCCTATTTATGCTATAGTTGTAATTATCTTAGCAATAATTATTCTTGCTTTAGTTATACTTTATGCTATAATGGTAACTAATCAAGGTGCTAATTCATCAAGTACCTTCATAGATATGGGAAAAAATATTACATCCAAAGCTAATGAGACAACTAGCGGATTTTTTGGGTGAGGTGTAAATATTGAAAAAAGGAGTTGAACTTCCAATTAATATTGTTGTAATTATAGCTATTCTCCTAATGTTAATGCTCTTATTTGCTCTTTGGAGTTTTAAGAATTTTAATCTTTTTGATTTTTTTGTTAGTAATTCAACTAAAAATGTTATAAGTAATGCATCAGGAGGTTCATTTACTTGAATCCAAAAGGAGTTTCCCCTTTGGTTGTTGAAATTATTGGAGGTGTTATAACTGTAGCTTTGCTTCTTTTTTTATTTTCGAGTTTCGCTTCTCCTTTTTTAGAATTTATGATAGATTCAAAAAATATGAATGCTTACCTTAAATTTACTAATGCTATGTCTTCTGCTTGTAGAACAGGGGCAGGAACAGCAAAGTACATAGAAATGTCATCCGGTTCTATACGCAAGAATTATGTAATAACTTATGTTAATGGTACAGTTATTAATGATTTAATAAATTATAATGATCGTAGTCCACGACCTATTTTATCTTCTAATTCAAAGCAAATTATGTCAAAATGTAAAACTACTAATTGTATGTGTTTATTTAAAATAGAATATACAGATAAAGCTTGTTCTATAAATAAATTTGCTATTCAAACAGCCTTTAGTAATGATAAATTAGAAACTGTTACTTCTAGTAATTTAACTAATATAAAAAATGGTCTTGAAAGTGACTTAAAGATAGTATTTAGTCCATTGCAAGACATAGGTCACATTAAAAAAATTAATGTTCTTTCATGTAATTCTCTCGAAGAGATGGGTTGTTTTTATAAAGATGGTGAAAATAAGATGCCTCTCATTATATTAGGTGATAAAGGAGCATTTTTTTGGCTTCAACCTAAGTTTTATGTATTTGAACCTTTAATAGGTAAAAAATATATTCAAAAAGAAGCAGTTACCTTTGATTCTATTTCCTTTGATAAAAGAAGTGTTTCAGATAATAGTAATATTAGCTATTTGAAAATTAATCTTTATGGAAGTGTAAATCTTAATACCACGAGTGAAGCTAATAGTTATATTGAAACTTATGATCATCGAAATGGAATAGCTGTATCATATTATTGTGGTGATTGATAATTGGACTCAAAAGGTTTAGCTAAATTTTGGGTTGAAATTATTGGAGGAGTAATGGTAGTTGTAATTATCTTAACTATTTTTGTTCTTGTCTTTTCTAGAGCTGCAGCTACCATTGAAGATGAAAATGCAAGATATGCCTTTAAAAGTTTTAAAAGTACAATAACCCAAGCTTGGACATCAGGAGTAGGAACGGCTAGTCCCTGGCTTTTAAAATCTTCTACAGATAATAAGGCATATGCAATAACTATAATTTCTAAAGATACTGCTAAATTTTTGTCAACTTGGGAAGGAAATCAAAATTTTCATTTTAGTGAAGAAAGTAGAAGAGCTGTTAAAGAATGTATAAATGATGATCCTAATGACTTATGTTATTGTGTAGTTAGTATAAATTACAAACAAAGTACAAAAGGTGTCAATAAGAATTGTGGAGTTACTCCTTTTAATTTGATATCTTATGCTCAAGATCATTTTACGAAGTCTTCTCGCGATTCAAAACCACACATATCTACAATAGTAGAGGAAGCAAATGAATGGAGTAATTGTTACCTTATGACTGTTGTATATTACATGGCTGAAAATTTTAAAGTCCTTGAATGTTCTTCTATAAAGCACGGCATATGCTCATGGACAGATAAAGATGGAAAATCTTGGCCTTGTCTTCCATATCATTCTGCTGAAGAAGTCTATATAAAATATTATTATATTGGTGATGACTTTGAACCGTATGACTTTGAACCGGATTACACAGGTATCATTGTCAACTTCCCAATTTTTTGGCTTTCAGCCTTTGATGGTTCACCAGATACACTTTCCTTCTCTCATCCAAGAATTATTGATTTAGAACTCCTTGAGATGGATAAAAATAAAATACCTGAAATTCCTTGGGGAGTATCAACTAAATTTACTTTTAAACCTCTTTCTCTCTTAGATGAGATTAGACCAGGTTATGATTTTGCTTATACTATTTGCTCATCTGATATGAGAAGGCCTTGTGCTAATTGTGATCAATGTTATGATGATTATGATTATAGCAATAAAAACTCAGAGGTTGCAAAAATTTGTAAAGGGGATTTAAAAAAAGAATTTCTTTACCATGATAAAAATGAAGAAGCTTATTGTGGTAAGGACTCCCCAAGAATATTTTAAGGTGAATAAAAAAATGAAACCTAAAAAATCCAAAAGTCAAGTAGATGTTGCAATTACAATAGGTGCTATTATAATTCCTATGGCTGCTATGTTTGGTTCTTTAGTTTTTGCCTTTGTAATTATTGCTGAAATGGGTAATGCTGCTCAATTAGCAGGTGTCATAATGCATGATATAACCTCTCTTATTGATGTAGCTTATTCTGTACCTGATGATATAAAAATAAATTATAAACCACCTTATCTTTGTAAGTTTATAGATATTGATAGTCCGAATGCAGGTTGTACTTGTGTTATACCTGATTGTTCAAAATTTACAGATTCAACAACCTGTAATTCTCGCAGCCAAACTTGTGAATGGTCTTCTGGTTCTTGTAAAAATATAGATTGTAGTATACTTTCGGAAAATAATTGCAAAAGTCACCCTGGTTTATGTTTTTGGGATAGTAGTCAATGTAAACTTAAAGAAGATTTTGTCATAACTTCTTGTTCAAGTGATAAAACTTCTTCATCTTGTAAATCAGCTTGCACTTCAGAAGAAGGTAAAAATTATAATTGTAGGTGGGAAGAACCTAAAAAGACAGCAATATCTTGCTTACCTGATGACTATTTAATAATTAGAGGTCCATTTAAAATTAATGTTCATTCTGAAACTTTTAAATTTTTTGACAATGAAAAAGAAATTTTAATGCCTTTTACTGCTAGTCCGTCATTTTATATAAGTCTTAGAGAGGGATTAGATTATCCAGCTCAGCAACCTTTTAAAGTTTCAGCAACTAATTTTTTTGTAGATTTAATGGATTTTGATTTGTATAGTGGATTAAATATTCCTGTAGAAAATGGAGTTATAATAAGCAAGCAAAGAAAAGAAATTTATGACACGCTTTCTAATTCAAATTCTAATTATAGAGACTCTCTTTATCAAGTTGTTGATTTTCTTGTCAATAAATGTAATAATAATGAATTAGGAACTACTACTAAAACTTATAAAAAGTCTATATCTGCCCCAGCTTATTTTGGTTTAAATTGGTCATCTGATACTAAATTGTGTCTCGTAAAGTATTATCCTAATTATTCATGGGTATATAGGGAATATAAAAATGCTTCAACATATGTTTATTGTTTTGACTTTAATAATGATTTTAAAGGCAATTGTTCTTTTACAAAGAGCTCTGATATTGAACTTAATACTAATTATTATCTTACTAAAAATTATATTGTAAATGTAACTTACACTAAATGCATTGATTCACAGTGTAAAGCACCATATAATGCAAAAGTCAATATCACAGAGGTGACAAAATGAAAAAAGCTCAAGCAATTTTGCCCTTTTTTGCTGTTCAATTAATTTGCATAATGATATTTTTCATAGTTCTTCTTTCAATGTTAAGTTTAAATAGAGAAGTTAGATTTACTTTAAATGAATTTGATCAAAAAACCGCTTCTCTTTTAGCACTTAGAAGGTTAGTTTCATCAGCTGATTGTTTAGCAGCTGAAAATCATCAATTATACTTTTTTGGGGATCAATTATATTCTGGAAGTCAGGTTAGAATGAATGTAATTGATTATGATAAACTTATAGATCCAACTCATTTTAATTGTATGCGTATGGACAATTTTGATTCGCGAAAAGATATTTTATCTGGTGTTTTAGATGCAAAATATGGAACTGGTTATGTTTTTAATTATAATATCCAAGTATACGACTTAGTTGATAAATCTTTTATTAAATTATATAGCGATTATGATGATAAAATATACTCTTCCGTTGCTAGATCCTCTAAAACTTTATGTGACTTTGAAACTTTTGATGAGTCACAATGTCAGAAAACTGATTGTCATGATGCTAAAACATGTAATCATCTTGAATATACCTGTGATGACGGTCTTAACTATACTTGTCTTCCTTATTATTATTGTGGTGCTAAAAAAGGTACGTTATGTTGTGCTTCGCATCTTAATGTATTGTCTTATATAATTGGCGAATGTTCAAATCGTTTTGACTTAAAGAGTGATTTAATATGTGGTGAGACTAATAGTCTTTGTAGATATTTTTTATGTGATAAATCAAGGGACGAACCTCACACAAAAGATACTCTTAAAGCTTGTTGGGATACCAGTGCTTATTATTGGTATCCTAATAATGCTACACTCTTTTTTAATCCTTCACTTCTATCTGGACTTTCAGAAAGAGGAGGAGATTATTTCTTTGATTGTTCTAAGGCCGAAGATTCACAAGTAGTTTCATTATTAACTATACTTAAAAAAAATAATGAATATCATCCAGCATTATTTATATTAAGAACATGCTTTATTAAAGGTGAGAATTGGAAAGAAGGCGAAGCAGAATTATTTAAAGTTAGCCCAACCGAAAAAAGAGGTGATATATCCACATGCGGCTAAACTCTAAAGGTCAATTTGGACCCGATGCTTTAATAGGTGTATTAATAGTAGCTATTTTAGGGTTAGGGGGAATATACTTTCTTAATGCCTTTGTAAGTTCTTTTGGATTAAAAGGCATATTGAGTATTTTAGATACAGAAATTAATCAAAATTGCTTTTTAGATTTAAGTTCTATGTTAGGTGATGAATATGTTAGAGAAGGAGCTAATGTATCTGATGATATTCATTTCTCTAAAGTTTATAACTTCTTTGGGGGTTATAATATTTATATGTCTCAATCAAAAGAATTTAATCAAACTATTTTATATTATTCCCAAAATTTAAAAGATGTAAATATAAAAGATGCTAATTATACTTTAGTAAAAGGATATATTGCTTCAGAATCATATGCAACTGAATTGCGTAATCAAACTGTTAATGAAATAGGAAGTAAGCAATTTCAATATTGCTCTTTAAATGTATATAGCCCTGCTGGAAAATCAGGTATAGCAGAACTTTTTATAGTTGTTGATTAAGATGAAAGGACAAGTTTATGGCATAAGTGCTTTTATGTATGCAATTGCAATAGCAGTAGTTCTAATTATCGGAGTTATGGGCTTATCTAAAGAGTTTGAAACTAATGCTAATGCAGGAGCTTTTAGATTTTCTTCTATTATGGCAGCTCGTTCAGGGGAACAAGTTAAACAACTTTTGGATCAAGAGAGAGGTTATGTTATAGATAAATCTTTTTTTTCTTTAGGAGCTTTTGGTGGATATTTACCCTCTGACTTATTATGTAATACTTCAATTGATGGTTGCAAATCTTGTGATAAACCAAAGTGTTACCCTAATGTTAATGATAGTAATGGACAATATTGTGGAATAATTCAAGTTAATGTACCTTTTTTAGGTGAAAAATATGTTCCTTATTGGAATAATTTAGGAACAAATTGTAAGCCTTCCATGGATGCTATCATTGATAGATTTAGCATATATGCAGGACAATATTTTAGACAACCATCAGAATCTTTTAGAAATGCTTTTATTTCTGTCTTAGGCGAACCTTTATTTTATGCTTATAATCTTAGAATATTAAATTATAATGAGGATAAAGGAACTATTGAAACTACTTGGTCTTCTACTTCTGATAAAATAACTTTAAAATTCCCTCTCGATAAGCCAGATGTAGAATATTCTTTTGAACCCTTTGTTCACACTTATTCAAAGACAGATTTCTTTAAACTTTATAAAGAAGCTGATTACTTTTCTAGAGAAGGAATTAATAATATGTTTAATGATTATAATAATTCTTTACTTCCTATAATAGTTGATAAAGATTTTATAATTCAAAATGATTCAATGTCCAAACCGAATTATGATGAAGTTAGTAGTTATGGTCCTTTCATTGCTCTTGCCGATTATGCTAAATCTCTTCCCAATACCCCTAATGTTTGTAATGATCTTACTCCGAGTAAAAATGATTCTTATGATAAAAGTTGTTATTTAATGGCAGAAAGAGATTCTGAAGGTCATTTAACTAAGCTTACATTTGATGGCGGTTGTAAGAATGAGAATAATGATGATAAAGTTATGGAATGTATTCTTAAGAGAATTATAAATAATATTGATAATTTAACAGCTACTGGATATGATACTAATCATAGTGATATTAAGCCACCTAATAGCAATGTTTCTTGGAGATATATTTTTAATAAAATTAGAATAAGCATAGATAAAATAGATAGTAGTAATACTAAAGGAACTTACAAATATAATACCACTGGTCTTCCAAATTGTAGATCACCTGAAAACATTGATGCTAAATGTCAAAATCCATATAAGTATTGCCCCGGAGATATTAATTTAACGGGAAATGTTACTTCAAATCCTCTTGATTGCAGTAATAATATGTATAATAATACAGAATTATTTTTCAAAATTTCAGTTTCAAATATCGGGGGAGCAAGTAGTGATTGTCTTGCTTATGTAACTCCTCTTATTTCTTCTTTTAATGGAGTGGATACCATCTATAAAAATAGAAGTTTATATCTTTTTGGAAATATGCCTAATGTAACAAGTATATCCTTTAAACAAAAAGTATATTCTCCTAATAGGTTGAAATTTACTTTGAATTTAAGTAATCCATATCCAGGAGATAATAATCCTTTATATGTAACTAATTTAAGTGTTTGTGAAGAAGAAACAACTTATTATTCAAGTTTTAACCCATTAAATCCTAAATTGCTTCCTGGAAATTATTTCTGTAACTCTAATGATCAATGTTCTTCAGGTAGATGTGATTGGTTAGGTGTATGTGTAAATAATTGTGGAAATAGAAATCAAATGTGCTGTATATCTGGAAGTTTATCAGGAGGAACAGGTTGCCAAGATGAAGGTATGGGCCAGACATATCAAGCTCTTTATTGTAATTCATCTAAGCAATGTGAAGTTTGTGGAGGTAAGGATCAAAAATGCTGCTCAAATAGAAATGATGGTTTCCAATGTGGAGAAAGTTTAATTTGTAATTCGACAGGATATTGTGAACATTGTGGAAATGAAGGAGAAAAATGCTGCCCCCCAGGCAATTATTGCAATGAAAGTGATAATTTAGGTTGTAGAAAAAGTAGTGGAAAATGTGAAAAGTTCTCTTATTATAGAATTGAAGGGTATGGTATTTCAACTAATGATATTTTTAAACCACCTTTAGGTAGAGGTGAAGTTATAACTTATTGGACAAATTGTTCATCAACAGATGGAGGTTATGATGCTTTTAAGCAAGCATGTATATTATCTGGTAATACTCCTTTTGAACCAGAAGAATTACCATGTCATGTTTTGTATCCATCTGAAAAAGAAGAAAGGGTAGTAAATAAATGCGGAATGTTTTATGATTATAAAATTTCGGGTGAAGGTTACATTAAGCCATTAAAAATAAATTGCTTGAATAGTAATGGAGAAGTTATTAGTGTAGACTTACCTTATGCACGAGATGAAGATAAGGCATTATATACTGATTATAAAGATGTGGAAGGTGCAAGTTGTAAATACTTACCAGGCGGACTTCCTTATGCAGATTGGTATTGTAAATGTAATGGTTATCAAGGTATTCCTGAAAAGGAAGAATGTTATTATGTTAAAGCACCTAGTATTGATAAGCCTTACAATTATTATACTTGGAATATTGAGCAGAAACCTTATTTAGGTGATGTTCAAGATACTAGTCATGCTACTATAGCTTTTAGGTGTTGGAAATGAAAAATAAATTTATTTTAATTATAATACTCTTTTTTTTAGCTCTTAGAATAGTCGTAGCTGCTACTAATGATTGTGATTTTACAAAGGCAGAAATTATTACTTCCAAAAATACAACTTGTCCAGATGATGAAATTGTGTTGTTTGTAGATAATATAACTAATTGTAATCGTGTGCCTATTGAAGTTTATTATACTAATTCAACTGGTAAAAATGTTACTCTTTGCCATGCTAAAATATATAATAACTCTTTTGCTTGCACTTTTATTACACCTAATATAGATGTTCCTTCAAAAACTGTTTCTCTTTGGGCTAATATTTCTGATAAAATGATATATCTTAAAGCTATAACGATAAACAAACGTACAAATGTATATGGTTGTTATGACGCATATGGAAATGAAATATATTGTGGGGATGAATGTTCAGACAAAATTATAAGTAGAAAATGGGAAGATGTAAAAGCAGTTTCACTTCCTTTACATTTAACTTTTGGTTTGGATAATTCTCTTGATACTTCAATCCCTCAAAATCTTGATATCCCTAAAAATGATTCATGGGTCTATACTTATCCTAAATTCTGGCTTAATGACTGTGGACCAATTAGTTCAACGAGTTGTAATTTTATAACTTGTTCTAAAATGCTTGTAAAAGATAATACAATTATTGGAGCTATGTTTGGTAATCCTTCTTGGAGAGATGAAGGGATAATTAATTGTTCAGTTTCACAGTCCAATTTGAAAGATTATTATGCACCCCCCAACATTTTTAATTCGTCAGGAGAGAAAATAGTATCTAAAGATGATAACTTCCCAAATTCAGGATGTAACGGTTCTTACACTTGTGGTTTTGAACAACACCAAATAAATCGTTATATGTATCAATGGCATGTAGATTATGATCTTATAGCTATAGCCTTTTCTAATGAAGATTATGTTCCTATGTTTTTAGGTTATAACCAAACTACTGATAACCCTTTAGGAGGGTGTTCTGGAAATTCAATATGTTATACTGAAATACCTATATGTGGTGATGGAGTATGTGTTCCTCCAGCGGAAAATTGTAACTCTTGCCCATCAGATTGTTTGAGTAAATGTAATGGAAAAATATGTACTACTTGTGTTGCACCTAACTTTGCAGATGAATATGGCTGTATTTCTAAGTATAAAGATTATGAAGAAAAATGTAGTACTAATTGTATGTGCGATCAAAGTAAATATTATTGTGCTAAACGAGATGGTGAAGAAATAGGAAAATGTTGTTTTAAGGATCAAGAACTTAATGCTTCGGGTAATTGTGAACTTAAAAGAGCTATAAATATAACAGCTATTAACTTAAATATTGCTGATGGAAGTTATGGTAATATTCTTAATGGTAAAAGATATTGTTGTGATTGGACTAACAGCATTTGGGTACAATTCGTTTTAGCTTTAAAGAATAATGGTAAAACTGATGAAAATGTAACTGTTTGTGTAGGCTTTGATGGTTCTGGTCTTTCTACAGTTGGAGAAACCTATTGTGAAGATGTATTTATCAATAGAGGTGAAAGTAAAATAGTGATTTTACCTAAAAAGGGTGGAGGCCCATCTTCATTTAAATGTGTTTATAATACTGATCCTCTTGAGGATGGAAATCTTGATAAAAATATAAAAGATAGCATTTTATCCAAGTCTTATTTTTATAGAATTAATTGTACTAGTCCAGGAACTTGTACAATTCCAACTTCTTGTAGTTCATCAGATTCATGTGGCCACCAAGCTATGTCAATTATAATTTCTCCGAAAGATGCAACAAAGTGTCCAGAAAAAGATGAAAATTGCGGCATAGCATCGCCAGCTAAATACAAAGGAAGGACTTTAATAAAATGTGATACTAAAACTGGTTTTTGTGAGGATTCTAGTATTGGAGAGATTGAAACTAATGGTTTTCAAGTAAAGGGCTTATGGGGAGGATTAGCTAATTATTATGATTTTGTGTTATCCCCAGGAGCGCTTCTTTCACCATTTACTAGGTTTGTTGACTGTGATCCTTTCCATGTCGGGAATAATATTCTTGAGACATCTTCCATGGAAATCAGTGATTTAAAATGTTATACTGCTTTAGAAGGTAAAGTTATGGATGAATGTAGAAATGGGGTGCCTGTCAATTGGCCATAAAAATAGATTATGAAAAATGCACAAATTGTAAAATTTGCTTAGAGATATGTCCAATGAAGTGTTTTGGATTTGAAAATGGAAAAGTAGTAGTTAAAAATCCATCAAAATGTATTTCTTGTCACGCTTGTGAAATTCAGTGTCCTCAACAATGTATTAATGTTAAAGATTAATTATAAATAGAGAAAACTTTTAAAACTTAGGATATTTTGCTATAGTTAACTTGAAAGGTGAAACTTTGACTGCTCTTAAGAAAAATGACTTTGTAGTTATAGATTATGTGGGTAAAGTAAATGGAAAAATTTTTGATGTAACTGATGAAACTTTAGCTAAAAAAGAAAATATTTATGATTCAAAAGCTAAATATGGTCCCGTAACTATTGTTGTAGGTGCAGGTCATTTAATTAAAGGTCTTGATAAGTCTTTAGAAGGAAAAAATTTAGGTACTACTTACTCAGTTCATTTAGAACCAGAAGATGCCTTTGGAAAAAAAGATTCTAAATTAATTAAAATAATGTCAGAGCGTTCATTTAAAGATCAAAAAATAAAACCCCAAGCAGGTATGCAAGTAAGCGTAGATGGAATTTTAGGCACTGTTATTTCTGTAAGTTCTGGTAGAGTTATAATAGATTTTAATCATCCTTTAGCTGGTAAATCTGTTGATTATGAAATAACCATTCATAAGTTAATAGAAGATATTCCGACTAAAATTAAATCTCTTTTAGAAATATACACTAATCAATCAGATTTTGAAATTAATTTAAATGATGGAAAAGCTATAATAAAATGTAAATTTAAATTACCAGATGATCTTAAAAAGCTTCTTTCAGAAGACATCAAAAAGTATATAGATATTAAAGAAATTGAGTTTGAAGATAAGAAAGATTAATTTTATGATTTAATAAAATTTAGGTGGTTGCTAATGGAAAAATTTTCAGATGTTTCACCCAAAGAAGAAATTGGAATTAAAGGCCATAGGCCAGAACTTTCAAGAACTAAAGAAATTGATGCTGAATTGGAAGAGTTGCTGTCAAAAAAAGCAGCAGCTATCAAAGTTGTAGGTATAGGTGGAGGAGGCAATAATACTATAACAAGAATGTCTGAAATTGGTATAAAAGGAGTTGAATTAATAGCTTTAAATACTGATGCTAAGGATCTTCTTTGTTGCGTAGCCGATAAGAAAATACTTATAGGTAGGGAAGTATCTCAAGGTTTAGGAGCAGGTTCTAATCCTAAAGTAGGTGAAGAAGCTGCTAGAGAACAGGAAAAAGAAATTAAAGAGTCTCTTAAAGGAGCTGATTTAGTTTTTATTACTTGTGGTTTAGGAGGAGGAACAGGAACGGGTGCAGCTCCTGTAGTTGCCGAATTAGCTCATAAAATAGGTGCTTTAACAGTAGGCGTTGTTACAGTGCCCTTTACTATGGAAGGTAAAAAAAGAATGGAAAATGCAGTTGATGGTTTAGAAAGACTCCAAGCTAACACAGATACTATTATTGTAATACCTAACGATAAACTTTTAGAAATTGCTCCAGATTTACCTATTTATACTGCTTTTAAAGTAGCTGATGAAATTCTTACTAATGCTGTTAAGGGTATCTCAGAACTAATAACTAAACCTGGATTAATTAACAGAGATTTTGCAGATATTAAAGCTATTATGGAATCTGGGGGAGTTGCCATGATAGGTGTTGGGGAATCTAGTTCTGAAAATAGAGCAGTAGAATGTGTAGAAAAAGCTATTAATAATCCTCTCCTTAATGTAGATATAAATGGAGCTAAAGGAGCTCTTATTGTAGTATCTGGTGGTCCAACTATGACTCTTGAAGAAGCTAAAAAAGTTATTCAAGTTGTCTCATCTAAATTATCAGAAGATGCTAAAATTAACTGGGGAGCTCAAATATCTAATGATCTCCACGATACTATGAGAACTTTGCTTATTATAACCGGAGTTCAATCCTCTCAAATTTTTGGCAAGGAGAAAACTTTGAACTCTGTTAAATTGAAAGAAATGGAAGGAGAACTTGGAATAAGATTTATTGATGAAGATGTGTGAGTAAAATGAACCTTATAGAAATACCATCTAAAGTTTGGTATACTTTAAAAGAGTATAAGAGAATATTTTTAATATCTAGAAAACCTAGTCTTGAAGATTTGATAAAAATATCTAAAGTTTCAGCTATAGGAATGATAGTAATAGGTTTAATAGGTTTTATAGTTCAATTGATTTTTAGTTTTATGAAAGGTGTTTAAAAATGGCAGGATTGTTTGCAGTGCGTACTACCACTGGTAGAGAATCTCAAGTAATTGATAAAATAGTTGCTAGAGTTAAAAATACCGGCGCTCCTGTTTATGCTATACTCAAACCTAAAGATATAAAGGGTTATTTTTTTATTGAAGCTGAAAATCAAGATGAACTTAACAAAGTTATTTATGGTATCCAATATGTTAAAGGTATTATAGGTGCTGTAAAAGCTGAAGAAATTGAACATTTCTTAATCCCTGCTACTCAAGAACAAATAACTATTAAAGAAGGGGACATGGTAGAAATTGTCTCTGATCCATTTAAAGGTGAAAGAGCTAAGGTTAAAAGAATTAACAAAGTGAAAGAAGAAGTTGTTGTAGAACTTCTTGAAACTGCAGTACCTATCCCTATAACAGTAAAGCTCGATTCAATTCGTGTAATTAAAGATCAAGAAGAAGTTAAGAAAGAATAATCATTTAATATCTTCAATTAATTCTTCAACCTTTTTGATTTCTTTTTTTATTAATTTTTCATCAGCGATAACTAACTGTTCAAGTCCTTTTATGTAGTTTAGTGTTTCGTTTTTCCATTCTTCATATTGTTGTTCGTTAAATTGTGATACTTCAAAATAAGCTTTTGTTAATAATACACGCAAACTAAGAAATCCAGTACTTAAGTTAGAAAATTCAACTTTTAAACGCGTTGCATTAATAGTTCTTTGAGACATATTGTATATACCTTTAATTGTAATATTGGTATGTTCGATAAACTTTTTATAAATCTCATCTGGACTAATTATTGTTTCTCCGGCTAAAGGTAAAACTCTAAATGGTCTTTTATATTCGTTCACCTTTTTTACTTCTTCATTAAGTTTACTTTTCAAATTTTCCAAAAGTGGCTTTAAATATCTTATTAAATAAGTATTAATATTTGCACAGGTTACAGCTAAATTATCATAAGTTTCTATGATTTCCTTAAATATATTAGGAGGAATAATAAAACCCTTTTTTTCAATGAATTCTTTAGAATATCTTATAATCGTGAGTAATTTATGCGTAAAATCGAGTATTTCATTTTCATCTTTTAGAGCTTCAGTAATATTTTCTTTTTCGAACTTTTCGATTAATTTTCCTATTTGTCTTATTTTTGTAGGACACTTATCATATTCTTTTTTATTAACCACTTCATTTAATTCTTTTATCTGATTTCTTACTTCATTAACTAATTCTATTGCCCTCATAATTAATTTCTAATAAACTTCTTAATCTTATATAATTTCCTATTAACCCATCATTTTTAATTTTACTTAAATCAGAAAAAGTCTCATTTTTAGTAAGTGATTTACTTATCTTTTTCAGAGATTCATTCCATTTTTTGTGATATTCTTTATTAATATGTAAAGTTTTAAGAATTGAATTATATCTTTCTTTCATATCATCTTCTTCTACAATATTAAGTACTGAATAAATAATAAAATTAAAAGTATCTAATCTTAACCTTTCAGATATTTGATTTGAGACTCCATACATTTCACTTAATGTTCCTCTAAGCTCATTAATTTCAAGATCTACAAATTCTTTTGATTGATAATCAGGATTAAATTCTGTGTAGAATTTATTTATATGTTTCAATAATCCTGAATTTTTTAAACTTTCATAATCAGCCTCTTTTCTTATCTTTGCTGCATTTAAAGCCGAACAATATAACATATATATTTTTTGGGATTCTAAGTTATTAGAAGGAAGGACTATTATCTTATTTAAAGTCGGAGAATACTCAACATTGTTACCAAAATAGTCGGATAAAATTGCAGATTTGAAAAAATCTACCTTTTCATCAATTTCAGGATATTCTTCTTTTATAACTTCTCTTTGCTTTTCATTAATTTCAAAAGAATACCCCAAACTTTCTATATCTTTAAATATTTGCTTACTTTCGTAATTCGATAATTCTTCTTCTTTGTGCTTAAGTAACTCTAAATTAACTTCATTATCTAAAACTTTAATAATTTCTTCTTTAGATTTTCCAGAATTATAAGCTTCAAAAGCTTCTTTTTTTCTAATTATACTTTCAAGTTTCTTAAATTCACAAATTATGTCCATAGGCCTATCTCGATTCTTTTCTTCTAATCTCCTTTCTAGAACACTTAAATAGTCAGATTCATCCATAATAAATCCCTCTTAAATGTTACTATTATAATATAGTTAATATATAAATCTTTCTTAATAGAAAAACTTTATTAATATATTGGTTTTTCATCTAATTGTTGTTACACACTTGCTATAAATGTAGGTGAAATAAATGGGAAAAGAAACAGTTAGCGTAATAATTGAAGGTGGAAAAGCAACACCAGCACCACCTATAGGTCCAAAATTTTCTCCTATGGGTATAAATGTTCCAAAGTTAGTAGCAGATATTAATGCTAAAACTAAAGATTTTGCGGGTATGAAAGTACCAGTTGATATTATTGTTGATGCTAATACTAAAACTTGGGAAATTAAAGTAGGTACTCCTTCAGCTTCACAGCTTTTATTCAAAGAATTAAAGCTTGAAGGTGGAAGTAAAAATGCTTGGCATCCAGTTGAAGATAAAGAAAAGCCACCTATAGTAGGTAATGCTACTATGGATATGATTGTTAAAATAGCTAAAATTAAAAAAGATGATATAGGTGCTAAATCTATAAAATCAGCAGTTAAAGTAATTCTTGGTTCATGTGTTAGCGCTGGAATTACAGTCGAAGGAAAAAATCCTAAAGAAGTTATAAATGAAATTAATGAAGGTAAATGGGATCAAAAATTTAAATAAATTTAACCTTCCCCTTTTCCAATAACTTTATAAATAATTAGATAATTCTTTTCCTAAGAGCGTAAGGCGAAAGCCTATACCACTTAGGTGGAAGCTATGGATAAAGAAAAAATAATTGAAGCTTTAAAGAAATTAAGAGAATCTTCTACTAAAAGGAATTTTAAACAAAGTATTGATGCTTCTATTATCTTAAAAGAATTTGACCTTTCTAATCCAAATAATAAAGTAGAACTATTAATTACCTTTCCCAAAGGTCTTGGAAAAGAAATTAAGACTTTAGCTTTAGTTGATAAAGATGTTGTTATTGAAGCTAGAAATATTTTTGATAAAGTAGTTGTCAAAGATGATTTTTCATCTTATAAAGGAGATAAAAAGAAAATTAAACAACTTATAAAAGGTTATGATTATATTATAGCTGAATCCACAGTTATGACTGATGTTGCAGCTACCTTTGGTAAAGTTCTTGGATCAAAAGGAATAATGCCTAATCCCAAAGCTGGTACAGTTTTTCCCCCTAAAGCAGATATGAAGGCTCTTCTTTCAAAATTGAAAAATTCAGTTTTTGTTAGGAATAAAAAGCAAGCTGCTGTAAGTTTTTCAATAGGATTAGAAGCTATGTCTGATGAAGATTTAGCTAATAACTTACTTCATGCTTATGAAGAAATTAAAAAAGCTCTTCCTCGTGGAGATCAACAAATTAAAAAAGTAATAATTAAAATGACTATGTCTAAGCCTGTGGTAGTAGGTGCTTAAAATGACATTACTTACTAAGAAAATTCCAGAATGGAAGCAGAAAGAGATTAATGATATTTATAATAAACTTATTAATTATAAAACAGTCGGACTTGTTGATATAAAAGGACTTCCAGCTCAACAATTCCATGAATTGAGAAAGAAATTAAGAGAAAAGATGGAGATTATTGTAGTTAGAAAAGTAATCTTAAAATACGCTTTTGAGTTGGCGAAATCTAAAATGCCTAATATAGAACAACTTTATTCTAAGATAGGTGAAATGCCTGCTTTGATATTATCTAATGAAAATCCTTTTAAAATATCCAAAGCTTTTTCGGAAAATATGGCTCCTACTTTTGCTAAGCCTGGTCAATTAGCACCAGAAGATATAGAAATTCAAGAAGGTCCAACACCTTTTACTCCAGGACCTATGATTGCAGAACTTCAAGCTTTAGGTCTTAAAACTAAAGTTGAAGGAGGGAAGCTTGTAGTTATAAAGAAAACAACTATTACTAAGAAAGGGATGCCTATATCTCAAGGTGTAGCTGATCTTTTAGTTAAATTAGATATAAAACCTATGCTTGTAGGTTTTAATTTTACTGGAGCTTGGGAAGATAAATTTATTTATGATAAAGATGTGTTAAAATTCAACATAAAAGATTATATGGATAATCTTGCTATCGCAGCATCCAATGCTTTTATGTTATCTTTAGGATTGCCTTACCCAACTAAAGAAAATATAAATATCTTAATATCTAAAGCTTATAAAGAAGCTAAGATATTAGGTTTAGATAAGAATATTATAAGTAAGGAAATCCTTCCAGAACTAATGTATAAGGCACAAGCTCAAGCAAGTGCTCTTAATTCATTAGTTAAGCAATGAATAAATAGTAAAAGGTGGTAATGATGGAGTATTTATATGCGGCTTTGTTGCTTCACAAAGCAGGAAAGAAAATAGATGAAGCTGGTTTGAAAGCAGTTATTCAAGCTGCTGGCTTAGCACCTAATGAAGGTATGATAAAAGCAGTAGTAGCTGCATTAGATGGTGTCAATATTGATGATGTTATAGCAAAGGCAGCATCTGCAACTGTAGCATCAGCTCCTGCCGCAACATCGACAGCAGCACCAACAGCAGCAGCTAAAGCAGAGCCAGAAGAAAAGAAAGTTTCTGAAGAAGAAGCAGCGGCTGGTTTAGGCTCATTATTTGGTTAAACTTTTTGTTTTATTTTTTAAATTTTATTATCTTTCACCACTACTACATATATATTCTTCATTACATATTAAAGGATATTCGCAATATTCAGTGCTTGGGCAATATTCTCCAATTGTTGCAGGATTATTACATGTTTTTATTCCACCACTTTCTTTAGGATAACATTTGATAGATGGACTTGGATAGTCACAACAATCTTCATCTTTATCACATATTTGTCCCTTTTTAGCGCATTGCTTTTCGGGATAAATTTTTTCTGTCCTAGCTTCATTTGATAGGTTAAATGACAAATTCCAATAACTTTCTTGACTACTTTCTCCTCCTCCTTTATAAACAAGTATCATGACTACAACTGAAACTAAAACTGTTATGCCTAAAGCTATAATGATAAGAGTAGATATAGGTAATTCTTGCCCTTTCATAAAGAAGAAACTATCGCAAATTTTTAATTCTTTTCTATATTTAATAGTCTTATGCTTACAGATAAAGAACTTAAAAAAATGATGAAAAGTGAATTTTACGAGCATTTTGAAAATTATTATCCTATAAAAACTTTGAAAGCTCTTGGTTTAGTTAGGAACATATGTAAAAAATGCAAAAGGGGCTTTTGGACATCTAAACCTCAAGATTTTTGTGGTGATGCTTCTTGTAGAGAAGGTTATTCTTTTATAGGTAAGAATGTTATTCCTAAAATTAGCTATAAAGAAACTTATGATTTATTTGTTAAGACTTTTAAAAAATGGGGGTATGTACCTATTAAAAGATACCCTGTTATATGTAGATGGTATGATCAACTTTACTTTGTAGCTGCAGGTATTAATGATTTTCAACCTTATGTAGTTTCTGGACAGGTGCCCCCTCCATCTCAAGCTGTCACAGAAGATCAATTTTGTTTAAGATTTAATGATATTGAAAATGTAGGAATGACTGGCAGGCATTATACTGGTTTTATTATGATAGGTCAACATGTATTCAATACTCCTGATAAATATCTTTATTTTAAGGAAGAAGCTGTTGAGCAACTTTACAAATTTTTTATTGAAGTTCTTAAAATACCCAAAGATGAACTTTATCTTCATGAAGATTTATGGGCAGGTGGAGGAAATTTTGGACCATCTATAGAATTTTTTTCTAATGGTCTTGAATTAGCTAATCAAGTTTATATGCAATATGAACAAACTGAAACTGGATATAGAGAACTCCAAACTAAAGTAATTGATATGGGTGCCGGAGCTGAAAGATGGGCTTGGCTTTCTTCTGGAGAAAGTATGTCTTATGATATTGTTTTCCCTCAAGTAATGAACTATCTTTATAGTGCAGCTAAAATTAAGAAAAATGAAGATATATGGAAAAAATTTGCCCAATATACTGCTTTTCTTGATGTAGAAGATATTGAAAATGTTGATGTTGAACTCAAAAAAATATCTCAAAAAATAGGGGTAGATCCTGTTGAATTAAGAAGAGAAATTCTTCCTATAGCTGCTCTTTATGCTATTGCAGATCATACTCGGACTCTCTTAGTAGCAGTTCATGATGGAGAATTACCTTCAAATGTAGGAGGAGGCTATAATCTCCGTAATATTTTAAGGAGATGTTTTGCTTTAGCAGATAAATATCAATTTAACATTGATTTTGAGAAAGTTATAAAGCTTCATATAGAAGAGTTCGGAGAATGGTATACCGACCTCAAAGAACCCTGCGCTATCTTTGAAGTTCTTAAAATTGAATATGAACGTTATAAAGAGACTTTGACTAAGGCTAAGAAAATAGTCGAAAAAATGTATGAAAGTGGAGAACTTTTTAATACTGATAATTTAATTCGTTTATATGAATCTAACGGCATTACCCCCGAAGTAATTAAATTAATTAAACCTGATATAAATCTTCCTTCAGATTTTTATACTAAACTTGAAGATTTAAAAAGACCAACTTCTAAATCTAAAGAAGTACCTATTGATATAGTAGACTTACCTAAAACTGAATTTGGTTTTAGAGAAGATCCAGATAAATTTAAATTCAAAGCTAAGGTAATTAAACAAATTGGCAATTTCTTAATTTTGGATAAAACTTATTTTTATCCCAAAATGGGAGGCCAAGATTGGGATTTAGGCACTATTGATGATGTACCTTTGAAATCAGTTCAAATTTTTGATGGAGTTATCGCACATGAATTATCTAAACCAGCTAAGTTTGAAGTAGGGCAAGAAGTTAAAGGCGAAGTTGATAAAGAGCGTAGAAAACAATTGACTATATCTCATTCAGCTATTCATCTTGTAGGTATGGCTGCTAGACAATTATTAGGTAAACATATTAATCAAGCTGGCTCTGAAAAAACAGTTGAAAAGTCAAGAATAGACATAACTCATTACAAAGCTTTGACTTTTGATGAACTTCAAAAAATAGAACAAATAGCTAATGAATATATTTCAAAGGGCATAGATGTTAAAACTACTATTTTCAAAAGAGAAGAAGCAGAACAAAAATATGGAATGAATATATATCAAGGGGGAGCTGTACCAGGGAAAGAAATAAGAATTGTAAATATAGGTGATATGGATATACAAGCTTGCGGTGGGACTCATGTTAATAATACTAAAGAAATTAAATTCATAAAATTAATTAATTCTGAGAAAATTAAAGATGGTGTAGTGAGGATAGAAATAATGGTAGGGGATAAAGCTTTGGAAAAAGCTCAAGAAAGTGAAAAGATACTTAAAGATATAGCTGATATGTGGTCTATCTCTATAAATGAAGTACCTAAAACAGCTAAGAGATTCTTTGAAGAATGGAAAGAACAAAGAAAAGAATTAAAAGCTATTTCAGAAGAACTTTCAAAACCTTTAGTTAAAGTTTATTTAGAAGCAGAAAAAAATGATCCGGTAGTTATACCCCTAAATATTATTAAGGATAGCTCTCTAATTATCAAATTAGGAGATGAAGCTTCAAAGCAGTATAAAGATAGAGCCTTAATTATTTTAGGAGATAATTTTGCTTATGGCTATTCGGGTAATGAAAAAGTAGATATAGTTTCTGCTTTAAAGAAATATTGTGATAAAGTTGAAGGAGATTCAAAGAAAGCCAAAGGATTCAATCTTAAAAAAGATTGAAACTATAGAAGCTTTAAATGATTTGTATTTTTCTTTAAAGCCTAAAATTATCTCTCGTCTTAATGACTTTAGAATTCTTTGGGAAAACGGAAGTGATGAAGATATTTTTTATGAACTAATTTTTTGCCTTTTAACACCCCAATCTAAAGCTAAATTATGTTGGCGTGCTGTTGAAGAAATTCGTTCTAAACAATTAATAAATAAAACTTTGGAAGAACTTACCGAAGCTTTAAATAAAGTACGATTTAAGAATAATAAAGCTAAATATATTCTCGAAGCTAAAAATAAGTTTTTCAAAGATGGAAAATTTATTATTAAATCTTTCTTAAAACAATTTAACGATTCTAAAGAATTAAGGAAATGGCTTGTTAAAAACATAAAAGGTATGGGTTATAAAGAAGCATCTCATTTTTTAAGAAATATTCACATTGGACTTGACTTAGCTATTTTAGATAGACATATTTTAAGAAATTTAGAACTTTTTCAAGTTATTCCTTCTATACCTAAAACTTTAACTCCAAAATTATATGAAGATATTGAAAATAAAATGAAATTCTTTTCTAGTCAAATTAATATTCCTCTTTCTCATCTTGACTTTGTCTTTTGGTATATAGGTTCAAAAGATATTTTTAAATGATTTTTAGAAAGGTTTTTAATTAAAAATGATTTAACTTTATAGTGAGGTGATATTTATTACTAAATTAAATGAAATTTATAGATGTTTAATTTGTGGCAATGAAGTTTATATTATTAATTCTGGAGTAGGCCAATTGGTATGTTGTGGGAAACCAATGGAATTAATGGAAGATAAAACTACTGATATAGGAAAAGAAAAACATGTTCCTATTCTAAATCAAACAAATAATAAAGTTATTGTTAAAGTCGGTAAAATTCCTCATCCTATGGAAGAAAAGCATTATATTGAATGGGTTGAATTAATGACTGACAAAAGCCTTTATTCAAGATTTTTAAAACCAGGCGATGATCCAGAAGCATCTTTTGAAATTTCTGATGAAAAAATCCTTTGGGCAAGAATTAAATGTAACATTCATGGTTTCTGGAAATCTTAAAATGGAGGTGTTTTAATTGTCAGAAGAAAATAATTGTAATAGCTTACCTTTGATAGGAGATAAATTCCCGAATATAAATGTAAAAACAACTCAAGGAAACTTTGTTCTTCCTAAACATTTTGCTGGTAGATGGTTTGTTCTTTTTAGTCATCCAGCAGATTTTACTCCTGTTTGCACAACTGAATTTTTAGCTTTTCAAAAGAGATATAAAGATTTTAAGAAATTAAATTGTGAACTTATAGGTCTTTCTATAGATCAAGTTTTTTCACATCTCAAATGGCTTGAATGGATTAAAGATAAATTTGATGTAAAAATTGAATTTCCAGTAATTGCTGATGATACAACTATTGCTAAAAAGTTAGGGATGATTCATCCTAACAAAGGAAATAACACAGTTAGATCAGTTTTTATAGTTGATTCTAAAGGTATTTTAAGATTAATCTTATATTACCCTCAAGAAGTTGGAAGAAATATAGATGAAATTTTAAGAGCAGTAGATGCTTTGAAAATAGCTGATGGTAGTAAAGTTGCTATACCTGCTAATTGGCCAAATAATGAGGTAATTAATGGTAATGTAATTATACCACCTGCAGCAGACGAGAAAACAAAAGAACAAAGAATAAAAGATGCTAACAAAAACAAAATAAAATCTTATGATTGGTGGTTCTGTTACAAAAAATTGTAACTCTTATTTATTCCACCAACAAAGCAGGTTTTCCAGGTATTGCTGTTTTAGCTTTAGGATGCTCAGATTCAGAAGCTAATATTATTTTTATTTCAGTATTGAATTTTTCTTTTAAGTATTTTTCTGCATTTTTGAAAGAGTTATATTCTTCTTCTTCACTAAGTATTTCTCCTAATTCATGAATTTTCTTTTGTAAATATTGGGCAAAGGAAGCCCCTTCCTTTGATTTTAATTCAGGTATTTTCATTAATTCATTTATTATTTTATCTTTATTTACCAATTTTGCTTTTTTCCAAGCATCTCTTTTCCATTGAGGGGCTATAAATAATGTAATATTTTTGGGATTTTCAATTTTAGAAAGTTTTATTACATTTATAATATCCTGTTCGGTATTATATATTACTTCTTCACTTAATTCTATGATGGGATCTATTGCTCTTTCATTAACCACAGGTATATTTTGAATTGAAATTAGTTCTTTATTACCTAAAATTTCCCAATTTTCTTCAGCTGTGAAAGGTATAAAAGGAGTTAAACATTTTAACCAATCTTCTATCAATTTAATTACCGTTTTACCTTTTCCTCCTCTATTTATATACCAAGATAAATCCTTTTGGAATTCAAAAAATATTTCACTAATTCCTCCTCTTAAATCGAAGTTATCCATGGCTTTAATATAATTTTTCAAACGTGTGTTAAATTTAGAAAGTAGCCATTTATCAAGAGAGCTATCCTCTTCATCAAATTCTCTTACTTTAGAAATTAATCCATATACCTTTTCTACATGATTTTTATAGGAAAATATTTTATCTTCATCCCATTCAATATCAGAATGAGGAGATCCTATGTGTGCATAGTAAAGTCTTAGACCATCTACAGAATATCTCTTAGCTGCTTCCATAGGTGAAGCAGATGCTCCTCCTTTAGATTTAGAAATCTTCCCTCCTTTACCTGTTACCCAAAAGTTTACAAAAATACCTTTGGGCCAATCTTTAGAATTAAAAATTGCTACATGATTCATAATATATACAGGGAAATGTACTGTTTGATGCTCTTTTCCACCTAAATTAATATCAACTGGATACCAATAATCAAACTCTTTTCTTATTTCATCCCACACTTTATTCTTTGCTTTTCCTTTACCTAAGAAAACATAATCAAAAAATTCATCAGTTAACTCTTCAACTTTAATTTTCTTGTTATTTACAAATCTTGAAACTACATAAAAAGCAGAGTAAATTGTAGAATCTGATATAGGTTCTATAATCCATTTTTCATCAAAAGGTAATTTAGTACCTAACCAATTTCCTAATCTTGCACATGCTCTTTCTTGGAACCAATCAATAACATTATCTATGTTATTTTTGTATTCAATAGGCATAATATTCATTGTTTTAGCATGTTCTTTAGATTTTTCTTTGAGAGCTTTGTTGCCATAATCTATGAACCAAGCATCTGGTATAAGTTTAATTACTACCTTTTTTCCACACCTACATATTACTTCTTCGCTTAAATCGTACATAATATCTGCTTTTCTTTCTTCAATAAGCCATTTTTTAATTTCTTCCTTTGCCTTTTCAACAGGGAGTCCAGCATATTTCCCGCAGTTTTTATTCATAGTTCCTGTATGAAATCCAATCTTGTAAATTTCTTTAGTAGCTTCTTCAAGTTTAGGATCATTTTGATCTTTTATCTTCATTTTTTCGCATATTTTTATTGCTGGAGTATCTCCCCAATCTTTTGAATTTATGATAGGTATAACTTTAATATCTTTATATTTGCCTTCTTTTTGAAGGTCATAAAGAGCCATCCAATCATAAGGTGCATCGCTAGGTACACTAGTAACTATACCTGTCCCTATATTAGGATCAACAAATTTTGAAGGAAGGATAAGTATTTCTCTATCAATACCTGGTGCAATTACCTTTTTATCAATTAATTCTTTTCCTGAAATTTTATCTATAACTTCTACTTTATCTTTTTGATATTTTAACTTTTCAGCACATTGAGAGGAGCATATCCAAATTTCTTCATTAACTTTAACTTTCACATATTCTTGATTAGGATCTACCCATAAATTAGTTTGTCCATATATAGTTTCAGGTCTTAAGGTTGCTGCCACTAAGAATTCTTTACCCAATTTGAATTTTAGAAGAGTATATTCATACTTTTCAGCATTTCCACCTTTGGATAAATCAGTTTCACTTGGATCTACAGCCACTGGTCCACAATTAGGACAAAAAGTTCCATAATAGGGCTTTTGAATAAGTAAGCCTTTTTCTTTAAGTTTTCTAAATTGCCATTGTATAAATTTATTATACTCTGGATAAATAGTACAAGTAAAGGTTGTGAAATCTGCTAAAAATCCAAACTTTTTCCAATTTTCTTGATAATTTTGATTGAAATAATTTACAACATATTTAACATCTTCCATTTTGGAAAGATTTTCCATAGGGAAGCCATTTGCTTTGAGATATTCTATCCAATTTTCATTTCTATTTTTGACTTTATTAGCAAAGCCCATAGCTTGATTTCCCGAAGCATGAGTTCCAACAGGGAAAAATACATTATAGCCCTGCATTCTTTTATATCTGCAAATTATATCTGTGTAAGAGAAACCTCTCATATGTCCTATGTGTTGATAACCCGATATACCAGGATAAGCAAAGTGCATGAAAAATTTGGGTTTTTTAGGATCCATCTTTGCAGTTCCTAAATTTTCCCATTTTTTTTGCCATTTCTCCTCAATTTCAGAAAAGTTAACCATAATTAAAATAAAAGAAAGTTAATTTAAAATTCTTTTGCTCTAACCCTTTGCTAAAGCAAAGCGTTAACGGAAATTCTATTGCTAAAGTAAAGCTTTTTAAATTCTAAATAGATACTTTCATTTATGGGCTCGTAGCTCAGCTTGGATAGAGCGACAGCCTTCTAACTGATCTTTCTTTGGAAGAAAGTTCAGCCGAAGAAGGTAGGATGGGAGCTGTAGGTCGAGGGTTCAAATCCCCCCGGGCCCATTAAAGGTGAGGTAATCAATGCAATTTCCAAGTTTTTTTAGAGTCCTGCAGAATAAAGAACAATTACATAAAATTTTTCCTCTCTCATTAATGATTTCTATCTATGCTTTTAGTTTAGGTCTTATTTATCCTATTTTTTCAATTTATGTTAATAATATTACTAAAGATATTTTTCTTACCGGGATAATTCTTTCTCTTTGGGGTTTAGGAGGTATACTATTTAGTATTCCTTCTGGTTTTTTAGTTGATAGCTTTTCACATAAACAGGTAATTCGTATTTCTCTTTGTATTAAACTTATTACTTTATTTGCTATGACTTTAATTTCAACTTTTTGGTCCTTATTTATAATCTATTTTATTTATTCTGTATCAGCTGCAATTTTTTGGGTAGCTGTATGGTCTTATTTATTTTCAAATATGAGTAAAAAAACAGCAGGAGAAGAATTTGGATTTTTCTCAACCTTTTATGATTTAGCTTATACTTTATCTCCTTTTTTAACTGGTTTTCTCTCAGCTATCCTTTTCTTTTTACCTTTTTATATCTCATGCTTTCTTCTTAGTTTAGCTATTTTAGTGACTTTATTTTTTGATGGTGGAGCTGAAAAATCTAAAGTTCAAAAACCTTTAATTCCTCTTATCAAAAAAGAAGTTAAGATGATAATTAAAAATGGTAATTTTGTTATACCTCTTTTACTTTTCATAATTTTTTCATATGCTTCCTTAAATGTTGTTTATTCTTTCCTTCCTATTATTTTAGAAAGTTATAATTTTTCTTATGTTTTAATAGGGGTTATTGTAGCTATTTCATGGCTTCCTTCTTCATTGCTTGAAATTCCAGTAGGTTATATTATAGACTCTTTTAAAAAGCAATGGTTAATCTTTTTGAGTGTAGCTGTCTTTTCTTTATCAGTTCTTCTCATGGCCTTTTTTAAAGATTTTTACTCTATATTTTTTATAATGATAATTATTGGTTTTTTAAATGTAATTTTTATGAACATAATTCATTCTATTGCTTCAATTTTTCTATTTGATAAAGAAAAAGGTGTTTTTTCTGGTATAATGACTTTTACTAAAGATATAGGTAATGTACTTGGTCCCTTCTTAGGAGGTTTATCTTTGAAAATTTTTGGAATTCAAATTACTTTCCTTTTACTATCTGTAATATCTTTAATGTTAGCTCTTCCTTTCTTTTGGTTATTTTCTAACAATGTTGATTAGTCGAAATATTTATGTATATTAAATTTTTATTTTAAATTATGAATTTAATTGAAAATGCTAAAGATCTTTTTACAGATTGGAAAGCAGCATTGACTACAGGTCTTTTACAATTTCTTATTTTACCCACTATTTTAGTTGATGGTTTTATTGTTCGTTTATGTGAAAAAAATATTCAACGGGAGAAAGGACTTCCTAATTATTCAGAAATTTTGAAATTTCTTAAGCAAGGTTTAATTTTCAGAATTATTCAATTTCTTTATCTTTTACCAGTTATATTACTTTTTATTATTTTATCCTTTTTAATACCTAAAAATATTTCACCTTTAGATAAAGTTTCAGCAGTCCCTTTTTATGTTTTCCTTTTAGCTATTTTAATTTTAATATTACTATTTTTAGTATGGTTACTTTTTCCCTTTGCTATTGTACTGTATGCAGAAAATATGACCTTTGAAGATGCCTTTAATTTCAATAAAATTTTTTCTTTTATTTTAATTAAATGGAAATCAATTATTGTTATCCGTCTTATTAGTATCCTTTTATTTTTTATTTTCTTATTTATTATTCCTTTCCTTAATTTATTTTCTTTTATTTTTCTTGCTTTCCAAAGAGCTTATATTTACAAAAATTTATCTAGTTTATATTCAGATTTTTTAAATGGAGAGTGATTAAATGAGTGAGTTTAGTTTTGATGAAATTGTTTCTACTGTTAAACAAGTTTGGCCAAATTTTGTTAAAGTTTTAATTGGAGCTGCTTTAAATCTTTTGATTATAATAGGGCAATTATTGGGTATGGGTTATATATACAATGTTATTAAATCAACCCTTGAGAATAAAAAAGAATTACCAAACTGGGAGAATTGGGGTTCTTTATTTTTTAATGGTCTTAAACTTTTTTATGTAGCTTTACTTTATTTAGGCCCATCCTTTTTGCTTTTATCCTTTTCTCTTGCTTTGTTTTTCTCACCTTTGAGATTTTTGTCTTCTTTACTTGCTTTATTAGCTTTAATACTTTTAATACCTGTTAGTTTTGTATCTCTATTTGGTATAATCGCAGTTGTCGAAACAGGTAGTGTAAAAGAAGGATTTAACTTTGTAAAATTGTTTGAAAAAATTAAAGCTAATTTTGTAAAAGCAATTTTAACTTATGTGCTCATTATAATTGCGATGATATCTTTGGCCTTTATATCTTCTTTGATACCTTTTGTAGGATTTTTAGTATCTCTTTATTTTAGCTTTTATGGTGAGATAGTAGCTGCAATTTTGTTTACTAAAGTATACGCAGAAGCTAAATAGCAACCTTTAAAATTTCTTTTTTCTTTCTATTTCTTAGTATGGGGTCATAGTTTAACCAGGTAGAACAGTGGGCTCCAGAAGTTTTCTTCATGGAGAGAAGAGCTATTAAGCGATGATTTGAAGGTGAAACCCACTGATTAGGGTTCAAATCCCTATGACCCCACCTTTTTTGAACTATCGAAAGATTTATAAATAAGTAGTCATTTACACTACTCAAAAATTACAAAATAGGGGTGTGATTTATGAAGCTAAAATACCTTGTAATATTTTTATCAATGATGTTAATTTTAAATGTAGTTAGAGCTGATACTTTATCCTTAAATGTTGATACTCCTCAATATGAAGGAACTGCAAATGGCTTTAACTATGTTAGCTTTGCTTATAATTTAAATAATATCGACGCTGATAAAATAAATAATATTACTTTCAAAGTAACTTCTACTTCATGTTCTTTTACTTATGAAACTCCTATTTTAGCTGATGAATTAAGTAGAGGTAAAGAAATTTATGGTCCAATTGTTATCAAAGTTCCAGAATCTTGTGGAAATAATTTTAATATTATAGTTGAAGCTTTCGGAATAAAAAATAATCAAAAAATTTCTTTAGGCTCTAAAAATTTTGTAGGTTTCAATTTTGAACCAAAAGAGATAGTTTATTTTGATCAACCAACAAATAATGATTATCTAAAATTGAAAATAGAAGCAATGAAATGGACTGGCGTAGAAGGTAATGACTATCGGGTAAAAGTAATATATAACTTATCTAATAATGTATTATATAACAATGCATATTATAATGTAACAGATATAAAATTTAATATTAATTATACTACTTTATCTGGTAAAAAAGGTATCGTAGAAACATCTGTATCAATAAATAAACTTAGATATGGCGAGTCAAATTTAGGTTATTTTGAAGTTAAATTGCCAGTACCTCTTAATGAGATATTTAATTTAAAAATAAAAGCCATGGGTAAATTGGAAGGTCCAAATTTAATTAATCCAAGTAGTTATAATATAAATTCAAGTCCTGTAAACAGCCCCGACATTGAAATTATCAAATTTGGAAATGCCTATGAATTATTTTTAGTTTCAGATTATCATCCATACCCTTTAACACTAAAATCTTATGAATTTAGAGGAGATAATTTAACTCATTATTTCATTAATACAACTTTTAAGTTGTCTAGTAAAGCTCCAGATGGATATATAGCTAATAATTCCTATTTTAAAATAAGTGTTTCAGACGCACAAATATTTAAATCACAAGTAATAACAGGTGCTTTGGGAAGTGGTGAATCAAAAGAATATTCCTTTTTAATTGCAGTACCTAAAGATAAGATAACAGTTAATGGAAACCAAGCATCTTTCGATCTTACAGCTCAAGCATTTTTTAATGTTACAAATAATTACTTGTCTTCAATACCTTTGAGTTATAACTCATCTAAACTAACAAAGACTATATTATTTAATGCTCTAACTCAACCAGAAAATAACATTTTAAACTTTGTTAATTGGAAATATGTGGGAAGCAATTCAACTCACCACATTTTCAATGTAAATGTTACATTAACTAACAAAGATCCAATTGCTGAAGAATATCAAGGAACTATGAGAGATATAGAATTCGAATTTAGTACATCTTGTATGACTCCATTTAGAATGCCAGTAGCCGATACTATAAAAATTGATAATTCAAAAAATTACTCATTTACAATAGCAATACCTAAATCATGTAGTACAGACTTTAGCTTATATATACAAGCATTTTATGAGATTAGATACTATGATGAGTTAGAACGTAAATTTGTTGTGGAAGATTCAAATTCAGAATTAGTTACTAAGATTCTTACTATTGAGAATCTAAATAATTTACCTGATAATCAACAACCCCCTGAACCTGTAAATAATGCTATTATTTGCGGTACAATACCTTGTTTTCCATATAGTTCAAATATAAGCTATGTAAAGACAGAAAATGATAAACATTATATTAATCTTACATACTCTTTATTGAATAATTATTCAGAAGAAAATGACATATTTAATGTTAGTATAACTTTTGTAATCAATAACTCAACAAAATCAGGAGCATATATTAATACGACTAAAATATTAGGAGATAATCAAAAATTAGAATATGATAAAAACATTTCAGGATCATACATTTTGGAAATACCTGCTTCAGTTGGAACAACATTTAATATTTCAACAAGAGCTTTTGGATTTATGCCAAGTAAATTGAGTATGATATATTCAAATATAAACAACTTTTATAACTTCAATATTCCAACCCAACCCCAACCCCCGGTCGTTAATCCAAGTAATTATAATGTAGGTGGTGGAGGTGGAAGCAGTGGTGGAAGCAGAGGTCCAGACCTTGAAATATCTAACATATATGTTGAACCAAGTACCTTTTATGAAGGAGATCTTGTCACCTTAAAAGCAGATATAAAGAATAGAGCTTTAAGTGAAAGAAGCTTTAAAGTTGATTTTATTTTCAATGGAATAACTTATTCCATAAATGACTTAAATTATGTTGGAAGAGATAGCATCAAAACAGTTTCAATTCAAGCAAATGTACCATCAACAGACAAATTAGATGTAACTGTAAAAGTTTATTCAGACGGTTCAATAATAACTAATTCAAAGTCTTTCAATGTATCAACTAAATTTAAGTATTTTGTAGTGTCTTCCGTTTCAGAACCTTTTATGAGTTATAAATCAGACAAAGCAGTATATGTACTCAACATATATAATACAGGTTTACTTGCGGATACTTATAAAGTTGAAGATGTATCTGGATGGACTGATTTTGAAATTTCAAAAAATAAATTTTCACTTCCAATTAAAAATTCAAAAGAAATATCTATAACTTTCAATAGAGATCCAAATATGGAAGCAGGAAATTATCCCATTAAAGTAAAAATATGCAATACAGAAAATCTTTGTGTAACTAAAGAAACAACTTTAATTGTAGAAGATAAAATAATACCAGTCTCTGTTGAATGTGATAAAGAAAAGAAAGTAGAATTTATGAAAGGAGATAAAATAGTATATAATTTCAAGGTAACTAACTTAAGAGATGTCAGTGATAAATATCAATTTATAATTGAAAGTACAAACTTAAATTACACTCTTTCACCTAAATCAGCTTTAATTGAACCTAATGAAACTGAAGATGTAACTGTTTCAGCTAAACCATCTCAAAATTCAGCAAGTATGACTTTTATAGTAGCTGATTCAGAAGGAGATGTTGTTTATAAAGAAACTTATGAAATGGTTCAAATGGGTCTTTTAAGCAGTGTAGTTACAGGAAGATTTATAGGATTATCAGGAACTTCAGGATCAGTTATTGGTCTTGGAATTTTACTTTTAGCTATAACTGGAGGAGTGTCTTTAAGTATAATGGGTCTTAAAGCTTTGAGAATGAATTCAGCAAACACTAAAGTAAGTTTTCCATCTTCAAATACAGGGCCAACTGAAAATAGTAATAACAATAGTCAACCCAATATAATAAATGATTATCTTAATTCACATCCAAGATCTCAAATGAATAACATTTATAATACCAATGATTACAACATAAACCAAGAAAATAAAATATAATGAAAAGTATTATTAATCTTTTCTTTCTTTCTTTTATTTATGGTTAAAGAAGAGCCAGCAGTAGCTATTTTTTCCGGAGATGTAGTTATTATTAATGATGAACCTTCATCTAATCGCATATTTAATAAAGGTTGTTTCGGAGCTATAGTAGATCAGAAACTCCACCTTTCTTTAGTAGAAGCTCTCTATCTTTTGGAAAAAAAAGATATCGTTATCATGAATAAAAGAAAAAAGCTAATTGATTTTAATGAATTTGTCAGATTAGCTTCAAAGTTAGATCCTCGGTTTTTAAGTAGATATTTTGTTTATGCAGATATTCGCAAAAGAGGATATATTGTTAAAACAGCTTTAAAATATGGAGCTGATTTTAGAGTATATGATAGGGGAGAACACCCTGGAAAAGAACATGCCAAATGGATTCTTTTTGCTGTTAAAGAAACAGAGCATTTTGATTGGAGAAAATTCGCTGCTATGATGAGAGTTGCTCATTCAGTTAAGAAGAGAATTCTTTTAGGTATCCTTGATGATGAAGGCGATGTAACTTATTATGAAATTAGATGGAGAAGACCATAAAAAAATAAAAAAATTTCAGTTCCAATAAGCTGAAATTAATTTTACTGATGCAATTACTAATCCTATGCTTGATAAAAGCAAGAATAAGTATTGTATAATTAGTGTTATTACTAAAGGCCATACATTCCCTTGAATGATGCTTAACAAGAAAGTTAGTGCTTGTCCACTTACTATAATAAAAGCCATGATCCAAACAAGAAAACTGTCTGCCCTTTCCTTTCTAAAAAGCATTACTATTCCAGTAACTACGCCAAGAACAAAAATTAAACTTGCAGCATTCAAATTTATAGTTATTTTTAAAAGCCCAAGAATTACAGAGGATAAAACACCTAATAAAAACATCCAAAAACCAAGTCTCGGCATATTTGCTATAGAAAAATTAAATTCCAAACTTTTTCTTTTATGTTGTATTTTGTGTGCCATTTATGATCACCTTACCTAATAAAATAATAGAAAAGTATACTTTTTAACCTTTTCATTTTATAAATCTTTATAGAATTTTGTTTATAATCACAGGTACCTTTTCTACATTACTTTTTAGCCCATCAACCCCATCTACTTTTATTTGTATACCAAGATTGATAGTTATTTGTTTGTTTTTATTTAAGTCATTTACATCTTGTAACCCAAATACATCTGGTTTTATAATAAACTTGAAAGAATGTACTCCATCAGGACATATAATATAGGATTTTATCATTTTTGTATATGTAAAATTTCTTACTGGATCATAAAGCAAAGAAGTATATTTTCGATCCATTTGTTCAATACCTACTTTGTATTTAAAGTATCCGCCTAATTCATTAGATATATCAATTCTAAGAACTTGACTTCCATCTTTACTCATTGAAATAACTTTAGGTTCTATTTTATAATAGATAAAAGAGGATAATTTATCTTTTAAATCCATTAAAAGATTTGTAATCTTATTAGATGGTGCATATTTTCTTAATACAAAAGCAAGCTTTTTAATATAATTTTCAGGAGTTATATTTTCTGTCTTGTTTAATTCATTTATTATGTCCTCAACTTCTTTTTCCCTGAAATTTCTTTTTAGAATTTGCATTACCGCTTCATATACTTTAGGTGAGCCAAAATATTCTGGTATTTTGTTTATAACTATCTTTCTTTCATCTTCTTTTTTAAGAAACATTTTTTCACCTACTTTTAAAAATGCACATCTTCTTTAAATATTTTGTTTAAATAAGGCAAATGATGAGTGATGGGCGAACTGATTTATGATGATTAGAGGTGATCTCTGATGCCTTATTATATTCTACATCAAAAAACTAATAAAATATGTGATTATTGATGATATTATGAATGAAATAAAAGTAACACCTTGGGAAGTAAAAGGCAATATTAATTATGAAAAATTAATAAAAGAATTTGGAACTGAAGAAGTAAATGATACTCTTCTTAAACGTATAGAAAAATATACAGGAGAACTTCATTTTATGCTTCGTAGAAAAGTCTTTTTTTCTCATAGGGATATGCATTGGCTTTTAGACGAATATGAAAAAGGTAATAAATTTGTTATTTACACAGGTAGAGGACCTAGTGGTGATATGCATATAGGTCATATAGTTCCTCTTATATTTACTAAATGGCTTCAAGAAAAATTTAATGCAGAATTATATTTTCAAATAACAGATGATGAGAAATTTCTTTTTAGTAAGAAAGAAAATCAAACTATTGAAGATGTAAATAAACTTGCTCATGATAATTTATTAGATATAATTGCTTTAGGTTTTAAACCTAAAAAAACTAAAATTTTTATAGATACCGAGTATGCTAAAACTCTTTACAAAGAAGCAATTAAAGTAGCTAAACATTTAACTTTTTCAACAGCTAAAGCAACTTTTGGATTTACAAATGAATCTAATGTAGGCCAAATATTTTTTACAAGTATGCAATCTGTTCCAGCTTTTTTACCGACCATTCAAAAAGGAAAAATGACTCCTGTTTTAATTCCTTGTGCTGTTGATCAAGATCCTCATTTTAGAATTACAAGAGATATAGCTTCTAAATTGGGATACCCTAAACCAGCAGCTATTCATAGTATATTTATACCAGGACTTCAACATGGAGGAAAAATGTCTACTTCAGAACCTAATTCAACTATTTTTCTAAAAGATACCCCTAAACAAGTTAAAGATAAGATAAATAAACAAGCTTTTTCAGGAGGAAGAGATACTATAGAAGAGCACAGAAGATTAGGTGGAAATCCAGATATAGATGTTTCTTTTCAATTATTGAGAATTATATTTGAGCCAGATGACCAAAAATTACAGAAAATATATGATGATTATAAATCAGGGAAAATGCTTTCAGGTGAATTAAAACAAATATGTATAGAAAAAATAAATGCTTTTTTAGAGAAGCATCAAGAAAAGCGTGAAAAAGCTAAAGATTCAATTCATGATTTTTTAATTTCTGATTAACAAACTTTATATTAATCCTTTCTTTTATTTCTGATATGAAACCTTTAATTTTGACTTTAATTACTTTGATTTTAGTATCTTCTACTTATGCAGGAAATATGACTATGATTCATTTAGTAGGCGCAGATAAAATTGGTGAAAATGTCACACAGGGAGTAGTTCTTAACTTATATGTGGAAATGAAAGAAGGAAATGGCAGAGTTTTTGTTGATACTTTCCCTCTTACTAAAATGGATACTCAAGCTTCTGCTAGAATGGCTAAGGAAGTGGCATGTAATGCTATGTCCTTAGATTGTTCTAAATATGACTTTTTTTATATTTTAAGCTCTGATTACCCTTCTCTTGGAGGCCCATCAGCAGGAGCAGCTATGACTATTGCTACTATGGCTGCTATCCAAGGTGTTGATATAAATCAAGATGTTTTTATAACAGGCACCATTAATCCAAGTGGAAGTATAGGCCCGGTAGGTAGTATTTTAGAGAAGGCAGAAGCAGCTCATAAAAATGGTGCGTCTATTTTTTTAATACCCAAAGGAAATTATAATGTTATAATTAATAATGAAACTATAGATATTCGAGAAAAAGCTCTTAAAGATTGGAATTTACATATAATCGAAGTAGATGATATTTATGAAGCATATAAATATGCTACTAATTATGAAATTAGTAAAAAAGTAGTTTCTTCTGAGGAAATTACATCTAAAAGATTTAATGATGCTATGCAATATTTAAGTGATAGTCTTATTTCTAAAGCTAAAGAAGAAACGAGTAGATTAGAAAGAAAACTTCAATTAAGTTCCTTACCTATAAAATATTCTGACCCTATAAAAGAGAAATTAACTCAAGCTAAAGAAGAGTTAGATGAAGCTAAATCTCTTTATAAGTCAGACCAATATTACTCTGCGGCTAGTTACTCAGTAAGAGCTCTTATTTATTCTAATTATGCTTCAAAACTATTAGATTTTCACGAAAATGATGATTCAAAAGACTATGTTATGAAAGAAATTCTAAATGTAAATGATGAAATTTCATCTTTTGAAAAAATGTTTATTAAAAATTATACTATTGATTGTATCGATGATATTGAAGTTTATGCGGTAGTTATAGGGCGCATTATGGAAGCTGAAGATTTAATGAATTCCTCTCGTGAAGCTTATGAAAAAGGGGATTATGAATCTGCTCTTTATTTTCTTTCTTTCGCCCAAGTAAGAAAAAATACAGCTTATGAATGGCTTACTTTAACTAATGAATTTTCTGGAAATCAATCTGCCATTTTTAGTCAAGATAATTTGAAAGTTCTTTCTCAGGAAAGAATAGCTCAAAGTAAAGATTATCTTAATTATGCTAATTATTTAACTTCAAGTTCTTTACTTAAAGAAGCTGAGAACCATTTACTTAAAGCAGAAGAAGCTTATTCAAAAGGACAATATGTCTTTGCTTTATTTGAAGCAGCTTATGCTAGATCTAAAATAAGTTTAACTTTAAAACTCAATACTCTTAAAGAAATTTCCTTAGAAGATATCTATTCATCTTATGAACAAGATGCTAAAATTGCTATAAAGAAAGCTGAAGAACAAGGTCTTTTACCTATCTTAGCTTTAAGCTATTTAGAATATGCAGGTTCTTTTTACAAAAGTGATCCTCTTGTTTCTTTAATTTATCTTAGTTATTCTGAAGAAATGGCAAAAATATCACAAGATTTATACTCAGCTTTTACAGGAAAATATATTTCTAATTTACCTTCTATAGATGTTCAAAAATTTTATGAAACTTCAACTAAAACAGAAAAAGAATCTATTGTCAAATCTATTGCACTCATTGTTTCAGGTGTTTTAGCTGGAATTGGACTTTCCTTCGCTTTTTATGAGACTGGTAAAAAATTCAAGAAAAAATAATCTCACACAGATTTAGCTAAATATATCCCATCTTTGTTAGAAATTATTCTTGCTTTAACCCTCTCTTTATTTTTGTTACAATTTATCAAAGTAATAACTCTATTTTCTGCTATTCCTAACTTTTCATTTAAAAGCCATCCATCTTCTTTAATTTCAACATTAATTATTTGATTTTTCTTAAAAATAATAGGTATTTGTTTGCATTTTACAATGTTAAAATCTTTAGCTGATAATTTAAGTCTTATTTTAAATTCATCTTCCCATGCTTTAATACTTTTATTATAAAATTGCCACCAACTTTGTTCTTTAATCCCTTTAGGTTTTCTTCCATATTTGTAACTTAAGTATTTTTGTATTCCAAATTTGACTTTTTTTTCATTAGTTGAAATATTTAGTCCGAATTTTATTATTTCTTTTATATCTTTATCATTTATTCCAGGAAGATATACAGGTGCTATTAAAAGTTCAATATTACTTTTCATTATTTCTTTAGCAACCCCTTTAACATGCTCTATATCATAAAAGTCACACCCTGCAATTCTTTTAGCCTTTTCATTATCAAAGGCATTCATAGATAAATTTATCCTATTTAATCCTGCTTCAGAAAGAGCTTTTATTTTTTCTTCATTTAATAAAGTTCCATTACTTTGCATAGAAATAATTTTAACTTCTCTTATTTTGCGTATTTCTTTTATAAGTTCAATTAAATTTGGGTAAGTTGTCGGTTCTCCTACACTATCAAGATGAATTTCAATATCATTTCTTTCTTTGAACTTAATTACTTCTCTAAGATAATCTAAAAGATAGCTTAATTCTACTATATAATCATTTTTTCTTAATTTTGATTGAGGACCAGCACTAACTGAACAGAATATACAATTTAAATTACACAGAGTAGAAGCTCTAACTTGAAGTAAGTTAGTTCCTCTATCAATTATACCAAAATATATACTTCCTAAAAGAGGAATTCCAGATTTAGAATCTATTTTAATAATCATTTTAATTCTTCGAAACTTATTTTATTTTTTAGGAGCTTTGAAATAATTTCATTTAAATCTTTAATTTTTACTCTTTTTTGTAAAGTACTATCTCTATCTCTAATAGTAACATCTTTCCTTTCAAGAGAATCAAAATCAAAGGTTATAGAGTAAGGTATTCCTATGCTATCTGCTTTAAGATATCTTTTACCTATACTTCCACCCTTTTCATAAATTGTTACAAATTCATTTTGTACCTCTTCAAAAACTTTTTGTGCTTCTTCATCAAGTTTATTAACTAAAGGAAATACCCCAACTTTTATAGGTGCAAGATGATAAGGTATTTTAAGTATTGTTTTTCCCTCCTCCTTTTCCTTTAGTTCATAAAATATATCAATTAAAGCAAAGACGGGCCTATCTGTGCCAAAAGCAATTTCTATTATATGGGGCACTTGTTTTTCATGAGTTTCGTCTTTAGCTACGAGTTCTGTTTTAGATGCTTTTCCATGTGTTTTAAGATCATAATCAGTTCTATCATGTATACCACAGCATTCTACCCACCCGAAAGTATTAGTTAAAATTTCAAGATCCCAAGCATCATCTGCATAAAAAGCTCTTTCATTAGGATTATGCTGTCTTAGTCTCATTTTATTAGATGGAATACCTAAATTCTTAAATAAAGTATAAGCTAAATTTAAAGCCCAAGCATAGGCTTTATTTTTAATGTACTTCTTTTCAATTGCTTTTTGAATAGTTACTTTTTCTACTTCCCCAGAATTATAAGCTAAAAGAGGTAATTCTTCCTTTGCTATCCTTTCATATTTTTCAAAGTTATCCTTTTGATCTTTGAAAATAAAAAGTTGACCTTCAGCCTGTGTAAATTCTCTCATTCTTAATATGAATTGTCTTGGACTAATTTCATTTCTATAAGCTTTACCTATTTGAAAAACACCAAAAGGTAATTTTTCTCTAAAGAAGTTAAGATATCTTAAAAAAGGTAAATAAGTAGTCGTTGCTGTTTCTGGTCTATTACTTGCTGCTTTATCTAAACCTATAGTTGTTTTCATCATAAGATTATATTTTATTATTTTCATTTCAAAATCCGAACCATCAATTGGACTTTTAATTTTATATTTTTTAATTATATCTAATAGCTCGTCATCTTTAGCTCCATTTATTTTTATAGTGCTTAAATTTAAATTATTACTATGAAAATATTCTTCTATTAGTTTATCTACTCTAAATACATTTCCATTTTTATCTTTAATAACAGGATCAGTAAAGCCTTCAAGGTGACCTGAAGCTTTCCACACTTCATCAGGCATTACAGTAGGACATTCAACTTCAAAAAATTGGTTTTTTTGAAAAAAAGATCTTATTGTATTTTCTATATTATTTTTGAGAAGTTTTCCAAGAGGCCCATAATCATAAAAGCCAGCCACCCCGCCGTATATCTCCGGAGATGGACCATAAACAAATCCTTTATCTTGCATATATGATATAATCTCTTTTAATTTTTCTTGGTTAGTCATAAAGTAACTTAATTTAAAAGAGTATAAAAATATTATGGTCATTTTTGAACAAAAAGAATAAGTTTTTAATTTGTTAAACCTTTAAATTTAATAGGTGATATAATGAGTAATATAACAGGCGTAGTTATTAAAGAATGTGTTGGTGATGATGGAGAAACTTATTATGATATAAATGGTACATGGTATAGAGTAAATAGAGATCAACTTGAAAGTACAAGCAAACCTAAAATGATTAAATCTTGTAAAGTTCTTACTCTTGATAAACAAAAAGAATTTTTCACCAAACATTTAATTAAGAATAAAGGTGAACAATAAACTTTAAATTATAACTTTTTTCTTTAAGTTATATGGATTCATTGAATACATTACATAATTTGGAAAAAAAAGTACTTTTAACTCTTAAATCCTTGGGTGTAGGTAGATTCTCTATAGATATTATCTCAGAAAAGTCAGGCCTTAAAAAAGATGAAGTTAATAAGGCTGTTGAATGGCTACGCGAGAAAGGTTTTGTTTCAGTTGAAGTATTATCTGATTCTAAATTTGTAATTTCTCCTAAGTTTCTTGACTACCTTGAAAAAGGCCTTCCTGAAAAAAGAATAATTAATGCTTTGAGAAAAGGACCTATTCTTTTTAAAGATTTAAGTCAAACTTTAAATCTTTCAAAAGATGAAGTTAATGTTGCAATAGGCATGCTTAAACGTTCAGATTATATTTCTATATCTGAAGGAAAAATTTCTTTAACTGATTTAGGTGAAACTTTTATTAAAGAAAAAAAATGGGACGAGGAAAAGCTTTTATCTTTATTAAAATCACCTAAATTAAATGAAGAAATACCTGAAAATTTACACATTTTTATAACACCCTTAATAGAAAGAGGTATAATTAAAGAAGAGATATATTCTATAAGAAATGTTTCTTTAAACTCTGAAATTTTGCCCAAATTGAAAGATTTAAAAATAGAAGATGAAATTGATTTTCTTACTTCAGATATTATTCGTAATGAAACTTGGAAAAGCAAACCCTTTAAAAAATATAATTTAAATGTTCCTCCACCCCCCTTGTTTATAGGGAAAAAGCAAGCATATCTCAAATTTATTGACGAAACTAAAGAAAAAATGATTTCTCTCGGTTTTGAAGAAATGGAAGGGCCTATTGTAGATTTATCTTTCTTCAACAACGATGCCCTTTTTATGCCTCAGGATCATCCAGCAAGAGATATTCATGATGTTTTTTTCGTAAAAGCGAATAAAGGTAAAATTCCCAAAGAACTTGAAAAGAATTTAGAATATGTAAGAAAAACTCATGAAAATGGATGGGAATTAGGTTCTAAAGGATGGGGTTATAAATTTTCACAAGATATGACTGAAAGTGTTATGTTGCGTAGCCAAGTAACTGCCGTTTCAGCCAGAAAAATGCTTTCAAAGAATCTTAAAATACCAGGTAAGTATTTTGCAATTGGTCGAGTATTTAGACCTGATGTAATTGATTGGAAACATCTTATAGAATTTAATCAATTAGAAGGAATTATTTTAGGAGAAGATTTAGCCTTTAAAGACCTTTTAGGTATATTAAAAGTCTTCGCTGAAGAATTATGTGGAGCTAAAAAATATAAATTTATCCCCGGCTATTATCCCTTTACAGAACCTACTGCTGTACTTTGTGTATATTTAGAAGGTAAAGGTTGGATGGAAATTGGAGGTTCTGGAATTTTCCGTCCAGAAGTAACTAAACCTTTAGGTATCAATGTTCCAGTTCTCGCATGGGGAATGGGCTTTGATAGAATATTTATGATTAAAAACAATATTAATGATATAAGAGATTTATTTTCAAATAATTTAAAATTTCTTAGAGAAATGCCTCTAAAAGTATAAGGTGTTAAAAATGCCAACCATCACTATTTCAAAAAGAGATCTTGATACTTTTTTAGGTAAAAAAATATCCGTTGAAGAACTTCATAATTTGCTTTTTTCATATCTTAAAGGAGAAGTCAAAGATTCAAAAGATGATGAAATTAATATAGAGTTTGAAGAGTCTAACCGTGCAGATTTATTTTCAGCTGAGGGTTTTGCAAGAGCTTTGAGACCTTTGTTAGGTCTATCTAAGGGATTACCTAATTACCCTGTCAAAAAAAGTAATTATAAAGTAATAGTTGATAGTTCTATTAAAAAAATTAGACCTTACATTGCTTGTGCTGTTGTTAGAAATATAAAAATGACTGATTCTGGTATAAAATCTCTTATACAGCTTCAGGAGAAATTAGATGAAACTTTTGGAAGAAAAAGGAAAAAGACATCCATAGGTATTTATGACTTTAATAAAATTACTTTCCCAGTTAATTATAAATTAATGAGTAAAGATACTAAATTTGTAGCTCTTGGTTTTGATAAAGAATTACCATCTTATCAAATTCTTGAACAGCATCCTAAAGGTAAAGAATATGGTTCTATTCTTTCTAACTTAGATGAATTTCCTTTTTTAGTTGATTCTAAAGGTAAGATTTTAAGTATGCCTCCTATAATTAATTCGAATGATTTAGGAAAAGTGGAAGAATCTTCAACTGATCTTTTTGTTGAAGTTACAGGTACAGATGAATTTGCTGTTAAAACAGTTTTAAATGTTGTAGCTTCTACTCTTGCTGAGAGAGGAGGACAACTTGAAAGCGTCAAGATAAAAGATGGAGATAATTTAAAGACTTTTCCAGACTTTTCTCCTTTGGAATTTACAATCTCTCTTTCAGATGTATGGAAGATATTAGGTTTCGCTTTAAGTGAAGAACAATTAAAAGATGCTCTTTATAAAATGGGTTATGAAATTCTTAAAATAAATGTTAAAAAAGGGACTATAACTATTTTAGCTCCTTTTAATCGTATAGATATACTTCATCCAGTTGATATAATTGAAGATATTCTTATAGGTTATGGTTTCGATAATATTCCACCTAATCTACCTAATCTTTCAACCAGAGGCAGTTATTTAGACATTACTTATTTGCAAAATAATGTGAGAGAATGTTTAATTGGAATAGGCTTCCAAGAAATTTTAACTTTTATTTTATCTAATAAAGATATTCAATCCAAGTTTCCTAAAATTGAAACTAATTTAATAGAACTTAAAAATCCAACTACAATGACTTATAACGCTTTAAGAGCTAATTTATTCCCTCAAATTTTGAACTTTCTTTCAAAAAATACAACAGTCGAATTTCCTCATAAAGTATTTGAAGTAGGAGAAGTAGCATCCTTTTCGGAAAAAAGTAATAATTACTCTAATCAAGAGACTCATCTTTGTGTAGCTATATCTCATTCTAAAGCAGGCTTTACTGAAATTCATAGTGTTCTTGATGTTTTACTTAAAAATTTAAATAAAAAGTATGAAATTAAACCTGAGAAATTTCCCTTCTTAATAGAAGGTAGATCGGCTAATATTTTTATAGATAATGATTTAGTAGGTTTTATTGGCGAAGTTCATCCAGAAGTTCTTTTAAATTTTGGTATTGAAATGCCAGTAACTCTTTTTGAGATTAAATTGAGAACTTATAAACCAGAGTATTAAAATGAAATCTAAATTAAAAGGTTGTCGTGTAGAAAGAGAACTTTTAGATAGATTTCATTCTATTGGCTTTGGATGTATACGTATTGCAGGCTCAGGTGTAAATAAAAATGCTCCTGATTTAATTGCTGGTACTCAAGGTAAGTTATTTATAATTGAATGTAAATCAAGTAAGAAAAATTATCTTTATTTGAATAAAGAAGAGGCTCAAAATGTTATTAATTATGCTTCTAAATTTGGTGGGACAGGTTGGTATGGTCTTCGTTTTGACAGAAAAGAATGGAGATTTATAAAAGCTGAAGAAATTTTAAAAACTAACAGAATTGTTCCAGAAGAAGGATTAACCTTTGAAGAACTTGTTCAATTCTTAGAACCTAAAAGAAAGTAATTTTTTGTTCCAGAGAAGGTTATAATTACTCCAGCTAAGATTACTAATAAACCACATAATTTAATTATTTGTTTAAAGTCAAATATGATACAATTTGCTCCAAGCACTATTAATAATAGCCCTATCAAAATATCTTCTTTATCTAATTTAACTTTTTTATTCATATGTTACTATAATCATTTTTCTATTAAAAACTTATGTATGAACCTTTTCTTTTAGAAAAGGTTAGTTCTTTCCCGAGGCTGAGTTCTTTTCGTGAACCTTTTCTTTTAGAAAAGGTTCTAAGAAAGGCTCTCAGTTTCTTTCCCGAGGCTTTCTTAGTCTCTTTTCGTGAACCTTTTCTTTAGAAAAGGTTCTAAGAAAGGCTCTGTCATAAAAGAACCTCTACCTCAGATGACCTATCGCTCTTCATAGAAAAATTCTCGAAGCGCAATGCTTCTTCATCGGAAGAGGTAAACTATTAACATTTTCGCCAAATTAAAAATTTTCCCTCCTTTTTTCATTGTATAATAGTCTATAATGAGTTTAATATAAACTTTTATAAATATCAAATTATTATATATTAATACTGACATGGACATTTCGGTTGCCCTGGAAAGGGTGTGACCACACAAGCCTCTGTCAGATGTCTGCCATTAGTATGGTGACTGGACTATAACTCACCATATGAAACCTGCATCTGTTAAGCTTAGGTGTGGCGCGAAAAAGATAACCTTTAAAGTTGACCGATAGGTTAAGTTAGTTCGGTGTTAACTTAAGGCACTTTTTCACCGAGTCCAGATGTCAGTTATTTTTAAAGGTGTGGTGATTCTTAATGGCTAAATCTTCTAAAAAATGTAAAAAATCTGCAAAGACTAAAAAAATAGTTAAGCAGTCAAATAAAGTTTCTGGTGGTAGATCACCTAGTATGAAGTCTAAAGATTCTAAAGTTAAAAAGATAATTAAATATTTGAAAAAGTCTAAAAAATAATTTTTTTAATTCTAAATAAGTAATTTCATATTTTTTTGAGTCTTTGAATTCTTCTCTCTTTAAAAATTATTTTTCATTTATAGGATTCCTATCTTCAATTTTTTCAAATGAAAAGCCTCGGGAGGGATTTGCACCCTCGACCTTTTGCTCTCTCAGTTTTTTTCTTCAGAAAAAAACTCTTACGAGGCAAACGCTCTAGCTAATCAGGATTTTTGGTAAAAATACCAAAATACCAAGCTGAGCTACCGAGGCTTATTTTTAATAAAACCAAATCAATTATTAAAATTTTCTTTAATTAAACTTTGTAATTTTTCTGCTTTTGGGAAGTATGTTTATAAGAATCCCTTCTTTAAATTTACCACAGCCTACCACATCTTCTTTATATTTCACTAAAACATATTCTCCTTCTTCACAAGCAATAATTTCACTCGGCTTTACATTCTCTCCTTTAATATACTTTGAAAGTTCGCCTTCATCTAAATAAACAATATTCTTTTTTGCACTTTTTCCAACTATTTGCGCCCCTTCTATACTTAATCTTATCTTTCCACTATCTTCTCTTCCAAAATATAACCCTGCAGAGTCCAATTTAATTTTTCCATAATCGAACTCTATTAATTCTTTAGACATAATCCAAATTTTATTTTTCTTACTTCCTTTGGCAACAACAAAATCTGATAAAAAATCTTCACAAGCATAGACTTTCTTTAAGTAATTCATCAGTTCTCCCTTTGCTTTACTTTTTAAAAATTCCATTTTACATCTTCCTTAATTTTGCTATAAAAAACCCTTCAGTTCCATTATCTTGAGGATAAACTCTTCTAGAATTTTTAACTTCAGGATTAAGTTCTTTTCCATTCCAGAAATTTATTCCTTCTCTAAGTTTAAAATCCTTTAAGTCAAATTTTTCAACTTTGAATCCAAACTTATTTACAGCATAATCAATTACTAATTCATCTTCTTCAGGTTCTAAAGAGCAAGTAGAATAAACTAAAACTCCTTTGGGTTTTAATATTTGATAAGCAGATTTAATTAATCCTTTTTGAATAGTTGACATATTAATAGATGTTCTTTCACTCCAAGTATTTAATGTAGATGGAGATTTCATTATTGCTCCTGTCCCACTACAAGGAGCATCTAATAATATTTTATCAAATTGTAATTCCATTTTGGAAAGATTAATTCCATCTTTATGACATATAGCTGTATTAATAACTCCGCATCTTTGAAGATTCATTCTCAAAGCAGGTAATCTATCTCTTTGTTTTTCATTAGCTAAAATAATACCCTTATTATTCATCATAGCTGCCATTTGAGTTGTTTTTGATCCTGGTGCAGCTGCCATGTCAAGTACACTTTCATTTTCATTAGGATTAAGGGCTATAGGTGGAATCATAGAAGCTACTTCTTGCATATAAATATAACCTAAAAAATGCTCTAAAGTATTTCCTAAAGCATATACTCTTTCTTTAAATATTAAACCATCTTCAAAAAAAGGTACTTGTTGTAATTTCCATTTTCTTTCTTCAGCCCTTTTTAAGAAAGCTTCTTTAGAAATTTTAATAGTATTAATTCTTATAGAAATTGGAAGAGGCTTTAAAATAGCTTCTTTAAATATTTCTAATTCATCTCCTAAAAGGATTTTATATCTTTCTAAATAACTTTCTTTGAACTGAGGCATCAAATATTTAATTCTAAAGAATATATTAAAATTTATGTTTTATAGAAAATTTCTTTTAAGTTATTTAATAGTAAATGATATATTAAGCCAATGTATTATTAATAGTCATGAATTATAGAAAATTATGCATTGGATTTTTTATAGGATTTATTTTAATTGTTGTTATAATTCTTCTTAATGGAGCTTTGCTTAGTCAAGAAAATAGTATATACTCAATAGAATTAAATACTTATAATAAATCAGGTGTTAATCTAACTGAAAATACTAATCTAAATGAAAAAGCTTCTGCATATGGAGAAATTGGTGGTCCTCCAAGCAATTCAAATGTAACGCCCCCAACTAAAGAAGAAATGTTTAATGAAAGTCAACATTATAATATTACAATTATTGAGGCTGATAATAATACTTATGTAATATGGAATTTCAGTAGCAAAGCTGGAGAATAATATATTATTTACATTTTTTAATTTTTGCAAATAGATTCAAACATCAGAAATAGGTATAATATAATTTCTAAGATTCACTTTAAGTTCAATTAATGTTTGTGAACCTTTGTTAAAATCATATTTTTCCAAGTCTAAAGCCGCAATTAATCCTTTTCTTGAAGGAGTATGAGGTGTTTTTCTATCAACAAGAATAAAGCCTTCAAATTCTGTGAATAAATTTCACATTAAGCAAGTGTTGTATCCTGAATAGTTAAATCAGTAATATATTGTTCAAGATATATTTTAAATTCAGATCCTAAAGAATATTTACCATTATATTCTCTTTTAGTTAAAACTCTTTTGATATTCTTTAAAGCTCCAGATTTTTTAATTAATTTATATATTATTTTAGCATTCGTTCTTTTATGCTTATCTATTAATTCTTTTTCTAATTCTATCTTTTCATTCATAGATATACGCTTGCGATATATTTTTTCTATATCACTTTTAAGTTCATCTACTAATTTCTTAGCTTTGAAAAAATATTTCTTTTTATTAGCAGCTTTATAAAGTAATTCTTCCATTTTTTTCAAACTTTTTTCATTTTGCAAATATCCTCCAACTCTGAAGAATTCTATAGCCTTTAAAACTACTCTTCTTAATCTTAGGTCTCTTTTATTTAAGTTTGCTTCAAATTTTTTAATTTTTTTTCTTTCTCTTTCCGCTTTGTCTATTTCTTCTTTTCTTTTTTTTCTTTGCTCAGGTGTCATTTTAGCCCATTTTATTCTTTTGTAGAGATAATCCCATTTAGAATATATTTCATGCCATCGGTCATATAATTCTCTTATTAACAAAAATGGTTTTATTACTTTTTTTGAAGACTTCTCTAATTTCCCTTTATAGTACTCAAGTTCAATATGTTTAAGTAAATCTATTTCTTTTTTTATTTTTTCATTTTCTTCGTCAACCTTTAAGAATTCTTCTTCCCACTCTTTTAATTTTCCATTAAGTATACCTTTCTTTTCATATTTTTCAATTTCCTCTATATAATTATAATATTTATTCTCTATCATTCAAACTTCACATTGTTTATTATTTCTAAATAATCGTTACGTAAATTATTTACTATCTCTAATCCTTCTCTTATAGAATTGCCAGCAATGTTTTCAAGATTCTTAATAATCCCTTCAGCTTCTTCATCTACGATTAACCATTCAGCTAAAAATGGATAATGCTCTTCGTCTTCAAATATTGCTTTAATTGAATTTAAATCTTTTCCTTCCTTTAATATATTTATAACCTTCTCTATTCTTTCAATGCAGTATCTTTTATTTAAATCTAAATACAATTTAGCAACATCATCTCCTTTCTCGGCTAAATTTTTATAAAATTTATAGACTACTAAGTCATGAGCTTGATTCCTAGCTCCATTAATTATTTCAATTAATTGTTGTATAGGCATTCCATCATGGTTTATACTTTCAATGTATCTAACTAACTGTTGTTTAATCGTTTTATCATATTTTATACTTTCAATGTGTCCGACTTCATGTAAAATTAGAAATTCAATAAATTCGTCCCCTTTATTATTAATCTTTTCAAATAAGCTTCGATTAAATATTATTTGCTTATTCTTATAGTCATAACGAGCATATGCCCCATTTTCTCCTAAAGGCTTTATAACTATTTTTTCTAAGTCATCGGGTTTTAACTTAAATTTTCTAATAAGATAATCTTTATGCTTTTCCATTTTTGTTATAATTGTTTCAAAAACATTAAAGTCATCTTTTGAAAATTCTCCGATATCTTCAAATTCAAATTTTAATCCAATTTTCTTAACCTTTTCTAATAATCTTAAGGCTCTTTTTGCATCCAATTTAAATAATACTTGGAAATATTTGTCATCAATAGAATCAAAATATTTTCTATAAATATCTTTTTCAATCTCACCTAAGCTTTTCCATGTTTTAGTGAATTTATTAGCTTCTAATACTGCATCATTTGATCTTCTAAGTTTCTTTATTAAAGAAGCATCACCAAATTCTTCAAGAGCTAAGAAAAACTCCTTGTCTAACTCTCCTTTAGAAATTAATTGAGAGAGGAATTTAATATCTTCTTTATCTAATTTGCTTAAAAAATTTATAATATCATCTTCTTTAACTGTTAATTTAAGTTTGATTATTAAATCAATTGCATCAGGTGAATTTTCGAATTTCTTGGCTATTTTTGTTAAATCTTCTATTGAATAACCTTTTTTAATTAATGGTCGAAGTTCAACAAGATTATCTACAAATTTATTTAAATTTGCTAAATTATCAGCTTCATTTATTATTGTTAATATTTCATTGGTAGTATAGCCAGCATTCTTTAATTTTAACAAAGGTGTTGATGATTCAAATATAGTTGTATAAGGTAAATTAAGTTCTTTACTTAGTTGAACTAAAAATTTAAAATCTTCTGGACTATATCCTAATAGTTTAGGTATACCTTCTGTATTAGATAACATTTGACTTTCTTTAAGTTCTTTAACTTTAGCAAGATTTAACATTATTTTTATTTCTTCATCAGTATAACCTAATGCTTTAAGTTTATTTGCAATTTTTAGAAGTTGGATTCCTTTGAAGATAGTTCCACCTATTATAAAAAATGTCTCTCCAGCTATGGACGTGATAACCCAAGATCCAGATTCAACACCATCATTATAGCACGCTTGAGAATTTGGATCTGAACCACAAGAAAAGAAAGTTTTAGCTAAAGCCCAAATCATTATTCCTACACCAATAATTCCCAAAAGAGTACCTATTGTTATTGTAACTCCGCCAACCACTACTGTCGTTTCCAATATTCCAGCAATTGCCGGCCCAATAACAATTGCTGATAAAGCTACGCCAACTACAATACCCAAAGTTTCCAAAGGATGTTTAAAAATCCAGTCGACAATTTTTGATCCTGCATTCCAAACACCTTTAATTATACCTAATAGGCCATTGTTCGTAAAAGTTATAATATTAGATATAGCACTTTTAACTTTTGGAGGTGCTGTATCCAATATATACTTTAATGAGCCCGCAATAGGTATAGCATATAACCAATTATTTCCTTCAATTTTTGTTTTTCCAGTTGCTACATCATAGAGGAAGGCAAAATTTCCTATTATAGGTAAAGAATACAAAAAGTTAGGTTTTTCATCGGTGGTAGGGAGTGTTGTATCGCTACCAGCCTTATAATTCATTTGTTCATTTTTGATTTCTTGAGTTTTCTTATCATTTAATTTATTTATAATACTTTGAATATAAGAAGCACTAACTTGTGAATATTTTTTAGTTACTAATTTAATTATATTATCTGTTGAATATCCTAGATTGAAATAATACTCTATCCAATTATTAATCAAATCATAAGCTTCTGATGGGTAAGGATCATTTGGACTCCATCCTGGCTTATGATATCCTGGCAATTCTGAATAGGGTGGATAACTTGGAGAAGGCACTTTTCCTATACTTTCATATTTTTTATTATCATAGTATCCCCCTGATATATGTTCAATACCATTAAAGTTTCCTTTAGGTTGTGCAATACTATAATGTTCACTTTTAGGTATTACCACAGGTACGCTATCTCTGAAAACAGGTTCATTTTTATCTTTAAATTCTTTAGAATTATCTTTAATAACATTAGATACTACTCTATCTATATTATTAATTGAATCTGAAAGAGTTTTTAATGAATTACCCTCATTCTTATTATATTTTCTTATTTGAATTACAATGGTAGTACTTGTAACGGCAGTTAAAGTGCTTACAATTGCTATGGCAGTAATCGCTATTTTACTATTTTTATTTGTATTATCTCCTTGTTTACTGCCTTCTGTGGGGTAAAATCCTATCTTTTCATTGTGGTACTTATCAAAAATTATTATACTATTTGATAACTTAGCATCCATTAGACTTTTATCTAATAATTTTACATAAAAAGTGTAATTCCCCTCAGTTAAGTTTTCTGATAAAGGTATATCTACTGTTAAACCGTTATCCCCAAGATTTATATCTGTACTAAAATTATATGTATAATTTTTTACAAATTTTGTGCAAGTATAACATTGATCAGATAAATTAACATATTTGATACTTTTACAGGGAGTAGGTAATATTTCTCCAGTTGAAGATCTTGTAAAGCAATTAGAATAATTTTGTATTCTATAATTACATGTAATATTACCCACAGAATAACAATAACCTAAATCAATGCTAATACTAATGTTTCTATTTAATCCATATGAAATATAAGGTATATCAATTGTTTCAGTGCGACCTGCATAATTTTCATTAGGTGTTGCTGTTATTAATCCCATCTTTGCATATCCGCTTATGTTTATGTTACCTGTTATATTTGCTAAAGTATAACCACTTATATTTTGTACTTCTATTTTGAAGCTTTGTTTTCCTTCTTTTGCAGTCATAGGTACTTTGTAAGGTATAACAATTGAACTATCAGCATTAGCCGTTACATTAGATAAGAAAATTCTTGTAGTATCAGTTTGATTTGATAAACTTACTAAAAACTTAGTATCTCCACTATAACCTATAGATGTATAATTTATAGTTATATTAGCTACATCATTTATCATTGCATCGGTAGTTGTAATTACTCCTAAAATGTTTAGAGCTTTACAAATAGGATTATTATTTTTATAAATACAACCTATATCACATTTTTTGATTAAATTAGATGTAAAACCACATTCTGCAGTTTCTGAAGTGATACATTTATAATCTCTAAATTCTATATTGCCTAATGAACTGCAATAATTTCCATCTCCTACATTACAGTTTTGAATGGGCGATGATACTTGCTTCGTAGTGTAAACACATTTTGCATTAGGATAATTATTATCTCCATTTGAACATTGATAAATATTATAAGTATCTACTTGAGTAAGTGTATCTCCATTACATATCTTTTTAGAATTTTTAATACTATTATAGTTTTCACAATTTTCTGTAGATATTACATTATACATCCATTTTCCATTTGAACATTTTGTATAATCTCTATACTCTCTTTTTACACTATCAGCACAATAATATCCATCCCCAGGAAGATTATATGTTTCGCAAATACAATCTTCAACATCAGCATCATATTTACAATTACTTCTAAGTTGGTTATTACCATTACATCCATTTAAGTAAGAACAATCAGGAGTATCAATTGTCCACGATATCGAAAATTGTTTAGAATAACCTATTCGATTATCAGTTATGTTAAAATATGCTGTATAAGTTCCAGGTTTCCATTTATTAGGTGGAGAAAAAGACCACCACCACCACCAATAGTCATATTGTCTTTCACATTTATACTCATTATAACTTTTGTAATTCCATATTTGTCCACTCGGTGTCTTAACATAATAATCAACAGTAACATTATGACACCTATTATGGTCTATCCACCAAGTTCTCCAAAATAAGTAAACTGTATCAGTTACTTTGTAATGTCCCGAATTAATATTACAAGAATCACCTGAGGGCTTGCTTTTACATGTATAAATGTCTTTTATGGTTAATCCATTAACAGTCCAAGAAAATGTTGTGCCTTTGCTTGTTCTATCTAATTTATCTTCAAAATAATAGTAAACATCATAAGACCCTGGTATCCAAGCATCAGCCTTTGGACCATTCCCTCCTTGCCACCACCACCACCAAGCGTACCACGGATAATTTCCATTACAATTATATTCTGTTTCATCAGGGTCAGAATATTTATTCCCACTTGGAAATGTTATGGTTGATTTATAAACAAGATACACACACCCGCTATGAGTTACACCCCAAGTTCTAAAATACATCCAAACTTTAGCTAAAGCATCATAATAACCATTACTTTCTGTGCATTCTCCATAAGGCATGGAAGGTTCATCATAACAAAACTTTTTATCTGTGATAGATGTAATTGCTTCAGCAAAATTTATAATTAAACAAATTAGAAGTAGCAAATAAATTATTTTTAATTTAGTGACATTTTTCATAGTAATATCACTAAATTATATTAAATACAATGAGCGTTTAAATACTTTAAATAGCATAGTAACCTTTAAATATACATTAATAAGTTTTTATTTCATTCGTCCAAGAAGATTATGGCCTAACAAAAGTTTAAGTCATAGATGAATCGGTTTAAAAAACCCTAAAATATATGAACTTAAATATAATAGCATTTTTTACATTCTAAAATCGGTAAAATCCTTTTTGATCAGCTGTTGTCAATCAGCCAATTATAACAACAAATGAAGACAACTCGTTTCATAATAAAATGCCTGTAGTTACAAGCTACAATCTTTATAATTTAGGTTGTAGTAATTTACTCAATTAAAGTTCCTTCGAATTTTTTACCTTCTATTAAATTTTCGATATTCTTTATATCTTTTCCAACCACAACTACTTTGATTTTAGCTTTTTGACATATTTTAGCTGCTTCAAGATCAAAAACAAAATGTGCTCCAGGTCCTGGTTGCATAGCTGGTAATTTAAGAAATTCACCCCATTTTATTCTTTCAATTTTCTTTGCCTTTTTATTAATTTTAGGATCAGAGTCATAAACATAATTTACATTGGTAACATTTATTAAAAGATCAGCTTTAGCTTCTTTGGCAATTATAGTAGCATCTACATCAGTTGTCCATCCTGGTTTATATCCCCCAGATACTGTTAATTCTTTGTTAATACCTTTGGCTATTTTTTCTGGAGCTTCTTCTGAAAATTTACCTTTTACTAATTTAGCTATAAGCATAGCATTTAAATGTGTAGCCTTTATAGCAATTTCATGTTTGCTTATATCATCTAATTGTGGAACACTTGCAATATACTTTCTTGCTGTACTTCCTCCACCACATACTATAGATATCTTATATTTTTTGGCAATTCTTTTTATAAAATTAGAAAAATCTTTTATGAATTTAGAGTCTATATCTCCAGGAACTATAACAGAACCTCCTAATGAAAAAACTATTTTCATTTCTCCACCTTAAATCTTTTAATTATTTCTTCAATTTTTAATTTTTCTTCTATCCCTGTTTCCATATTTCTTAAAGTAAATTTATTTTCTTCAAGTTCTTTTTTACCAACAATAAGTACATATTTTATGCCCAATTGATTAGCATATTCAAGATTTTTACTTATACTTCTATCATTCATATCCATATCACATTTTATACTTTCTAATCTAAGCTTTTGTAATATTTTCATACTTTCTTCTTTCGTTTTTATAGGTATAATATATAAGTTACATACTGTTTTATCAAATTTCACTCCTTTTTCTTTTAACACATCAATTATAACATCTAAACCAAAAGCAACACCTACAGCAGGAACTTCATCTTTTAATTGACCATACATTTGTATCATTTTATCCCAACGACCACCACCTGCTATAGATGATTTTATTGAGCTGTCTTTAGCAAATACTTCAAATATAGTCCCTGTATAATATCCAAGACCTCTAACTAAAGAAATATCAAAAATTATATTTTTTAAGTTAAGTTTACTACACAAATCTATAACTTCTTTTAATTCTTTTATTCCTTCCTTTCCTAAATTGCTTTTTACTTTAACTTCATTTAGATCTTTTGTCTCAAAAGAATTAATTATTTTTTTAGAAATCTCTTCATTTAATTCTTTTTCTTTAAGGTCTTTTATAACTTCCTCCTTTCCTATTTTATCAAGTTTATCGATAGTTATTAATACTTTATCAACTAAGTCTTTTGGTATAGAAAGATCTTCCATTATACCATTTAAAAGTTTTCTATTGTTTAATTTAATAATTATATTTATCCCAAATTTTTTGAAAATGTAATCTATTAAAGAAAGTATTTCAACATCAGCATACATATTTTTAATTCCAACTGTATCTACATCGCATTGCCAAAATTCTCTATATCTACCTAATTTTATAGGACCATTTCTCCATACAGGGCCCATTGCATATCTTTTGAAAGGTTTAGGTAATTGGGGATTTGAGGCTATAACCCTTGCTAAAGGAAAAGTCATTTCATATCTGAGAGCTAATTTTCTCCCAGCTCTATCTTCAAGAGTGAAAATTTCATTCATTACATCTGATCCTTCACCAGCAGCAAACTTTACAGTTGCAGTTTCATACTCTTCTAAAGCAGGTGTTTCGATAGGATTAAAACCAAATATTTCGAAAGCTTTTTGTAATTCAGAAGCAACATAATTTTTTGCTATTTTATCTTCAGGTAATAAATCTCTTGTTCCTTTAGGTGCTCTAAACTCCATATTTAATTTAATACTCTGTGGTTCTATAACCTTTTCTTTTTTATTCATAACTTATCACCAGTAAGAATTAATCTTAAGGGCTTGAGGTGAATTGAATACCCTTGAATATAAAGACTTAGTTACATTCCTAGTAAGAGCTGCACTCCTGTAAATGAATAGTTAGACCTTTAAATTAGATATACACAATTATATGAGATAAATAAAACTTTCGCCGAGCTATATGAAGCAATTGAAAACAGTTTCAGCAAAAACATAATGAACTAAGAATCATAATTTAAGAAAAATTGAAGTGAGAAGAAATAAATGCTAAAATGAGCACATTTATAAATAAGTTAATTATTAGTTTAGTTATGGCAAATAAAGTTACCAAATGGCAAATATTGTTGCCATACTTGACAGCACCCAAGGAGAGATTTCATTTAAGAGAACTTGCTAGAAAAACAAATCATTCCCACCAAGCTATTTTTAAGACCATAGGAGAATTAGTTTCAGAAAGAGTTTTAATAAGTGAGAAAAAAGGTAGGCAGATATTTTACAAATTGAATACGGAAAATTCTTTACTAGTAGATTACTTATCTATTTCTGAAAAGTATCAGTTAATTTTGAGTTGTAAAAATCTGCTTCTTAAGGAGTTTGTATCTTTGTTCAGATTAGACAAAGCTTCAAGCGATACAGTCATTTTATTTGGTTCATTTGTTAAAGACGCAAAAAAGGCAAATGATATAGATGTGTTAGTCGTTGGAGAATACACCAAAGAGGAAAATTTCTTAAGAAGTAAAGGTATTCTTGGAAAAGAGATACATCTTATTAGGGTCAAATCTTTTGATAAAGTTAGCTCTACCTTAAAAGAAGAAATTGTTAAGAATCATTTGATATTAAACAATGTAGAGGGTTCCGTAAAATGGATGCTTCAAAACTAAGCTGGTGCAAAAAACAAGGTGTTGAAATAACAGAGCCCAATGAGAATCTAGCAAAAGAATATCTTAAATCTGCAACTGAGACTTTGGAAATTCTAAGGATTGTTTCAGGTAAGTCTAACATGTGGGCTGCGACTATGAAATATTATTTTGAGTATTTTTTGGCATATGCTTTGCTAAGAAGAATAGGCATAAAATCCAGCATACATGATTGTACAATAGAAGTAATTAAATGGCTTGAAACTGAAGATGTTATTAAAAGCTTTAGTGGGATACTGGAAAAAGATAAACAATTAAGAATTGATAATCAATACTACCTTAAGAATATAGAAGAAGATATTAATTTTGAAAAATTAAAGAATTATATCTCTATGTTAAGGATGTTATTGAAAAGGTAGATGAATCGAAAATAGACAATTTGATAAAAAAATTCAGAAAAAAGTAAATAATACAAAGATAACTCACAAATTGTATATATCAAAAAGTCAGTTCATTTTCCTTTAATTATACCTTCATTTAATAATTGAAGTTTTTATTAAAAGGGTTAGAATAAGATTATCTTTTGTAAGTCAAAGCAATGATTAAGAGATTTTGCTTCAAAGATGCTAAAAGAAGTTTTAAGGATATCCCAATTATAATAATTCTGCAGCTGTGTTGTATTTATTAATGAATTAGTCAAAAATCCCGAAACCTATGTAAAATAAGGGCTCGAGGCGGGAGTCGAACCCGCGTCTGAAGGGCCACAACCTCCAATTCTACCGTTAAACTACTCGAGCCATTGATATTAATTTTAGTATTATCCTCTCTAAAAAGATTTCTCTTCTCAAAGAAATTATTCTCAAAAAAAAGCGATTTAGCAAAAACTCAGAATTCAAATTATTTATGAACTAAATCGCCTTGCATAACTATTTTAAATTTTCAGTACTATTTAATCTTTTCGTTTTGAGATAATTTAAGAAAAATCATCTTATTTTTCTAGCTTCCAAGTAAAATCTTTTTTCATCAGCTTCGCCCATAGAAAAAGTTTTTCTTGGTAAAACTCCATCCAAAATTACAGTTTTAAATAAATCATGTTTAGACATAGCTGGTAAAATAAAGCCCATATTATCCTCTTTTGAACCCATTTTTATAACAGTTTCTTCTCCATGGATATAATCTATTTGAGATTTTTGTATGAACTTATCTAAAAAAGCTTGTAAAGTTCCAACAGCTAAATTTAGTTTTGGTTTTTTTATGGTAATTATTCCTTTAGTTTTTCCAGTTACAAAAGCAATTTTATGGTCTTTTGTATCTTCTATTTGTTTTAGTGCTTTTTCAAAGTCTTCTTTGTTTTTGATTAGCCCATAAGAAAATTCTGACCCTTGTTCCTTGTAAAATTCTTCCATTTGTTTTAAAATTTTTTCTTTGTCAATCTTAAATAAAATTCTATGAATAGGCTTAAATTCTAAGCCTTCATCATGAACATTAATTAGTTCCACTAAAGCATATCTCGCAGGGTGATCCATCCTTGCCCCCTTTGCTTTTAAATTTTCCCAGACACTTTTTGCAGTAGCTAAAGAATGGTTGCCATCCCCAACGGCATATAATAAAACATTTTTATTAGATACGCCATATTTTTGATTGAAAATCTCAGGGTCAGCAAGTCTTTCCAAATTTTTAGCAACTTGTTTAATTAATCTTTCTTCTTTAACTGCATAGCCTTTAATGTGACCACTGTTAAACATTAAATCAAAATCATAGAGAACTTGTAACTTTTCCTTAAATAAAGGTTCTATAACTGTTTTTTCAGGATCATCAATTAAAACCATTATGTGAGGAAGTTCTAATTCTGCATTTTCTCTAATTTTAATTCTTGGAGGCAGTCTTTCAATAATAGTCCCTTCTGTTGCCCTAATTAACGTTTGTGAACCTTTGTTAAAATCATATTTTTCCAAGTCTAAAGCAACAATTAATCCTTTTCTTGAAGGAGTATGAGGTGTTTTTCTATCAACAAGAATAAAGCCTTCAAATTCTGTGAATAAATTTCGTATTAAATAATCATGCATAGCTTCATTTATTTTTTTAATTCTTTCTTCTTTGTCAGGAGCTTCTAAAAAAGCTTCAGGATAAATTAAATTCAAAGTAGAAGGATTATCTCTGACAAACTCCTTTACCTTTTCCCAATATTGAGGTTCAGAAGTATATTGATCACAAGCTATAACAGCCCATTTAGTCATATCTACATTTGAATTGGGTAAAAGAATTTTAGGTACTATTAATCCAATCTTTTCAAATTTTTTTGAATTTAACCCTAAAAGCTTTGAAAAAATATTTTTGATAATCATAAAATTTAAATGAGAGTTGATTTTATAAAATTAGCTAATAGTTGAAAAATAATCAAGTTTTATTTACATTTTTAACTTTTATAAGTTACAGGTACTTATGAGAAAAATTAGCCTTCATTTATTATGAATAGGTAAGGCATTAATATAACGTTTAAGATATATTCTAAATCCAAACCTAAATAAGTCTCCATTATATTCTCTTTTAGTTAAAACTCTTTTGATATTCTTTAAAGCTCCAGATTTTTTAATTAATTTATCTATCTTTTTAATAGTTTCGCTATGTTCATATTTTAAATTTTCTATAGACATATTCTTACGACTCATTTCTTCTATAGCCTTTCTATAGTTATCTATCAATTCCTTAGCTTGAAGAAAATATCTTTTTTTATTAGCAGCTTTATAAAGTAATTCTTCCATGTTTTTCAAACTGTCTTCAAAATGCATTTCACCACAAAGTATCATAATCATATCAAACTCTGTTCTAACTCTAAAGGGTTTTATAATACTTAAAGCCAACCTTCTTAATTTTAAATCCCTTTCACTTAAGTTTACTTCAAATTTTTTAAGTTTTTCTTCTTCTCTTTCCGCTTTGTCTATTTCTTCTTTTCTTTTTTTTCTTTGCTCCGGTGTCATTTTAGCCCATTTTAATCTTTCATGAAAGTAATCCCATCTAGAATTTAATCTTAATTCATTATATAAAGTATCTATTAACAAAAATGATTTTATTACGTTTCCTGAAGGTATTTTTAATTTTTTAGATCCTTCTGGACCATCTTTTTTGTATAATTCCTTTTTATACTTTTTAATTTTAGGATTGTTTTCTAATGAAGCTATTTTTTCCAATATTTTCATATTTTCTTCATTAATATCTAATAGCTGTTCTTCCCAATATTCTATTTTTTCATCAAGAATGCATTCTTCTTCATATTTTTTAATTTCTTCGATAATTTGTTTAGTAGTAGAGGGAAAAAACGCCTGTGACCAACACAACTTTTGCATTTATTTCACCTTATTGATTATTTCCGAATAGAGTTTATTAAGTTATTTATTTTAATCTTTTTATAGAGTTGTCAGCAATATTCTTACTGAACATGTCCTCCTCTACTTTCGATGCAGTATTAAGAGCTTTATTCTAAGTAAAGTTCTTGTAACTAATTAAGTCCAAAAATTGTCATTAATCTTTCTATAAATGATGGATTTTCCAAACTGCGATAATCTTCTCCAATTAATTTAGCAGCTAACCTTTTAATTTCTTTAGAAGCTTTGGTTTTAGGATATAGATAAACTACAGGTTTCTTCTTTGCAATTGCTCTTTTAACATTTTCATCTTCTGGAATCATGCTTATTACTGGTAATTCCATAAATTCTTCTACATTGTTTTTAGTCATTTCCCAATCTTTACCAGTTACTCTATTAATTACTACTCCCATAGGTTTGATACCATTATCTTTTGAAAATTCATGAGCCTTTAAAGCATCAGTCACCGCATGAATTTCTGGAGTTGTTATTAATATTAATTCATCTCCAGCATACATAGCTTGTTTTGCTTCATTGCCTAAACCAGCTGCGCAATCTATTATTATAAAATCAGCTTCACCTGCTATTTCATTTATAGCTTCAGCTAATTCTCTTTTTATTTTTAACTTTGAATGATGAATTGAAAGCCCGGCAGGTATAACTTTAAAACCTGAGGGGTGCATGTAAATAGCTTGTTTAAGATTAGCTTTACCTGCTAATACATCGTGTAAAGTTATGGGTAATTTTGTCATACCAAGAAGAACAGATACATTAGGTGTTGAAATATTACCATCAAGAACAATTACATTTTTTCCAAATTGGTTAAGAGCTGCACCTAAATTTGTAACCAAAGTAGTTTTTCCTACTCCTCCTTTGCCGCTAGCTATAGTTATGTATCTAGTCATATTAATTATAAACATATTACCTTTTAATAATCTTTTTCTATCCTTCTTAGGACCTTTTCTTTTAGAAAAGGTTAGTTCTTTCCCAAGGCTTTCTTAGTCTCTTTTCGTGAACCTTTTCTTTTAGAAAAGGTTCTAAGAAGTCAAAAGTGGGCAGGGGGAGACTTTCTCTATCTTTTCTCTTTTTCTAAAAGAGAAAAGGCAGTTTTGAACTCCCGACCACTCGGTAACTTAGTCTCTTTGGTTAAAGTTTTCCCAAAGAAGCACTTCAGCCGAGTGCTCTCCCGGGCTGAGCTACCTGCCCACTAAAATATTCAAAATAATACTTCTTTTTAAGTTTTTGGTAATTCTATTGGTTTTTAAGCCATATTTTAAAATCATTTAAAATTTTATCATACTTATTGTTATATTTTTCAGCTAATTGAATATATTGACTGGTTGATTTACAAGCAAAGTTTATACTCAATAACTCAGGTTTTCTTTTAGCTTCTTTTACAATCGCTTCTTTAATTTTAGCCCTTGTTTCTATGCTTTTAAGAGCTTCTTCAATTTTCATACCTCTTCTTTTACATATCTCTTTAAGAATTTCGCTTCTTTTTAGATACTTGGAAAAAGATAATTTATCCTTTTTTGAATTATATTCCATTAATTTTAAAAATCCTTTTTCTTTTTGTGGATCATTAATCCAATCTTTAAGTACTTCTGTAATTTCAACAACTCTTCTATTTTTTGTAAGATCTTCTCCAAATCTTATTGGTGCACAACTAACTATTACATCAGTTGCTTTAAAAGATGTTGAAGGCACACTAAGATCATGAACAATTCTATCCCATACTTCATAAGCAGAAGATCCATGTATAGTCCCCATTACTACATTACCTGCTGCCCCTATTCTCATAGCTTCAAAAAGAGAACATGCTTCTTCTCCTCTTACTTCACCTATAATTAAAATAGATTCACCTAAGCGAAGAGCACTTCTAAGAGCTTCTTCAGCGCTAGCTTCATATGATTCTCTATTTAAAGTTGATTTTATTCTTAATTGTTGTATATTAAATCCTATTCTTCTAAGAGATTCAATTGGAAGTTCTTTAGTATCTTCTATCACTATTATTCTATACTTTTGAGGTATTTCTGCCATTATAGCCCCGAGCATAGAAGTTTTTCCGCTTCCTCTTGGTCCAGTTACAAGTATACTTTTTTGAGAATCAATTAAAAAAGAGATTAATCCGGCAGCTTCTGGAGAAAGCATTTTATTGTTTATAAATTGTTGAAGAGACCAAGGAACTATATTATGTTTTCTAAAAGCAAAACCTGTACCCCTGAAAGTTATAGGTTCACAAACTCCACAAGCCCTTATTCCAAATTCTATTATATCAGCATTTATTATAGGATAAGATTCATCGAAAGGTCTTCCAGATTTCATCCTTATTCTTGTAGCTATTTTATCAAGTTCTTCATGTGTTGGTATTAAATTAGTTTCACATTCTTCATACTTAGCATGATTTATATATAAAGGCTTATCTCCTGGCGAATCTATAAATATATCTTGTATTTGAGGATCTTTAAAGAGAATTTCAATAGGCCCATATCCAAAAGAATACCTTTTAAGTGTTTTTTCAAGTTTTTCTCTTTGTTTTTCTTCTAAATTAGGAGCAGTTTCATCAATAACCTCTTTTATTATAGCATTAACATTTTCTATATTTATCTCTTTTTTACTTAATTTTAAAAATGCTTTATTTAATATTTTAAGATTATCTTTACTTGTATTTAATTCATTAAAAGTAATATGGTAAATAGGCTTTAGACTTTCTTTACTTTTAAATATTTCAATAGTTGCATCATCTATGCTATACCTTTCTAATAATTCTGCATTCTTAGGTAATTCTTCTATGAAAAAAGACACAAAGGCAGGACTTATTTTGCTTTTAAAAATAACATGGTATAACTCATCTTTATTATACTCTTCTTTATATTTCTGAACTTGAAGCCATAAATTACTTTTTTCTAATTTTTGTTTAATTTTATTGAAATATTCTTTATCTTTATCACAAGGTTTTATTTCATCAAAGTAAAGAATGGCGCCTATAGGATCTTCCTTTAATTTAAATTTTATTACAGCATTAATATCAGCACATTCTTTACATAATTCTAAATTTTCGTTTATTTCACTTAAATTTATAAATTCTTTTAATAATTTGAAGCTTTCATCTTCTAACATTTTATTATAATTTCTTCTTTTGAAAAGGATATTATTTATTTCAGGATAATTTTTCAGCTTTGAATAAATTTTAGTGAAGCAATTAATATTTCCAAGAGAAGAATTATTAGCACAATTAATACAATTGATATACATTATTTTTTTATTATTTATGTTTTCTATAGTGTGTTCGCATACCATTTCTTTCTTCCTCTTTATTAATTAGTTTTGGAAAATAGATAATTTCTCTAATTTTCTTATTATTAAAACCTACTTCTTTAGCAATTCTATATATTTCATTTTCATCAAATCCTCTCCTTTTTAGAGCTGTTTTAAGGCCGATAATAAAGTCTTCTTGATCAAGAGGGCGTGCTATTTTTTCATATGTTCTTTTGCTTAAAAATCCAGCTAAACTAACTACTCCTCTTGCAAATATAATTGTTATAAAACCTATTGAAAAATTTACAAATATTAATCGTAGTAAATCAAAAGATGGAACAATAAATTTATTTAAAGCTATAACTAAAATACAAACAAAAAGGAGAATATCAAGTAGATAATATATTTTATTTTTAATAATTCCGAACGATTTTATAGCTAAAACTTCACCTAAAATGATGCCCAATATTAAAGCAAGTGTAGATGCTAATTGAAATAATAATTCCATTAGAGCCCCCTTCTTTTAAATCTTCATAATCTTTTATTTTTTTCTGATAATTAAATTTTGATTATTTTTAGTCCTCTTTTTCCAGCCCATTGAATTATTTTAGATTTATTATTAATGCCCTTATCATCAATTATGCAATAATTCATAGGTTCTATGCTTTTGTTGGCCATTTGATCCATAATTTCTTCTGTAAGATTATCTTTTTGATATTTAGGAAAAATATGTCCTAAAGCGTAATTTTCTTCTAAGATTAACTTAGTAAACTTTTCGGGATAATGTGTCCCTCCAAAAGCTATACCTACCTTTAAATTAGTAGCCATTTTTATTTCATTTAAGGTTTCTTTAATGCTTTGAGCAATTATCTCAGCAGGTTCTTTTAATTTCCATTCCTTTTCAGATGAGCCTATTTCTACAAATAAAATAGGTTTATCCAATTGAGTTGGACCATGATGAGTTGCTTCTAACACTATTTGAAAATCCTTCAAATTTTTGCTGTTTTTTACAAGATTTTTAAAATATATCTTTTCCAAAGATGGAAATGCTATGCTTAACTCTTTAGGATTGCCTCCATGTGTATTGTCCGTACCAAAATTTCCAGGAAAATGAGCTGTTAATGAAGGTTTTCCAGATTCTGATTTATGTCTTGATAAGAATATATAAGCATTCGCATCAGGTAGAGTTTTAACATATATTATATCTTCTTCGACAAGAAAAACTTTTAGTCCTATTTTTTCGCATTCTTCTGTTATATTCATGCCAGCTGGATCTTTTTTAGAAGCTACAAGTAAAATCATAAACATATAGTAAACTTTAAATTTTATAAAACTACTTTTAGTTTTTAATAGCCCCATAGTCTAGGAGCGAGCCTTTCTTGGAAAGAAAGCCTCGGGAAAGAAAAGATGGACAATGGTCAAGGATGCGAGGTTCTGGACAACTTTAAAGGTTGGGAGAGCCCTCGTGACCGCGGTTCGAACCTACCTGCCTTTTCTCTTTTAGAAAAAGAGAAAAGGTAAGCTGCCAAAAGAGAAAAAATTGCTCTTTTAGAAAAAGAGAGAGAAGGCGGGGGAAGAAAGTCCGCGTGGGGCTATTTTTATATTCATTGAATAGTTACTTTTATAAGGTTATCAAAATTTTATTTATAAGGTGATAATAAATGCCAATTACGAGAACACAGTTTAAGGAAATAAGTGCTATTAGAAATAATATTTCTGGAAAAGTTAAGCTTGAAGGTATTAAAACTGAGCTTACCATTACAAGTATAAAAGAAGTCAGTATAAATGATTCTGAGAATTCAGTTATAGTCTTTGAATACTCCTTTAAAACTCCTTATAGTCTTAGTGATCCTAAAGATCAAGAATTAGGTTCTATAAAGGTAGATGGAGAAATATTTTATGTTGATAAGACACCTATAATAAAAGAAATCATATCTGAATGGGAATCCAAAAAGAAAATTAAAACAGAACTTTTACAGGAAGTGGTAAATACAGCCCTTTCTGAATCTCAGCCAGAAGCAATTATGTTAGCCAAAAAGATAGGTTTACCTTCGCCTATACCTTTGCCAAGATTAAAAGCTAAAGTAGTTAAAGAATCTGCTTCTTAAATGTTTTTTCTGCCTTTTAATTATTTATTGTCATAATCTTTAAATAAATGTATTTCTTTGAATTTACAGGTGTAAAAATGAATGTAATTTGTCCTAATTGTAACCATAATTTTGAGCTAAAATTAGAAAGAAAACCTTACAAAACTTCTCCTAAAGATCCAATAGAAAAGGCTCAAAAAATACTTTTCTTTCTTAAAAAACAATCAGATTGGGTATGGTTAAGAAAAATAGCTAAAGAAACCAAGTTAACACCTTATGCTGTAAGTTATGTAATAAATAAGTATCTCTATTCTTTCTTAGATATTTTAGATACATCTAATGTTTATGAGTCATCGGGGCTAAAATTGAAGATGTTTAGGCTAAAAGACCAAAATATTGACCCTAAAAGGATTATAGATGACTTAAAAGTGCGATCCAACAGTTAATCTACTTATTTTTAGCCTTTTTTATTTGAAGAATTTGAATGAATTTTAGAGTTCTCTCACTTTTGAAGTAAAAGTCTCACTTTTGTTCTATCTTTTTTGAATTTTTCTTGAGGTTTTCTTTAAGATATTCTCACTTTTTTAAATTTCAATAATGAAAATAATTAAGTTTAAAAATAAAGTGATAACAAATTTTTAAAGAAATTTTAAAATAAACAACCTGTTGAATGTGTTGACTAATGTGTTGAATTTGCTGTCGAATGTGTCGAACTTGTTGTCGAATGTGTTGAATGTCGAATGTGTTGAGTGTTGAAAGTGTTGAATTTGCTGTTGAATGTGTTAAAATTAATTCAACACCTTTTTCTTATTATTTTTGATTTAAAAGACAAAATAAAAGATAAATCCAACACGTCAAAAATATGTGTTGAATGTGTTGAATGTGTTGAGTGTCGAATGTGTTGGAAAATCTTCCGAATGTGTTGAAAGTGTTTGAAAAATGTGTTGAAAGTGTTCGACACTTTTTATAAAAAGTGTTGGATATGTGTCGAACTTGTTGTCGAATGTGTTGAATGTGTTGGATGTGTTGGCGAAAAGTTAATAAATATTAAATGTCTCTAAAAATAAGGATATGGGCCTATTTGATCAATTTAAAAAGATGTTTAAGAAAAAGGAAGAAAAAAATGATTTATTTAGTCTTTCTGATCTAAATTTTGATGAAAAATCTGAAAAATCCTCAGAAGAGGATAAAAATGAAATTAAAATGAATGAAACAAGAGCATCTGAGAGTGTTATATCCTCAAAAGAGAATCAAGTTTCTAAGAAAGAATTAAGCACTATAGAAGTAATTAATACTGATGAAGCTATTGAATCTTGGGAGAAAACATTAAATGCTGCTCAACAACATCCACTTTCTCAAGTTAAGATAATAAATACTCAAATTTTAGAAGAATTGACAAATGTTTTACGTTCTATGAATGATAAAATGAAAAGATTAGAAGAATTAGATAAATTAGATAAAATTTTAAACCTTTTATCAGAATCAAAGGCAGAATTGGACCAAAAAGGTATAAATTCTTCATTTTTAGACTCAGCAATTAAAGAAATTGAAAGTTTAACTATAAAGGATAAAGATGTTTTAGAATGGATTGAGCGCCAAGAGAGGGTAACTGCTAAACAATTAGCAGATTATGTTAATTTATCTCGTTCGACTGCCTCTTTTAGGTTAAATCGCCTCAAAGAGTTAGGTCTTTTGGAAAAAGAAGCTATAGGAAAGAAGATTTTTTATAGAGTTAAGAAAAAGAATTTTTAAAACTAAAACATTTAATCAAAGATTAAAACTTTTAGTTTAATGGTGAAGCCAAAATGGTCAAAAGATGCCCAAAATGTTCATCAATAGACTTATCAAAATATGGAAATTCATTCGAAAAATATATGTGTAACTCTTGTGGGTATATCGGAAAAGTTATCTTTGAAGAAGATGAATTTGTAGAAGATGATGAAGATAATCTTATTGAAGAGGATGATATAAATGAAGAAGACTTCGAATCTTTTGAATAATACAATAATGTTTTATTTTGTTAAAAATTTTAAGCCTAGACTTTTATTTTCTTTAATTTATGGATTAGTTGTATCACTATCTTCATTTTTCTTTATATTTCCCGCAAATTTGCCTTTTATTGTGTACTTTATTACCTTTTTATCAGTGTTTTTAGGTGTTTCTTTAGGAGGTTTCATTTTATTTTCCCTTTATGATATGTTTGTTTCTCTCTTCTCGAAAAAAGCTTAAAAGTTTTTAGCAAAGATTAAAAGTTTTATATAAGAGAAGCGTCAAAAATCTTATTAAAAAGTTCGTTTAATGTATCTTAAATGAAGTTTTTAGTATTTTAAGCTTTTCAAAAGAAATCAAAAGCCTCCAAAATCAAAGATTTGCTTCAATTAGTTCTTCAAAAATGTTTAAAACATATTGAGGTAATTGATACTTTATTCTATTAAGTTTATTCTTATTTTCTTGCAAGATTGACCAAAATTTAATGTAATTTTTGATATAATCTTTGCCCTTTCCTACTAAAAGTATCTCTTTAAAAGATTTAGAAAGAGCCTTTTTCTTTAAATTTATCTTCTTTTCTAATCTTTTATCGTCTAAAAATTGGATTATTTCATTAAATTCATTTTTGATATCCAGCTCTTTTTTAATAAAGTCAATTATTTCTTTTAGAGGATTATCTATAACTTCTTTAGTTAAACTTACTTTAATTCTATTACCTACTTCGATATCTAAGCTATGCACTATGACTTCAGGTATTCTCACGCAAAGAGAGTTACCTTGCTTAATAACTTTATTATAAAAAACTGCTGTTTTTTCTTGAGACATATATTCACCCAAATTTATATTTTATAACATATTTATTATAATAAATACTTCATAAATATTTAATAATTACCTAGTATTAACTAAGTAATTACTTATATAAAAATATTTTCAAAGCAATTTTAAATCTCTTACATACAAATTCTGTTTTTATTTTTGCTTGAAAAGAATTTTTTTGCAACTTATATAACAAAATCAAAAAGAAATAATTCACTCTAAATAAGTGTAATTAATTTTTTTGAAAGTAAGTCTAAAAATGAAAAGAAAATTCTACTTTCATTAATTCAAATATGATAAAAGTGAGATTTTTTCCAAAGGCAATTGAAGGGTTCTAAAATTATTAATTTAAAGTAAGACTAATCAAAGCAAAAGTGAGAGTTCTTCGTAGAAATTGACTTTTACGGGTGTAAATTTGTATCAAAAGTCTAAATTGTTCATTTTTACTTATGACAAATCCCAAAAGAATTACTAAGTAGTAATATAATATTGCTTTGTGACTTATTAAGATAATTCATATAATAGAGGTTGCATATTCGAATCCCAAAATCTTAGTAAATATCCCTCTTTATTATCTTTTAATCCAAGAATGTAATCATTTATTTGATTCCAAATATCATATTTTGAAATTATTCCATTAACTTTCATAGGTCCATTTTTGAAAGTTATAATATCTGCATCCGAGGGATTATTTAATCTTAATGAAATAAGCTTATTTTCAAAGATTACTTTTGTTGGATGACTATGAACTGTTGCAAAAGTATTTTGAGGACATATTATTGAAGCATATTCTTCAAATTTGCCACATGAAGATTTTATGCTTTCAGATATAAAGTACTTATTATCCCTTTCATAACCAGAAAAGCAAAATAAAACTTCTTCCTCTCTACATTCTTTCATTCCCTTAATTATTTCTTCATAAGTGTTTTCACTTAATACAATTTTTGTTTCAGCAGATTTAAATCCTCTGAAAGCTTCATAAAGGGTTTTAACAGGATAAATCAAAGGTGCATAAAACACAATGGCAAGAAACAAAAATAAAAATAAAGTGACTATAAAAAAGCGTATAATCTTATGTAAGAAACTTGTTTCAAATTCTATTTTTTTCCTATGATATATTCTCTTCTTATAGTGCTTTTTTTTCATCTAATCACTTTAAATAGTATACTTTTAATATTTTTATGGTTTTACAATTCCAAATTTTTTCATGAAATAATTTCTACACGAGGCATTTGATTTGTCTAACAAAGGGTAGATCAAGACGAAAACTTTATAAAATACATATCAATATATATTGATATGAAAGACATTTATTTGTTTAAAGCATTAGGCGAAGAAACAAAACATAGCATATTAAAATTACTTCTCAAAGGGGAAATATGCGCATGCAAGATTCCAGACAAAATTGGAAGAACGCAATCGAATACATCTATGCATCTTGCTAAACTTGTTAAATGGGGTTTAGTAAAATCTCGCAGAAACGGAAAAATGATTTTATACTCAATAAAAGATAAGAGAATATATACTATATTTAAACTAATAGGAGGGAAAAAATGAAAATAAAAATTATTGGCTCTGGTTGTCCAACATGTAAAAAACTTCATCAAATGGTTGTAAAACTGAAAGAAGAAGGTAAAATAAAAGCAGATATTGAATATAGCACAGATATAAATGAATTAATCGAACTTGGTGCAATGGGTAGTCCAGCTTTGGTTATTGATGGAAAACTTATAAGTGTTGGTATGCCTGAAAATGAAAAAAAGCTTCTTGAAATAATTAAAAAATGTGAGTAAAGATGGAACGCAAAGATTGGAATATGCTTTTTTGGATAGTTTTAGTATTCGGAATTTTATATTTTGTTCCTTCACAAACAGAGTGGTTTAGAACTTCTGTTTTATCTGCTTTTGATTTATTACATGATTACGCTAGAAAACATGTTTTAACTTGTTTAGTGCCTGCTTTATTTATTGCCGGAGCAGTTTCTGTCTTTGTAAAAAAAGAAGCTGTTTTAAAATATTTAGGACATAAATCTAAGAAAATAGTTTCATATTCAATAGCTTCTGTTTCAGGGGCGATTTTAGCCGTTTGTTCTTGTACCATTTTACCCTTATTTGCAGGAATAAGGAAGAGGGGAGCTGGTTTGGGTCCAGCAATAACTTTTTTATTTTCAGGACCAGCTATAAATATAGCAGCAATTTTTCTTACAGCTTCTGTTCTTGGTTTTAAAATTGGACTTGCAAGAACAATTGCATCTATTCCTTTATCAATAATTATAGGATTAACAATGGCTTTTATTTTTAGAGAAAAAGCTGAGCAGGGCGGATTAGTTGTGCAGGAAAATAAGGAAACTAAATTATCTAAGGAAGTTTTGTTTATCTTTTTTAGTTTGATGCTTGCAATTTTAGTTATTAACGGGCTACAAATTAGTCAGTTGTTAAAATATTTTTTAATGTTCTCTTTTGCAATTGCTGTTGTCTTGTTAGTTATTTTTAAATTTCATAAAGAAAGTGCTAAAGAATGGCTTCACGAAACATGGAATTTTTCTGAGAATATATTACCTCTTTTGTTTATAGGTGTTTTTATAGCTGGTTTTCTTATGCCTTTAATTCCGCAGAATTTAATTGAAAAATTAGTCGGAAAAAATAACCTCCTTGGTAATTTAATTGCTTCTATATTTGGTGCACTTATGTATTTTTCAACATTGACAGAAATTCCTATTTTACAGGCTTTGATAGCTAAAGGTATGGCTTCAGGTCCTGCTCTTGCTTTGCTCCTCTCAGGTCCAAGTTTAAGTTTGCCGAGCATGTTAGTTATAAGAAAAGTTTTAGGAACAAAGAAAACTGCAGTTTATGTCTTGATTGTAATTATTTATTCAACAATTGCAGGATTGATCTTTGGTTTATTATAAGTTTACATTAACCTTGTACTCCTTCATTGACGTTTTATAAAACCCAAATATTTATATATTACTATAAAGTGGTAATTAACAATAGAATTAAAGGGGTGACTCTTATGGATAAACAATATGACATTATAACTACCATCCGTGAATTATTTTATGGAGGAAGTGATACCTCTAGTCCTGGAGATGATTTTCTTTCAATTACGGGTAAGAGTTTAGATAGTAAATTAACTATCTATGGTCAAAATTATAATGCTACTTCTATCCCATCGGAATGGCGTTCTGGATATGATATCCTTGATCTTTACAAAAGCTTAAACTTAGGTGATAAAATTAAATTTAATGGTTATCTTCAAAGTGTAACAGATAGTGGTATATATAATTATGTAGTTACAGAATTATCTCGTATAGGCATCAATTTACAAGATACTTGTTGTCAATTACTTGCCGGGGCTCTTTTGATAGGGCTTGCTGGTTATTGGTATTACAGATCCACAAAACCTAAGTCTTCTAATTCAGGAGCATCTACTCAACAAGGAAGTGATTCATCTCAAACTTCAAGTACTTCAGCAGATCAAACTTCACAATCAAAGTAGTTCCAAAAAAGACCAATAACCAAAAATATTAAATGAACTTTTGTTTATAATAAAGTATGCTTCAAAAATTAGAAACAGAATTAAGACTTAGAGGTTTTAGTGAACAAACTATAAAACTTTATAATTTTTACAACGAAAAATTTTATTCTTTTGTTAATAAACCACCAGAAGCAATTGAAGAAGATGACATCAAAAATTTTCTTTCACATATGTTATCTGAACATAAAGTTTCAAATGCTTCTTTATCTTTGATACGTTCAGCTATTCTTTTTTATTTGAACGAGATTTTAAATAAAGCTATTAAAATTAAGACCCCTAAAATACCTAAAAAGGCCCCTGTTGTTTTGACTAAAGAAGAAGTTAAAAAACTTATTGATAGTACAACTAATTTAAAACATAGAACTATTATAGAACTGATTTATTCTACAGGTCTTCGTCTAAGTGAATGCATAAATATGAAAGTTTCAGATTTGGAATTTGATAATAGGATAGGATGGGTTAGATCAGGAAAAGGTTCTAAAGATAGGATGATCATACTTTCTGAAAAACTTGTTAATACTCTTAAAGAATATATAAACAAATACAAAGTAGTCGATTATTTATTTAAAGGCCACAAAAATAAAGTAATAAACAAACGTAGTGTTCAAAAAATGATTAAAATAGCCTGTGCTAAAGTAGGTATTAAAAAAGAAGTTCATGTACATACTTTGCGTCATAGCTTTGCCACTCATCTTTTAGAAAATGGAGTTGATATTAGAAAAATACAAGTTTTATTAGGTCACGCTTCCCTTTCAACTACGCAAATTTATGCTACTGTTTCAACAGCAGAATTAAAGAAAATCAGAAATCCTTTAGATGATTTATTTATATGAAATTTTTAGCTACAAGGATACCAACTATTATATAAATGGAAACTTGAAAAGCATATTCCATAGCAGTTCCAGTTTTAATAGGTCCTCTAAGAAAAAATATTTTTTTTCTTTGATTTAAAACTCTATTATCTCCAATTGGCCAAAGCCAATATATTCCTGAAATTGTAAGAGAATCAGCTATTAAGTGACTTAATAAACCTATTGAAAAAGCAATAGTCGCAATCCAAGAACCAGATAGTCTAAGAAAAATAAAAATCATAATTATTAATGCCCATATATTATGAAAGATAGTTCTATGCATTCCAACCGGAAATATTAAATTCCATGTTATCTTTTTTATGAAGTTAGGTATATATTTTTTATCTAAAAACCAATCTATATCAGGTATTATTGAACCTAAAGCAGCAAAGACTGCTAAAGTTAAATTCATATTAAAATATTTAAATAAAATTAAAAAAATTAACAAACCAAAGGCAATATGGGTCTTTTTTTGCATGATTATTTTAATTCTTTAATATTTTTAAACTTATAATGTTTTAATATTCATATGATTAAAAGTAGAAACTCAAAACTTCCTAAAGCACCTAAGCCAGAAAAAGTTGAAGTGATTGAAGCTGAAAATAAATCTCCTATCGTTGCAGGAATTTTAAACTTCTTAATTTGGGGAGCAGGTTATATTTACAATGATTTAAGACCTAATTATGGTTTTGCTTGGGTAATTGTCTTTTTGATTTTTTGCGTGAATTTAATAAATATAAATTTAGTATGGGGTTTATCTATGCCTATAGGTATTTATAATCTTTTATCTCATTTTATGATTTCTTTTCTTTTAGCTTTTGATGCTTATGAGGAGATAAATTATGAATAAAGATCTTCACCCTAAATTTTTGTTTTTAATAGGTATTTTTGCTTTAATTTTGATAAGTGTAATGATTATTTTATTTTCAAATTATACTTATGTTTTATCAAATTATTCTCATAAAGAAGAACATTTATTTAATCTTTCTTGTGTTTCCGCTTCAGATTGTGTTCCTATTTATCAAAGTTATAAAAAAGGAAATATTACTTTTGAACCTTGTAGTTGTGTTTCTTCTAATATTTTATATGGTGCTGAAGCAATAGGAAATATACAATTTTGTGCTCAGAATTTTGTTTGTGAATGTAATTCTGGAAATTGTTTATCAAAAATAATTCCAAATAATGGAACTAGTAAAGACTATTTAATAGTCGAAACTCAAGCTTTATGTTCTGTCTTATGTGATCGCATACAAAATAAAAAAGTTAATTTATCTGACTGGTGTTTAACTATTGATTGTTCAAGTTATATGAATTGTTATATTGATAATTGTCTTTTAGATTGCCAATTTAATGAAACAAGGTGCATTTAAGTTGAAAAGGAAAGCATCTATAAATTTTAGTTTAGAAGCTTATTCTGATATTTATTCTCTTTTCTTAGATTTATTCAAGGGCAAGACTAATTTAGTTGAACCCTCTATTAAATTACTTTCTATTTTGAAAGAAAAAAGGGAAATAAAACCTTATGAGTGGAAATTATATGTAGCTAAATTATTTAATTGTGAAGAACCTTCTAAAGAAGTTTCTTCTTTAGAAAAGAAAAAGTGGAATTCTTCAATTCATAATTATTATGCTATTTTGAAGCATTTAAAGAGCATAGGTATTTTAGAAAAGAAAGGTAAAACTTATATTTATTCGGAAATCTTTAAAGAAAGAACCAGACAAATGAGTAATATTATTCAATCTTTCTTGGAGTAATTTAGAAAGAAATATAAATTGTAAATTTTTTCTTTCAAATCGTGATGCATAATGAAAACTCTTCAAATAGCTATTTTAGGTCTTAAGGGATCCGGAAAAACTAGTCTTGTTAAAAAATTGCAACAAAAAGTTGAATATGAAACAGAAGATTTATCTTTATACTCTTTTAAATCAGGAGATACTTTGGTTTATTTATCTGATGCTCCTTATGATATCTCCAAAATAAAACCTGTTATGGCCATAATGCATGAAGCTGATGCCCACATTTTATGTATATCAGCTACTGAAGGAATTAATCAAGCTTTAGGAGAACTTATTCTTTTAATGAACTTTTCGAATTGTCAAAATGGAGTAGTTGCTTTAACTAAGGTTGATTCTGTTGATCCTGATGTAATAGATACTCTTAAATCAAAAATAAAAGGTATTCTTTCCCAAACGCCTATGAAGAATTTTTCAATCATAACTACTTCAGATATAACTGAAGAAGGTCTTACTGAACTAAGAGAAGCTCTTATTAATTTTAATCCTATCCAAAGAGATACTTCAAGTAATTTCAAAATGTCAGTAGAATTAGCTCAAGAAGTAAAAGCAGGTTTAACTTCGGTTTTAGGTGTAATTGAAAAGGGCACGACTAAAAAATATCATAAAGTAAATATTTTACCATGGGGAAAAGAATTTGTTGTTCAAGAAGTAAATGTAAATGGAGAAATTAAAGAAACTGCTAAGGCTGGAGATAGAGTTTCTTTACTCTTTAAAGGTCTTTATCCTTGGGATGTTCAAATGGGGGATATAATCACAGACGGCAACTTTATTAAAAAATCTAAGAAAGTTAGAGCTAATTTTACTGTTTCATCTTTTTATAAAGATGAACTTAGAAATGGAGGAGAAGTTGATATTAATATAGGTCTTAGAACAAATAATGCTATTATAACTTCAATTTCAAAAGGAAATTCTAATGTTGAAAGTGCTAAATCTGGTGAAGAAGTTATTATTGATTTAGAATCTAAACTTCCCTTTGCTTTTGAAGAAGGTCAAACTTGTGTTATAATAAATCCATCAGCTAATTGGAAAAGTATTAAAGTAGCTGGTTCTGGAAAAGTTAAAGAGGGATTAGAGTGACTTATGGAATAACCCTTGGATATGAGAAGGATATATGCTCTATCTGTGGTTTGGAAAAAGAAGTTCGTATAGTTTTTAAAAAAGATAAAAAGGATATAGGTAAAGTAGCTTACATTTGTGATTCTTGTGTAGAAAAATATCCTGAGTTAACTATCGAAAAATTAATAGAAGAAAAAGGTAAGTCAGCAAGTTCAAAAGATATTAAGATTATTAGTCAAGATAAAATTTTTAAAGAGATATCTATTCAAAAATCTTAAATTTCTACTATATTAGATCTTATTCCTTGTGCTTCTCCGTCAACAGTCATTTTACATTTAGCAAGTACTTGTTTAGTTTCGCCTTCTCTAATTGGTTTAATTTCTATTTCACATTGAATTTTAACTTGTTTAGTATCTCTAGTCACATCCGCAAAAGGAAAAAGACCTGTTAACATAGTAAAAAATTTTCTTGCTAAATCTTTATTTTTACATTTTATTATTATATTTTCAAATTCACTTTTCCTAATCTCAAAATCATGAGCATTAATAACTTCATAGTAAATTTGATTTACATTTTTGCCTAAAAGTAAAAATTTTCTAAGTTCATCAAAATCAATTGAGTTATTACCTATTTTAGAGATAGTTTTACTTTCTCCATCTATAATTCCTCTTATAGATAATTCATAATTATCTTGACTTTCAACTTTGTTTAAAATTTCAAATACACTTTTTAAATCTTTAATAGGAGTATCAAGTCTTATAACTAAACCATCTAAAGTAAACTCGAAATTTCCACTATGTTTTCCCATTTTTAAAGAATTTACAAGTGTTTTAGCATATTCTTTAGGATGCCCATTAATTATTTCTCTTATCCCTTTTGAAAATTCAATTAATGAAATCATAATTATTTCATAGCAATTGCCTTTTTTATTATTATCGCAGCATCTTCTGGTTCCTCAAAATTAATATTTTTGTTATTTTCTAATATTTTTTTAGCTTCTTTTACTTTATTTCCACCCATAAAGCAAGTTATTATTTTTATATCTTTGAATTTAGTAATTACTTCAGCTACTTTTTCAGGATAAGTCATAGCTTGGGGTGTTAAAATTAAAAAAATAAAGTCAAAATCTTTTTTGTATTTAGATACAATTTTTAAAGTTGTTTCATATCTATCGGGTGTTGCATCCCCTATTATATCTACGGGATTATTTTTGCTCCATCCTAAAGGTAATACTCTATTTAATTCATTTATTAATTTATCTTTAATTTTGATAAGCATTAATCCATTTTTTTCAAAACAATCGCTAGCCATTACACCAGGTCCACCGGCGTTAGTAATAATTAAGCATTTATTTCCTTTCAATTTTAATTCAGCCATTTTTGAGATGTTAAATAATTCTCTTAAAGTCTCTACTCTTACAACGCCACATTGTTTGAAAGCACCATCATAAATTTTATCTTCTGTTGCAAGAGCAGCTGTATGTGACGATGCAGCTTTCTTTCCACTTTCACTTTTTCCAGCTTTCAAAACAACAACTGGTTTTTTAGCCTTTGAAACAGCTTGCATAAATTTTTTACCATCTTTTAAGCTTTCCATGTAAAGAGTTATAATTTTAGTTTTATCATCTCTATTTAATGAGCTTATAATTTCATCAAAAGATATATCCATAGCATTTCCTATAGATATAAATTTACTTAAGCCAATTCCCTTTTCAATTATCATATCTAACATAGCAACTCCCAAAGCTCCACTCTGAGATATTAAAGCTATATTTCCTTCTTTAGGCGTATCATCAAAGAAAGAAGCATTAAGTTTTGAATAGGGATTTATTAAACCTAAACAATTGGGACCTATAACTCTTATATTATACTTTTTAATTTTATCATAAACTTCTTTTTCTAAATCTTTGTTACCTACTTCAGAAAAACCAGACGAAATAATTATTGCACTTTTAATTTTCTTTTTTTTCATTTCTTCAAGTATATCTGGTATAAGTTGAGCTTTAACACATATAATAACTAAATCTATTTTTTCTTTTATTGAGCTTAAAGATGCTTTGCATGGAACATTTAAAATACTTTCAGCATTAGGGTTAACAGGATAAACTTCTTTTCCAGATTTTAACAAGTTTTTAAAAATTATATGGCCTACTTTAGTTTCTTCCCTAGAAGCACCTACGACAGCGATTCTTTTAGGGTTGTAAAAGTTTTCGAAATTCATAAATAAATAAAAAACAAACATCTTTATTAATATTCATTGTTTGAAAAAATAGGGGTGTTTTAATGAGTAATTATTTTATTGTTATAGATGGACCAGATGGTGCTGGAAAGACTACTTTAATAAAAAGTTTGATAAATTCTTATCAAGAAAAGTTTTATATCTTATGGACTAAAGAGCCTTCTACAAGTGATGAAGGTAAAGAAGCAAGAAGATTATCTAATGAATATAAAAATATAACTGATGAAAAGAAAAAGAAAGAGCAAATTAGAAAAATTTTTGATAAAATGATTGAAGATCGTAAAAAACATAATGAAGAGTTAATTATTCCTTTTTCGAAAAAATCTTTAATTCTAAAAGATGAATTAATTTCAAAATTTTTAACTATTGAGAATGAAGAAACTATTCACGGGGATTATAATTCAGAAAACCAAATGCTAATTTGTGATAGGTATTACTATTCAACCTTTGCTTATCAAGGTTCTTTAGGTATACCTATTAATGAAATTTGTGAAAGGTGTAAAGATTTTAAAAAACCAAATTTAGCTATCTTGCTTTATCTTCCCGGTGATATAGCTACCGAAAGAGTTGAAAGAAGACTTAAAGATGAAGGTGGTAAAAAAGAGGGCTTTGAAAGTGAAAATATTTTGGCAAGTGCATCAAATATCTATAAAAATTTCGAAAAAGTTCTTAAAGATAAGGGATGTGAATACTTCCTAAAGGGAGAAAACATAGTTTATATTGATGCATCACAATCTAAAGAGAAAGTTTTCCAAGAAGCTAAAAGACATTTAGATGAAATAATCAAAGATTAAGTGGATTAATTATATGCAATAGAAAAATGATAAAAATAAATAGTACCGTAAAGATTATTACTTGCTTCATAGAAATACTAAATTTGCTATGATATTCATCATAGTATTGCATTATTCCTCCACTGCTGGAAGGTAATCTTATTTTTTTATCTTCTGTCATATTTTAATTAATACCCTTAATAGTTTTAAAGATTTCTATATAGTGAGTGGAAATAGCTCGCCTTTAGTTGTCTTTCCTTCCTTTTAAAGGAAATCATCAAAAGACATGACAGCATTTGACTAAGCGCTGATGACAGCTTGCTCCATCCAAGTTGACTTTTCACCTGCTTATAGAAACTTCATTCTTACGAACTCATCATTAAACTCTATAAGCAGTTTTTTTTCTTTGTCAGAGCTCAGCGTTTCCGCTGTGCAGTTACCTGCATGGATCTTTTGAAGATTTTTTCTTCAAAAGTTCGGAGGGCGAAGCTTCCTCACCAACCATGTTAATTAAACATAGTTTGCGTCGGCTGTCTTTCCACTCACGATTCTTATTTTAATTTTTCCCTTTAAAAATTTTTTGTTTTATAAAAGAATAAGAAAAATTATCTTTTAAATTCTGTATAATTACATTTGCCACAGCTTAATCTATCTTTGTGTTCACCTAACCAAACTCCAGGACCACATTTGGGGCAAGTTTTACCCTTTCTTATAAGTTGGTCCCCCTTTACTTCATACTTTTTCCATTTTTGACTTGATTTACTTTTTTCCTTTGCCATTTACTTTCCCCCTTCTTGTTGTTTAACTTCTTTAGATTGTTCTTCTTTGATTAAACCTTCTCTTTTAAGAAGGTATTTTGGTGTATATTTATCTCTTGCCTTTTCATCTTTGTAAACATATGCTGTACCCATTAAAATTTGTCTTCCAAATACATTTTTCATTTTTTTAATTATTAACTCTGGTTTAGAATTAACTTTTTTAGCTAATTCAATTGTAACATCTTTACTTTTAGGAGTTATACCACTATACTTTACCTCAAAATCTATCTCACGTCTTTCCATCAATTTGTTCTCTTTGTCATTTTTTATTTCAAGATCCATTTTTTCACCTTACTTTAAGAGCATATTTTCCAGGAGTTCCTATTTTTAATTTTTTTGCAAGTTCTGATTTTTCAGGATCAACAATATAAATAATTCCTCTCCAATGAGGTGTTAAATCTTCACTACCACAAACAGGACATTGTTTACCTTCAACTATTTTTTTACATTTCTTGCATGCCTTTTCAGAAGTCATTTTTTCGCCACCTTATTTTTTTGACTACTTTCTTTAGTCTGCTCTTTTTTCTCACTACCTTTAGAATTTTCTTCAAACCATTCATATTTTCCAAGACCTACTTGTCTCAAAGTTAAACCTATTTTAGCCCCTCTTAATGATTTTAAGCTAACAGCAATTATTCTTCCTCTTACCACATCTTTAGCTTTTAAAGTTCTCTTAGTTTCCTTTCCACTAATAACTCCTGTATTGCTATATGTAACATAATCATCCATTATTTGTGAGATATGCACAAGACCATCAATAGGGCCTATCCTGACAAAAGCTCCAAATTCAGTTACTTCAGAAACTTCTCCATCAACAATTTCATGAAGTACAGGTTTATAAACAAGCATTTTGAAAGTTGTTTTATAATATACAGCCCCATCACCTGGTATAATTACTCCTTCACCTATATCATAAACATCTACTAAAGCTAAAAATAATCCTTCTTTTCCTATAAAGCCTACAAATTCTTTATTTATAGATGATTTAACGGATTCTTTTATATCCCCACCTAATAAATTAGGAGGTACTCTAATATTTGATTTTAATTCCAATATTGAATACATAGTTTACACCTATATAAAAAACTATAATTCTTATTATATATTTTTCTACATGAATAACTTCCACTTTCAGCAGTGACTTCCTGCAAGTAACTGCCTATCGGCAGCTCTGTTTGTTGCAGATTAGATACAAATGTATCAATGTCAGGCATATTCTAATCTTTTGTATCAATGCATATTTGTTTTCTCCCCATATTAAATATATTTTTAAAAATATCAAGTGTTAATTATTTGTCTATAGCCAAAAAATTTGAGATGATCTAAACTTTTTTCTGGCATATGCTGAATGACTTCCTTTATCAATTTGTTTTCTATATTTATAAATATAATGCATTAACTATTAGCCCTTATTGGCTTTCATTCTTTCCCTTAAAGAAGGAGACTTTCTACCGATAAAGTTAAATTTTTTTACCATTTAACCTTTATTAAATGGCTCTTACTTCTTAAAATTATTATAGGAATATTATATCTTATAGCCTTTTTTCTTAGTTCTTTATCTTGAGTAGCTATAGCATATCCATTTTCCTTAGCAAAATTAATTAAAGTTTCATCTACACTTCCTTTTTTTTCTAAAGGTAAGATTTTTACCCCTTTTTTGAGCATTAAATCTTTAGCCACTTCACCAAATTTTAATTTTTTAAGTTCGTTTAAACATATATCTGGAAAAAAAAGCTCATATTTTTCATCTATAATCCTTTCTAATTCAGAGTATATATCCACTTTAAATTCAAAAGGTATTCCTACAAAATTAGTGTCTAAAATTATTTTGATCATTTTATTATTCCATAACCTATTAATCTCCATTTTTGGCCTATACGTCTTGATAAAACTACTCTTTCTCCTTTATTAATGCATACAGGCACTTTCAAATTTAATTTTATTTCTTTAGGAGATAATTTAGTTATTATTCCAACTGAACGTGCAGTCCAAGCATTAATTAAGAGAGGTTCATTTAATTTTAAAGGTTCAACATTTAATTCTTCTTTTGAACCAACTGCTCTATCAAGAATATGAACTTCTAATATCAATTCTTGCCATAATTCAGGCATTAAATCCTTTTTACCAACAACATGTCCAACTAAAGCATCTGCTTTTGTAAAAGAAGGATCAAGTTCTGTACCAATACCTGAAGTACCACCTGGTATTAAATAATCTGTTTTCGAATTTCCAATAGTTGCACTTACAATTTTAGAAAAAAGAGGAACCCACTTAACTTTATTACCTTCTTCTACCTTTCTTCCAGGGAGAATTTCTATTTCATCTCCGACTTTTAATTGTCCTTGTTTAAGAATTCCCCCTAATACGCCCCCCTTTAAATCCTTCCAATCCGTACCAGGTTTGTTTATATCAAAGCTTCTTGCAATTAAAAATGTAGGATTTGCTTTCAAATCTCTTTCAGGTGTGGTAATTACCTTTTCAATAGTTTCAAGAAGTACATCTATGTTTGCTCCATATTGAGCAGAAACAGGAATTATAGGAGCATTTTCAGCAACAGTACCTTTGACAAATTCTTTAATTTCATTATAGCTTTCTTTAGCTCTTTCTTCACTTACAATATCTATTTTATTTTGGACTATTATTATCTTTTTAATACCACTTATTTCAAGAGCTAATAAGTGTTCTTTAGTTTGAGGTTGAGGACATGGTTCATTAGCAGCAATAACTAATATAGCTCCATCCATAGTAGCTGCTCCAGATAGCATAGTTGCCATAAGAGTTTCATGACCTGGAGCATCTACAAATGAGATTCTCCTCACAGGAATTGTTTTTTCGCCGCACAAAGGACAAGTATCAGAAACAGTATAACTCTCAGTTCCAGTACATTTAGGACATTTTTTGACTATAAAATCAGCATAACCTAATCTAATAGTTAAGCCCCTTTTTATTTCTTCAGAATGTTCTTGAGTCCATTTACCTGTTAAAGCATGTACTAAAGTAGTTTTACCATGAGCAATATGCCCTATAGTTCCTATATTAACTTCTGGGAATACAATATCTGTTTTTTTCTTACTTACTTTCTTTTTAGGTTGTTCTTTATTTTCACTTGTTTCTTTTTTAGTTCTTGGCACTAAGCTTCACCTTCTTTCTTTTCAGCTGTTGGATTTTCTTCTTTACCTAAAGCAGCAGCTAAACTCTTACCTTCTGTTTTTACTACCTTCATATTAACTTGTGCAATTTCATCAGAAATTTGATTTCCCCTTACACTTTTTTTAAGTTTAAGTCCCTTCTTTGGTTTTCTTATTCCAGGACCATCATGAATAAGAATTCTTACTCTCTTTGTGCCATGTACATCTTTTCTCATAGGAAAACCTTGTTTATCACTTCCTCCTGTTATTTGGAATTCAAAACCAGGAAGATTTATAGTTTCTCCTCTTATAGTTTCACCTATGCGTTTTCCTATAAGTCTATCTGCATCAGGTGATTTTGATTCTATTTGGAATGCTTTTTTAGCTTGTGGGTCAGAAATTACTAATTTAAATTCAGTCATTTAATCAACCTCCCAGACCTTTCGGCCAGTCATTGTTTATTTATTTAACGTTTTTATATCTTTAAAAAGGTTTTCATAAAAACGAAATGTTTATATACCACTAATAAGTAGTTATTTACATAGATTTTTGGGGGGGTGTTAAATATGAATATTGATCCTAAAAAAATAAAAATAATTTATGGTAGGGAAGACTCAATAGATTATGCTGGTATTGAGCAAGATGGAAAAGAATTAGAAATGGCTCTAAATGCAAAGAAGAGGATGGATGAAATTAAATATGAGCGTCAAAAGAAGCTGGATGAAATTGAATATGCGCGTCGAAAGAATGAATTATAAATAGAAAAAATGAAATTTGAATTAGAAAGAAAGAGACGGGAATTAGAAGGATACTGCTCACAAAGAGAAGATTCTTATAATAAAATTAAATGTCCTCGTTGTGGTAATCTATGTAAAGAAGGTGCAAAATTCTGTGGAGAATGTGGCAGTTCCTTAAATAAGTCAAATAAAACATATACAAGAGATGTAGCAGGTAAGTGTACTAGTTGTGGTAGCCCTGTCGCTCCAGATGCAAAATTCTGTGGAGAATGCGGTGCTAAAATGTCGTCATATAATGCTAAATCACCATCAGAGAAAAATAATTATCTTAGTATAGCTGACTTGTTAAATGAAGCTGACAAAACATCTATGATAGCGGAAATTTATGAAAAAGCTATAAATCATCAAATTGGTGATGTTTATAACTCATTAAATAGAATAAGATCAAAGTTTGGTCTTGAAAAAAAAGAAGTTGGAGGAGATGATATAAAAAACTTAGAGAATTTAATTAACGGACTTGAAGAGGTCTATATAAAAATGAATTTTTACATTTGTCCAAACTGTAAAAAATATGTAAAACAAAATAGCAAATGTAAAGACTGTGGAGAGAAAATGGAATTAAGTAGAGAATCAAAAATTATTGTTGATGAAGTAGCTTATCCATATAAGTTAAGAACCAAAGGTATGCCACGTGATTCATATACTAAAGACAAAGAATTAACGTTATTTATTAAGGATCGGATTGACAATTTGAAATCAGAGTTGAAATCATATAAGGAAGAGTGGAACTCGAGAAGACAAGAAAAGAAGTTAAAACTTGACGAGGAATTATCTAAATTTAACAATATTTCAAGTGAAGGTTATGACGAATCAGAGATAGACAAGATAAAGTCAAAATTTTTTAAAGACAAATATTACATAAGTGAAGTAAATGAATTGAAAAAAGAAGCATATGAATTATTTGATAAGATATACGCTTTTATAGGAGTAAACTATCAAAATAAGCTAGAGCATAATGACGAACTTAAAATAAGAACTTTATTCCTTGAAGGAAGCATTTAATTTTCTTTTTATTTTTTTGATCTGTAAAGTGAATTTTAAAGATAAATTCAGGGAAAATTTCGCAGAAAAATCCCCACTAATTCTTGTTAAGTATCTTGAATAAAGCGAAAGCCGTTAGAGAGTCAAAATACAACTTCTTAAAAGAGAGTACTTCAATTCTTTTTCTATTTATTGTAGATTACTTCATAAATTAGTCTTTTGATTCTTTCTATAATTTAATTAATTTTCAAATAAAGATGTTTAATAGCTGAGTTGCAGGGCGAAGCAAAAACTTGTATATCTTTATAAATTTCCTTTAAATTAGTAAATCATGGTGCAGGCTGATTTTGTTTGGTTAAAAAAACAAGCTAAAGATAAAAGAACTAAATTACTTCTTGAAAAGTTTGAACAAGATTGGAATTTAATTAAAGAAGGAAAAAGTGTCAAAGATAGAAGAATTTTGAAACTAAAATTAGGAAATTATAAAATTTTTGTAAGAAGATGTAGTGCTTTAAGTTCTATGGTTATTTATACAGAAATTTTCAAGGAAAAAGGACATATGAATCTTCCTCAATTTAATGGAAAAAAAGATAAAGTTGTTTTTGATGTTGGAGCTAATGAAGGTTTTTATACTCTTAAGCTCAAAGAGAATAATCCTAATTTAAAAATTATTGCTATTGAAGCTAATCCTCTCATTTTTCAAAATTTAAAAAGAAATGTTAAAGAGAATCAATTAAAGGATGTTATTTTGATAAATAAAGCTTTATCTTCAAAAGTAGGGAAAGTTACTTTTGATATAGTTCCAGAAGTTAGTCCCATAGGCTCCTTGAAAATAGATACTAAAGCAAGGCCTTGGTTAAAAAAAGAAAAAATTAAAAAAATAATTGTTGAAAGTACAACTCTTGAAAAAGTTTGTGAAAGTTTAGATGTTCAAACTATAGATCTTTTAAAATTAGATGTAGAAGGTGCTGAGTTAGATATTTTAAAAAGTAGTAAAAATATGCTTCCCAATATAAAGAAAATTGTTGTAGAATATCATTCTCCAAATTTAAGGAAAGAAGTTCAAGCCTTTCTTAAAAATAAAGGTTTTAAATTATTAAAAGAAGAAAAAGAAGGCATATATGGAAATTTTTATTTCATCAGAAAATAATTTTATAAAATTTCAAAGCAGAATTTTATAAATTTTAATATTGTTTATTGAGTGATGAAGAACCCTTTCAAAAATAATAAAAAAGCTTTCAAAATAATAATCTTCTTCGGTTTAGTTAGTTTACTTGGAGATATAATCTATGAAGGAGCAAGAAGTATTAACGGCCAATATCTACAAATTTTAGGTGCTAATGCTGCTATAGTCGGATTAATAGCAGGTCTTGGTGAATTTATAGGTTATAGTTTAAGATTTATATCAGGTTACTTTTCTGATAAAACTAAAGCTTATTGGTTTTTTACTATTTTAGGTTATGGCTTATTGATAAGTATCCCTTTATTAGCTTTGACAGGACTTTGGCAAATTGCAGCTTTTTTAATAATTATAGAAAGAATTGGAAAAGCTGTTCGTAACCCAGCCAGAGATACTTTAATGTCCCAAGCAGCAAAGGATGTGGGGACAGGATTAGGTTTTGCTATTCATGAATTTCTTGATCAAATAGGTGCTCTTTTAGGACCTATATTAATTTCCCTTTTATTTTTAATTTTAAATAATCATTTTAAAGATTTAATTAAATATCAATATAGTTATGCTATTTTATGGATACCTTATCTTTTGTTAATGAGTATACTTTTTATAGCTTATTTTTCTTCTAAAACTTCTCAGAAATCAAGCATAGAAAAATCTAAAATTAAAGAAAAATTATCTTCTGTTTTTTGGTCTTATGTTATTTTTACCTTTTTAACTACTCTTGGTTTTGTTAATTTTTTAATATTGGGTTATCATTTTAAAGCAACTCATCTTCTTTCAGATACTCAAATACCTTTGTTTTATGCTATAGCTATGATTGTTGATGCAATATTTGCTTTAATAATAGGAAAGGCATATGATTTGCTAAAAACTAAAACAAGAAATGAAAATTCAGGTTTACTTCTTTTAGTTATTATACCTATATTAACTGCTTTTATTCCTCTTTTTGTTTTTTTAAATAATTTTTATTTTATAATTTTAGGAGTTATTCTATGGGGAATAATTATGGGAACTCATGAAACTATAATGAGAGCAGCTATTGCTGATATAACTCCTTTAAATAAGAGAGGAACAGGTTATGGTATTTTTACAGGCATTTATGGTTTGGCTGCTTTATTAGGTGGAACTATAACAGGTATTTTATATGATTACTCTTTATATTGGTTAATCTTTTTCATAGTTATAACTCAACTCTTATCCATTTTATCATTTTTATTCATGAGAAAAAAAATTAATAAATTATAATCCCCATAAGGGATTTTGTTTTCTTTTAATTTCTAAGATTTCTTTCATAGTTTCTATTTCTTTAGTTGATAAATACTTTTTAAGTCCATCTCTTATTTTTCTATAATCTTCTTCATTCATTTCAGAGTAGAATATATCTCCTTCTCTTACATTTCTACCAATATTTATATCAGGCATAGCAACAGCTACAGAGTCTCCTTCTACTGCTTCAGAAATAGCATTTTTATCCTTTTGTATTTCTTTTATTTTCCCAACATTTTCATTATTAACTTTTATAAAAGTCTGTCCAGTTTTAATTTTGCCAGCTAAAATATCTATACCAAAAATAGCTGGATTATTTTGTCTAAATATATAACCAGGAAGAATTCTGAATTTTGAAGGAGTAGTTATACTTTCTAATTCTTTCTTTCTTAAATCCTCCATAATTTGATATTTCCATCTTTGATAATTTTCAATAAGTTTGTAAATAATATCAGCACTTAGAATAGTAACACCATTTTCTAAAGCAAAACTTTCTACATCTTTAGGTATTTTAACATTAAAAGCTAAAATTACACTTAAAGTAGGATTTTTTTCTTTCATTTGTTTAGCTTCTACAACATCAGTTTTATTAACATCACTTATATTTGCCTTTCTTATAGGCGTATTTGTTCCTTTAAGAAGTTCAATTAAAGCTTCTAAAGCCCCTACCGAATCAGATTTAAGAATTATGCCCTCATTTTCAGTTGATATTATAATCTCCTTGATTTCTTCTTGTAGTCTCTTTTTAATTTCTTCTATTTTTTCTTTCTTTTCAGCTGATTCAAATTGCATTCCAGCTATAGCTTCATCTAAATTTGGAGCTGCGATTTTAGCTCCTGCTGCAGCATATACTTCATGAACAGAAATAAATTGACCTTTTTCTCTTAATTCCTTTAAAGGTGCTGGTTTTAAAATAGCTTTAACTTTGGTTACAATAGGTCCATTTATACCCGCAACTATAATAGTGTCGCCTTGTTTAAGTTTTCCATTATATAATACGACATCAAGAGTTTTTCCAAGTCCTTTTTCTTCCTTTACTTCAATTATACTCCCTTTACAAGAATCTGTTAGTTCATTCTTTAGATTATTTTCTAAGTATTTTTGAGATAGTCCTGTAAGAAGCATAAGTAATTCAGCTATGCCTTCACCAGTTTTACCAGAAGTTGGAACTATAGCTACTTGTTTAGTATAATCTTCTATTTTATCAAATCTTTCAGAATTTATTCCAAAATCAGCAAGGGAAATTACAATTTTATAAAGCATTTCATCAAGAGTTGATTTTACAAAATCAGATTGTTTTGAATAACTTTCTAAGAAAGAATTAGTTTTTTGAGGTAACCACCCTTTAATCATATCTATTTTGTTAGCAGCAACTATAAAAGGAACCTTAAATTGTTTTAGAATAGCTAAAGCTTCTCTTGTTTGATTTTTAAAGCCTTCATTTATATCTACTACTAAAATAGCAATATCAGCTATGCTACCTCCTCTTTTTCTTAAATTAGTAAAAGCTTCATGACCAGGGGTATCAATTATAAGTAAGCCAGGAATAGTTAATTTCAAATTTAATTTTTTGATAAAATCTTCAGAAATTTTTTTAATAGTATCTAAGGGTATTTCTGTAGCTCCAATATGCTGAGTTATCCCCCCTGCTTCTTTTTTAGCTATAGCACTTCCTCTAATGCAATCTAATAAAGTTGTTTTACCATGGTCAACATGGCCTAAAGTTGCTACTATAGGTTGTCGTATATACATAAATGTTTTTAATAGATTCTTATTTATAAAAATATAACCTTTTTAAATATGTACTATCTTTCATTTATAATGGTAGAAGTCTATACTTATGAGGATGGAGATACAGATTCAATTGATTGTGATGACTGTCTTGATTACGATGAGACTAGTGAAGTTTGGAAAGTTATGACTTCTAATCAAAGGAAAAAATTTAAAGAGTTAGTTAGTAAAAATGAAAAGAAGATGCGTTATATAGGTTAATTTCTCCGAAAAGTTTATACACTTCAACTTTTAAGTAGTGGATATGTTTGTTCCTATCTTGATGAAGCTATTACAAAAATATTTGATAATTTTGTGAATAATATCAATACTGAATATATTGTTCAACCACGCACTTTTGAAGATTTTGATATAGAAACTTTTAGTGAGTCTGCTGATATAAAATGTGGTTTTTCTTGTAAAGGTATAACTATTAACGAATCTAAATATGCTATTCTTCTTCCAAAAATTATATATGATATGGATAAGCCAAGAGTAGTTTTTAACCGTGAGCTTTTGCGCGCATTATCCGAGGTATATAGACTTGAAAATCATGATGCCTTTTATGAAACGGAAGAAAGGGTATATGAGCAATTTATACCTTATGTTAATAAAATTTTTCCTGAGATTCATATCCCTGAAGGATTAAACTATAAAACTTATAGTTCAGATTTAATGAAAAAAATAAAAGATAATTTATTTTCTGAAGAAACAAATAAGAAGAGGATTGATTTCAAATCAATGAATTTATACATGAAATTATATAACATTTTTAAGGTAGAAACAAGGCGATTAAAAGAACACGGGATAACTTGGCTTTGTGACTATGTTGCTAGAAAAGTAAATGATAAAGAAGGGGTTGAATTTTTAAGAAAAAAAGATCCGTGCGGTTATACTAAAACTTTTCTCAAATTAGAAGAGAAAGGAACTAATATTGAAGATTTAATAAAGACTACTCTTGGAACAGGTTATACTCTTGAAGAATTTTGTACAAACCTCGCAAAAATAAATTATCGTGGCAATAAAGAACCATCCATTGAAGATTATTTGGTTTAATATAAATAATTATTCTTTCTTACAGAATTTAAAACATTTACGTTTATAATCACAAAATTCAGAAATGGGACATTTATCACATTTAGGATTCTTTGCAGAACATAATTTTTGTCCGTGAGTTACAAATAAGATATTGTAAATCTTCCAATATTTTTTAGGGACAATTTTCATTAATTCAATTTCAGTTTTTTCAGGAGTTTTAGTATGTACTATTCCTATTCTATTAGAAATTCTATGAACATGGGTATCAACAGGTATAGCTACTTTTTGACCAAAACCATAGACTAAAACAATACCTGCTGTTTTGGGACCAACACCAGGCAATTTCATGAGTTCTTCTTTACTATTAGGTATTTTACCTTTATATTTTTCAAGAATTATTTTAGTTGTTTCTTTAATATATTTAGCTTTAATTTGGTAAATACCAGTTTTTCTTAAGCTTTCTTCTATATCTTTCAAAGGAGCTTTATAAACTTCTTTAATATTCTTAAATTTAGAGAAAAATTCTTTTGAAATTTTTTCAGTATTTTTGTCTTTATTTCTCTGTGAAAGGATAGTGCTTATAAGTAATTCATAAAGATTTTTGCTATTATAATGTGTAGGTTTATATTCTTTGATTTTGTAATAACTTTTAAGTCTTTTAATTATCTCTGAAATTCTTTTCATAATATAATTTTAAAGAATTTATTAATTAAAAAATATGTACATCATCAGTTCTTTTATAACTATGAATTTCTTCAGGTTTAAACCAAAGTTTAATTTCTTTTTCAGCGTCTTCTTTATTACCCGAAGCATGAATAATATTTTTAACTACCATCTTTTTAGAGTCGGCATAAGAATAAGAAACATGACAAAAATCTCCTCTTATAGTACCTGGTAAGGCTTTTGCAGGTTCTGTATCACCTACAAGTTTTCTTACATTAGCTATGACATCTACACCTTCTAAAACCATGCCAATTATAGGACCTTCTTTTAGGAATTTAACTAAAGGATCAAAGAAGGCTTTTCCTTTGTGAGCTTCATAATGTTTTTCAGCTAAATTATGATCAGCCCATACCATTTTCATAGCAACTATTTTTAAGCCTCTTTGTTCAAATCTTTTTATAATTTCTCCTACTAATCCTCTTTGAACTCCATCAGGTTTAATTGCTACAAAAGTTCTTTCTATCATGCTTTATTCCCTCTAACCCATTTAACTTTTCTAGGAATTCTACCAAGTTCACTATTCTTTCTACATTTAGAAGAACAATACCACTTTATTTTAGCATCATTTTTTATAAACATTAATCCTTCATTTTCAGGTATGTCTTTTGAACAAAAAGAGCATTTTGGCATTTTAATACACCTTACTTAACTTTATTTAAAGGAGCTGCTTCAATTTCAGTATTTTTAATCATTAAGATATCTCCTACTCTTACAGGGCCTTTGACATTTCTTCTTATAACTTTACCAGCATCTCTGCCTGCAAGTACTTTGCATCTAACTTGAGTTACTTCTCCTCTAGCCCCAGTTCTATCAACTATTTCTAAAACTCTGGAAGGTGCCGCTTCTCTATACATACTCATAGCTTCTTCTTTGCTTATTTCTTCCACTTGAGGAGCTTCCTTGCCTTTCCTTCTATTATTCTTTCTTTCAGATGATGTGATGTCGTCCATCCTTTATCACTTTTTCTTCATTTTTTCAATTAAGTCTCTGAGCTGAGTTTTAGCATTACCTTCATCAATTATTGCTACAGCTGAAGTTGGAACTTCGAGACCGGCAGCATTACCTAAATCTGATTTTTTGTTTACAACTACATAAGGTATTTTTTTATCTTCACAAAGAGGTGGAAGATGCATAACAATTTCTTCAGGTTCAATATCTCCTGCAATAAGAACTAATTTAGCTTGACCTCTCTCTACAAGCTTTGTAACTTCATTCATACCTTTTCTAATTTTTCCAGTTCCTTTAGCAATTTCAACAATTTCAAGAGCCTTATCTACTATTTCTTTAGATATTTCTTGTTTTACATAAGATGCCATTAATATAACCTCCGTTCTGGCTTTTTGCCATCATATCGGCTATAATGAAGCAATTTTTAGTAATTTAAAAAGATATCGATTAATCTTTATTTAGCCGTTTTAGTTGCTACTTCTGAATTTTTTGTAACATCTATTATAACTCCTTTTTGTCCCACATTAATTACTTTAGTTTTTCCTATTAATTGATATTTTCCGAAAGTTTCATGAATGTGGCCGCATAAACATAAATCTGGCTGCTCTTTCTCAATAATTTCTCTTATGCTTTTTGAACCTGTATGTTGCCATAATAAATCTAAATTAGTATTATAAGGAGGCATATGAGTTATCATTATTTTTTTCTTAGCATTTTTAATAGGTTCCAAAGCTCTTTCTAAATTGGATTTTATTTCATTTTCTGTTACATCAAAAAGACCTATATCTGCTCCACCAAATCCAAATAAACCTATTTCATCATAGAGTAAAATAGATTTTCCATGTAAATCATAAACTCCTGGTTTATATTGTTTAGCTAAAAATTCGGTTGATGCAACTGTTTCATGATTTCCCGGGATAATAATAATTTTCTTATTTAACTTTTTAAAAGGACCTATTAAACCAGTAAGGTCACTTTCAGCAAAAGTTAAATCTCCACAAAGAATAATTAAATCTGCCCTTTCTTTCTCTGCCTTTTTAACTAAATTATCTATAATTTTTTTATCTCCATGGATATCAGATGCAGCTAATATTTTCATATATTTAAATGATTAAATTTTAGCTTTAATATAATTTTCTATTTGTGAGTATATCTCAATTTTATATCTTTTTGAGGATTGCTATCCACCCTGCAAAATCCAAAGCGAATTAGTTGAATAATATCATTTTCTTTAAGTTTTTGGACATCTATTTCTATTAATCCTTTTTTGATACTCGCATCATCCATAATAATCTCTAATGGGAAATTTCTTTCAGCTAAAATCCAATGAATAATTTTTTCAGGATTTTCTTCATTTTTAGTAAGTTTTGCAGTTATTGAATTTTTGCTAACCTTTTCAATAATTACATCCCCGAGATTCATAAGACGTATTAATTTACCTTTTTTAATACCTTTAACATCATTTTCTTCTATGAATAATTTTTCTCCTTCTTTTATTTCGTATTCTCTATAACCCCTTTCTGGAAAATCTGGATGATAATTTAAAATTGCTTTAAAGTTTTTTGGAACTTCAGTTAAAATTAATTCAACTGGATTAAAAATAGCCATATATCTATTAGCTATTGGGTCAATTACTTTACGATTTTCAGCTTCTATAATATCCCATCCAATAACAGCATTATGTTTAGAAAAGCCCATTCTAATTATGAAATTTCTTATAGCTTCTGGTTGGAAGCCTCTTCTCCTTAAAGCTCTAATAGTACCTAAACGAGGATCATCCCAACCTAAATATGTTCCATTTGCGATACCATCTCTTATAATTCTACCTGCTAAAGGGCAATCTTTAATAGTGGTTCTTGCAAATTCAAGAACTATAGGGCTTTTTATGTTTAAATATTCAGATATTTTATCTTGTAACTCTGCGTGAAGTTCAAATTCCTTTCCTCTACATCGGTGAGTAATGCCTTCTATCCTATTCATAATCACTGTTGCAATATCATACATAGGCCAAACTTTGTATTTGTCTCCTACTCTAACATGATGACCTATATGTACTCTAAATATAGCTGGATCACGCATAATATCATTTTTGTGAGCCATATCAATTTTTAACCTTAGAACATATTCTCCTTTTTGGTATTTGCCTTTAAGCATTTCTTTCCAAAGTTTCATATTTTCTTCAACAGTTCTATTTCTACAAGCACATTCTTTTTTGTTTCTTCTGTTTTTGCTTATTTCTTCTTGAGTACAATTGCACATATAAGCGTGATTTTCTTTAATTAATTTTTCAGCATCAGCATACATTTCTTCTATGTGGTCTGAGATATAATCAACTTTTTCCCATTTGAGACCTAACCAAGTTAAATCATTAATCATAGCATCATAATACTCTTGTTTGACTTTTCTATAATCTGTGTCCTCCATTCTTAAAATAAACTTTCCTTTATATTTTTGAGAATAATAATAATTGAGATATGCAGCTTTAGCATGACCTAAATGAGGAAATTTACTTGGTTCTGGAGGAAACATCATTACTACCTTTCCTTCAATAGCATTAGGCAATTCTGGTAATTTAGTTTCCTTTTTTTGTTTTTCTAACAAAGAAGCATCTATTTTTTCTAATTCTTTTTTTTGTTCTTCAAGAGACATTTGATTAACTCTTTTAACAATTTCAGCTGTTTTTTTACCTAACTCTTTAATTTTATCTTTTAAAGATAAATCTTCACCTATAACTTTAGGAATTACAGCTCCTGCTATAGCCTTTCCATCATGCTCAATAGCATTTTTCAAAGCCCACTTGTAAATTAAATCTTCCATAATTTAAAGAAGAAATGTTGGTCTTTTAAAACTTAACTAATTTAATTTTTTCTTATGCCCATTATAAAGTAAATGAGCAGTCTTTCCGAGAATATAACCCATCTCTTGAGCTAAGTTAATACCTGCTGAAAGTTTATCAAGAGTCCCATGAGCAGGTATAAAATGTTTAGGTTTTAACATTTTAATCATATCTCTCAAATCTTCTTTTGAAGCATGACCTGAAACATGAACTTCAGAAAAAATTCTTACCCCTTTCTGTTTTAATTCTTTTTCTATAGTTTTTCTATTTATAGCATTTACTTCTGTTGGTATAGTCGAAGCTGAAAATATGACTTGGTCATCTCCTGTAAATTTAAATTTAAATTCGTCTCTTGCAATTCTACTTAATACTGAGTTAGGTTCTCCTTGACAACCAGTGCATATTACAAAATAATGCTTTCTATTTTTTTCTATTTCTTTAAGCATTTTAGCTATTTGATTTTTATAAATGCATAATTTTGCTTTTTTAGTAATATTAACTAAGTTAATTCTTTCTGCTGCTGATAAATAATTATTTATGCTCCTTCCCATAATAACAGGTTTTCTGCCCATCTCTTGAGCCATGTTTACTAACATGTTAAGTCTAGCAACATGAGAAGCAAAAGTTGTTACAAAAATAGCATTATCTTTATTTTCAGTCCAGAAAAGGATATCTTTAAACATATTTTTTACTAAAGATTCTGAAAAAGTTCTACTTTCTTGGTCTATTCTTGTTGAATCTGAAACTAAAGCTAAAACTTTTTGACTTTCTCCTAATTGTTCTAATCTTTTGTAATCTGTTCTTTTGCCTAAAGTAGGGTAATCATCAAATTTCCAATCAACTGCATAAATTATAGTTTGATCTTCATAATGTATAGCTACAATTACAGTTTGAGGTGTTGAATGTGTAGCATATATGAATTCAACTTTTAATTTTTCAGAAATATTATAATCACCTCCTGGATTTATTCTTATAATTTTATTGGGAATTTTTATATTTTCATTTTTTGAAAGATTTTTAAGTACTTCAGCAGTAAAAGGAGTTAATATAATAGGGCAATCATATTTTTCAGCTAATTTCATAGTAGCCCATATATGATCCAAATGAGCATGCCCAATTATAATTGCTTTAACTAAATAACCCCATTCTTCAAAAAAATCTTCATCATCAGGGATAGCATCATTTTTTATGAGTTCTTCTGTGCTAATTTGAGCAGGGCTTTCAATACCTTGTTCTTCTAAAAAAACAAGTTTATCTGTAGAAACCCCCATGTCACATATAATAACTTCATTTCCAAATCTAAATCCAGTGAAATTTTTTCCAAATTCACCATAACCGCCTACTGGCCACATTTCAATCATAGTTTATTCTCCATTTAGTAATATATTTTTAAAAACTTATATAGTTAAATTTGTTATGAATAATAAAGTTTTTATTGTTGGTGGAGGGCCTATTGGTTGTTTTTTAGCAGAACAACTTAAAGAATGTACTATTATAGAAGAACATAAAAAGATAGGTTTTCCCGTTCAATGCACTGGTTTAGTTTCTTCTAATCTTTTTAATTTAGTTAGCATCCCTGATAATATTATCTTAAATAAAGTTGAAGAAGCAGAAATTTTCTTCCCTAATGGAAAATCTATCCACTTTAAAGGTAAAGCTTATGTTTTAGATAGAGCATCTTTTGATAATTATCTTTATGAAAGAGCATCATCTTATAATAATCATTTTATTTTGGGTGAAAGAGTAAAATTTCTTTCTGATCATAATTTATTTACTTCTCAAAGAGAAATAAAAATAAGTAAAGGAGATATTGTAGTGGGAGCAGACGGGCCTTTATCTATAGTAGGTAAGAATATAGGCATAACTAATAAAGTTCTTCCCGCATATCAAGTAACTTTAAAAGGAAAATTTGATCCAACTTCTGTTCAATTATATTTAGGAAGGGACACAGCCCCTAATTTTTTTGGGTGGGTAGTCCCAGAAGATGAAAAAATAGCTCGTGTAGGTTTAGCTGTCCCCAATAATCATCATCTTTATCTTAAAAAACTTCTTTCGAAATTAGACTATTCTAAAAAAGTTTCTTCACTTGGAGGATTAATACCTATAGACTTTCATAAATATGTGTCTAAGAATAATTTTTTCTTAGTAGGGGATGCTGCATCTCAAACTAAAGCATCAACAGGAGGAGGCATAATCACAGGCTTAATAGCTGCTAAAGAATTAGCTAAAGCTATTGAAAATCCTAATTATGACTATGATAAAAATTGGTATAAAGTTATAGGAAAAGATCTTAAATTAGCTTATTTCTTAAGACAAGTTTTTAATCGACTAAATGATCAAGAATTAAATGAATTATATAATCTTGCTTCATCTGAAAAATTTAAATCACTCTTAGAAGCTGTTGCTGATATGGAATATTACTCCAAATTTATGAATAAGCTTATTTGCTTCCCCACTATATCTTATGCTTTTAAAACTTTTATTAAGCATCCTTCTATAACTAAAGATATTTTTAATTTTTTGATTTAGTCCAAAGTTATTTTTTGTCCTTTTTTGACAATTTTTTTAAGGTTAGTTGTTTCAAAAACATATCTCGCTTTAACATAAGGAAAGACTTTCCAAGGTTTAGCTTTAATGAACTCTACTACTTCTCCTTTTGAATTAATGAAAATTAAATTCATAGGTCTGCAAAAGAAAGTATGTATCTCAATAGGAATTTCTTTTTTAAAATCCATTAAAAGTTCACCTTTCCGAAAGCCCATTAATCCAAGGATATATCTAAACCAATTATTTGCTATAGGTACATTTTTACTTAATATTCTTCCATCAACTTTTAAGTGCATTAATCTCACTTTAGGATTATACTTGCATAACCTACAAAATTTTCTGAATTATTGCTTATATCAGCAGATGTGTAATACTTCAAAAGAGTGCCTGTTTTCCCATCTAAAATTTTATTATAATAAATTCCAGTTAAAATAGGAGCATATCCGCATATAGTTGCATTGAATTTTATTAAATGTTCTACAAATTTTTCAGGATTATTTTTAATAATGTAATCTATAGCTATTTTATCTAAATTTTTTACTTCTTCTTTTGCATTTGCTTTAAAAGGTATATAACTGTAATAAGGCCCATAATGAGTGAAATCAGAGGAGATTATGACTTTGATTTTTCTTTTTAATTTTTTTGAAGTTTCAGCTATAACTTTAGCAAGGAATTTGCAACTTTCATTAAGATTATCTCCTTTTATTAAAATAGGCACTATTTTGAAATTTTTGAATAAAACTTGCAAAAATGGAATTTGAACTTCAATAGAGTGTTCTTTTTCATGAGCTGCGAAATTAGCTGAAATTTCTTTATTATCTTTAAGAAGTTCAGCTGCAAAATCTTCATCAATAGTTACTTTACCTAAGGGAGTTATCCATTCACCTTCATTAAAAACACTTACATTTTCACCCAAACCTGAATGATTTGTTCCTATAATTACAAAAGTTTCAACTTTTCCGCTTTCAGCTAAAGCTTTATATCCATGAGCAGCGCAAGGTCCTGAAAAAATATAACCTGCGTGAGGAACTATTACAACATTTAGTTTTTTTCTGCATCCCTTTTCAGGAAATTTTCCCGGACCGAAATTAGATTTGAAACTTTCTTTAATTGTTTTAAGAAGTTCATCACTTCCAGCAGGATAAAATTCGCCAGCTACAAAAGGGTATCTTATCATATTTAAAATAAAACATTCCTTATTTAAAAATATAGAACTCAAAAAAAATAAAAGGATTATTCAGCAGTTTCAACTGCTAAAAAAGCCCACCAAGGTTTTTTACTTTGAATTACTTGTCCGTTCTCAGCATCTACTTGAGCTTTAACTTTCATTTTAGTTGCAAAGATTCCCAAAAGTTTAGCTTGTTTTTCTGCATTAACTTCATATATAGCTTTAACTTTTTCACCAGAACCTACTTCTTTTAATTCGATAGTGCAATTATTTTGTTCAGCACAAACTTTCATTCTAAGTCTTGCGAGAGCAGTTTCAGAAGCAGTTTCTGGCATAACTTTAATTAAAGCTCTTCTTCCATTCGAAAGATTAGCAACTAAATTAACATCGACCTCATTCTTTTCAATAGAAAGATTCATTAAGCCTTTAGCTTGAATTTGACTTTGATTTATTCTTATTCTCTCTCTTTGAGTTAACATATTTACTTTCTCTTCTATTAATTTTTCACGTTCTAACAACCTTTCCCTTAATCTTTCACGCTCTAAGGATTTGTTGATGCTTGTTGAAGAATTTTCATTATCTTCTGTTGAAATAGTAATCTCTTGATTATTTATAACAGCAACTTTTTCTTGATTTTCTTTAGATACAGAAGTACTATTAATATCTATTTCAGTTGATGCCTTTTTAATTATAGTAGTTGGAGCACCAGCTGTAGCATTATCAGGTGTTTTTGTAGAATCATCAGATACTTTTGTAGCATTCTCATTTGCAGCAAAGGCTAATTGACAAAGTATAGTTGATATGAGTATAAGCAATAACCATTTCTTCATAAAGGTCACCTTTATTATTAAAAAATTAGAAATTTATAAATTTTTTAGAATTCTTCAAAAGGAACTTCAGGATCAGCTGTATTTTGGATAACACCTCTATTTCTCAAATATTCTCTTGCTAAGACAAAAAAAGCTAAGGAAAGAGCTTTATTTCCTTTATTATTACAAGGTATAATTAAATCTACGTTATTAGTTGTATTATTAGTATCGCAAAGAGCTATGATAGGTATTCCTGTATCTTTGGCATCTTTAACTATTTGTCTATCTAACCATGGATCAGAAACTAATACAAGTTCCGGTTCGAAGAAATTATCAAAGGAAGGATTAGTTAAAGTTCCAGGATAATATCTTCCTGTAATTACTCTAATACCCGTAGCTTTTGAAAAAGCTTTGAGAGCTTTGAATCCATTTTCTCTTCTACATACAGCAATTATTTTTTCAGGATCATATTTAGAGAGCATTTGACCAGCAAGTTTAAGTCTCTCGTTTATTTTGGATATATTTAATACACTTAATCCATCTGGTCTTATTTTGTAAATATATTCTTCCATAAATTTAGTTTTGAATTTTGCACCTATATGTATTCCAGATTGTAAAAACAGATCCATAGGGACTAACATTTTTTCTTCAGCCATTTTTTCACCTTAATATTTCTTTAAGCCTATTTAATTTTGCAACTCTTTCTCCTCCAAAGAGACCTATTTTCATAAAATCACAATTTAAGCCAATACATATATCTGAGAGAGTATCATCATTAGTCTCTTGCGAACGATGTGAAATAATTGTCTTTACTTTATATTTTTTTGCAATTTCACAAAGTTCTTTAGTTTTATAAATGTAACCTACCTGATTAGGTTTCACTATAATTGAATTTATAGCATCCTTTTTAATAGCTTTCATGAAAAGTGGAATAGATGTTACTGTTAAATCATCCCCACATATCATTTTATTTGGGAACTTATTTTTAAGTATTTTGAAACTATCAAAATCTTCTTCATTAAAAGGATCTTCTATATAATAAATATTATATTTTTCAATGAGGTCAGATATATATTCTATTTGTTGATTAGCATCTAATTTTTTGGAGTTATAACTATACTTTTTATTTTTGAAGAAAGAAGATGCAGCTACATCTACGCCTAAAAGTATATCAACTTTATATTTAATTTTAGCTTCATTTATTTTTTTATTTAGAGCTTCTAAAATTTCTTCGGTAGTCATACGTGTAACCCATCCACCTTCTAAATCTCTCCCAAAAACTTCAAATTCTTCACCGAAACTTTTATGTATATCATAAGCAATTTCTAAATTTTTATCAAAAGAGTCGCTTATAGGACAAACTAAAAATTCTTGAAATTTAGTTAATGCTCTTGCATGTAAGCCTCCGCCTACAATTTTATTAAACATAAGAACCTTTGAAGGTAGTTGTACATTAAATAATTCCCATGGTTGTTTAACCTTTTCAAAAGCTAAAGCTTTAATTAAAGCATAAATTAAAGGAAGAGTATTTATTTGATTTTTTTCAAATTTCTTTTCAAGTTCAAATATCTCTTCAATCGAATTAATCTCTGGTACAATCATTTTATTAAGCATTTTAATAGATTTTTTAATATCAAATTTAACTTCATGTTTTCCAGAACTAGTTCCACTTGGAGATGCAGAAATAAAAACTCCCAAAGGAGTAAATAACTTAACTTCTATAGATATTTTCCCAGCTGAATTAAGAATTTCTCTTGCGATTAACTTTTGAATTTTCATTCTTTTTTCTCCTGTAATCTTTTAACAGTTATGGGAAGTACTCCTTCTTCAAATTCTTTTTTTGCAATTTGAATGACATTTTTTTCCTCGCCTCTATCTGTTAAAATAGGGGCCCCCATAGCTATTTGAAGAGCTCTTGCTCCTATAATTCTCGCAATTTCATATTTGGTGTATTTATTTTCCATATTTTCACCTAATAACTTTTAATTATAAATATTTTCTTAAGTCTTTCGAAAGTTTTAAAGCATTTTCAAGGCATAAACTAAACTCTTCTTCGCTTAGTCCTTCTTCTCCACCTTTTTGTAAAGCATGTACTGTTCCGTTTTCATCTATTGCTATAGTTAACCTCGCATCTGCTACCTCTTCTTCTTTTTCTGTAGGATCAGCCATAATAATATCTCCTATTTTTACGAAAGTTACTTCTATAGGTATTTTATCTATTTTTAAGCTTTTTTCTTCATGAACATGGTAATCTATTTTTTCTCCGTCAAATTTTGGGTATTTTGTATTTTTTAAAGCAGCCATAGCAGCTAAATTAGAAGCATCTATCAAGTTGCCATCATGATTTTGTATATAAAGATCTATAAGAACTACCCATACTTTTTCTCCAGGTGTAATACACAAATCTTTAGTATTTACTGCTTTACTTTCTCTTATGCTTCTATCAACTACTCTTGCTAATTCTATACCATACTCATTAGGAGGTCCCGGTTCAAAATTAGGTGAAGCTATAGGAGATAATTCTGCATTTACTACTATGCTACCTTCATCAGGATTATCAGGATAAGGTGTTCCTATTTCAAGTTTAACTCCTGCCGTTACCTTTGTTTTACCTAAACTAACTGTAGCACTTCCTTCAGCGTTATTAGATACATTATATTCTATAGTTACAGGTTTTCTAAACTCTAAAAGCCCCCTTCCATCTTGTCTTAATCCTGCTTTAGCCAATTCTATTATATAATATTTTTCGCTTTTATTCGACATAATATGACCTCCTTAATTACTTTCTTGTACTATTTTATTAGCAATTTCTAAAGCTTTATCATAAAGTTCTTGACTTATTGCTTTTATTTTTTTAATTTCTTCTAATTTTTCTAAATCTATAATCTCCCTTTTATTATTTCTTTCAATTACATCTATTTCAAGATCAATATATCTTGCAAATTTAGGATATACTTCAATAGGCGTATTAATATTTATATAACTCCCTTTTTGAAAGCCTTCTTTATTGAAATACTTATGAGTTAAAGTCCAACTTCCAGGTTTTATAGAAGTTATAGCGTAATCTCCTTCATCTATATTAATTTGAAGACCATCTAAGAATTTTCCATATCTTAAATTCCTCCTAATTAATACTTCATTTTCTTCAGCTTTTATTACTGTGCCTTTCATAATAATATCTCTACCATTAGCTTTTTTATGTATTATTTCGTAATATGAACCTTCCTTTGGTCCTTCTTCTTTTAAAACTTTGTTTATTTTATCAGTTAATATATTATCATCAATATTAAGAGATTCTGCGAAGTCAGTTAACATAGAATATCCTCCTGCTTTAAGAAAATGATGACCTATAACAGTGTTAGCTACACTTTTTCTTAAGTTATCAAGTTTTTGTTTGCTTATGCCACCAAAATCTACGGTATATACTAAAGAACCTCGTTCAATAATTCCGTCTTCTTTAATATTATTTAATTTATTTCTAATATCTTTTTCTTTTTGAATTAATTGATTCACTTCAGTAACAAGTTCTAAATCAGGTTTGCCTTGAGCATGAGATTTCCATAAAATACTCCAACCTTCTATTTTTATTTTATTAGCTATATTCATAAGACGCTTTCTTTCTTCTTCATCATATATATTTTTTGAAACTTTATTAAAACCTTCTTTTATTAAAATGAGACTATCGCCAAAAATTCTAAGTTTTGAAGAAAGTATTTTTTTTCCATTTATGATGCCTTTTAATTGTACTATTACCTTTTCATTTTCTCTTAGAAAGCCCCAATACTCTTCTAAATTTAAGATACCTTCTTCATTGTTACCTATATTTACAAAAATTATATTTTTGTTCTTGTCTATTTTTTTTATAGTTCCTCTATAAATAGTACCAGTTTCAATTTTTCTTATTATACTATCCATAAAATATCCTTGTAAGACTTCGATTAAACTTTCTGAACCCTTTCCATTTATAATTATGCCATTCATGTCATTTTTGTCACATAAAAGGATATTAGCAGAATCATAGCTATTTTCTGTGTTAAATCTCTCATTTATCTTATTTGAAGGATCAACTATTTTAAATCCATTATTCAATAAAAATTTAGTTAAAGCTGTAGAGTAAATTCCTCTAATTTTGACTTTATTTTCATTCATAAGTCTCCTCTTCTATCTCTTCAGAAGCATATTTTTCTTTAAGGGCTTGTTTTTGGATTTCATATATCTTTTTACATCCTTCAATACCCAATTTTATAACCTTTTTAAGATTTTCAGCTTCAACTTTTCCATCTAATTGAAGGAGAGTTATTTTTTTACTATGTGGCATATAAGCTATGGGTATATCCGTTGCATCAGGAGTATCTTCCTCTGCTTTTGAAAGATCTACCACAAATTGGCCATTTATTACACCACAAGCTACAGCTGGAACTAAATCTCTCATAGATATTCCTGCATCGGCAAGGGCCATTGAAGCTGCTGAAATGGCCGCACATCTAGTTCCTGCATCAGCTTGGGTTATGTTTATGTATATATTTATAGCAGATCTAGGATACTCTTTTACAAGTATTGCTGGAGTTAGAGCATTTTTTATCACCATACTTAATTCTGTACTTCTTCTATCAGGACCAGGTCTTTTTCTTTCTGGTACTGAAAATGAGTACATATCATAATAGCATTTTATTATTGCTTTTTCTGGATCTTCCATATGTTTAGGATGAACTTCATCAGGCCCATAAACACCAGCTATAGCAATAGTATTTCCTATTTTAAACATTGCAGATCCTTGAGCCTTTTCTATAATACCAACTTTAGCTTCGATTGGTCTAAGTTCATCAGGTTTTCTTCCATCAAGTCTATTACTCATTAGAGTCACCCTTTAAAATTTTATTTTTTTCAAGTAAATTTTTAATTTTGTCTGTTAATCCAGACATGTGAGCGTCTTGTTCGATTAAATTTATAGCTTGTTCAACTAAATACATATTTTTTATATCTCCATTCATCCATATATATCCATTTTGACCTACATATATTTCGCATTTAGTATACTCTTTTATCATTGAAACCATACTTCCTTTTTTACCTATTAATCTAGGTACTTTACTTGGAGAAAGTTTTAATATCTTCCCTCCCCGTAATTTACGAAGCCCGTAATCTTTCATAGAAAGTTGAACTATTCTTGATTTGGAAACATTTAACACTTTAGCAACAATTATATCATCTATATCAAAATATTTACTTATATCTGTTTTAAGAATTTCAACTCTATCTCTTACAGCTTCTCCAATTGGTAAATTTGCATTAGTAGGCATATTTATGTCTACAGACCAACCAGAAAGTCCGACATCTTTTATAATACCAATAACAATATCTTCTCGTATGGGTAAATATTTTCCTTTTAAAGGAATAATTTTAATTAAATGTTCTTTTATACTTGCAAGTCCTAATTTAGTTGAATAAATACTTTCCCCTTCTCTGATGGTTCCTATGGATGGAAGAAAATCCATACCTCTTGCAAGTTCTTCACCGGGAATAACAATTTGTCTTTCTTTAATTAATAATTCTCCCAAAATAATCACCTTCTATTTTACTTCTTCAATATATATGTCACCATGAGTTGCTTTACTAAGTTTATCTATAAATTCGATAGACATCCCTGCAGGCATTTCAACTTCTGCAGATAAAGCTCCATTCGAAAGCCATTCTTCTTTAGTAATATTGCTATACTTTTTAATTATATTATATACTTGGTTTATTTTTGATGCAGGCACCATTAATTTATATTTCTTTTTTTCAAAGCTTAAAGGAAGCACACTTCTAAGTTTTTCTATAACTTCCTTGGTTTGTTCTTCGACTGATTTAAAAGGATCAAAGTTAATTTTCGCTTGATTTAAAGCATTTTCAAGTCTATTTAATGGAATAGGAGATTTAGTCCTTGCATCCATAGCATTTTGGATTATCTTATCTAAAATTTGTTTTTTCTTTTCTTCAGCAAGTTTTCTTTTATAATCTAAATTTAATTGAACTTCACCTTTAGTTATTATTTCTTTTGCAATAGCATAAATATCATCAGTTTTAAATACTTCTTCTAATTTTGGAGCTACTTCTCCTTTCTTTGCATCTTTGTAAATGGATTTCACAGCAAGAACGTCGTCTAAATCTACTTTTTCTCCTCTTTTTAATTTCATAGCTAATTCGCAATCGACCAATATTTCATATTTATTGCCTGCCTTATTAAGTCTAGCAATTACAGCTTCGTCAATATTTACCATCCTTTCACTTCTTACTAACCTTTAAGTAATCTTCAATTTCTTCTTTTCCTAATTTTTTGAATTCTTTATTCTCTGCAGAAATAATAGCTATATCTAATCTTTCTTTGTTAAAATGATTTTTTAAAAATTCTTTAACGGCATTAATAGCTAATTTTATGCCTTGCTCTAAACTCATATCTTCTTTGTAATTTTCTTCAAGATATTTATTTACAATTTCTGAACCTTCACCTACACTAGTTGCTTTATATTCAAAGAAAATACCACTTGGTTCAGTCATAAATAATCTTGAACCTGTATTATCTACTCCCCCTATGAGTAAAGAAACACCAAAAGGTCTAGTTCCGCCATATTGAGTAAACATCTGTTGATAATCACTTATATTTCTAACTAAATTTTTTATGTCAATTGGCTCATCATATAATATTTTATGATTTTGCGCCTTAGTTCTTGCCCAATCAATTAAAACTCTCCCATCAGATATTAAACCTGAAAGAGTTGCACCTATATGTTTATCTACTTGAAATATTTTTTCTACACTATCAGGCACCATTAATTTTTCCAATATTCTTTTATCAGTTACTAAGACAATTCCATCTTTACATACAATACCAATAGTAGTAGTTCCTTTCGAAACTGTAGCTCTTGCGTATTCTACTTGAAGTAGCCTTCCATCTGGAGAAAAGACGGTTATTGCTCTATCATATCCCATAATGTCATGAGGAAGGGATTCCAATTTAATTACCTCCTTTTAATTTATTAATTTTTTTCAAAGTTCCATAAACTTTTAAACTTCTTAAAATTACCTTTGAATTATCAATATTTATTATCATACCCAATGAAAACTTTAACTTTTCAATATATTTATAATTTATTGATATGGTAAAAAGAGGTGCATAAGGTATATTTAATAACTTTATATTAGCTTCTGAAAGCCCAACTTCACCAAATAATTCCTTAAATTTATCTTTTATAGCTTTCTCAATATCTTCAAAAGATATATTTTTCTCACTATGAATCTCAAATAATAAATACCTTTTTTTAATATACTTGACTACCATAATTAGACTATTTTAATTGAAGGAGTTATATACTTTCCTTGTTTTTTAAGCCATTCTCTTTCAATTATTTTCTCTTGAAGTTTATAAAGAGTTTCCTTAGCTTCTTTTTTATTTAAACCTAATATAATTCCTAAAGCTATAAGTTCACTGGGACTTTTAATTTCCCAATAATTTTTAGCTCCACTAGCTATAATTAAAGGAACTTTATGTTTGCGTGCCAAAAAAACATTTTTTTTAGTTATAGCTAAAAGTTTAGCAGGATCATCAGCATAAATAAAATCTCTGAATTTTACAATCAAAGCAATTTTTTTGTTTCGCATTTCATTTAAAACTGAAAAATCAACCGTTCCGTAAATAGCATCTATCCTACAGCTTTTTACTGCTTTTTGTTGAATTTTTTTATCAGAAGAATTAAGAATAATAAATCCTTCCTTTTCATCTTTTAAGTCATTTAATCTTTGAGGAGATATAACTTTGCCCTTTATTAATTCTTTTTTAGTATTCTCTTGAGGGGTATTTACTAAACTTGCTCCTTTAAAACCTATTTTATTTATTTGGTCTAAAAGTTTATCTTCATAAAATTCAATCCAAAAATCATAAAACATAAAATATCAAATAATAATTATAATAAAAACCTTTTTAAATTGAAACTGCTCACTAAGATTAGTGAGATTATGGCTAAATTTAAAGAAGCTATAGCAAGACTTTACACTAATGTATTTGTATGTAGAGTATGTAAATCTAAAATTAGGTCAGATCCTCTTAAAGTTAGATTAGGTAAGGTTAAATGTAGAAAATGTAAATCTAGAGCATTAAGACCCAAACATAGAGAAATTAAAGGTTAATTTTCTTCTTTTCTTAAAGTTGGAAATAAAATTACATCTTTTATAGATTGTGAATTAGTTAAGAACATTACTAATCTATCTATACCTAAACCTACACCACCAGTTGGAGGCATCCCATATTCTAAAGCATCTATGAAACTAATATCCATCATATGAGCTTCTTCATATCCAAGTTTTCTTTTTTGAGTTTGTTCTTCAAATCTTTTCTTTTGATCAATAGGATCATTTAATTCTGAATATCCATTACATAACTCTCTTCCATAAGCGAATAATTCAAAGCGATCTGTAATTTCTTTATTGTCCTTTTTTCTCTTTGCTAAAGGAGATATTTCAACAGGGTAATCTATTACAAAAGTAGGCTGGATAATCTTCTTTTCTGCAAATTCTTCGAAAAATAATTCAATTAAATGACCTTTGCCCATATGTTTTTCTATTTTGATATTATGTTTTTCAGCAATTTTTTTCATTTCATCTATAGAAAGTTTATTTACATCTATATCTCCATATTTTTTAATAGCATCAACCATAGTTATTCTTTCGAAAGGAGCTGTAAAATCTAATGTAGTATCTGCATATTCTATTTTAGTTTTACCTAAAACTGTTTCACAAGCAGAGGTTATAATTTCTTCAGTTAATTTCATCATGTCATCTGCACTTTTATATGCCCAATAAATTTCCATAGAAGTATATTCGGGATTATGTTTGGTATCAATACCTTCATTTCTAAAAAGCTTGCCAATTTCATATACTCTTTCTAAACCACCTACTATTAATTTTTTTAAGTAAAGTTCTGGAGCAATTCTCAGATACATATCCATATCTAATTCATTATGATGTGTTTTGAAAGGTTTAGCTTCACCTCCACCATATATAGGTTGAAGTATAGGCGTTTCAACTTCTATGAAACCTCTTTTATTCATAAAATCTCTAATATGAGCTACAATTTTACTCCTTTTGATAAATACATCCTTTGAAGCAGAATTCATAATAAGGTCGAGATATCTTTTTCTGTAAATTATTTCAGTGTCTTTTAATCCATGAAATTTTTCAGGTAAATTATTAAGAGCCTTTGCAAGTAATTTTATCTCTTTGACTAAAACACTTATTTCTCCTCTCTTAGTTTTAGTAATAATACCTTTAGCACCTATAATATCTCCTCTATCAATAAAATTTTTTTCTATAAAAATTTTATAATCTTTAAATTCCTCACTTTTAATATATAACTGAATTTTTCCTTTTTCATCTACTAAATCTGCAAAGCAAATATTACCTTGTTTTCTTATAGCCATTATTCTACCTGCTACAGCTACTTCTTTATTTTCTAATTTAGAAAAATCATTTATAATTTCTTCAGAAAGATTAGTTCTTTCATAATTTAATTCTTCATAAGGGTTGCCTATTTCTTTTGTGATTTCTTCATATTTCTTTAACTTTTCATTATCCATATTTTCACCAATAATAATAAACTTTAATTACTTTACTTTTTTATTAATTTTTATGATAAGTTACGAATTACTTATAGCTATTATTTTTTACACTTTGTTAGGAATTATTCTTTTCATAAATCGTAAGAAATTTGAAATTCTCGATAAAGTTTTCTTAGTCTATAAATCGAAAAAGCCTATTAAATTAATGATTTACTTATCAAAATTTAGAATCTTTTGGAAGATTTTTTCGACTTTAGCCATTCCAGTTTCAGTATTCTTTATGTTTTGGGGCATGGAATTGTTAATTGATAATAGCTTTAAAATAATATTAGGCGTTAGTGGAGCAGGAGCAGCTCCAGTAATTCCTGGTGTAAGAATACCAGGATCGCCTATTTTTGTACCTCTTTTAGAAGGTATCGTCGCTCTTATTGTGATGGCTGTTATTCATGAGTTTTCTCATGGTATTGTAGCTTCTATGGAAGGAATTAAATTAAAATCAGCAGGTTTTGGATTTTTCTTTGTTTTACCTTTAGCTTTTGTTGAACCCGATGAAAAACAAATGAATAAAGTTTCAGCTTTAGCAAGAATGAGAGTTGCAGCAAGCGGACCTTTTGCAAATTTAACTCTTTATTTTTTATTAATGCTTATCTTGAGTTGGGTTTTTTCTCCTTTAATTTCTATGCTTAATATCCCCAATGGCATATCTATTTTGGGAGTAGAAGGAAATTCACCAGCTTCAGACAAAGGGATAATAGGTAATGAACTTATAACTCAAATTAATGGAAAAAATATAAGTACTATTGAAGAATTCTCAGAAGAGATGAAATCTATACATCCTGGTGACTCTGTTTTAATTTTAGCGTCAGGTAAAATATTTAATTTAACTGCGGCAAGCCATCCTTCTAATAGTTCAAAAGGGTACTTAGGTATAAATCTAAAACAAAGTTATATTAGTAAAGTACCTATAATATCACCTATATTGATATGGATAGGTAATCTCCTTTGGTGGGTAGCTTTACTTAATTTTTTAGTAGGTATAGTTAATTTTCTTCCCTTATGGCTTGTAGATGGCGGAAAAATAGTATATGACCTAATAGGTTATATCATTACAAATAAGAAAATCCAAGATGCAATAGCTTATCTAATTTTAACTGGTTCATCGTTAATATTTCTTTTTAATTTGATAGGTCCTTTCATAATGAAATCTTTACTTATTTTAATGACTTTTTTGTGAATTAATTGAATTGAAAAAGTATATATTTAAGTATAATCTTAAAAAATACATATATTTTTGTTTAATTTGATGAGTGAGAGGGTCAAAATTGGCTGTAAAATTAAAGAATGTCAAAAAAAGCGTTTCTTGTAAATCTAAAAAAAAATTATCTAAAAATTCAAAAAAAGTTTCACTTAAAGAGCCTAAACCTCTTAGCAAAGCTAAAACTCTTAGTCTTTTAGAGAGACCTGATTTTAAAGAATTTATTTTAAAACTTGCAGGAGAAGATGGATTAAAAGTTCTACTATTTTTGGTTAATCACTTTAAGGAAATTGATGAATTTACTCTTGCTGATAAAGTTAATCTTCAAATAAATTATGTTCGTTCTCTTCTTTATAAATTATATGAAGAAAAACTTGTTGCTTTTTCTCGTGAAAGAGATAAACAGAAAGGATGGTTTATTTATTCTTGGGTTGTATGCCCTGAAAGAATTAAATATATTCTTATAAGACAAAAAGAAAAAGCAATTATCAATTTAGAGAATCAAATGCATACTTGTGAAGATAACTTTAAATGCGGTTCTTGTGGTAAAACTTTTAATTATATAGAAGCTATGGAAAATATGTTCTTTTGTCCCTTCTGTGGTGATAAACTTAAATCTGTAGATTGCTCTGAACTTAAAGCAAAAATTAATTCTCAAATTAAAGCTTTAGAAGATGAAATAAAGCTTATTAATAAAATCTAAATTTTATAATACATCTTCATTATATCTTTTAAAAAAGTAATTAAAGTCCATAAAGTTGGAAAGAAAAAAGATAAAATTTGAATTGAAAATAAAATAATCTTATAACTTGTTGGCGCTAAATTCTCTGTGAATGCTAAAGTAAGAAGCGAGAGAGTTAAACCTATTATAATTCCATTAATGGATGCTCTTTTAAAAGTTTCAATAAAAATATACTTATTAAATTGATTATTTGTATTTAATTTTTTAATTTTGAGCCATCCAAGGAAAATAATATTTATGAAGCTTAAAATTGCTACAGACATGACAAAACCTAATATAAAAAATATGATTAAATTCATAATGAATTTTAAAATAATCAAAATCATAATTTTTAAAGATTAGAGATTAATTTAACTTTATCGGCGGAGCCCCTTCCATAAGGAAAGGAATGAAAGCCGATAAGTATTATAGTTGATGTATTATATTGATACATTTGTATCCAATCTGCGATAAATAGAACTGTCGATAGGCAGTTACTCGCAGGAAATCACTGCCGAAAGGTAGGGGCAGTTCACTCTTTATAAATGTTTATAAAAATCTCTAAAATTAATCTTTGTTATGCAAAATTTAATTATTAAAAGAGTAAGAGATAAAATTATTAGTTATTCAAACAAAGATTCTTATTCTTATGTAATAGAAGGTAAACCTCTAATTTTGATAGATGCCGGTTTTAAAATACCTAATTTAAAACCTGATTTAGTTATCATAACTCATGCTCATTATGACCATATCAAAGAAATGTGTTATTATAAAAAATTAGGTGCAAAAATTTTAATTGGAGCAAAGGAAAGACCCTTTTTAAGAAATCTTGAAAGAATTAATAAACCTGTTAAAATAGAAGGATTGACTTTTAGAGATTGGAAATTTTGTGATGTTAATGATGTTTTGCATGAAGGAGATGTTATCAAAAATGAAAATGTGCATTTCATTGTGATGGAAGTTCCTGGCCATACTCCAGGAGGAATAGCTCTTTGGGAGCCTAATCTTAAAATACTTTTCTCCGGAGATACTTGGTATGGTAATTTAGTTGTTGGTTCTATAGCTTCTGGAGGAAATCTTTCCGATTTATTTAAGTCTTATAAGCGTCTTAAAACTCTAAAACCTTTAGCTATTTTTCCAGGCCATAATCTTTCTCAAAAAATTTTGACCAATAATTGGTTAAGTGTTTTAGCTACTCCTATTTTTAATAAATTAGGTTTAACTAATTTGATTTATAAACTTAGAGATAGAAAATAATTTTTTGAGTTCTTTTAATATTTAAAAGAATGATAGCCCCACGCGGACTTTCTCCACCTGCCTTTTCTCTCTTTTTCTAAAAGAGCAATTTTTTCTCTTTTGGCAACTTACCTTTTCTCTTTTTCTAAAAGAGAAAAGGCAGGAAGGTTCGAACCGCGGTCCTCGGCTCTCCTCATAACTTCTTAGGTTAGTTTCTTAAACCCAAGAGTTATGCCAAAGGCCGATATCCTTGACCATTGTCCATCCTTTCTTTCCCGAGGCTTTCTTTCTAAGAAAGGCTCCTAGACTATGGGGCTATCTAAATTAAAAGAAATAAAAGAGGATTTAATAAATTTATCTTTTCTTGAGCTATAAAGTTAGCGACACACATTTTGGTGCTGTCTTGACTGGGATACACGATTGATTACAGGAGTACATTATAGCTTGGCTGCCAATCCTGTTGAACGCAATAGTCATACAACATAACTTCATAGAGGCACATACAACGATTAATGAAGTGCCATGCGAAAAAGCAGGCGTCAAATTGGCATTAAGTGAGAATTGATGGTTAGATCTAATCAAGATGAGTAGTAAATATTGCAAAGAAGCCTAAAGCAAATTTGCAAGTTTTTTGATGTCTTTATTTGCTACGTGCGTGTAAATTTGTGTCGTTTTCAAGTTTTTGTGTCCTAACAGTTGTTGGATATACCTGATATCTGCACCACTTTCCAATAAGTGAGTGGCAAAGCTGTGTCTTAACGTGTGGGGTGTTACATTTTTCTTTATTCCGACTTTTTTAGAGGAGAATTTTATAATTTGTTGAATTGTTCGTTTGTTATATTTTCCCCCCTGTTGGGAAACAAAAACTGGGCCTTCTTCCTTTATTCCATACATTTTCAACATATCAATCAGTTTTTTGTGTAGGAAAATTACTCTTTCTTTATCTCCTTTTGCAGTTTTTAGATGGATAATTTCTCTGTCAAAGTCAATGTCTTGCCATTTGAGATTTCTTGCTTCATCTAGCCGAAGACCTGCATAATAAAGGAACATAATAACAAGCTTGTGTTTGATGTTGTTCGTGGATTCTATCATTTTGTTTATTTCTTCTTTGCTTAACACAAGCGGGAGCTTTAGGGATTTTCTGGCAAGAGGTAATTTCTCTTCAAACTTAGTGTTTAAGACATTTTCTTGAAAGAATTTCAAAGCAAAGTATGCAGACCTCATAGTTGATTTGCTTTTAGTGGAGTATGATAACAAAAAGTCTCTTGGAGTCTTGCCTGAAGAGAGAAAGTCTTTCACAATAGATATATAGGCTTTGCCTGTTTGGTAGGAATATCTTCTGAGTTTTACTTCTTCAATTAGTTTGCCAATTAGCATTACCTTTCTTCTGGCGAATAGACTTTACCATCATTTGACATACAATAATAATGTTGATAGAAGTTTATAAAACCCTTCGCTTTTTACCCCAAATACGAATATTAAGCGAATATTTATCTCGCTTAATAGTTGTTCATTTCAATTGAGTTTGAGTTTTACTCGGGGGTCGCCATCGAGTGGCTTCGCCACATATAGCCTCACTTTGTGAGAATATTATTAAATTATTCTTTGTCTCTTACTCTCAAAAGGACGGGGCGGTTCTTAAACGAAAAGATTAATAAATTGAGGAAAAAACTATTACTATGATGAACACCGAAACAATAAAACAGGAAATCAGAAAGCTTATAGAGAAGTATAATCGTGTTGTGGAAGAAAAACGAGTCAGCAAATATAATGAAGAAATGACCAAAAAGGATTTTATTCTTCCTTTGTTTCGTGCTTTGGGCTGGAATACTGAAGATTCAAACGAGGTTACTGCTGAAGAAAAAATCTCCAAAAAACGAGTAGATTATGGTTTCAGGATTAATGGGATTCCTAAATTTTTCTTGGAAGCAAAATCATTAAAAGAGGACTTGGGCGATCCTAAATTTATTGAACAGGCAATAAACTATGCTTGGCATAAAGGTTGCACTTGGGCGGTTCTTACTGATTTTGAAAGCGTGAAAATCTTTAATGCTGAATGGAAAACATCTAATCCCTTGCAGAGCCATCTTAAAACAATTTCGTGCCAAGAATTTTTAGATAGGTTTAATGAATTATGGCTTTTATCAAAAGAGAGTTTTGAACAAGGTTTGTTAGATAAAGAAGCTGAAAAATGGGGAAAGAAAGCGAAAAAGATTCCTGTTGATAAACAGCTTTTAGTTGATTTTACAAGATTCAGGGAATTACTATCGAAAAACATAACAAAGCTGAACCAAAGCAAAAAAATAACTGAAGAAGATTTAGATGAAGCTGTGCAGAGAATTTTGGACAGATTAATATTTATTAGAAACTGCGAGGACAGAGAACTTGAAGCAAAAACCTTAATTTCCAGCTTGAGGGAATGGGAAAGTAGGGGAAAAGGGCAGTTAATTAAAAGCTTGAGAGAAGTTTTTGCGTATTTTGATAAGCAATACAACAGCAAGATATTTGCTAATCATCTCTGCGATAGTTTGGATATAGATAATGAGATTTTGCACGAAATCATTGAAGGTCTTTACTATACAAAAGATAAATCTGTTTCTTATGACTTTTCAGCTATAGAGGCAGATGTTTTGGGTAATATTTATGAGCAGTATTTGGGGCATATCTTAAAGAAAGGTGAGAAAAGAGCAAAGCTTACAGAAAATCATGCTCACAGAAAAGAGCAGGGAATTTATTACACCCCTACATACATTGTTGATTATATCGTCAGAAACACTTTAGGAGAATTGCTTAAAGACAAAAAAGTAAATCCAGAAAAAATAAGAGTTTTAGATCCTGCTTGTGGCTCTGGCTCATTTCTGATCAAGTCTTTTGATGTTTTGAACGAGTATTATTCAAAGCACGACAAAAATTATTCGCAGACGCAGATTGACTTTAAGACAAATATGCCATTCACAACAAAAACAAAAATTCTCAAAAACAACATTTTCGGCGTAGATTTGGACAAGCAAGCAGTAGAAATTGCGCAACTTAATCTTTTGCTGAAAATTGCAGAAAAAGGATATAGACTCCCATTGCTTCAAGAGAACATAAAATGCGGAAACTCTTTAATTGATGACCCAGTAATCGCAGGAGATAAAGCTTTCAAATGGGAAGAAGAATTTCCTGAAGTTATGAAAGAAGGCGGTTTTGATGTTGTGATTGGGAATCCGCCGTATATTCAATTACAAAAAAATAGAGGAGAATTGGCTAATTTGTATGAACCAATGAATTATGAAGTTTTTGATAGAACGGGAGATATTTATTGTCTTTTCATTGAAAGGGCTATCAAACTCTTAAAACCTAGAGGCTATCTTGGATTTATAGTAAGTAATAAATGGATGAGAGCAGGATATGGAAAGAAGCTTCGTAAATTCTTAAGTAGATATAATCCTATTTTAGTTGTTGATTTAGGACCAGGAGTATTTGAAGAAGCAACAGTAGATACATGTATTTTAATAGTTCAAAATTCTCCAAATAAAAATCAACTTTATGGAGTAAAAGTAGATGCAAAAGAGAATTTTATTGATTACATACGCGAAAATAAAGTCAAACTTCCTAATTTTGGAGAAGATCAATGGTTTATTGGAAGCAGTGCTGAACAAAAGTTAAAAGAAAAAATAGAAAAAATAGGCAAACCTCTAAAAGACTGGGATGTAAAGATTTATCGTGGCGTTTTAACAGGTCTAAATGAAGCGTTTATTATAGATTCTAAAAAGAGAGAAGAAATTCTTGCAAACTGTAAGACAGCAGAAGAAAGAAAACGCACTGAAGCAATCATAAAACCAATTTTAAGAGGAAGAGATATTCAAAGGTATAACTATAAGTGGGCTGGGCTTTGGGTTATAGTTATTCCTGCAGGATGGACAAATACAAATAGAGGTAAAGAAAATCCAGAAGTTTTCATGAAAAAATCATTTCCTTCATTAATGAAACATCTTGAAATTTTTGAAAGCAAGGCAAAAGAAAGAGACGACCAAGGAGAATATTGGTGGGAACTTCGACCTTGTTCTTACTATCCTGAATTTGAAAAGGAAAAGATTGTATGGCAAGAATTGGCACAAGGTAATCAATTTGCTTTAGATGAAACTGCCAAGTTTTTTGTTTCGAATACAGCCTATATTCTAACTGGAAATAATCTAAAATATATTTTAGGATACTTAAATTCAAAGCTTAATTTATATGTGTATGAAAAATGGTACTCAACCAAGCTAGGAAAAACAGGAGTAAGATGGCTTAATCAACACGTTATTGAAATCCCACTCCCACCAATAACTCCACAAAATCAACCCCTCGTTCAAAAAATCGAATCTCTAGTTGATAAAATGCTCTCTCTTAACAAACGCCTCAATGAAATCGGAGACAAGAAAACTGATGAAAGAGCTAGAATTGAGGAAGAAATCAAGAAAACTGACGCTGAAATTGATGAACTTGTCTATAAGATTTATGGCATAACCGAAGAAGAAAAGAAAGTTATTGAGGAGAGTGTGAAATGAGTGAATATAAAATATTGAGGCAGTTGCTTAATGAAGATGGTAAGAAATTCCCCGCGCAAGTAGAGGTTATTTGTGGTAAAACTCTAGCAAAAACTAAAGATTGGTGGAAGGCAATAGTCCTTATAAAGACAAAATTTGGAAATAAAGAGAAATTTTAATTAAGGCTTTATGGTTGGCGATGGAGTAAAAAGAAGAACCGATATGTTACACCACAAAAATTCAATATTTCTCCTGCTGGTTATTTAGGCGATTTATTGCACATTTTCCAAATTTTTATACAGGAATCTATCAAAAAAGGGGAATATTTGTCAGTTTATGAAAAACTGGCTAGTCAAATAGCCTCCTTACAATCTGAAATAAACAAAGGCAGGCTATCACAACAAAAAAACCAAATTTCATTAATGGAAGTTAAAATAAAAGAATTTGAAAATCTTTTAAAGAAGAAAAAAATTAAAGAAAAAGAATTACAGAAATTTTTATATAAGCAATATTGGATGTTCGGTTCTCATTATAAATCAATTCATAAAGAAAAATTGGCAGGAATGAAAGGTAGAAATGACTTTCTCGCTGAAAAGGAAGCAGGTTATTATGATATTATTGAGTTAAAGAGATCTGAACACCCTCTATTTACATCTGGTAAATTCCCTTCTATGACTAAAGAATTAAAAGATGCGATTTCTCAAATGGCAAAATATTTTGATTACTATCATAAACATTATTTATCGCATAAAGAAGAAACCAAAATGGATATATTGTATCCTAAAGGAATTATAGTAATTGGGCGTAGAAAAGAGAGCGAAAAAGAAATCTTAAAAGCTCACGAACTGATACTAAATCGAGTTGAAATTTTAACCTATGATGACATTTTAGAAAGAGCAAAACAATCAGTTAAAAACATTAAAAAACGGAAAAAATAATCCGCCGCCCCGTCTTCTTAATTCACAGAAACGACAAAGAATCTCCAGAACCTATATACTTTAGAATATAAATCAGCGACGGCGACCCCCAAACCCCAACTATTGTCTTGCTTCGCAAGAGATATTATACAAAACTCAAACTCAACTTTGAGTTTTTGGGCGAAGCCCAACGTTGCACTAAAACTCAATCCTCACAAGGTTCGGAGAAATGAACAGCGATTAAGCGACTTCACTCGGTTGCACCTCTTCCGTCCATATTTTTCGGAAATTTATAATTTTTAAGATAGTCCAAAAAACATCGCTTAATCGCATACGTTATAGGTGACGTTTACTTTACAGCTCATCTTTTCTGATATTTTTTATCTATTTTTTCTTTAAGTTTATCTAAAGCATCTTGTAAGGCATACATTAAAACATATGCATATTTGGTTTTAATGCTTTCAGACCTTCCCGAAGCTCTAACTAATTTAACATTAATTTCATAATTCCACTTATTTTGAGTTCCATGAAGCTTTTTAATATGGATTCTTATTTCGTTAGTATCTGGTAAAATTTGTTTTAAGCGTTTTACATCTGACGCTAAATATTCTTTTAAGTATTCAATTTGTTCATAATCAAGAGGATCTCCACTGAATCTTAACCATACGCCCTCCTCTTGAGTTTCATTTAATATTTTGTTAAGAACATCCCATCTATAAAACATGCCTAAAACTTTTTTATTTTCGTCTAAAACTACAGAACCTTTCATTTTATATTCTAAAAGTTTATTCAAAGCATCTTTTACTTTATCATTAGGCGAAATAGGAGGTATATTTTTAATTATATAATTTTTTATAGGCATTTGTAAGGAAGAATATTGTTCACCAACTACATCTTTTCTGCCTTCTTTTTCTCTAGGTAAGGTATAGAAATCTCTAAGAATATCTGTCGAAGTAACTATACCAATACAACTTCCTTTTTGATCTACAACAGGCAATCTATCAATAGTATGGTACCTCATTATTCTTCTAGCTGTTGAAATAGGGTCATCTTCTTTTAGAAGATTAGTTATAGGTCTCATAATTTCTTTAACTTCAACTTCATTAAGTTTAGGATTATCTAACAAATGCAATATAACATCAAAATCAGAAACAATACCTTTAAGTTGTTCTTTTTCAACTATAGGTATAGCTTCTATACCACTTTTAAGAAGTAAGCTTATAATATCCCTTATGCTTGTTTCAGGTGTTGCAGAAGGAGGTGTTATCATAACAGCGCTTACTTTTGTATCGGGATTTGCTTTTACAAAGTCTAATATATCATAATAAGTAATTAAGCCTACTAATCTTTTTCCATCTACTACCGGAATTTCTTTGAAACCAAATTTTTCCATATTAATTACAACTTTTTTAATTTCATCATTTGGAGAAATAGTTACAACATCTTTAGTCATAATATCTTCAGCTGTTTTTTCCATAAATTTCACCTACTTTAAATTTAATATTATTAATAATTAAAAATATGTCGTTTACAAATTTTTAGTCATATAATATCCTTCTTTTTGATAGCCTAATTTTTTATAATATTCTCTTACACCTATTCCTGAAATTATAAACATTTTCTTTTTATTTTCCTCTTTAGCTATTTTTTCTGCTTCTGTTAAAAGTTGTTTTCCATAACCTTTATGCTGAACTTCACCTTTTTTACCTATAGATGTTTGTTCTCCATAAACATGTAATTCTCTTATATAAGCTATTTCCGTTGAATTTATCCTCAATCTTATGAAACCTAAAAGAGAATTAAATTCATTAACTATTTGAATGAAGTATTCTTTACCTTCAGAAGCTTCATAAACTTCTTTTTTAATTATACTCACTTTTCCAAATTTTTTAGTGTGGCCAATCTCTCTACATCTTATACAATTGCATGTAGGATTATTCATCATTTGTCTTAAATTAGTAGTCTTTATACCTGCTACAATTTGATGGGTTGGAATATCTCTTTCAATTCTCATTATTCTTATCCATTCAGGACATTTCTTTTTAATTTCTTTTATAATCTCAATAGCTTCCTTTTCAGTATAAGGTTGATATTTTCCTTCTTTCCAATCTTCATAGATTTGACTGCCCTTTACAACGAGACAAGGGTATATTTTAATCATATCAGGTTTAAAATCTGGATTTTTAAAAATACCTTTTTCACTTAAAAAAGCATCAATATCTTTTTTAGGAGAACTACCAGGAAGACCTAACATCATTTGATATAATACTTTAAAACCATAATTCTTAAGGAGTTTAGTAGCTTTAATTACATCTTTTATTTTATGACCTCTATTTACTTTTTTATAAATAGAATCATAAATAGTTTGAACGCCTAATTCTACTCTTGTCCCACCCATTCTTAACATGAAATTTATATCTTCTTCACTGCAAAAGTCAGGTCTTGTTTCAAAAGTCATACCTACACATCTTACTTTGGCAGTTTCATTTTCCTTTTGTATTTCTTCAAGGGTTTTATCATACATTTTTTCTTCCGGAAAATCATTCATAGCTCTTAAACATTCTTTTACAAAATGTTCTTGATAATCTTTAGGAAGAGAAAGAAAAGTACCCCCCATTATTATGAGTTCGCATTTTTCCACAATATGACCTTCAGCAGTTAATTGAGCTAAACGATTTTGAACTTGTTTATAAGGATCATAATTATTTGCTTTAGCTCTTCTTGCTGCTGGTTCAGTTCCAGTATACGCTTCTGGCACTTCATCTATATGGGGACAATAAGTACATTTACCATGAGGACATGGTGCTGGTTTAGACATTACAGCTATTACAGCTACTCCTGATAAAGTTCTTACTGGTTTTATTTTAATTAATTTTTTAAATTGATTTCTTGTTGCTTCATCCATTTTTTTAAGTAGTTCAATATTAGAAGGCCAATTTGAGTGATATTTTGAAGATAATTTTCTCTTTAATTTTTCTAATTCTTTTTTGTTTTTTATTTTTCCATTTTTTAATGCTTCTATTAATTCATCAATCATACAAACCTTTTTAACACCATGATAAGTTTTTAATTTTATGGGAGCAGTTTTAGAAGTTCCGATAATTCAGGGAGTTTCCTTATCTTCAACATATACACCAGCAAGTATAATAAAGCGTTTTATAGCTTATTTAATTGATTTACTCATTTTTTATTTTGCTTTTTTTACTCCTTTTTTATCTATTTATGCTTTTCTGTCTAATTTGCCTATAAGTAGTGAATTAAATGTTTTAAAAAATTATATCTTAAATTCCCCGGAAGCTTATTTGAAATTGTTGGTAGCTTACTTTGGTGGTCTCTTTTTACTTTTAGCTTATTTTACCTTTTTTGAAGCTCTTTTAAATTCTACTTTGGGTAAAAAACTTTTGAATTTAAAAGTCGTTAGTGATAAATCTAAAATTTCTTTTGTTTCAGCAATTATAAGAAATCTTTCTAAATCAGTGCTCTTTTTTATTTTACCTTATGATGCTTTATTAGCTATTTTTAACCCATCAAAGAAAAGATTTTTTGATTTTTTAGCTGGAACGAAAGTTGTTAATATTTCTTCGGTATTATAAAATAAAGGAGTGATTATATGGATGATCTTATAAAAAATGTTAGTGTATTTTTGATGATGCTTTTATTTTCAGTGTTATTAGCTATAATTTTAGGTATTATCTTTTATTCAGAAGGAGGTAATGTAGCCCAAATAAATATATATAATGAAATATCTTCCTCATCTTCTGTTTTTTCAGGAAGTATATCAAGTGAAGATATTATAAATTTGATTAAAAAAGCTGATTCTGACCCCAATATTAAAGCTTTGTTAATTTCAATTAATTCTCCAGGAGGTACTTTTGTTTCATCTAAAGAAGTAGTTTTAAGTTTGAAAGCTGTTAAAAAACCTAAAATATGTTGGATGCATGATATAGCTACCAGTGGCGCTTATTGGGTTGCTACTGCTTGTGATGTAATTGTTGCAGATGAATTTACTTTAACTGGTTCAATTGGCGTTACTGGCAGTTATCTTGAATATTCTAAACTTTTTGAAAAGTATGGTATAACTTATGTTAGATTAGTGAGTGGTGAAAAGAAGGATATAGGCAGCCCTTATAAAAATATTACTTCCTCAGAAAGAGAAGATTTGCAAAAACTCATAGATGAAATGCATAATTATTTTGTAGAGTCTGTTGCTAATAATCGTAATTTATCTAAAGATTTTGTTTTAAGTATAGCTGATGGAAATTTTATGACTGGAAAGGAAGCATATAATCTTAAGTTAATTGATTATTTAGGAGATAAAGAGCTTGTTTATAATCTAACTCAAAAATATGCTAATCTCACGGATATTAAAGTTGTTGTTTATGAAACTAAATTTAGTTGGTATGATTTATTTTTAGGGACGATTAGTAAAGCTATAGAAAATAAATTATCAAATAATAATTTTTTAATTAAAGTTTAACTTTACTGTTTCCACATTGCATTAAACATATTGTTTAATGCAGTTGCAATGGGTTGAGAATTAAGCCAAATGCCTATATCATAGTTAGGATGTAAATCTTTATCATCCAATAGCATTAAAATTGCATGTTTGCCATCAATGATTGTAAATCTTGCATTTAAATCTTTAATATTTTTTACTTCTGCTATTTCTTTTAACTTTTTAATTACTTCTGAATTTTCATCATTTATTTGAGTAGCTATTCTAATAGAAACCCCTCTTTTCTTTGCACTTTCAAGGGCTGATTTTAAATATTCTAATTTTCTTAGAACTCCTGCTTCTGAAGTAACTATAAGTACATCTTGTTTAGCATTTTTAATTAAAGTTTCCATATGTGAATAAATATTAGGTCTGCCTTTAAGAGCTCCAGAAAGTTCGCTTGGTTCAATAAAATTTATTCCTTTTTTGAATAAATTATCAAGAGTTTTTAATGCTTCTGTACCTTTTATTTTTTCAAGCTCTTCAACTGAATTAGATGCACTTTCGAGTACATTCTTTTTTGCTCTTTCAACAACATTTTGAGGGTCAACAGCAATATATTGGATAGGCTTACCAAGTTTCATTATTACAAAGCCTTTTCTTTCAAGAGATTCAAGAATATCATAAGTTCTACTTCTAGGAACTTCAGCTATGGTTGATAATTCACCAGCCGTTGAAATTCCTCTTGATAGTAAGGATACCCATATCTTAACTTCGTATAAATTTAAGTCAAATGTTCTTCTTAATTTTGCAAGCATTTCATCTTTCAATACCATCTTGAATCATCTCCTTGAAATATTACTATTATAAAAAGATATCAACTTTTAAATATTTATCCACTCATTAATGTATTTGCTATTTTTAAGTAACTAAAAATTTACTTATTTATAAACATTTCGCTTACACTTCTTTTGTATTTTTATAAAGAACTTTTTTATGGACAGGTTTCATATTTAGTGCATCAAGGTTATTATATTGAGCTTTAGATAAAATTAAAAACCGTATAGAATAATTAAAATTTTTTTTAATTTCATCTACTACTTTTTGTACATCATCATTTTTTATATTACCTACTATAAGTATATTTGACATAGTTTCATTAGAGTCTATAAGTAAAATTTCTTCAATAGGATAATTAATTATATTTGATACAAGAATATCTAAAGGATTCCGTTTAGGTATTAATCTTTCAAGTAGCATATATGCCTCTGAATTTTGATTTACTTTGTATATTTTTGTTGTTCCAATAGCAACCTTTTGTAGAAGATTTACACTTTCAAATTTTTTAAACACTCTATATACTGTTGAAGGAGGAAGTTTAGTTAATTGAGCTATTTGCCTTATTTGTACCATATCTTTATTCTCTATTTCATTGAGTATTTTTAGAGTTTTTTCATCAAATAGCTTTTCAAGTATATTCATAATAATTTAATTAGTAAAGTAAATATATAAATGTTCCTAAAATGAAACATCGTTTCAAATATAGAATGATGTTTCAGATTTGAAATAGAAAAGTATTTATTCAAATTTATATTAAATAAATTATGGAATTAGATAAAGTTATTTTTGAAAGAAGAAGTATAAGACGTTACCTTCAAAAACCAGTTGAAGAGAAAAAATTAATTAATATTCTTGACGCTGCAAGATTTGCTCCTTCTATAGGCAATTTACAGGAGTGGCGTTTTATAATTATAAGAGATCCTAAAAAGAAAAAAGAACTTTCAGATGCTTGTTTTGGTCAAAGTTGGATTGCTGAAGCACCAGTTTTAATAGCTGTTTTTACAGAAGATGAAAAAGTTGTCCGTTTATATGGAGAAGAAGGCAAAAATAAATATATTTTTTATGATGTAGCTGCTGCTATTCAAAATATGCTCTTAACAGCCCATTCTAATGGTTTAGGAGCTTGTTGGGTTGGAACTTTTGATGAAACTGCTGTCAGACGCATTCTTAAATTGCCAGAGGATAAAACTCTTCATTCTTTAATTGCCTTAGGATATCCTGCAGAGAAACCAGTTGCCCCACCAAGATGGAGTTTAAATTCATTAATTTTCCTTGAGGAGTTTAAAAGATAAGTAAATCTCCACAGGAAATTGCATAAGAAATTAAGGTTTATACACTACAAAATAATGATTATAATACAAAAATATTTATAAGCTAAAACATTCTTTAGAATATTAAATAAAATTCAAACACAATCAAACTCTTCCTTGAACAGAACTCACTTAGATTTTAATGGATTAATATTATAATTTTAAACTCTTCCTATCCCCATATAATCAATGCATATATATAAACTTTTCGGTTCGGGGGCAAACTTAAAAAAATAAAAATATAAGGGAGTGTAAAAATGGATTTTATTGTACAAGATGCGTTAAAACAGATAAACCAAACAAATGAAGATATAATTGTAGGAAGAGCCAATATCAAAGTTATAGGTGTTGGCGGAGCAGGAAATAATATGGGGGACTGGTTATTCCACAAAGGAGTAAAGGGTGCCGAAATAATATTAGCAAATACTGATAAAGCACATTTAGATGCAAGAGAAGCAGATAAAAAATTATTAATTGGAAAAGAATCAACAAGAGGTCTTGGAGCTGGAGGATATTTAGAAGTAGGAGAACAAGCAGCAAAAGAATCCTTACCAGAAATTAAAGATGCTCTTAAAGGAGCAGATATGGTTTTCGTATGTGCAGGTATGGGTGGAGGAACAGGTACAGGAGCAAGTCCTACTGTAGCTCAAGTAGCTAAGGAACAAGGCGCAATTGTAATAGGTACTGTAACTATGCCTTTCAAAATAGAGGGTTCAAGAATTGAAAAAGCTGAAGAAGGGTTGACTAAATTAAGAAGAAATTGTGATACAGTAATTGTAATTGATAACAACAGATTAATTGAAATGGCAGGACAACTTCCTTTGAGACAAGCTTTTGGTGTAGCAAATGAACTTATATCTACTATGATTAAAGGTATTGTAGAAATGATAACTGTACCTTCTTTGGTCAATAGAGATTTTGCAGATATTAAAGCTGTAATGAAAGGTGGAGGCGTAGCAGTAATTGGTGTTGGAGAATCGGATTCAGAAAATAAAGTTGAAGAATCAGTTAAGAGAGCACTTCTTAATCCATTACTAGATGTATCTTATGAAGGAGCCCAAGGAGCATTAATACATATTACAGGTGGTCCAGATATGACTCTTGAAGATGTAGCAAGAGCAGGAGAAATGGTTACATCTTCCTTGGATAAAGATGCTATGGTAACATGGGGAGCAAGAGTTCAAGATAATATGAGCGGAAAAATGAGAATTATGACTATTATAACAGGCGTTAAATCCCCGTATATCTTAGGACCAGGAAGTAACAGCAGAAAATCCTTAGAGGAAAAAGCTGCAAAAATTTCAGATGAATTAGGTATTCAAATTTTGAGATAAGCTTTTATTTTGGGGATTTTCCCCATTTATTTAAATTTTTATATTCACATAATCAATGTGGGGCTGAAAAAGCCCCGTCCCCCTTCAGTAGGTGAGTCGGGATTTAATGCTCATCCTTAGTGAGCACCCCTATTGCCCGATGAGAAGCTCCTTTTGGAGCTTCGAGGGTTTAATTCTTAAACTTTTATTTTTTAACACAAGTTATTGTTGTTTTTCCAAAAAATTTTAAGAAAGTTTTATTAAACTTTTTCTTTTCTTCTTTGGAAGGAAGGTGAAAAAAATGAATAATGATGAAACTCTTTCAAAGCCAATTAGACGAAGAATAAAAGCCCTTAAAAATTTAAAAGAAGGAGATTATGCTATAATTTTTAGTTCCTCAAAACAACCTTATGTTATATTAAAAGCAGATGGTTTTGATTTTGGTTGTGGAAAAGCCAATTTTTGTGCTAAAGTTGATGATGAACAAAGAGAAGTAACTTTACGCTATTCTGAGATATCTTTCTTTAATAAAGAACATAAACATAATAATACTTTCCTGCACATCTCTTTTAATAATTTATGTAGAGTTTATATTTTAAGTGAAGAAATTGCTCAAAATGTTAATGAAATTAATTCTATTGCAAAAGATGAAAATGATTTAGAAAAAAAGTTAGGTGTTTATGATGCAGGATTATTTGATCCAAACCAATATAATTTGGATTTTAAATTAGGTGTTGTAGAAGAAGACCCTCTTAGTTCAAGTTCAAATTATTATAAATCAACACAAGGCACTAATACTAAAAGAAATACTAAAAGATATACACAGACTCAATTGTCTATTTATTGAATATAACATTTTATAAGTTTTATTTTATTTTAATTATTTATGATAAATCATGGAGACAAAGTAAGATTAATTACTAAAGATGGGGAATCTTTTGAAGGTATATATATAGATACTCCTGAATTAAGTGGAAAAGATTTTATTACTTTGAAACTTTCTTCTGGTTATAATATTGGTATTTCAAAAAAAGAAATATCTTCTTTAGATTTAATTAAAAAAAATATACCCCCTGAAGAGAAAACACAAGTTATTAAAAAGAAAAAGGATTTACCTTCTATCTCACTTTTATCCACAGGAGGAACCATTTCTTGTAAAGTTGATTATAGAACAGGAGGAGTTAATCCTAAAATAACAGCCCAAGATTTTATAAACAATGTGCCAGAAATTACTAAGTATGCTAATATAAATGCTAAACAAGTTATGCAAATTCCAAGTGAAAATTTGACAGTTAAAGATTGGCAAAAATTAGCCCGTGAAATTTACAAAGAGATTAAGAAAGGGACAGATGGGATAGTAGTTACTATGGGAACAGATACTTTACATTATTCAGCAACTGCTATCTCTTTTATGCTTAAAAATTTAAATGTACCTATTGTTTTTGTAGGTGCCCAAAGATCAGTAGATAGAGGTTCTTCTGATGCTTATCCTAATTTACTTTCAGCTGTCATGACTGCTTCTAAATGGGATGGCGCAGAAGTAATAATATGTATGCATAAAACTACTAATGATGGTTTAAATATGCTTATAAGAGGTGTAAAAGCGAGAAAAATGCATACTGAAAGAAGAGATGCTTTTAGACCTATAAATGATTTACCTTTAGCTTTCATAGATTATGAAAGAGGGCTTATAACTCCTAAATCAAATTATAGAAAAAGGTCAAAAGAATTACCTAAACTTGAAATTGAAATGGACGAAAAAGTAGGTTTAATTTATATATATCCTAATATGAAACAAGATGTCCTTCAACATTTTATTGATAATGATTATCATGGTATTATTTTAGCTGGTACTGGTTTTGGTCATGTACCAACAGGCCCTTCAAATTCTCTTTTACCAGTTCTTAAGAGATTTAATAATAAAGGTATACCTGTAATTATGACTTCTCAATGTTTATATGGAAGAACAAACCCTTATGTTTATAGTCCCTTAAGACAACTTTCGATGGAAGCTAAGGTAATTTTTGCTGAAGATATGCTTCCAGAAGTTGCTTATATAAAATTAATGCATATCTTAGGTAAAACAAAGGATCTTGAAGAAATTAAGAAACTTATGCTTACAAATATGGTAGGGGAAATTAACCCCTTAAGCCAAGTAAATTCATTTTTAATATAGGTGATATTTTTGACTTTTGAAACTGATTGGGAAAAATTAGGACTTAAAGTTGGATTAGAAATTCATCAACAATTAGATACTCATAAATTATTTTGTAATTGTCCTTCTCTTTTGAGAGATGATAATCCTGACTTTATTGTAAAGCGTAAACTTAAAGCAGTAGTTGGAGAAACTGGTAATGTAGATATAGCAGCTATTCATGAAGAACTAAAAGATAAAACTTTCTTTTATGAAGGTTATGATGATACTACTTGTCTCGTTGAATTAGATGAAGAACCCCCTCATCCAATAAATCCCGAAGCCTTAGAAGTCGCTGTTCAAGTTTCTAAACTTTTGAAAATGAAAATTTTTGATAGAATTTATATTATGAGAAAAACAGTTATTGATGGATCTAATCCTACTGGTTTTCAAAGAACTGCTTTTTTTTCGAGAGATGGTCTTTTGAAAACTTCTTTTGGAGATGTTAAAATTACTTCTCTTATGTTAGAAGAAGAAGCTTCACGCAAAATGAAAGAAGAAAATAATAATATATACTGGCGTGTAGATCGTTTGGGAATTCCTTTATTGGAAATAAGTACTGAACCTCAAATGCGAACTCCAGATCAAGTTAGAGAAGTTGCCGAAAAAATAGGTTTACTTATTAGAATGACTGGTAAGGTTAAACGAGGAAAAGGCACTATTAGACAAGATGTAAATATATCTATAGTTGGAGGAAATAGAGCTGAAATCAAAGGTTTTCAAGAACTCCAAGATATTGCTAATTTAGTAAAATTTGAAGCTGAGCGTCAATATAATCTTATTAGACTCCATGAAAAAATTAAACTTCGTAATCCTAAAATAGATAGGACTTTCTTTGATCTTAAAAAAATTTTGGCTAAAACAGAGTCAAAATTAGTTAAAACTGCCTTAGAAAGCAATAAAGAAATTATAGGTATTAAAATGCCTAGCTTTGCTGGTCTTTTAAAAGATAAAATACAAGGTGAGAGATATTTTGCTAAAGAATTTGTAGACTATTTAAAAGTTCTAACAGGTATCTCTGGTTTTATTCACTCTGATGAACTTCCTGGTTATGGTATAACTGAAAAAGAGATTTCACAAATCAAAGTTCTTTTAAATTGTTCAATTTATGATGCTTTTGCCTTTGTGACAGGTGAAAAGAAAGAAGTCGAAAAAGCTTTAAATGTTTTACTTGATCGTTGTGAACAATTTATTAAAGAAGCAGTACCAAGTGAAGTGAGGTTTCCGAATGATGATTTAACAACTAAATTTTTAAGACCTATGCCTGGAGCAGAAAGAATGTACCCTGAAACCGATCTTTTACCTGTAGATTTAAGTAAAAATTTTATAGATAGCATTAAAATTCCAGAAACACCAGAAGAGAAAACTCAACGCTTTTTAAACATAGGCTTATCTCAAGATTTAGTTGATCAAATTATAAGAAGTAGAGATTTAAATCTTTTTGAGAAAATGGTTTCAATTTTTAAGAAAGTAAGCCCCACGAATATAGCTAATATTTTACTTTCTTCAGCTGATGAAATTAAAAAAAGGTATAATATAGATTCTTCATCTCTTAAAGATAAGCATTATATAGATGCTTTTAATCTTCTTGAAGAAGGTAAAGTAGCTAAAGAAGCTTTAATTGAAATTTTAGCTTATCTTGCTAGAGAACCCAATAGTACAGCTTTGGAAGCTGCCAAATCTCTTAATTTAACTAAAATTTCTGAGAAAGAATTGGAAGAAATAATAGATAAGATTATCAAAGAGAATGAAACTTTAGCTGCTGAAAAACAATTTCAAATTTTAATGGGTTTTGTAATGCGTAAGGTAAGGGGTAGAATCGATGGAGAAATTGTTGCAGAAACTCTGAAGAAAAAATTGAAAGTATAATTTAAAGAAAAGCTATTAAATATAAAAGTTTTTAAAGTCTTTATGATATTAGATAAAAAAGATTTAGAAATTGTATTATCAAATTTAAAAAGTTTTGAAAATCCTAAATTTGAATTAGAACAATATTCAACTCCTTCTGATTTAGCTGCTGATCTTCTTTGGCAAGCTTTTATGGATGGCAATATACATAATAAGGTAGTAGTTGATTTAGGATGTGGAACTGGTATCTTAGCTTTTGGTGCATCTATGCTCGGAGCAGAAATTGTTTATGGTTTCGATGTAGATAATGAAGCTTTAAAAACTGCTGAAGAAAATTTAAAACGTTTGAAAGAAATTAAAATTATTTTGAAAAAAATAATCTTTATGAAAAAAGATGTTTCAGAAGTAAATAAACTATGTGATACGGTGATTATGAATCCTCCTTTTGGAATACAAACTCATAAAGCTGATCGTCCTTTTCTTGAAAAAGCTTTTGAATTAAGTAATTTTGTTTATTCTATTCATTCAGTTAATTCTGGTAGATATTTGAAAGCTTTTGCTGAAGAACATAATTTTAATGCAGCTTTAATTAAAAAAGGTAAAATAATCTTGCCTCCAACTATGAAATTTCATACTAAATCAAAATATCCTATAAATGTAGAAATATGGAGATTTGTGAGGGTTCAAAAATGAAATTAACTTTTGAAATTTTGGAAAAGAAATATCCAGAAACAGCAGAGGCTTTTTTGGAAGATTTAAAGTTACTTCCTATCTTTTTAAATTATTTTAAAGAAGTTCAAGATAAATGGCTTTTAGAAATAGGTTTAAATGAAGATGAAATACATAAAGTTCGTAAAACTATAAATAAATATTGGGAAATAAGAGATAAGATTGAAAAGGAGCACCCACCTAAAGATAGAAAAGAAGAAGTTTTAATTGAAGATAAAGCTCTTAGGGAGGTATTTGAAGGTAAGTTTTTGAAAATAGAAAGTAAAGTCAAAAATTTTGAAAATATTGCAGAGACTATAATTAAATCAGAAAATTCTAATTGTGTGGTAATTTCGCCTTCTAAACTTAAGAAACTTGAAAAGAATCTTTTATTTGCCCACCAACATGGAAAAGTTTTCCCTGAAAATTTTTTAGTTTTTGATCCTTTTAAAGGTAAAATTATTTTATATGAAGTAATTCAAAAGGAGGAATGAATATGGCAACAGCTAAGTCAGGAAATGTACCTGAAGTATCTAAAGATGAACAAATAGGTTATCATAAAGGTTCTGTTGAAACTCTTTTAAAAGAGAGGCAAGAACTTTATAGATTAATAACTATTGTTGATGCCCTTTTAAAGATGCATGTCGGAGAGCTTCAAAAATTAGGTGTTAAATTCCAAGTTAAACAAGAATTAGAGAAAAAACTTTAATTATATTTTAAATCTTAGTAAAGCAGCTATACTTAATTTAGCAAATCTTTCTCCAGCGTCGTGTTCGGTAGAAATTATTTTAATTTCTACTTTATTTTTTTCAGCTTGACTCATTAAAGAATCTATCTCTTCAAATTTATTTTTCTCTCTATATTCATTTAATAAATTTTCTGAGACAAGAAGAGTTTCGGCAGCTCCATAATCTATAGCTTTTTTAACTTCTTCTATTCCGTATGCTAAAGGTTCATTTTTCCCTATTCTTTTAAAAACTTCTTCTACTAATTGAGTTTCTTCCCAAACTCTATTTTTCTTCGAGATACTTTCTATAGTTCCACTTTTAATTAATTCATTTATCCCTGTTTTTCCAGAATGATATATTTTAACAAAGGAAATTTTATTTTTAAGATTAGGAAATTTATCTATTATGTTTTTGGCATTTTCAGATAAAAATCCAACACCACCTAAAATTACATTAGGAATATTATTTGTTTTAGCAAGATTATCTAAGATGTTTAATACTTTTTGAATAAACATTTCTTGATTTTTTTCATAAGCTTTTATTTCTTTTTCTGAAAGATTTTCAAATACATCTGTTAAATATTCAACGCCGTATTCATGTATCACAGCGATAGTTGCTTCACCATAATCTGCTGCACAAAGTAATATTTTAGGTCTTTTAGATGCTTCTTCCGCTTCTTTAAGTCTTTGAATCTCCCAATTTTTGAAAATTTTATTAATTTCTATTATTGTTCCTTCTTCAATTGTTAAAGTATGATATGTGTTTAAAGGAACCTCAGAATTACTACATTGGATTATTCTTCCTAAAAGACGAAGAGTTTTACTTTGGCTATTAAATTCAATTTTTTCAGCATTTATTTTTATAAACATATATTTTCTTTGGCCTTCTTCTGAATCTCCTTTTTTTACTATTCTTGTACTTTCGCTACCAACTATATCTCCTTTATTAATTATTTTTGAAAGTAACCAAAGATCATCTATTGTATTTATTTTAAGTTTAATAAATTCTTTTTTCTTTCCTATTTCTAAAATTTGCATATTCTAAAATAAAGTTTAAATTTTTATAAAGATAAGGTTTTATACTAAACTACAAATTATTGTTGGTCTTATTTATAATGAGATACTATATATTGTGGATAACTCTTAAATAAGATAATTGCTTTTTATACATAAGGTGTCAAGTATGAATAAATTTGCTGAAACTGAAATGTTGAAAATAAAATATTGTGATTCCTGTGGGTCAGAAAAAGTAGGCTTTAATAACCGTTATTACTATTGTAAAAAATGCGGTTCTATTTTAGAAGATAAATCATCTAAATTTAAAGGATATTGAATAAAATTAAAGAATAAAATAACATTCCTGAAACGAAAACAGCCATAGTTAAATAAATTAAGAAGTTTCCTCCAGGTACGATATATACTGGCTTAGTTTTACTTTTGCGCGCTTTTAAAGTTATAAATCCTGTTAAAAGACCCATCATACCTCCTGCATAAGTTCCTGAAATACTTAATAAATTTACAAAATCAAGATTACTAAAGACAAAAATTATAAATGGGATAAAAGCTGTGATGAACCATGAAAGTCTTTTATCTAACTTCCAATCATTGATATAAACATCTTCTACAACTTTACTTAAAGCTAAGTATGGCGTTATCATAGTAAGAAGTATGAAAATATCCCCCAATTTTTTATATTCTATCATAGATTTAGTTGCTATTTCTTCAATCCTTGAACCAAAAACACCAACGAAAGTATAAGTGAATATAAAGTAAATTGATAAAGAAACTATTGAGGCTATTAATATAGCACTAAATATTTTTTGCTGATTATTTTTGAGTATTTCTTTTACTTCGGGAATTACACTATACCCTAAACTTGCAAAAAGTACCAATCCAAAGGGAAGTAAGATTTTTGAAGGATTTATTTGATTTAAATTATTAGTGTTAATATAAGGTAAGAGTAAAGTACATATTATAATTACAAGAGTTAATTTTGAAAAAGTTATTAATAGTTCACTTTGACCAAGACGTCTAATTCCTAAGTAAACTAAAGGAGAAGCTATAACAAAAAAGATTGAGCTAAATATTAAAGGATCTCCGAATCCGAATATATCTCTAAGTGCCCAACCAATTCCTATTAAATAAGCAATTACAGCAGTATATGTTCCAAATATCTCAAAAATAGTCATAAAAATTTTCCACTTTTTTCCTAAATATACTTCAGCTAAACCAGCGAGTTGGTGTTTTTCTTTAGTTCTTAAACTAACTTCGCCTACATAAAGAGACATTAAAGTTGCAGCTGAACCTACAATAACAAGATTTAAAATTCCAGCAAGAAAGCCAGCTTTAGCAAAGATGTAAGGCAAACCTAAGATACCAGCACCTACAATAGTTCCAATAATTAGAGTTATAGCATATAAGTAAGATATTGAATCATTTTTATTTTCCATAAAACTCTAAAAAGTTTATAAGCATATAAATATTTTGTAATAATGATAACAATGGACTATTCCAATTTTTTGAAACTGCCTTTTTCAAAGAAGAAAATCTTGTTTGGTTACCCTTTATTAATATTATTAACTATACTTCTTTTCGATTTATTTGCATATATGATATATAAATTATATCCTCTTTCAAGTTTTCTTTTATTCTTATTAAGTCCTTTGGTATTATTAATATTGTTATCTATACAGCAAGGTTATTTATTAGATTACATATCAAATATATTTCAAAACAAGTTTGAAATGCCTAAATTAAATTTAAAATCCCAATTGATTAAAGGTCTTCTTTTTCAAATAGTTTTTATTATATCATCAATTCTTTTTTTCTTTATTCCTTCATGGATTATTTTACCATTTTTACTTTTGATCCATCTTGGTTTAATTAAGTTTTTAATCTTATTAATAAGTATTTTTTATTTTATCCTTATAATCCCTTTATTTTCAGGTATAAAATATAAATATGCAGAAACTTTGGATATTTTTAAAGTATTTAATTTCTATGATATTATTAAAAAAGTTTATACTAAAAAATTTATATTTAATTTATTTTTTGCACTTGTAATGGCTTTATCTATTTTAATTATTTTTTCTTTACCAATAACAATATTAATTATAGTAGCTTTACTTCTCTTTTTAACATTAAATATAATCGGACTTTTTTTCGGCTTTGTAATTCTTTTTGTATGTTATTATGCTTTCTTTGTTTTATGCTTTTATATTAGTTTAGTTGTTGATGGTATACTAGCTAATGCCTATAAAGGTGAAACTTCTGTTTCGTCATCAAAAATAGAAATTGAAAGTATAATTTCAAATATACTTTCAGAAGGGAAAAAAGAAGTAAGCAAAAAGAGAAGAAAAAAAGTTAGAAAAATTAACCAAGTAAAAAAGCGGAAAAAGTAATTCAAAATGTTTAAAAAATAGATTTTGTTTTCTTTTATAGTGCTCCGATAGTCTAGGAGCCTTTCTTAGAAAGAAAGCCTCGGGAAAGAAACTGAGAGCCTTTCTTAGAAAGAAAGCCTCGGGAAAGAAACTGAGAGCCTTTCTTAGAACCTTTTCTAAAAGAAAAGGTTCACGAAAAGAGACTAAGAAAGGATGGACAATGGTCAAGGATACCGGATTCTCGCTCCGGTGACCCGGGTTCAAATCGCACCGCCCTTTCTTTCAAAGAAAGTGCAAGTTGCCCAAAGAAAGATAAATGGGCAGGCGGAGAAAGTCCCGGTCGGAGCACTTATTTAAAATGCGGGGGTACCCAAGTGATTTTTCTTAGATATATAGAGGAAAATCTGGGGGAGGTCCAAGGGGCAAGGCTTAGGACACTTTAATTTTAAAAAAGTGTATGAAACCTTGTGGCTCAGTGCCCGCGAGGGTTCAAATCCCTTCCCCCGCATAAATGAAAATTTTTTAAAAATAGCTTTCTTAAATTTATTATGGGTACCTTTATTGAATATTTGAAAGCTTATGAAAATTCTTTAAAAATAAATAAAAAAGGTATTACTATTACTTTATCAGGTCTTTCTGGAAGTGGAAAAACTACTATTGCTGAAGTTTTAGCTAAAAATCTAAATTTAAAATTAATTAATTCAGGTGATATTTATCGAAGTCTTGCCGAAGAAAGTAAAGTTTCTCTTGAAGAATTTTCAGCAAAGCACAATGATGAAGTTGATTATGAAATTGATAAGCGTAGTTTAAAATTTGCCAAAGAAGGAAATGTTTTAATTGTAGGTAGGTTAGCAGGTTGGGTTGCCGGAGATAATGCAGATCTTAAAATTTTTGTTAAGTGTAGTTTAAAAGAAAGAGCTAAAAGAGTTGCTTTGCGTGAAGGAAAAACTTTTGAAGAAGCTAAAAAAGATATTTTAGCAAGGGATAAATCTGATATTAATAGAGCAAAAAAACTTTATGGTATTAATTTAAAAGATTTAAGTATTTATGATTTGATAATTAATAATGATAAATTAAGCTTTGAAGAAGCTAAAATTATTCCTGTTAAAAAAGTTCAAGCTTTGTTAAAGAAAAAAGCTCTTTTAATTTAATTTTTCATCTAAAGCTTCATTTATCTTTTTATCAACTATAGATATAAACTCATTATTTCTTGATACATAGGTGAATTTTATTTGTTGAAAATTAGATGAAAGTTCTTTAACTTTCTTAAATAATTCTTTAAGTTTTTTATTTTTCACTTTGTATTCTCCATTAATTTGATTTATCATTAATTGGCTGTCAGAATAACAAGTAACTTCTTTTACTCCTAAACTTATTAATTTAGATAAGCCTTTTATTAAAGCAGAATATTCAGCTACATTATTAGTACTCTTTCCGATGGTCCAATATTTTTCAAATTTTATTTGTTTGTTTTCAGCTATTAAATAACCGGAAGCAGCTGGACCAGGATTACCTCTTGAAGCTCCATCTGTATACATTTCAATCATATTAATTTTAATTCAAAACATCATTAAATAACTATCAATATAAGAAATACTTGACACTATGGAAAATTAAATAATCTTAATAGACTATCTTAATTTTGATGGGAGGCTCAAAGAATTTATGTATTTATTGTAAAGGAGGTAAGAATCTTTGCGGTTTAAGTAAATGTCCTCTTTTAGGGAGGTTAAACATTCAACCTAAAGTTGAACTTAAATTTAAAAAAGAATTTTTCGGCCCAAGTACTTCTATTTTTGTAGGTCATAAAGGTTATCCTAAGGTATTTACAGGAGCCGTAGCTGCTCTCAACTTTAAAGATATTTTAGATAAGCCTCCTAATTGGTTTGGTATGGATTATTCTAAAATAATTGAACTTCGTTCTTCTGCTTTAAGAACTAAACAATCGGAACATATAAAATCTAAATCTAAATTGATAGAAGATAATAAGCTTATTGCTATGTCTTCATCTCCTGTTGAAATAGAATCCAAATTCAAAAAAATACCAGAATTTAAATTTTCTTTTGAAGATATATCTAATCCTTTTGGTGCTTCAGCTATTTTAGAAGAAATGAAAATAACAAGTAATGTAAAAATACCTCATCAAGTAGAATATGTTTTGAATGATGAAATTAATTCAGTTGAACAAATTTCAATTCTTTCTAAGTCTTTTGATAATTATTATCTTTCTAATTTATTATCTTCTGGTGCAATGGGAAATAAAGTCCATCAAAAGATGGTTCCGACTAGATGGTCTATTACAGCTGTTGATGATATTTTAGCTCGACAGCTTATGAAAAATATTCGCACTTTCAAAGAGATTGAAAAATTTATGGTTTTTGAGTCAAAATTTCTTTTCAACCAATTCGTGATTTTACTTATGCCAGGTAAATGGGAATATGAAGATTTTGAAGCTTGGGAACCGGGTAGTTTTTGGTCTTCAGAATTAAAAGAATCTCATATTGTTGAAGAGTATGAACCTTATGAAGGAAGAACTTCTTATGCTGAAAAAGAAGGGGGAGGATATTATGCTACTCGATTACCTGTTTGTGAATATCTTAATAGTATTAAGAGACAAGCAAGAGTTGTGGTTTTCAGAGAGATTTATAAAGAATATGTTATACCAGTTGGAGTTTGGCAATGTAGAGAAAATGTAAGAAATGCTTTTAAACATAAGCCTTTAATTTTTCAAAATATAGACGATGCTTTATCTTATTGTCATACTAAACTAAGATTTAACCTTAATAATTATTTGAAAATTAGCAAAATTTTGAGACAGAAAAGAATTTTTGATTTCAATTAATCTTTTATATATTCTTATTATTATTTTATTTATGATTTATGAAGTTCATGTTATTCCTAAAGCTAAAAAGCAAAGTGTTGAAACAGAAAGAAATAAACTAAAAGTTAAAATTCATGCTCCTCCTGAAAAAGGTAAAGCCAATCAAGAAGTAATAAATTTACTTTCGGAATATTTTAAAGTTTCTAAATCTAAAATTAAAATATTAAAAGGACAGACATCTAAAAATAAACAAATAGAGGTAGAATTTGATGGACTTTGAATTATTGAAACAAATTATTATTTTAATAATAAGTTTATTTTTTCTAATTAAATCTAGCGATTTAATAATTAAATCTTCAACTAAAATTGCAAGAATGTTTAGAGTAAGTGAGTTTTTTATTGGTTTTTTTCTTTTTTCTATTGCTACTTCTTTACCAGAATTATCTATAGCAGTTACTTCTGTTTATACAGGAAATAATAATTTAACTATAGGTAATTTAATGGGAGCTAACATTGCTGATTTAATGTTAATTATTGGTTTAATAGCTATTTTTGTTCCAGTAACAATTAAAAAAGAAGAAATTAATGATTTAGTTACTATTCTTTTATTAACCTCTATTTTTCCTCTTTTATTAATAGGCACCGATATTTCAAGCAAAATGGTAGGTTTTGGTTTGTTATCAGCTTTCTTTATATTTTCTATTTCTCTTTCTAGAAAAAGAGAGAGATTGAAAGTTGATAATCATTACAAAATAGAAGATCATTTAAAACGCTCACCTAGAACATTTTTGAATAAATTTAAAGAAATGTCAATTTTGATATTAAGCGTATTTATTCTTTTTGGCAGTGCTTTTTTTGTAACTAAAAGTGCTTCCTTTATAGCTAATCTTCTTAATGTTACTCAATCTTTAATAGGAGCTACTATTATTTCTTTAAGTACTACTTTACCAGAATTAGTTGTAAGTATAAATGCAGCTAAACAAGAAAAATTTTCTTTAGTGTTAGGTAATACAGTTGGAAGTGCAATGACTAATGCTGGTTTAGGTTTAGGTTTTGTTTTACTTTTTTCTCCTTTTAAGGTTAATATGGCTATGTTTTCTGAACTTGCAATATTTTTAGTGATATCTAATCTTTTATTGTGGTACTTTATGACAGATAAAAAAATAACAAAGATAGAAGGTATAATCTCAGTATTATTTTATCAAATTTTTGTAATAATTTCATTTTTTACTGGAATCTTATAATATACAAAATAAATATATAGAAGTTTATAATTATTGAAAATATATATTGCTTCGGTGGCTCAGTCAGTAGAGCGCGTGCTTGGTAAAACTTTTCAGAAAAAAGTTACAATTAGCACGAGGTCGGGGGTGCAATTCCCCCCCGAAGCTTTCTTTTAACTTCATCTTCGAAGCCTTATTATAAAATCTTTGATTTAAGTTGAAGATGAATTTAGGATAAAATAGTTATAAATTGATAGTATACTTCTTGTTATGACACAAAAAACAATCACTATTAATATAAGAGAACTTATAATTACCAAGAAAAAAGAATATTATCTTCTTCAACAAAATTGACCCCTCTCACACTTCTCTGAGTAGGGCTGCTGTAAATCAATTTTTACTTCCCAATGCTGTTTATAACTTACGATGATTTTATCATTTTGTTATATTCTTATGGGAAGCTATAACTTTAACTTTGTTAAGTTATGACAGTTTACTCTTCAGTGGCTTTAATTCCAGATATATACCTTTTAGCTTGGAACATATACATTTTAGCATATTTTCCTTTTTTTCTCATTAATTCTGAATGGCTCCCTTCTTCAATTATTTTACCATTTTCAATGACGATAATTTTCTTTGCCATTGTAACTGTAGAAAATCTGTGTGAAATAAGTATAGTTATTTTTCCAGTTGTGAATTTCTTAAATTTCTTGAAAATTTCATATTCAGCCTTAGCATCTATAGAAGCAGTAGGTTCATCAAGACAAAGTATTTGTGCATCTTTGAAGAAAGATCTAGCAAGGGCTATTTTTTGCCATTGTCCTACTGAAAGTATTTCTCCTGTCTTTTTAAAAGAACGTCCGAGATGAGTTTTATATTTCATTTTTAAGTTCTTTATAAATTCCCAAGCTTCAGCCATTTGTGCTGATTTATGTACACGGGATATATTTTTGATATTACTTACTTGACTTAGAGCTATGTTTTCATGTATAAGTCCTTCAAATCTAAAGAAATCTTGGAAAATTACACCTATATTTTCGTATAAACTTTTAAGAGAAAATCTTTTGAGATTTATCCCATCTATGAGAATTTCTCCAGAAGTTGGATCATAAAGACGAGTTAGTAATTTTATCAAAGTAGTTTTACCAGAACCATTTTCTCCAACTATTGCAATACTTTCTTTAGGTTTTATTTCTAAGTTGAAATTTTTGAGTATATACCTCTTTGATCCAGGATATTTGAAAGACACATTTTTAAACACAATACCTCTTTTAATTTTAGAAGGAAATTCTAAAGGTTGTTTATCTTCTTTGATTTTAGGTTTAAAATTAAGTAATTTATATAAGGGAGAAAGGAATAGTGCCATTTCATAAAATTTATTTAAATTTTCACTAAGATTCAATGTAGAAACAGAAAATCTCATAGAAATAGTAAAAAGAAAAGTAAAAGAACCTGCAGTTATAATACCTAAACTGAGAGGTTTAACTAACATTATTATAACTATTATAATTAATAAATTTTCAATTAAAGATAATAGTATCCTATTTATTGCTTCCTTTATTTCTGTTTTTTCTTGCATCCTAATAATTTTATTAGATAATTTTTCAAACTTATTTACAATGTATGTAACAAAATTAGATACTTTTATTTCTTGAATTTGTCTACCTCCTCCTAAAAGGGAATATTTGTAGTAACTAGCTTCCCTACCCGTAGGTGTAGACCATTCAAATAGAATCCAACGCAAATTTGAAGTTCGCATTGAAAGGAATAAGTTAGGTATCATCAAACTTATAAGTATAATTAATATTCTCCAATCAAATGTAAGTAATATTCCAAAGGTAGTAACTAAGCTTACTAAATTTGCAATAATATAAGTCGTTCTCCAGATAGTATCTGGTATTTTGAATATATTATCACCAGCTTCATGTATCATATTATAATATTTAGGATTATCAAAATAGCTTATATCTAATGAATCTATTTTATTCATTAATAATTTAGTTGTATTCTTTTCTATTTTATATGTATATATCCGTCCAAAAATGTTTAGAAAGATTCCATTTACACTGCTGATAATATTAAAAAGAAAATAAGCAAACATCACTCCTGTAAATCCAATAACTATATTTTGAGTCAGCGAAAATTTATTTTTAATAGCACCATCAATAATAACTTTAGTAAAATAAGGTCCAATGAATATACTTAAACCATGTAGTGTACTTATTATAAGCATTAATATAAAAAGTAGTTTCGATGATTGAAACATTATTTTAAATACCAAAAATAAAGTTTCTATTCTTTCCTTAAAATTTACTTTAACATACTTTTCCATATTTTTTAGACTTCAATAGTATATTCGAAGTAATCATCCCACGGATTTTCTAATTGTATCATTTCTTTTATAGTTAAATGTTCAAAATATCTTCTGAAAGGTCTCATAGAATTTCCATGAGCAGATATAGCAACATTGATTTTTTCTCTTTTTATCATTTTTATTAAATCTTTAATAAAAGATTCTACTCTTTTTCTCACCCTTTTAATACTTTCTCCTCCTGGAGGTGCAACACTATAACTTCTATGCCATAAATCAAATTGTTTTTGTCCATATCTTTCAATTATAGTTTTATGTTTAAGTCCTTCTAATTTGCCGTAGCTTCTTTCAATCATTCTATCATCAGTTATTATTTTTTTGCATTCAGGATGATATTTTAAAACATATTTTAAAGTATCTTTTGATCTAGAAAGATGAGTTTGAAAAGCAACATCAATTTTTTTATTTTTTAACTTTTCAGCAATAGTTTTAGCATCTTTTATTCCCTGAGGAGTTAATTTTGAATCTTTCCATCCTGTGAATATTTTATTTTTATTAAAGTAAGTTTGTCCATGACGGAATAAGTATATATGGTATTTCATAAATTCTATAGTTGATAAATCTTTTTAAATCTTTAATTTTTGTACTGATAATATGGATACAATTCAACAAGCTGTTATAATTAATGAAAAAGAAGAAATTTTATTGTTGCAAAACAAACAAAAACAATGGGTTTTACCTATAGATTTTCTTGGAGAAAATGAGCTTTATGAAACTTCTTTGAAAGAAGCTGTAAAGAAATGTGCAGGTTTAGATGTTGATATTTTATATCAATTTTTTTCGAGTATCACCAAAATAGATAACAAAGAATACTTTAATGTTGTTTATCTTTGCAGGCCTAAAGATAAAAAAGTTAAAGTAAGTGAAGATTATATTGATTTTAAATGGGTTAAATTAAAAGAAATTAAAAAGCTTAGAGGTGTTTCTCAATTAATTATTGAGATTTCTGAAAAAGCTATTTTGCTTTTAAGTGGAGGGGGAGATAACGAAGAAGAATAAACTTATTTTAGAACATAAACTTAATAATGAAGATGTAAATGAACTTAACTTTCTTTTCAAAGGAATTGTTGCTCTCGAAGATGAAGCAAGAAAACTTGTTTTTGAAAGAAAATTAGATTATATACCTTATGATGAATATGTGCGTTTAGTATACTCCCAAAAGTTTTCAAAATATCCTCTTAAGTATGCTAAAGAACTAAAGCGTTATAAGGATATGTTTTTATCTAAAATATCAAATTTATTTAAAGATGAAAGCTTAGGTAAATCCACTCTTGGAGAAATTTTAGGTACTCCTTACTCAAATAAAAGTCTCTTTGAATTGAAGCAGAAAAATAAATCTGTAGGTTTTATTCTTTTAGATAAAAATAAAAGTAAAATTGAATTTATTAAAGATTATACACTTTTACCTAAAAGTATAAAAGATAAATTCAAAACTTTAAGTGAAAAATTATCTTGAATCAATTTAGAGGTTGATAACTTTGCATGTAATAGGTATTTGTGGTAAAATAGGTTCAGGAAAAGATTTTGTTGCAGATTATATTTGTTTAAATTATGGTTATACTCGTATAACTGTAAGTGATATAATTTTAGAACAAATGGCAAAAGAAGGGAAACTTAATCCTTCAAGAGAAGATAAAACCAATTTTAATAAAGAAAAAATAGCTAAATATGGCATTAATTATTGGATGGATTTAATTATTAAAAAAATTAAAAATGAAAAATTGAATAAAGTTGTTGTTGCAGGATTAAGATATCCTTCTGATATTTCTTCTTTGAAAGAAGCTTTTGGAAAAAACTTTATTTCTTTTTTAGTTGATGTAGATCCTCAAGTTAGATATAAACGTATGATTAGTAGAGCTAGAGCTGATATGCCTCAATCTTATGAAGATTTTATTGAACAAGAAAAGAAAGAAGATGAAACTTTTAATCTTAGTCAAACTTTTGCTATGATAGATTATAAAATAGATAATAATGGAACACCAGAAAGAACTTCTAAAATTGTTGATGAACTCATGCAAAAGCTTAAATTAGGGAAAAAGAAGATGCGAAAATGATTATTGTTGGTCTTTGTGGAAGAATAGGGGCAGGTAAAGATACTTTTGCAGACATCCTTGTTGAAAAATATGGTTTTAAAAAAGTTATTATGTCTGAACATTTGATTAATCCAGAGATGGAAAAATTAAGTATACCTATTACGAGAGAAAATCAACAGAATTTTTCAAAAGAACAAAAAATTAAGTATGGTCAAGATATTTGGGCTAAAAAAAGTATAGAATATGCTAAACAACATAATTGGAATAAAATTGTTATATCCGGAATTAGAACTCTTGCTGAAGTTGAAGCTTTCAAAAAAGAAACTCAATTTATCTTAGTTGAAATTTATACTGATGAGGATATTAGATTTAAGCGTCTTAAAGAAAGAGGTTCAGTTAAAGATGTAATGGATATTGAAGCTTTTAAAGAGCAAGAAAAAAGAGAGCAGGGTATGTTTGATCTCTTTAAGAAAATGGATTCTATTTCAGATTTTAAAATTCCAAATAATAGTACTAAAGAAGCTTTGCTTCAAGAAGCATATAAATTTATAAAACATTTCAATTTGAACTGAAATTTATCCTCTATGGGGAGATGGTCTAATTTGGTAGGATGCTGGTTTCGGGAGTTAAAAAAGTATCCGAATTAACCAGAGGTTCTGGGTTCAAATCCCAGTCTCCCCAAAATGTTTTTATACTTAATTAGATGTTTTAATTCTTATGATAAGTTTAAAAATTCGTGAATATATCTTAATATCCTTATTAGTTATATCTATAATCTTTATACATCCCTTTAATAAAGATGGCTTAATTTTAAGAGATGTATTTTATAGCGGGAATTTATTTTATGAAGGAGATTATTTATATGATATAAATAATATTCCTGTAAAAAACATTACTCATTTTGAAACTTTAATTTCTGAATTAGAACCCAATCAATCAGTTTCAGTAACAATTCTTAGAGAAAATATACCTTACTTTTATAGAATGTTTACTGATGAAGTTAAGGTATTAAATGAAAGTGGAAAAAATAATTTAGGTTTTTATGTTTATCCATCATCTTTTTCAAATTTAAAATTTAGTACTTATTTTAGTGGATATACAACTTATAAAATTACTTCAGAAGATATTCAACATGATTTAAAAGTGTTAGATAAAAGACTTTATTTAGCAGGTGTTAAAGATTATAACATCAAAGCCAAAGATGATACTATTATAATAAATTCTAATAAAATTTATGATTTATCATCTATTTTACAAGCTAAGGGGAACTTTGAAGTTAAACTTGGAAATGAAACAATCTTTACTAATAAAGATTTGACTTATGTATGCTTAGATAGTGTTGGATGTAATGCTTTAGTTTATGCTGCATATAATAGAAGTCTAACTGGATTAGAAACAGAAGTTGTATATAATTTAATTCTCGATATTTCTTTAACAGATACAGCTTCAGCTAAATTTCCAGAACTTACTAAAAATTTAGGTATTGCTAAATGTGAGCAATCTACATGTTTCTTAAATGACTCTCTTAAATTTTATTTAGATGGAAAATATATAGGTTATGAGGATATTAGTGTTACTGCAGCTAAAATGCCTCTTAAAAAATTAACTATTAAAAATGAATTTAAGAACAAAAATGAAGCTCTTCATCAACTTAAAGAGTTAAAATATTTGCTTCAAGGTAATGTAAACCTTAAAAACATTGAAAAATCTGATAATCCCTCTAATTATAAGGTTCTTTTCTTTTCATTGCTTTTGTTACCTCTTTTTATACTAATCTTCGGTAGTTCTTTTATAATATATAAACTTGGTCAAAAAAGAACTGCTTTATATGGTATTTTAATAGGGGTGTCGGAAATAATTTTTGCTTATGGTATATTAGCCGTTCTTAATATATACATAAACCTTTACTTTATGATATTAATAATTTTATTTTCAATTTTAACTTTTGTTTATCAAAGTTATATATCTATTAATTCGGCTAAAGAAAGCTTTTCAAAAAGAGCTATTGCTTTCACCAATAACAAAATTAACAAGATTTACTTTATCCTTTTAGCTATAGCTGTTTTAACTGTTTTATTTTTGCCTCTTTATTCAATTTTTGTAATTATTCAAGCTCTTTACATTTTAATAGTAAGCAAACCTGCTTTTATAGATAGACTTAATTATTAGGTGAATTAATATGTCTAATCAAGTTTATGGCTGTCCTCTGTCCTTTTATGTTTTTTATGGAAAAATTAAGGAAACTCCTTGTGGAAAATATACTCGAACTGGGGAAGATATAAATTGTAATAACATTTCTAATTGTCCTTATCATACACATATAAAAGAAGAAAATAATGAATCTTCTAATGAAATTAATAAAAAAACAATAGAAAGTTTATTAAGCGAAAGCTAAATTTATTCCTCTTTCGATAAGTCCATTATAGCTTTAGCTACATCGCCATCAGCTAACTCTAAAGCTTCAATAGCTTTACCTTCGCTTACCTTTGTTTTTTCCATTATAAATTTTATATCCTCCTCAGAATAAGGTTTTGCCTTTTCTTCTGTTACTTCTCCAGTTATTTGAAAGGAATCCTGTCCTTGCATTCTGATTTTAGTTACTTGGGGATTAATGATTTTTATAGTTTTTTCAGAAGTTTTTATTATTACTTCTTCAGCATCTATCTCTTCAGATTGTATGCCCATTTGTTTCATGACTCTTTCCATCTGTTTAGGATTAATTCCAGGAATCATACTTGCACCTCATCTAAAAAAATTACTTTTTCCTTCTCGCTTTATTACTCCTTTTGCTAGCAGCAGTTAATCCTCTGAATGCCCTTCCTCTTTGTTGGATAATCCAATTTAAATCTTTATCTTTTTGAATAGCTGGATGATTAGGATCTACTAGAATTACTTCATACCAAACATTTTTAGAATCATCAGCAATATAATAAGACCCTAAAACTTCCATATTAATCATTTTTCTATTTGCTCTTTGTTCTGCTATAGCTCTTAAATTTTTAGTTGTGGAAATATGTGTTAAACCATATTTAGATGGTTTTCTTCCTCTTGCTATAGAAGGTCTTCTTCTAGCACCTTTAATTATTTTAACTCTACAAACGACTATACCTTGTTTAGCTTTGTAACCTAATCTACGAGCTTTATCTAATCGTGTAGGTTTATCTATTTTAACAATAGTTGGTTCTCTTCTATATTTTATCATTCTTTCTTTAATAATAGAATCTAATTTTTTGTTATTTTGCCAAGTATCTTTTAGATATTTATATAAACCCATATTTTCACACTCTTTCCTTTATCAAGCTGCCTAATCTTATAGGCTGTCTATCATCAAAGGTTAAAAAGAAAAACAATTAAGTTCTTTTTAAAGTTTTTCTAATCTATTTAAAACTACCAAAAATCAAATAAAGTTAGCCCTTTTATTTTCTTTAATGGTACTTAAAGAAGTCCTTATATCACAAGTATTAAGTGTATTACAATTTTTGTTAGTTATAGGTATAGGATACATAGCAACTAAACTTGTTTCAGAAATAATTTCTGATCTTTTCAAAAAACCAACTTTTATAAAATTAATTAATGAGTTAGGTTATGATACTCCTATTATTGATTTAATTTTAATTATGATTAAATATATTATGTATTTTATAACCTTTATAATTGCTTTAGCTCAATTTGGTTTTACAACCTTCATATTCGATTTAATTTTGCTTTTAATAGCTCTTTTCATTCTTTTCGTTTTTATTTATTCTTTTAAAGATATTTTACCTAATGCTGCCTCTGGTCTTTATTTAAGTAAATTTAAAGCTTTGAAAAAAGGAGATTATATAAAGTTAGGAAATTATGAAGGTGAAATCTCAGATATTAACTTAATGTCTATTATTATAAAAGATGAAATGGACAGACTTATAATAATCCCCAATGTTAATGCTTCAAAAAAGGAAATTATTAAATTACCAAAGATTGAAAAAAATCTTAAAGATGATAATTAAAGCAAAGTTTTTTTAAGTATCTAATTCTTTTAATCTTCGACAGGCGTAGCCGGAGAGTTAGCTGTTCTCTGTAACTGCAAATCAGCTTTAGGCAGGGCTAAGCTCTGAAGGCGATTAATGGGTTTAATAGTAAGCTTATGTCTTATCTAAGAAGCCTCGCCTCAAGGGATGTACTAGTTTGCGAACCGTGTCAGGCGGGGAACCGAGCAGCACTAAGCAAGCTAGTGCGTGCTCTTGAGATACGGGGTGGAGAAAGGATAATAAGGACTGCTATTAAATCCATTTTTCCACTTCAGGGCGTGCCTGTCATTTTTGATGTCAAACGAATGTTTAAAAATTATAAATGCATTAAAAATGATATGATTACAGCTTTTATTTTCGTTTTAATAAACCCAGGATCTAAAAATCAGTTTTTAGTCCCAGCTATATCCAAAATTAAAGGTGTTTCAGAAGTTACTGAAGTTTATGGAAGTTATGATATTATAGTTAAAGTTAAAGTAAAAAAATTAAGTGATTTAGATACTATTCTTAACCAAATAAGAGGTAGGAGTGAAATAATAAAAACAACAACTATGATTTCAAATAAGTGAGGAGGTGTTATTTTGGTAGTTGCTTATGTGCTTTTAATTGTAAAGCCTGGTGAAGAATCCAAAGTTGCGGAAAAATTGAGACATATGCCTGAAGTCAAAGATGTAGCTATAGTTTATGGAGAATATGACTTAGTAGTGAAAGTTGAAGAAAGTAGTATGGAAACTCTTCAAAACTTTTTGATAAAAAAAGTAAGAGCTATAGATGAAATTGAAAGATCATCGACTATGATATCTTTGAAGTAATATGGATTTTTTGATTTATTTTTCTTCTTTATTTAATTCAATTTTAAAATTTCTTACTTTTTTAAATCAAACTATTTTATTTGCTTTTTTAATTTTATGTATAATTATATATTTATGGATATCTGACCAAAAGAAACCTTTTATAATAACTTTATTTTCTTTTATATCTGTTACTTTTTGGGTATTTTTAATTAAAATTTTAGTTAAAAGACCTAGGCCAGTTTTAAATTCATATATTGATGCTTATTCTTTTCCATCAGCCCATGCTGCTTTAAGCTTTATGGCTGCTTTTATTTTATCTTATTATTTTCCTAAAAAGAAATGGCTTTTTTACTCCTTTGCATTATTTATCTCTTTTCTTAAACTTTATGCTGGTGAACATTTTATATCAGATATAATAGTTGGAGCTATAATAGGTCTTTTAGTTGCCTTTTTATTTTTGAAAAATGAGAAAAAGATATTTAATATACCTTTAATAAAGAGGTATTTATTATGACTGCTATTGTTTGCGCTGCCCATGCTGATGACGAAATCATTGGTGTAGGTGGAACTATTGCTAAATTAGCCAAAAAGGAAGATGTTTTTGTTATTATATTTTCTTATGGTGCTAATATAGCAGGCAGAGTATCTTCTCTTCCTTTAATGATGAGTGAAGAAGAACTTACTAAACGCAGAGTTTTTGAATCTAAAAAAGCAGGAGATATTTTAGGTGTGAAAGAAACTTATTTTTTAGGTTTAAGAGGCATTAATCTTAAAAAAGAATTTGATTCTACTAAAAGGCAGCTTTTAATATCTTTAATTAATAAGCATTCACCCGACAAATTATTTTTTCATTCAAATAAAGATACACATCCCGATCATCTTTTCGTAAATAAAGTCATAAATGAAATTTTACCCCAGATAAAATCAAAACCAACTATTTATACTTATCAAGTGAATCTTTTTGATTTTTCAGAGAAAGATGTAAAAGTTGTTTTTGATATATCTGATGAAGAATTTAAATTAAAAATGAAAGCTTATCAAGTTTTTAAATCCCAAAAAATATGGACAGAATGGTGGTTTTACAAACCTATGATGCTTTTTAAAATGTTTTATTTTGGAAAAAAAGCAGGGGTGAAATATGCTGAATATTTTTATTCAGAGTAACTTATGAAAATCCTCTTTGCAGTTTGTGGAATAGGTCTTGGACATGCAACAAGGTCTCATGCAATAATAAACCAATTAAGTAAATTTAAGAATGTTGATTTAAAAGTAACTTCTTATAGAGCTAGTTATAATTATTTTAAAAAAGTCGGAATTCCCAGCGAGGATATAGGGGGCTTTGATTATAAAGATAGACAATTTACTTTCAGTGCTCTTTATAATATTTTTGATTTTTTAAAAAGTCCTGGTAAACTTAAAAGTTATCAAACTTTTGATAAAGTTTTTAATTCCTTTAAACCAGATATAATTTTTTCTGATAATGACCCTTATGCTTTTTTTTATGCTTATAAAAACAAAATACCTAATTATACTTTAACTAATTTATTTACAACTAGTAACAATTTTTACAAATTACCTAAGGAGTTTGTTACTAAAGATATTATGCTTCAAAAATTTTCTATTGATCGTTTATTAAGTACTATTCTTAAAATGGGTGATAAAATATATAATCCAACTTTTGAACAAACTTTGAAATATTCAGAAAAGTTAAAATATACAGATGTAATTGTTAGACAAAAACCAGAAGAATTACCCTCTGAAAGCAAAATTCGAGAGGAATTAAGTATAGATAAAGATTTTTATTATGTCCATGTAGGTGGTTCTGATATTGAAAGATATCTTTTTTATATTCTTAAAAAAATTCTTTTAGCTTATAAAGATAAATTTTTTATTGTTTCTTCAAACTATGCTTATCAAGAAAAGACTAAATATTCTAATATGATAGTTTATCCTTTTATAGAAAATCCTTTACCTTATGTTAAAAGTTGTAAAGGTATAATCTGTCCTGCAGGTCATTCGGGTATATCAGAAGCTATTGTTTTCAAAAAACCTTCCTTAGTAATACCTGTAAGAAACCATATAGAACAATTAATTAATGCTATCCTTCTTGAAAAATATGGTTTAGGACAGAGTTGTTTTTTAGGTAATAAGAATATAACTGATACTTTAAAAGGAGCTATTACTTCCTTTTTTAATAATGAGGATAAAATAAAAACTAATCTTAAACTATCTAAGATAAATGGTAATGGCGCCGAACAAATAGCTAAGGATATAATTTCATCTATTTAATATAATAATGAATAAGCTCTCCAAACTATATCTCTTAAATAATTTTTATTTATAATTATAGAATTTTTCCAATTTTCAGCTTTAAAAATCCAACCATACTTTTTAAAATTCATATTTAAAATATAATTTATAGTCATTTCGAGATGTTTTTTTTCAAGAGTATTTTTATCTAAATTTTTTAAAGCATGTGAAAGTGAGAGGAAGATACTTCTTAAACCTTGTTCGTCAATGTAATCATATTTTTCACTTAAGGCTATAGCTCTTTGTATTTTAATCTCAGATAATTTATGTGAATCCATTTTTATATAATATTATTTAAATAATAAAAGTTTTTTGCTTTCCTTTATTGAATAAACTTCGATAAGTTTTTAAATCATTAATTTTTGCAGTAAACTATGGCTAAATTAAGAAAAGCAAGTTGTTATAGACATCTTGAGAGACCTTATACAAGAAAATCTAAAAAGAAATCTAAATCTTACATAAGAGGTGCCCCTTACCCCAAAATAACATCTTTTGATATGGGTAATTTTAATTCCAATTTTGAATATGCTGTTAGTCTTATTGCAACTAATAATCTTCAGATTAGACATAATGCCTTAGAAGCAATACGTATCGCTATAAATAAAGAATTAGACGATAAAGTAGGTAAGGATAATTATCATTTTCAAATAAGAGCTTATCCTCATCATGTTCTTAGAGAGCATGCTACTGCTACAGGAGCAGGAGCTGATCGTTTTTCAACAGGAATGGCCCATTCTTTTGGTAAGCCGGTTGGATTAGCTGCGCAAATTACTAGAGGTAAAAAAGTTTTAGTAGTTTATACTAATAAAAAGCATGTTGAAGCTGCAAAGAAAGCTCTTAAACAAGGGTTATATAAATCTGCAATGACAGGCACTATTCAGATTACTCCAATTGCAAAGCAATAATTTATTATAAATTAAAAGATTACACAAAGATTATATATTATTTCTATTTTTATTTAATTAAGGTGAGGTATAAATGGATAAATCAAATGCTATTATTCTAAACTTTAATGAAATACATAAAGAAGATGTTCCTTTAGTTGGAGGAAAAGGTGCTAATTTAGGCGAGATGTATAACTCTGGCTTTCCCGTGCCACCTGGTTTTGTAGTTACAGCTTATACTTATAAAATTTTTATAGAAAGCACAGGTATTAAAAATGAAATTGAGGAAATTCTTAAAAATTTGAATGTTGATGATAATGAAGCTCTTCAAAGTGCAGCTAGTCAAATTCAAACTATTATAACATCAGAACAAATTCCTTCCGTTATTGCAAAATATATAATAGATGCTTATGAGTCTATGTATCTTAATAAATATGCTATTAATTCAGTTGCTTATCAAATGATAAATGCTCAGCGTGAACCTCCTTTTGTAGCTGTTCGTTCTTCAGCTACAGCAGAAGATTTGCCTCAAGCTTCTTTTGCAGGTCAACAAGCAACTTTCCTAAATGTTAAAGGTTCTAAAGATGTATTAGAAGCAGTTAAAAATTGTTGGGCCTCACTTTTTACAGCTAGAGCTATATTTTATAGAGCTAAAAATAATTTTGATCATTTTAAAGTTCTTATTGCAGTAGTTATTCAAAAGATGGCTGACGCTAATAAGTCCGGTGTTGCTTTTTCAGTAGATCCTTTTACTGAGAATCCCGATAAAATAATTATCGAAGCAGGATGGGGTCTTGGTGAAGCTGTTGTTTCTGGTTCAATAAATCCAGATCATTATGAAGTTTCAAAAAGTACTTGGGAAATTTTGGATAAAAAAATTATGAAAAAAGAATTTATGATAAGAAGAGATCCTAATGGTAAAAATGTAAAAATTTATCTTGAAGATCCTAAAAAGTCTGCTCAAGTTTTATCTGATGATGAAATTGTTGCTTGTGCTAAAGTTATAAAGAAAATAGAGGATCATTATCAATTTCCTCAAGATATTGAATGGGCTATAGAAGGTCAAAAATTATATATTGTTCAATCTAGACCTATAACTACTTTGAAGAAAGAAGGTGAAACTAAAATAACTAATGAAGTAATTTCAAAAGAAAGTGAACCTATTCTTAAAGGACTTCCAGCAAGTAAAGGGCTGGTATCAGGAGTTGTAAAAATAGTTAAAGATATTTCAGAACTTGGAAAAGTAGGAAAAGGTGAAATCTTAGTAACTAAAATGACTGACCCTGACTTTGTTCCAGCTATGAAAAGAGCTGGAGCTATAGTTACTGATGAAGGTGGAATGACTTCTCATGCAGCTATAGTTTCAAGAGAGATGGGAATTCCTTGTATTGTTGGAACAGAACAAGCAACTTCTATTCTTAAAGATGGAGATGTTATAACTATTGATGCTAATGAAGGTCTTGTTTATAGAGGAGATATTTTATCTTCTATAAAAGCTAAAATACCCAAAGAAGCAAGTATTTTGATGCCAGAAGTTATGAAATTTTCTGATGTAGAGCTTAAACACCTTAATACTAAAATTTATATGAATTTAGGTGAACCTGATAAAATAAATGATTATGCGAAACTTTCTTTTGATGGCATAGGTCTTATGAGATTAGAATTTATAATTGCTAGTTATATAGGTGAACACCCCAATCATTTAATTGAAACAGGAAGAAGCCAAGAGTACTCAGATAAATTAGCAGAGGGCATTTCTCTTGTTGCATCAAAAATAATGCCTAAACCTGTAGTAGTAAGATTTAGTGATTTTAAATCAAATGAGTATAGTGGTCTTAAAGGTGGAGATAAATATGAGCCCAAAGAAGAAAATCCAATGATAGGTTGGAGAGGAATAGCAAGATATATTTCTCCTGAATTTGAGCAAGCTTTTAGATTAGAATGTAGAGCCATATATAAAGCTAGAGAAAAGTATCCTAATATTTGGGTAATGTTACCTATGGCTAGAACTCTTTGGGAAGTTAGAAGAGCTTTATTTATAATGGAAGAAGAAGGGCTTAGACGCTCAGATTCCTTTAAAATTTGGTTAATGGTTGAAGTGCCATCAACAGTTATGTTAATAAATGATTTCTTAAGTTTAGGTATAGATGGTATTTCTATCGGCTCTAATGACTTAACTCAAATGATTTTAGGTGTAGATAGAGATTCCGAAAAAATGGGTAAATTAGGTTACTTTGACGAACGTAATCCTGCAGTTTTAAAAGCTATCAGTCATGTTATAAAAGCTTGCAAAGAAAAAGGTGTTACCTCTAGTTGTTGTGGACAAGCGCCATCTGTTTATCCAGAATTTGTTGAATTCCTTGTTAGATGTGGTATAACTAGTGTTTCTGTTAATCCAGATGCTGTTGAAAACACTCGAAATTTAGTTGCTAAAGCTGAAATTAAAAATTTTGTAAGTAGAATCTCTCAAGAAGAATCTATTTAGTTTATGGCTTCGTTAAAAATATCATTACTGAGATAATTAAAGTAATAAAGAAAGCTATAGCCATCATTATAACTGTAACATTAAGTAGCATATTTACTTTATATTCTTTTATAATTTTGTTAGTTATTTTATCATACCCCTCTCTTTTTATACTATGACTTTTTAATTCACGCAAATTATATTGGTTGTAAACTTCTGACTTTTTCATTTGTGCATCCTCTCTAAAATTAAAGGTATATATTGGGATATTTCATCAAATGAAATAGCACATCCCGAAAATTTAAGAGAATATAAAATTCCTTCAATTATTTCTTTTTTACAATTTATATTTGATTCTAAATTACATCTATTTATAGTTGGGTCAAATATGCCTTCTGTTAATGCAAAAGCTATAATTTCTGTAGATCTCAGTACAAATATAGAACCTATGAGTTCTTTAAATTTAAGAAGGGCTTTTTCATTAACTTTAATTTCAGATTTATATCTCTCTTTGAGCATTTCTTTAATATTTTCAGGATTTTCAAGAAACATTCTAAGAGTTCTTTCATCTGTTAAAATCGCCTTTGCTCCTATTTGTTTAGCCACCACAGCTACTTCAACATCAGCTTCTTGAAGTACTTTTAAAGGTTTGTTTTGAATGTAAAAACTAGAATTAGCATAATGAATTAATTTTGAAACTAATTCTTTATCCTCGACAGATATAACTTTAAAAGTGCCATTTGCAAAATGATGCATAACTCTTACAGCTTCATATTTATATTTTTGAGATTCAAGTCCGCTATTTATAACTTCATTTCTTACTGAAGTTGGTACTAAAAATTCTATGTTTTTATTTTTAAGTTCATCATAAACCCATAGTAAGCAATTCATAGCTAAAGAGATTATAGAAGATGAATCTACAACTATTTTAACCATTATATTTCCCCCTTTAAGATTTTTGTAGCTATTTCATATCTTTTTTTAATATTTTTTATTTCTGGTTTAAACTCTTCCGAAATTTTAGTTTCACCTATTTTTTTCATTAAATCCCATTCATTGGTTCCAACTAACTTTGCTACTGTAGCTAAAGAAAGTCCATGTTGATGAAGCTTTGCTCCCTGTTGAATTTTTGAAAAATCAAGAACTTTATCAACATATTTTGTAAAAGAGTTATCAAAATCAGAAATATCTAAAGTAAGGGTTTTAATAATTTCATCAAATTTATTTATATCTTCTTTTTTGAGATATTTTATACCCTCTTTTATGTTAGCTAAAACACCTTCAATAAAATATTCTCTTTTCTTTAAATCTTCTTTTGGTAAAGCTTTGCTTATTAATTGTCCTAGTGAATAAATTATTAAAGATACATAAACTGATCGAGTTTCAAGATTAATACTTGAAGTATGAGTTAACTTATGACTTAAATTTATAAGACCTTCACTATTTCTTTCTTCTATCAATTTTACAGCTTGCTTTAAAACTTTCAATATTTCTTTTTTAATATCCGCTTCTAAGATTGGTTTTTCATCTAATTTCATAGATTATTAAATGCCTTTAAAGTATTTAATATTTTTAGTCTATTTAGAAATCTTTTAAATAACCTATGCTTTATTACTTTATGAATTTACTTTTTCCTTTTGATATTCAAAGAAAGTATCAATCTGAAATTATATCTGATATTTACAAAGCTTTGTCTTCTGGTAAATCTATACTTTTGCATGCACCTACAGGAATAGGAAAAACTGCAGCTTCTATTTCTCCTGCTTTAACTTATGCTCTTGAAAATAATAAATTTATCATCTTTGTGACCCCTCGCCATACTCAGCATCGTATTGCTGTTGAAACTTTTAAACATATTAAAGAAAAATATAATTTAGATATAAATGGTGTAGATTTTATAGGAAAGAGAAATATGTGTTTAATTCCAGGAATTGATACTTTAAGTAGTAGAGATTTTACTGAATTTTGTAGTGAGGTTAAGAAAAATAAAGGATGTGACTTTTATAACAATATTTATAATGAAAATGAATTAACTAATAAAGCGTCAGAATGGATAAATCATTTTTCTAAAAAAGGACCTTTTCATGTTGAAGAACTTATAAAAGTTTGTCAAAATGCTAATATTTGTCCTTATGAAATATCGTGTAATCTTTCGAAAAAATCATCCTTTATTATAGCTGATTATTATCATATTTTTCATCCATACATAAGAAAAATATTTCTTTCAAAGATTAAAAAAGATCTTAAAGATGCTATTATAATTGTTGATGAAGCTCAAAATTTACCTTCAAGAATAAGAGACATTTTATCTTCCAAGCTTTCTACGCGTACTTTAGAAATAGCTTATAAAGAAGCTGAGCGCTTTGATTACAAAGAAGAAGCAGAAGACCTTTTGAAAATAACTGAAGTTATGATGGACCTTCAAAAATTAGAAGGCGAAAGTTATCTTGCAAAGGAAGTTTTGATAAAGGAAATAGAAAAAGCAGTTAAAAAATCTTATGAAAGTTTAATGGTTGAATTTGAATTTATAGGTAATGAAATTCGTGAGAAAAATAAAAGAAGTTTTGTAGGAGCAGTAGCTATGTTTCTTAAAGATTGGATAAATGTTGAAAATATTTATTATACGCGTGTAATTAAAAAACAAAATAAGAAAGGGAAATTAATCAGTGAAATATGTTTGACTTGTCTTGATCCAAGCACTTCTTCAAAAGAACTTTTTAATGAAGTTTATTCTTCTATTCTTATGAGTGGAACTCTTACACCTATTAGAATGTATCGTGATATTTTAGGTTTAAGTCCTGAAAAGTCTATTTGCAAAGAATATGAAAGTCCTTTTAATATATCTAATCGTCTTGCTTTAATTATACCTGAAACAACAACTCGTTATGTACGCAGAACTGAAGAAGAATTTCGAAAAATTGCAAAATGGTGTGCAAGAATTTCTAATACTATTAAAGGTAATGTAGCTATTTTCTTTCCTTCTTATAAATTGAGAGATGAAATTGGAAAATATTTTGAAAGAGATAGTTTGAAATCTATATTTATAGAATCCCCTGATATGAGTAAAGTTGAAAAAGCTGAATTTTTAGCTGAATTTAAGAAATATGCTGATATAGGTGCGGTAGTTTTAGGGGTTATATCTGGAAGTTTTGGAGAGGGTATTGACCTTCCTGGTAAATTTTTACGAGGTGTTATTGTCGTAGGTGTGCCTTTAGATGTTCCAGATTTGGAAACTAAAGCTTTAATTTCTTATTATGATAAAAAATTTAATTTGGGTAATGATTATGGTTATATCTTTCCTGCTATGAATAGAGTAGTTCAAGCATGTGGTAGAGTAATTCGTTCTGAAAAGGATTATGGTGTCGTTGCTTTAATTGATGAGCGTTTTACTTGGGAAAAGTATCATAAATGTTTACCTTCTGATTGGAAATTTATTGTAACTATGACACCTGAAGAAAGAATTAAAAAATTTTTTGTAGAGCGGGCTTAAAGCTTTTAAATTCTTAATTTTTTATTAAATTATGGCTAATGTTCTTAAGGTTGTTTTTGGAATCGGTATTGCTATTTCTCTTTTAGTCTTAATGCTTTTAGGTATACAAGCCTTTTATCCTGAACCTAAATATGAAAATTTTTGTGATTATTCAATCCCACCTATTAAAAGCTTCGAAAGCTGTCAAGATAATATGACTGTAGGTGAATGTAGAATTTTAATGTTAAATGAATCTTCAAATTATTATGAAACTTGCAGTAAAAATTATGACTCTGCTGAAAAAGAATATAAAAAGAATTTTTTCATAATTGCTAATATTTTAGGTATTTTAGCAATTATTATAGCATATTTTATTAAAGAAATTATTAATATAAGTGCCGGGGTATTTATATCTGGTATAATAATTATTTTATGGTCTTTTATGAAAAGTTGGACAAGTGCTAATGATAAACTTAAATTTGTAATCGCTCTTATTGTGACTGCTATAATTATATTCTTAGCTATGGATGTAAATAAACGATTAAAGAAATAACTCATTTAATTTCCAAATGCATGAAATCTTCAGCTAACTTTGTGTTTTCAAATATTTTTTTAGCTTCATTTAATATCATTTCTTTGTTTTTCTCATATCTTTGAGATAAATGAGTTAATATTAATTGCTTAACTTTGGCTTCTTTAGCTAATTTAGCTGAATCTAAAGAAGTCATATGAGCATATTCTTTAGAAAGCTCATTTAATTCTTCTCCAAAAGTAGCTTCACATATTAAAATGTCTGAATTTTTAGCAAGTTTATTAAGACCTTTAAAATAAGCTGTATCTAAAATATATGATAATTTTTTATTAGGTGTAAGAATAGTTCCCTCTTTAGGTGTAATTTTTTGGCCCTTATAATAAATGGTTTTTCCTGCTTGTAATCGACCTAAAATAGGATCTTTAATAAGTCCGAATTTTTTAGTGTATTCTAAATTTATTTTTCTTTTTCCTTTTTCGAGTATAGAATAAGCTACACATGGAACTATATGTTTTACACTCATAGCTTCTACTTTAAATTTATTATTGTCTAATATTTTTTGAATTTTGTTTTCTTGAGTTGAAATTTCGACAACCTTTATTTTATATCTCATATCAAATTTAAAAGCTTTAATTAAATGTTTAATACTTTCAGCAGTTCCTTTTGGTCCATATATAATTAAATCATCTTTTCTTTTATTAGCTGCCATAGATTGAATTACTCCAGCAAGTCCAATAGAATGATCCCCATGCCAATGAGTAATAAATATTTTATTAACTTTCATTAAAGATTTACCTGCAATTCTCATTTGTCTTTGAGTTCCTTCTCCACAATCTAATAACATTTGTTCATAGTCTATTCTTACCCATACAGCAGGTTGTGAGCTTTTTTCTGTTGGGAACATACTGCTTGTGCCTAAAAACATTATTTCCATATATAGTCTATAATAAAGTAAAGTTTAAATTGATTACTTATCTATATTTGGAGATGCAAAATAAGTGTGGTGAGATGAATGCCAAAATGTAGTATATGTACAAATACTGTTAAGTCAATTTATTCTTGTAAGGAGTGTGGTGCAAAATTTTGTAAGAGTTGTGGGGATACAAAGACTGAACTATGTTCAGATTGTATTGAATACAGTCTTAACGCAAATAATGATATGCAAAAAGAATTAATGAATGATATGAGTGGAGAACTAAATTTTGATGATTATTAATCTTTTTATTTAACTAACTTCTTTTAATAGTATGCAACTTAATATATCAGATAATTTTAAAATTGACGCAGATAAAATAGTTACGGGTAGAACTTGCATAATAGGACAATCAGGTTCTGGAAAAAGTTATGCTGTTGCTGTTTTTTGTGAAGAACTTGCAAAAAACAACATTGGTTTTTGTATTATTGATATTGAAGGAGAATATTTTAGTTTGAAAGAAAAATATTCTATTCTTTGGGTTGGTTCAGGACAAAATTGTGATATTAATATAGATTCTGTTGATTTTAATACTTTAAGTCGTAATATAATTTTAAAGCAAATAGGGGTTATTTTTGATGTTTCAGATGTCATAAACCCCAATGAAAAAGTTCAAGCTTTTCTTAAAGCTCTTTATCAAGCTGAAACTCAATTAAAACTTCCTTATTTGCTTATAATTGAAGAAATTGATAAATTTGCTCCACAAAATGGCAAAACTCTTTATGAAATAGAAGAAATAAGTAGAAGGGGGAGGAAAAGAGGACTAGGTTTAATGATTGCTACTCAAAGGCCTGCTTTAGTAAATAAAAATATTTTATCTCAATGTAACAATCAATTAATAGGCAAACTTACTTTACCTCATGATTTAGACGCTGTTAAAATATTTTTTCTTGATAAAAATAATCTTGAAGAACTTCCAAGATTAACTCCTGGTTATTTTTTTATACAAGGAGATATTTTACCAGAGGGTAAAAAAATACTTATTAGAGAAAGGGAAACTAAACATAAAGCGATAACTCCTTCTTTGAATATGCTTTCTGTTCATGAATCTAAAAGTATAAGTGAATTAAAAGAAGAACTTTTTAAAGCAGAAGAAGGAACTAAAGAAGAAACTAAAGATATATTTAACATAAAAATCAATTCTTCTGATGCTATTAATATAATTAAAAACAAAACTAAAGGTCTTTTAGGTATAGGAAAAGAAGCTACTATTTTAAGCCAATATCTCGAATTAATACCTATTTTTGAATGTGAAGTTAAATTTGTAAAAAGTAAAATAATCGGAAAAGATTATCTTTCTAAATTTATTTATTTTAATGCGCTAAATGGAGATGTTATTAATCCTAAAAAAGGTATTAAACCTCAAATTAAAATTAAGAATATATTGGGTCTTAATAGCATTGAAATTAATTTAGTTAATCTTATTTATACAAAAGAAAGAACTATGGCTGAATTAGAAGCAAATTTAAGTTTATCTGAAAATATTTTGAGAAAAGCTCTTCAAAATTTAATTCAGAAAGGTCTTATAACTTTTAGAAAAGAAAAAAATTTCAAAGTATACTATAAATTTTCTAAATTAAAATTGCCCTCTTTTGAATCTTTATTTTCTGACAAATTAGAAGTTCAATCAAAAACTATCAAAGCCAAAATCATAGAACCTTCTATATCTTTAGACCATCTTCACGAACTAATAAAAGGTTTAAAAGCAGAATCAGAGATTATAACATGTAAAACCCTTTATTATCCCATTTATAGAGTTTTAACTGTTAAAAACAAAGTTAAAAAGTCATATACTATTGATGCTTGCACTGGTGAAGTTATAAATTTTTAGAAATTTTTTCAATAGTTTGAACCATTAATTCTAATTGTCTTTTTATCTCAGAAACCCATTCTATGCCCTTTTCTTTTGCGATAGCCTTTAAATCAATATTTAATACATCTATTTCATCATCGAAAATAATTTTTCCATTTTTAAGTCCATCTTTTATTTTTTCAGCCATTTTAATTAAACCTTCTCTCTTCTTATTTATTGTTAGGAAAGAAATTAATCTAATATGAGGGGAAAGATATTTTAGAACTTCTTCAGATATCATTTTTTGCGTATAGTTGATAATTTTTTAAAAAATCCAAAGCCACCTGTACCTTCTTGAGTCATGCCAGTTGGATAAGCTAAACCTAATTCTTCCCAATTAAAATTATCATTTGTATAAAGAATAGGTGTTACTTTATTTAATCTTTTGGCATTTTCAAGAGCGTATTTAAAAGCTGCTTCCTTTTCTTCAAAAATCATTTCGCTTTTATCAGCAAGAACAACTTTATATTTCATATTTAAATTAAAAATTTTTTCAATTAAAAATATTTTTGTTTTGTAATATATAAACTTTTTAATATTATAATTTATTATTTATATTATGCTTTTCTCTGAATTTGTGAAATATTTGGAAGAGATAGAAAAGACATCTAAACGTCTTGAAATGTTTGAAATTTTATCTAATTTATTTAAGAAATTAAAACCTGGAGAATTTTCTAAAGCTATATACTTTTGTGAAGAGCGTTTAAAACCTTCATATGAAGGTGTAGAAATAGGTATGGCTGAAAAAATGTTAGAAAAAGCTCTTTCTCTTTCTAATGGCGTAAGTTTAAAAAAAGTTTCTGATCTTCATAAAAAACTTGGTGATTTAGGACTTGTAGCTGAACAACTTTCAGGCAAGTCAGCTAAACTTGTTAAAAGTGAAGCTTTAACTCTTTCTGAAGTTTATGATACTTTACTTAAAGTTGCCAAAATTTCTGGAGAAGGTACAGTTGAACAAAAAGTATCTTTAGTTGCTGGTTTATTAAGCAAAGCTAATAATCTTGAAGCTAAGTATATAGCCCGTTTTATAAATGGTAGATTAAGATTAGGTATAGGGGATCCAACTATTATGGATTCTTTATCTATGGCTAAAAAAGGAGATAGAAGTCTAAGAGAAGCTATTGAACATGCTTATAATCTTTGTTCTGATTTAGGTTTAGTAGCCGAAACTCTTTTTGAAAAAGGGGAAGTAGCATTAGGGAAATTTAAAGTTGTTCCAGGTAAACCTATACGAATGGCTGCTGCTGAGAGACTTTCTTCAGCTAAAGAAATAATTGAAAAAATAGGTAAATGTGCCGTTGATACTAAATTTGATGGTTTTAGAATTCAATGTCATTTTGACGGTAAAGAAATTAAGATGTTTTCTCGTAATCTTGAGAATATGACTCATATGTTTCCAGATCTTATTGAAGCTGTTAAGCATGAAATAAAAGTTAAAGATATAATTTTTGAAGGAGAAGCTATAACTTATAATGAAGATACTGGAGAACTTTATCCATTTCAAGTAACTATCCAAAGAAAAAGAAAGTATAATATAGAAGAAAAAAAAGAAGAACTTCCTTTGAAGATGTTTGTTTTTGATATTCTTTATCTTAATGGAGAAGATATATTATCTAAACCTTTTGTTGAAAGAAGGAAAATTTTAGAACATGTTTTTAGTAAAGGTGAAAAAATTGTACCTTCTAAATTAATTATAACTGATGATTCTAAAGTCGCAGAAATGTTTTTTGATGAATCCATCTCTTCTGGTCTTGAAGGAGTTATATTTAAACGTCTTGATGCGCCTTATTCAGCTGGAGCAAGAAATTTTAATTGGATTAAACTTAAAAGGTCCTACAAAGGAGAATTGTCAGATACAGTAGATTTAGTAATTTTAGGATACTTTAGAGGTAAAGGTATGAGGGTAAGTTTAGGAATAGGTGCTATTTTAGGCGGAGTTTATGATGAAAAAGAAGATACTTTTAAAACTTTAGCTAAAATAGGGAGTGGCTTTTCTGAAGAAAATTGGAAGAGATTAAAGAAGGATTTAGATGAAATTTCAGTTAAAAATAAACCAGCCAGAATTGATTCCATTTTAGTGCCTGATGTATGGGTAACACCCAAATACGTTATTACAGTTAGAGCAGATGAAATTACAAGAAGCCCTATGCATACAGCAGGAAAAGATAAAGATAATATTGGATATGCCCTTAGATTTCCACGAGCTGAAGGATACATCCGCTCAGATAAATCTCCTGAAGAAGCAACTACTACTAAAGAGATCGAAGAAATGTTTAAAATACAAAAAAGCAAAAAATTGATAGAATGAATTTCAAAAATTTAATTTTAAAAGAAGCTAAAGAAATTAATAAGGATATACCTAAATGTATTCATTTTAATCAATGTGGAGGGTGTATCCTTCAAAATCTTTCTTATAAAAATCAACTTAAACTTAAAGAGAAAGCTCTAGAAAGATTAGGTATTTTTGCTAGAGTTATACCTTCTCCTAAAAGATGGGGCTTTAGAAATAGATTAGATTTTACGGCTTCAAAAGGAAAATTAGGTTTTAGAGTAAAAAATACTTGGGATAAAGTATTTGATGTTTCTAATTGTTTAATTATGTCAAAAGAAGTTAATCAAATTTTAGAGAAAGTAAGGCTTTTGTCTTCTGAATTAAAAATTCCTTTTTATGATGTTACTTCACACGAAGGTAATCTTCGTTATGTAGTTATTAGAGAAGGAAAATTTACTAAAGAAAGGATGATTAATTTTATAACTAAATCTGAAAAATCTATAAGTGATTTAATGAGTCATTTTGATGAAGTAAGTATCATTCATAGTGTAAATGATTCTTTATCAGATATTTCTAAAGGTAGATCTGTTTCTTATATTGGTAAAAATTATATTACTGAGGAATTAAATGGGATTAAATATATTATTGGACCTAATAGTTTTTTTCAAACTAATCCTTATCAAGCTAAAAAAGTTTTTAGTAAAATAAAATCTATTGTAAAAGGATCTAAAAAAGTTCTTGATCTGTTTTGTGGTGTAGGTGGTATTTCTCTTTATGTTGCAGATGCAGTAAATGAAGTTGAAGGTGTTGAAATAGAAGTAGAGTCAATTATTAATGCTAATCAATCTAAAGAATTAAATAAAATAAGTAATGTTTCTTTTGAAATATCTAATGTTAAAGATTTTAATTTAAAAAATATTTATGATTTTGTAATAGTTGATCCTCCTCGTCAAGGACTTACTCCTACTTTTGCTAAAAGATTAAGTAACTTTGATAGGATTCTTTATATGTCTTGTAATCCAGTTTCACAAGTTGAAGATTTGAAATATCTCAACCATAGAATTGTAGAATCTTATGCTTTTGATATGTTTCCTCACACGCCTCATGTGGAAACTTTATTATTTCTTGAGAAAAAGTAACTTCAAAAGATTTTTAAGTTATTATTATATCTACATTTTTAAGCCGAGTTACCAAAGTGGTTAATGGGCCAGCCTGGAGAAGCTTCAAGTAAGCTGGTTGGGCTTCCGCCCTGCGCAGGTTCGAATCTCTCTGCCTTTTCTCTTTTAGGAAAAGAGAAAAGGCAAGTTGCCAAAAGAGAAAAAAGGAAGATTTGCTCTTTTAGAAAAAGAGAAAAGGCAGATGGAGAAAGTCCTGCACTCGGCGTTTTTATTTTCAAAGAAAAGCTAATAAAGTTATTTTTCCGTATTTATTCTATGGAAATTAAAGAATTTATTGTAATGTGCTTAATTGTTTTCTTAGGGATAGCTATAATTATTTCTGTCCAACAAAGTAAAATTCCAAGAGTTTCCGATACTAACAGAACTATAATAAATGCAGCTGAAAAAATTAGAGTTTCGCATATTCTTGTAAAATCTTATGAAGAAGCAGAAGATATCCTTAATAAATTGAAAAATGGAGGTAATTTTTCGGAACTTGCAATGAATTACTCTTTAGATTCTTCCAAATTTAAAGGAGGAGATTTAGGGGAATTTGGAAGAGGTACAATGGTTAAAGAATTCGAAGATGCTGCCTTTGCTTTAAAAGTAGGTGAATTATCAGAACCTGTTCAAACTCAATATGGTTGGCATATTATTCTTAGAACAGAATAAAATTAAGCTTTGCTTACAAATCTATTATTTGCTATATAGAATCTTAATTTTTTCTTTAAATCTTTAGATACCCCAATTCTATGACTTGAAATTATTTTTTTAGGAGCGGCGCCATCACAAATATGAATACTTTCTCCGATTATTTGTCCATGATGATTTTTATTTATACCCATGGCATAAGTTAATTTTCCTGGACCATTACAGAGTTGAGTTATATCTTCTTTTTTACTCAATTCTTTCATTTTTTCAACACCCACTATAGGTTCAATAGCCCTAATTAAAACTGCTTGAGGGCCATTCAATTTTCCTGTGACAAAATTCATAAGCCATCGACTATGTACCATATATATTAATATTTTTCCTCCACTATCAAACATAAGTTCACTAATTTTGTTTTTTCCTTTGAAAGCTCTAGAAGCTGGATCTTTCTGACCATAATAAGCTTCAGTTTCAACTATTTTTCCTATGAAACCATTATTACACAAATATTTTCCAAGAAGTTTTTTAGCTACTTCTTCAGCTTTCTTTTGAAAGAAACCTAAAGAAAGAGGTTTACATATAAATTTAGGTTTAAGAACAAACATAAAATCTTTTTCATCTTCAAGAAATTTTTCTATTTCAAAGTATTTATCTAATTTATCAACCAAATTGTTTAACTTATAATTTCTTTTTAAAACAGTAACATAAGCTTCTATTTTACAAATTCTTGCTATTTCTGATATTGCCTTTTCTATATCTATTACATCTTGTAAAGTTGTAAATGAAACTACTTTTTCAAAACTTTTATCTTCAAAAGGCAGCTTTTCTGCATTAGCTTTAAGGTATTCTATATTTTTATGAAGTCTTTTACTTTTAGCTATTTTAAGCATTCTGGGAGAAATATCAACAGCTATAACTTTTTTAGCCATGATAGAAATTTTTTCACTTATAATTCCTGTTCCACACCCAACATCTAAGACATATTCATCTTTGTTAATATTAATTAATTTTCTAAAATTATTCCATTTACTATGTTGTTCTTCTCCATAAAGTTCGTCATAACCTTTTGCGATACTATCATAATAATTTTTTATCATTGTCCTTAAAAGTAATTAATTAAATTTAATTCTATCGGTAAATTAATATTTGACATACTTGACAATATACCAATTAACTAATATTTATTTTAGACTTATATTTAATTATGAACGAATATTTAATTAAGCAAATATTAGAAAATTATGAAGAATTTAATGTCAAAACTTTGTTTGAATTTAGTTCTCAAGCTTTAGATAATAAAGATTTTAAAACAGCCCTTTGCGCATTAATAGCAGCACGCAATGTAATCTATAAGTTAAGAGATTTTTCTTCCTTACCTTATTTAGTAATTTTATCTAATAGACTTAGTAAAATACTTTCTATTAAGAAATATGATACTGAAGGAAAATTAAGGGATTATAAGAAAATTTTAAATGAAAAAAGAAGACAATTAAGAAAAGCTTATTTAGAAAGAGAAGATATTAAACTTAAAAGAGAAATTTTAAAAGCTAAACTTAAACAACTTCGTAGAGAAAGATATTTGCGATTCAAGGAGTATATTAAAAAGAAAGAATTTATAGATGAAAATAAAAATCTTTAATATATTCTTCATCTTTAATTAATTAAAGAAATTTAGGATGGCTTTAAAATGGTTTTTAGATTTTTACCTCATACAGCAGATATATTTATAGAAGCTGAAGGAAAAACTTTAGAAGAAGCTTTTGAAGAAACAGCTAAAGGCCTTTCACAACTTATGTTTTCAAAAGCTTTATCAGCTAAGGAAAGGGTATCTAAGAAAATTTCTATTGAAAGTGAAGATTTAAACTCTCTTCTTTATGATTTTCTTACTCAATTTTTAATTTTTAGAGATGGGGAAAATTTATTATTTTCAAAAGTTAAAATAATTTCTTTAAAATCAGAACCTCCTTTTAAGCTTGAAGCTATTTTATCAGGTGAAGAAATAAATTTTCAAAAGCATAAACCTAATATGGATGTAAAAGCTATAACTTATCACGAGATGTCTATTGAAAAAACTAAAAATGGTTATAAAATAAAAGTTCTTGTTGATATTTGAAAAAGTTTTTATAGTTTATTTTATATTAATTAAATATATGGAAACTATAAATAAAATTTCTAATGTTCTTTGGGAATTACCTCAAGGAGGAGATATGAAAGTTCCTGGTATTATTGTTGCTTCTGAAAACTTATTGGAAAAAATGAAACAAGATAGAACTTTGAAGCAACTTAAAAATGTTGCAACTTTGCCAGGTATTCAAAAAAAAGCTCTTGTAATGCCAGATGGACATGAAGGATATGGTTTTCCTATTGGAGGGGTTGCAGCTCTTGATGCTAAAGAAGGAGGCATATCGCCTGGTGGTATAGGTTTTGATATTAATTGTGGTGTTCGTGCCATTCTTACTAATTTTAAAGAAGATGAATTAAAACCTTATCTTAAACAATTAGTTAATGTTATTTTTAAAAATGTTCCAGCAGGTGTAGGCTCAAAAGGTAAGACTAAAGTAGATCAGAATAATCTTGATGATGTTCTTAATTTAGGGGTTAAATGGGCTATTGAAAATGATTTTGGTTGGGAAAAAGATTTAAAAAATATAGAGGAACAAGGTGCTTTTAAAGGAGCTGATGCATCTAAAGTTAGTGCTGAAGCAAAGAAAAGAGGTATGCCTCAAATAGGTAGTTTAGGTTCAGGTAATCATTTCCTTGAAATTCAGAAAGTAGAAGAGATCTATGATGAAAAGGTAGCTAAAGTTTTTGGAATTAATGAATTAAATCAAGTAATTGTTATGATTCATTCTGGTTCAAGAGGTTTAGGTCATCAAGTATGTTCTGATTACATAAGAACTTTTGAAAAATCCTTCAAAGATATAGTTGCAAAACTTCCTGATAGAGAATTAATATATGCTCCAGCAGGTACTCAAGAATGTGAAGATTATTTAGCAGCTATGAAAGCTGCAGCTAACTATGCTTGGACTAATCGTCATATGATGATGCATTGGGTTAGAAATTCTTTTGAAGAAGTTTTTAAGAGATCAGCTGAAGATTTAGGAATGAATTTAATTTATGATGTAGCTCATAATATTGCTAAAGAAGAAAGTTATAAAATTGATGGTAAGCTCAGAAAAGTTTATGTGCATAGAAAAGGAGCAACTCGTGCTTTTGGACTAGATAATCCCGAGCTTCCAATACACTACCAAAAAACAGGACAACCTATTATTATTCCAGGAAGTATGGGAACGGCTTCTTATCTTTTAGTTGGAAGTAAAACTGCTGAAGAAGTTACCTTTTCATCAACAGCTCATGGAGCAGGAAGGGCTATGAGTAGAAGTGAAGCTTTAAAACAATATACTTATAGTTCTGTGAATAAAGAGATGGAAAGTAAGGGCATTATTGCGCGTTCTGTAACTAAAGGAGGTCTTGTGGAAGAAGCTCCAGGGGCTTATAAAGATATAGACGAAGTTGTTAAAACAAGTCATGAAGCTGGTATAGGACAATTGGTTGTGAAATTAAAACCTCTTGCAGTAATTAAAGGATAAAAATTAATCTCTTTCTCTATTCTTCCTTTTCTTATAATTTTTATAAGGCTTGTATTTCTTCAAAAATTCCAAATAATCTTTTTTTCCATCTTTAAAATATTTCTTAGAAAAGTCTTTATCATTAGGATATAAAATTTTAACTAAATTAGACTCTTTTATACCTAAATAATCTAAAAAAGCAAATCTTGGTTTAATTCTTTTTTCCAAAGAATAGCTAAAAAGTCTGTACCTTTTTATTATATAATCTCTTGAGTACCCTTTATTCTCATAAAAATTTAATTTAGGTTCTATTTTTTTCTCAATATTTAATTCAAGTATTTGAGGAAATTCTTTGATAATCTCCCCTATTTCTTCTTTTTTAATACCTAAATCTTTAGTTAAATAAATATAACTTTTGACAATATTCGCAAAAGAACTAATGTGATTATCATTTATTTCTACATTAGCTAAATCTTTAATAAATTGTTTCTTAATATAACATCTAGTCCCATAACGTGTCTTTTTTTCTAACTTTGAACAAATATCTCTAAGTCTATTTTCATCTATTTCATTATAACTAGAACTACTTATAGCTATATCTTTTAATTCTTTTAATAAACTTTCTAAACTTTCCATTTTAGCGCCCCTATTAGCTTAATAGGGACTACTTTTAATTTATAAATATTTCTTTTTAAATTTTCAAAAATAAATTAATTTGTAAGTTTAGCTTAAAGGAATAAGATGCACCTTTAAAATGATTTTAAACAAGTTTTAAAGCTAATTTAAAAGGTTTTAAAATATAAATTTATTTTTAAAAATTAATTGTAGCAAGATTTTTAAAGGATATATTTTTAATTTGTTAAGTAAGATTGATTAAAAATAAATAGCAAACTTTAAAAATAATGCTATTAAAAGTAATAGTTATAGCGGTGTTATTTTATGGGTCATAAAATTGGAAGTGCACATAAACCAAGAAGAGGTAGTTTAGCTTTTGTTCCTAGAGTTCGTGCTAAAAGAGCTTATAGTACTATATCTAATTGGCCTAAATCTGAAGATCTAAAATTGTTAGGATTTGCTGCATACAAAGCAGGAATGACTCATATAGTTATGATTGATGATTCTGAAAAGTCAGTAACTAAAGGCGAAGCTATCTCAGTTCCTGTAACAGTTCTTGAAGCACCTAAAATAAAAGTTATTGGAATAAGACTTTATGGGATTGATAATTTTAGACAATTAAAATGTATAAGTAGTTCTTTAATAACTAAACTCGATAAAGAATTTAAGAAAAAATTAACTCTTCCTAAGAAGAAAGAAGAAAAAAATATTGATAATCTAATTAATGATGCTGTTGAAGTTCGTGCATTAGTAGCAACCTTACCTAAAGGTATTGCGGCTGGAAAGAAAAAGCCAGATATCTTCGAAATTGCCGTCGGTGGTAAGGATATAAAGGCAAAATATGACTATATCAAATCTATTCTTGGAAAGGAGCTTTCTATTTCTGATGTTTTTAAACCCGGTGACTATGTTGATGTTGTTTCTGTTTCTAAAGGAAAAGGTTTCCAAGGACCTGTTAAAAGATTTGGTGTTAAACTTCAATCAGATAAAACAGATACTACAAGAAGAGCAGTTGCTAGTATAGGTCCTGATGTGCCGAGAAAAACAAGTTGGAGAGTTCCAATGCCAGGTCAATTAGGATATCATAATAGAACTGAGTTTAATAAAAGAATTTTAAAAATTGGTAATGATGGTAAAGAAGTTACTCTTTCAGGTGGATTTCTTAAATATGGTGTAATTAAAGGCGATTACCTTTTAATAAAAGGATCAGTAGCTGGGGCTGCAACAAGGCTTATAAGATTAAGAGCCCCTATTAGATTGAATAAAAAAGTTCCTAAGGAGGCACCTCAAATTATAAGAATAAACAAATAGGTGAATATTAATGGTTAATGTTTTTTCAATTGATGGCAAAGTTTCAAATGAAATTAAACTTCCTAAGCATTTTAAGGAAGAAATCAGACCTGATTTAATTAAAAGAGCAGTTCTTTCTGTTCGATCGAGTAAAATTCAACCTACAGCACCTAAAGAAGGAGCTGGTAATGATTATTCTACTTATCTTTCTAAAAGGAGAAGAGAATATAGGGGTTCTTATGGTGCAGGTCGTTCAAGAACTCCTAGAAAGGTTATTTCTAGAAAAGGAAGTCGTTTTGTTTTCAAAGGTGCTAAAGCACCTCAAACTATAGGAGGTAGGGTTGCCCATCCTCCTAAAATTGAGAAAATTTTATTTGAAGATATTAATAAAAAAGAAAGAAGAAAAGCTATTCGAAGTGCTATATCTGCTACAGCTATAAAAGAAATAGTTATCAAAAGAGGACATAAAGCTGAAAAACTTGCTCAATTCCCTTTTATAGTTGAAGATAAAATTGAGACTCTTTCCAAAACTAAAGAAGTAATAGACTTTTTGAAAAAAATAGGATTAGAAGATGAATTAAAAAGAATTAGTATTAGAAAAGTTCGTGCTGGAAGGGGTAAAATGAGAGGTAGAAAATATAAAACTCGTGTAGGTCCTCTTTTTGTTGTATCTAAAAAATGTTCTCTTTTAAATGCAGCTAAAAATCTTCAAGGAGCAGATGTTGTTCTTGTTAAAAATCTTAATGCAGAACTTCTTGCTCCAGGAACTCATCCAGGTAGATTAACTATTTGGAGTGAAGGCGCTATTAAAGAATTAGAAAATAAAAAATTGTTTATGTGATAATTATGGATGTTTTAAAATACCCTCTCGCAACTGAAAAAGCAATTAAAATGATTGAAGCAAATAATATAGTTACCTTTATAGTTGATTCACGAGCTACAGCTAATTTAATTAAAAATGAATTAGAATCAAAATTTAAAGTAAAAATTGATAATATTAGAATAATGATTGATACAAAAGGCAGGAAGAAAGCCTATATTAAATTAAATAATGAAACTCCTGCTATTGATATTGCTACCAAGTTAGGTATAATGTAAAGGTGTTTTTATGCCCAAAAGATTAAGACAGCAAAAAAGAGGAAAAGGAACTTCAGTATACAGTGCTCCAGATTTTAAATATAAATATGTATCTAAATATAGAACTTATGATGACATTGAGAAAAATGGAATTCTCAAAGGTAAAGTAATAGATATTGTAAATGATATTGTTAGAAGTTGTCCTTTGATGATTGTCAAATTTGAAAATGGAGATGAGATAACAGTTCCAGCACCATATTATATTAAAGTAGGTGATGAGATTCAATGTGGAAAAGATGCTGCTGTTTCTGTAGGTAATATTATTCCTTTAAAAAATATTCCCCCAGGTACTGATATTTATAATATTGAACTTAATCCAGGAGATTGTGGAAAGGTAGTTAGATCTGCAGGTTCTTCGGCTAAGATTATAAGTCATGAGGGTAATAAAACCATAGTTAGACTTCCTAGTAAGCAATTTAAAAGTCTTAGTTCTGATTGTAGAGCGACGATAGGTGTTGCAGCAGGTTTTGGAAAACTTTTGAAACCAATTGCCAAAGCAGGTAAACATTATCATATGTTACGTTCAAGAGGAATTTATTGGCCTCATGTTTGTGGCGCTGCTATGAATAGAGTTAACCATCCTTTTGGTGGAAAAAGACGTTCAACTCAAAAGAAAGATAAAACTAGAAGTAGGAGATTACCACCTGGTAAGAAAGTTGGGTCAATTGCAGCTAGAAGAACAGGTTATGCTAAAAAAAGGTGAAAATGAATGACTGAAGGCTTTACTTATAAAGGATATGGCATTCAAGATCTTAAAAATATGGATTTATCTAAATTCATGGAGATTGTTCCATCTAGAATAAGGAGAAGTCTTAAAAGAGGCTTTACTCCCGCACAAAAAATTTTACTTAAAAGAATAGAAGCTGAAAGAATAAGAATAGAAAAAGGCGCTGAACCTAAACCTATTAGAACTCATTGTAGAGATATGGTTATTCTTCCTAATATGATAGGTCTTATAATAAGTGTTCATAATGGTAAAGAATTTGTAGATGTAAGAATAAATGCTGAAAAGTTAGGGCATGTTTTAGGAGAATTTACATATAATAGAAAAAGAGTAAATCATAATAATCCAGGTGTTGGAGCTACTAAAGGATCAGCCTTTGTTTCAGTTAAGTAAGGGATGATTTATGACAGAATCTAAAGTTGAAATACATGGCGAAAAACTGAAAGAAAAATTTGAAGAAAAAGCTAAGAGTAAGAAGGAAGAAGAAACTCTTATAGCAGCTGGCGTAGAAAAGGAAGAAAAGCCTAAGAAAAAAGTTGAAGTTAAAAAGCCAGTTGTTTCTGAAGCAATTGGTAAAGGTACTTTTCTTTCAATTTCATTTAAACAAGCAGTTGAAATATGTAATGCTCTTAAAGGTTTATCTATTAAAAAAGCTGAAAATTATCTTAAAGATGTAATTAATCTTAAAAGGCCTATAAGATTCTTGAGGTATCACAGAGATACTCCTCATAGAAAAGGAGATAATTTTGGAGCAGGTAGATTTCCAGTAAAAGCTTCAAAATCTATCTTAAATATTCTTCAAAATGCCAAGGCTAACGCTAAATATCTTAATCTTGATGAATCCAAGTTGTATATTAAAAATGCAAAAGCAGATAGAGCTCTTTCGAAGGAGAGAGGAGGAAGATATTCACGAGTTGAGATAACTGTTGCAGAATCTAAAACTGCAGAGAAACCTAAAAAAGAATCTAAAAGAATGGTGACTAAATAATGGTAATTGAAAGAAAGTTTATCAAAGATAAAATAAGAGAATATGGTGTTAAAGAATATTTAGAGAATTATTTAAAACGAGTTGGGTTTTCTCACATTGATATCCAAAAGACACCTGTCGGTTTTAGCATAATTATTTATTCATCTAAACCAGGTCTTATTGTGGGCAGACATGGAATAAATATAAAAGAAATTCAAGATAAACTTCAAAAAGATTTTGGACTTGAATCTCCTGTGGTTGAAGTTAGAGAAGTAGAAAATCCTGATCTTGATCCTCAAATTACTGCTGAAAGAATAGGTAATCAACTTTTGAAATTTGGTGTTGCAAGATTTAAAGCAATAGGTCATAAAGTTATAGATCAAATAATGAAAGCCGGTGCTATAGGCGCTGAAATTAAGATAAGTGGTCTTGTACCTAGTGAAAGAGCAAATTTTTGGAAATTTAATGCAGGTTATCTGCCCAAGTGTGGGGAAGTAGCTATAACTAAAGTTGAGAAAGGTTTTAAGACTATCCTTATTAAAAGAGGTATCATTGGAATAACTGTAAAAATACTTCCACCTAATATTCAAATGCCCGATCAAGTTTATTTAAAAGATAAAACAGCTATCCAAGTTGAAGAAAACAACCCTAAAGTTGAAGAAATATCTTCAAAAGAGGAAATTAAAGAAGAAAAAAAAGAAGAGAAGAAGAAAGCTCCAAGGAAAAAGAGAGCAGTTAAAACTAAAAAGGAAGAATCTGATAAAGAATCAAAGGTTAATAATCAAGAATCAAAAGAGAATACCCAAGAAAAAGTGATTTAAATGGCCATATTAAGAAGTAAAGAAATTAGGGAAATGAAAGAAGAAGATGTTCAAAAGAAACTTAATGATTTGAAAAATGAACTTATGAAATTTAGATCACAAGTAGCTCAAGGAGTAAATCTTGAAAAACCAGGTCGTGTTAAAGCCATTAAGAGAACTATAGCTCGCATATTAACTATTAGAAAATCAAAAGAGGTGAAATAAGCTAAATGGATAATATATGCCCTAAATGTGGATTGCCCTCTGATCTTTGCGTTTGTGAAACTATAGCTAAAGAGGCTTTGAAAATACGCGTAAAGGTCGTAAAAAAACGTTATGGCAAGCTTTCAACTGTTATTGAAGGTGTTACCAAAGAAGTTAACATAAAAGATCTCGCAAAAACTTTAAAATCTTCCCTTGCATGTGGAGGAACTGTAAAAGATAATATTATTGAATTGCAAGGAGATCACACCAAAAAGGTGAAGGAAATCCTAATCAATAAGGGATTTTCACCTGATCAAATAGAAATAAAATAGGTGGTTTTTTGATAAAACCATCTAATTTATTAAAACATGAATTTATCGGATTAACCATAAAGGTTGTTGAAAGTAACAATCAAACCCTTGTGGGTATAATAGGAAAGGTTGTTGATGAAACCCAAAACCTTTTCATAATTGAAACGGAGAAAGGCGAGAAAGAAATCTTGAAGAAAGATTGCCTTTTTGAAGTTCAAGTTGGAAAAGAATGGGTTCAAATCGATGGAAAGCTTTTGGTTGGAAAACCTGAAGCAAGAATTAAATTCAAAAGCCCTAAAGAAAGGGTATAAAGAAGGTATAAAAAATGGATGATGAGAAGAAAGCCAGAAATATTGGTATTAAAGGTATAGCATTGCCTAAAGAAGTATGTAAGGATATAAAGTGTCCTTTCCATGGTAAGTTAAGTATACGTGGAAGGCTTTTTGAAGGTAAGGTCATTAGTGTTAAGCCGACTAAAACTGCTGTTGTTGAATGGCAAAGAAGACTTTATATCCCCAAATATGAAAGATTTGAATCGAGGCTTTCTAGAGTTAATGCTTATGCTCCTACATGCTTGAAAATTAAAGTAGGAGATTTAGTTATGATAAGTGAATGTAGACCTATTTCAAAAACTAAACGATTTGTAGTTATAGAAAATAAAGGTGCAGCCCAATGAAAGCTCTCAAAGCGAATGTAACCAAAGCATTGCAAGCTGGAAGTAGAGTTAAGATAGCAGATAATTCCGGTGCAAAAGAAGTTGAAATTATAGCCTTTAAAAATTATCATGGAACTCGTTCAAGAATATCTAAAGGAGGAGTAGGTGATGTTTTTATAGGAGCTGTGAAATTGGGTAATCAAGATATGGTTCACACTAAAGTCACTTGTCTTGTAATAAGACAAAGGAAAGAATACCGCAGAAAAAGTGGAGTTAGAGTTCAATTTGAAGATAATGCTGCAATAATTATGAAAGATGTAGAAAAAGGTGAGCCTCAAGGAACTATTATAAAAGGACCTGTGGCTAGAGAAGTAATAGAAAGATTTCCTCTTATTACAAGAATTGCTAGTAATGTGATGTGATATGGCTTTAAAATCAAAAATACCAAGAAAACAAAGAAATTTTTTAAGAAAAGGTAAATTGCATTTAATTAAACATGTAATAAAAGCTCCTTTGTCTCCTCAATTAAGGGAAAAATATCATACGCGGAGTATGGGCTTAAGAGTAGGCGATTTAGTAAAGATAATGAAAGGAGACTATAAAGGTCAAACTGGAAAAATAGAATCTATCCAAATTAAAAAACAAATTGTTTACATCTCAAATATAACTATAGAAAAAGCTAATGGCTCTAAATCCAAAGTTCCCTTTAAGCCATCTAATTTAATGATTTTGGAACTTAATATGTCAGATAAATGGCGTAATAAAATTTTGGAGAGAAAAAATGCAAATAAATCTCCATCTAAAAAGGAGGTAGCTAAGCATGAGTAATCATATTCATAGAATTGCATCACCTAAAAAATATCCTGTTTTAAGAAGAGGCAAACATTATGTAGTGAAGGGAGAACCAGGACCCCATCCTAAAGATAGTAGTGTTCCATTACTCTTAGTTTTAAGAGAAATGTTGAATATAGCTAAAACTTATAATGAGGCTAAGAAGATACTTAATGAAGGCAAGATATTAATTGATCAAAAAGTTAGAAAATCCTTGAAATTTCCCATAGGATTAATGGATGTTATTTCTATTCCGTCTGAAGGTAAAAATTACAGAATGATTTTTAGCGAAAAAAATAAAGTTAAATTAATTGAAATACCAGAAGAAGAAGCTAAACTAAAATTATGTAAAATTGTTAATAAAAAGATTATCAAAAATGGTAAAGTTCAAATTAATCTTCATGATGGGAGAAACATTCTTGTTGAAGATAATAAATATAAACCAGGAGATAGTCTTTTAATAAATCTTCCTGATCAATATGTTAAAAAACATATCCCTCTTCAGAAAGGAGTAATTGTTTTAGTCACAGATGGAACTCACATAGGGAGTATATCTAAAATTGTTGATTTTGTTTCGCTCCCCGGTTCCCTTGAAAACAGAGTTTTATTAATGGATTTAAAGGATAATTCCAAATATGAAACTCTTAAAAAGTATGTTTTTGTTATAGGTACTGAATCGCCTGAAATTAAAGTTTATGGTGAATAATTATGCAGAAAAAAGAAAATCCCTTTAGAGAACTTAAAATAGAAAAAGTTACTTTAAATGTAGGAGTAGGGGAAGCTGGAGATAAGCTTGAAAAAGCAAAGATTCTCTTAGAAAGAATATCTGATAGTAAAGTTATTCTTACTAAGACTTTTAAGAGAATACCTACTTGGGGAATTAGGCCAAACTTAACTATAGGTGTAAAAACTACTCTCAGAGGTAAAAAAGCTGAAGAACTTCTCAAAAGACTTTTTAAAGCTGTTGAAAATAAAATTGTTAAAACTTCTTTTGATAAAGAAGGAAATCTTTCCTTTGGTATACATGAATACATTCATATCCCTGGCGTGAAATACGATCCTTCCTTAGGTATAATAGGTTTAGATGTTTGTGTAACTCTGAAGCGTAAAGGAGGTTTTAGGGTTAGACGAAAAGGTTATAGACCAGGAAAAATAGGTAAATCCCATAGAATAACTCCAGAAGAAGCTATGGAATTTTTTAAGAAAAATTTTGATATTCAAATTTTAGAAAAAGTTGCATCTAAAGGTTGGTGAAAAGAGTGACTATTAAAAGTTATAAGAAATTATTGAAACAAATTGAGCATAAACCTGCTAAAGCTGGAAGATTTTTGAAGTATAGTAAGCCTAAAGAAAGAAACTGCCCTATTAGAAGTTGTAGAAGATGTGGGCGATTTGGTGCTCATATAAGAAAATATGGTTTAGATTTATGTAGACAATGCTTTAAAGAAGTAGCTCATGAATTAGGTTTTAAAAAATATGGTCACGAGGTATAAAATATGGTAGATATCTTAGCAAATGCACTCACGCAGATTAAAAATGCTGAAAAAGTAGCTAAAGCTAGTTGTGTAATTAAACCAGTTTCTAATTTACTTAGAGATGTTCTTACTCTGCTTAAAGAAGAAGGTTATATTGGAGATTTTGAAACTATAGATGATGGTAAAGGCGGTATTATTAATGTAAACCTTTTAGGAAGAATAAATGAATGCGGTGCCATTAGACCTCGTTTCTCAGTTAGCAAGAATGAATTAGAAAAATTTGAAAAAAGATATTTACCATCTAAAAATTATGGAATTATTATAGTTTCAACTAATCAAGGTATTATTACTAATGAGAAAGCTAAAAAGATGAATATAGGAGGCACCTTACTTGCTTTTGTATATTAGTGATGTTTATGGACGCTGTTGTTAAAATTCCAGATGATGTAAAAGTGAAGAAAGATGGACACTTTTTAGTGTTTTCAGGAAAGATGGGAGAAGCTAAGATTAATTTTTTAAATGAAAGAATATCTTTAGAACTCAACCCAGATACAATTATAATTCATTCTAAGTCAGAAAGTAGAAAAGATAAGAGACTTTTAGAAACTTTTAGAGCTCATATTTCTAATGCTATAAAAGGAGTTAAGCAAGGCTTTAAGTACAAGTTAAAAATATGTTCCATACATTTTCCTATGACTGCTAAAGTTAGTGGAGATAAAGTAATAATTGAAAATTTTTTAGGAGAGAGATATCCTAGAATTGCAAAAATATATCCCGGAGTTAAAGTTGAGATTCAGAAACAAGATATTACTTTAACAGGTGCTGATTTATGTGCTGTATCCCAAAGTGCAGCTAATATCGAACAAGCAGTAAGAATTTCCGGGAGAGATAGAAGAGTTTATCAAGATGGTATATTTATAACTGAAAAGAGAGCTGAGTAATTATGAAAAAGATAGTTAGAATAAGGAGAAAGATTCCTGCCTTTCATAGACCTGATTATCATAAGTGGTTTGGTAAGCGTGCAAAGAAAACTAAGACTTGGTTTAAACCTAAAGGAAGTAGTCATGGAAGAAGAAAAAAATTACTTAGTTATCATAAGGGAGCTTCACCTAAAATAGGTTATAGAACTCCTAAGGCTATTAGAGAACTTCATCCAAGTGGTTTAGAACCTATACTTGTAAGAAATGTTAAAGATTTAGAAAATATTAATATTAAAGCTCAAGGTATTATTTTAGCTAAAGTTGGAAGAAAAAATAAAATTGCTATCATCGAAAAAGCTCTTTCAAAGAATATAAAAATACTTAATCTGAGGAAACCTAAAGAAAAATTAGAAGAATTAAAAGGTGCAAAGAAATGAAACTTAATCTTCAAAAGAGGCTTGCTGCATCTGTTTTAAAAGTAGGAACAAGTAGAGTATGGCTTGATCCTGAAAAAGCAGAAGAAATATCTAAAGCTATTACTAAAACAGATATAAGGTCTTTAATTAAAAAAGGTATTATAAAAGCTAAGCCCAAATTAGGCGTAAGCAAAGGAAGGGCTAGGCTTCTTAGAATTCAGAGACAAAAAGGAAGAAGACGCGGGCAAGGAAGTAGAAAAGGAACTTTAAATGCTAGATTGTCATCTAAAAAAACTTGGATAAATAAAGTTAGAGCTTTAAGAGGAACTTTAGCAGCTTATAAACATCAATTAGATAGTAAATTTTATCGTGAACTTTATAATAAAATTAAAGGTAACTTTTTCAGAAATGTTAGTCACCTTAAACTTTATTTAGATAAAAATATTAAAAAGTGATATTATGGCGCATGGTCCAAATTATAGAGTTGAATTTAGAAGAAAAAGAGAAGGAGTTACAGATTATGTTAATAGGAAGAAACTTATTAGTTCAGGACTCCCTCGCTTTGTAGTAAGAAAATCTCTTAATGCTATTTCTTGTAGTGTAATTGAATATTCAGAAGAAGGAGATAAAACTATTATATCAGTTACATCTTTAGCTCTTCCCAAATTAGGTTATAAAGGTCATACAGGTAATATTTCGGCTGCTTATTTAACAGGGTATATTTGTGGCTTAAAGGCTAAACATAAAAATATAAATAAAGCTGTTTTGGACATAGGTCTTTATAAATCCGTTTATGGATCAAATATTTACTCAGCTTTGAAAGGATTTATAGATGCAGGTATTGAAGTACCCCATGACCCTAAAATATTCCCTCCTGAAGAAAGAATTAAAGGAGAACATATTGTAGAATATGCTAAAAAACTTAAAGTCGAAAACCCTGAAAAATATAAATTGCAGTTTTCAAAGCTTTTATCTAGAAACTTTAAACCAGAAGATTATGTAAAACACTTTGAAGAAATAAAAAAGAAAATTTCAGAAGAATTTTAGAGGTAGAATAATATGGCAGAAGTTGATAACTGGATCCCCAAGACCAAACTTGGAAAGATGGTCAAAAATGGAGAAATAAAAAGCATAGATGAAATTATTGATAAAGGATATGATATTAAAGAACCAGAAATAGTTGATATTCTCTTACCTAATCTTGAAAGTGATTTAATTCTTATAGGTCATCAAAGAGGAAAATCTGGAGGAGGACGAAGAAAAGCTTATAAAAATACTCAAAAAGTAACAGCAGAAGGTAAAAGAATAAAATTTACTTCACTTGCTATTGTCGGAAATCGTGATGGATATATAGGCATGGGCTTAGGTTCATCTAATGAAACTGTCCCAGCTAAAGCTAAAGCTATAAGAAATGCTAAACTTAATATTATAAGAATAAAAAGAGCATGTGGAAGTTGGGAATGTGCTTGCGGTTCACCCCATTCTATCCCTTGTAAAGTTAGAGGAAAAAGTGGTAGTGTAACCGTTGAAATAAAACCTGCACCCAAAGGTTTGGGTCTTTGTATTTCCTCAGAATGTAGAAAAATTCTTGAATTAGCTGGAATTAAAGATGTGTGGTCAAAGACTTTTGGTAAAACTGCAACTAGAGTTAATCTTGCAGTTGCTTGTTTTAATGCTTTAAAACAAATCTCCAAAATGAAGGTTAAAGATTCTTTCTCTAAAGAATCTGGCCTTGTTGAAGGAGCGTTGAACAAATGATGTTTGCTGTGATTCGTTTAAAAGGAGATGTTAATCTTAGAACTGAAGTTAAAGATACTATGTCTTTACTTAAACTTAATAGAAAGCATCATCTCGTATTGATACCTCCAGATTCTAAGTTTGTTAATATGGTTAAGAAAATTCAAAATTATGTTACTTGGGGAGAAATTTCTCCTGAAGTTCTTTCTGAACTTTTAAAGAAAAGAGGCAGGTTATCTGGAAATAAAAGATTAACAGAAGATTATCTTAAATCAAAAATAAATAAAGATTTTGATAATCTTGCTAAAGATTTAATAGACCAAAAAATTAAACTAAAAGATATCGCCGGGTTAAAACCTGTTTTTAGATTAAAACCTCCAACTAAGGGCTTTGAAAGATTTGGTTTAAAAAGACCTTATTCCTTAGGAGGTTCTACTGGTTATAGGGGAGAAAATATTAATGATTTAATTAAAAGGATGATATAAATGGTAGTTAGACATAGAAAAAAATCTAGACATCTTAGAGGAACGAAGATGCATGGTATTAGAACTAAAAGAAAGGCTGGTCAAAGAGGTGGAAGAGGTAGAGCAGGAATAGGTAAAAGAGCAGGTCACAAGAAAGAACATTATCGTCATTCCGAGAAATTTTTAGGGCCAGTCGGCTTTGTTTCTGTATATCAGAAAAAAGGATTACATCCTAAGGCTATAAATGTTCGTGACATAGATAAGAACTTAGAAGCACTTCAAAAGAAAAATCTTATTGAAAAGACTAAAGAGGGTTACAAAGTTGACCTTTCTAAATTAGGTTTTGATAAATTAATTGGCTCTGGAAGAGTTTCAAATAAACTTTTAATCACCACTAAATTAGCTTCTCCTAAAGCTATTCAAAAAGTTGAAGAAGCTGGTGGAAAAGTAGAAGTTCTTCAAAAAGAAGAACTTTTAGAAGAAAATTCAAGCAGTGAAGAAAATTAATCTCTTTCTCTATTTTCTTTTTTTGGTAATTCTTATAAGGCTCGTATTTCTTCAAAAATTCCAAATAACCTTTTTTTCCATCTTTAAAATAAGTCTTAGAAAAGTCTTCATTACTTATTTTTGAAAGACTATCTAAATTTTCAGGATATTTTTCATCTAAATAATCTAAAAAAGCAAATAAACTTTCTAAATATTTTCGTCATAAATAAGTGCCAATATCTCTTTTATGTTATAACTAATACTCCTTTTTGTTTTAATTTGTATATATTGGGATCTGTATTAGATACGTTACTTCCCTTAATATCAACTACACGCAATTTTTCTAAACTTAGCAATACTTCTATATTTTCAACTAAAGTATTATTAATATAAACTGCTTCAATTTTTTTAGATTTTTCTAAAGGAGAAATATCTCTTATAGGTGTTTTACTTAAATATACTCCTATAAGTTTTTCTAATCCGCATAAATCATCAATTTTTTCAACATTCGTGTTGTTAATAAATAAAATTTTTAGCTTTTTTAATTGATTAAAATTAGTCACATTATATATGTTAGTTTCTCCAAGATCTAAATGTTCTAAATTTTTTAATTGATATATTTTGTCAACTTTTGATATACTTGTTTTACTAAGATCTAAATATTTAACACTATTATCTTCAGTACCAACTCTTTCGTCCAAAAATTTTTTAAAACCACAATTTAATTGACTTTGATTATATATCTCTCTTAAAATTTCATATTCTTGATTTACATCTTCTGATTTCATCTTATAATCTTTTTCTTTATTTTTAATAAGCCAGTTAAAATCCATTGGTTTTTCAATTTAATTAATCTATAAATATTTTTGTATTTGAATTTGCAAATGCAAAAAGAAATAATTTAAAATGTATTTAATGAAACCAAAGAGATGATACCTTTATAAATCTTTAATCATTTTTTCTAATTAGCTAAATTGGTGAGTATTAATGAGTGTAATTGATTTTTTTATGAATCTTCCAGAAGTAGAAAAGCCTATTAAAAAAGTTTCCTTAAATAATAAATTAATGTGGACAGGTATAGTTTTAGTCCTTTATTTTGTCATGTCTGTCCTTCCTCTTTATGGCTTAAGTAAAAATTATGTTTCTCAATTTGAAAGTCTTTCCATCCTTTTAGCAGCTAGTTTTGGTTCTGTTATTACATTAGGTATTGGCCCTCTTGTTACAGGTTCAATTATGCTTCAACTTCTTACTGGTGCTGGTATAGTAAAAATAGATATGCATTCTTCAGAAGGAAAAAAGAAATATCAAGGTCTTCAAAAATTATTTTCAATATTTTTTGTAATTTTTGAAAATGGAATTTATGTAGTTTCTGGAGCTCTTCCCACTGCTTACCCTTCCACTTTCCTCGAAATATTATTAATCCTTCAATTGACCTTAGGAGGTCTTATTTTAATGCTTCTTGATGAAGTTTCTAGCAAATGGGGTGTAGGTTCAGGAATATCTCTCTTCATTGCTGCTGGAGTTTCAAGAGAAATTGTAGTTAAAGGCTTTTCTCCCGTATTTAGTATGGATGCACCTATTGGAGCTATACCCCAAATTATATACTTCCTTTCAAAAGGCGAAACTTATAAAATAATGACACCTTTCCTTTCTATTCTTGCTACTATTATCATTTTTATTATGGCTATATACTTCTCTGGAGTACAAGTTAATATTCCTTTATCTTTTGGAAAAGTTAGGGGCTTCGGAATTAAATGGCCTATTAAATGGTTTTATACTTCAAACATACCAGTAATTCTTACTGCTGCTTTAATGGCTTCTATCCAATTTTGGGCAGTTACTTTAAGTGGTTTTGGGATAGATATTTTAGGTAAGTTTGAAGTAAGAAATGAATTAGGTAAACAAGTTAAAGTACCTATCTCAGGCATAGCTTATTGGATACATAATCCATCTCTTACTGCGGTTTTCCAAAATGGTTTTAATCCAACTGCTCTCATAGCTCTTTTATTCTATGCAGGTTTTATGATAATAGGTGCAATTATATTTGCATATTTATGGCTTAATGTAGGAAAAGCTTCTCCAAGTGATGTTGCCGATCAAATTTTGAGTTCTGGATTAAGTATACCTGGTTTTAGAAGAGATAAAAGAATTTTAGAAAAAGTTCTTGAGAGATATATCGTCCCTCTTACTATTTTAGGGGGATTTACTGTAGGTGTTCTTGCTTTGGTAGCTGATTTGCTTGGAGCTTTAAGTAGAGGAACAGGAATTTTACTTTCAGTAATGATTATTTATCAATTCTATGAACAAATTCAAAAAGCTCATATGGAAGAAATGAGTCCTTTAATTGGAAAAATATTAGGCTGATTAATTTATGGTGCTTTCAGATTTTGTACTTTTATCTTTTTTTGCAGTAGGTTTATCTTTATTTTCTCAAATTATTAATAAATTTTTGATTGATGAAAAATTAGTTGAAAATATTAAAAATGAAATGAAGGATCTTAATTCTAAACTTAAAAATGTAGATCCCAATTCTAAAGACTTTGAAACTATTCAAAATAGACAAATAGAATTAAATACTCAACTTATGAAAATGCAACTTAAACCTATGTTTTTTACCTTCCTCCCCTTTATTTTAGTTTTTCAAGTAATGGCTTCTATGTTTGCTTATGCTCCTATAGATTTAAATTCAACTTTAAATATAAATATTCAAGGAACAGGAGATATTTATTCTGAATGTTTGAATATAAGTACTCATGTTAATAATACTTTTTCTCAAGAAGCAAAAGTAAGCAATACTGAATGTATTATTAATCTAAATAATATAAATAAAACTATTAATATGGGCGAAAGAAAAATCATAAAATTTGAAACTCAACATCTTAGTGCGACTATAATTCCAGAAAAGAAAATTTATATCCATCTTCCTTTTAATTTGCCTTTGGTAGGTAATAAATTTGGATGGCTTGGAACTTATATAATCTTATCTCTTATTTCAACTATGGTCTCAACACCTATTCTTAAAAAGATTTCTTTCAAAAAATGATTATACAAGGAAAATTTCTCTTAAAGTTTTACATCTCTTTTCTATTTTTTCTCTATTATTAGGGATGATGCCCTCTGAAACAAAGGAAGCTGCAGCTGAGGCAAAATAACCAGCATCTATAACATCATTAGTCTCTTTATATCTTATTGCAAAAGAAGTAATATAAACATCGCCTATGCCAGCATGTTCATATTTATTTGTTTCATAAATAGGTATTTTCGCATATTTTTTTTCATAAAAAATATAAGAACCTTGAGCACCAAGAGTTAAAACAACAATTTTTGGGCCCAATTTTAAAAGATTAGAAGCAGAATTTAAAGTCTTTTTACCTGTTAAAAAAAACAGTTCATTAGCATTAATTTTTAGAATGTCTACATATCTTAAATAATCTTCTTTGTCAAGCCAAGGAACATTAATTACCTTTCCATCAGGGTCTTTATCTCTAATATAACCTTGTGCATCTAACACTAAAAGATTATTTTCTTCTTTTAGATTTTGAAGGGCACTTAATCCAATTTTGCCAAAGTAAGAATTTATTATTATTATATCTCCTTTTATTTTAGGAACAGCTACAATAGGGCCAGGATCTTCAATTACCTTTGCTTCACGATTATTTTCGTTATCATATGTTACTTCATAAATCATATCCTTCCAAGCGGGGATTTTAATCAAGTTAATGTTTTCTTTTTCAAAATATTTTAACCATTTAGTATCAAAATTTGAAGAAACTTTAGAAATTATAGTAGGATTACATCCAAGAGTTTTGGCTACAATTGCTCCAAAATAAGGAGGTCCTCCCCACATTTGTTTTTTGGACTTTCCTTTGATTTCGACTCTTACAGCTAAATTACCTACGAAAATGCAATCCATACACTTAAATATAAATGTATGGATATATTTAAATTATACTATGGCAAATTTATTACCTTTTGAGACTGAAAGAAAGTCAATTTTAATAAAGAAAGAAGCTGAAACTAATCAAAATTATGGTTGTGACCCAAATAAGCGTGAAATTACAGAATTAATTAGGAATGGCATTATAAATTTGGATAAACCAAGTGGGCCAACTAGTCATCAAGTATCTTATTGGGTAAAGGATATCTTAAAAGTTAATAAAGTTGGTCATGGAGGAACTCTTGATCCAGCTGTTACAGGAATTTTACCCATTGCTATAGAAAATGCAACCAAAATTATCCAAGCCTTTCTTTACTCAGGCAAAGAATATATTGCTTTAATGCATTTACATAAAGATTCTACTTCTGACGAAGTTAAAAAAGTTGTATCTCATTTTACAGGTAAATTAACACAATTACCCCCTCTTCGTTCAAAAGTTAAGAGAGTTGAGCGTGAAAGAGAAATTTATTATATAGATTTTTTAGATATGTCTGGTAGAGATGTGCTATTTAAAGTAGGTTGTCAAGCAGGGACTTATGTGCGTCGTCTTTGTGAGCAAATAGGAAAAGAATTAGGAACTGGCGCCCACATGATTCAATTAAGAAGAACTAAAGCAGGAGGCTTTACTGAAAAAGATAATCTTATTACTTTACAAGATTTATTAGATGCTGTATACTTTTGGAGAAATGAACAAAATGAAAAGTTTTTAAGATATTGTATTCAACCTGTTGAAAATGCAGTTAAATTTCTTCCTCATGTGTGGGTCTTTGATTCTGCTGTTGATTCTCTTTGTCATGGAGCTAAATTATCTGTTCCAGGCATTTCTAAATTAGAAAGTAATGTTAAAAAAGATAAAATTATTGCAGTGATGACTCTTAAGAATGAACTTATAGGCATAGGAAAAGCTCTGATGGACGCAGATGAAATTTTAGTTTCTGAAAAAGGAATTGCTGTACAAATGGATAGAGTATCTATGAACATAGGGACCTATCCTAAATTTGTTAAAAATTGATTTGCTTTTATTAAAAGATTCTTAGAATCTTTGAAAGTTAATTTATTTAAAGCTTCTTCAAAGTTAAGCCATTTGTAATCAATATGTTCAAAAGACAATGTAACCTTCTTACTTTTAGCTTTGGCAAGAAAGAAAATAACATCTTTTTTAACGAGTTCTTTATCCTTTTTAAAGAAAAAAGATATTTTTTCCTTAAAACCATCTATAAATTCAATGTCTAACCCTGTTTCTTCCTTTACTTCTCTAACAGCTGTTTGTTCAGGTGTTTCCCCTTCTTCAATATGGCCTTTTGGGAAGTCCCATCTCTCCTTTTCATTACTTATAATTAAGAATTCTCTTTTTTCATTGTCAAAGAAAATTATAGCTCCAGCACTATGTTCGGATATCATAAAATTATTTCTGAACTACAATCATAGTTGAAGTTTTTTCTATGAACCCAAGAGGTCTTAATTCTTTAACTAAGAAATTTTGAAGGTCTTCCATGCTTTCTTTATTTACCTTCATAATGATGTCATATTCGCCATAAACTAAAGACATGTCCATTACTCCTTTTAAACTCTTTAGTTTTTCAGCACTTAATTCTCCGCCTCTTTTTACATTTATAAATACATAAGCTAATACCATACTATTTTTATGCATATCTAAAATTTATACTTTTTGATTTCAGAAGTTTTAAAAACATAAACTTGTTAAGCTATATTTATTATGGTTAAACTTTCAAAAAATGAACATTTTAAATTTAGAAGTATAAATTTTAAAAAATTTTCCTATAAATTAAATGTAAATCTTTTTGGTTTTCATTTAATATTTGAAACTTCTCCCGGTTTATATTCTCCAAGAAAGATAGATGAAGGTACTTTACTCTTATTAACTTGTATGCATATTAAAAATAATACTAAAATACTTGATTTAGGGTGTGGTTATGGTGTAATAGGTATAGTTGCAGCTAAATTATGTCCTAAGTCTAAGATAATTATGGTAGATTCTAATGATCTCGCTATTAATTTATCTAAAATTAATGTTGAGCTTAATTCTGTTGAAAATGTTAAAGTTAAATGTAGCTATTATTTTAGTTCTCTTAAAAATGAAATTTTTGATACCATTTTAATTAATCCTCCTAATGATATTGAAGTAACTTTAAAAATGATAGAAGGTGCAAAAGAACATTTATCTTCAAATGGAACAATTCAAATTATTGGAAAATATAGAAAGAATGATGAACTTATAGAACAAAAAATGAAAGAAATATTTGGAAATTGTGAATTAGTAATTTCAAAAGGAAATTATCATATTTATTTATCTTATAATTCTTAAAAATTAAGTTTAGATAAATTTTTAATGGTCTTTTGCGTATATTTTAAAGTAGGTGAGATTTATGGCTAAGAATATTTCTTCCATTTCCAATGAAGAACTTTCTAAAGAAAGTTGGAAATTTATGGTATTTTTAGGGATTGTATTTTTCTTTGTAGGTATATTAATATGGTTTTCTAAAGCTGGTATAATAAGCGAAGAAATGCTTTTGCCAACTATCTTTATGGGAATTGGCGTTCTTTGTATTTTTAAAGGAGCTATGATGATAAAGAAATAATTCTAATTTCGCTAAATTTAAATATTCATTTTTCTTTTTTATTTTTGCGCTGAGTTACCGAAGTGGTTAACGGGCCAGCCTTGAGAAGCTTCGAGTAAGCTGGTTGGGCTTCCGCCCTGCGCAGGTTCGAACCTTACTGTCTTTTCTCTTTTAGAAAAAGAGAAAAGGTAAGTTGCCAAAAGAGAAAAAAATTGCTCTTTTAGAAAAAGAGAAAAGGTAAGTTGCCAAAAGAGAAAAAAATTGCTCTTTTAGAAAAAGAGAAAAGGCAGATGGAGAAAGTCCTGCACTCAGCGTATATTTATAATTAAAATTTTTAGAAAGAAACACACAAATAAAATTATTGATATTCTAATTCAAAAATTGGCATTTTTTACTAATTTGTAAATTATTTCCTTTTTTTGATTTTGATAACATCACCAATAGTTGCTCCTTCTAATTTCTTAAAACTAACAGGACCGCTAACTTCAGCTTGCTCTTCTATGAGTTTTATGTTTAATTCATTTTGAAGTCTTTTAGCTAATTTTAAATCAGGTATCATTTTTCCTTGTTCCATTCCTTTGAGTAAGCTTAATTTAATATTGTACTTTTTAGCAAATTCTTCATAAGTTAATCCAGATTTTTCTCTGACTTGTTTTATTTTATTACTATAATCACTAACAATTGTCTCTTCAATTACAGGTTTCTCTGGAGTAACTTTTATTTTTTCTTCTTTTTTCATTGTATCTTCGGGTGTAGCAATTATTTTTCCATATTTGGCACAATCTTTACAACAATTTACTTCTGTACCTTCAACCTTTACTTTGTACAAAGCTTCTTTTTTAGCTCCACAAATCTCACAGCTTGGCATTAAAATCACCAACCATAAATTAAAAAACTTGAAAGTATTTTAACTTTTGTGATGAAACTCATGAGCTCTGAGGATACTTCAAAGAAAGTATCCATTGAAGAATAAGCCACAATCTGAATATTTATTAATTATTATTTTCTTTATATTTTATATGATAATAATTGATAAAATTAATGAAATTATGGGGGTGAATCCTCCTAATTTTAGAAGAAGACTTGCCATAGGCATATCTTCTTCTTTAATAGTTCTTGCTTCTTTAATAGCTCTTATGATAGGCACTAAATTAGCTTTTGGTTTTAATGAAATGCTTAACTCTTTTGCAAACATTTTCTTTGGTCAATCAACTAAAAAGGTTGTATATGATGAAATGCGTTTTTTAACTTTTTTCGTCTTAATGATTTTTGCTTATGTCCTTTCTTTAGTTTATTATGTTCTTTTACCTTGGTCTGCGCATAAAATTGAAAAAGAAGAATATTTGGAAAAAGGTCTTTCTTATAAATATTAATTGCTTTTGATAGCAGTTATAGTTATAGTACTATTATATTTCCCTTTCGTTCCGATGGGTGCAAATAGTTTCCAATAAGATGTATTTACAAAATAGTACATATTATCATTATATGCTACTGATGTTCTAAATTTCATAAATTGTGCTTGAGTTGTAAGATTAATATAGGGCCCTGTTGAAACATTTGAAAAAGTAACATTACTTACCTTTATAGTATTTATAGTACCGCAATTTTCATGGCATTGATAATCTTCTCCAGAGAAGTTATAATCTAAGATTACATTCCCACAATTAGTTATGTTAATTGTTTTAGTTCCAGATTGTTGGCCTGAGTTAATCTCACCAAAATCAAGCACATTTTCTACTACATCTAAAGCTTGAAGTTCATTTACTGTAGTTGTTTTATTTATATTATCCTTATCCGAACTTCTATCTGTTACAGTTATATTACATACCCAACTATTTGATGCATTTATCCAATATCTTATATAACTGAAATTACAAACTATGTTACATTGATTTCCAGAGCAACTTGTATTAGAACAAGTTACTGTATAACAATTCTTTCTATCTTCAGAACAACTACTAGTCGTAGCTTTTGAATTATAGAAAGTTGCTGTATAATCTGATATATCCCCAAAACCATCATCATCAGTTGCAACAGCTGTGCAATTGAAAGTTGTATTAGAGCAAGCTATAGGTACTAAAGGATCATTAGATACAGCTATATTTGAAAGAGAGGGTTTGCTATTAAGTATAGTTAAAGTTCCAGTGTTATTCGTACTTTCATCTACACTATCTGTTACAGTAACATTACAATTCCAATTATCACCTTTCTTAGTTTCGCTACTCTTTATGCTCATTTGATACCCATATAATCCTTCTTTATATAATTGTGAAGCTTGATCTCCATCAATGGCATACTTATATAATCTAACTTGGTCTACAGAACCATTAAGATATCCACCATATGTAGATGCGCCCATTACTAATTCTTTACTTGAATTAACACTACCTGCTAAATTGCTAGTAGTGTACAAACTACCATTTTTATAAACCGAAATTAATCCATTATCATCTCTAGTTATAACTAAATGTGTCCATTCAAAAGTATTCAAACCTAAATCTATCTCTTGTCTATTACTTCCATTAGCTATAACTACATAAGTTCCACTATTATTGAAAGCTATAGCAAATCCAGCATCATTTGCTCCTAATCTCGCTCCTTTCTCAATTATAGCGCCATAACCTGCAGTATTTTTCTTTGTCCATAAACTAATTGAGAATGGTCCTGTACTAAAATTATATAATCCCTTGGTATCAGATACTGTTATATTATTATTTACACCATCAAAGTTATAAGCTCCTTCAACTAATCCATTTGAAGTCCAAGTAGCCCCATTAACAACTCCCTCATTGTCATAGCCTGATAAATCTCTTGCATCCTTTCCGTCAAAAGTTAATTTAAGTACTTCTGATTTCTCAAAGAAGATTTGTTTGATTTGTTCATATGTAAGTGTTCTATTATATATCTTAACTTCATCTATAGTCCCATTGAAGAAAAAGCTTGAATGTGGTCCATCTCCAGTAGAACTTCCATACGCACCTATATATACAGGATCTGAATTTTGCATATCTACATTTGATTGAGATGCAATTGAAACAGTATTTTTCTTTACACCATCTACATAAGCAGTCATATTTCCTTGTCTATCATATACAACAACTATATGGTGCCAATTATCATCTGTATATGTTCCAGGAATAAATAAACTTACAGTGCTTGTACCTTGGAATAAAGCATATAATCCACTTTGATAATATACTCCCCATCTTCCATTACCATTATTTGCATGACTTTTATCTACCAAGCCCCACCAATTAGTTGAACTAGTTTTAAACCAAGCTTCTAAGGTCCAATTGTTTAGTCCCATATCAAGGACATCACCTAAAGTTATGTAAGACCAATTACCATCGAAAGTATATGCTCCACCTATCTTTCCATTATCAGTCCATATAGTTCTATTTACAATTGTTCCATGATAATTATTTCCTGAATAATCTTTAGCTATAGTAGAATTATTCAAATCAAAAGGCATAATTAAATTAGCATAAGGTGTATTGTTTATAGTACATGAATAAATAAAAGTAGTGTAGCCATCATCTATATCATTAGCTTTGCTATAAACTGTTAAATTCTCAGTTGTTTTATTAGTCCCATAAGATGAATTAAATATTAATGAGCTTATCCATGGAGCTACATTAGTATACCCCAAAGGAGCTAAAGGTGAAAACTTAGTAAAGTTTCCATATACAAAATTATTATTAGTATCTATCCCTCTTTGAGATACTCCATCAGTAGTCCAACTA